>Ga0207650_10000004_pt1 | contig 743372 bp, 727 predicted proteins | sample KBSS63metaG_FD_184325 | JGI IMG/M metagenome (GOLD analysis project Ga0207650, IMG submission 184325) | Switchgrass rhizosphere microbial communities from Kellogg Biological Station, Michigan, USA - KBS S6-3 metaG (SPAdes) (version 2) | ecosystem: Host-associated > Plants > Roots >...
CACCACGCCGCCGCCGCCGACGGACACGACGACGACCACCACCACGCCGCCGCCGACGACGGACACGACGACGACCACCACCACGACGCCACCGACGACGGACACGACGACGACCACCACGCCGCCGCCGACGACCACCACCACCACCACGTCGTCGCCCACGACGGACACGACGACGACTACGCCGCCGCCCACGACGACGACGACGACCGCGCCGCCGCCCCAGGTCGTGGTGCTGCCCGTGACCATCACCGGGACCGACGGCGCGGATACGCTGACCGGCAATGATCTCGCCAATGTGATCAATGGCAAGGCCGGCGCCGACACCATTGCCGGCGGCAAGGGCGACGACACCATCGCCGGCGGGACGGGCGCGGACAGCTTCCGTTTCGCGCCGGGCGCGGGCCACGACAAGGTCACCGACTTCGCGGCCAATGGCGACGCCGATCTCATCGACATCTCGGCCTATCTGAAGGCGGGCCAGAAGGCGACGCTGACCAATGTCGGCAATGACGTGTCGATCGGCTTCGCCAATGGCGACACCATATTGCTGACCAACATCCAGTCCGAAAGCCTGGTCGCGACCACCACGGGCTATAAGATGGGCCTGCGCCTCTTCAGCGAAGCCGGTGGCGAGCAAACCAATCACGCGGCTCCGATCGGAACCCACAGCTATGACAAGATCGGAGCAGCCGGCGATAAGGATTGGTTCAAGCTCGACCTGACCAAGGGTGCGGACATGCGGGTTGCGGTCGAAGCCGCCGGGTCGGGCATGGGAACGCTCGAGGACGCCAAGGTCAGCATCTATGACAGCACCGGCAAGCTGATCATCAGCGACAATGACAGCGGTTCAGCCGGCGACGCTTTCGCGCGGTTCAAGGCGCCAACGACCGGCAGCTATTATGTCGTGGTCGAGAGCGCCAAGGCCGGCGGGACCGGCAGCTATGTGTTGGACGTGGCCACGAGCAACATGGTGTTCGATACCGGCACGCATCAGCTCAACGGTTCGACGGGAGCGGATATCCTGATCGGAGGTGCGTTCAACGACAGCCTCAAGGGCGGCAGGGGCGTCGATCGCTTCCAGTTCGGCCTGCACAGCGGCGATGACGTGATCAGCGACTTGGCAAGCGGTGAGCTGGTCGACATTTCGGCCTATAAGCGGGCGGGCTACGCCGCGACCGTCACCCAGTCGGGCAGCGACACCGTCATCGGCTTCTCGACCGGCGACACGATCAAGTTGCTTGGCGTCGCTCCGGGCGAGCTGGTCGAGAACGGGCTGGGCTATATGCATCGTTGAACGCCCAGCCCGCCGATCCGCTGGAACGAATTGCCGGCTCCACTGTTGGTAGTTGTTTGCCCCTGCTGGGAGCGGTGCTCCCACTTGGCCGACAGGAGAGCGGACCATGAACCCGACAATCGCGGAATCCGGGAGCGAGACCAGCCACCGGCTCATTCTCGGCAGCCGGGTCGACGGTACGCCGGTCTTTAACAAGGCCGGCGACCGGATCGGCCATGTCGACGACCTTTCCATCGAAAGGGTGAGCGGTAAGGTCGTCTACGCGATCATGTCGTTCGGCGGCTTCCTCGGAATCGGTGAGCGCTTCCACCCCATTCCCTGGTCCCTGCTGGATTATGATAGGGAGCAGGGCGGCTATATCGTGCCGCTGGACCGCGCGGCGCTGGAAGGCGCGCCCTATTATGAGCGCGCCGAACTGGTGGCGCTGGGTGGCCCAAGCCACCTGATTTATGGCGAACGGATCTTCGACTATTACGGACCCTATGGTCCGCTCCCCTATTGGTAGAACCGGCTACGCCCGCCCGGACACGCCCGCCCGGACACGCCCGACCGGTGGGACGCGCAGGATATGATCGTTGTCCCTGGCGATCCTGAAGAAGCTACGCAACTACACCTGAGCTCCGTGTTCCGAGCTGGGTCTCCTATAACCTGTTCCACGCTTCCGCGGGATTAACCAAATGGTGAAAATCGGAGCTCCGGCGTTAGACTTTAGCTGAATTTTCGCGCGAACAGGATCATCCACCCGGTAAACAGCGCGCCGTGAAGATGGACCAGCCACCGGGCAGGGGAGGTCTCTACGGTGGCACTGGGCTTTTGCTCCGCGAGCCGCTAACCGTCGCCGCGACGGCAAGCGGAGATGAGATTGGGGCGGCCTGACCATAGCCAAGCGCGCACCGCGATTTTGGTGCTCGGCATGCACCGCAGCGGCACGTCCGCGCTCACCCGGCTGATCGGCTATCTGGGGGCGGCGCTGCCCGCCGACGCGGTCGAAGCGCACGCCGACAATGCGCGCGGCTATTGGGAGTCGGCCGCGGTCGTCAAGGCGGGCGACCAGCTGCTGCGCGTCGCGCGGTCGAGCTGGTTCGATCCGCGCCCGCTCGATCTGTCGCGGCTCGACGCTTCGGCGCTGCGTTCAAGGAAGGACCGGCTGTGGGAGGCGGTGGCCGCGGCGTTCGGCGACGCGCCGCTGATCGCGATCAAGGATCCGCGCCAATGCCGCTTCGTGCCGCTGGTCGCCGAGACGCTCGCCGAGCATGGCGTCGCAGCGCGCCCGGTGCTGATGCTGCGCGGTCCGGACGCCGTCGCGCGCTCGATCGCGTGCCGCGACGGCACCACGCCGGCGTTCGCGCATCTGCTCTGGCTGCGCCACATGATCGACGCCGAGCGCGCGAGCCGGCGCTTGCGGCGCGCGGTGATCGGCTTCGACAGGATGCTCGCCGACTGGCGCGACGCGGCCGCGCGGCTGCTACCGCTGACCGGCGGCGCAATGCCCGAGGGGGAGACCGCTGCGGCGATCGACGCCTTCCTCGATCCTGGGCTGCGCCATCATCGCGACGAAGCCGGCGCGGCGCTCGAGCAGCCGCTCGCCGATATCGTCGAGGCGGTGCGCAAGGGCCTTGAGGCGCTGCTCGACCGCGACGACGCCGACGCCCGCGCCGCGCTCGACCGGGCCTATGCCGGGCTCGAGGCCGTGCCGTGGCTGGTCGACGACATCATCCATGACGAACTGCGCCATCGCAGGATGGGCGTTGCCGGGCCGAACCTCAGGGAGGGGGCAGGGGGCGGAGCCCCTCCACAAGCACGGCGCCTCGATCGGGAGCCCCACCCCGGCCCCGCCCCCCAAGCGGAGAGGCTTGTTGATGCCGATCAGCACAGGGCGGCTGGCTACGCCACCCCGCCCGACGCCGAAGCGGTCGCGCGGATCCGCGACAGCGGGCTGTTCGACCAAGACTGGTATCTGGCGACCTATCCCGATGCGGCGGAGAGCGGGCTCGATCCGGTCGAGCATTATCTGACGATCGGTGCGCCGCGCGGGCATAATCCGAACCCGTTGTTCGACACCGCCTTCTACGCGCGGCAGATGGCGCGGCGGCTGATGGCGGGAGGTGAGGGGCGATGAAGGCCGCGATCGTCCTGCATCTTTTCTACCCCGAGGTCGCGCTCGAGCTGATCGGCCAGGTCGCGGCGATCGGCGCGCCGGTCGACCTGTTCGTCACCCATAGCGCGCCGCTCGACGAGGCGGTGCTCGCGGCGCTCGAACGGCTGCCGCGCAAGGCGGAGACCGTCGTGGTCGCCAATCGCGGCTGGGACATCAGCCCGCTGTTCGAGCTGCTGCCGCTGCTCGCCGCGCGCGGTTATGAGCTGATCGGCAAGCTCCACACCAAGAAGGGCGGCTCGGGCTACGCGCCCGAGTGGCGGCGGCTCGCCTATGACGGGATGATCGCGTCGGAGGCGATGGTCGGCGCGATCATCCGCAGCTTCGCCGAGCATCCCGATCTCGCGCTGCTCGGACCTCGGCCGCTTTACAAGTCGGTCGCGAGCCACCTGTTCCGCAACGCCGAGCTGCTGTCCGATCTCGCGCCGCGGCTGGTGGCGCCCGCCTACCCGCCCGCCGACTGGGGTTTCTTCGCGGGCACCTTCTTCTGGGCGCGGCGCAGCCTGCTCGAGAAAGTCGCCCGGCTCGCCGATTTCGGCGAGGCCGGCGCGAATGCGGAACGCGACGGCGCGCTGGGCCATGCGGTCGAGCGGCTGTTCGGGCTCGCCCCGCTCGCGGTGGGGGGCAAGATCGGCCTGGTCGAACAGGGGCGGATCGAACTGATCCAGGCGCCGGGTGCGCCTTCGCACGAACCGGTGATCCAGACGCTGGTCGATGCGGCCGGGCTCGACTCGGGCCCACCCGATGCCGAGCTCGCGGCGCTGATCGCCGACCATAACCCGCTGATCGACTATATCCGCCATGGACGCGACCCCGACGCGCTCGATCCCAATCTCTATTTCTCGAGCGGCTGGTACAATAGCATTCACGCCGACGTGCACGCGGCGGGCGTGCTGCCGCTCCACCATTATATCCATCATGGTGCGCTGGAGGGGCGCTCGACCGGCCCCTTGTTCGACGGCGCCTATTATCGTCGACTCTATAACGATGTCACCGGCGACCCGTTGCGCCATTTCCTGGAAACCGGCGTGGCGGAAGGACGGTCGGCGATTCCGGTCAGCCGCCCGCGCTACGAGACCTCGGACGAGCGGCCGCGGCGTTTCTACCGCCATTTCGACATCGCACGCGAAGAAGCCTTCCTGCGCGCGATCGCCGGCCTGCCCGATGCCGTGCGGCGTGAAGCCGACGCGACGCTGATCAGCGTGATCATGCCCGCCTATAATCGCGCCGACCGGATCGCGGCGGCGATCCGATCGGTGCTTGCGCAGAGCCATGACCGGTTCGAGCTGATCGTCGTCGACGATGGATCGACCGACGGCACCGCCGAAATCGCAGCCGCCTTCACCAGCGATCCGCGCGTCCGGGTCGTCGGGGGCGAGCATGGCGGGGTCAGCGCAGCGCGTAATTTGGGGCTCGACGCCGCGCGCGGGGAGATCATCGCCTATCTCGACAGCGACAATAGCTGGAAGAGCTGGTTCCTCGACGTGATGGCGCTGTTGATGACGTCGGAAAAACTCGACGCCGCCTATTCGGGGATCGCGCTGCGCGACGAACTCGGCCAACTCACCGGTTATCGCGGCGATGATTTCGACTGGGAAGCCTGCCTCGCCGAAAATTACGTCGATCTCAACGCCTTCTGCCATCGCCGCGCGCTTATGGAGCAATGCGGCGGTTTCGACGTCAATCTGCGGCGAATGGTCGATTGGGATTTGATCCTGCGCTACGCCAGGGACCGCACGGTCGGCTATGCGCCGTTCGTGGGCTGCGAATATCATGACGCGAAGGGCGATCGCGCGCGCATCACCGTCACCGAGCCCGCGGCGTTCCAGGCGCTGGTGCGCTCCAAGAACCGGCTCGGCCTGCCCACCGGCCGCGACGCCCATCGGCTGGCCGCCGCACTTCGGCTCAATGTCGCGATCAAGATCGCGGCGCCCGAGGAGGAAAAGGCCGCCTGGGGCGATTTCCACTTCGCCGAATCGCTGGCGGCGGCGTTCGAGCGGCTGGGGCATGGCGCCCGGATCGATTTTCGCGGCCAGTGGCACGGCCATGCGGTCGCGAGCGAGGATCTGGTGATCGTGCTGCGCGGCCTGATCGGCTATGAGCCGCGGCCCGGCCAGATGTGCTTCCTGTGGAACATCAGCCACCCCGATCAGGTCGGCTTCGACGAATATGACCGGTACAGCCGCGTCTATGCGGCTTCGGCTTCGCATGCGGCGCTGCTCGAGCATGTCGTCGTCCCGCCGGTCGCCGCGATGCTGCAGGCGACCGATCCGGAGCGCTTCCACCCGCTCGACGCGCCCCCGCCGGCGCCCGACATCCTCTTCGTCGGCAATTCGCGCGGGGTCGATCGCGCCATCGTGCGCTGGGCGATCGACGCTGGGCGCCCGCCGGCCATCTATGGCGACGGCTGGGAAGGCCGCGTGCCGCCCGCGTTGGTCAAGGCGGGCAATGTCGACAATCGCGATCTCGGCGCGCTCTATGCCGGAGCCGGGGTCGTGCTCAACGATCATTGGCCTTCGATGCGCGCCTTCGGGCTGCTGTCGAACCGGCTGTTCGATATCGTCGCGAGCGGCGGCCGCGCGGTGTCCGATCCGGTCCCCTCGATGACGTCGGTGTTCGGCGACGCGGTGAAACAGGTCGCGGACCCCGCCGAACTTGCGACGGCGGTCGACGGGTTGCTCGCACATCCGCACGATCGCGTGGTGGCGCTGGCCGCCGCCGAGCATGTCCATGCCGAGCACAGTTTCGACGCGCGCGCGCGCCGCTTCATCGGCGATGCGTTCGGGATTTTAGGGTTGCCGGCTCCTTGGGGGGAGGCCCCACCCCCATCCCGTCCCCCGAACGAGAAGGGGGAGATGAAGCCCCCCCTCCACGCCCATATCATCGCGCGGCGCGGCGCGGCCGGCCCGCAAAGCTCGGCCTATATCCGGCTGATCGCGCCGCTCACCGACGAGAGCGTCGCGGGGCGCGTCCGCCTGACCCTCGGTTCGCCCGACGATGCGGTGCCCGATTGCGATGTCTGCATCGTCCAGCGCACCGCGCTGCCCTCCGTCGCGGCGGTCGATGCGCTGGTGCGCCGGCTGGGTGCGATCGGCGCGGCGCTGCTGGTCGATGTCGACGACGCGTTCACGCTGATCGGCCCCGACCATCCCGAGCACGGTCTATACCGGCCGCTCAACGCCGCGCTCGATCGCGCGATCGCCGCCGCGGCGGAGAGCTGGTTTTCGACCGCTGAGCTCGCCCAAGCCTATGCCGCGGTGGCGGGCCGCAGCGCAATCGTGCCCAATGCGATCGATCCTCGGCTGTGGCGTGACTGGCGGCGGCCGCGGCCCGCGCCGTTCGCGGGTGACAGGGTGCGCATGCTCTATATGGGCACGCACACCCACGCGCCCGATTTCGCGACGATCCGCCCCGCGCTCGACGCGCTCCACGCCGAGCGCGGCGACGGCTTCGATCTGACCGTGGTCGGCGTCGATCCCGAACTTGGACCGGCGCCCTGGCTGCGGCGGCTCGCCCCTCCGGCCGAAGCGGTCAGCTATCCGCGCTTCGCGCGTTGGCTGCGCGAGCAGGAGCCGTTCGACCTGGGGCTGGCTCCGCTCGCCGACAATGCGTTCAATCGTTGCAAGTCCGACATTAAGGCTCTCGACTATGCGGCGCTCGGCCTTCTCCCATTGCTCAGCGACGGGCCGGCCTATCGCGCCGATCCGCTGCTGGGGCGGCATGCCCTTTTCGCGGGCGTCGACGGCTGGCTCGATGCGTTGCGCGGCGTGCTCGACGATCGCGCCGGCGCGGCGCGCCGGGCGGCGGCGGTGCAGGCGCATGTCTGGGACAGGCGCACCGTGTCGACCCTGGCGCCGATGCTCGCCGACCGGCTCGATGCACTGCGGCGGTAGAGCTCAGGCAGGCCGGAACAGGTGAAACGCGGCCTCATCCTCGCCACCGCGCTGCCGCTGCTGCTCGCGGCGGGCGGCGATACGCCCGAACTGGTCCTGCCGATCGCGTGCGAGCTCGGGCGGAGCTGTGCGATCCAGAATTATGTCGACGCCGATCCCTCGCCGGCCGCGCGCGACTGGCATTGCGGCGGCCGCACCTATGACCAGCATAGCGGCACCGACATCCGCCTTCAGAGCATGGCGCAGCAACGCCGCGGGGTCGCGGTGCTCGCCGCCGCGGCGGGCACGGTGCTGCGCGTGCGCGACGGGGTGCCCGATATCTCGGCGAAAGCGGCGGGGCAGCAGCAGGCGGTTGAGGCGATCCAGTGCGGCAACGGGCTGGTGATCGGGCATGCCGGCGGGCTCGAGACGCAATATTGCCATATGGCGCGCGGCAGCATCGCGGTCCGGCCCGGGCAGCGTGTCGCGGCGGGCACGCCGCTCGGCAAGGTCGGCCTGTCGGGCAACACCGAATATCCGCACCTTCACATCACGGTACGCAAGGACGGCGCGGTCATCGATCCCTTCGCCTTCGAGGCGAAGCCGGGCCAATGCGACGGCGGGCGCAAGCTGTGGGCGGCCGGCTCGGGGCTCGCGCAGGGTTATCAGGCGGGGCAGCTTCTCAACAGCGGCTTCGCCACCGGTCCAGTGACGATGGCGGCGGTCCAGGAAAGCGGCGCCGATCAGCAGCCCAGCCCGTCGCGCGACGCGCCCGCGATCGTGGCCTTCGTCCAGTCGATCGGGCTGCACGGCGGCGACCTCCAGCGGCTGACCGTCACCGCGCCTGGCGGCGCGGTCCTCGCCGACAACCGCGCCGCCCCGCTCGACCGCGACAAGGCGCAGACGATCCTGTTCGCCGGCAAGAAGCGTCCGGCCGCGGGATGGAGCGCAGGGCGCTATGCGGCGCATTACCGGGTGCTGCGCGACGGCAAGGCGTTCATCGACCAGCGGTTTTCGGTGACGGTGCGGTAGAAGAAGCCATCCCCCCCTTGCGTCACCCCATTGAAGCGGAATCTCGTAAGGTAGATCGAGCGCGCCCATCCTCCTGAGATCCCAGCCTTCGCCGGGACGACGTTTGACAGCGGGGGCGACTGCCCCGACTTCCCCTGCGCCCCGCCAGCCATTATGCACCGTTGCACCATCGAAGAGGGGCCAGGGTGAAGCAGGTTCTCCATGTCGGCTGCGGCAGCGCGACGATAAAGCGGATGACGCCCGGCTTTCAGCAGGGCTGGCGCGAGATTCGGTTCGACATCAATCCTGACGTGCGGCCCGATATCGTCGGCACCACGATGAACATGACCGCCGTCGCCGACGAAAGCGTCGACGCGGTCTATTCGTCGCACAATGTCGAGCATGTCTATTCCTATCAGGTGCCGAGCGTGCTCAAGGAATTCCGGCGCGTGCTGCGGCCCGATGGCTTCCTGGTGGTGACCTGCCCCGATATCGAGACCGTCGCCAAATATGTCGCCGAGGGCAAGCTGACCGAACCGCTCTATGTCTCGCCCGCTGGGCCGATCACGCCGCTCGACATCCTCTATGGCCATAGCGCTTCGATCCGCAACGGCGAGGAATATATGGCGCACCGCACAGCCTTCACCGCCGCGACACTTACCGCCGAGCTGCGCGCGGCCGGGTTCGGGATGGTCGGCATGCGGCGGCAGCGCTTCGATCTCTGGGCGGTGGCGACCCGGCAGGCAGTCGGCGAACCGGCGGCGCGCCAGCTGATGGCGGAGTATCTGCCGGCGAGGCCCAGCTAAAGCCTCTCCCTTTCAGGGGAGGGTGGACGATAATCTCGGAACTTAGCGAAAAGATCATGACCAAAGCCCGCCGCATCCTCTTCGTTCACCAGAATTTCCCCGGCCAGTTCCCCCACATCGCCGACGCGCTGGTCGCACGCGGCGACCAGGTGGTGGCGATCGGGGGCAAGACCGCGCGCGAGCGCGATGGGGTGACGCTGGTCCGCTGGGACAACAAGCGCGGAACCACCGACGGGGTGTTCGCGCCGGCGACCCGGGCCGAGGCCGATCTGATCCGCGCGCATGCCGCCGCGCTCGCCGCGATCGAGCTCGCCAAGAAGGGCTTCGTGCCCGACCTGATCATCGGCCATCCGGGCTGGGGCGAGACGATCCACCTGCGCGAGATCTTCCCCAATGCGAGGATCATCCTGTTCGGCGAATATTATTATCGCCACAAGGGCGGCGACGTGAATTTCGATCCCGAGTTCGAGACGCCGACGCTCGCGGGGATGATGCGCACCAACGGCAAGAACGCCACCCAGTCGCTCGCCTACACGATGGCCGATCGGATCGTCAGCCCGACGCCCTTCCAGGCCTCGACCTTTCCCAAGGTCTTCCAGCCGCTGATCAAGGTGCTGCACGAGGGCATCGATCTGTCGCGCGCGCGGGCGAACCCGGCGGCGATGCTGACCCTGCCCGACGGGCGCGTGCTCGACCGCTCGACCCCGGTGATCACGTTCATCAATCGCAATTTCGAGCGGCTGCGCGGCTTCCACATCTTCATGCGCGCGCTGCCGGCCTTCCTCGATGCGGTTCCCGAGGCGCATGTCGTCGCCATCGGCGCGGATGGCACCGGCTATGGCGCCAAGCGCGAGGACGGGCGGAGCTGGCGGCATGTGATGCTCGACGAGCTGGGCGACCGGCTCGATCGCTCGCGGCTGCACTTCATCGGGCAGGTCGAATATGACCGGATGATCGACATATTGTCGATCGGCGCGGCGCACATCTATTACACCTATCCGTTCACCCTGTCCTGGTCGCTCGCCGATGCGATGGCGTGCGAATGCCTGATCATCGGATCGGACACGGCGCCGGTGCGCGATGCGATCGTCAACGGACAGAATGGCGTGCTGCTCGACTTCTTCGACGTCAAGGCGCTCAGCGACGCTATGATTGCCGCAGTCCGCGAGCCCGAACGTTTTTCCGCGATGCGGCACCGCGCACGGGTGTCGGCGCTGGCGAAATTCGATCGCGACAAGGTCGGCGTGCCGGGGTGGATGGCGTTGATCGACAGCCAGCTGGCGGGGCGTAAGGCCGGGGTCCAGAGGATCAAGCGGCGGCGGTAGCTACGCTTGAGGGAAGAGGGGGGCTGAAGCTCCAATTCCACCTATTCCTCGCGTGCGTCACTCCAGCGAAAACTGGGGTCTCGTGAGATTTGAGTGCGCGCCTATATCATCTGGAGACCCGGCTTTCGCTGAGATGACGGTCGAGTTGATAGCTGAGCTTGCTTAAAAACCGCGGATCACGGGAAAGATTAGATGAGAGGGATAGCAAAAGGGGCCCGCCTTTCGACGAGCCCCTTCTTATCTAACAACTTCACTAGTCGGAATTAGGCAGTGAAGTCATCAATCGTCAGATCAGCAGCCGTAACGCCAACCAGCTTGATCGTCGCGTCGATCGTCGCACCGCCGCCGGCATCATAGAACAGATAGGTGTCAGCACCCACCTGAATGGCCGCGATATCGTCGGTATTCGCCGAGATCGTCAGCAGCTGCTGAGCATAGCTCTGGGCAGCGGCCAAGGTGGCAAAGGACGTGTCCTCCTCCTGGAAGAGCAGCTCGCCATCGGCAGGCGCGTCGTGGCCCGCGATAACGATGAAGTCAGTTCCGGCAGTGAAGTCAGTGATAGTATCGGTCAGACCCTTGAGGGCCCCCGAACTCGCAGGAAGGGCGGCATCGCCATCGGCAAACGCAAACGTGTCGGCACCATCGCCGCCGGTCAAAGTATCAACACCGGCGCCGCCCGACAGGCTATCATCACCGAGATCGCCGAGAACGATGTCAACCCCAGCTCCACCGTCGACGGTGTCATCACCCGCGCCACCGCGCAGGCTGTCAACGCCGTCGCCGCCAGTAATGTCATCGTTACCTTTGTTGCCGTTGATCGTGTCATTGCCGTCTCCGGTTCCGCCCGCGATCGTATCATTGCCTGCGCCACCGAAAAGACGGTCGCTGCCCGCGCCACCGTCGATGTCGTCGGTCCCGGCGTTGCCGTTGACATAGTCGCTGCCCGCACCGGCAGCGATGACGTCCGCACCATCGTCGACGGTGCCGCTAGGCGAAGCGACATTGCCATAGATATGGTCGTTACCATCACCACCGCTGAGGTCATCAGCACCCAGGCCGCCGAAGATGTTGAGGTGGCCAGTGGCGGCGCTGCCGTCCACCGTATCATCGTCGCCTTCGCCGAAGACGTTATAGTTGCCGGTGCTGGCAGCGGCGATGTTGAAGGTGTCTTCGCCATCGCCGCCATGGGCGATATGAGCGCCCGCGCCGCCGATCGCGATTGTGTCGTCGCCGCCAAAACCGTAAACCGCATCTGCTGCGGAGCCGGCGGCCGCTAGGGCATCGTTGGTCGTGTCGCCGCCGATAACAAGCGTTGCACCACCCGTCACGAACACGAGATGGTTGGCCAAAGATGCATCAGCAAGCTCGCCCGCGTTGAAATCCAGCGATTGCCCGCCACCTGCGAGGGTGATCGTCGGAATGCTCAGTCCAGTGGCCGGATTGAACGTGACCGTAATCTGGTCCGGCGTGAGCGTGTTGAATACGAGATTATCGTCAGCCGTATACGCGGTCGCTTGCGTCTGGCTGCCGTTTTCAAAAATAAAACCTGCCATTAGAACCTCCAGTTGAACCTTTACCCGGGCAAGCAGCGTGCCACCTCCCGTTTTCACGAGCGGGAAGCGCCCCTTGCCGCTCCCGAACCCATCCCCCGTGGCATGGTTCAGCGAGCAAGCCCAGTACGTTGCTTAGCCAAGCTTTCTCAACCGCGCAACAGGCAAAAAGCGCGGCGCAGCATCGTGGAATCGGGATTTGTTCGCCGTGTTGCGACCCGGCAATAGCAGCTATTGCTTGTTTCGGACGCCGAAAATAATCACGGTCCGAGGCGAAAAGCGCAGAAAGATGTTTGTTTCGGCCCGCTCTACAGGACTTTGCCGCAAGACAAAAGTTCGGCCCGGCGGCGTTTGATCCCCGTTCGTCTGAACCACCGTGCACGAACAGTCAGCGCTCGGCGGGGTTATGCCAGCTTTGCGTCCAGAGGGTCGCATCGATCCCGGTCAGATATGAAAACTGCTTCAAATCAGATGCATAGAGATCGGCGAGCAGGCGGATATCGGCAGGCTCGAGCGTGGCCGGATAGTCGCGCTGCCGTGCGGCATGGACGACGCGCGGGGTCACGCGCGCGGGCGGGGATAGGTCCAAAAAGGAGCAAATCCTTTGCAGCGCGGCATCGGGTTCGTCGCGCAGTTGCTCCGAACGCAGGAACAGGCATTGTGCGCGCGGGAACAGCGTCAGCAGATGCGCGACCTGCCGGCCGTAATATCCGCGTTCGACATAGCTGAACACGCGGTGATGCCCCGGCGCGGCGGGATCGCCCTGCGCGACCCGGTCGCGGCCGTCGCGGATGCAATATTGGAAGGGCTCGCTTTCCTTGCGCTTGGCATATTCCATCCGCCAATGCGACCAGGCGCGCGCGATCGGATCGCGAAACAGCAGGATCAGCTTCATCGCCGGATTATAGGCGGCGATCCGCTCGAGGCTGTTAGGCCAGTAGAGGTAAATCGGGGTCGCCTCGCCCCAGCGCCGCCCGTCTTCGGCGAACAGCGCATGATAGCGCGTATAATCGGGCCGCGCCCAATCGACCCGTTCCTCGTCGTCGAAGAAATGCGCTTCCTTGACGTCGGGGAGCTGCAGCCCGGGCAGCTCGCGCAGATATTCGAACAGCGCCGAGGTGCCGCCCTTCTGCACCCCGGCGATGAGAAACTCGACCTTGCGGGGGGGAGTCATTGACGTCCCGGCCGATGTGTCGGACACCCTCAACCAACCCTCTTCCTGGGGGAGAGGGCTTCCTTGCACCCCACGCTCATTTCTCGCGCATGGCGTCCTTCATCGCGTTGGTGAAGGGCTGGAACAGATAGGTCAGGATCGAGCGCGCGCCGGTCACGATCGCGACGTTCGCCTGCATGCCCGGCGTCAGCGCGATGTCGGGGCCGGCTTCGGCCAGTTCGGCGGGGGTGATCGTCACCTCGGCGACGAAGTGCGTCGTCCCGGTCTTCTCGTTGACCTTGGCGTCGGGCGAGACGAGCGTGACATGCCCTTCGACCGGCGGGGTGGTGCGGGTGCTGTAGGCGGTGAGCGTGACCCGCGCGAGCATGCCGACCTTGACGTCGGCGATGTCCTTCGGCGCGATCTCGGTGGCGACCACCAGCTTCGCGTCGGCAGGGACGATCTGCATCAGCAGCTGGCCCTGGGTCGCGACCCCGCCTTCGGTGAACTGGCTGAGGTTGAACACATAGCCGGTCACCGGTGCACGGATTTCGGTCTGGGCCAGCTGCTCGAGCGTCGCGCGCAGCTTGGGTTCATTCTCGGCGAGCTGTTGCTGCGCGGTGCGGATGCCATCGGCGACCTCGGTCTGGTGCTTGGTCTCGAGCTGCGCAATCTGCAGCCGGATCTCGCCGATCGACTGGCGCGCGCGCGCCATGTCGGCCGTCATCGAGCCGCGCTGGCCCTTGACGGCGACCGCGTTGCGCTCGAGCGCAAGCAGCCGGCTGTCCGGAGCATAGCCCTGCCGGCTCAATTCGCGTACGCCCTGCAGCTCCTGCTGGACGAGCACTGCCTGATCGTCGATCGCCTGCGCCTGGACGCGCATCCCCGAAATCTGCGTCTCGAGCTGGGCGGCCTGCGACTGGAGCACCTGCGCCTGGCTGCGATAGAGCAGCATCCGCGTCTGGAACAGTGCGCGCTGGCTGGCGAGCAGCGCGCCGACCCGCGGATCGGCGGCGCGCGCGGTCAGCTGGGCCGGAAAATCGATCTGTCCCGCATTGGTGGCTTCGGCCTGGAACCGCGCGATCGTCGCAAGCGCGCTGTCGACATTGCTCTGGTAGACGTCGACCACCGCCCTGCTCTGGGTGTCGTCGAACCGGATCAGCAGGTCACCCTGTTTGACGCGCTGGCCCTCGCGGACGAAGATCCGGCGGACCACGCCGCCCTCGAGCCGCTTGATGTCCTTGCTGTTATTCTCGACCCGCACGACGCCAGGGGCCAGAATCGCCCCCGAGACCGACAGGAACGCCCAGAGCAGCAGCCCGACGAACAGCAGCCCGACGACGATGCTGCCGCCGACGATCGGGCGGCGCAGCGAGCGGTGGAGCTGCTCGTCACCGGTGTCGGTGCCCGCGGCATAAGCGGTGGCCGCGTCGTCGCTGCCGATCTCGAGCTCGGGTTCGGGCCGGCTGAGGAAACGACGGAGATCGGGAAGAAGATTCACGACTTGACCTCCGCAAGCGCCGGCCGCTGGCCGCCCTGCAGCGCGCGCAGCACTTCCTCGCGCGGGCCATATTGGGCGATCTGGCCGCCGCGCAGCACCATCAGCTTGTCGGCGCTGCCGAAGATGCTGGGCTTGTGCGAGACCATCACGACCGTCGCGCCGCGCGTCTTGGCGCCGGCGATCGCCTTGAGCAGCGCGGCTTCCCCCTCGGCGTCGAGATTGGCGTTGGGCTCGTCGAGCACGATCACCTTGGGCTCGCCGTACAGCGTGCGGGCGAGCCCGACGCGCTGCCGCTGCCCGGCCGACAGCACCACGCCCGACTCGCCGAGTTCGGTGTCATAGCCCTTGGGCAGCCGCAGGATCAGCTCGTGCGCCCCGGCAGCCTGCGCCGCCGCGACGATGTCGGCGTCATTCGCCGAGGCGGCGAAACGGCAGATATTGTTGCGGACGGTGCCGGCGAACAATTCGGTATCCTGTGGCTGATAGGCGACGTTGCGCCCGAAATCGGCGCGCTCCCAGCTGTACACGTCGGCACCGTCGAGCCGCACCGTCCCGCTATTGGGTTTCCAGATGCCGCACATCAGGCGCAGCAGCGTCGATTTGCCGGCGCCCGACGGGCCGATGATTCCGATCATCTCGCCCGGCTGGATCAGGAAGCTGACATTGACGAGCACGAGGCTCGCCGCGCCCTGCGGCGCGAAGCTGACATTTTCGAAGGTGAGCCGGCCTTTGGGCGTCGGGAGCTGGGTCGCGGGGACCGGCGCCTCGAACTCGTCCAGCACGGTCTGGAGCCGGCGATAGGCCTGCGCGCCTTCGACGAGCTGCTTCCACGATCCCATGATGCGGTCGATCGGCGCGAGCGCGCGCGCCGACAGGATCATGTTGGCGAACAGCAGGCCCGAGGCGATGTCGCCCTGGATGATCAGCCAGGCGCCGAGCGCGATGATCGCGATCTGGATCAGCATCCGCACGAAGCGGATCGCACCCGCGTAGAAGCTGCTGCGGTCATTGGCGACCACGCCCATGTTGAGCGCGATATGGCGATATTGCGCCCAGGCCGCGCCGAGCATCGGGAGCATGCCGAGCGCGCGCACGATCTCCGCGTTGCGCAGCGCTGCGTCGGTGAAGGAATAGCTCTTGATCGAGGCGGCGCTCTGTTCCTTGAGCGCGCCATGGGTCGCGCGATCCTGGAGATAGGCAAGCACCAGCAAGATCACGCCGCCGACGAGGGTGAGCACGCCGATCCATGGATCGATCACGAACAATATGCCGAGGAACACCGGGATCCACGGCACGTCGAACAGCACCGCGGTGCCGTTGCCCGAGATGAGGCTGCGCACCAGGTCGAGATCGCGAAGCGCCTGGGCATGCGATCCGCCCCGGCGGCGGACGACGAGATCGAACAGCGCAGCGAAGGTGCTGCTCGCCAGCTTGCGGTCGAAGGCGACGCCGAAATTGATCAGCACCTGCGCGCGGAAATGATCGAGCACGCCCGATATCAGGAACACGAAGGCCGCGCCGACGGTCAACACGATCAGCGTCGCGCCGCTATGGCTGGTCAGCACCCGGCTGTAGATCTGGTTGGTGTAGATCGGCAGCGCGAGATAGAGCAGGTTGCTCGCGAGGCTGAACAGCGCCGCGAACAGGAACGGGGTCTTGCCCATCGCCAGCGCGTCGGTCAGCAGGGTCGAATTCTTCGGAGCGGGGCCGGCTTTCATCGGGGCTGACGACTTCCTGAGGAGGGTTCTCGCCGGTCATGCGGCGGGCGAAGGCCTATTATCATGTTGCCGCACAGGCAGCGAAGGCTTTTCATTGCGGTGAACTTTCGCGGGGCGGCGCGGCTTCATAGTCGTGACCTTCGGCGTTCAGCCGATCGGCCGGAACCAGCGGGCTCTGCGTGATCGGCACCAGCGGCGCTTCGGTATAGCTCTTGTCCGGCGTCGGCGGCAGCGCGGGCGAGCCGGTTGGCTTCGGCTGGTTCTGCCCGCGAAGATCGGGCTTGGGCCGCGCATAGGGGCTCGCCGAACCGATACGGTCGAGCAGCATCGAAGCCGCATCGGTCGGCAGCATGCCGCGCCAGCGGACCTTCCTGAACTCGGCCTCCGGATCCTTCGCGGGTATCGCCGAGTTGACCGTCCGCGCGTCGAGCTTGCCCATCGCGAGCAGCAGAGCACTGCGGGCGATATATTCCTGGTAGCGGCTCGACAGCAACGTCTGCTGCGCCGACGAGAGCTCCTGCTCGGCGTTGAGCACCTCGATCGTGCTCCTGAGGCCGTAGCGCTCCTCGCGCTGCATGCCGGCGAAGGCGATCTGCGCCGCTTCGACCTGGCGGGTGCCGGAAACCACCGCGACCCGCGTCGATGCGAGCTGGTTCCACGCAAGGACGACGTCCTGCAGCGCCTGTCGCCGCTCGGCGTCGACCCCCGCCTGCGCGGCGCCGCTGAGATCCTGCGCCTGGCGGATCCGTGAGCGGATCGCGCCGCCCTGCCATAGCGGCTGGGTGATGGTCAGCTGCGCGGTGACCTCGGTCCGATAATCATGCCGGTCGAACGGGGAGAGCTGGCCGCGCTTGCCCGCTTCGGCCGAGATCGTCGCGGTCGGCCGCTGGTTGCCGCGCTGGGTGGCGATGTTGGCGCGCGCAGCCTCTTCGGAATAGCGCGCCGCGGCCAGGTTGGCGTTGCCCTCGTCGGCGGCGGCGAAGGCTTCGTCGATCGAGGCGGGCAGGCCGGGCAATTCGGGCAGCGGCTGGAGATCGCCGGGCTCACGCCCGACGATGCGCAGATATTCGCCGCGGCTCACCGCGAGCTGCGCCTCGGCGCTGGCGAGCTGACTCTCGCCCGCGGCAAGCCGTGCATCGGACTGGGCGACGTCGGTGATGGTGACATCGCGCACCCGGCGCTTGGCGCGGCGCTCGGTGAGTTGGTCGCGCAGCACGAGCACATTCTCGCGCGCGACCTCGAGCCGCCGCTGGTCGCGCAGCATCGCGGCATAGACCGCGATCACATTCTGCACGACCTCGCCTTCGACGCGGCGAAGCGTCTCCTCGCTGCCGAGGACATTGGCCCGCGCCTGGGCCAGCGCGCCGCGCTGCCGGCCGCCGGTATAGACCGGCTGGCGCAGGCTCAGCGAGAGCAGGCCTTCGTTTCCATCGCTCTCGCGCGAGTGCAATTTGCTATAGTCGTAGGTGCCGGTCGCGCTGACCGAAAGCGACGGGCCATATTGCGCGCGTGCCTGGACATAGTTTTCATTGCTGCTTTTCTGCCGGTAGCGCTGCTCGACGAGGGTCGGATTATTGCCATACGCCGCCTCGACCGCGTCGGCGAGCGTCTCGGCCGCGGCGGGAACGGCGCACAGCGTCAGCGCCGAGCCGAGCAGCAGCCGTGTAAACCGGCGATCCCGCCGCTCTCTGATGTTGCCGATCCGATCGATGTTGCAGATCATCCCGTTTGCTGCCCGAGCGGCAGCGCCCAGGCATGCCTTCATGCTCCGGCGGCCCATAACCGCCTTTGCGCGGCTGTCAATTACGATGCACACCTTGCCCCGGGGTTAACGGCTTGCATCGAAACGGCTCTTCTCTTTAAGGAAACGCTTCGTCGCGCGGCGCGCGCGGCCGGTCTTCTCCGGCCTTTCTTTACCGCCCTTTGCTTTTTCGAGGATCGTGATCATGCCGGCCGCCTATTTCGCCCCTCAGCTGGACATGATAGCGAGTATGGGATGACGGGGGGATTCTGGCGTAGGCGGGCGATACGGATTGCGTACCGGAAGGGGGCGGCCGCCCGCGACGCGCGACGCTGGGACGAGGCCGCGAACCATTATCGCCGCTACCTGCACTATCGGCCACGCGACTTCGCGATCTGGGTGCAGCTCGGCCATATGCTCGCCGAAGCCGGCGACGCCGAGGGCGCCGATCTCGCCTATCGCACCGCTGATGGCCTCGGACCCGACGACGCCGATCTCGCACTGTGCCGCGGCCATCTCGCGCGCCGGACCGGCGATGAGGAAACGGCGATTGTATTCTATCGCCGGAGTTTCGAGCTCGATGGAAATGCGCATGCCGAGTCGGCGCTAGCCGAGCTGCTTCCGCCCGAGCCCGTCGGTGGCGGCGTGATCGAGGGCTGGTACGAAGTCAAAGTCGGGGGGGTGCTGTTCGAAAGCGACGGACCCGATCCATGGGTCGAGTTTCGGGTGGGCGACACTCTTGTCGGTCAAGCGGTGCCCGAGCGTCGCGAGGATGGCGCCCTCGGATTTCGGGCCATTCTGGACGTCGAGCGCGGCGAAAACGACGAAGGCGTCGCGGTGGTTGCACGCCGTATGCCGGACGGCGCCGAACTCGCAAACTCGCCCGTCACGCTGTTCCCGCCCTCGCGCCATCCGGCTGGCTATCCTGTCGCCTGGTCGGTGCCCAGCGAGGTGGTCAAGCCGCTCTGCCTGCCCGTCGACAGCGAAATCGCGCTGTTCGTCACCCATTCGCACACCGGCAAAATCAAGCCTCATGTGCTGCCCTATCTGCGCGCCCTGAAGGCGCAAGGGCTCGGTGTCTTCCTGATCGCGACCGTCGATCGGGCTGTCGACATCCCCCCCGACCTGATCGATCTTGCCGACGCGATCATGGTTCGTCGCAACGCCGGCTATGATTTCGGCGCGTGGAGCCATGCGCTCAAGGTTTATCCGCGCCTCTACGGGGCGAGGACACTTTATCTCGTCAATGACAGCGTCCTGTTCGCGACCGACGACGGACGGCTTGGTGCGATCGTCGACCGCGTGCGGCGCAGCAGCGCCGATCTGATCGGGCTGACCGAAAGCCATGAATGGCGCTGGCACGTCCAGAGCTATTTCCTCGCGATCAAGCCGCGCCTGCTGTCGTCACGCTCGTTCCATGCTTTCATGGACGATCTTCGCCTGCTGACCCGCAAGGACCATGTCATCCGCGCCTATGAGATCCGGCTGGGGGAAATGGCCGAGCAGAGCGGGCTGGATGTCGAAATCCTGTTCCCGAGCGCGACCGCGATCAATCCCTCGCTGTTCGGATGGCGTACGTTGATCGCCGACGGCATGCCGCTGGTGAAGCTGCTGCTCCTGCGCGGCGAATTCGAAACCGCGGACATCGAGGGATGGCGCGACACCCTCGCCCAAGCGGGCTTCGACGTCGCACTGGCGGAGGCGGCCCTGGCGGCCGCGGCGGAAACGGGCCCCATCGACGACGATGGGCGGCTGCTTGCCCGACGCCTGCCGCGCGCCGGCCTCGGCGCAGGCCCGTTGCGCGTTTCCTTCTTCGGGCCATGGAATTACGACAATGGCCTCGGACAGGCTAGCAGAGGGATCATCGGGGCCATCCGGCGTTCCGGTGCGCTCGTGAACCTCCATCCGATCAAGGTGCCCTTTCACGTCCACAAGCCGCTGGTGCCGCCTGCGGATATCATCGATTTCGAAGGTCAGGCCGACATCGCGGTGGTTCACCTCAATCCCGACAGTTGGCATTTGTTGACCGACTGGCAGCGTGCGGCGATCGCAGAGGCCAAGCGCAGGGTCGGTTATTGGGTATGGGAAATGGGCCATATTCCCCCAGCGTGGCGGCATAATTTTGGCGCGGTCGATCGGATATGGGCGCCCAGCCGCTATTGTGCCGAGCTGTTCGCCGCGCAGGGCGGGCCGCCGGTCGACATCGTGCCCCATGTCGTGCCGCTGCCCCCCGCGCGTCCGATCGATCGGTCGGCAGTGATGGCGCGGTATGGGTCGCCGGCGGATCGCCGAACGATCCTTTATGTCTTCGACGGCTCGAGCTACCTCGTGCGGAAGAATCCCGGAGCGCTCGTCCGGGCCTTCTCGGCGTCGGAGCTGGCCATGCGCGGCTGGTCGCTGATCCTGAAGACAAAGCACCTTCATGACCGGCCCGAGGAGGGCGACGCCTTTCGCGCGCTCGCCGCGGCGACCGAAGGGGTGGTCCTGATCGACCGCTCGATGTCAGCCGACGAGCTTGGCGAATTGTTGACCGTGGCCGACATCTACGCTTCGCCGCATTGCTCGGAGGGGTTCGGCCTGACGATCGCGGAGGCTATGGCGGCCGGCAAGCCCGTGGTTGCAACCGATTTCGGCGGCAGCCGCGACTTTCTCGACGCGGCCGACGGCTGGCCCGTCAAATGGCATGGCTGGACGCTCGAACGCGATTTCGGCCATTATCGCGCGGGTGGCGAATGGGCGCGGGTCGACGAGCCTGCGCTGACCGCGACGCTGATCCGCGCAGCCGACGCGATCGATGCGGGGACCGACACCAAGGGAACTGCCGCGCGCGAACGCATCGGCGAGCTTCTGTCCTATGAGGCGGTCGCGGCCAATATCGCCGCGAGCTTCGCCGCGCTGGCCGAGACCCCCGCCAATGAAGGGGGTGCGCACATCCACGCTAATCTCGCGGCAGGCATTCCGGTCGAGCGCGCCGTGTTCGGTCCCGCGCTGCGGCTGGTCGCGCTCGCGCCCGACGCGGTGCTCGATCAGCCGCTCCCCGAGGACTTGCCGGTCGATCGCGAGCATTGGATCGTGCTGGCCCCGCGCGGCGCGGTGCTTTCGCCGATGTTCGAGCGCGATTGGCGTGAGGCCACCGAGCAGCGGCCCGATGTCGGCATCTTTTATGGTGATGATTTCGCCGCGGGCGAGGATCGCGGCCGCGACCAATTGCGGCTCAAGCCGGCGTTCGACCTGACGCTGCTCGTAGCGCAGGATTATATCGGCGCGCCGCTGATCGTTCGCGCCTCGGCGTTCGCGGAACTTGGCGTGCGCGCCGAGATGGGCGGGGCAATGCTCGACGACCTGCTGTTCCGCGCGCATCGCGCCGGCATCTCGATCGAGCGGATCGCCAGGGTGCTGCTAGCCCATCGAGGGGGGCGGCCGCAGATCGAACCGGCGGTGCGTCAAAGGATGCTGGCCGCGCAGCCGCAACTCGCGGCCTATGACTTCAAGCCGGGCCTAGCCCCGGGCTCGCTGATCCAGTTTCGCAAATTCGCGGACGCTCTCCCCGACGTGTCGCTGATCGTACCGACGCGCCGCAGCCCGCTGCCGGGTGGCCGCACCAGTTATCTCGAGCGGCTGTTGGAGGCGATCGCGCAGGTCGATTGGCCGATGGACAGGCTGACCGTGATCGTCGGAGACGACATCGCCGGCGAACCGGCTTGGGCGAAGCGCGCTTGGCCCTTCGTGTTGCGGCGGATCGAGACGCCTCGAGGCGAACATGAACCCTTCAACTATGCCGCCAAGATGAACCTGCTGTGGCGCGCCGCCGGAACCGAGCAGATGGTGCTGATGAATGATGATCTGCTGCCCGTCGATCCCGGCTGGCTCAAGGCGCTGGTCGGCTTGGCGGTCGACGAGAGCGTCGGCGGGGTCGGGGCGCGGCTGCTTTACGAAGATGGGCGGCTGCAGCATGCGGGCATCGGTCCTCTGTTCGGTGGGGTGGCCCATATATGGGCGGAACGCAGGCGGGATGCCGGCACCTATTGCGATTGGGCACTTGTGCAACGCGAATGGTCGATGGTGACCGGCGCATTGTTCGCGACAAGGCGATCGCTGATGGAGGCGGTCGACGGGTTCGACGAACAGTTCACTCTTGAATATAACGACGTCGACCTGTGCCTGCGGCTGCGCGCGCTGGGGTATCGCATCATTTGCACGCCCGCAGCCGAAATGATCCACTCTGAGAAGGCGTCACGGGGCGAGACGCTGGCCGCCGGCGATCAATATGCGCTGTTCCATCGGCGTTGGAGCAGCTGGCTCAACGCCGATCCGTCCTGGCACCCGGGGCTGCGCCGCGATAGCTTCGAGCTCATGCCCGTTGATGATCCATCGGCGTGGTACAGATAGCCTGGCCGGTGTGGCTCGAATGGGCGGCTAATTTTTGGCTGGCGGGCAGGCGCCGAGCTATTCGCAGCCACCAAGCAGGAATAGGAGAAGTGAATGCTGCGGTCCGAGGTCGTCCAATCAGTTCTCGATCTTGACGTCGATCCCTCCTACCTTGAGATCGGCGTATTCGATGGACGGTCACCGATAATCATGGACAGACCATCTTGTGGCAGTAGCCCCGTGCGCTTTCCGCGGCCTCGCGAAGCGTCGAGGTGATCAGCCGGCTCGAATTCGCCGAAGCGATGCTCAAGCGGCGCGATTTTAATGAGCGGCCAATGCATAACATCCTTCCCGGGCTGGCTTCCTGGGTAGCGTCCCGGAGGGGATAAGACGTAATGGCGACTTCCATGGCCGACGAGAGCGAAGCGCACGACCGCAAGATGCAGCTGTCGCCGGCGTTCGATGCCAATTATTATCTCGCGGCCAATCCGGATCTCAGGCTATCACGCGACGAGGCCGCCGCGCATTATGCCCGGATAGGGCGGAGCGAGGGCCGCGTCGCCTCGCCGCTCGCATTGCGCGAAAATCTTGTGGCGATGATCGACGACGGCCGTTCGGTGCTCGAGATCGGCCCCTTTTGCGATCCGCTGCTGCGCGGTCCGAACATCGCCTATCTCGACATATTGGACGCCGAGCAGCTTCGCGCCCGCGCGACCGAAACCGGCCGTGACGCCGCCGGCTGCCCTGCCTGGATCGACTATGTCGGCGGGCTCGAACAGGTGCGGCGGCGGTTCGACGCGATGATCAGCAGCCACGCGATCGAGCATCAGCCCGATCTCGTCCATCATCTCGAGCAGGCCGAGCGCGTGCTCGCGCCCGACGGTCTGTTGTGCCTGATCATCCCCGACAAGCGCTATTGCTTCGATCATCATATCGCCGAGAGCACGATCGCCGATGTGCTCCAGGCGCATCGCGAGCATCGCCGCACGCACAGGCTGGGCAGCGTGGTCGAGCATATCGCGCTGACCACCCACAATGATTCGCCGCGCCACTGGGCCGGCGATCACGGGCCCCGGCTCCCGGCCGACCTGCCCGCGCGATTGCACAAGGCCCTCAACGACTATGAGGCGAGCGCGGGCGGTTATATCGACGTTCATGCCTGGTATTTCACGCCGGACAGCTTCCGGTCGATCGTCGAGGCGCTCGCCGCGCTCGGTCTAACCGGGTTCGAGATCGTGGAGGTGTACGATACGGCGCGCGGCCGCAACGAATTCTGCGCGGTGCTGCGGCTGGGCGAGAAGGCGCGCGCGCGCGCGCACAAGCGGCGCGACGATTCTGACGTCATCGTCTTGCAGACCGCCGACGCCGATCGCTATCTGCCGATGCTGGCGGTCACCGCGGCCAATGTCCGCGAATATTGTCGCCGTCACGGCCATGGCTATGAGAGCTTCGTCGGCGTCAAGCGCGGCTTCCACGCCTGGCAGGCGACCTTCAATCGCATTCCGATGCTCGTCGAACTCGTCGAGCGCGGTTTCACCGGCTGGGCGCTCTATCTCGATGCCGACGCCTATATCCAGGATCTCGATTTCGATCTCGCCGCCTATCTCGCCGACAAGCAGGACCGCGCCGCGATCTTCGCGACCTCGGGGGTGACGGGGGAGGCTTGGGACGTCAACGCCGGCGTGGCGCTGATCAATCTTGGCCATCCGCTCGGGCGCGCGCTGGTGGCGCAATGGGCGGCGGGCTTCGCCGCGCATAGCGACGACGCGTTGCGGGCGGGCGAGGAGTGGTTTGGCGCGGGCAACGACCAGGATCTGCTCCACCAGATTCTCAAACGCGACGGAGCGATCGCCGCCGCGGTGCTCGTCGAGCAGACCGCATTCATCAACGGCCCGCATTCGAGCTTCATCCGCCAGCGGCTGCGCGCCCAGCATCCGGGCTTCGAGCAGCGGCTTCGCGCGCTGAGCGATGCGGTCGCCGAGATATTCTGGCGCGAGGGCAAGCCGGGTGCGGTGCGCCCCGCGCTCGCCGACGAGCGCTGGTCGGGCCGGCTAGCGCATCGCGAGGGTCTGCAGCCGGCGCTGGTCGAAGCGCCCGTGCCCACGCCGCGAGTGGATATCGCGCGCGCGATCTGCGCCGCATGGGCGAAGGCGGCGACGGTCGATCTTGACGCAGGCCCGGTTTGGGGCCCGCTGATCGAAGATTTTCAGCGAGACTTCGTCGATGCGCTCGCCCGCAAGGATGATGCGGCGGTGGCGAGCGAACTCGCCGCGCTTGGCCGCGCAAAATTATCGCAAGGCTTTTTCGGCGGCGCGCGCCAACATGAGCGCGCGCGTAGCCGCCAATTCGCCGATCGGCTCGCCCGCTGGACCTATGACAAGCTGGTGTCGCTCGCCGAGGCGGTCGGCGTGCTCCCGCTCGAAAGCCCGGAAAATGGCCGCTGGGGCTTCAACGCGCGCATCGACCCGGCCGAGCTGTTCGATCGCATCCAGGCGCGCCTCGGCGTCGATCTCAGCCCGCCCCCGTACATCGGCGGCCATCTCGGCATCGCGGTCGGCGGCGGCATGGTCCTGCACATGCGGATGCTCGATTCGATCCACGCGGCGTGGCGGCTGCGCCAGCTGGCCGATACGCTCGGCTTGGGCGGGGATGCGCGCATCGCCGAGATCGGCCCCGGGGCGGCGCTCACCGCCTTCTACGCGCTACGCCTCGGCCTCACGCATTATCGCCTGTTCGATCTGCCGACGATGAACGCGGTGCAGGCCTATGTGCTGGCGGGCGCGGGCTATGCGGTGTCCTTGCACAGCGAGGAGCAGCAGCCCGTCGCGATCCTGCCCGGCAGCGCCTTCTCCGCGCTCGAGCCGCGCTCGGTGGACATTCTGTTCAATGCCGATTCGCTGCCGGAGATCGAACGCCGCGCCGCGCTCGGCTATCTCGCGGACGCGCGGCGGATCTGCGTCGGGCATCTTCTGAGCATCAATCAGGAAGCCGGGCTGCCCGATCAGATCTCGGTGCCGGAACTGGTGCGGGAGGCTGGGGGATACCGGCTCGCGTCGCGCCATCGGCATTGGTTGCGGGCGGGTTATGTGGAGGAACATTATATCGGGATTGAATAGGGTTCCGGATCAGCCTTCCCTGTAAGCGCTGATCTCTTCCAGGCGGTTCAGCGCGGAGGCTTCGAGCAGCTGGTGATAGGCCTCCTCATCGCCGACCGGAAAGAGGTAGAATCCGGCGACGCCGATCGATGCCACCCGAGGCTTGAGGCTTCCGCCCTGCATCAGCTCGACCGGCTCGGACAACAGGCCTCGGACATGTATCGAGAGCGGTTGGCCGCCCGGCGCGCTGAAACTGACGCCGCGCGCCCAGCGGCATTCGCCGGGAAGGAGGCTGCCCGATCCTAGCACTGTGTCGGCCATGGTGATCTCATAGGGGCATTCCTCGCCATCGAGGCCGTGAAGCCTCAGATAGAGGCGCCACGGGCCGTCGCCCGCGGGTAGTGTGAACTGCAGCTCTCCCCCGGCGGGCCGCGTCCGCGAGCCCGATTCCTCGGGCCAATGCCAGCCATCACCGAAGCGGAACATTTCGCCGTCTTCGAGGCCTTTCCATATCCGAACGCCCCGATAGCGCGACACCGGATAATATTTGCCGGGCTCGGCTAGAGGCGGCGTCCATCCCGAGGAGGGCTGTTGGGCGAGTGACTTCGCTACCGCGATCACCTGATCCGAAACCGCACTCCAGGGCCGCGGCGCGAAATCGGATTCGATGCGCCGCTCCTGCGCGATGCGCCAAGCGGGCTCGGACACGATCTTCGTGATCGCCGCGACCAGCGCCGGCACCGAATTGGATTCGAAGAACAGAGCGAAGTCACCACCGGCCTCGGTCAGCGAACTATTGTCGGCGACCACCGGAACCTTGCCGTAGCACAATGCCTCGGTGATCGGCAGACCCCAACCCTCGTACAGGCTGGGATAGACCGTGAAGAGGCAGGCTCGATAAAGCAGGGCGAGGTCCTCGTCGGACGCCCGCTCGATGATCGTCACATATTGGCGTAGATGGGCGTTGGCCGCCAGCCGGCTGAACACCTGGTCGTTGAGCCAGCCGTTTCTGCCGACGAATACCAGCTGGGGCAGGTTGGGCAGATCGCCGCGGCGGAGCAGTTCCGCCCAGGCGTCGAGCACCAGCGCGTGGTTCTTGCGTGACTCGATGGTGGATACGAATAGCGCATATTCCCTGTGCGCCAGGTTCCAGGCGGCCAGCGCCGACAACGGTGACGCCTTGCCGCCGGGCCGGCGGAAATCGGTATCGAGCGGGATGATCGTCACCTTTTCCGCAGCCGAAGCGTAACCCAGACGTTGCGCCGCACGGACGAGGTCGTCTCCGGTGGATTTCGAGATCGCCAGGAAATGATCGGTATGACGGAATGCGCCAACCAGCCAGCCGACATAATCCTCGCTGATTCCCCGGATGCAATGCTCGGTCGCCAGCAGCGGCACCAGGTCGAAGACGATGGTTGCGAACCGAATTCTGAGCCGGCTCTTCGCATTCCGCACGAACAGGAAATAATTGTAGATCCACCAGGACGTGCCGAGATTGACGAGGCATTCGTCCTGCACGAATTGATATTCGGGCGCGATCGCCAAGTGGAGAAAGAGGCGTGCCACCGCCTCCACCCATATCGGCTCCTGGCTGTTCGTCCCGAGCCTGGCAAGAAGGGCCAGTTCCTCGAATATCTCTACGGGGATTTCGACGAGGGTTTCATTGCCGTTCGCGAAGCAGCAGATCCGGCTGACGCACGAGCGGTCGAGCAGCGCGCGCGACAGGACCTCGATCTGGACGCGCTGGATGCCCGTCGGCAACCGATGATTCCGGAAGTGGGCGACGAGATCGGAAATATCATAGCTGATCGCCAGCTTGCTGCCGGCCCTATCCCGGTCACCTTCGGTGGCCGCCTCGATCGTCTGCAGCAAAGTCGATACGATCTGGCCTACCCTCGGATCGGCGTCCGCCGTCGAAAGCGATTCGAGCGCGCGGATCGCCGCGTTGCTGTCGACGATCGGCTGGTCGGCGGCCCCGCGATGTTCGATGGCTCTTTTCAGGATCGATCGATCGATCGGAATGAGCCGGCCAACGCGCGTGTTCAGCTCGGTGAGAGCGTCGCTGTTGCCGGCGCGCGCCGCTTCGAGATAGGCTGTCGCGCTTGCCGAAGGATTGCCCGCGCGCTTGAGCATGTGCGCGAGGTACAGATAGGCCGTGCCGCGCTCGGCGCCGCGCGCCATCGCCTCATGATAGGCGTCGGCGGACTCGGTCCAGCGGCCGGCTTCGCTTGCGGCATGACCCCATTGAATCCAGATATGCTGAAGGCTCGGATCCTCTTCGAGCGCCTCGCGGTAGAAATCGGCCGCCTTGCCCCATTCGCCCATGCTGCGGGCGGCATTGCCACGGCTGATCGACCTGTGCGTGGACGATGTGACCCTCACGCCAGCCGACTTTTTCGTCTTGATGCCAAACATATATTTTCCCGCTGTGCGCCCGATCGGCCTGCACCGCATCATGAAACCAGGATTTGGCCCAGCGGATAGCCCGACTGCGCCGGAGATGACAACCGGCGATAGGTTGCACTTGTCTTTTGCCGCCATGTCGTGGCACTCGGGCCAAACCGAGCAGCCACATCATCATCCTTGGTGCGGCGCCCTCAGGAGCAGCTACACTCTTTATGAACGAGCTATCCGGAACCCGCATCTCTAAGTCGCGGACAGCGGTCATCGACGCCGTCGATTCCGCCCGGCGCGCCCTGACGTCGCTGTTGGAGCAGGTCGAGCAAGATGGCGCCAATGATCCCGCCACGGCGGCGGCTATCGCCAGCACGCAGGAGGTGCTCGATCGGCTCGCCCCGCGGTCGGCGGGCGGGAACGCGTTCGCCGCGTCGGCAAGGGGCGGCGATCTGGTCTTCGACGTGTCGGATCTTCTCGCTTATTTCCCGTATAATCGGGCACCGACCGGCATTCAGCGCGTGCAGATGGAGGTCATTGCCAGCTTCATCGAGGGCGGTACGGGACCGCGGCCCAGATTGTGCCGTTTCCTCAAGGAGACCGACCGCTGGTCGGAAGTATCGGGCGAACTGTTCCTTGGTCTCTGTGCCGCGAGCAAGTCCGGAAGCGACGCGCTCGCCAAAGATTGGATCGCGACATATGACCGTCTCGACGCCGCCAGCAGGAGCGGCGAGATCATGCCGTTCGCGCCGGGGATGATCCTCGTCAATCTCGGATCCTCATGGTGGCTGCCCAATTATTTCCTGCAGATTCGCCACCTGAAGAAGACGGCGAACATTCGTTATGTACCGCTGATCTACGACATGATCCCGGCCATCGCGCCCCAATTTTGCATGCCGGAATTGGTCAGCGGGTTCAATGCGTGGTTGGTCGGCGTGCTCGATCATGCGGATTATTTCCTCGCCATATCCGAAGCGACGAAGCGCGATCTTATCGATCTGGCCAAAAGGGCCGGCCACGAAATAGCCCCGGACCAGATCGGCGTGGTCCCGCTCGACGCCGATTTTCGCAGCGGCGCGAAGAGCGGATCGCCGCCGCCCCGGATGGTCTCGGGGAAATATGTGCTGTTCGTGTCGACCCTGGAGCTGCGCAAGAACCAGCTCGGCGCGATCGACGCGTGGCGCGCTCTGATCAACGAATATGGTGCGGAGAACGTCCCGCAATTGGTACTCGTCGGCAAGAATGGTTTCCTCGGGAACAAGGTGCGTGAGCGCCTGCAGGCAGATGAGGTTCTGAAGAAGCGCGTTACGCTGCTTTCCGGGGTCGATGACGAGCAACTCGCGGGCCTGTACCGCCACTGCCTGTTTACGCTCTATCCCAGCAATTATGAGGGCTGGGGGCTGCCGGTCACCGAATCGCTCTGCTATGGCAAGGTGCCGTTGATCGCCGACGGTTCGTCGCTACCCGAGGCGGGCGGCGGTTTCGCGGTGTATTTCGCCGCGGGTTCGGGCTCCGAGCTGCTCGGAAAACTGCGCAAGCTGATCTCCGACGAGCCGTACCGCAAACGGCTCGAGCAGAAGATCGCGAAGGACTTCCGCCCGCGCGCCTGGACCGACATCGGCGCTCAGATCGCGTCGCTCGTTCGGGGCTGGGCCGAACGTACGGATCAGCCCGCCGAGATTCTGCCGCCGCTGGCCCGGCGGGGCTTCTATTATGAGCTGTCCGCTGGAACGTCGCGCACTCTGTGGAGCGGAATGGGTTCGGCGGAGATGTTCCGCCAGGGATTATATTGGTGGGAATTGGAGCCTTGGGGAAGCTGGTCGAAGCCGGCCGGCGGCGGGCTACAAATGCGGATAGCCGGCGATGGGCCGGCGCGGCTCGCGCTCGAGCTGCGCGGGCTTCCGGACAAGGATTGCGATGTCGAAATTCGATCGGGCGGCGGCGATCTGCTCGCCGGCGGCGTGCTCCATGGCGACAGCGTCAAATGGCTTTTGGTCGACGTTCCGGCTGGTCAGGAAGAGGTCGACATCCGGATAATCGGATCGGAGGTCGGTATCGACCCTGACCCCCAAAATGATCGCAAGCTTGGCGTGGGGCTGAAGGGCTTCTTCATTATCGATCAAGTCGATCCCGATGCGCGTGCGCGCTTCTACGAAGCCGTCGCGCTGGGCAATCTCCACGATCTGAGCTTTTTCCGACGACGGATCGAGACCTGAAGGCGAGCCGCCCGGTTCGGTTCTCGCCGATCGCCAGCTTATTTCCCGGCCGAAGAAAGCCTGGCGCGCTGTTCATTCAGAACCGTCGCAAGCATCTCATCGAGCGCGTGCGCGGGGCGCCAGCCGGTCGCCGCCCGAAGCGCGCCGGCATCGATGACCGTGCGGGCGATTTCGCTGGGCCGCATCCGATCCGGATCGGGGACGACCGGGGTCGGAACGCCGCTCATCGCGCGCAGGCGATCCAATATATCGCCGATGCGGACGCTATGGCCGGTGCCGATGTTGAATATGGCGCGTGGAGGCAGCGAAGGCGTCCGTGCGAGCAATCCGATATAGGCCTCGACGACGTCGCGCACGTCCATGAAGTCGCGCTCGGCCTCGAGATTGCCGACACGGATATGCTCGGCCGCCCCCTGTTCGATCCGCGCGATCTGGGCCGCGAAGCTCGGTATTACGAAGCGGGCATCCTGCCCGGCGCCGCTATGGTTGGAGGGCCGTGCGACGATCAGCGTGGCGCTGTCCGGAAGGACGTCCGCCAACATGCCCTCGGCCGCCGCCTTGGAGCGCGAGTAGGCGGATTGGGGGCGCAGCGGCGTGCTTTCCACCGCGTCGCCATCGTTGAAGCTGCTGCCATAAACCTCCGCCGTGCTCACATAGAAGAACGCGGACCGCGGAACATGCTCGGCGACGGCCCTTGCCAGGTGGAGGCTGCCGCACAGATTGATATCCCAGGTGTCGGCTGCGGCGCCCCAGGATTGACCTACCGATGCCTGCGCCGCGAGGTGGATCACGAGGTCGGGCCGGATCGCCGCGACCGCGGCCTCGACCGAGGCGGGATCCTTCAACTCCATCATCACGACGGGATAGCCGGCTTCGCCCTCGCCAGTGCGCGAGGCCAGGGAGATCTCGGCTCCCGGCGATGCGGCGGCGGTCAGCGCGGGCAGGAGATGCCGGCCGACGAAGCCGTCGGCGCCGGTGAGCATGATGCGGGAAAAGGCCGGAATGCGGACCACGCGGTAACTCCTGTCAGCGCGACTGCCGGACGCCGTCATGCACAGCGGGAGGAATTGCGTTCATCCCGCCTGCGCGGCCGACAGCCGGATCATATCGGCATCGACCATCTCCTCGATCATCGCGTTCAGCGACGTTTCGGGGGTCCAGCCCAGCACGCGTTCGGCTTTGCCGGCATCGCCGAGCAGCACGTCGACTTCCGATGGGCGAAACAGCTCGGGATCGATCACGACATGATTGTCCATATCGAGCCCGACCCGCTCGAAGGCTATGCGGCACATGTCGCGGACGGTCGTGGTGCGCCCCGTCGCCACGACATAGTCCTGGGCCACGTCCTGCTGCAGCATCATCCACATCGCCTTGACATAATCGCGGGCATGGCCCCAGTCGCGCTTGGCGTCGATATTGCCGAGCCGAAGCTCGCTGGCCAGGCCGAGCTTGATCCTGGCGACCCCATCGGTGACCTTGCGCGTCACGAACTCGACGCCGCGCAACGGGCTTTCATGGTTGAACAATATGCCCGACGACGCGTGCATGCCGAAGCTTTCGCGATAGTTCACCGTGATCCAGTGGCCGTAAAGCTTGGCGACGGCATAAGGCGAACGCGGGTAGAACGGGGTGGTCTCCGACTGCACCGGCTGCTGGACCATGCCGTACATCTCGGATGAGGAGGCTTGATAGAAGCGCGTGTCCGGCTTCACGATGCGAACGGCTTCGAGCACGTTGGTGACGCCGACGGCGGTTATGTTCGCCGTCACGATCGGCTGGCGCCACGACGTCGCCACGAAGGACTGCGCGGCGAGATTATAGAGCTCGTCCGGCTGGATCTCCTGCACGAGCCGGACCAGTGAGGAGATGTCGGACAGATTGGCGTCGTGCAGCCGCACATCGTTGTGGATGCCCAGCCAGCGCAGGCGATGATCGGCGACGCCAAGATGCGAAGAGCGGCGGACCGCGCCGTGGACTTCATAGCCTTTTTGGATCAGGAACTGGGACAGATAGGCTCCATCCTGCCCCGTAATTCCCGTGATCAAAGCGCGTTTGGCCATTTTTCGTCCCATGATGATGGACCAGCCGGGGTTCCGCCGGGCTGGGCGCGATAGGGGTGCAGCGACTATCATCCTCGCGCGACAATGCAACCGGCGGCAGATGTATTCCTAATCGTCCGGCTGCTCCCATTCGAATGGCCGCACCGGCTGGTCCGCCCTGTGTCGTGGATCAGGAGTTCCCGGTCGGTGGGCTGCCGCCGGCCTACGACCGCGAATATCTTCGTATGGAGCCATGTTCGGGCAGATCGATCGAGTGCTCGAATAGGCAACCCCCGAAATTTGCACCGGGCATGCCGTGTCTCTCTCACGAAAAAATCGGCCACGGCGCAGGTCACGGCGACGGAGGCTTGGAAGCTTTGGCAAAAGCGTCCTAGGGATTGCAAGCTCGTGACTTGCAGCGCGACCAGAAGGTTGAGGAGCTTACTGAGCAATGATGGAAGAGACGTCTATCCGGTTGAACGGAGATTTTGGATGCGCGCTGGGTGCGGCCTTGAAGGATGCGCTCATGTCGGGCTTGGCGCTCGAATCGAAGCTTCCCGAGGAAATTCTCCAACTGCTGGGCATGTCGGGCCGCCTTTACAGGCGCCTGGTCAATAATCTCATCGGACAGATTCCGGACGCGAGATATCTTGAGGTCGGATCATGGGCAGGATCCACGGCTTCGTCCGCTACCTATGGAAATGCGCTTTCGATCACCTGCATCGACAACTGGTCGGAGTTCGTGAACGTATTGGGGGTGGGCGCACCCTATGACGCCTTTAAGCGCGCCATGGCGCTTGCCTCATCCGAGAAAACAGATTTGCGCGTCATCGAGAGCGATTTCCGTGCGGTCGACTACTCGAGCATCGGCAAATTCAATGTCTATCTCTTCGATGGGCCACACCAATATCAGGATCAGTATGACGGATTGGAGATGGCGCAACCAGCTCTCGAAGGCCGCTATATTCAGATCGTCGACGATTGGAACTGGCCGCAAGTGCGCGCCGGAACCTTCGATGCCCTTGGCAAGAGTGGCGACATCATCTGCTCGATCGAGGTCCGCACGACCCAGGATGACACACATCCTTCACGGGCGGTGAATGAGAAGAGCGAGTGGCACAACGGCTATTTCTTCGCGGTCATGCAAAAGCGTTAAGGCCGATGCGCGCGCGACGCGGCCGTCCACCATCAAGCCGCGGCAAAGACGGTGCGCGTGGCCTGCTCCATCTCGTCGGCGAACCGCATCTCGACGGCGAAGCGGTAGCCTTCGGCGGCGATGCGCGCGGACTTGTCCGGGTTATCGAGGCACCAGGCCATTTGGTCGGTGAGGTCGGCAAGATCCGACCGCACCGGAACATAATGGTGCCAGGGCTCCAGCCGGTCGGCGAACCATTGCTTCCAGTCGCTTTCCACCTTCACCACGCAACAGCCGAGCCGCAGCTTGGCCATGAAGTTCCAGCTATTGGCATTGCCGTCGATATCAAAGATGTAGCGGGCGGAAGCTCCCATCGCCTCCATGGGCAAATAGTCAACGAGCAGACCCTCTGCGATGAGCCGTGACCGCATGGCCTGCTCATCATCGGGACTCGACGCCTGGACCACATTCGTAAGCGCGATGTCGCTGTGGCCAAATTCCCGGGCGGTTCGGCAGAGGCGGTAGCGCGGCAAGGCGTCCAGTTGGTCGGCATGGAGCGGCAGCCGGCCGGTGGTCGAGCCGCGCCAGACGAACCGGGCGGGTCGATCCCACCATTCCGGCATCGTTGGTTGAAAGCCTTCGTGGCCGAACGATTCGAAATAGTAGATGTCGGGCACGAGCCGGACGTCATGCCAGCCAGTCCGCCTCTCCCAAGCGACCGACGGCATGTCCGACGGAATGTCTTCGGCCTGGAATACCACTCGCCGGTCGGGCGCAGGCCAGCCGCGCGCTACCGCGATGGCGCGCAGATGGCGCAGATAATTGGTGGTGGCGACGACCCGCCCGTGGGGCGATCCGCCGAAATCGGCGACGATATACCGCACACCCGCCGGAACACTCGGATCGGGATCTATCACGACGGTAAGGTGCGGGTGGGCCGGACCGTTTGTCGCGGCAATCATCTCCGCATCCGACAACATCGTCACGTCGTCGGTTACGCGCATTTAGAGCGAATGCTCTTTCACACCGGCAGCCAGCAGCCAGCCGATGCCATAGGCGATCAGCAACGACAGGAATACCGTTAGCAGGATCTTGCCACGCTGCGGATATTGCGACTTGACCGGCACGTTCGGGTCGACAACGCGCACAATATAGAGTTGCTGCCGCGTCGCGTCGTTTTGCGCCTTCTCCAGCATCGCCGCAGCGGCCTCATAGCGTTTGGCGGCGAGCTCCTGCCTTACCTGAAGCTCCTGATAGCCGCCGAGGCGCGCGGCGATGGCGCCGCCGCCATTGGTCATGGCACCCGACTGCGCGGCGGCCTGCGCTTCGAGAGCCCTGACCCGCGCGGCGGTTGCAATATATTGCGGGCTGGATGGAGAGATGATGCCGCGCATGCTGTTCAGTTGTGCGCGCGCGTTCATCAACGAGCCCTGGAGCGTAGCGGCGAGGCCGATCTGAGCCTTGCCCGACCCTTCAGGATCGAGGTCACCGCGCTGCTGGCGGAAACGGGTCATCGCCACCTGGATTTCGGCCAGCCGCTGTTCGGCATCGGTCATGCGCCGTCGTGCTAATGCCAATGTGTCATTCTGGCTGCGTTCGTTCAGTATGTTCACGCGCTGCTCGCCGAGCCGCAGCATCTGATTGATGATCGCGTAGGAATCCGAAGGCCGATAGGATCGGACGCGCAGAGAGGTGATGCCGGTCTCCTGGTCCATATGGACGTCGACCTGCCCGCGATAATATTTCAACAGAGCTTCGGGTGTCGGTTCGGAAAACCAGAGGCGGGTAAAGGGATCAGCTTCGGGTCGCCGAAAGCGACTGACCAGGCCAACCGACTGTTCAAGCCGCATGACGGCTTGCTGGGATTTGAGATAATCATTGACGCTCAGCGCGTCGCTGCGCGCCTGCGTTACGCCGCTCGACAGGCCCAGAAATTGCGCGAAACCCCCCGTTGATACCGCCGACGAGTCTCCGGTCCGGACGATGAAATGCGCTTCGGACTGATATTGGTTCGCCGCGATCACATAGTAGTAGATTGCCGTCAGCAAAGTCGGCAGGCCAACGATGATCAGGAACCAGCGATTGCGGCCACCCCACTGCTTCGCGGTGTTGATCCAGCTATCCTGGACCGTTTGCTCTGGCGCGTGCGGCCTTATGATTCCGTGCATGGTCTATCCAGTTCAAGCCGTCGGCGCGAACGCCGTACTATAGGTGAATCCGGTTGCGAAGCCGTCTAATGCCGATCAGGCCCGTGTACAGGAAAAAGGCGATCGACCCGTTGACATAGCCGGGAAACAGGAACTGATCCGACGCACCCTCGAACATGCCGTACCGGGCATATTCGAACAGGCAAACCATCGGATTCCATATCATGGCCTTCTGCAGATCGGGCGTCAGCCAGGCGACCGCGGTGAAACCGCCCGACAGCGGCATGAGGAAATAGCAGACCGGATGAACCAGCCGGCCCAGGGTTGGCCGCCCAAAGGTGAAGGCGCTCACGTTCAATCCCACCGCGAATGACAGGAGGATCATCCATGCGACCGCAAGCATCAGATAGAGCGGCCGTGCCGGCAGGTCGGCATATCCCAACAGGATTGCCAGCGACATCAGGATGATCAGCGAACAGGTGCAGCCAGCGCCTTCGATCACCGCGCGGGCGACTGAAAGGTTGAGTACCGATATCATCCGATGGTACATCAGCGGCAGGTTGCCTTCGACAACTCCTTCCGCGCGGCCGATGATGCCGCGGAAGATGATGAAGACGCAGTAGCCCAGCAGCCCGAAGGGAACGGGCGGCATCGTCGATCCGAAATGTCCCGGCTGGAAGGCGTGCAGTGTGCCGATCACCGTCGCCAGCAGCAACGGTTCGCCGATCAGCCAGAGATAGCCGATGTTGCTGCGTCCGAAGCGGGTGTGCAGTTCGCGCATCACCAGCGCGCCGATGACGTCCATCTGCAGGGTCAGGTCGCGATAGAAGCTGTTCGTCGCAGCCTTCACAGCGGCGCCTCCGATCTTGCATCGAGATCGCGTACCAGGCCGATCACCGTTTCGAGATGCGTCCGCCATGCCGGCGGCGACCAGCCGCCAAGGCGCGTCAGCTGGCGGGCGCGCATCGCGGAGGGTTCGGCGCTAAAATCCATGATCGTCTTCATCCAGGCCGGGCCGTCCAACGGGTCGATGAAGTCGGGGACCATTCCGCCGGCTTCGCGCAACGCAGGCAAATCGCTGCAGATGACGGGCGTTCCACTCTGGAGCGCCTCGGCCACCGGCATCCCGAAGCCTTCCGCGAAGGAGGGGCATAGCAGCGCGCGGGCGCTCCGCAAGAGTGCGCCGACGGAACGGTCCGGCAGTCCTGAAAATTCATGGACATGCTGCCTTATGGCATCGCACCGTTCGAGCATGTCAACGACATTCTCGTTCTCCCAGCCGCGCCGCCCCACAATCGCGAGGCGGGGGGTGCGGTCGGGGCCGAGCGTCTCGATCATGCGCCGCCAGATATTGAGCAGCAGGATATGGTTCTTGCGCGGTTCGATCGTGCTCAGCACGACGAAATAGGGCTGCTCGATCCGGGGCATTTCGCCGGAGCCCGCGGGAAGCGGATCGGTGCCGAGATGCGCGACGCGGATGACCGGAGCGCGCTCTCTGTCGTCAAGGTGGCGTGTGAGCGCGTCTGCGGTGGCCGCGCTGTTGGCGATCAATCCGTCGGCGAGATCCGCCATCGTCCGCATCCTGGCGGCATGGATCACCGCGCCGTTGGGTCGGGCATATTCGGGAAATTCGATCGGAATCAGGTCGTGCACGAGGCAGATGAAGCGCGCCCGTTCGGCGCGAAGCTTGGCGCGGACGCGCGCCGGCCGGTGGAGATGATGCGGCGACGCCTGGACGTAGAAGCGCCTTCGGGCGCCGGGCGCGGCCGGGCGGCGCGGACGCAGGCGCATCAGGCTGCGCGCGGCGCTCGCGAGCATCTCCCGTCGCCCCGGCGCCTCCCGCCGTGCCCAGCGCCGCTCGGTATCGTCGAGGAAAGCGGCGACGGCGGCCCGGGGCAGCCGGCCATAGAAGCCGAAAGGGTTGACCGCGGCGAATTGCAGCTGGTCCGGGATCAGATCGAGCAGGGTCCTGGCATAGGCCATTTCGACACGGTCGACACCGGTCGGCACGGGGTGCAGCGTCCGCGAGAGCAGGCGCGACAAATCCAGGATGATCTCGACGTCCTGGTCCAACAGGCCTCCGGAGCACGGCATTATATCGGTGCTCGCGATCTCCGCCCGGTCTGCCATGAGCGTCTTTGCTATCCCTTCGATGGGCAGGCACGCCGCCGCCTCCCGCCGGTCTGGTAGAGCGTGGCCGCCGGTGCCGCAACTCCTTGCTCCGCCCCCGACGCGGTGCAACCCCATTCGATCTGGACAGCGGCGGCAATGCCTGCAATTCGGCCTGGCAGACTTTGGGGAGCCGAGCGTTGCCGGTAAAGCTGATCCACACGCGCCGTTTGATCGATGACCGCGGATGGTTCGTCGAAACCTATCACCAGCCGCGCTGGGCGGCGCTCGGCGTGACGGTCGATTTCGTTCAGGACAATCACAGCTTTTCGAGGCTGGCCGGAACGATCCGAGGCATCCATTTCCAGACGCCGCCGCATGCCCAGGCGAAGCTGGTCCGTTGCGCGCGCGGCCGGATCATCGATTATGCGGTCGATCTGCGCGCCGGCTCGCCGACCTACGGCCAGCATGTTGCGGCCGAGCTTTCGGCGGAAAACGGGGATCAGCTCTATATCCCGGTCGGCTTCGGCCACGCCTTCGTCACGGTCGAGCCCGACAGCGAGGTGGTGTACAAGGTTTCCAACATATATGCGGCCGACTGCGACGGCGGCGTCCGCTGGGATTGCCCGGCCATCGGCATCGCTTGGCAACTGCCGCCCGGCGGCCCGGTGCTGTCGGCCAAGGACAGGGCGTTGCCCGTGCTCGCCGAGTGGGATAGCCCCTTCGCCTATGACGGCGAGCCGTTGCGGCCGCTCTGAACGGAGACATGATGCGTATCCTGGTCACCGGCGGCGCCGGCTTCATCGGTTCAGCGCTGATCCGCCACCTGATCGCCGAGACCGGCCATGAGGTGCTCAACCTCGACAAGCTCACTTATGCCGGCGTGCTGAGTTCGCTGGCCCCTGTCGACAACAGCCCGCGCTACCGTTTCGTTCGCGGCGACATCTGCGACGCGGCGCTGGTCGCCCGGTTGATGGCCGATTTCGAACCCGACGTGATCGCGCACCTCGCGGCCGAAAGCCACGTCGACCGATCGATCGACGGCCCCGGCGAGTTCATCCAGACCAATTTGGTGGGCACCTTCACGATGCTCAGCCAGGCGCTCGCTTATTGGCGGCAGCTCGACGCCGAGCGCAGGGCCGGCTTCCGCTTCCACCATATCTCGACCGACGAAGTGTTCGGGTCGCTCGGCGCGGAGGGCTATTTCACCGAGACGACCGCTTATGATCCGCGTTCGCCTTATTCGGCGTCGAAGGCCGGATCGGACCATCTGGTTCGCGCCTGGGGGCATACCTATGGGCTGCCGGTGCTCGTCACCAACTGCTCGAACAATTACGGGCCCTATCATTTTCCCGAAAAGCTGATCCCGCTGATCATCATTCGCGCGCTCGCGGGCGAGCCTCTGCCCGTCTATGGGGACGGCTCGAATGTCCGCGACTGGCTGTTCGTCGAGGACCATGCCCGTGCGCTGCGCGCCGTGTTCGAGCGCGGCGTGCCGGGTGAGACCTATAATGTCGGCGGCAATTCGGAACGCCGCAATCTCGACGTGGTCGAAACGATCTGCGCGACGCTCGATCGCTTGAGCCCGCGTCACGACGGCCGTCCCTATGCCGCGCAGATCAGCTTTGTCGACGACCGGCCCGGCCACGACCAGCGCTATGCCATCGACGCCGCCAAGATTCGCGATGCGCTCGGCTGGGAGCCGCAGGTGAGCTTCGAACAGGGGATAGCGCGGACGGTGCGCTGGTATCTCGACAATCGCGACTGGTGGAGCGACATTCTTGCCCGGCGCTACGACACCGGCCGATTGGGGCTGGTGAAGGCGTGATGCGGAACATCCTCGTTACCGGCGGACAGGGACAGGTCGGCCTCGAACTCGCGCGGCAGGATTGGCCTGCCGATATGTCTATACATTATCCGACCCGCGCCGAACTCGACATGGCCTCTCAAGCGAGCCTGGCCGGCTATCTGCGCGGGCGAAGCTTCGACGCGATCATCAATTGCGCGGCCTTCACGGCGGTCGACAAGGCCGAGGGCGAGCCGGAGGCGGCGTTGGTGGTCAATGGCGAGGCGCCGGGCTGGCTGGCCGACACCGGCATCCCTCTGATCCATCTGTCGACCGACTATGTCTTCGACGGCAGCAAGCCCGGCTATTATGTCGAAGATGATCCGGTCGCTCCGCTCGGCGTCTATGGCGTGTCGAAGCGGGAGGGCGAGCGCGCGGTGCAGGCCGGCCAGTCGCGTTCGGTGATCCTGCGCACCGCTTGGGTGCTGTCCGCGCATCGCGCCAATTTCCTCCGGACGATGCTACGGCTCGCGGCGTCGGGCGGCCCGCTGCGCGTCGTCGACGATCAACGCGGTTGCCCGACCTCGGCGCAGGACATCGCCGCAGCCCTCCGCGTCATCGCGCAGCGTCTGATCGAAGATCGCGAGGCTCCGCTTGGCATCCATCATTTCGTCAACGCCGGCGAGGCGAGCTGGTGCGAACTGGCGCGCGAGATCGTCGAGCTCAGCGCCGCCGCGGGCGGCCCGTCGGCCGAGGTGCAGCCGATCGCGACCGCGGACTTCCCGACGCCCGCGCGCCGGCCGGCCAATTCGCGGCTGTCGACGGCCAAGCTGACCGCCAATTACGGAATCCACCCGCGCGACTGGCGCGCCGCGGTGCGCGACATTATCGGTGAACTGGTGGGGCCGATGCCCCAGGCGGGGGCGTAAAAGTGTGAAGGGCATCATCTTGGCCGGGGGATCGGGCACGCGCCTCCATCCCATGACGATGGTCACGTCGAAACAGCTCATGCCGGTCTATGACAAGCCGATGATCTATTATCCGCTGTCGACGCTCATGCTCGCCGGGATACGCGAGGTGCTGGTGATCTCGACGCCGCGCGACACGCCGCAGTTCGAAGCGCTGCTCGGCGACGGCGGCCAGTGGGGCATGGAGATCCGCTATGCCGTGCAGCCCAGTCCCGACGGTCTGGCCCAGGCCTATCTGATCGGGGCCGATTTTGTCGGGCAATCGCCTTCGGCGCTGATCCTCGGCGACAATATCTTCTACGGGCATGGCTCGACCGAGCTGTTCAAGCGGGCGGTCGCGCGCACCGAGGGGGCGACGGTCTTCGCTTATCATGTCACCGATCCCGAGCGCTACGGCGTGGTTGAATTCGATGCCGCGATGCGGGCGATCTCGATCGAGGAGAAGCCTGACCGGCCACGCTCGAGCTGGGCGGTGACCGGTCTCTACTTCTACGACGCCGAGGTGATCGATATCGCCCGATCGCTCAAGCCGTCGCCGCGCGGCGAGCTCGAGATAACCGACGTCAACAGGGCCTATCTCGACGCGGGACGGCTTTCGGTCGAGCTGATGGGACGCGGCTATGCCTGGCTCGACACCGGCACGCCCGATAGCCTGATCGAGGCGGCCGAGTTCGTGCGGACGCTGGAGAAGCGGCAGGGCTTCAAGATCGCTTGTCCCGAGGAGGTCGCCTATGATCAGGGGTTCATCGATGCTGGGCAGCTCGAGCGGCTGGCCGACGCGCTGGGCAAGAGCGCCTATGGCGGCTATCTTCGCAGGATGGTGACGACGCGCTGATGCAAAACGCCCGTTATATTGCCGCTGGTCTCAGCGATGCCGACATGCTCTGGCTCCTCTCGATGGGCAAGCTGCGCGTGCTCAAGCCCGGCGACCGGCTGGTCGTTGCGGGGCGGAGGATCAGCGATCTGTTTTTCGTGGTCAGCGGCGTGCTCAACGTCGTTCTCGACGAAAAGGGGTATGTCGCCAGGCTCCACAAGGGCGATGTCGTCGGCGAGATGTCGTTCGTCGAGCGCCACGCGCCGCTGGTATCGGTCGTCGTCGAGGAGCGTGCGGAAATCCTCGCGATCCCGCGCAGGCTGATCCTCGAGCGCTTCGAGCAGGAGCCGTTGTTCGCCGCCCGCTTCTACCGCGCGCTCGCGGTGTTCCTTTCGGAGCGCCTGCGCGAGACCACGGCGCGCGCCGCGGACGAGGAACGCCGGCGGGAGAAGGCCGACAAGGCCGCCCGGGCACGGTTCACGCGATTGTTCAGCAAATCGGGACCGTAGTGGGTTCAGCCGCGGCGGGGGGCGTCTGTGCGGGGCCGTGCTTCCTCGGCCCGGTCGATAGCCTCGAGCAGTGCGTCGAAATCATGGCCTTCGACGATCGGGAAGAAGCGCCGGAAGCCGTCCCCGAGCCGGTCGAGATCCGGCTGGGTCAAAATGCCAACAGCGACATATCGGTCTTCCACCAGCGATCCTTGGCTTGGATTTTGCGGTAAAACGCCCCGCATCCGCGAATGTGTCCGTCAATAGCGTCTGATATTCGCCAGTTCTGCGATTCAGATCACGCTTTTTGGTCTTTTTTTGGTCCGGCGCAGCCCAACGCCGGCCGGTTATCGTCGTCCGAAGCCCGCGGCCGCCTCGCGGAACGCCGCGATTTCCGACCGTTCGAGCCAGGCGCGCACCTTGCCGATGAAGGCGTCGGTCGCCGTCTCGGGCACCCGGGCGAGCCAGTCGAGCGCCTCGTCGATCCGCCCCGCGGCTGCGAGCATCCGCGCATGGTTGAACCGGCCGCGAAAGTCGCCGCCCTCGGCGGCGCGGGCATAGCAGCGCGCCGCCTCGTCAAGGTCGCGTTCCACCACCCAGCCATCCTCGTAAAAGCTGCCGACAAAGTTGATCGCCTTGGCGTTGCCCATCGCCGCCGCACGGCGAAACAGCGCAAGCGCCGCCGGCTTGTCCTCGGGCACGCCCGCGCCGAGCGCCAGCGCGGTGGCATAATTGTACAAGCCCCAGTCGAGCCCGCGGTCGGCCGCCGCCTTGAACCATTGCGCGGCGCGCGCCTTGTCGACGGGAACCCCCCAGCCGAGATCGTAGCAGCGGCCCATCATGTTGATCGCCAGCGCATGGCCCTGCCGCGCGGCCTGGTCGAACCAGCGGACGGCGGCTTGTGCGTCAACCGGGACACCTGCGCCGTCGAGCAGCATCTGGCCATAGATTGCCTGGGCCTCGGCGACGCCGCCCTCGGCTGCGATCCGGACGAAGGCGGCGCGCTCTTCCGGCGGGCCGGACAGGCGGCGCGTGAGTTCGGCGGCATCCATTGCGAGGATCGTGTCGATGGTGAGATCGTCGGCCATCAATGTGTCTTGAACAGGGGTGTCACGCCAGCGAAGGCCGGCATCTCGGAAAAAGCGCATCGCACTTCATCTCCCGAGATGCCAGCCTTCGCTGGCATGAGGATCGGGGATCAGCTCTTCAATATTTGAAGCTCAACGTTGCGAAGGCCGAGCGGCCCGGCGCGATCGTGGCGTAATGCGAGGTGTAGACCTGGGTGAAATAGGTCTTGTTGGTAAGGTTCTGCACATTGACCGAAAGGTCGATATTATCGTCGACCTTATAGGCGACCCGCGCGTCGAAGCGCCAATAGCTGGGCACCGCACGGGCGAGCACCGTCGTGGCCGGCGTCACCGTGACGACCCCCGTGCTCGACTGGCTGGCTTTGCGGTTGTCGCCGTAGCCGCCAAATACCCGGCTCGAGTAAAAGGCGCCCCCGCCGACCGACAGCGCCTCGGTCACCTTGTAGTTGGTCCACAGCGTGAAGCTGTGCTTCGCGGTTTGCGGGAACCGCTTGCCGGTGCTTGCGGAAGGCACCGCCACGGTGGTGGCCGGCGCGGCGGCGTTGGCCGCAACGGTTAGGGAGGTAAATCCGGCATCGAGGATCTTCGCATCGAGATAGGTGTAGCCGCCGAACACGTTCCATTCGTCGGTGATATTGCCGTTGAACCCAAGCTCGACGCCACGGATGCGCCGCTCGCCGATGAAGGCGACGGTGTTGGCGTCGCTGGTGACGCGGGCATTCCTTGTCTTCGTCTGGAAGACCGCGCCGGTCAGCGAGAGCCCGCCGCCGAACAGATCGGCCTTGGCGCCGATCTCGAACGACTTGGTCCGCTCGACCTTGAGCGCGTCTTTCGCCGAATTCTCGAGCGCCGCAATCACAGCTGGCAGCTCCGCGGCGGTGGTGGTCGACGGCACCGTGCCCAGGCTGTTCTGCTCCTGGCCTTCGCCGATCAGGCTGTTGGGCGGGGTCGAAGCGGTCGCATAAGAGGCATAGAGGCTGGTGTTCGGCGTCGGCTTGAAGATCACCCCGGCCTGCCAGTTGAAGATATTGTCGACGCGGCGAACCTCGGGCCGCACGCCCAGGATCACCGGCAGCGCGGTCCGCGACGCGAAACGGTCGTAGCGCGCGCCGAGATTCAGGATCAGCTGATCGGTAAGCGTGATCGAGTCGAACGCGTAGACCGCCTTGGTGTTGGCGTGGTTGATCGTCCGGTTCGCCGCGGTGGCGCGGGTGATCGGGGTCGGCACGCCGGCCGCGGTGTCGCTCGAATAGTTGATCCACGGATCGTTCGGATTGGGATCGAACAGGCTGGTGCAATAATAGCGCGCGATCGCGAGCGCCGAGCAGCGCGGCGAGATCGTGCGGCCATCGGCGAGGACGAGCGCGCCACGCTCGGCCCGTTCCCAGCTCAGCTCGCCGCCGACCGCGAAGCTGTGTTTGATCGATCCGGTCTCGAAGGTGCCGTAGAGATCGGTCTGATTGATGAAGGCGTCGGTCGAGCCGAAACGCGTGTTGGCGCGGCGCCAGACATAGCCGCCCTGCGCGGCGAGGTTGGTCGGGCTGGGTGTCGCGCTGGTGCCGAGAACGTTGCCCTGGCTGTCGTCGGGCAGCAGGAAGCTGTACGCCTGCGACGTGTGGCTGAAGCGCGAGGTGTTGCGCAGCTTGATCGTCCCGAAATCATGTTCGGCGCGCATCGTCGCTTGATCGGTCTTGCTGTCGCGGAAATCGCGGCTCTTGAGCCCGTAGAAGGTGTCGCGGCCGACATGACCGGTCGCGCCGCCGGCGGTGGTGATGTCGCCCAGCGCCGGAGTGGTGGTGACCTTGCCCGGTGGCGCGTTGCAGACCGTCGCCGAGCAGGCGTAGAGGAAGGGAATTCCGCTGTCGGGCAATTCGTCGGTGTCGAGGTGATAATAGCTGAGCGTCAGCCGGGTCGGCCCGTCCATGCCGATCGTGACCGATGGCGCGAAGCCCCAGCGCTTTTGGTAGATCGCGTCGCGGCCGGCGACGTCCTGATCGTGCCACATCGCGTTGAGGCGGACGGCGACGCTGTCCGACAGACGATAATTCGCGTCGGCCGTGATGCGCTTATAATCATCCGTGCCGTAGTTGAGCGCACCCGAGATGAAGCTGTCCTTTTCGGGCAGCTTCGAGATGATGTTGAGCGAGCCGCCGGCGCTGCCGCGACCGCTGAGCGTCGAATCGGAGCCTCGCACCACCTGGATCTGCTCGACCGCGAAGATCTCGCGAGTCTGCGCGCCGATGTCGCGGACGCCATCGAGATAGGTCGACCCCTGGCTATCGAAGCCGCGGATGAAAGGGCGGTCGCCGATCGGATTGCCGCCCTCGGCCGCGCCGAAGGTGATGCCGGGCACTGTGCGCAGGGCATCGACCAGCGTCACCGAGCCGGTTTCCTTGATAACCTGCTTATCGACCACGACGATCGACCGGGGGGTGTCAAGCAACGGCGCAACTGCCTTGGGAGTCTCGACGCGCTCGGCTTGATAGCCTTCCTCGTCGATCGCCGTGTCGGTGACGGTCATGCCGCCGAGCCGCTTCTCGCCGCTCGCGCGATCGGCGTCCTGCGCCATGGCGGGCGCCGAAGCGATGAAGCCGATGCATCCCAGCGCCAGATAGGCGGGAGCATTGACGGTAGAGATCGAACGGCAGTCGCGTCGTGCCATGACATTTTTCCCCTTTGCGGCGGGTTCGCCCCGAATGGGAAAGGCTATTGATAATCACTCGCAAGATAGTCAACCGGATTTTTGATAATCGTTCGCATTCGCCGGTGCTTGAGCGCGTCCTGTGACCGACACGTCGCGGGGCATGCGCCAACGCCAAGCGCCGGCATGCCGACGTTGGTGATCAATCGGCGCCGAAGCTGTTCCGAACGTCGTTGAACCCTTCGGGCAGATGTCGCCAGATGAAGGAAGTGACGCTGCGGCGAAGCTCATCGGGGGGCTGACCCGACGATCCGGCTAAGAAGATGACGATGGCCAGACAGCTGGCCGCCACCAGCGGAATGCCGGTTTTGCCGCTCCGGTCCTTGCGAAGCTCCAGCAGCTTGACGATCGTCACAGGCCCAATCCCGTCTATCGTACGCCCTAGAAATCCGATGGCTATAGCGACCCGATCCTAAGGAATGGTGAAGGCTCGACGGTTGCCAAGCGGGGTCTTGCGTCCCTATCTGAGCCGTCGAGAATCCTTGAGCAGCCGGAGCCACGAGCCTCTATGACCGCCAGCCATTCCACCCGCATGCTGATCCTGGGTTCGGGCCCCGCGGGCCTGTCGGCCGCGATCTACGGCGCGCGCGCGGGCCTTGCGCCGATCGTGGTGCAGGGGCTGCAGCCCGGCGGACAGCTCACCATCACCACCGATGTCGAGAATTATCCGGGCTTTCGGGATGTGATCCAGGGCCCGTGGCTGATGGAGCAGATGCAGGCGCAGGCCGAGCATGTCGGCGCGACGATGATGTGGGACACGATAGTCGACGTCGACCTCAGCGAGCGGCCGTTCCGGCTGCGCGGCGACGGCGGCACGCTGTATGTGTGCGACACGCTGGTGATTGCGACCGGCGCGCAGGCCAAGTGGCTCGGCGTGGCGGGCGAGGAGGAACTGGGCGGCAAGGGCGTGTCGGCCTGCGCCACCTGCGATGGCTTCTTCTATCGCGGCAAGAAGGTCGCGGTGATCGGCGGCGGCAACACCGCGGTCGAAGAGGCGCTCTACCTCACCAACCATAGCCAGGACGTGACCCTGATCCACCGCCGCGATTCGCTGCGCGCTGAAAAGATCCTCCAGGAGCGGCTGTTCGCGCACCCGAACGTCAAGGTTCTGTGGAACCAGCAGGTCGAACGCTTCGTCGGAGGCGAGGGGCATCAGGGTCTGGTGGCGATCGATCTCAAGAACAGCGTGACCGGCGAGCCATCGCGCCTCGCGGTCGACGGCGGTTTCGTGGCGATCGGCCATCATCCCGCGACCGAGCTGTTCCGCGGCCATCTCGAACTCGACGAGGACGGTTATCTGATCGTCGAGAAGGGCGGCACCCGCGCCAGTGTGCCCGGCGTGTTCGGCTGCGGCGACGTGTCGGACAAGCTGTACCGCCAGGCGGTCACCGCCGCCGGCACCGGCTGCATGGCGGCGCTCGACGCCGAGCGCTTCCTGGCCGAGGCCGATTTCGAGGCAAAGGTGACCGTCGCGGCGTGACGCGTTCGTCCGCATGACGAACAGGGGGGAAGCGGGCCTCGCCCGCCAAGCCTCGATTTATTCCCCGGCTTGGAAGCCGGGCCGCCAGGGGCTGGCGCGCCTTCATATCTGGCGCCCGACCTCGGCCGAGGCAACGCCGGGAAGTCAGACCTTCCGCTTGGCGTCGACAAAATCGACCAGTGCGCCGAAGCTGCCCAGCATCTCGCCATCGACCTCGTCGTCGTCGATGATGATGTGCAGCCGGTCCTCAAGCTCGGTTAGCAGGCCCGCCACCGCCATCGAATCGAGTTCGGGCAGCGATCCGAACAAGACGGTTTCGGCCGTGAAGCCCGCCGCACGGGCGGGATCGAGGGCAAGGACATCCACCAGGACGGCGCGCACCGCCTCCTCGGTCGTGTTGCGGTCGGTCGCGCTCAACTCTCAAGTCCCCCGGAGATCTCGAAACCGCGGCTCCGTAGACGGATCGCGCAATCGGGACAAGGATTTGCATGCGAAATAGGCTAGGGGCTGCGGCGATGCCCAGCGAGCCCGATCCGATTCCCCGGCCCCTCGATCATCTGGCGCTCGCCGGCGCGCGCGAGGCGCCCGCACTGATCGACAAGGGCGGCGTGCTCGATCATGCCGCGCTCGACCGGCTGGTCGGCGTGCTGGCCGCGGCGCTGCGCGCCCGGGGCCTTGCGCCGGGGGATCGGGTGGCGAGCTGGTTGCCCAAGGATCGGCTCGCCTGCCTGCTACCGCTCGCGGCGGCGCGCGCCGGAGCTGTCCATGTGCCGGTCAACCCACTGCTCAAGCATCGCCAGGTCGCGCATATCCTGGCTGACAGCGGCGCGCGGCTGCTGATCACCGGACGCGGCCGCGCCGACACGATCGAGGCATCCGACCGGCCGGCGGCCTGCTCGGTGCTGATCGAGGAGGACGAGGGCGCCGCGCTTCTGGCGGCCGCGGAAGCCTTGCCCCCCTCGGCCGCCGATCCGGCCGAACTGGCGGCGATCCTTTACACCTCTGGCTCGACTGGGTTGCCCAAGGGGGTGATGCTCAGCCATGCCAATCTGTGGCTCGGCGCGGTCAGCGTCGCGCATTATCTTGGGCTTGCGGCCGACGACCGCACGCTCGCTGTGCTGCCACTGAGTTTTGATTATGGGCAGAACCAGCTCCTCTCGACCTGGGCCGCGGGGGGATGCGTCCATCCGCTCGACTATCTGACTCCGCGCGATGTGGTCCGTGCGATCGGCCGCCATGCGATCACCACATTGGCCGGGGTGCCGCCGCTTTGGACCCAGCTCGCCGAGGTCGAATGGCCGGCCGAGAGCGTCGCGCCGCTGCGGCGGCTGACCAACACCGGCGGACGGATGAGCGTCCCTCTGGTCCGACGCCTGCGCGCGCTGTTTCCCGATGCCCGGCTGTTCTCGATGTATGGGCTGACCGAGGCGTTCCGATCGACGTATCTCGATCCGGCGCTGATCGACGAACATCCCGATTCGATCGGCAGCGCGATCCCCTTGGCCGAGATATTGGTGGTCCGGCCCGATGGCAGCCTTGCCGATGACGGGGAGCCGGGCGAGTTGGTCCACGCGGGGCCGCTGGTGGCGCAGGGCTATTGGCAGGATGCGGCGCGGACCGCGCAACGCTTTCGGCCAGCGCCCGCCGCGTCGCGTTACGGGGGCGTCGCGGTGTGGTCGGGCGACACGGTCGTGCGCGACGCCGCCGGGCTGTTGCGCTTCGTCGGCCGCGACGACGAGATGATCAAGAGTTCGGGCAATCGCATCAGCCCCACCGAAATCGAGGAGGCCGCGATCGCGAGCGGCGCCGCAGCCGAGGCGGTCGCGCTCGGCATCGCCGACGATCGGCTGGGGCAGACGATCCTGCTCTATGCGCGGCCAGCCGGGGAGAATGCCGCGCAAAGGCTGGATGATTGGTTCAAGCGCAACCTGCCGAGCTTCATGAAGCCGGCGCAGGTCATTTGGCGCGACGAACTTCCGCGCAACGCCAACGGCAAGCTCGATCGCGCGGTCCTGAAGGCGGAGACTGGGCTGAGGGCGGAGACTGGCGCATGAAACCGACCGGGCCGATCCCGAATGATTACCGGTGGCAAGAGGGCGAATTGCAGATCGGCGGCCGCAGCGCCGGCGCGTGGATCGCGATGGCGGGGGACACGCCGTTGTTCGTCTACGACACCGCGATCGTGCGCAGCCGGGTCGCACGGTTCCGGGCGGCCTTTTCGGGGATTTCGCTCCATTATGCGGTCAAGGCCAATCCGCATCCTCCGCTGGTGCGGGCGATCGCGCCGCTGGTCGATGGGATCGATGTCGCCTCGGCGGGCGAGGCCCGGCTCGCGCTCGGCGCGGGGGTGGATGCGCGCCGGATCTCCTTTGCGGGGCCCGGCAAGCGCGATCGCGAGCTCGAATTCGCGATCGAGGCGGGGATCACGCTCAATCTCGAATCGGCCAACGAGGCCGGACGCGCGCTGGCGATCGGCCGCGGGCTCGGACGCACGCCCCGGCTGGCGCTGCGGATCAATCCCGATTTCGAGCTCAAGGGATCGGGGATGAAGATGGGGGGCGGCGCCAAGCCGTTCGGGGTCGACGCCTCGCGCGCCGCGCCGATCATCCGCCGCATCGTCGAGGCGGGCGCCGATTATCGCGGCCTCCACATCTTCGCCGGCTCGCAGGCGCTCGATCCCGAAGCGTTGATCGAGGCGCAGCGCTCGGCGCTGGATCTGGCCGCACGCATCAGCGAGGAAGCCGGCGTCCCGCCGCCGCACGTTAATCTGGGGGGCGGCTTCGGCATTCCCTATTTCGCGGCCGATCGCGCGCTCGACGAGCGGGCGGTGGGGGCGGCGTTGCACAACGCGCTCGCCGCCTTGCCGCCGATCCTGTCCGAAGCCGGCTTCACGATCGAGCTCGGACGCTGGCTCGTCGGCGAGGCGGGGGTCTATCTGACCCGGATCGTCGATCGCAAAACCAGCCATGGCGAGACTTTCCTGATCGTCGACGGCGGCTTGCACCATCAGCTTGCGGCGAGCGGCAATTTCGGCACGGTCGTGCGGCGCAACTATCCGATCGCGCTGGCGCGGCCGGAGCCCGCGGCTGCTCCCGAACAGGTCTCGGTGGTGGGCTGCCTCTGCACGCCGATCGACCGGCTGGCCGAACAGGTCGAACTGCCCGAAGCGAAGGTCGGCGACGTGATCGCATTGTTCCTCGCGGGGGCCTATGGCGCGAGCGCGAGCCCGCAGGCGTTTCTCGGCCACCCCCCGCCGCGCGAATTAACGATAGACGGCGTCGAAATCCTGTGAATCATTGAGCAATGTGACCGATCCACCGATGATGAGCGAAGACATGCCGCGCCATGCCCGATCCGGGCGGGAGAGTCGTTTTGGACCATGATCCCTATGGCCTGAGCTTCAGGCCGTTCCAGCTCACGCCCGATCCGCGCTTCTATTTCGAGAGCGCCACCCACCGCAAGGCGATGACCTATCTCGGTTATGGCCTCGCGCAGGGCGAAGGCTTCATCGTCGTCACCGGCGAGGTCGGGACCGGCAAAACGATGCTGGTCGGCCGTCTGATGGCGACGATCGACCCCGAGCGTCTGACCGCGATCAACCTCGTGTCGACCCAGGTCGGGGGCGACGACATGCTGGGGCTCGTCGCCGCGGCGCTCGGCCTGGCCGGCGCCCCCGCAGCGAAAGGGCATATGCTGGCGTCGATCGAGCGCTTCTTCCACGAACAGTTGCGGGCGGGCCGGCGCACCCTGCTGATCGTCGACGAGGCGCAGAACCTGGCCGGCTCGGCGCTCGAGGAGCTGCGCCTGCTGTCGAACTTCCAATCCGGCGGCAAGGCGCTGTTGCAGATCATGTTGCTCGGCCAGCCCGAGTTTCGGGAAGCGCTGGCCCAGCCGCGCTTCGAGCAGCTTCGGCAGCGCGTGATCGCCACGCATCATCTGACCGCGATGAGCGCCGATGAGGTAGCGCCTTATGTCCTCCACCGGCTCGCCTGCGCTGGCTGGAAGGGCGTGCCGCGGTTCACGCCCGACGCACATCACGCCTTCCATCGGCTGTCGGGCGGCATCCCGCGCCGGCTCAACATGCTGGCGGCGCGGGTGATGCTTCAGGGCGCGCTCGAGCGGCTGACCGATATCGGCGGCGACGTGGTCGAGGACGTCGCGGCGGAGCTCGCGAGCGAGAGCATCATGCCCGCGGACGGGCCGGAGCCGGCCGCGCGCGCGATGGCCTCCGATCCGCCCGCGCCGGCGCCGGAGCCCGCGGCGTCCGCGCCGCCGGCCTATGACAGCTATGCGCCGTTCGACGAGGACGAGCGGGACGCGCCGCCGTCCGCTCCGCCCCGGCCCCGCGCCGACGATCCGTTCGCGGCACTGCCCGAAGACGTCCCGCCGCCGTCGATCGATCAGCCGCCCCGCTACGACGGCGATGTTCCGCCGGAAGCGGTCGGGCCCGAGCGCGCCTCCAGCGGCGAGCATCCCCTGACCGCGGGCTTTGCGGCGCTGCACGGGCCGATCGGCCAGCGGCCGGCGATATCCGGGTCCGGTTCCACGCCGCCGCCGGAGACCGCCGTCCCGGCCGGGACCGACCACGCCGCGCGTAATGCGCAGCTCGAGGCGCGCCTCGCCGAACAGGAAGCGATCCTGCGCCGCACCCTGGCGCTGCTGGTCGAGCTGGTCGAGACCGATCTGGCTTCCCCATATGATCCGCGCGACGACGACGCCGGTCAGCATGCGGCCTGACGCGGGCGATAGCATGCTGGCGATCGGGCTGATGTCGGGCACCTCGCTCGACGGCATCGACGCCGCGCTGATCGAGACCGACGGCGAGGAGCACATCCGCCCGATCGCCTTCCGTTCGGATCCGTATAGCGCTCCGGCGCGCGCGCAGTTGCGCGAGGCGGCGGCGCTGGCGCTGAGCTTCGAGAGGCCGCGGGCGAGCCCGCCGATCCTCGCCGCCGAGGAGATGTTGACCAACCGTCATGTGCTGGCGGTCCGCCAGCTGCTCGCTGCGGCGGCGCTCACCCCTGCCGATATCAGCGTGATCGGTTTTCACGGCCAGACGATCGCCCACCGTCCCGATCGCGGCTGGACCTGGCAGATCGGGGACGGCGCGGCGATGGCGCGCGCGCTCGGCATCACCGTGGTCGACGATCTGCGTTCGGCCGATGTCGCAGCCGGCGGCCAGGGTGCGCCGCTGCTCCCCGTCTATCATCGCGCGCTGACCGCCGGAATGGACCTGCCGGTGGCGGTGCTCAACCTCGGCGGGGTAGCCAACATCACCTGGCTCGGCCGCGCCGACGAAGATCTGATCGCCTTCGACACCGGCCCCGCCAATGGCCTGATCGACGACTGGATGCTCGCCGAGACCGGATCGCCTTATGATGCGGGCGGTGCTTTCGCAGCACGCGGCACGGTCGATCGAAGCGTGCTCGGCGGGATGCTCGACAATCGCTGGTTCGATCTTTCCCCGCCCAAGTCGCTCGACCGCGCCGATTTCACCATAGAGGCCGCGCGGGGATTGGCGGCGGCCGACGGCGCGGCGACGCTCACCGCCTTCACCGCCGAGACGGTCGCGCTCGCGCTGCGCCACTTGCCCGAGCCGCCTGGACGCTTGATCGTCGCCGGGGGCGGACGGCATAATCCGACGCTGATGCGGATGATAACGGCTGCCGCAAGAATAACCGCCGAGCCGATCGAAGCGCTTGGCTGGAACGGCGACGCCACCGAGGCCGAAGGCTTTGCCTATATGGCGGTTCGCGCGCTGCGAGGCGCACCGATCAGCTTTCCGGGGACCACCGGCGTCCCCCGGCCGATGACCGGGGGGGTGATCCATCGGCCTTCTCCCGCGAGCGGGAGGCCGCCGGGTGAGGCGATGACGGGCAGGTAACCCGCATCCCCATTCACGCCGCCGCGGGTTGCCGCCTGCGACCGATGGCGAGGCCGAACAGCAGCGCGCCGGCCAGATAGGCGATGGCCGTCGCCACGAACGCGAATCCGATCCCGCCCGCCTGGCGGAGGGGCCCCAATATCACGGGATTCAGGAATTGGCCGAGGAACAACGCCATGATGACCATCCCCATCGCACGATCATGCAGCGCTTCGGGCGTGCGGGCGAGCACGGCCGATGCCACCGCCGGCTCGATCAGGCCGGTCCCCAGCCCCAGCAGCGCCGCGCCCAGCACGAAAATCGTCGGATTTGGCGCCATGACGCAGACGATCATCCCGATTCCCAGCGCCGCCGAGATCATCAGGAAGACGCCGCGAAAGCCAAGCATCGCTCGCAGGAAGCCGTAAAAGCCCGCGCAGACCGCAGCGACCAGCGAGGTGGCCGCGACCAGGAAACCGATCATCGTCGCATCGCCGAGACCGCGCGCCGTGACAAGGAACGGAGTCTGGATCACCGACATATACATGCCGATCGTATAGGCGCACAGCAGGAGCAGCAGCGGCCACAACGCGATCACGGGGCGCCAGCTCAGTTGGCCGGGCGCCGCGGTCGCGCGCCCGCGATACAGGCCGAACCATGCGAACGGCACCACCGCCAGCGCGGGCAGATAGAGCAGAAATGGCGCGCGCCATCCGAAATGGTCGACCAGCGCGCCAGCGATGAGCAGATGGAAGATCGCTGAAAGCGAACCGCATGTGGATCCGAAGCCGAGCATGCGCTCGCGCGCGGCGCCCTCGAAATATTCCCCCATGACCGCGTAGCCGACCGTCAGCATCGCGCCGCCGGCCAGGCCCAGCAGCAGCCGGCACGCGACCAGCAACGGCAGCGATGCGGCGAACAGCCCTGCGGCTCCCGTTAGCGCATAGGTGATGAGCGCCGCGACGAGGACCAGGCGGCGGCCAAACCGCTCGGACAGATAGCCCGACAGCAACGCCCCGATAATCATTGTGATCGCCGGCAGGGTCTGCAGCAGCTGCGCAAGTCCGGCGCCGTCGCTCCCGCGCCCGAACGCCACCGCGATCGCGGGCAACGCCGGCGACAGCGCCACCGCGATCACCGTGCCGAGCCAGGCGCATCCCAGGCAAACGACGACGATCGCCGGCCCGCCATGATGCGGGGCATGCAGGCCCGGCGGTTCGCCTTGCTCCGCCTCGTCACCACCCGGCGGCTCGCCGGTCCATGGGTCGGGGCGATCAGACATGTATAGCTGCGGGCTCAGCCGCGCAGCGCATCGGTGCGATTGCTCGCGAGCTCATGGGCCGATCCTCTCCGGGCGCTCTTGGGTGCGCTTCAGACTCGTAATGTCGTGAATATGAAGCGAGAGGCCTACGCAGTCAAACGAGACGCCGCGATATCAGGCAGCATATGCGTAAAAGATTAAGCCGTCGCGCTCCCCGCGCGGGCTTCGCCAGTTCCGGGTAATGGCGGAACGCGTCAGGAAGCCGATGCGAACCAGATAACGTGCTTGGCGCCCTTGCCATTGCTGCGGGCTCGCACGGCGACTTCCTCCACCATATACCCGTTTTCCCGGAGGCGGCCGGCAAACGCCTTGTCGTGGCCCGCGGACCAGATCGCCAATATGCCGCCGGGCTTGAGGGCGGCCCTCGCCGCCTTCAGGCCGCGCGCCGAATATAGCTGGTTGTTCGCATGGCGCGTGAGCCCGTCGGGGCCGTTGTCCACATCGAGCAGGATGGCGTCATAGGCCGATCGGGCCGAATCGATCAACGCGGCGACATCCCCGACGTGAAGATCCACACGCTGGTCCTCGAGGCAGCCGGCCGTCAGATCACGCATGGGTCCGCGCGCCCAGTCGATGATCTCGGGCACCAGTTCGGCGACGGTCACCCGGCCATCCGGGCCGATTTCTCCGAGCGCCGCGCGCAAGGTGAATCCCATTCCATAGCCGCCGATCAGCAGGTGGGGCGAAGTCCTGCCGGCGAGCCGCGCGCATGTCATGGTCGCAAGCGCCTCTTCGGAACCGCTCATCCGGCTGCTCATCAGCTCGTTGCGGTCGAGGACGATCATGAAGTCGCCGCCGCGGCGGAACAGCCGCAGCTCCTCGCCCTGTGGGACAGGCGCCGTGCCGATCAGTTCGCGTGGAATCAATTCAACGCGCTCACATCGCCATCGGACTATCGGGACTTGTTCTTACGCGCCGCGTAGCGGGCATCGCGCGCCATCTTGAGCTCGGCTTCGGTTCGGGCCGGCTTCTTCGTAGCGGTTGCCGCGGCTGCGGTTTCCTCGGCGCGCGCGCGCTTGGCGGCCAGCGCCTCTTCCCGAGCCAGCCGAGCGGCCGCTCGTTTTTCAGCCTGGGCTGTTTCACGGGCGAGCCGGTTGGCGGTGCGCGCCGCCACCGTGGCCTCATCGACGGGAGGCTTGGACCGGAGCTTTTCGAGCGCGCTGCTCTTCGCACGCATGGCCGCAGCGGCACGTTCCTGAAATCCGGGCTCTTTAAATCCGCGCATCAACTATTCTCTGTCGTCATCAAGTCAGGGGATGGGCGGGGTGCTTTCAAAGCAACCCCGCCCCGGATCGGTCAGGCCGCCTGGAGATTGACGGCCGATGTCTTGCCGCGACGATCGGTTTCGAGCTCGTATGAAACGCGCTGATCCTTCTCCAGGGTACGCATGCCGGCGCGTTCAACCGCGGAGATATGCACGAACGCATCCCCGCCGCCGCTTTCCGGTGCGATAAATCCATAGCCCTTGTCGGCGTTGAAAAACTTGACGGTTCCGGTGATCATAAGGGGCTCCTTGTCCCAGTATATGACGGGTATGCGCAGACATTCCGCGCATCCCGGCTTCGCGAGGCTATTTGGGGACAAGGGGAGGGGCCGAAGCAGTCCTATATCCGTCGAACGCGACGTCAGCCCATCCGTCCTAGCATCGCCATCGCCAAAAAGGAAGACCCCCGATAGCGAACGGCCGGGCGAGACGACGTTTCGCTGTCATTCGGCCGGTGCGGTAAAGGCCGGCCTGCTGCGATGCGGCTGCCGCGCCCCACCGCGCCGGCCACACCACAATATCAGGGGCATCCCGATCAATATCGCCGGTAGCGGCGGGGGCCTGCGTCTTCCGCGTTAGCGGAAAATCCCCACATGCCGCTTTTCTTTGGCGGCCTGCCTGCGCAGCATCCACCGGGTGCCGTCGATCGGCCCATATAACATCATCTCAGGGGGAGGCATCGAAGGTGGGTAAATCCGCACGATTCCAGATTTTGCTCGGAGGGGCCGCCTTGGGCGCACTACTCACGAGCCCGGCCTTGGCGCAAGTCGGACAGGCGGGCGCCGAGGTCGCGTCGGAGGACATCATTGTTACCGCGCAGCGCCGTGAGCAGCGGGGCCAGGACGTGCCCGTGGTCGTCACCGCCTTTTCGGCGGACCGGCTGGAGAAGCTGAACGTCACGGAGCCGCAGGATTTATATGGCAATGTGCCGTCGCTCACCGCCGGCAACCAGGCCACAGCCGCCCGCGAAGCGCAAAGCTATTCGATCCGCGGCCAGGCGACGAGCTTCCTCGCCTCACCTGCGGTGGTCCAATATCTGAATGAAGTTCCGCTGCCTTATGCGATCAGCCTTCCGCTGCAAGGCGGCGTCGGCCTCTTCGTCGATATGGAGAACGTCCAGGTTCTGTCTGGACCGCAGGGCACGCTGTTCGGCCGCAACACGACCGGCGGCGCGGTGCTGTTCCAGGCGCGGCGGCCATCCGACCGGCTCGAGGGCTATATCGAAGGCAGCGTCGGCAATTACAATCTGCGCGCGGTCGAAGGTGCGTTCAACCTGCCTCTGGTCGAAGGCAAACTGCTGGTGCGCGTCGTCGGGGCCTATCGCGATCGGCGCGGCTTCACGAAGGATCTTGTATGGAATAAGTGGCGCGATGACGATCATTGGTATTCGGGCCGCATCGGCGTGACGTTCCGTCCCACCGAGCGGCTTGAAAGCTACCTGATGCTGTACGGCAGTAAATCGTCCAATAATGGCGCGGGGCATATTCACTCCGCTTTCAATCTGGCTTCGCTTGCCGCCCGCGGGCAGTGCACCAACGGCACGCCCACGGCCACGATCGCTTCCTGCGCGGTCTACGCCCGCCAGACCGAGATCGCGCATCAGATCGGTCCGCGCCGCACGCGTCTTTCGGTCGACGCCTACAGCAAGATCAGTTCGTGGGGGGCGATCAACAATACGTCCTACGAGTTGAGCGATGGGCTCACGCTGCGCAATATCGTCAGCTATCAGAAGCTGAAGGATAGCTATGGCGCCGACTCCGACGGAACTCCGCTGCAGACCTATCAAAACACGCAGAACGGCGCTTTTCCGGACTTCCCGATCGGCGGCTTCGCGGATGAATTCGGTCTGCCCGCGACGCCCGGCAACGCCTATTTCAACCGCCCGCCCGAATTCGACGAACCGCGTGACCATGTGAAGCAGTTCACCGAAGAACTGCAGTTGCAGGGATCGCTGCTGGAGAACCGCCTGATATTCACCGCCGGAGGCTTTTACTTCGACAGCAAGCCGGCGGGCCCTTGGCGTACCAGGACGGTGCAGAATTGCGCCGCGGCGTTCACCGGGCAGGTGGCTGGAGGCTGCATCGCGTCCGATGGTTTTTCGGGAGTCAGCAACAGGTCGACGGCTCTTTACGGGCAAGGCACGCTCGACTTCGGCGCATTCACCCCGTCGCTTGAAAATCTGCGGTTCACCGCCGGCTATCGTTATACATGGGATCGGATCAAAGGCTTTAGCAGTTCTTGGGCGATCGGCGACGCGCCGACCGCGGTCTCGGCGACCAACCCGATCTCCGATCCTGATACCGATCTCGACGACATTCAGTGCTTGTTCGGCACGCCGGCGCTGCAGCGTTTCCTCAATACGACCGACGGAAGCCAGGTCTGCAATTTCGGCGCCACGCTGAAGAGCAGCGCGGGGACCTGGACGATCGGGCTCGACTACAAGCCGATCCGCGACCTGATGATCTACGGCAAGATCAGCCGCGGCTATAAGTCGGGCGGTTTCAATTCCTTTGCGATCCGGCCGACGACGACGACGTTCCAGCCCGAGGAGCTCACCACCTACGAGGCGGGCTTCAAGTCCGATTGGCGGCTCGCGTCGATGCCGGTGCGCTTCAATCTCACCTATTATTATTCGGACTATAAGAATATCCACCGTCCGGCGGGCGACGTCGAACTGCCGCGCGCCGGCGCAGCCGTCTTCTCCGCCAGCGCGACCATCCAGGGCTTCGAGGCGGAAGTTTCGGTCCGGCCCAGCGACGCGATCGAGATCGGCGGCACGGTCAGCCACGCCGACGGCGATTACAAGACTTTTGACGTCCCCGCGCCGTTGGGGGGGCTGGATTGCGGCGGCCCGGTCGCGCCCGGCGGCACGCTCGACCTGTCGTGCTCGCGCTTTCAGTATCTGACACCCTGGATCTACAATATCTACACGTCGATCGACCTGCCGGTGCCTGACAGAATGGGCGATCTTTCGCTGTTCGTCAGCTATTCGCACGTCAGCGCCCAATGGACCGCCCCGCGCCCCACGGAGCCGGGCGCGCTGCTCGAACCTTATGGCCTGCTCAACGCGTCTCTCAGCTGGAACAATGTCGCGCAATCGGGCTTCGACCTGTCGGTCTTCGCGAACAACCTGACCAACAAGCTGTTCCGCGTCGGCAACAATAATGTGTTCAGCGGAAGCCTGGTGCAAAGCACGCTCTACGGCGAACCGCGAATGTACGGCTTCAAGCTGCGCTACCGCTGGGGCAAGTGATCTCGCTGCGTCTGTTGATCTCGGCTGGCACAGTCGCCGAGGCGCTTATTGTCTCCGGACGGCGCAACGTCAGGGAAGAGGTGGCGCAGTTGATCGATGGGCTTGGGTTCGAGATCGTCAGCGTGACACCGGCCTCGGCGCGGCGTACCGCCGGGGCCTACGAAAAATGGGGAAGGGGCTTCACCCGGCGGCGCTGAATTTCGGAGACTGCTTCGCCTATGCATTGGCGAAGGAGCATGGTTGGCCTCTGCTCTATGTAGGGGAGGATTTTTTCGCAGACCGATATCGAGGGTGCTCTCGGCTAAGCGCTTGTGAGTGCTTGAAGCAAATGAAGTGGCTCCCCGGGCCTGATTCGAACAGGCGGCCGTCCGATTAACAGTCGGATGGAAACCGTTATTTTACAATGGCTATTCCGAATTTTTCTCCGTCTGTTCACGGTAAGCATATCAAGGGGTTACAAGTTTTGTCGGAATGCGAATCAGGGTGTTCTGCGCAGACATGGCGGGAAGCATGAGCGAGAGAATCGAACTTCTTGGCGGGCCCTTGGACGGCAAGATCATGGATTGGCGCGGCGGAAACGTGCTGTCTGTTCCTCACATCCCGCGAGAGAGCATAGCAGCTGTGACGCTCACGCTCGGAGAGAATAGTAAATCAGTCCACTTTGAGACTCTGATCTATTGCCGCTCACCACGTAACCGCGCGCGATTCGTTTTTCAGCCGACGGCGAAAGACGGCATCAACCCGCCGGAGGGTAAACGATGACGGAAGACATCGATCCAGTTCGACTTGCGAAGAGCGTTCTCTGGGAAGAGGCAAAGGGCAAACTTCGCGCGATGGTCGCTGCTGACGGATGCCGGTCCACTGGCGGCGCGCACCGCGCCCAGCCATTTCGGTTCGAGATCGTCGAGGCCGCGATCAATGCTTTCATCAACGAGTTCGAGAACGAGGGGCTACACGAGTGATCGCCAGCGCCTGATCACGGCCGCACCGGCAACCACGGTAGCTTCACCGCCGCGCCCGTGTCGGCCCAGACATTGCCGCTGAAGCTGATCTGGTCGGCATAGAGCGGCGCGCTGAACGGGGTCCGCTCGATCGGCGCGGCCAGCGTTGTGGAGTAGAGCGTGGCCGGGGCCGGCGCGCGGCCGATCATATTGTCCGACACCACCACACCCTTGACGATCGCACCCGTGCCCGGATCGAGCTTGCCCGACTGGTTGAGGAAGTGCGCGACATAATTATTGCCGCCGGCCATGTAGTTCCGCCGCAGCGTGTAGCGCGTGATCGATTGACCGCTGTCGGGCTTCACCATGTCGCCGCCGGCGGTCGCGGTCGCGGTCCAGCTGTTCTCCAGCCAGTTCGCTTCGACCAGGTTGCCGTCGCCACGCGTCGCCTGCAGCGCGTCGAGGTGGGGATAGCGCGCATTGTTCGGCGCGCTGTAAAAAGGCCCGTCGACGGCCGCGTTCCACGGGCGGAGATCGTGGATATAGCACCAGCGGAAGGTCGAGACGCTGAACTGCTTGGCCCCGTCGTCGCCCGTGCGCAGGATCTCGCCGCGCTCGATCGTGACATAGAGGCTGTACGCCGTGCCGCCGATCCCCGAATGGATGCGCTCATTGCCGCCGTCGATCCGGAAGTCGCGGATCGCGATATTCTTCGCACCGCCCGTGATCGAGACCAGCGGGCTCCACATCGCGTTGAGCGCGCGCTCCTTCGCCACCGCCCCCGGCACGCGCGGATCCGCCCGGCCCGCCGGCAGCGTGACGTTGACATAGCTGAGCCCGTCATAGCTGCCGTTGATCAGCGTCGGCGCTGTCAGCACCGCATAATCATAGATCGCCGGATCGCGCGCAATCGCCTGCACCGCGAAATTGCGCAGCGAAACCCCGCTCGCGGATATGACCACCCGCCCGCGCACCAGCGTCCCCGCCAGCCGATCGGCATCGGCCTGGCCCTGGACTGTGAAGGTGCCGTCGAAGCTCTTGGTCAGCTTGATCTTCGGGCCGGCATTCGCCTTGAACCACGCCTCGAGCGTCGCCTTTCCGCCCGCGAACGCGGTGGCATGGGATTCGGAATAACCGGCGGTCGCCGGCGCGGGCGTGAGCGCGGCGAGCGCCGTCATAGCGAAGGATATGACCGGCCATGCGGCGGCCAGCCGCCCCGCGAAATTTCGATGCTTCATCGGATTACTCCAAAATGGGCCTTTACGCAGTTTCGGGGATTTCCAGAGGCTTGCCGGGTTGCTACCTCAGCCGTTCGCGATCGCATGGGGATGCGGCCGCGAACGGGAGGCATGCCTGTGGATATTTGGAAGAGAGTTGCCCGCCATGAGCGGGACACGCTTTATCGCCGTGTTGCGAAGACCGTGCGGGCTTTGTTCGGCCCGCCTATGCCGACATCTTGCCCGCACTGCATCAGCGTCCGCCGCGAGCAGGCAGACCCTATCGCGCTTTGCGATGACTGCTGGGGAACGTACCAGTGGTGATCGTCACCATGGGCTAGCCAACGCATCCTCGAGCGCCCAGCCCATGAGGCTTGCGTCGGGATAGTCATTATGCAGCGTGTCATAGACATAACCGTCGGCGCTCTGTTGAGTGCGGCTGACGTAGAGCTTCTGCTTGTCGAACACCGGCAGATCATTGGTGGTCGCCAGCTCGTAGATCGCCGTCGACAGCGCCTGCTGCGTCGCCAGCGGAACCGTCGCCGTATCCACCCAATGCGGCACGATCAGCACTACGTCGCCGCTGAGCTTGGCCTTGTCGATGATCACCTGGATCGAAGCCTTATAGGCCGCCCAGTCAACGGGCGCCGTCTCGTTGATCCCGAGGTTAATGAACGTTCCCTCGGGCGCGAGCGCCGCGATCGCGTTTGCCGGCGACCACGGATTTGAAGTCGACGCATAATCGGACGCTTTCCATCCGCCCCGGCCTGCGTTGACGTTGATCAGCTGCCGCAGCGAGCAATTGCGCGGCACGACGCCCGCAATATAGACCGCGCCGCCCGTCGTCCGCGCGATGTTGAGAACATGCGTTCCGAGCGATGCCCCGGTCACCGTCGCCTTCGCCAGAGCGCCTGTGGCGTTGCTCGTTGAGATCGTCCCGCCGGTCAGCGTCGCGCCACCATCGGCATTGACCGTGTAGGTGCCGCCGCCATTGAACTGGACATGCCAAATATCGGCGCAGTCGAAACTGGGCTGGTTGGCGTTGGTCGCGGCCGTGAAATCAAACGCGGTCGTCGTCGTGATGCTGCTGCCCCAGTTGATCGCATAGCCCGACAGCGAGATCTGGCCGCTGTTGTTGACGACGCCCGCACCGAGCGTGACCCGAGGATCATAGCCGTTTTGCTTGCGATCGCCCCAATAGCCGTCGACCACAGAAATGCCGTAGCGGCGTGCGAGTTGCTCGCCGAAGCGCGACGGATAGCTGTTGTTGACGTAGGAAATCGCATAGGTCGCGGTGTTGAACACGCCCGCCGCCGCACCGGCTGTAGTGCTGTCGCCGACATGGAGCAGGACCGGGTTATTATTGCTCGGCCGGAAGGCGCTCACCGGCCAGGTGAGCCGCATCAGCGCCCGGCGGATCTTCCCCGTGTTCGACTGCTTGAAGTTCCAGGCATAGACGTTGCTGGTGACCTGGCTGGGCGTGCCCACCTTCCGCACGCCATCCTGGATCACCGCCACATATTCGTTCGTAGTGCGTTGGGTGATACCGGGAAGGCCGGTCACATTTGGATCAACCTGCGCGAGCGCTGGCTGCACGCACAGCGCGGCCGCGAGCAGCCAGCCCGCCGCCCTATAGAGCTTCATCATTCGTTCCTCCTGTGGTGAATTTCAGCCGTTGAGCAGGCTGTTCGCGGCATCGAGCCGCGCATCGAGATCGACGCCCTGGGCGCGCAGCGCCGCCCATTCGTCGGGTGTCGGGTCGCGGCCTTCGGCAAGCATCGGGCCGACGACCGCCTGCAGCGCCTGCGCACGCTCCATCGTGAGCGCGCCCACGACGGCAAGGTCGAGCAGCCTGAGTATCAGCTTCGCGATATCCATCACTTGCCTCCTGTCTTGGCGAGGATCTGGGTTGCGGCCGTGCGCAGCGCGATCGCCGCGCCGCTGATGCTCGCCGCCGAGAAATTGAAGGTCCGGCAGTCGACCGGATCGACCACGCCCCTGATCCGCACCGTCTCCTGCCCCTCGGCCCGGCACGCGACATAGGCGTCGACATAATCGACGCTGGGCTGGGCAAGGTCGCGGATATGCGCGATCTCGCGCACGACGCGGCGATCGGCGGTCGGGCTCTCGGCATAGTCGACCGCCGCCGCCTTCACGACGTTGTAATAGCCGCGCGCCTCGAACAGCTTCTGCGCCGGGCTCGCCCCCGATCCGATCGTCGCGCAGGATGTAAGGCCCAGCGCCGCTATGATGGCGATGATCAGCTTTGCCGGGCCATGCGCCTGCACGCGGGCGAGATCGTCCGATACCTCGTCGGCGAGCGTCCGCTTGATCCACTCATTATGCGCGGTCTTCCACAGCGAACCGAGCGACGCCGACACGAACACCAGCGCCGCCGCCATCGGCGCGAGCTGATCGCCCTGCATCAGCGCGATGAAGCCCGCCAGATCGCGCTTGCCGATCATCGCCGCGATCAGCGCGCAGCCGCCCGCGATGATGCCGAGCTGGCGGAAGATGTTCATGATCAGCGGCACGCCGGAACTCGGCTGCACCTTGATCTCTGTTCCTGTCGTGTCGCTCATCTTGGCCCCTTTCAGTCCAATATGGAGAGGATGCGGGCGCGCAGCTCGGCGACATGGCCGAGGCCGATCGCGCCCCCGTTGGTAATCTTCCGCGCCTTGGCGAAGTCGCCGGCGTCGACCGCGGCGTTGACCTTGCCCTTCAGCCAGAACGCGCAGGCGATCAGCAGGCTGTCGGCCGGATCGGCGGCAAGCTCGGGATGCTCTTCGAGCGGCAAGCCGGTCAAACGGCCGAACGCCCGGTAATTGGCGCGCCCGGTCAGTTGGAGCATGCCCCGGCCGCGATATTGCCAGCCGTCCTCCTGATCGTCGTCGTCGAGCGCGCGGGGCAGGTTGCCCATGCGCTCGCCATAGGTCCGCGCCGCCAGCGCCATATCCTCGCGATCGGCATCGCGCGGGTTCCACGCATAGGGCGCCGCTGCCGCCTCGGTCGGGAAGCGCGCCGGCCAGCAGGCCCGGATCGCCTTCGCGCTATATTTGAGATTCTCTTCGAACAGCCGGTAGCCGCCGGTCTCGTTGCAGGTTTCCCCGACGAACTCACCCAGCCTCGGCGGGGTACGGGCGATCCCGTAGACGGGCAGATGCTTCGCCGCCGCCGCGCCGATCGCCGCCAGCACCGGGTCGGCCTGGCGGTTTGCCGCAAAAGCGAACAGCGCCGTATAGGTGCGGGGGCCGGGCCGGCCGTCGATCGCGCCGGGCACGAACCCGCGATCGCCCAGCCTGCGCTGGACGTTGGTCCAATCGATCATGCTGGATTCCTTGTTAAGGCTGCGGCGGGTTCGGCGGCAGCTGGCGGACCATCTTGGTGGCGGCGGTGGGCGCGTTCAGCCCTTCATCGCGGACGTTGACGACCGATTGCTCGATCTGCGCGACCTGGCGCTTTTCGCCCTTCTGCCGCTCGATGACGCTGATCTCCTCGGCCACCCGCTGCACGAAGCGCTCGCGCATCATCCGGATCAGACGGTCGGACGATATCGCGATAAAGGCCGAGACCGTCGTCATCGTCATCGGATCGGCGCCCAGCTTCGCGCCCACGAACGCCGCGAGCAGGCACATGAACGGCACCAGGAGAAGATCCGATATCACCTCGCCCCGCGTCACCTTGCGGCCCTCGCCCATGCTGAGGCCATATTTCGCCGCGGTGCCGATCGAGACCCCCAGCAGCACCGCCCCATATTTCGCCAGCGCAGTCTCAATCCACGGGCTCACCGGCCTTCCCCCTGTCGCTGAATACATCCGGTTCCCTCCGGGCATGAAAAAGCCCGCGAAAAGCGGGCGAGGCAGTTGAGATTGTGAAGCGGATCAGGCCGGATAGCCGGCCTCGATATCGATCGCGAAAACCTCGGCCGCACTGTCGGCCGCATTGATCGCGTCGCGATGCACATTCGCTGCTGCGAAACAGGCGCTGACATGGTTGAGCACGGCCAGCCCCATCGCGATCGTCTGTGCCCCGTTGAGCATGACCCGGCTATTGTTCTCCAGCGTCCATTCGACCGCAAAAGGCTGCCCCGCACCGGCCGCCACCATCGCGCCGGTGACCGCGCCGTTGATCGCTCGCTGGCTGTCCGGGTCGCTGTCGACCCGCCCGACAGGGGTTATGCATCCGCCGGCAACATGCGCGTCACGCACCGTCTTGGCACGCTCCCAGATGATCTCGCGAGCTTCGCCAACTGTGTAATCGACCGTTGTCCATACGCGTTCGGGCACCTCGTCGCCCGCCAATGCTTGGCCCAGTACCTGAACATCGTCCGGCGCGGGACCGGCCTCAACGATCTCAGCGATCTCCCGCTCGGCGAGCTGCTCGGGCGTGGCTGTCAGCCACCAGCCATAAGGGTGATAGATGCCATCGGCGGTGAAGCCGTCGAACAGCTCGTGCCAATCCCCGTCGATCTTGCGCGCATGCGCCATCATCAACCTCCAATCATTTCATAAACGCGGAAATCGGTCGGCCAGCTTGCCTTGTCGCCGGCATCGAACCCGAGATTGTTCGGATAGGTCGAATATGGCGGGTAAAAGAATGTGTGCAGGTTGATCCGCTCGTCGTCGTCGGGTGCAGGGCGAATATAATTCGCGATCGATGGGATGCGCTGCGCCCCGACATCGACATGCGGCGTCGTCGATCCAGAAGCCGGATCGATGCTGGTCATCATGATAAGGCCGACATGGTTTTCGGTTTTGGCGAAACCCGAGAAGGCTGTGCTCAGATAGGCCGTGCCGTTGATCCTCCGCACGATATCGCGCACATTGCGGATGATCGCCCATCGGAACGGCTGTGTCATGTCCGGCCGGGAGAACTCGACCGCCATCGTCGCCGCGGTCAGCTGCTGCCACCGGATCAGACCATCTCCCTGCCAAGTGCTCCCCGACCCGAGTATCGGGAACAATCCGACCTCGCAGAGAACGACGAGGATATCACCTGGCAGCGCCGTCGAGTCGACCGCCGGCCGAAAGGTGGCCTTGCCGGACCGGTTCACCGCCCCGCCCGTCTGCACGAGCTTGGCAGCCGGGATCTCGCCGGCCACTCCCATCATCCCGCGCATCAGATCCCGAAACCCTTCGAGACCCGGGTCTCCCCTTTGGTCGCGCTGCGCACATAGACCGTCAGGATGTCGGCCTTGGTCGGATCGGTGCTGAAGCTCGGCGTCAGCGCCCCGAAATCCCACCACGTACTGAAACTCGGCACGAAGCCGCCGGGAGGCAGTTTGAACTGGAACCACTTGCCCACCTTCGTGGCGACACTCGTGGGAGTGGCAATCGTCCTGTTCGCCGCCATCGCCGTCGTGAGATGGAAGCTCTCCCCGGCTGCCAGATCGAGCGCGATCGTCGCCGCGTCGGCGACCCCCTGGCTCACGCCAGCTGCGAGCAGCCCCGCAGGCGTCACGGCAACATCGTCAGACGTCGCCGCCCAGATCTCCGCCGCCGTTGCGGCGACAAAATCCATGGGCGGGCTGAGGGAAATCGTCCAGGCCGACGCGCTCGTGTTGAGCGAGCGCACCTTGTTCACCGAAACCACCAATGCACCCGTGCCGGAGTTATAGCTGTCGATCGGCCCATGCATGAAATTGCCCGGAGCCGCCGTCTCGGCGATCGTAACATGCATGCCGGGCACGAGAACCTTGCCGGTCTGGATTCCGAAGCCCTTGCTGCCGACGCCGAAAGTAATGTCGGTCGTGCTCGTCGCCCAAGTGCCAGGCGCGTTGACGGCGGTCAACGCGGCCGCGGCGGCCGTCGCCGCATCAGCGTCGATCTGGACGCCGAGCGCATTCGCCTCGGTCGTCCAGGTGTCGAGCGCGGCGAGATAGGCGACAACCCGCGCGTCGAAATTGTCCGGATCGTCGCGCGACGGATAGGTCGGCAGGGCAGTGATGGTCATGGCGGCTCCCGCTAGAGGGATTTCGAGCCAGAGGGGTCGCCCTCTGGCGGCTCGGAAATCGCGGCAAACAAGGGATTTTAGATGCTCGTCGACATCCCCTCGATCGACAGCGACAGCGTGCTGACGCTGCCGATCGCCTCGTCGAGGGTGATCGTGAAATCGGAATAGAAGCCGTAGGCGATCAGCGAATCGAAACCGTCCTCACCGATGAACACCACCGGCGTCGCGCGCAGCTTCGACAGCGTCGTTGCGATATAATCGGCATGGGCGGTCATGATCAGGGTCTTCGCCCTGATCCGCTTCGAATAGCCGCGCTCGACGATCGAAACGACCGTGCCGAACCGCTCGTCGATATCCTTCTCGCTGAAATCCTTGATCGAGATCTCGGCACCTTTTGCGGTGCCGCCGAGATCCGCGGTGCGCCCGACGACGATCGTGCCGGCCTCGATATAGTCGGCATCGCTCGGGCCGGTAATCGTCACCGTCACCGTCGCGGCGGCGAAGATCGGCAGATCGTCGAACACGATGTTCATCCGCGTGCCGATCGGATCGAAGAACCAACGATACCAGCTGTCGATCGCGGCGCCGCCAACGTTGAAGCTTATCGTGCGGTTGTAGACCTCGGTCGCGCCGTCCATCATGACCACGGTCGCCGACTCTGCCGAACAGTCCAGCAGCGCCAGCGCCGCTATCGCACCCGGCGACAATTCATAGCTGATCGTCCCGGTCCGCCGCACCACGGTGCCGACCTTCTGGTCGAACGGCGCCCAGCGATTGGTCGCGCCGACCAGCGTCCACTTCGTCGTGTCGCTCAGCGCGTTGCCGATGTTCGATCCGGCCGCGCTCTCATAGACGAGGTGCGCCGCGGCATCGATCACCCGCGCGCCGAGCGCATAGCTCGTCCCCGCGCTATAGGCCGCATAGGTCGTCGATCGCTCGCGCCACCATGTCGGCGACGAAGCCGGGGCATGGTTGAGGTTCCCGGCCGACAGGCTCTCATAGATCGTGATCACCCCGCCGGCCGACACGCCAACCATCGCGGCCAGCGCATAGGTGGTGGCGCTGCTCCACAGCGCAGTTCCGCCTTCGACGACATTGCTGGCGAGCAGCATGGCGTCGCTGATCGCGGTCGGTTTGATCAGCTTCATGCGACGGTCTTCACCGCGAGCGCGCTACCGCCGCCCCGCGTGCGCGCGCGATCGAGCGCGTCCGCGGTCACCTCGGCATGCTCGACCAGCTTGGTCATGCGATTGTTGGTGGCGACGACCTGCGCCTTGAGATCGCGCAACTCGGTCACGACATCGTCGTTCGCGCCCTTCTCCGCGCTCGACACCTGGCTCTGCGCGAAGCTGTCCCACCACCGCTGATTCTCCTGCGCGGGCGCGGGGGCCGACAATGTCCCGCCGTTCATTGCCGCATAGGTGGTGCCGAGCGCCGCGGCGACCTGGTTCTGGATCCTCGCCAGGTCGACGCTCGTCGCGGCCATCCCGGCGGCCATGTCGAGCAGCGATTTCGAAAGCCCGGGCAGCGACTTCGCCGCATCGATGTCCCCGCCGCGCGCCGCCATGTTCGCCGCGTTGAACTGGCCGAGCAGCTGGGCATAGCTCTGCCCCTGGGACTGGGTCAGCCCCCGGATGCGGTTGATCTCCTCTAGGATCGAATCCCCGGCCGATTTCCACGCATCGGCGAGCTGCTTGGCGGCCTGCGCGGCTTCCTGCGCACGCTGGGCTGCCGCCGCCCTCCGTTGCTCGGCCGCCGCCTCCGCCGCCGCCTGATCCTTGAGCGCATAGATCCGCTCAAGCAGCGCGCGGTTCGACGGGTCGAGCGCGTCGATCTCGGCCTTGCGGATCGCGGCGGTATTGCCCTCCAGCTCCCAGATCTGTTTCTGCAGGTCCTGCCGCTCGCGCAGGATCGCCGCCGCGCTCGCCGCGCTGCGCCCGGCATTCGCCACCTCGGCGAAGGCGGGGGCGATCTGGAGCAGCTGGGCATAGAGCTGCTGCCCGGCCGCGGTGCCCAGATCCTGCGCCTCGACCAGCGCCCGGAAACCCGCGATGCTGTCGGGCATCGCGACGCCGAGGCTCGCGAACACCTTGCCCAGCGCCGCGGTCTTGGCGGCGGTCTGCTCGGCCTCCGAATAATAGGTCTCGAAATAGGCGCCCGCGGCGCTCTGATAATCGGACACGCTGTCAAAGAAGCCCGCGATCGCCATGCTCGCGTCGAGGCCGAGCGACTGCGCCGACAGCCCGAGCAGCTGCAGCGAGCTCGTCACCGCCTCGACCGTCGAGGCGACGCGCACCAGCGTCTCGAAATAGCCCTCGCCGACCTTCTGGAACTTCTCCAGCCCGGCGATGGCGAACTGCGCCATCTTGTCGGCCTGCGCGCCGAACACGGCTTCGAGCTTCTCCTGAATCTCGTCGCCGGTCAGCCCCTTCAGGTCGATCTTGCCGATATCGACGACGAAGCTGTCGAGCTTGGCGGTGATCGTGTCGAGATCGAGCCCGAGCGGCCCCGCGGCGAGCTTGATCGCGTCGCCGAAGCTGGTCAGCAGCAGCCCGAACTGCTGCTCGATACTGTCGTCGAGATCACCATATTTGGTCTTGTATTTGCTGCCCGTGCTGACCCCAAGGAACTTCTTCGTCCTCTTGATGTCGACGAAGGTCTGCCCCGCGAAGCCCAGATCCTCGATGTCGCCAAAACTCTGCGGGCCGCCGAAGATACCGCTGCCGACCACCTTCGTCTTGGTGCCGAACAGCGAACCGACGAGCTTGCCGATGCCGCCGAGGATGTCGCCGAGGATCGGAATCTTCGAAGCGATGGCGCCGATCGCAGCCCCGATCGGGCCCGCGATCAGGAATCCCCCAACCGCTGCCCCGAGCGCCGCGCCACTGGTCATAAAGCCGGGCACCGCGCTGTTGAACCCGGTCCTGATCCCCATCTTGCCCTCGACATTGTCGAGGCCGTTGCGCAGCACGAGGTTGGTCACCCCGCCGATCTGCGATTCGATATTCTTGAGGCTCGCCGCCATCTGCCGCGACACCGCCAGCATGTCGGTATCGATATCGCCGAGCAGGTCGAGCGACCGCTTGATGCTGTCGCTCTTGGCGTCGCTGTCGCCGAACACGGTCCCCTTGCCGTCATTATACTTGGGCGCGGCCCCGCCACCGCCACCGCCGGCGAAGCCAAGCGACGCCATCACGCCGAGCATCGCCGCGACCAGCGGGAACCCGCCCGGCCCCGCAGCCGCGAACATGTTCGCCGCGCCCTCGGCAACCGCCACAGCCGTGCGCGCGATCTGCACGATCGTCAGCGCCTTTTCGGCCGCCTCCATCGCCTTGTAGCCCGCGCTATGCTCCTTGAAGAGGCCCTTCGCAGCCCCGGTCAGGTCGATCAGCGAGGTCAGCTGGAGATCGCTGCTCAGCTTCTGGCGCTCGGCCGCGCTTTTGCCAGATTTCTCGATCTCGGATTGCCGGTCGCCATAGGTGCCGAGGATCTTGACCATGTCGCCCAGCGCCGCACCGCCCCTGCCGAAAGCCTTCGACAGGCTATCGCCCAGCGAGTCCGCCAGTTCGGCCGAGAGGCGCAGCTTGTCGGTATAGTCCGCCATGAACGTATCGGCGTCCTTCAGCCGCTGCACACCCTCCTGAATAGCTTCGATCTCCTTCATCACGCCGCTGAGGTCAGCGCCTTTGAAGATCTCACCGATGTCGACGATCGGATGCTTGTCCATCTCGGTCGCGAACTGCCCGAGAAAGGTGCCGGACTGGACACGGCCCATCAGGGATTTTTCATATTCTTTCTGGGCCGCAGCTGCCTCACGAGCCGCCTTGGCGGACTCTCGAAGATCCTTCTTATGCTCGCGCTCCGCCAGGGCCGCGGCTTTGACGCCGGCGTCAACCGCTTCGATCTGCCGAATCTGCTTGTCGCGCAGACCGATGATGTTCCGCGTCGTCTCGATATCAGCCTTCTTCAGCGCGATCTGCTGCGCGAGATCTTTGCCCTGCACGGTATTGGCGAAGAAGGCCTGGCTCTGGCGCGAAGGCCCAGCCATGCGGGTGTATTGCGCCTGCAATTCACCGAGTGACGCGGTCATCTTGACGACTTCGGTGCTCTGTTGCGCCAGATCGGCCGCGGTCGCGAAGCTGCGGATCTTCTTGGCCGAACTGTCGGCAGCATCGCCCGCTTCCCACAGCTTCGAGACCAGCGGCACCAGCACAGCGATTGCGGAGGTAATCGCAATTCCCCATGCCCCGCCCAGGAAACCAGCGAAACCCTTCGCCGCCCCGCCGGCGGCCGACATGCCGACGGCGATATCGGGCAGCTGGATCGCCAGCGCCTGCAGCACATTGGTGCCCGCCGCCGCTTGCTGCGCGACCTGCGACAGCTGCTGTCCGAGCATCCGCCCTGCGCCCGAAGTCCTGACCATCTCGCTGCCCGCGCCCTTATAGACGCCGACCGCCACCCGCATCTGCTCGACGAACTGCTTGTGCGAGATTGCCCCTTCTGCCAGCGCCTTCTGGAGCAGCGCGACCTGCTGCTTGTAGCCCTGCAGCGCCGCAAATGCCGGATCGAGCCGACCCTTGAGCGCCGCCACCTCGCGCGAGAATTGCTGCAGCCCCGCGCCGGCTCCATTGCCGATCGCCCGCAGATTGTCGTTCGCGGCCCGCGCCGACGCGGCGATATCGCCCGACGCCGCCTTGACCGCGCTCTTGCACCGATCGAGATCCGCCTGCAGCCGCGCGACCTCGGCGACGATCTCGATCGAGAGCCGGCCCGCCGGTATTCCAGACATCGGCAGACCTCCTTCACATGAAAAGGGCGGCCCGAGAGCCGCCCTGGTTTCGCTTCGATTGCCGCGCTCACCCCTTCGAGAACGCCGCAAGCATCGCCTTGAACTGCGCGTCGATCTTCCGGGCCTGTGCGGCTTCGGATATCTCGGCATAGGGTTCGGGGCAGTCGGGCTTCTCGGCGGCATGCCGCTGCGCGACAAAAGCGCACGAGAGGCGCCGGATCGTCGCCGCCTCCCAGGCATCGAGTTCGACGCCCGTGAAATGCTCCCAGTCGCGCAGGTGCGACCAGTCGATCGGAGCTTCCCCCATCGCGCCCGCCACCGAGGGCCCGATCTCAAACAGCCATTCGGTGATATGCGGCGCCGGATTGTCCGGCCACCGCACATCCTGGCCGTCTCGCCGCGCGAGCTTGAGCCGCGTCACCGGCTCGGGCTTCGGCCCCTTGCCCTTATGCTCGATCTCGGGCGCCGTGTTCAGCCAGGCTGATTGTCTGACCCAAAGCTCAAGAGACTCAGCGAGGCTTTCGTAAAATTTTCCCAGTTCCGCGTATCCGCGTCCATATGATCGCGGATGTAACCGAGCAGCGGATCACTATAGACGGCCCGGACGAAATCTTTGTCGGAGCCGGTGAAGCCTTCGATTTCCATATTATTGAAGCGCTTCGTGATCGCGCAGAGAAATTCGATGATGTCCTCTACCTCGTTGTCGAAATAGGCCTCGGTCTTACCATTGGCTTCGCGCGTACGCTTCACGCCTTTGCGCTTCTTGGCCGCATCCGCCACCTGCCAGATCTTGGTGCCGGGGCCGAACACCGTCGCGCTCGACGGGTTGCCGGCATCGTCGACCATCGGCGAGCCATCAGGGTTCTTGCAGGGCAGATCGGCCACGTCGGCGACCCGCTTCGAGAGAATATTGACTGCCATGATTCACCTTTCAGGGAAGGGTGCCCGGCTCGCCGCCCTGACGGCGAGCCGGGCATGAAAAAACCCGCATAAAGCGGGCGGGAAACGTCAGGGTTTGGGGGGGCGATCAGGCGGCGACGGTCACCACGCCATCCTCGGTCGCGCTGGCGATCTTATACTCGATCGTGACCTGCCAGGTGCTGGCCGTGCTGTTGTTGCCCCACGCTTTCGGCCCGCCCATTACCAGCGCGCGCGCGTAGATCGTGCCGAGCACCGGATGATGGAGCTTGATCGAATAGGCCGATATGCTGTTGGTCGCCGCGGCGAGCAGGATCTGCCCCGCGTCGTTGCCGTCGAGCGCGACCGTGATCGTCTGCGTCCCGAGGTCATAGCCGCCCTTCGCCTTGTCGGTCCCGGCCGAGGCGAGATACATGAGCTTGACGACCTCGTAGACGCGGCTCGGGATCTGGCCGAAGTCGGTGACCTTGCCGACCTCGGTAAAGGCCAGCGCCTCATAGCCGGCCTGGTTGTAGGTGGCGGGGGCTGCGGCGGTGAGGCCGAACGTCGCCCCGGCGCCCGTGGTAAAATCGGTCATCGGGATTCTCCAATAAAAAACCCCGCGCGAAGGCGGGGCGGGTCATTGCCGGGGTGCGGCAATCTCGGGTCAGCCGCGCTTTCGCGACGGCCTGGGGGGCTTGGCCTGCGGGGGTGGCCTGTCGACCAGCCCAAGGAGCGCGAGCTCGGCGAACTGCGCATCGGGCAGCGATACCGGCGCGCCCGCCGCATAGGATCTTCCCGCCAGGCTGAACCGGCGTGACGCGATCCCGTCCATCAGGCAAGCGCGACGCCGGCTTCGATGATCTTGAGATCGATCACCGTCGCCGAAACCGCGAAGCCGAGCAGGGTCGGATAATCGCCGCTGCCGAGATCGGCCGCCGGGCAGATGCCACCGGCCGTCGAGCTGAGATAATAGGGGACGCCCGCCGTCACGGCCGCGCCGATCGTGATCCGGCCCTTCTTGCGCACAACGAGCGGCTGACCAATCGCGGCCGGGTTCAGCGCAATGCCATCGGGGGATCGCGCCTCGGCCGTCGCGCTGTCATTGTCGGCGAGCTTGTAGGTGCCCGTGGCGCTGTCGAGATAGACCGCCTGTCCCGCCGTGACCGCCACCCCGGCCGTGCCGTGATCGTCGATCCCATCGCCCGCCCGCGCGACATTCGCCGCGGTAATCACCAGATCAGCCATGTTCGTAACTCCCCATCATCGCGCCTGCGTGCCTATCGCGCCTGCGTATAAGTGACGATCGCGTCCTGAAGCCCGATCCGTACATTGCTCTCGGGCGCGAGCCCGTCGGGGCCTTCGCCATCGGTGTGGACCGCGACGTTGCCCAGCCCCGCCACCACCGGGAACCGCCCCGCGAACAGCGCGCGGCGCACCTGCGCCCGCACCGCCGCGCGCGACCCCGAGGTCGCGGCATGGATGCGGATGCGGATCCGCTGCCGCACATGCACCGTCGCGCCGAGCTGCAGCGTGCCCAGATCGGTGCCCGACACCGTCTCGATCTGCAGCGCCGGCAGACCGCCGGCCGGCAGCACGTCGTCGGTGACGATCCGATCCAGCGCCACCAGGTCGGTCAGCGCCGAAAAGCCCGACAGCACCCCATAGATCGCGGTTGCGCCATCCATTACGCGGCCTCGTCGAGCGGCGCTGCGAAGCCCGTCTTGCCTTCGACGAACTGCGCCAGCTTCACCTGCCCAGCCTGGACGGCATCATCGGCCCGGATATCGAGCGCGGGGATCAGAAACGGGTGCGGCCTGACGCCGGGGTGTGAGATGATTCCGGAAACGAAGCGCTCGCCGATCTTGATCGCCTTGGCGCCATCCCGCGCTGCCGCGTTGCGGCCCGCCTTGCCGCCGCTGCTGCGCTTGAGCTTGATTTCGTGCGGTCGAATGCCGTGCTCGAACAGGTAGCCGAGCCATCCATCTTCGCGCTTCTCATCGACATAGACGCGGATCGAGAATGTCCCATCCTGGTTTTTGCGAGGCGAGCCCTTGCGGATCGCCTTGGCGATCTTCGGGCTGATCGCCATCGCACGCTCTCGCGCTTCCTTCACGATCGGATCGGCCATGGCCGTCAGCATCTGCCGCACGCCGTTGGTCTGCATGTTCTTCGGCAGCAGCGTCAGGACGTTCATCACGTCCTCAAGGCCCTTGACCGGAAAGTCGCGGCTCATGGCTCCTGGCCCTCCACCGTCAATTCCTCGGCCATGAACTCAAGCCCCTCGCGGTGCCCCAGCTCCGCCGGCATCGACACGATCCGCAGTGTCCGCCCGCGATAGAGCACCCGCATGTCGGGGCTCACGCCCTCGCGGTAGCGGATGCGGATCCGGCAAGGCCTGTTCGCCACGTTCAACCCCTCGGCGATCCGCTCGCCCCGCGAAGGCAGCATGTCCTGCACCTCCGCCGACACCGTCACGACATCGGCCCAGGCGACGCTCGGCCGACCGCCGTCGTCCTGCGCGGTGATGCGGCTCTGCAGTGTGATCCGCCGATTGAGGTCGCCCGCCTTGATCACAGCCGCCAACCCTTTGACGCCGCCCCGCAGGCGCGCCGCGCAGCCGCTTCGACATCGGCCGCAAGGCCGCCAGTCTCGCGATCTTCGTAAAATCCCCCGATCAGGAACATCATCGCCCTGATCATGCCCCGCGGGATGTCGTCGACCTGCTGGTAGCCTGCCTTCATGGTGACCTTGACCACACCAGGGCCCGGGCACGTCACCGGCCAGGCGGGGCCAGACATCAGCACAAGTCGAGCGGGGCGGTTGTTGATCGACGCCCGGTAATTCTCGGCCCCGAAAGGCTGCTCGACGCCGTCGGCATCGCGATAGGCGACGCTGTCGATCGACCTGATCGGCCAGGTGGAGATCCGCGCCTTGAAGGCGTCGAGATATTCTACCTTCTCGCCCGCGATCAGCGTTTGGCCGGTATAATTCTCGACCCACGTCCTGGCATCGCTGATGATGCCCTCGAGGACGGCGTCCTCACTGTTGTCATCGAGCTCGAGCCGCAGGTGGCGCTTGGCCGCATCGAGGGAGACGGGTTCAGCCATCAATCACCTCGTGGAAATAAAAGCGCCGGCCGCGTGAGCGACCGGCGCCCATTGCATTCTGGGTGGACAATCAGGCCTTTGCCTGGTCCCTCAGGTTCTTCTCGACCGCCTCCTGGCCCGAAAGCGTCGGGTCGTTGAAGTCGATGCGATTCTGGTCGGTCGTGGTGCCCGCGCGAGGGTTTGCATCCACCGCGGGGTGCGACATGTCCACGTCAGGCAGATCCTGCACCGGGGCGCCAGCCGGATCGACCGTGGTTGCCGGTGCGATGGCGGCAGGCTTGGTCCCGCCAGCTTCGGGTTTCTCCGTCTTCATGACGTTTTCCTTTCGAATGTCGGGGCCGGCAACGCGCCGGCCCCATGGTCAGCGCTGATCAGGCGATCACGAGCGCCTTCATCGCGTCGGGATTCACGACGCCGCCGCCGACCCGCTTCGTCACGTAGAAGCAGATATAGGGCTTGTTCGTGAACGGATCCCGGAGGATGCGGGTGCCGATCCGGTCGATGACGATGTAGGTTTCCCTCATATCGCCGAACAGAATCGCCGCGTTGCCGGTGGTCATCGCCGGCATGTCCGGCACGTCCACGACAGCAGCGCCGAGCAGTGTCGAGGGCTGGCCGACCTGATAGGACGGCTGCCAGATGTAATTGCCCTGGCCGTCCTTCAACTTGCGGAGCTTGAACAAGCTCGCCCGGTTCATGAAGAACTTGGCGTTGGGCTCATACATCGCCGGCAGGGCGCCGGTCAGATCGAGCACCGCGTCGGTGGTCGTGCTGTTCGCCGCGCCGCTGGCAACCGTGAGGATCGCGCCCCAGGGGTGGCGGGCGGCAAGGGCACCGCCGGTCACATGGGGGAGCAGGCCATAGGGCTTGTTCGTGCCGTCGCCGCTGACGAAGGCAATGCCCTCCTGGCGCGAGAACTCGATGTCGATCTCGCCCGTAAGCCAGCTTTCCATGTTGATCTCGCTGTCGTCGAGCAGATCCTGCGAGGCGGCGGCATTGGCGTAGATCTCGCCAAGGGTGAACGCCAGCGCCGTGAACTGCGGCGTGGTCGTCGCAGGCCGCGCCGCCACCTCTCCAACCCAGCCGGAGCCGACCGTGCGATCGGTGAACAGCTTGGTGAACCCGATCTTGCTGATCGAAATGACGTTGGCTTCCTGGCGGATCGGCGAGATCAGCTTGAGACGCCCGGTGATCGTGCGATCCCACTCGACCGGCGTGGTATAGCCGCCGTCGGCGTTCGACCCTTCGGTCATCGCGGCGCGGATGCCCACCTTCTGGGCCGCCTTCAGCTTCGCCTCGTCGCCGTCGCCGCGCATATACGCGTTGAACATCCCATCATATTCGGGATCGAGCCGGGGCTTTTCGCCGGCATTGAGCTGCGCGGCGGCGAGCTTGACGGCATGCTCGTCGATCGCCTTGGTGAGATCGGCCAGGGTCGCATTGATCGCGGCCATCTTCTCGTTGAGAAGCGGTTCATCGACCTTCGACTTCAGGCTCTGCTCGTTGGTGGCCTTGAACTCCTCGAAGGCCGAGTTGAGCTGCGCGAGCATGGCTTTCGGATCGCCCGAAGCGTCGGCCCGCACGGTGGCGCCGACGATAGCGCGCGGAACGCGGGACACCGCGACCTCGACCTGCGATGCATCCAGGCCCATGCGGCGGTTGGCATCCGCCAGCGCATCCTCGGGATTGTCGAAGAAGAGCGGTGGCGCCGTCAGCGTCAGGGTCGGGCGCTTGGCGAAAATCGAACGAAAAGGATGGGCGAGCACGGTCGCCACCGCCGCGAGGGCGGTTTTCGACTTGAACTGCATGATTGGTCTCCTGCCCGGCGCGGCCGGGGCTGATTATCTACGAAGGGTGCTGATCAGGGCGGCGATGCCACCCGCCAGCTCGGTTTCGCCGCCAGCGCCAGGCATGTCGGCAGGCTCGAGGGCAGCGCCGGGCTTGCCCTTGATCTTGTTGATGGTGGCGCGGGCCTCGCTGCGGCTGCGGCCGGATGCCAGCAGCGTGCGCTCGAGCGCGCGGATCTCGTTGACTTCGCGGTCGGCGGCCTTCGCCTTCTCGTCGGTCTTCACCTTGTCGGCGGCGAGCAGCGCGTCCGCAAAGCCGCGATCGATCGCGGTCGTCCCCGACATATAGGTCTCGGCGTCCATCCAGCCGGCGATCTCGGCCGCCTTCTGGCCGGTACGCTGGGCATAGACGTCGGCCATGGCCTGGTCGAAGGGCGCCAGGAACTCGGCGGTTTCCTTCATGTCGTGCCGGTTGCCGACCGCGACGACCCAGCAATTGTGGATCATGATGAAGCTCGCCGCTCCAATCTCGACCGTGTCGCCGGCCATGGCGATGATTGAGGCGGCCGAGGCGGCCATGCCCATTACCTTGACGGTGATCGCCTGCGGATGCTCGCGCAGGACATTGTAGATCGCCAGGCCCTCGAACATGTCGCCGCCGGGCGAATTGATCTGGACCTCGACGGGTCGGTCACCGATCGCGCGCAACTGCGAGGACACCTTCTTCGCCGTCACACCGCCGCCGGTCCACCAGTCCTCGCCGATGACGTCGAACATGGTGATGACGTTGTCGCCCATCTCGACCGCCGCCGGGCGGACGCCTGCGGCATCGGCCGACCAGCGCTCGAATACCTGCGGGGCCGTCAGGGCCGAGATATTGCGATCGCCGGGCAGGGGCAGGGCGCTGGGGCGCTCGCGCGAATAGACGCGTGGTGCGAGCCGGCCACTTGGCAGAATGGCACCTCGGCGCAGGCCAGGGGCGAGAGGCCGCGGAACGACGACCGCACCCGCAGGGCGCGGAGCCTTCGATTCAGACATTGGCGGGCTCCTTCTGAGGCTCTGTGGCCTTGGCGGCGCTGGGTTCGGGAATGGCGTCGGGGCCGGTCTCTTCCCCGGTCTTGGGGTTGAGATCGAAGGCAGCACGGACCTCGTTGGGCGAGCGGTAGCCCTGGTTCGGGCCCAGGGCCGCCTTGAAGAACTCGGCCTGATCCTTAAGCGAGCCGCGCAGCAGCGCGCCCTCGTTGAACTTCACATAGAGCTCGTCGGCATCCTGCTCGGCATCGGTAAGGCACGAGCGCTCGATCGCCTGCTCCCACGCGACGAACCAGATCATCAGGCAGTAGGTTACGAAGTAGAGGCCGAGCTGCTCGATGCCGGAGCCCCAGCTGGTCTCGTCGAACATCAGCAGCGGGCGCGGAACGCCCGTGAAGCGCGAGACCTCCTCGGCCTGGCGCTTGCGCAGCTCGTCGTATTGCGCGTCCTTCGCGCTGCCGAGGAACGGCTTGGCCTTCAGGCCCTCCTCGAGAATCAGCCAGTCGCCGGCATTCTCGGCGCCCGAATGGTCCTCCTTGAGGCTGTCCCTCAGATTCTTAATAGCCTCCTCGCCGAGGGTCTGCTCGGTCTCGATCGCGCCGCCGGCCATCACGCCGCCAGAGAGCAGCTTGCTCGCCGCACGCTCGGCCTGGGAAGCGACCCCGATCGCGTTCACCGCCATGTCGACCAGGTTGACGCCGCACAGCCCGTCCCGCGTGATCGGATGCCGGAAGTGGAAGATCTGGTCGGCGGTCAGGATCACGGTGCCGCCCGAGGGGCGGCGATATTCGAAGGTCAGTCGCCACTCGTCGTCGAGCTTCGGAGTCACCGATCCCCGCTTGAGCGGGACCAGCTGGGTGATCCTGCTCCGGAATCCGCGAATGATGAGCGCGTAAGCGTTGCCGTCGAGCAGCGCCATCAGCTGCATGTAGCTCTTGAACTCGAATGCGGTCTGATAGTTGTTCGGGCGCTTGTGCAGGATCCGGTAGAGCGGGTGATCCTTGGCCTTCTCAATGCGCTCCTTGCCGTCCGCGCCCACAGTCCGGCGCATCAGATGCGTGGGCAGCATCCCGATCGAGCCGGCGATCAGGTTGGCCGCGCGGAAGAAGGTGCTGTTACGCAGCGCCATCTTCTCGTTGACTGCGACCCCGCCGATCGATGTCCGGCCGTCGCGCATGAACTCGGCCAGCACCGGGCTGTTCAGGTCCATGTCAGTCCAGGCCGACACCGGCCCGGCCCGGCTGACCATGCTCGGCGGCGGTGCCGACGGAGGCCCGTTCCTCCGATATCCGGACGCGGCGCGGTAATCGTCAGGCGACAATCCTGCCATGTCGCCTCCTTCAGATTCTGATCACGCCGCGCTTCGAATAGACCGATGGCTTCGGCGGCTTCTCGTTCATCGCCGCGGCGCCGACGGCCATGGCGACGGTCACGATTCCATCGATGCGCCCACGCGAACGCTTCTTGTCGAATGCCCGGTTGGCCTGGCCATCCTCGGTCAGCGCCGCATTCGCCGCGCAGCTATAGGTCACCGGCGACGCGTCGATCACGATCGATCCGTCGAGGATGACGTCCTCGAGCTTGGTGATCGACTGCGGCATGCACAGCTGTTTTTCCTCGAACATCACCCGGGTACCCTGGGCATGCGCGACGAGCTTAAGGCCCTTGCCTTCCGGCTTGCCTGGACCTTCGAACTTCCAGACCGGAAAGCCGATCTCTTCGCAGGCTTCCATGAAAAGACTGATGAACGCGGCGTCGAAGGCGAGAAATGCTACGTCGTGCTCGGCATCGATCTCGGCCACCTTGGTCGCGACGAACGTATAGTCGATCACGCTGCCAGGGACGGGGATCAGATAACCTTCGTCGACCCAGTCCTGGTAGGGCGCTCCGTCGGCCTTGGCCCGGTCGTCGAGGCCCTCCTTCGTCGTCCAGTACCAGGTCTTGACGTCGTGGAGCGGCCCCTTTTCCGCGCGTGGCGTCACCCAGTCCGCCGACAGCGCAGTAAGGTCGTTCTTGCGGCTGAGATCGAGCGCGAGATAGCAGCGTTTGCCGCGCAGGGCTTGGCCTTCGACATTGCCCTGAACCGCCGCCCAGGCCTCCTCCGCAATCCAGAAATCCGCCGCGCCCGTCGGGATGCCGAAATAGAGCCGCTTGGTTGATGATGCCGTCGAGATCCGGGTGCGCGCGGTGTTCACGCGCTCGCGGATATTCTCGATCGGGAAGGTCTCGCCCAGCGCCGGCAGCGCCTTGGGCCAGCATGCCTCATTCGTGAACACCGTCTCTCGATCGGCCTTGTCGACGCGCGCCACGAAGGCGAATGCCGTGTCGTCCTTCACCTTTCCGAGCGCGATGTCCTGGTACAGATCCGAATAGGACGTGCCGACGTGCTGGGTCGCGGCCGGCGTGTTGGTGCCCATCAGCATGATCGCGTTGCCGGCGACCTTGGCGATGGCCTCTTCCCACGTCTTCAGCGACGCGTCGGTGCGAAACTCGTGGATCTCGTCGGCGAGCACTGCCGCGGGGCGCGGTCCCGACTGGCGCTCGCCGCCGGCCAGGGTGCGGAAGAACGAGCCCGAATCCGGGTGCTCGATCTTCCAGGCGTTGTCGCCTTCGCCGCGGATGATCACCTCGCCGCGCGCCTCGAGGCTGTCCCCCTCCTCCTGCTCGGGGATGTCCGCCCGGCACATCGCAGTTGCGTCGCGGAACAGGACGTTGGCGGTGGCCTTGTCGTTGCCCAGCGCGAACACCTGCGCGCGCGGGATGCCGCACCAGCCCATGATGTACAGGCCGATCCCCGCCATCAGCGGCGACTTAGCCTGTCCCTTGCCGGTTTCGAGCCAGCCCGAGCGGAAGCGCCATCGTCCGCTCGCATTGAGCCAGCCGAAGATGCTGCCGATGACGAAGGTCTGCCAGACCAGCGGATAGAATGGGTTCCCTGCCGCCGGGCCGTCGGTGACGGTGAAGACCGCCGGGAAGAAGCCCAGCGCGTGCGCGGCGGCTTCCGGCCGCCAGAATATCCCCCTTCGTTCGCCGTCGCGAATATCGCGCAGATGCCGCTCGGCCGCGCCGCCCACGAAATCGCCGACCACGATCTTGCCGGCGACGGCGGCCTCGGCCCAGGCAGTGGTCGGATCCTCGAGCGCGAGGAACCTGTTCGCGGCCACGCGCTAAGCCTTGCTGACCGGCTTCAAATACTGGTCGGCGCCGGTGCGCTTGCGTTGCTTCCGCTCCACCTTGCCGCCTCCGCTGCGCTGTTTCGGAGAAATGGTCAGCTCGGCCTCGATCGCCGCCGCGGTCGACGCGGCGTTGTTCATGGTCGTCCACCACGGATTGTAGGTTGGCACCTTGGTCTTCGGCGCCTTCATCACTGGGCCAATGCGAAGCACTTCGCGGGCCGAGATGTCATAGGTCACATAGGCAACGACCAGGCGCTTGATCGAATGCGCGTTGGCAACGGCCAGCTTCTCATTCGAGCGGAGCTCGGACACGATCGCCCGCCAATATTCGCCGGCCGCCTCGCGATCCGCGGCCCGGCCGAACACGCTGCGCCAGTTCGGCTCAGGCGGAATCCCGTCGCCGCCCTCGATCTCGATCACGGCCATGAATCACCGTCGGGGGCGGGAAACCCTCCCCCCCTAAAAACAGCTCGGAGTGAAAATGTTGGACCGGTGGCGGTCTAGGCCCCGGCGGCCGTGGACTTTCGACCCCGGGGTGGGGTCGACCGCATGGCGCGCAACAATGTTGCGTCTCGTCGGTCGGGCGATGATAGGTCCAGCACGGCCCGATCCACCTTCGGCCCCTGAAAAATCGCCCAGGCGGCGAGGTTAGGCTTCGAAACTTTTTTACTCGACCGAGCGGTTCCACGGGTGCGCAGGGTCGGTCGGTCGCCCCTTGATGTCCGTGCCCTTCACGATACCGCTCTTCTCTTCCGCCTGGATGACGCCGTCATGGCAGGGCTTGCACACCGCTTCCCAATTACGTTCGTCCCAGAACAGCGTCTGATCGCCCCGGTGCGGCACGCGGTGATTGACCACAGTGGCCGCGACGACGCGGCCGCGCCGCTCGCACCGCACGCAACACGGATTCTGTTCGAGATACCGCGCGCGCTCCTTCTGCCAGCGATAGCCATAACCGCGCGCGGTCGAGGATGTCGTCGCACCGCGCCAACTGGGCTTACGACCAGCCACTACCGCATCACCTTGCGCACGCGGTCATGGGCGGCGCCGAGCCCGCGATAGTGGCTCGAGGTGCGATCCCAAGCCATCGCACCTCCGGCAATCGTGGATGGGATTCGAACCCATGGCATCTGCCTATCGGTCCGTTGGCGACCAGGCTGGATGTCTTGCCAACGTCACCCTTAATCCAGGCTCGGGCACCGACGACATGGACGAAATAAAATAGGCTGAGCCCACCTTTCCGCTTGACCGGAATGTAGGCTCAGCCTAGAAATGTCTCATCAGGACGGGACTGCACCCCGGCCTGATGAACAAGGAGAATGAGATGTTCGATCTCACGATCCGGTTCAAATGGAAGAAGCGGACTCTGATTACGATCCGGATCCGCTTCTAACATACCGGGGGTCAGGGTCACGAAAGTGGCTCTGGCTCCCGGAAGTGCAGAGAATAATCGATGTGAGGTGACCATGCAACCAATGGAACTTAGGTCGCTCCGCAAAGGCGCGGGTATGACGCAAGGCGAATTAGCCGATGCCCTGGGCCTGTCCCATGGCTATATCGGCGAGATGGAGCGGGGCGAGAAACCGATCGAGCGCCGTACCGAACTTGCGGTGGCGCTCATCGTCCAAGCCCAGCACCCGCCGAGCGAGAAGGCATCAAAGCCCGTCCTGCTCAGCTGGATCACCAACACGCTGGCCCTTGCGGATCTGCCGTACGAGCCCTGAAAAAATATAATCCGGCGGGCAGAGATACACCGCCGCACCTTAGGCCGCCTAACGGAAAAAGCCCCGGTTTCCCGAGGCTTATTCGTTATCCGATCTGCGCGAGGCGCAATGGTTCTTGGCCTTTTTTTGGCAGGTTTCGGGGCCACTTGCAAGCACATTATGCGGCCATATTGGCGGCCGCCACGTCCTCTGCGCTGACCTGTCGGCAGGCCCGCGCAACGCAATCCGGCCAGCGGTTGATCGCCTCCAACAGCAACCGTCTCGCGCGGCGTTTATGAACATGGTGGCGCGCAGCCGCAACGCTGAAGCCGATCGGCTCGCCAACCAGCATATCCAGGACCAGCCGCTTCGGCTGGGGGAGCAAGGCGCGCCACAGCCCATAGGCGACATGGAACCGCACGCGCCGCACGCTCTCGCCGTGGAAGTGGCGTCCGCTGCCCGCGCAATCGACGCGGGCCTCGAGGCTGGCATTACCGATCGTCACGTCCGATTCGATGCTGCGATGGACGTTGGCGATTTGCGCGGCCCATTCGAGCTGTTCGTTATCGATCGTCCCGTTGGCGTGCAGCTGGGCGAGCGCGCCCTGATGCGTGCGCTGCGTATAGTCGAGCGTCTGGGGTGTGCCCTGCTTGTGTGACCAGCGCTCGCGTAGCGCGACAGCCTCCTCGACGCCGGGCTCGAGCGTCACCGGCACCGCCTTGCGCGTCGGCCGGCTGCGGCCCTTGCGCTTGCCGATGATCACCTTCTCGACCGGCCGTTCCTGCCCCATCACTAGGTGATCCAGGCGCTGGCGGTTGCGCTTGGCGGCCTGGGCCAGCCGGGCGTCGCGGCTCTCGTAGCGGGGCACGCTGCCAGGTTCCTTGCGCTGCCGATCGGCCAGCCGGGCGCGGGCCAGTGCCAGCCGGGCGGCGCGCTGCATGGCGTTCTCTGCTCGGGTCGTATTGTCGTTCATGCCTGCTCGCTCCCTGCCAGATTCTCGACCGGCGGGAAGGCCGCGTCGAACTGCTCCTGTGTGATCGCCCCGTTCTTGCGCAGCATCGCGGCGGCGAAGCGGGGAAGCTCTGTCAACCGCTCGACCGTCCATGCCTCGGCTGGATCCTCGGGCCGCTGATCGGCACGGTCCTCGGCGGCCATCACAAGCCGTTCCAGCACCATGCGGCGCCAGCGATGCTCCCCCATGGGCCGCTTGGCGGCGAGCTCCCGCAACTCCGCCACGGATGGGAAGAACTTATGCACCTTCACCGCGTCGTGCATCGCCCCGCGCAACAGGTCGGGCGCGATGTCGGCCAGGCCCTGCGCGTACACCTCGAGGCGCAGCTGCGCCGCCTCCGGGGATATGCGCTGGCTCGGATAGGCCATGGCGAGCGAGGCCATCATCTTGTCGATCGAGCTGATCGCCGTGGTGCGCGGCATTTCCCGGTACACGGCGAGGGCGCGGCGGGCGTCGTCGAGATCGTCCCCAGTGAGGATCGGAAGCCGGTCGCCTTCAATGGACCGGATCCCGCTCACGAGCGCGCGAAGCTTCTCGGGCAATTGCGGCGTCGACCAGCGGATTGCCGTGCTGGCCTGGCGCTGTGTGGCGAGTGCGGTGGTGGTCATGTCGGGAGTCCTTGGGCGGGTAAACGGTGATCCAGCCATGCTCGATGGCACGATCGAGCATGTCGCCCGGCGGCCAGCCGTCAGCGGCGAGCGCGTCGAGCTTCTGGCAGAGCAGCGCGTAGGCCCGGTCGGTGAACTTGCCCGCCTTGGGATGCGCCTTGCGGTGGGCGATGAACCCGGCCCAGACCTCGTCGGTCACGTTCCGCGGCGGCGGCGTGCCGTGCCACAGGGCCTGCAGCGCGGTGTCGCGGCTGGCGGTGAGCGAGCCGGTGTAGGCCGCCACCGTGAGCCAGATCAGGCCCGGCAAGCGGTGACCGGGGATCGCCCCCTCGCACGTATGCGTGGGCGCCCCCCCTGTGTGCGGGGTGGGGTTAATTTTGGGGGTCTGGGGGGCTTTATCAGGGGAGGGGGCTTCGTCCCCGTCGGTCCCCTCCACGTCCCGGGACTGTCCCGGGACTGTCCCGGGACTGTCCCCGTTCAACGTCTCCAGCGCAGCGGCACGTTGGCGCCGCTTCTTGTCGCGGGCGGCGGTGCGCTGCTGCTCCAATACGGCGTCGCGGCTCTCGATTGCGCGCACGGCGATGATAATGGCCTCCATCGGCGCGCCAGCGTCGGCCATTTGCTGCATCAGGGCGGATATGCTCACGAGCCGACCAGCTCCCTAAAGAGGATCGGCTGGACGCTGCCATCCTGATAGACCGTGTCGAGCCATGCGGCGGCTGGCGGCTCGTCGCCGGTCCAGCCGTTCGGCCAAGTTTTCCGCTCGATCAGCTCTCGGATGCGCGCCTCCTCCTCGGCGTTGAGGATATCGATTCCGGGGCGGCCGAGTGCCATTGCCGCATCATTCACCTCTGCCTGGATCGCCAAGATCTCGCTGAGCGCCCACAGCCGGGCCTCGAAGGTCAGCGGGCCCATGCGTTGCGGATTTGCGGCGAGGGAGCCGTCCTTGAGCGTCTCGGATCCGGCTTTGCGGATGCGCATCGCAGGCTCTCGGAGGCGGCGATAGATAGACTTCAGCCTCCGCAAGGGTGCGTGGTGCGCCCAGGCCGACATCGCGACGATGTTTTGCATCGCTGTATCGTCCTCGGCGAGCGGGCACTCGATACAGCCTGTGCGCGCGTTCTTTTCGACGGCATCGTCGCCACCATAAGCATCGGCGAGAATGGCCGTCGGCCACCCGCCGAACTCGGGCTGCGGCGCGTAAACCTTAAGCCAATCCCAAATGATGCAGACACCCCAATGGATCATCGGGGCGAGCGTCGCGACCCGGCCGCGGATGCCTTTGGCGTTGGGCAGCACCTCTTGGAACCAGCCTTGGCCGCACTCGCCGCCGTCCTTCGAGCAACTCATGCGGATGCGACCATCCCGCACGGCGCTCTCTCCAAGGCGCACGCCGGTGATCATCAGAGCTTCGCCGTCGAGGCCCGCCACGGCCTCCTCGAGGGCGGCGGTCATAGGATCGACCTTGATCTGCCTCGTGCACCACCGCAGCGTGTTGTTGTTCGGCGGGGGCACGCCGCGGCCAAGCATGTAGACCATGAATCGCTTGTCCATCGGCGCGCAGACCATATGGACCATGATCCAGTTGCGTTGCTTCAGCCTCTCGATCAGGGCGAGGGCTGCCGCCTGTATCGGTCCCATCTCCAGCCGTGTATCGGCGTAGAACACGTGCAGGCATTCGGGCTGGGCGATCTCGCCGACATCGATCAAATGGATCAACAAGGTCAGCGTGGCCGTGCTGTCTTTGCCCCCTGACCAGGCGACAGCATAGTGGCGCGCGCGATCCCAATAGGTTCGATAGGAGGCGATCGTCAGCTCGACGGCCTCCTCGTGAACCATCCGGGCGCCTCGTGCGAACAGATTGTCGACGCTCACGCCGCCCTCCCATAGAACTGGGTCGGCTCCCGCTTCACGGCGTCGAACAGATACCAGCAGCAATTATCCTTGCCGTCGCACTTGGTGCCCTCGATCCACCGCAACCGGCCGATCGAAACGACGCGGCGCAGCCGATGCTGGAAGGGGATCGCCTGCTTCGTGTGGATCCAGTCCGCGTCGAACAGCAGCCAGGTCGGGGCCTGGTCCGAGAGATGCGTGATCAGCGGGTGCAGGATCGTCCGCGTCCAAGGTGGATTCGTAATGAAACAGTCGATGTTGCCGATCAGCCGCGACAGCGCGTCATGCTGGGCGATATCGCGGCGCAGCGGCTCGATATCCCAGGCGCTGGCGCAGACATGGCCGGCGGCCACGAGCTGGTCGAGCAACACCCCGCCACCCGCGCACGGCTCGCAGAAGCGGGTGCGGGCGGGCAGGTGGGGCAGCAGCGCAGCCACGGCGCGCTGATCCCAGGTCGCATAGAGGTCGCGCGGCATGCGCTCGAAGGAGGATCGCTTGCCCATCAGACTGCGCGCGCTCCCGTGCCGATGTGCTCAACGCGGATCATGCGCGCCTCCGTCGATGATGGTGAAAACGATGCAGCCCAACGGCTCGGTGTGCAGGACCGGGGTCACCTTGAATCGACGGTCGTTCACCTTGAGCGCCTCGGCGATGCCGTCGCGGCCGGCCTTGAAGCGGCCGACCGGGTTGTCGTCGTCATTGTGGGCGCGCGAGGGTTGGAACATGTCCAGCCGCACAAGGATGTCGCCTTCGGCAGGCACGACAGGACGGGCCTCCAGCGCCAGCGCCCAGCAGCTGCGCCGGTACACGCGGCGGGGGCCGGCGGCCTTCGACCAATGGGCGCGGCTGTTCGCGCTGAGGATGTTGGGCGGCCAGTCGCAGATGATCCGCTGCCCGGCCGGGGCGCCGACGGCGGCCAAGGCGGCCTCTACGACGTCGGCGGGCGGGGCGGGGCGCACGGGCGCGGTCTGGGGCTTGCGCTTGGGGCGCTTCACGGGGTTCGCGGCGTCGTCCAGCCGGAATATGCGGAGCCTGGTGCGCATCAGACTGCCTGCGCCCCCATGACCTTGCGCAGCCGCTGCAGCATCTTGTCGCCGGTCGACGGAGCGATTCCCATGCGCGCGGCCGCCTGGTGCGGTGTCAGGCCATTGGCCATGTGCTCCGCGAAGCTGTCGAGCTGCGGGGTGGGGCGCCGGTTCATGCCGCGCGCCTTGCGATGAACCCGCCCAGCCACAAGACGCCCTGCAGTAGGGCTATCACCGCCCAGCCCAAGCACAACAGCGCGGCGACGGCCAAAAACGGTGCAGCCCAGATCACGCAGATCGCGAACCAGCTGATCGAAGTGACTCCGCCAATCTTGAGCGCGAACAGCACCAGCCACACCGTGCGGAACTCGTCGAACGTGTTGCTCCAGAAGCGTGGAAACCAGCCTTTGGCTTTGTCTGGCGCGCTCATGCCGCCCGCCTTTCGGCCGCATAGCGGTCGATCCAGCCGAATGAGGTCGCCCGCCTGGCGGCGGCCCGCTTCGCCTTCGGCCAGTGGGTCTGGTCGATTGGCAGGCCGAGCTCTTTGCGCCACTGCAGGAACTTGGTGTAGCCGACGCCGAAATGCGCGGCGGCGCCGTGCAGCCCGAGGCGATCGAGCGCCTCGACGACCTCCTCGCGCGGAGGGACGGGCAACTTAGGATAGACCCGGGTAGATTTATACCGCCGGTCTATCAGGGCGAACCATCGCCGCAGCGTGGGACCGCCGACTCGGTAGTGGCGCGAGAGCTCGTCATAGCTCATTCGATCCGCCATCAGCGAGAAGTCGGCCGGCATCGGCTTCTGGCGGGTCGCCGGCTTGAAGTCCCGCTTCTTCAGCGCCCACAGCGTGTAGCTGCTGATCTTCGCGATCCGGCAGACATCGACCCCGCTATAGGTCTCGCACAATTTGCGGATGCGGGCGCATTTTTCGGGGGTGAGCATGCTGCTCATGGGCGCACCTCCGGCGTGTCGAGCCCGAGAAAGGCGCGCAGCTCTCCCACCCTGGTCATGACCATGTCGTGGTGGGCGATCGCGCCGGCGGAAGCCTTGGCGGATGCAAGCCGCGCCAGTGATCGGGCGGCGTCAGTGGGGGTGACAGTTTTTGTCACCCTGCGGCGGCTATCGAGCATCCTGAAGATGGTGCGGATCAGGGCGCTCATACGCGCAGCCCCATCGCCTTACGGACCTCGCCGAGACGGCCGCGCAGTTTGGCGATCTCCTCGACGAAGGTTGCATGCGATTCCTGCTGCAGCTTCTCGAGCGCGCCGATGTCCTGCCGGATCAGGGCGACCTCGGTCGGCTCGCAGATCTCGCCGAATCCGGCGATTCGGAAGGCGCTGACGGTGGACTCGGCCAGCCCGGTGTCCTTCGCTATCTTCGCGTCCGACCAGTCGGCGACATAGCGGCCGGCGACTGTGTCGAAATGCTGCGACAGAAGGTGGAACATCTGCGCCTGCGCCTTCATGGCGGCAGTCGAAGGCGTGGAAGCCACGGGCTTCTCCTTGGGTTTGGCGGCGCAGGTCGGGCAGAGGTGCGGGTCGATGCGCCAGCCGTGCTGAATGAACTTGCGGTCGATCTGGTCCGGGGCCGGAAGCGTCATGAAGTTCCGCTCGCCCTTGTTCGGGCAGGCGGAACATTGAAGCATCGCGATGACGGTCGAGCCGCCGACCCCGCCGCGGATGCGGAAGGATCGGCCTTTCGTGCCGGATCGATAATCATGGCCCCGGACACGCATCGGGCGTTACTCGGGCCTGCCCAGCAGCAGCGGCAGGTCGGTCTCAACGCGAACGCGCTCGCAGGCCTCGTTGAAGGCATGGTCGAAGCTGCGATCGAGCCGCCAGAGATCGTACCAGAAAACGATGCCCTCGCCGGTCTTGCGGTATCGAAGCCGCGCCGCGATCCGATAGAACGGGTTGGCCGCGGTCTCAGAGATGCCGTTCTTGAAGATAGGAATGGCGATCAGGAACAGGTTCGGCACGACGAGCTTGTTGCCGGAGGCATCGCGGTGCGTGACCTCGAAGCTGACCTGGCCTTCGCCGCTGGAAAGCCGCACCGCCTCGGTAACCACACTGTCCTCATGGACGTGAAGGCCGCGGGCCAGGTCCATCAGCTTCGCCGGGTCGGCGATCGTGTCCACGCCGCCACAGGCGTTGATGTACTTCTGCAGCTCCTCGCTGACCGTGTCTTCGCCGGCGATCATGCCGATGACATCGACGATGCGCTCTTCCAGGAACTCCGCGAACGCCGCCATCTTCATCGGCGCCTTGTTCGCCTTGTTCCACGCGACCCATTCGTCGCTGAGCGGGAAGGCGTAATGGCTGCGGTGCTTGCCCAAGCGCGGGGCAGTGGAGTCCAGCTGGCCGCCGGCGGGGTGATAGTCGAGCACCGCGGTCACAGTCGGGGCCGAGCGATTATTGTCGGCGAAGACGATGCTCTCGGCATCCTTGAAGCGATTGACGTGGTCGATCAGCGCATCGATCGACAGCAGCGTCGCGGTGCCGGTGCGAAGCCGCGGGCGGGTGGCCCAGGGCTCGATTTTACACGGATCGAGGAGCTCGATGGAATTGGCATATTTGACCACCGGGACGCTGATCGAGCGCCCAGCGTCGCTGATGCTTATGAAGCCGGTTTCGGGCTTGAGGTAATTTTCGATGAGGTCGCGCGTCTCGCGCACGACCCCGCCGGTTTCGGTGTTTTCAGTCTCGAGTCCCATCGGGATTCCTTTCGAAGGCGGGCTGATCAGGCGTCGCGAACGCGGCCCGCGGGCGCGCTGGCGTCACGGATTCCGAACAGCTCGCGCTGGTTCGGCCGGGTGCGGGTGGGGCGGTTGTCCTCGGTGAGCCACATCACCGACTTGGGCCGGCGCTCCTCGGGCATCACGACCTTGAAGGCGGATTTGATCTCGGTGATCCCGCCATCCTGGTTGAAGTCGAAGACGAGGGTCAGCTTGCCCTTGGCCTTGCCGCCATTGTGCTGGGCATGGTCGCTCAGTGCGGCGTTGAGATCGCGCAGCTTGGCGAAGACGTCGGCGTCGAACTGGCCGTCCTCGACCGAGCGGACGAACTCGCCGAGCGTGTTGCACGCGCCCGGCACATGACCACCGTCGGCGGCCGCATAGCCATGCTCGATGATCTGATCTTTGGCGGGAATATCGCCCATTTTTGTCTCCTTGGCGCAAGGCGCAGTTTCCCCACGCCGGAAGCGGATCCGACGCAGGCGTTCGGTCTGGAAAATCCCCGGCTGGGCTGACCCAGCCGTCCGCTCAACTCGTCCTGTCGCCCACAGCCGCAAGGCTGGGCCGTTGCATGTTCAGATTGCTCAGCCGGCGGCGCAGCGTCTCGATGCCGCGCGCGGCATCGTCGAGGGCGGCGCTGCCGATGCTTTGCAGTTCCCCGTCGTCGATGTCCCCGGGTGTGTGGTCATCGCTCAACGCGACCGACAGCAGGTGTGCCAGCCGCAGGAGGTGCGAGAGTCGTTCATTGTCCGACATGTCGCCCGCATCGAGCGATGCGAACTTGCCGCCCGCCATTGCCAGCGCCGCGGTGCCAAACCGGCCCTTCCACTCGCGCAGGCCGAGCAGGAAGGTTGTGACAGGCATTTCGCTGAGCGCCTTGGCGTAATCGTTGGCGCGGTCTTCCGACTTGCCCAGCACCCGGCCGACATCCGCCCAGGTGAGGCCATCTTCTTTGCGGATTTGGCGCAGATCCGCCGCGATCGTTTCGACCGCGTCAGAAGCGGAGAAGGAGCGGCGATTGCCGTGGATGTGCGGTGCGGTGGTCACTTATGACTCTCCCATGGAAAACGCGACGTCATGCTGCCTCTCGCACCCGCATCGGGCAGACCGTCCGGTTGCACTCGATCAGCGTGGGGCTGGCCGCCCGCTCGCCGCAGTCACCGCAGGCGGCAACCATCGGCGCCGAGGCAGCCGCGCGGGCATCGATCTCGGCCTGCAACTGGGCAGTGGTGAAGCCGGCAAGCGGGTTGTGCGGAATGATCGTGATCGCGCGGGCACGGCGTCGCTCGCGGCGGATGCGGCCCTCGCGCTCGAGGCCATCGAGCAGGCCGGATACCGACGCCCGGGTCTTCGTGGAATAGCCGAGGCCCGAGGCCATCTCGGCCAGCGTTGGACTGACGCCGCGATGCTTGGCCTGATAGGCCTGGATGAAGTCGAGCACTTCCAGCTGCTTTGGGGTCATGGGTCAGATCACCAGCTGCAAGAGCGCGATCGTGACGATCCAGGACAGGCCGGCGAGCACGCCGGTCGAGCAGATGCGGCTGATCAGCATGGATTTGACTCCGAAGTGGATAGTGCGGCCATTACGCAGCCTCTCGCCGGCCATCTGGGGCCGGGCTTGCGACCCGACCCCGTCCGGCGCATCGTTGGGCTGCAACCGACCAACGTGAAGGGATCACAATGTCTTTGTTCGACGGCCCGACCGAAGCCCAGCTCAGCGCCATCCAGCACTTGTTCGACACCATCGTCGAAGCGGAAAAAGCCGCCGGAAAACGATCCGAAGACCCGGCAGCCGACCTTTTGGCGCTGTGGGAAAAGTGTCGATCGACCGTCATCACGCGAAGACCTGCGGCGCTGGATCCGTTTGCTGTCGGCGATCCTGCCGACGAGGTCGCCTTTTGACGCCTTCGCGCACGTAGACAGCCAGCGCTTCGGCCAGGCGAACGACATCGGTTGGCGTGGCACCCTTCGGTGCCGACTGCCCGGCAATACGAAGACATTCCAGCCGGAGCGACTGCTCGGGGTTGAGGGGCGTGTTCATGCGGCCTCCCCACATGCGTCAGGGTTGATCACCATGTCTTCGGCGGTCACCGCCTCATTGGTTAGAGCTGTGATCTTGACGGCCAAACCCAGGGATGGCTGCCGCTGGCCATACACGATCTTGCGTATCGTGCTTTCTGGCTCCTGTGCTCGCCTGGCGAAGTCGGAGACGGTTTCACCCTTCTCTCGGAGATAATCGATGAGCCTCATGAGCCAGACTATACCCAGTGGGGGTACATCAAGCAAGTGTGAAATGTACCCCCTCAGTCATCTTGGCGGCCATGCCCTCTATGGGCACAACGGAGGGATGATTCGGAACAACATCGCCCAGTTGAGACGGATGCGGGATATGACCCAGTCCCAGCTGGCGGAGGCGATCGGAACCACGCGGAGTATGTTGGCGAAGTTAGAGGGCGGAACCCGACCATTAACATCTAAATGGATTGAGAAGTTGGCTGACAAACTCGATGTCGAGCCGTTCCGGATCATAGCCCCAGAACGGCTTTTCCCTACTGAAGAGCAACTGGCAGATATGTTGCGACTCGCGCAGCAGCAGATCCCAGCGGGTCTGCCTTATTCCGAGTGGCCGAAAGCTGTTGCTGGAGGTCTACACATGCGGCTTCAGAAGCTCGCAGATGATCGCGCCAATGCTGCCAGCGTGGATGGTGCCGACTAACCCTTTCGCGTCGTAGGCGCTCAACTTCTCGCTGCCACCATCGGAGGCGCTGGGGTAAGATCGCACATTCAAGATAGCAGGTGCGGCAACCAAGATCGCAAGCCGGTTCTTGCAACGTGACCGGTTGAGTCATACGAATCATACCCCCTAATGTTCCTGTTCCGTTCTACGCCGGAAATCCTACAAGTCTAGGAGGTTTCCTATCGGCGACGCCGACGGTCGGCGCTCGAACGATAGCTATGGGCGGTAGGGTTAACAGTCCATGACGTTCAGCAAATCTTTGCTAAATATAGCAAATTGGTTACGGGTCCGTCGTATGGCATGCCCCAGCCATGTCGCTCCGGAAGCCTGTCAACAACAAGGCGCTGCTTGATTGCCTTGAAGCGGTTAAGCCGGACGATCTGTCTATAAATGCATGGCTTAAGCAAGCTGGCGTAGGCTCGAGCTTTTTTACCAACCTGCGCAAAGGCAGTGAGCCGGGAATTTATAAAATCGAGCGGCTCATCGAAATCACCGGAGTGAAGCTTTCGACCTTTTGGAAAAGGGTTGAGGCGCGCAGAAAGATTTGATCCAGCCAGCCTGGTAAGTCTGTACCACGCCGGCTGCGAACAGCGCCGTTCCTAGGTTAAAGCACGCGCCCGAGACGGCTTTAGCGCTCGTTCGCGATCATCGTTTCGGCGCTGCTCTTATCCATGAGCTTTCCACTCACACAACTTCAGCCAATCGCCAACCCCTGCCGATCGCGCAGCGCTGGCCGAAGCGAAAATATACCCCACATGGGTACATACGTATTGACATATACCCTATGCGGGTACATAGAATAGCCCCATCGCCACCTGACCAGCCGCCAAGCGGTTCGCGAGACGGGGCATTGATGAGCGACGGGGAGTCAGCGCTTGTTACGCACCACCGAAACATCGCAGCAGCGCGCCGATCGGTTGCTCGGCGAATATCAGACTGTCCGCAATGCCAGGCGGGCTTCGCGCATGCTGTTAGAGCTGTCGGACGACCCGCTGCCCGAACCCAGCCCCCTAGACCGCATCGTGAAGGCGCTCGAGCCGTGGTTCGTCGGCTTCCACAATCCCTTGATGGACGCCGTGATCGTCCTCTCTCTTCTGATTTCCGCCGCCATTGTCGGTGCGCTGCTCGCGCTGACGTGGGGCGAACCCCAGCCCCCCCGTGGCCTCGCCTTCCAGGCGACAGAGGCCGCCTCCAGCCCCGTCGCCGACTCCCCCGTCGGCGGCGGGGCCATTGGGGAGGCGCGCTGATGGCGCACCCTCTCGCCAAATTCGAAAATGTCGATCGCGAGGACGCGATGCGCGAAGCGCTGAACGCGCTGGAGCTTGCGGGCTTCGTCGTCGGGCCGGAGGCCGCCCATGCGCCCCGCGGCGTGATGTTCGGCAGCAGCGCACCGCGTGGCTGGCATCAGCTCAGCCGGTCACAGCAGCTCGACCTTCACGGCCAGATGTGGGGTGGGGAGAATCACGCGACCATCATGCTTCACGCCGACGCGCCGGCGGATGCGACCAAGGCCTTTTATCGCCTTCTCGCGTCGGTCGAGTCCCGCCGGGGGATCGCCGCCTGATGGCCGTGCACCGCAACTCTCCGAAGCAGCTTGAGCTGCCCGAGCGCGTGCATATCACGCCGTCGAAGCACAACCCCTGGCGCGCCGCCAAGGCTCCCGGCGCGCGCTTCACCTATCGCCAGCTCGGCGTGATGCAGCGCATGGGCATGGACCCCGAGCAGGTCGAGCAAATCGGCGGTGTGGTTCGTGTCTATAGTCCGGTCACTATCCGTGAAATGTGGTGGCCGACGACCGACGCGACGCCCGTCTATGTCTTCGACTGCCCGATCCTCGAAATCCGCCCCAACGGCTTCCGCCTGGTCATCGCGCCAGCTGGCGACCGCAAGATCGTCCACGAATCCGGCCGCCTCAAGCGCGGCCAATAGGAGGTAACATGTCCCAGCTTCTCCAGGACGATCCTTGCCGCGCCGACGACCTGGTCGACGACGTCTGCCGCTGCCCGGCGTGTCAGCCGCCGGCACAGAAAACCGATTATGTCGAACTTCCCGACATGCAAGCCTGGGCGCGCGGACGGATGCAGGCGCGCCTGCCGGATTACATCATCGGCGACCCTGAGCGGCCCTATATGCGCCGTTGGTGGATCGTGCCGAGGAGCGAGGGTCCGAACAACTATCTTCACGAAATCCTGCGCAGCGATGACGATCGCGCGCTCCATGATCACCCCTGGGACAACACGTCCTATCTGCTCGAGGGCAGCTACATCGAGGTGACGCCCCAGGGCGAGTTCCTGCGGGAAGCCGGCAGCATCGTCCACCGCAAGGCGACGGACGCGCATCGGATCATCATCCCCGCCGGCGGTCGCGCCGTGAGCCTGTTCTTCACCGGCCCGAAGGTCCGCGAATGGGGTTTCTTCTGCCCGCAGGGGTGGCGCCACTGGCGCGATTTCACCGCGGGTCAGAATGGCGAGTTGGTCGGCCGCGGGTGCGAGTGATGGCTGACGGCACCGGCAAGCGCAAGGATGAAGAGCTGTGACCCAGCGCTATCCACTGCAATGGCCGGCCGGGTGGCCGCGGGCTCGCTCTCGCCGCGAGGCGCCGTTCAAGGTGCCGGCCGATCAGGCGCGCGAGGAAATGATCGAGGAGCTTCAGCGCCTCGGAGCCACCAACATCATTCTCTCGACCGATCAGCCGCTGCGCAAGGATGGTTGGCCGCGGGCAGATCGGACGTGGCGGGATCCGGGAATTGCCGTCTATTTCAAAAGGAAGGGGCAGGACGTCGTGCTCGCCTGTGACCAATATCATCAGCCGCACGACAACATGCGGGCGATCGGGAAAACCGTCGAGGCCATGCGTGGCATCGAGCGCTGGGGCGCATCTGACATGCTCGATCGCGCCTTCCGGGGCTTCGAGGCGCTTCCGGCGCCCGAGCAGTGGTGGCAAGTGCTCGGCGTACCCCAGAGCGCGAGCGCGACAGATATCGACGCGGCTTATCGGGCGCTCGCCTTTGAGGCGCACCCCGACCGTGGCGGAAGCGACGCAGCAATGGCGCGGCTCAACGGCGCGCGCGACGCGGGGAGGCGGGCACGTGGCTGAGAACACGAAGATCGAGTGGGCGACCCACAATGGGTAGCGCTGCCGGCGTTGAAAAGGTCGCCGCGAAGCGGCTGGGGCTGTCTCTTGAGGACTACCGCGCAAATATCGCGGCAGGCTTGAAGCATTGTGGCAAGTGTCGGCAATGGCTTGCGCGCTCGGCGTTCAATGCCGATGCAACGCGTGGAGATGGCCTCGATAAGCACTGTCAGTCGTGCCGATCGACCGGGAATCCGAAGGGTTGGCACGACAAGCCCAACATCAACCCTGAGACAGGGCGCCCCGGACCAACGCCACAGGCGCCGCGCGATGGCGATAAGTTCCAGGCTCGGCAAGCCGTAACACGTCTCGTGCGGCTTGGTCTTGTTCCGAAGGCGGCGGCGCTTGCGTGCGCCGATTGCGGACATATCGGTGCCGATCGGAAGCACGAATACGATCATCACCTCGGTTATGCGGCTGAACATCACGAGCACGTGGAACCGGTGTGCGTCGATTGCCACAGCCGCCGAACCCACAACCGAGGAGAATCCGTCCACCATCGCGACGCCAAAGGGAAATTCACAAATGGCTGAAACGACGATCGAATGGACTCGTGGCCCCAATGGAGAGCAGGGTTACACCTTCAATCCCTGGGAGGGTTGCCAGAAGGTCGGGCCCGGCTGCGACCATTGCTATGCCGAGGCCCGCAATGCGCGCTTCAGCGGCGGCGCTCCGCTGAATTGGGGGCCGGGCGCGCCACGTCGGCGGACATCGGCGGCGAACTGGCGCAAGCCGATCGCATGGAACGCCGAGGCGGCGCGCACCGGAATCCGCCCGCGCGTGTTCTGCGCGTCGCTGGCCGACGTGTTCGACAATGCGGTCGATCCGCAGTGGCGGGCGGACCTTTTCGAGCTGATCCGCGCAACACCAAACCTTGACTGGCTGCTGCTGACCAAGCGGATCGGCAATGTCGCCAACATGCTGCCCGTGCCGTTCGACTTCGAGCGGCAATATCCGAATGTCTGGCTCGGCGCGACGATCGTCAACCAGGGTGAAGCCGATCGGGACATTCCGAAGCTGCTGGCGACGCCGGCGGCGAAGCGGTTTCTGTCGATGGAACCGCTGCTCGGGCCGGTTGATCTGACCGACGTAGCGGACGACGGCGACCGGGCGATGGACGTGCTGACACCGTACCTTTGGGAAACCGAGAGCGCAGCATGGCGCGAAAGTGGCGAAAACGATTGGGAAGCCGATTTCGAGGATTTCTATTCGGTGCCTGTCACGAAGACCGGGCCGATGCATCCGACCATCGACTGGGTCATCGTCGGCGGCGAGAGCGGTTCCGGCGCGCGGCCGATGCATCCGGATTGGGCGCGCAGCCTGCGCGATCAGTGCGCGGCGGCGGGGGTGCCATTCCTGTTCAAGCAATGGGGCGAGTGGGCCGACATGTCCCATGCTGGCATCGTTAGCGACGGGCCCGTCCATGACCGATGGGGCAACGTCGCCGACTGGATGCGCCGCCGCCCCCATTTCGCGGATGGCAGCAGCCGTGTCGTCCAGGGCCATAGCTGGACCGTGCATGCCACCGATCTGATGTACCGCGTCGGCAAGAAAGCCGCCGGCCGCCTGCTCGACGGCGTGCAGCATGATGGGATGCCGGCGGAGATCATCTTTCCGTTTCGTGAAAAGAGGAGCGCCCCGTGACGGATGAGCTCAAGCCCCGCTGTGGTAACTGCGGCGAACCCTATGGCGCACACCGCCCGCGAATGACGGCCGCGCCGATTTGCGCCCGTGGCGGCGTTTATCGGCCCGGTACCGACGAGGAGCTGGACGCATTCTATCGCGCCGCCTTCCCGGACGGGCCGCAGCCGATCGCCACCATCCATTTCGACAACCCGGAGGAGATGGCGCGCGCACGAGCCGCGCTCAGCCCCGAGGCGCTGACCAAGCACTTCGGTCCGGGCGGTGGCGGCGTTGCGGCCATTACCGCGATTCTCAGTGGGGAAGGGGGCACGAATGGGCCTGCCGCTTGAGAAGCTCCCCGACTGGCCGGCCGCGATGAATCGCGCCCTCGCGCTCGACTATAGCGGCGTCGCCGAGGCCCAGCTGCGCGAGTGGCAGAAGCGCGGGGTGGTTCGCTTCGTGCCGCGCGGTCCGAATGGAGCGATGCTCTGCCTGCGCCGCGACCTCGATGCCGCCCTCGAGCAGCTGTTCGTGACCGGCTCGCCGGAGGATCTCGACTTTGTCTAACGTGCGCCTGCCGGCCAATGTCCGGGCGAAGCGTCTCGCCGGTCGCGCCACCGCCTATTTCTGGGCGCGGCCGACCTGGGCGAACCCGAAGAACGCGAAATCGCCCGACGAGAAGAAGCGCCGTCTCGCGGTGCGCAACGGCAAGACCTGCCCCGTCGAATCGACCGCCCTGGGCACCGACGATGCCGAGGCGATCATCAAGGCACGGGCGCTCAATGCCGCGTTCAAGGAGTGGCGCACGGGCCAGGAGGCCAAGGCTCTGGTCGGCTCGGTGCGCTGGCTGTTCGCCTGGTACCGCGAGCAGGACAAGTTCACCTCGCTGCGCCACAAGACCCGCGCCGGCTATCAGGCCGCGATGAACATGGTCGACGAGATGGCGATGAAGGTCGGCGTCTTCGGCACCAGACGCGCCGGCGCAATCGACGGCCCCGCCGCGGACGCGCTCTACAAGTCGGCCCGCGCGAAGCACGGCGAGCGCCAGGGCGCCTATATGATGCAGGTCTGCCGGCTCGTCTGGAATCACGCCTCCCGGCCCGGCTACAGCAAGACGACCGGCGTCACCTCGAATCCGTTCGCGGGCATGGGGATCAAGGCGAGCAGCGGGGCAGGGAAGGGCAACCGGGCCGCGACCCGGGCCGAATATAATCTCTACCGTGAGGTGGCGCGCGAGATGGGCCTGCAGAGCATGGCGACCGCCGCCGCGCTCTGCTTCGAATGCTGTCAGCGCGTGACCGACGCCTTCGGCTTCGAGGATCCCGATGCGCGGATCACGCGCGGATTCTTCTGGGACGACTACAAGCCCGGCGAGCAGATCACCGTCGTGCAGTCGAAGACCGGCAAGCTGATCACGCTGCCGCTGAGCGCCGTCGTCGATGGCGAGACGGTGCCGCTCTATCCCGAGCTCGAGGAGGAGTTGGCGCGCACACCCAGGACGGGCGCCCCGGGGGAGATGATCGTTCGCCGCGAATATGACGGGCTGCCCTACCCGGTGGACTTTATGCCGAAAATGCACGGCAAGATCCGCGACAAGGCGGGGCTGCCGAAGGATCTGCGCTTCACCAGCTTCCGGCACGGCGGCCTGACCGAGGTCGGCGACGCCGGCAACGACGATATCCGCGCGGTCTCAGGCCACACGAAGATCAACACCACCGCCATCTACAACAAGGCGAACTTCGCCAAGGCCCGCGCCATCGCGCTCAAGCGCCGCGAGCACGTCGCCATCATCACCGCCGGCGAGAAGGAGGAAAATCCATAAATGTTCCAGGGTCTCTTCATCGACGGCTTCGCCGGCGGCGGTGGCGCATCCACCGGCATCGCCCAGGCGATCGGCCGTGACGTCGACATCGCCATCAATCACAGCCCGACCGCGATCGCGATCCATAAGGCGAACCATCCAGGCACCGATCACCATTGCACCGACATTCGGATGCCGTTCCTGCCGAAGAAGGCGACGGGCGGGCGGGCGGTTGCCGGGGCGTGGTTCAGCCCCGATTGCAAGGAGTACAGCAAGGCGAAGGGCGGGCCGGTCAAGGATCGCACAATTCGGGCGCTCTGCTGGGAGGTCGTTTGGTGGCTGGACGAGACGCGGCCCGAGGTCGCGTATCTCGAAAATGTCGAGGAGTTCGAATATGCCGCGCCGCTCGACGGCAACGGCGTGCCGATCCCCGACAAGAAGGGACGCGAGTTCAAGCGTTTCGTCGCGAAGATCCGCAAGCTCGGCTACCGTGTCGCCTGGAGGTTGCTGCGGGCCTGCGACTATGGCGCTCCGACCTCGCGCAAGCGCCTCTACATGGTCATGCGGCGCGACCGGCAGCGCATCGTCTGGCCGAAGCCGACCCACGCGCCCGCGAACGACCCTCGCGTCCTCGCCGGCGAGTTGCAGCCCTATCGCACGGCCGCCGAATGCATCGACTGGTCGATCCGGTGCCCGAGCATCTTCGACCGGGTGAAGGATCTGGTCGATGCGACCAAGCGCCGGATAGCGCATGGCGTGATGCGCTACGTCGTCAATGCCGCGCTCAACGGGCAGCGGCCGTTCATCGTGCCGGTGACGCATAGCAAGGGCTGGAGCCGGTCGCACGACTCGCTCGATCCGCTGCGCACGATCACCACGGCGAACGGCGGCGAGTTGGCCGCGGTAGATGTCGGTCTCGCTGCACACATCACGACCTTCCACGGCGGCCGGGTCGGCTCGCCGATCGAAAAAGAGATGCCGACCGTCACGGCGAACGGCCACCCTGCCCGGCCCGCCGGGGCGACGTCGCTGGGGCTGGTCGGGGCAACTCTCTACCGCGCGCGCAATGGCGAGCGCGAGGGGCAAGCGCCGCGCGCGCTCGATCCCGCCAAGCCATTGGGCTCGGTCGCTGCGGAGGCTTCGGGCTTCGGGCTCGCCACGGCGGAGATGGTCCAGGTTCCGCACCTGATGACCAATCGGAACGCGCAGAAGCCCTTCACCGCAGCCAACGAGCCGACCCATACGATCACCGCGGGCGGCGCGCACATCAACCAGGTGAGCGCGTTCCTCACCCGCTATTACGGCAGCGACAAGGCCGCGGCCGGTGGCGATCTCGGCGGCCAGGTGCCGACGGTCCGTGCCGCCGGAACGCATCACGCTCTTGTGGCTGCCCATATCGAGCAGGCGAATAGCGGCATGGTCGGCCACACGCCCCGCCGGCCGCTCAGCACCATCGTCGGCAAGGGCTCGACCCAGCGGATCGTCGAGACTACGCTGATCGAGGAAGGCGCGCTGCCGCCCGAGATGATGGAGCGCGCGGTCAAGGTCGCCGCCTTCCTCGTTAAATATTACGGGACCGATGGCGAGAACGAGACGGCGCAGGCGCAGGCGGTCGACCGGCCGCTCGACGCGATCACCACTAAGGCGCGCTTCGCCGTCGTCACCGTCACCATCGACGCCGTCACCTATGTCATCGTCGACATCGGCCTGCGGATGCTCAAGCCCCGCGAGCTCGCCCGGGCGCAGGGCTTCCCGGAGACCTATGTGCTCGATCCGGTTGTGCGCAAGTTCCTGCGTGGCAAGTGGGTCGAGCGGCCCCTGACCATCGCAGAGCAGATCAGTGCGATCGGCAACAGCGTCTGCCCGCCCGTGGCGGAGGCGCTGGTCGCGGCGAACCAGCCCGGCTTGCCTGCCATGAGGATGGCCGCGTGATAGTGATCGTCAGCAACGGGATGCGGAGAGGGGTGAAGCAGTGAGCCAGCCCGCGATTTTCGACTGGATCATGGAGACCTTCCGCCAGTCCGGCCTGGGCGCCGCGCCGATCGTTGAGCGGGCGGCGCGTGACGGGCGCGATGGGCTCGCCGTGCTTTCCGAAGACGAGCGTTTTCGGCATGTGCTCGCGTGGGTATGGGATGGGGCGCGGCCGATCCTGTTCGCGCGGATGCTCAACCCGTCGACCGCGCGCGCCTTTGCCGACGATCAGACGATGAAGAAGCTTTTCGGCTTCGCGCGGCTCAACGGCTATGGCGGCGTCGTCGTCATCAATCATAGCGACTATCGCGCGACCGATCCGGGCGCGGCGAAGGCGGCGGGGTGGCCGACGACGGGCTATGCCAAGCAGCTCGAGCGGCGCGTTCTGAACGATCTGATGCCCGGCGAGGAACGCCGTGATCTGTTGCTCGCATGGGGCAATCACGGGTCGACGATTGCGGCCTGGGCGCAGGGGCGCGCGATCGACGATCGGGTGCGGTTGATCCATTTCGGGCTGACGAAAACGGGCAGGCCCGAGCATCCCTGCATGCTGCCCTATGCGCGGCCGTTGATGGAGTTGGCGGCGTGAGTATCGGCGAGCCGCTCTTGGTGCCCGAGATGCCCACTATCGACGAGTGGCGGAACACGAAGAGCCAGCGCGAGGCTCTCCGCGCGAAGTTTGATGGACGCTGCGCCTACTGCGGCGGCGAGCTCGGCCGGACGATGCACGCCGACCACCTGGAACCCTGCGTCCGGATCACGACCGATCCTTGGAGTCGCCCACTTCCCGTCGAGGAGCGGCGCATGCTCAAGCCTGAACGCAACACCGTCGCCAACATGATGCCGGCCTGCGTGCCCTGCAATCTGCATAAGGGCGGCTATTCGCTCGAAGGCTGGCGCGACATCCTGCAGCGATCAGCGGCGATCGTGCGGCGGGCCACGTCCACGTTTCGGGCCGGCGAGCGCTTCGGCGTCATAGTCGCGAACGACGCGCCCGTTACGTTTTATTTTGAACGGATTGCCCAGGAGGAGGCGAAATGACCCGCGACCGGATCGAATGGAGCGACCTAGAGCCCCTGCCGCCCCGGTCGCGACAAGGCGCTGATCGGGAACTCCTGGCCGAGGTGCGCTTCAACCGGCAGAAGGCGAAGCACAAGGGCCGGAACCACATCAGCAACCAGAAACGGCGGCAGATGAAGATCCGCGCCGCGGCCGAAGGTAAGAAACGAGCGGCCGCGCAGCGCTCGCGCTTCGCACGTTATGTCGACGCGGTGCGGGAGTACTGGCGCGGAGAATCCGACGAGCATCCCGAGAAACCGTAGCCCAAAACACACCGCGAATGTCGGAATGCGTGTCGGAATGCGTGTCGGAATGGCCTTTTGAACAAAGCGCGGCCTTCGTCAGAAAAGCGTTGCTATGTAAGGGTTTGGAGTGGCTCCCCGGGCCTGATTCGAACAGGCGGCCGTCCGATTAACAGTCGGATGCTCTACCGCTGAGCTACCGGGGACCATTTCCGCGCCAAGGCGAGGCGCGCCTATAGCAGCGGCTTCGCTAGCCTTGCAAGCCTTTAGAGCGCCTTAATGTGCGCCGTGATTCCGAGCTTGCGAGATCGCAGGTCGGAAGGCGCCGACAGCGGTCAGACCGCGAATTGCTCCATGGTGATGCGGTCGTCAAGCGCATGTTCGGGATCGAACATCAGGGTCAGCGGGGTGGTTCTATCGATGCCGATGCTGATGTGCGCCACATCGCGGACTTCGCGCTGGTCGGCCACCGCGCTGACTGGACGCTTGACGGCGTCGAGCACGCGAAACGAGATCGCGGTCTTGTTCGGAAGGATCGCGCCGCGCCAGCGCCGCGGGCGGAACGGGCTGATCGGGGTAAGCGCGAGCAGCGAGGATTCGAGCGGGAGGATCGGCCCCTGTGCCGAGAGATTATAGGCGGTGGACCCGGCCGGGCTCGCCACCAGCACACCGTCGCACACCAGCTCCGGCAACACCACGCGGCCGTCGACCATGACTTCGATCTTGGCGGTCTCGCGCGTTTCGCGGAGCAGTGAGACCTCGTTGATCGCCGGGATCGACAGACGCTGCCCGCCGACCGTCTCGGTGTCCATCCGCAGCGGCAGCACCGTGATCGACTTGGCGTGCTGGAGCCGGAGTTCGAGCAGGTCGGGCCGCCAGTCGTTCATCAGAAAGCCGACGGTGCCGAGATTCATGCCGAACACGGGCAGGATGCGATGGCGGTCGAGCATCGCGTGCAGCGTGCGGAGCATGAAGCCGTCACCACCGAGCGCGACGACGAGTTCGGCGCGCTCGACCGGATGCCATTCATAGAGCGACCGCAGCTCGGCGGCCGCGTCCTGCGCGGCTTCGGTCGGGGACGCTACGAGCGCCATCCGTCGTTCGGTCATCCGCCAGTGACGCTCATGTGACGGGAAACCGCCGGCGCGGCGCCGGGGCGCTCGATCCGAAAGGCATGGCGCGCGGGCTTCAGGCGCATCGCGCGATCGAGCAGATGGTCGATCGCGCCTTCCGGGCCTTCGCGTAGCGCCGCGCGCAGGTCGAGGCGGTCTTCATGGCCAAGACACATATAGATCTGCCCGGTCGCGGTGACCCGTACCCGATTGCAGTCATCGCAGAAATTGTTCGTCAGCGGCGTGATGAAGCCCAGACGCGCGTTGAGCTGCTCGACCCGGACATAGCGGGCGGGCCCACCGGTGCGAAAATCGAGCGGAGTCAGCGTGTAGCGTTGTTCGAGGTCGTGGCGCACGCGATCGAGCGGCAGGTAGCGGTCGGTGCGGTCGTCTTCGACCTCGCCCAGCGGCATTGTCTCGATCAGGGTGAGCTCATGCCCCTCGGCCGCGCACCAGCGCAGCACGCGCTCGATCTCCGCTTCGTTGAGATCTTTGAGCGCGACAAGATTGATCTTGATCGCCATCCCCGCTGCGCGCGCGGCGTTGATCCCGTCGAGGACCGGGGCGAGCTCGCCGCCCCGCGTAATATAGGCGAAACGCTCGGGATCGAGGCTGTCGAGACTGACATTGATCCGCCGCACGCCGGCATCGGCGAGCGCCGCGGCGTGCGAGCGCAACTGGCTGCCATTGGTGGTCAGCGTCAGTTCGTCGAGGCCGTCGCCTATCCGCCGGCCGATGGTCCGCACCAGATCGTCGATGCCCCGGCGCACGAGCGGCTCTCCGCCGGTCAGCCGGATCCGCCTGATCCCGCGCGCGATGAAGGCGTCGGCCAAGGCGGCAAGCTCCTCCAGCGTCAATATCTCGCGCTTGGGAAGGAACTGCATCCGTTCGGACATGCAATAGCGGCAGCGAAAGTCGCAGCGATCGGTCACCGAGAGACGCAGATAGGATATCTGCCGGCCGAAGCTGTCCGCCAGCCCCCGGCTCTCCGTCTCCTGTCGGCCTTGGTTGAGCGTCATCGCAATACCCTACAGCCTGATCGCCCGCAGTGGAAGCACTACCCGCCGCGCCGACGCCAGTCTCCGTTCGGTCACCATCGGGTCTCGCCTGGAACTGCACATGGGAAGCGCGAAGGCGAAGGGCAACCACCTGCGGCGGGGGAGCTTTGCGATTGGCGAGGTGAGGGCGATGCGATAACAGGGCCGGGTGGATCGGAAAGCAAGTGTGAACGAAACGGCCGCCGCGCGTGGAGACGGTACAGCGAAACTGCCGCTTTTCCTGCTGTCCTTTCATTATCGGAACGAACTTGCCGCGATGATCGAAGAGGCCGGCTGGCGCGTGATCGCCGCGCGCCGGGCCGACGCGATCGAACGGCGCATGATCGCGTCGGGCTCGACCGTCGTGCTGATCGATGCGCGCGGCGCGCGCGAAGAGGCGGTCGCGGCTTGCACGGCGGTCGCTCCCGCCGCGGTTTCGGCCGGTTCCGCGGTGCTCGCGATCGTCGAGGACAGCGCCGCCCCCGATGCCTTTCACGCCGCGGGTGCCACGCATTATCTGGTCGCCCCGTTCGACCAGGCCGTGCTGAAAACGACGCTGCGTTTCGCTGAACGCTTCGTCGAGCGGCTTGCCGGTGGAGGGAGCGCGGCGTCAGCGCGCGCCTCATTGCGGCTCGCCGAGTCCGAAGCCTGGCTCTGGAAACCGGGCGATCGCATGGTCACGCTGAGCTCCGCCTTTGCCGAACGCATCGGCGCCAGCGGTGCCGAGGTGCCGCTGTCGATGCTGTTCCGGCTGATGGACGGCCCGAGCCGCCGCCTCGCGCGCGAAGCGATCGACCGGCTGCTCGCCAACGGGCGCGCGACGGCCTTTGCGCACCGCGGCGGGCTGCACGGCGAGCGGCTTGCGCACCATATCTCGTTCGACGACGCGCGCGGCGCGGTGGTAGCTTGGATCGAGGTGATGCGCGGCGGCGGGCCCGACGGCGACCGGCAGGATAACGACATGTTGACCGGCCTGCCTTCGGCCGACCGAATCCGCGCATGGGTCGAGGAAAGGCTGGCGGATGAGGACGCTCCAGATCCGCGCTGCGCCTTGCTGATGCTCGGCATCATGCGCTTTGGACTGGTCAATGCCGCCTTCGGGCGCACCACGGGAGACGCCGTCCTGCAGGGCGTCGCTAGGCGGATCGAGCGCGTTCTCGATCGGAGCGGCTTCGCCAACGCGATGATAGCGCGGACCGCGGGCTCGGAGTTCACCATCGCCCTCGCCCCGCCGGTCGGCGTCGACAATGCCGAGGCGATTGCCAACCGCCTGGTCGAAAGCGTCGCCTGGCCGTTCGTCTCGGGCGAATCGCTGATCCCCTTGTCATGCCGGGTCGGTATCGCGGCGATCGAGGGCGAGGTGCGACGCGACGCCGGCACGCTCTTCAACCGCGCCGCGGCGGCGCTGGCGGCGGCGAAGCATGGCGATGCCGGGTTGGTGCGCGCGCTCGACGCCGACAGCGAGGCCGAGGCGCTCCGGCGTAACCAGCTCGAAATCGATTTGCGCCGTGCGCTCGATCATGACCAGATCGACATTGTTTTCCAGCCGCAGGTCGACGTCAGCAGCGGCGCTATCATGGGGGTCGAGGCGCTCGCGCGCTGGCGCCATCCCCATCTGGGGGAGCTTGGAGCCGTGCCGCTCTTTGCCACGGCGGCGCGTTCCGATTTCGTTGTCCAGCTATCGGCGCATGTCCAGGAGCGCGCGCTTCGGCTCGCGGCCCGCTGGCCCGATCGCCTGCGGCACCTTCGCCTGTCGGTCAACGTCACCGCGGCGGATATCGCTCAGCCCAATTTCGTCGAAGATTTCCTGGGCCGCGTCGCCGAGGCGGGCTTCCCGCACGAACGGCTTACCGTCGAGATCACCGAAAGCGGGCTGATCGCCGATCTGGCGGGCGCGGCGGACCTGCTGGCTCGGCTGCGGCGCGCCGGTCTGCGTGTTGCGATCGACGATTTCGGCACCGGCTATTCGAGCCTCGCATATTTGAAATCGCTGCCGCTGGACTATCTCAAGATAGACAAGACGCTCGCCGAGGACATCACCGGATCGACCCGCGACCGGATCGTGGTGCGCGGGGTGATCGACATGGCGCGATCGCTCGGCCTTGCGGTGATCACCGAGGGGGTCGAGACCGAGGCCCAGCTCTCGCTGCTCGCGCGCGAAGGCTGCAACTATTATCAGGGCTATCTTTGCTCGCCCCCGGTCGACGTAGCGGCGTTGGAGGCGATGCTCGCCGGCGCGGAAGAAGCGGCGGCGGCGAAGCGATAGCGTCTTCGCTTCTTGCTTATCCCAATATCTTCGCGAGCCCCCTCGACAATTGCAATGCGCCGTTGAGCCTTGCCTTGGCGTCGGGCCACGGGCGGGTGATCACCAGCTTGCTGTCGGGACGGAGCTTGGCGCTGTCCTTGAGCCGGTCGATATAGCCGAGCAGCCCCGCGAGATCGGGAAAGTTGTCGTTGTGGAACGTGACCAGCGCGCCACGCGGGCCGGCGTCGAGCTTGGCGACGCAGGCTTTGCGGCAATTGAGCTTGGTCTCGATCACCATCAGCAGATTTTGCGTGGCGTCGGGCAATGGGCCGAAACGATCGATCATTTCGGCAGCGAAAGCCTCGATTTCCTGCTTGCTGTCGGCGTCGTTCATGCGGCGATACAGCCCCATGCGCAGATCGAGATCGGGGACATAGTCCTCGGGAATCAGGATCGGCGCGTCGACATTGATCTGCGGCGAGAAGGCCTCGCGCGCCGGCTGGGCGAGCCCGCCCGCCTTGGCCTCGAGAATCGCTTCCTCGAGCATCGATTGATAAAGCTCGAAGCCGACCTCCTTGATATGGCCCGACTGTTCGTCACCGAGCAGGTTTCCCGCGCCGCGGATGTCGAGATCATGGCTGGCGATCTGGAAGCCTGCGCCGAGCGTGTCGAGATTCTGCAGGATATGCAGCCGCTTTTCGGCGGTCTCGGTCAGGTTGCGGTTGCCCGTGGTCAAATAGGCATAGGCGCGCGTCTTCGATCGTCCGACCCGGCCCCGCAGCTGATAAAGCTGGGCAAGGCCGAAGCGGTCGGCGCGGTTGACGATCAGCGTGTTGGCTGAGGGGATGTCGAGCCCGCTCTCGATGATGGTGGTTGAAACGAGCAGATCGAACTTGCGGTCGTAGAAGGCGGACATGCGTTCCTCCACCTCGCTCGGCGCCATCTGGCCATGCGCGACGACATAGCTGATCTCGGGCACCTCCTTGTGGAGGTAGGTCTCGATGTCGGGCAGATCCTTGATCCGCGGCGTGACGAGAAAGCTCTGTCCGCCGCGATAATGTTCGCGCAGCAGCGCCTCCCGCACCACCACGCCGTCCCAAGGGGCGACATAGGTGCGCACCGCGAGCCGGTCGACCGGCGGCGTCTGGATCACGCTGAGCTCGCGCAGCCCGGACATCGCCATCTGCAGCGTCCGCGGAATCGGCGTCGCCGTCAGCGTCAGCATATGCACGTCGGTCTTGAGCGCTTTGAGCCGCTCCTTGTGGGTGACCCCGAAACGCTGCTCCTCGTCGACGATGACGAGGCCCAGCCGCTTGAAACTGATGCCCTTGGCGAGCAGCGCGTGAGTGCCCACGACGATGTCCATCGACCCGTCGGCGAGGCCTTCCTTCACCTTGCGCGCCTCGCTCGCGCCCACGAGCCGCGACAGATGGCCGACATTGACAGGGAAGCCGTGAAAACGCTCGACGAAATTGCGGTAATGCTGCCGTGCGAGCAGCGTCGTCGGGCAGACCAGCGCCACCTGCATCCCCGCCAGCGCCGCGACAAAAGCCGCGCGCAACGCGACCTCCGTCTTGCCGAAGCCTACATCGCCGCACACCAGCCGGTCCATCGGCTGACCGGCGCCCAGGTCTTCGATCACGTCGGCGATCGCGCGATCCTGGTCCTCGGTTTCCTGATAGGGGAAGCGATCCACGAATTCGTTGTAGCCGCTCTCGGGCTGCACGACCTCGGCGGGGCGGAGCGCGCGCTCCGCGGCCGTCTTGATCAGCTCGCCCGCGATCTCGCGTATCCGCTCCTTCATTCGCGCCTTGCGGGTCTGCCATGCGACGCCGCCCAGCTTGTCGAGCTGGACGCCTTCAGTTTCCGCGCCATAGCGGCTGAGCACGTCGATATTTTCGACCGGCACGTAAAGCTTGTCGCCGCCGGCGTAGCTCAACGCGACACAGTCGTGCGGCGACGTTCCCACCGGGATCGACGTAAGCCCTTCATATCGGCCGATGCCGTGATCCATGTGCACGACCAGGTCGCCGGAACTGAGCGTCGCCAACTCGGCAAGAAAGGCGTCGGCCGACTTCTTGCGCTTCTGGCGCCGCACCAGCCGGTCGCCGAGCATGTCTTGTTCGGTGAGCAGGGCGATGTCGCCGCTGGTGAAGCCATGGTCGAGCGGCACCACCACGAGCGAGGCTCCGCCGCTCTGCGCCTGGCCGAGCGCTTCATGCCAGCTGTCCGCGAGTTGGACGCGCTCGAGGCCGTGATCCTGCAGCAGCCCGGCGAAGCGCGAACGCGCGCCCGCCGAATAGCTGGCGAGGATCACCCGCTTGCCCGCCTTGCCCAGCGTCTCGACATGTTCGACGACGGCGTCGTAGATGTTGACGCCCTGGCCGCGCTCGGGAGCGAAATCGCGCGCGGCCTCGACGCCCAGGTCGATCACGCGTCCACCCTCGGGTTCGGCGAAGGGGGTGACGAGATGGATGGGGCGATCGGCGATCGCCGTCTCCCATTCGCCGGAGGTCAGGTAGAGCTCGGCGGGCTCAAGCGGGCGATAGCTGCCTGGATCGGCGCTGCGCGCGCGGACGCGGTTGGCATGATAGTCAGCAATCGCTTCGAAGCGCGCCTCGGCGGCCTTTGCCGATCCGGCCTCGCGGACGATGAGATCCTTGTCGGACAGATGATCGAAAACCGTGGTCAGCCGCTCTTCGAACAGCGGCAGCCAATGGTCCATGCCCGCGAGCCGGCGGCCATCGGACACCGCCTGGTAGATCGGATCGCCCGTCGCGCTGGCGCCGAAACGTTCGCGGTAGCGGCTGCGGAAGCGTTTGATCGATTCCTCGTCGAGCAGCGCCTCGGATGCGGGCAGCAGCGTGAAGCCCTTGATCGTGCCGATCGTGCGCTGGTCAGCGGCGTCGAACTGGCGGACGCTCTCGATTTCGTCGCCGAAGAAGTCGAGCCGCAGCGCATGCGGTTCGCCCGACGGAAACAGGTCCACCAGGCCGCCCCGTACCGCATATTCGCCGGGATCGGTGACGGTGTCGGTGCGCACATAGCCGTTCGCCTGGAGCAGCGCGGCGAGCCGGTCGCGATCGATCCGCTCGCCCGGCGCGAGCCGGGCGACCAGCTGGCGGATACGGAACGGCGTGAGCACCCGCTGGGTGAGCGCGTTGACCGTGGTCGCGATCAGCAGCGGCCCCTGCGGCCCGGTCTGGAGCGCATGCAGCGCGGCGAGGCGGTCCGATGTCGCCCGCAGCGCAGGGCTCGCGCGATCATAAGGCAGGCAGTCCCAGGCGGGGAAGGGCAACACCGCCAGCTCGGGCGCGAAAAAGGCTGCGGCGTCGGCGGCCGCGTGCATCGCCTGATCGTCGGGCGCGACGAAGACGAGCCGCCCGCCGCGGGCCGCCGCCGCGCGGGCGAGATCGGCCAGCAGCCAGGGCTGGAATCCCGTCGGCGCGCGCGCCAGGGTCAGCGTCTCGCCGGCTTTGAGGATGCGTTGGAGGTCGGTCATCTTGTCTGGGAAACTTCCGTTCGTCCCGAGCGAAGTCGAGGGACGTCGGCGCGCAGAACCTGCCTCGACTTCGCTCGACACCAACGGGGGAGGTTGACGGGGGCTATTTCGGGATGTCGATATAATCGATGCGTTGCATCCGCTCCATCATCGCTCCCTGCCACTGGGGGGGCACCGCTATCGAGCCGATCGCCCAGCCCATGATGTCGACATCTTCCTGTCCGAGCAGCGCCTCGAACCAGTCGAGCGCGACATCGTCCCAGCCCTGGTGCAGCCGGTCGAAAAAGCCGCCGATCATATAGTCGGCCTCTCTCGTGCCGCGGTGCCAGGCGCGGAAGCGCAGGCGTTTCAGGCGGTCGGCGCGGTTCATGCTTCTCCAATGCGCAATAGCCGACAGGCGATTGGCAAGCCTGTCGACGGAACGGTATGAGCCATCTAGTGATGCGCCCCGATATTCTCAATCCGTTGTTCGCCGAAGTCGAGGCGCTGAAAGGGGTGGGCCCGACCCTGGCCAAACCGCTTAGAAAATTGCGGCTCGACCGTGTCGTCGATATCCTGTTCCATCTTCCCACCGGCACGATCGAGCGCAAAGCGGTCGAGACGGTCGAGGCGGCCGACAGCGGACGGATCGTCACCGTCCGCGTCGTCCCGACCGGCTATCGTGCCTCGGCGGGGCGCGGCCCGTTCCGCGTGACCGCGGTCGATCAGGCGGGCAATCATGTCAGCCTGGTCTATTTCGGCGGCAATCCGGGTTGGGCGAAGAAGCTGCTGCCGCTCGGCGAGCCCCGCATCGTCTCGGGCAAGCTCGAACTCTACGGACAGGAGCTGCAGATGATCCATCCCGATCATGTGCTGCCGCCGGCGGAAGCGGGCGAGCTGCCGGTGCGCGAGAGCGTCTACCCGCTGTCCGAAGGCCTCACCAACAGGCGCATGGGCCAGCTCGCCGAACAGGCGATTCACCGCGCACCCGACCTGCCCGAATGGATCGAGCCCGGCCTCCAGGCCGCCCGCGGCTGGCCCGGATGGCGTGAGGCCGTGGCGCGCATTCACGCCGACCCTGCCGATGAATTGGCGCGAGGAAGGCTTGCCTATGACGAGCTGTTCGCCAATCAGCTCGCGCTGATGCTCATTCGGGCCTCATCGCGGCGACGAAAAGGAACGCCGCTCGCGGGCGATGCACGCCTGCGCGATGCGTTGCGGCTGCCTTACGCCCCTACCGGTGCCCAACGGCGTGCGATTGCCGAAATCGACGGCGATCTTGCCCAGGCGGTGCCGATGACGCGGCTGCTGCAGGGTGACGTCGGATCGGGCAAGACGCTGGTCGCGACCCTTGCGCTGCTGACCGCGGTGGAGGCCGGAGCGCAGGGCGCGCTGCTCGCGCCCACCGAAATCCTCGCGCGGCAGCATTTCGAGACGCTCGGCCGCACGCTGGCCGGCCTTCCTGTCAATGTCGCGATCCTGACGGGGCGCGAGAAGGGCAAGGCGCGCGAAGCGACGCTGATGGGGCTTGCCGACGGCTCGATCGACATCCTCGTCGGCACCCATGCCATTTTTCAGGACAAGGTCGGTTATCGCCATCTCGCGCTTGCCGTGGTCGACGAGCAGCATCGCTTCGGCGTCGCGCAGCGGATGCTGCTACAGGCGAAGGCCGACCGGCCTCCCCACCTGCTGGTGATGACGGCGACCCCGATTCCGCGCACATTGACGCTCAGCCATTATGGCGAGATGGACGTCAGCCGGCTCGACGAGATGCCGCCCGGCCGCCAGCCGATCGAGACGCGCGTGATCTCGGGCGCAAAGCTCGATGAGATTGCGCAGGCGCTCGGCCGGCACATGGGCAAAGGCGGGCAGGCCTATTGGGTGTGTCCGTTGGTCGAGGAGAGCGAGCAATCCGATCTTGCCGCGGCCGAAAGCCGTGCCGAAAGCCTGCGCCAGCTGTTCGGCGATCGTGTCGGCGTGGTCCACGGCCGGATGAAGGGCCCCGAGAAAGACGCTGTGATGGCGGCCTTCCAGTCGGGCGCGCTCGGCGTGCTGGTCGCGACGACGGTGATCGAAGTCGGAGTCGACGTTCCCAACGCGACGCTGATGATCATCGAGAGCGCCGATCGCTTCGGCCTCGCGCAGCTCCACCAGCTGCGCGGGCGGGTGGGGCGCGGCGACCAGCATTCGGTGTGCCTGTTGGTGCGCGGGGAGGCGCTGTCCGAGGCGTCGCGCGCGCGGCTGGCGCTGATGCGCGAGACCAATGACGGCTTCCGCATCGCCGAGGAGGATCTGCGGTTGCGGGGAGCGGGCGAGATATTGGGAACGCGTCAGTCGGGCGAGGCCGAGTTCCGGCTGGCCGGTCCCGAGCGCACCGCCGCGCTCATCGAGACCGCGACCCAGGATGCGCGTCTGCTCGTCGACCGCGACGGCGGGCTGGAAGGCGAGCGCGGCCGGGCGGCGCGGACCGCACTATATCTGTTTGAGCGCGACGCCGCCGTCGGCCTGTTGCGCGCGGGTTGAATGGGGAGCGGCGCGGGGGACGCCGCTCCCCGGCTGTCAACCCATTGGCCAGCGCTGGCGCTTTGCGCGCGCCGCGTTGAGCATGGCGGTATAGGCATAGGGGTCGATCGGCTTGATGAACTGCGCGCCGACGCGACCGCCGAGCGACCACACGACCTTGCCGGCAACCTGGCCCAGGCGGGGCAGGAGCAGGCGCACGATCGCGCCCTTGGGGGTTGCGCCATATTCGCGGACCATGAATCCGAACGGCGAGATATTGACCAGCAACACGTCGCTCGTTTGTTGATCCTGGGTGAACATGCGCGTCGGCAGCGCTACCTCGTCGCGGGGGGCGCGACGCTGATCGGCATATTTCGCATCTTCGTCCTCGACCGCGGTCGTCAACTTTTCCGCAAATTGCGTCATGGGTTCAAGTCCTTGTTGCAGCACGAGAATTGCCCATTACACTTGCCAATGTCTTAACCGGTGCGGTTACCCGACGGTTAAGCGGTATTTTCCCTTAGACGATCGTTGAAGCCGGTCGCGCGGATCGCCCGCCGTCAGCGCCGCAAATCCGCGGGAAGGGTCGGCTCCGAAATGATCGCCTCCATCCGCCGCCAGCGTGCCCAGGGCGCGCCGCCTGCCCGGGCAAGATCGGCGGCCACCATGTCCTGCCCGAGGCCATAGTTGATCACATAGCTGCGATATTGCTCGATGAAGGCGAGCGACTGTTCAGCGCGCGCGCGGCTCACCAGCTGATAGCGTTGCAACAGGTCGAGCGCCGCTGCGCGATCGACCTTGCCGTCGAGATAGGCGGCCGCGATCGTCATCCGCGCCCCGGCGAGCTGGTGCAGCAGATCGAGCAGCCGGTCATAGGGCGCGGCTCCGGCCGGATCGAGCCCGGCGAGCGGATAGAGCTTGGCCGCTTCGAACGCGGCGCGTTCGCGGCCGGGAAAGACGAGATCGATCCCCGCGTTGGCTGAGCCTTCGGCGACAAAGCTTTGCGGGCTGAACAGCGGATAGATGGTGAACTCGGCCCAGCCTTTCGCCCGTGCGAGGTTCCGCTCGAGCAGCATATTGAGAACATGGTGCCCAGGATAACCTTCATGGCAGCCGAGATCGACCGCGCGATCGATCCGGATCGGCAGATCGGTATTGACCTGAATCAGGCTGTGCGCGCCGCCCTTGTACCAATTATAGCCGGACCAGCTCTTGCCCTTGACGAATTCGAGGTCGAACCGTTCCTGCGCCGGCAAGGCGATATGTGCGATCGTCCGCGCGCGGCATTCGGCGATCGCCGCCCGCATCACCGGCTCCAGCCGGTCGGCGGGCACGACATGGCGGTTCTGGTAGGCGTCGACCCGCTGCCACAGCGGGCCGTCGCCGGGCACGATCGCGGCAATCCTCGCCAGCACCGGGTCATAAGCCTCGAGCGGCTTGAGTGCGGGACGTATCCCGAACAGACCCTCGGCCTCGTCCATGAAAGCCGGGCGCGAGCCGGCGATCATCGCCAGCCGCGTCTCGGCGGCCTTGAGCTGGGCAGCCAGGAAAAGGCGCCGGCGCCGACCGTCGGGGTTCAGGCTGGCCGGCCGGACCGCGTCGAGCCGCTTGGTGAGCGCGCGAGCGTCCTTGCGCAGGGTGGCGATGTCGCGCGGGTGCGCCTTGGCCTCGGCCGCCCAGCTTGCAGGCCCGTAATAAGCATCGACATAGCCCTCCTCGCGCTCGCCGGCCTCGAGGCTGAGATGCACATAATCCCGGGCGATCGCATCGAGCGGTTCGGGCGCACGCTTCGCACCCATGGTCATGAGCATCACGGCAACGAGGAGCAGAGCACGCATTACGATCTCTCTTTGTCGCCCCGGCAGAGGTGCGGGCCGGCCGAGACGGATCGCGACGTCATCCAAATGGAGGCGGCTCCGGCCTCCGCCCGCACAGCCTGTGCCGGGCGAGGGATCATTGCCGTTTGCCGATTCCGTGCTTCTTCTTGCCGAGGCTGAATCGCCTTGTTTCGCCAGGGTCGAACCTGACGACGAAATTGGGATCGCTGATCACGACATTATCGACGCGGATCGCACCTTCGGAAAGCTTGCGCCTGGCTTCGCCTTTCGATGACGCGAAGCCGAGCGCGACATTCGCATCGAGAATGTTGATCTCGCCGTTGTCCACCACCAGCGTCGGAAGGTCGTCGCCGGCCGCGCCTTCCTCGAAGGTCTTGCGCGCGGTCTCGGCGGCGGTGGCGGCGGCCTCCGCGCCACGGCACATCGCCGTCGCCTCGTTGGCGAGCACGATCTTGGCCTGGTTGATCTCCTGGCCCTCGAGCGCTTCGAGCCGCACGATTTCGCCGAGCGGCAGATCGGTGAACAGCCTCAGGAAGCGGCCGACATCCTTGTCGTGGGTGTTCCGCCAAAATTGCCAATAATCATAGGCTGGAAGCGATTCCTCGTTGAGCCAGACCGCCCCCGACATCGTCTTGCCCATCTTGCCGCCATCGGCGGTGGTGATCAGCGGGGTGGTGACGCCGAACACCTCGCTGCCCAGCATCCGACGGCTCAGTTCGATGCCGTTGACGATATTGCCCCATTGGTCCGATCCGCCCATCTGCAGCCGGCAGCCGCGGCGGCGCGCCAGCTCCATGAAGTCATAGGCCTGGAGGATCATATAGTTGAACTCGAGGAAGCTCAGCGACTGCTCGCGATCGAGCCGCAGCTTGACCGAATCGAAACTCAGCATCCGGTTGATCGAGAAATGCTGCCCGACCTCGCGCAAGAAGGGGATATATTCGAGCTTGTCGAGCCAATCGGCATTGTCGACCATCACCGCATCGGTCGCCCCCTCGCCAAAGGTCAGGAAGCGTTCGAAGATGCGTTTGATCGAGGCGACGTTGGCCGCGATCGCCTCGGTGGTCAGCAGCTTGCGCGCCTCGTCCTTGAAGCTCGGATCACCGATCTTGCCGGTGCCGCCGCCCATCAGCACGATCGGCTTGTGCCCGGCCTGCTGCATCCGCCGCAGTAGCATGATCTGGACGAGGCTGCCGACGTGCAGCGACGGCGCGGTCGGATCGAAGCCGATATAGCCGGGGACGACGCTCGTGGCGGCCAGCGCATCGAGCGCCGCGCCGTCGGTTATCTGGTGGATATAGCCCCGCTCGTCGAGTAGGCGCAGCAGATCGGAACGATATTCGGTCATGGTGGCGCGCCGTTAGCATGCGGCGGCGGCGAAGGGTAGCGCCCGAGCGTCGCACTTCCTGAGATCGTCACCCCCATGCTTGACAGGGGTATTACCCCTTGCCCTCATACCGCGCCTCCACGAAATACAGCCCGTCGGGCGGCGCGTTGAGGCCCAGCCGGGCCCGATCTCGCGCTGCGAGTGCCGCCGCCAGGTCCTCCGCCATCCAGCGCCCCCGGCCTACCAGCGCGAGGCAGCCGACCATCGAGCGGACCTGGTGGTGCAGGAAGGACCGCGCCGCGGCCTCGATCGTGATTAACTCGCCCTCGCGCCGCACGTCGAGCCGGTCGAGCGTCTTGAGCGGGCTCTGCGCCTGGCAATGCGCCGATCGGAAGGTGGTGAAGTCGTGCAGACCCACCAGCAGCTGCGCGGCCGCATGCATCGCATCGGCATTGAGCGCCGCCGCGACCTGCCACGCCAGCCCCTTGTCGAGCGTCAGCGGCGCACGGCGATTGACGATGCGATAGATGTAGCGCCGGCCAACGCACGAGAAGCGCGCGTGCCAGTCGTCGGCGACCGCCTCGCAGGCGAGGATCGCGACCGGCGCGGGGCGCAGCCGGGCGTTGAGCGCTTCCTTGAGGCGGAAGGGGGCGATCGCGCGCGCGATGTCGACATGCGCGGTCATCGCCAGCGCGTGAACCCCCGCGTCGGTGCGGCCCGCCGCGTGCAGCGCGGGGGTCTCGCCGCAGATGGCGGTGACCGCCTCCTCGATCGCCTGCTGCACGCTCGGCCCATGCGCCTGGCGCTGCCAGCCCATGAACGGGCGGCCGTCATATTCGACCGTCAGCCGGAAGCGGGTCATCCGAGACGGGTGCCCCGCGCGATCGAAAATCCGCGCAGCAGTTCGGCGGCGCTCATCGCGGCCTTGCCCGCGCGCTGGACGCGGGTCGGGCGGATCGCGCCCGACCCGCAGGCGATCGCCATCTGGTCGTCGATCAGCTCGCCGGGCGCAGTGGACGCGTGGTGGTCCAGCACGTCGCAGGCGAGGATGCGGATGCGCTCGCCCGCATGTTCGAACCACGCGCCCGGCGCGGGATTGAAGGCGCGGACCTGCCGCTCGACCTGCTCCGCGCTCTGGCCGAAATCGATTCGTGCCTCGGCCTTGTCGATCTTGGCGGCATAGGTAACGCCGGTTTCGGGCTGGGCGACGGGCCGATAGGCGGAGAGCTCGGCGAGCACCTCGACCATCAGCGCCGCGCCGGCCTGCGCGAGCTCTCCGGTCAGTTCGCCCGCGGTCTTGCGGTCGATCGGGGTTTCGATCGTCGCCAGCATTGGCCCGGTATCGAGCCCGCGTTCCATCTGCATGATGGTAATCCCGGTCGCTGGATCGCCCGCCAGGATCGCCCGCTGGACGGGCGCCGCGCCGCGCCAGCGCGGCAGCAGCGAGCCATGGACGTTGAGACAACCGGCGCGTGGCGCGGCGAGGATCGGCGGCGGCAGGATCAGCCCATAAGCGGCGACCACCGCGACATCGAGGGCGAGCGCCGCGAACGCCGCTTGCGCCTCGGCGTCGCGGAGGCTGACAGGATGCCGCACCGCCAGGCCGAGCGCTTCGGCGCGCGCCTGGACGGGCGAGGGGTGGAGCGCCTTGCCGCGGCCGGCGCGGCTCGGCGGCTGGCAATAGACCGCGGCGATCTCGTGTCCCGCCGCGACGAGGGCATCGAGCGTCGGCACGGCGAAGTCTGGGGTTCCCATGAAGGCGATGCGCATCCGTCCTCTGAAACGCTTGCCATGCGATCATGCAAGCCCATATCGCTAGGCGATGTCGTCACCCGAAATCGAAACGCTCGTGCAGGCGCTGTCGAAACTGCCCGGGCTCGGCCCGCGTTCGGCCCGCCGCGCGGTGCTGCACCTGCTGAAGAAGCGCGAAGCGGCGATGACCCCGCTGCTGCGCGCGCTCGAGGCGGTCAACGAAAAGCTTACCACCTGCCATCTGTGCGGCAATGTCGATACCAGCGATCCGTGCGGCATCTGCAGCGATCCGCGACGTGACGCGCGGATGCTGTGCGTGGTCGAGGAAGTGGCCGATCTCTGGGCGCTCGATCGCTCCCGGCTGTTCCCCGGCCGCTATCATGTGCTCGGCGGCCGCCTCTCGGCGCTGGACGGGGTGCGGCCCGAAGATCTCTCGATCGATCTGCTCATCGGGCGGGTGGCGGCGGGCGGTATCGACGAGGTGGTGCTCGCGATGAACGCCACGCTCGAAGGGCAGACCACCGCGCATTATATCGCGGACCGGCTCGAAACCTTGCCGGTGCGGCTCACCCAGCTCGCGCATGGCCTGCCGGTGGGCGGCGAGCTCGACTATCTCGACGAGGGCACGCTTGCGCAGGCGCTGCGCGCGCGGCGGCCCCTCGGCTGATCTTGACGATTCGGCCCGGACTACCTAGCTCGACATGATGGCCATCCGTCCGATCCTCGAAGCGCCCGACCCTAGACTGCGCACCATCTCAAAGCCCGTCGAGGCATTCGACGACGCGTTGCGCGCGCTGATCGGCGACATGTTCGAGACGATGTATGATGCGCCTGGGATCGGCCTCGCGGCGATCCAGATCGGCGTGCCGCAGCGCGTGCTGGTGATCGATCTTCAGGAGGCTGAAGACGCCGAGGGCAAGCCGATCCGCGAACCGCGCGTCTTCATCAATCCCGAACTGTTCGATCCCTCCGAAGAGCATTCGGTCTATAATGAGGGCTGCCTTTCGGTCCCTGATCAATATGCGGAGGTCGAGCGCCCGGCGATCGTCCATGCCCGCTGGCTCGACGACAAGGGCGAGCGGCACGAGGAGCGGCTCGAAGGCTTGCTTGCCACCTGCCTCCAGCATGAAATGGACCACCTCGAGGGCATCCTTTTCATCGACCATCTTTCGCGGCTCAAGCGCGACATGATGCTCAAGAAGCTCGAAAAGGCCCGCCGCGCCAATAAGGCGGCCTAATTCTTTTCGCCCTCCCCCGAAGAGCGGGGCTTATGCGCTCGATTTGAAGCGGTTTACGCCTCCGCCCAGCGCCGCAGCAGATTGTGATAAACGCCGGTCAGCTTGATGATGGCGGGATCATCCTGGCCCCGCTCGGCCGCGACGTCCTGGATCGCGCCGTCGAGATCGAACAAGGTGCGCCGCGCGCCTTCGTCCCGAATCATGCTCTGGATCCAGAAGAAGGCGCAGAGCCGTTCGCCGCGCGCGACGGGCGTGACATGGTGCAGGCTCGAGGCGGGGTAGAGGATCAGGTCGCCCGCGGCGAGCTTGACGCTGTGCGCGCCGAAGCTGTCCTCGACGACGAGTTCGCCGCCGCCATAGCTTTCGGGATCGGCGAGGAACAGCGTCGCCGATAGGTCCGAGCGAATGCGGAAATCGGTGCCGCGCCGGATGCGGATCGCATTGTCGACGTGGGTGTCGAAACGGTCGCCTTCGCCATAGCGGTTGAACAGCGGAGGATAGACCTTCAGCGGCAGCGCCGCGGCGACGAACAGCGGCGATGCGCCGAGCGCGTCGAGGATGATCTTGCCGGCTTCGATCGCTATGGGCGAGTTCTCGGGCAGCTGACGGTTCCGCTTGGCGAGCGCCGACTGATGCCCCGAGGTCGCGTTGCCGTCGATCCACGGAGCCTTGTCGACAAGCTCGCGGACATGATCGAGCGTCCGCCCGCGCAGGACGCCGGGAATGGCGATCATCATGCGCGCTTCAGCTCAGCGCGAAGGGCATGGTGTAGAGGCCGCGCACTTCGACCGGCTGGCCGTCGCGCAGCGTGGGCTGCCATCGCCAGGTTCGCACGGCCTGCAGCGCGGCCTCGTCGAGCCGGTCGAAGCCGCTGCTCTGCGCGACGGAGATCTGCTGCACGCGGCCGTCGGCGCCGATCAGCAAGCGGAGAACGACGGTGCCCTCCTCATGCTTGCGGCGCGACTCCATCGGGTAGCGCGGAGGCTTTCCGGCGAGCAGCTTCTCGTCGAGATTGCCCACCGACACAGGGCCGGCCGGTGGCGTTGCAACCGGGGCGGGCCGCGGCGGCGGCGGAACATTGGCGACCGTCACAGGCGGCGGCGGGGCGCTTGTCGGGACCAGCGGAGGCGGCGCGACGATCGGCGTGACGGCCTTCTGGTCGGGAGCCGGCTGCGGCGCGGGCCGCTCGATGACCGGCGGGGGGGCGGCCTCGGCGATCAGGTCGATTACCAGCGGCGCCGGCTTGGGCTTCGCGATCGCGATCACGTCGAGCTTGATCATCGCCCACAGCGCGACCGCATGGAACGCCACGATGGCCAGCACCATCGGCCAGTTCGGCGCGCTGCGGCTTCCATAGGTGGAGGGCTGGGGCGGCTCGACCAGTTGCTGATCGCGCGCCGGACCGGGCCATTCGGCGAAGAAGAGCGGGCCGCTCCCCGTCTCCGCTGCTCGATCGAGTGTTGCGTGCATCGTCACCCCGGCCGACTCCTATCGTGAAAAGCGCTATCCGCATTTCTAGTGCAAATCAATCGCAATAGCGTTTGATCCAGATCAAACGACGGCGCGATCGGGCACAACGAAGCGTGACGAATGCCGGCGCGCCACCTATGTGTTGGTCATGCGCCACCCATCTTCCCCCGGTCTGCCCAATCGCGAACAGATCCTCGATTTCATCGCCAAGTCCGATGTCCCCGCCGGCAAGCGGGAGATCGCCCGCGCCTTCGGGCTGCACGGCCATGAGAAAATCGCGCTCAAGGCGCTGCTCAAGGACATGGCGGACGAGGGGCTGATCGACAGCGCCCGGGGGCGTGCGTTTCACAAGATGGGCGGTATTCCGAAGGTCACCGTGCTGCGCGTCACCGATATCAGCGACGAGGGCGTCGCGCTGGCGGTGCCCGAAAGCTGGCACGGCGAAAATGGCCCGCCGCCGCAGCTCAGGGTGAGGGAGCTCAAGACACGCAAGGGGCCGGCGCTCGGGGTCGGCGACCGTATATTGGCGCGGACCGAAGAGGCTGGGCGTGGCTGGATCGCGCATCCGATGAAGAAGCTCGCGCGCGGCGAAGAGTTGATGCTCGGCGTGCTCCATCGCGAGGGCGACAAATTATGGCTGCGGCCGGTCGACAAGCGCGAGAAGCGCGACACGCTGGTGTCCGACGCGGGCGACGCCGACGCGGGGGATCTCGTGCTCGCCGAGAAGGCAGGGCGACCGCCGCGGATCACGGCGCGCGTTACCGAACGGCTGGGCGACCCGTTCGCGCCGCGCTCCTTCAGCCTCGTCGCGATCCACAAATTCGGTATTCCCGATATGTTTCCCGAAGCCGTGCTCGAGGAGGCCGAACTGGTGCCGAGGCTCGATCTCGGCGAGAATCGCGAGGATCTGCGCGGGCTGCCGATCGTGGCGATCGATCCCGCCGACGCGCGCGATCATGACGATGCGATCTGGGCGGCGCCCGACGATGATCCCGCCAATCCCGGCGGTTTTCGCGCGATCGTCGCGATCGCCGATGTGTCCTTCTATGTCCGACCGGGATCGGCGCTCGATCGCGAGGCCAAGAAGCGCGGCAACAGCGTCTATTTCCCCGACCGGGTGGTTCCGATGCTGCCCGAGGCGCTCTCGGCGGATATCTGCTCGCTCAAGGAGGGCGAGGACCGCGCCGCCTTGGTCTGTCATCTCACGATCAAGGCCGATGGCGCGCTCGCCGGGTGGCGCTTCACGCGGGCGGTGGTGCGCATCGCCGCGAATATCGCCTATGAAGACGCGCAGGCGGCGATCGATTCCAGCAACGTCGCGCCGGGCGTCGCGCCAGCCCCAGCCTCGCCCGGGACGGCGCCGTGGGATCCCGCGCTGGTGGATAGCGCGCTCAAGCCGCTTTGGGCCTGCTGGCGCGCGCTGGCCAAGGCGCGCGATGCGCGCGAGCCGCTCGATCTCGATCTGCCCGAGCGGCGCGTCATGCTCGACGAAAAGGGCCGCATCCTCTCGGTCGCGCCGCGCGAGCGGCTCGATGCGCATCGGCTGGTCGAGGACTATATGATTGCCGCCAATGTCGCCGCCGCCCGGGCGCTGGAGGCGAAGAAGGCGCCCGTGATGTATCGCGACCATGAGCCGCCGAGTCGCGAAAAGCTGGTCGCGCTCAAGGAGTATCTCGCAACCTTCGAGATCGAGTTCGCGCTCGGGCAGGTGGTGCGTCCCGCCACGTTCAACCGCGTCCTGGCGCGGGTCACCGACGACGCGATCCGTCCGCAGATCATGGAACAGGTGCTGCGCACCCAGACACAGGCTTATTATGCGCCCGCCAATGCCGGGCATTTCGGGCTCGCGCTCGGCAGCTACGCGCATTTCACCAGCCCGATCCGGCGCTATGCCGATCTGCTCGTGCACCGGTCGCTGGTGGGGGCATATGCGCTGGAAAGCGGCAAGCCGAAGCTCGCCGGGCCGGGGCGCTCGGGCGATATTCCGGCACAATCGGCGCTGACCCAAGACGAGGCCGAGCGCATGACGCCGATCGGCGAGTTGATCAGCCAGGCCGAACGGCGGGCGATGGAGGCCGAGCGCGAGACGATCGACCGTTATGTCGCGGCGTTCCTCTCGACGAAGATCGGCGAGTTGCTGGATACGCGGATCACCGGTGTGCAGCCGTTCGGCTTTTTCGCGACGGTCGAGGGGCTCGGGGGAGATGGGTTGGTGCCGGTCTCGACGCTCGGCGCCGAACGCTTCCGCTATGACGAAGCGTCGCGCGCGCTCGAGGGCGAGGAAAGCGGCGATCGCTACGAGCTCGGCATGAAGCTCAAGCTGCGGCTGGTCGAGGCCAATCCGATCAGCGGTTCGCTGCGCTTCGAGCTGGAGCAGGGTGCGAGCCACCTGCCGATGCGCCGTCCGGGCGGTAAGGACCGGCGGGTGGTGGGCCGGCGCGGCCGGCCCTCCAATATCCGGCACAAGGGCGGCCGGCGCTGACGCAGCGCGCCGGAAGGGATCAGAGTTTCGGCAGCGTCACGCCCTGCTGGCCCATATATTTGCCCGCGCGGTCGGCATAGCTGGTCTCGCAAGGCTCATTGCCCTGCAGGAACAGGAATTGGCACGCGCCCTCATTGGCGTAGATCTTGGCTGGCAGCGGCGTGGTGTTCGAGAATTCGAGCGTGACATGACCCTCCCAGCCCGGTTCGAGCGGGGTGACGTTGACGATGATTCCGCATCGTGCGTAGGTCGACTTGCCGAGGCAGATGACCAGTACGTCGCGCGGGACCCGGAAATATTCGACGGTGCGTGCGAGGGCGAAGCTGTTGGGCGGGATGATGCACACCTCGGTCTCGCGATCGACGAAGCTGTTCGAAGCGAAATTCTTTGGATCCACCGTCGCCGAGTCGACATTGGTGAAGATCTTGAACTCGGGGGCCACCCGGGCGTCATAGCCATAGGACGAGAGGCCATAGCTGATGCAGCCGTCGCGGCGCTGGGCCTCGACGAAAGGCTCGATCATCGCGTGGTTCCGCGCCTGCTCGCGGATCCATTTGTCCGACATGATCGCCATGAAGTCTTGCTCTCCCTCAATCCAAACCAAGGTCCGCGGGGCCGAACGCATGGGGCAGCAGCTCCGACGCGCGGAAATGGGCAAAGGCGCTGCCATCGGCCGAAGCGCAGTAGATATCGATATCGCGCCCGCCGAGCTGTGCCGCTTCGTGGATAACCTGGCGGCATCGACCGCACGGCGTCACCAGCGCCGAGCCGGCGATCGTCCCATCGCGCGCGAGCGCTCCTCCGATCACCGCGAGGGCGACAATGCCGCGCAGCCGTCCCTGGCTGTTCGCCGTCGCGAGCGTGACCGTCTCGGCGCACAGCGACAGGCCGTAGCTCGCATTTTCGAAATTGGCGCCGGTGACCAGCTGTCCGTCGTCCAGCAGCGCTGCGGCGCCCACCCCGAAATGCGAATAGGGCGCGTGAGCGTTGGCGGAGGCCTCGCGGGCGGCGTCGAGCAGCACGCGGCCTGCCACTTCGCGCATATCGGCCGGTTCAGCCACGGATGTGCAGCACGCAGATCAGGGTGAACAGGCGGCGCGCGGTATCGAAATCCAGATCGATCTTGTCCTTCAGGCGATCCTGCAGCAGCTGCGCGGCGTCATTGTGGATCGCGCGCCGGGCCATATCGACGGTTTCGATCTGTTGTGCGGTCGAAACGCGGATAGCCTGGAAATAGCTGTCGCAGATCGCGAAATAATCCTTGATCGCCCGGCGGAAGCTGGCGAGGCCGAGGATCAGCGTTTCAAGCAATTCGCCGCCGGCGGCCTGGATGTCGATCGCGAGGCGCCCTTCCTCGACGCGCAACTTGACGCGGTACGGTCCGGCATAGCCCTGCGGATAGGTCTTCGCGGGCCTGAAATGGTTGTTTTCGAGCAGATCGAAGATGGCGACACGCCGCTCCTGCTCGACATCGGCATTGCGCCAGATGATCGTCTTGTCGTCGAGATCGATGGCGATGATACGCGGATCGGACATGATCCCGGGCCTTACCTGCCACTGACAGAATTGGCAAAGCGAAGCATGCAGTCCGGGTGGACTGCATGCTTCCAGTTTGCCTCGGGGGAGGATCTCAGTTGGCGACGTGCACGGTCACACGCGCGCTCCAGCCGGCGACCAGCGGCCGATCGAGCTTGTCGTCGATCTGGATCCGGACGGGCACGCGCTGGGTGACCTTCACCCAGTTGCCGGTGGCGTTCTGGGGCGGAAGCAGCGAGAATTGCGCGCCGGTGCCGGCGTTGATGCCGATGACATGGCCTTTGATCTTACGCCCGGGAACCGCATCCAGCTCGATGTCGGCGCGCTGGCCTACTCGGATCCGGTCGAGCTGGGTTTCCTTGAAGTTCGCGTCGATCCAATAGCCGTTGTCGCTCACGATGTTTATCAAGGGCAGCATCTGGATCACGACGCTGCCGGGTAGCAGCTTGTCGGCCTGGCTGATTCGGCCGCTGATCGGGGCGCGAACCTCGGTGCGCGCCAGATCGAGCCGGGCCTTGTCGCGGGCCGCGATGGCGGCCTCGATCTGCGGATGGCCGCCCTGTCGCGACGTTCCGAGCACCGCTCGCGCCGATTCCGCCTCGGACGCCGCCGAGGCCTGCTCGGCCTGGGAAGAGGCGAGCGCCGCTTTCGCCGCGTCGTAATTGGCGCGGGTGGTGAAACCGCGGGCGAGCAACTCCTGCTGGCGACGAAAGGTGTCGCGGGCCAGGGTCACGTCCGATACGCTCTTTTGCGTGTCAGCCTGCTTGGCGTGATAGGTGCTCTGGAGCTGCGCGACCGTGAGCTGTGCATTGCCGACCGCAGCCTCAGCCTCCATCAGTGCTATGCGGAACGGCACCGGATCCAGACGGAACAGCAGGTCGCCCTTTTTCACCTGCTGGTTCTCGGTGACATAGACCTCGGTCACGCGGCCCGCGACTTCGGCGCTCACCTCGACGACATGCGCGTTGACCTGAGCATTTTCGGTCGAAACCGTGCGGCCGCCGGTCAGCCAGAAATAGAGGCCGACCGCGGCAAGCAGCGCGGGCACTGAGAATATCAGGGCCAGCCGTCCGAGCCGCCGCTCGCCGCCGCCCGTTTCTGACCGATCCGATTCGGCGGCGATGCTGCTCATCTCGTTCATCGCCGCGCACTCGCCGCGAGGGCCTGTTCCTCGCGATCGTCGCGTTCACGAATATGATCGCGCACCGTCATCAGCAGATCCGTAAGGATTTCCTGCTGCTCGGGCGTAAGCGCTTCCAGCATCTTTTCTTCGAGCTCGTCGACGATTCCGCTGAGTTCATCCATCAGCGGCGCCGCCCGTTCAGTGAGGTGCAGCCTCCATACCCGGCGATCGGAAGGATCGGCGCGGCGCTCGACCAGCCCCGCTTCGGAAAGCCGGTCGACCATCCGGCAGAGCGTGATGCGTTCGACGTCGAGCATCTCGGCGACTTCGCTTTGGGTCCACCCGTCATTGCGCAGGAGGGTCGACAGCACGCGCCACTGGGCCCGGGTGATCCCCGCCGATCGTGCGCGCGCATCAAACCAGCAGCGCGAACGCCGTGCGATATCGTGCATCAGGAACGAAACCCGGTGACCCGTATCTGTAAGCATGCTTACATTATGCATCGTTAAGATCGCGAACGCAAGCGCAAATAATCCACAGATCGGCCCCCGGTCTTTTGATCTTCGTCGCTTGCAACTGATCTTCGCCGCTTGCAGCCGCGTCGCCGTGGGCGGATAAGCGACCCATGCCCGAGCCGATCAGAGCGTTGCCCGTCGCCGCGGCAGAGCCTTCCGCCCTGCCGCACAATATCGAGGCCGAAGCAGCATTGCTCGGCGCGATGATGCTCGACAACCGGATCGTCGAGGATGTCCAGCTTCGGCTTCGGCCCGAACATTTCTTCGAACCGCTGCATGGCCGCATCTATGAAGCGGTTCTTCGAATGGTGGATCGCAACATGCTGGCGACGCCCGTCACCCTGCGGCCGCTGTTCGAGGGCGACGCCGGCATGCGCGAGCTCGGCGGCCCGGCCTATCTCGCGCAGCTGACCGGCAGCGGCGCCGCGCTGATCGGGGCGCGTGATTTCGCCAATCAGATCTACGATCTCGCGCTGTTGCGCGCGCTGGTGGGCGTCGGCCGCGACATGGTCGAACAGGCGCTCGACACGTCGGAGGATGTCGATCCGAAGACGCAGATCGAACAGGCCGAGGTCCAGCTCTATCGTGTCGCGGAGCAAGGCGGCGAGGAAGGCAGCGTCAAGAGCTTCGGCCAGGCGACCAAGGCGGTGATCGAGATGGCGAGCGCCGCGCTCAACTCGGGTGGCCATGTGGCGGGCCTGACGACCGGCCTCGAGCGCCTCAACGCCAAGATCGGCGGGCTCCATCCGTCGGACCTCATCATCCTCGCCGGGCGACCGGGCATGGGGAAGACTTCGCTGGCGACCAATATTGCGTTCAACGTGGCGATGCGGCATGTCCGCGACCAGCAGGACGGTATCTCGCCGTCGGTGGGTGCCGCGGTCGCTTTCTTCAGCCTCGAAATGTCGGCCGATCAGCTGGCCGGACGCGTCCTTTCCGAACAGGCCGAGATCAGTTCGGAACAGATCCGCATGGGCAAGATGACCCATGCCGAGTTCACCGCCTTTGCGCGTGCGGCGCAGAATCTTGAAAATCTGCCGCTTTACATCGACGACACGCCTGGCCTCACCATCGCCGCGCTGCGCACCCGCGCGCGCCGACTCAAGCGCCAGCGGCAGATCGGCGTGATCGTCGTCGATTATCTCCAGCTGCTGCAGGGATCGTCCAAAAGCTCGGACGCCAATCGCGTGCAGGAGATTTCGGAAATCAGCCGCGGGCTCAAGACCCTGGCGAAGGAATTGAGTGTTCCCGTGATCGCGCTCTCGCAGCTCAGCCGCGCGGTCGAGCAGCGCGAGAACAAGAAGCCGATCCTTTCCGACCTGCGCGAGTCGGGTTCGATCGAGCAGGACGCCGACATGGTCTGGTTCGTCTATCGCGAGGATTATTATCTCAACCTGGTCCGCCCGAAGGAGGCGTCGATCGCCGCTGGAGACAGCGCGGTCGAGGTGACGGCGTTCGAAGACTGGCAGCATAAGATGGCGCGCGCCCATAATCGCGCCGAGCTGATAATCGCCAAACAGCGCCATGGCTCGACCGGAACGATTCCGCTCAAGTTCGAGAGCAAATTTACCAAATTCTCCGATCTGGCCGACGACATCTATGGCGGCAGCGACTATGAATAGCGCGTTGGCCGCTATCGGCTCTCCGACGCGGATCGGCTGACGGTCAGAAGACCGGCTCTTCTCCCGGGCGGACAATGGGCTCGCCGTGGATGCCGCATTCGACCTTGTCCCAGCCGCGCCAGCGGCCCGCGCGGGGATCCTCGCCGGGCTTCACGATGCTGGTGCAAGGCGCGCAGCCGATCGACAGATAGCCCTTGGCCTCGAGCGGGTGGCGGGGCAGCTTGCGCGCCTCGAACCAAGCGTCGAGATCACCCTTGGTCCAATCGGCGAGCGGGTTGAACTTGATCCGCTCGCCATCGAGCTCGAAGCGGGGAATGCCGACCCGCGTCGAGGCCTGGAAACCCTTGCGGCCCGTGATCGAGGCGTCGAAGCCGCGCATCGCGCGCGCCAGCGGCAGCACCTTGCGGATCTCGCAGCATCCGTCGGGATCGTAGGACCAACGCAGCCCGGTCGCGTCCTTGTCGGCAAGCGTGGTCGCATCGGGCGCGATGCTGCGTACGCCGGTGAGCCCGAGCCGTTCGATCAGCGCGTCGCGATAGTCGAGCGTCTCCTGGAACATCTTGCCGGTGTCGAGGAACAGCACCGGGATCGCCGGATCGACCTGGGCGACGAGATCGAGCAACACCGCCGACTCGGCGCCGAACGACGACACCACCGCCACCTCGCCGAGCAGCTTCTCCTCGATCACCGCCCGGATCATCTCGGTGGTGCCGACGCCCTCGAAGCGCGCATTGAGGCGCGCGACGTCGGCAGCGGTGAAGCGCGGCGCGGTGTCGATCCGGTCGATCCGGCGGGCGGGCTCAGCCATGACGACGGGCCCAGACCGGGACGCGGCCGTCGACCGTCTTCTGATAGACGTCGCTGTAAAGGCCGTTGAGCCTATCGAGGGTGTCGCGGTCGATCTCGGCGTCGCTCAGGAAGGAGTCGAAACCGCAGCGCTGCATCGGCCCGATCTGATCGACCAGCACGTCGCCCGCCGCGCGCAGCTCGCCGGCATAGCCGGCCTCGCGCAGGATGCTCGCGATCGAATAGCCGCGCCCGTCGCGGAACTTGGGGAAGGACACCTCGATCAGCGACAGCCGGTCGAGATAGGGAAGCAGCGCGCGCGGATCGTCGGTTGGCTCGAGCCGGACCGCGGTCGCATTCGACTGGCCGAGGAATGCGTCGAGCGTCACCGCCGGCTCCTCATGCGCCTCGTCCTCGCGGAAGCGGATCAGATCACCCATAGATCGCCTCCTTGAACGGCGCCTCGCCGATGCGGCGATAGGTATCGACGAAGCGTTCGCCGTCGGCGCGCAGCGCGGTGTAGACATGGACCGCCTTCTCGATCGCGTCGACCACGCCATCCTCCGAGAAGCCGGGACCGATGATTCTGGCAAGGCTGGTGTCCTCCGCGGCCGAGCCGCCGAACGAGAGCTGGTAATTCTCCTCGCCCTTTCGATCGACGCCCAATATGCCGATATGGCCGGCATGGTGGTGGCCGCAGGCGTTGATGCAGCCCGATATCTTGAGCTTGAGTTCGCCGAGGTCGCGCTGCCGGTCGAGGTTCGCGAAGCGCGCGGCGATCTTCTGCGCGAGCGGGATCGAGCGCGCGTTGGCGAGGCTGCAATAATCGAGCCCCGGGCAGGCGATGATGTCGCCGATCAGATCGAGATTGGGGGTGGCGAGCCCGGCCGCGTCGAGCTTCTGCCAGATCGCGTAGAGATCGGCCTTGCGGACATGCGGCAGCACGATGTTCTGCGCATGGGTGACGCGCAGCTCGTCGAAGCTGTGCGCTTCGGCGAGGTCGGCCATCAGCTCGATCTGCGCCGATGAGGCGTCGCCCGGAATGCCGTCGGTCGGCTTGAGGCTGATGTTGACGATCGCATAGCCGGGGACCTTGTGCGCGACGACCTGCTGGTCGAGCCACAGGGCGAAATCGGGATCGCTCCGGTCGATCTCGTCGGGCAGGCCGGTCTCGAATGCGGGCGGCGCGAAGCTCCCGGCGATGCGCTGAAACTCGGCTTCGGGCGCGTCGAGGCCGAGCGTCCGGGTGTGGAGAAACTCTTCTTCGACCTGACGGCGATATTCGTCGGCGCCGAGCTCGTGGACGAGGATCTTGATCCGCGCCTTGTAGAGATTGTCGCGCCGGCCGAAGCGGTTGTAGACGCGCAGGCAGGCTTCGATATAAGCGAGCAACTCGGCTTTGGGCAGGAAGTCCCGGATCACCGGCGCGATCATCGGGGTGCGCCCCATGCCGCCGCCCACGAAGACCCGGAAGCCGGTCTCGCCAGCCGCGTTGCGATGGATCTGCAGCCCGATATCGTGGAGCTTGACCGCGGCGCGATCCTCCCCGGCGGCGATCACCGCGATCTTGAACTTGCGCGGGAGATAGCTGAACTCGGGATGGAAGGTGCTCCACTGGCGCAGCAGCTCGGCCCAGGGGCGCGGATCCTCGACCTCATCGGCGGCGGCGCCTGCATATTGATCCGACGAGATATTGCGGATGCAATTGCCGCTGGTCTGGATCGCATGCATCTCGACGGTCGCGAGCTGGGCGAGGATCTCGGGCGCGTCGGACAGTTTGATCCAGTTGTACTGGAGGTTCTGCCGGGTGGTGAAATGCCCGTAATCCTTGTCATAGGTGCGCGCGATATGCGCGAGCATCCGCATCTGCCGGCTCGACAGCGTGCCATAGGGAATGGCGACACGCAGCATATAGGCGTGGAGCTGGAGATAGAGGCCGTTCATCAGCCGCAGCGGCTTGAACTGGTCCTCGCTGATCTCGCCGGCCAGACGCCGCTTCACCTGGTCGCGGAATTCCTCGACGCGGGCGTCGACGATCGCCTGATCATATTGGTCATATCGGTACATCAGGAATTTCCGCTCGGTTCGTCCCGCGCGAAGTCGAGGGACGTGAATGGCGCGCAACGTGTCTCGATTTCGCTCGAAACAAACGGGAGGGAGGCGTTGTTCATCGGATCAGATCACCCAGTCGCCGGTAGTAGGATCGGCAGGTTTGAGGCCGAGGTCGGCGCGCACGGTGGGGCCGACCGCGCGGATGCGGTCCTTGATATGCGCGGGGCGCGGGCCCGCCTCGGTCATCGTCGCCTGGATGACATAGGGCCCGTTCACCCGGCGCTCGGCTTCCTCGCGCGCGGCGATCGCTTCGCCCTGATTGTCGACGTCGACCGCATGTTCGAGATGGCGCGACCAGCCGTCGCCGCTCCACCAGATGACATCGCCGGTCACCAGATCATTGCCCGTCAGAATCTTCACGCCTTGTCTTTCATCCGTTCGGCCTGGTCCGCGAGATGCGCCAGGCGGTTGTCGGCATCGGAGAGCAGGACGACCTCGCCCACCACGATGATCGCGGGGCTGACCACACGCTCGCGCACGACCATGTCGCCGAGATCGGCGAGCAGGGTGCGCATCGCCCGCGATCCGTCGAGCGTGCCGCGTTCGAGCACCGCCACCGGCATGTCGGGGGCGACGCCGTCGGCCATCAGCTTGTCGGCGATCGATGCGGCGCAGGTGACGCCCATATAGATGACGAGCGTGCGGCCCTGCCCGGCGAGGCCCGCCCAATTCTGTTCGCTCAGGCCCTTGCAGGTGCCCGCGACGAAGCTGACCGCGCTCGACCAGTCGCGGTGCGTGAGCGGCAGCATCGCCTCGGCCGCGCAGCCGAGCGCCGACGATACGCCGGGGACCACTTCGACCCGCAGGCCTGCCGCGCGCACCGCCTCGACCTCCTCGCCGCCGCGGCCGAACACGAACGGATCGCCGCCCTTGAGGCGCACCACCACCGATCCGGCCTTCACATGCGCGATGATCAGCGCGTTGATCGCCTCTTGCGGCAGCGTATGGCGATCGCGTTGCTTGGCCACCGAGATGCGCTGCGCTTGCACGGGCGCATGATCGAGCACGCGCATGTCGATCAGCCCGTCATGGACGACGACATCGGCGGCGCGCAGCGCCTCGACTGCGCGCAGCGTCAGCAGTCCGGGATCGCCGGGGCCGGCGCCGACCAGGATGACGCGCCCACGCGCTTCGGGATCGAGCAGGGATGCCATGCCCGCCAGATGGCCCCTGATGCCGCAATGCGCAAATCAAGGATGTTTGGGGCAGGGCGAAGTTTTCTTTGCGCAATCAACATTCCTCGCGCTCTGCGAGAGCCTCCGGTTTCATGCATCGTCTCGTCTGGCAAAAATAGATCGTATACGATTAAATCGCGCTTGACTCATTCTCCCGACTCGCCCATTTTAGATCGTACACGATTTAATCGGAAACGTGTTAACTGACGCAGCGAAAGGAATGACCATGACCGCCAAGACCCTCTATTCCGGAACCACCCACAATGTCGGCGGCGCGAAGGGCTTCGCCCGCAGCGCTGACGGCTTTCTCGACCTCCAGCTGAGCGATCCGCATCCGGCCGCGGAAAATCTGTTCGGCGCGGCTTGGTCGGCTTGCTTCATGGGTGCGATCGGGGTTGCCGCCGCGCAGAAGAAGATCGCATTGCCCGCGCAGCCCTCGATCGACGCCACGATCGACCTGCTGTTGGAGGGCGGCGCATTCTTCCTTCGCGCCAAGCTCGATGTCACCGTGCCGGGTATCGACATTGCGCTCGCCCGCGAGCTGGTCGATCTGGCGCATGAGATCTGCCCTTATTCAAAGGCGACTCGCGGCAACATCGACGTCCAGCTCAACGTGCTCGAGCCGGCGTTCGCTTGAGCCGCTGACCGGCGGACGGCGCCCATTGTGGCGCCGTCCGCACCCTTCCGCTTCAACCGGATGCGCTTTAGACCCGGATGCCGCTTAACCGGAGCAAGATGATGACCGGCCATTCCGCCCCCGCCAGGCTCGGCGATTTTCTCTGCTTCGCCGTCTATTCGGCCAACCTCGCCTTCGGCAGGGCCTACCGACCGATCCTGGACAAGCTGGGGCTGACTTACACCCAATATGTGACGCTGGTTGCATTGGACGAACAGGGCGACCAGCGGGTCGGCGACCTTGGCGACAAGCTGTTCCTCGAATCCAATACGCTCACGCCGATCCTCAAGAAGCTCGAGCAGCTCGGCCTGGTCGAACGCCGGCGCGATCCCGCCGACGAACGCCAGGTCCGTGTCAACGCGACCGCGGCGGGGCGGGCGCTGAAGCAGCAGGTTCAGAGCGAAGCCTCCAAGCTGATCGAGGCGACCGGCCTCGGCGACGACTTCGCCAAGGTCCAACAGACGGTGGCCACACTGCGTGACAATCTGCTTCGCTCGGCCAAATCGTGAAGCCGTACCGGAAGAGACCGCCTCGTAATCGAGGAGGATGATGGTAAGCTCCGGTCTCTCAGACAGGAGATTCGAAATGGGCATATTGGACGGACTGCTGGGCCAGCTCGGCGGGCATGTGGATATCCAGAATCTCGCCACGAAGATCGGTCTTCCCGCGGATCAGGTCGAACAGGCGGTGCACGCGCTTGGCCTCGCCCATCCCGAACCTGGCGACACGGTCGCAACCGCCGCCGCTCAAACCGGCCTCTCGCCCGACATATTGCAGGAGATCGTGCGCCACATCGGCGGCGAGGGCTCGCTGGCGCAGTTTGCCAGTCTGCTCGAGGATCAGGGCGGCCTTGCCGACAAGCTCGGCGGACTCGCGTCGGGGCTGTTCGGCAAATCCTGAGTCGAAGGGCGGCGTGGGCGGTGACGGAATCGGCGGGCGCCAGACCCGCGCGAATATTGTGAGGGGGGCGAACGCTTCAGTTCGCCGCGAAGGCCCGCGTCACGCCCCCAGCAATTCCTCGATGTCCCCCCGGATCGCCTCGGGCTTGGTGGTCGGGGCGTAGCGGCATACGACGGTGCCGTTGCGGTCGATCAGGAATTTGGTGAAGTTCCACTTGATCCCCTCGGTGCCCAGCACGCCCTTGGCGTTGCTCTTCAGCCAGGCATAGAGCGGGTGGGCGTGGGCGCCGTTGACGTCGATCTTGGCGAACATCGGGAATTTGACGTCGTAGGTGAGGCGGCAGAAGCTCTGGATCTCGGCCTCGTCGCCGGGCTCCTGCGCGCCGAACTGGTTGCACGGGAAGCCGAGCACGACCAGCCCCTTGTCGGACAGCTGCTCGTGGAGCAGTTCGAGCCCGTCATATTGCGGGGTGAAGCCGCATTTGCTCGCGGTGTTGACGATCAGCAGCACCTTGCCGCGATAGCGTTCGAGCGGCACCTCGCTGCCGTCGATCGCCTTGGCCGAGAAATCGTAGATCGTGCTCATCGTCGGCCGGTTCTTTTCTCTCGTCATCCGGACTCGATCCGGCATCCCGTTGCTCCTCGCAAGTGTAAGGAAAAGCGCGATCCCGGATCAAGTCCGGGATAGGGGTTCAAACTAGCCCGGTTTGCGGGCATGGGTGATGCGCGGTTTCTCCTCGGCTGGCACCAGGCCTTCGAGCACCGCCCAGAAGCCCGTCACCGCATTCTGGCCCGCCTGGGCATAGGCGGTCGACAGGCGCTCGCGCAGTGCCTCGAACAGCGCAGCTTCGAGCGCGGCGCCGGCGTCGGTGACGCGCAGCAGGCGCTGACGGCGATCCTCGCGGCCGATCCGCGTCTCGATCAGGCCGCGTTCGGTCAGCTCGTTGAGCACGCGGCCGAGCGATTGTTTGGTGATCGCGAGGATGCGCAGCAGCTCGCTGACGGTGATGTCGGGTTTGCGAGCGATGAAATAGAGCGAGCGGTGATGAGCGCGGCCGAGGCCCTGTTTGGCGAGCTCCTGGTCGATGCCGCGATAGAGGTGGCTATAGCCGAAATAAAGCAGCTCGATGCCGCGCCGGATCTCGGGCTCACGCAGGAATAGCGGCGAGGCGCTGCGAAAAGGATCGGGAGATTTTTGGACAGCCATGTTGACGTAATTTGCCAGCTTGCCTAAGCGAACGCAACGCAAGAATCACGTGCTGAAAGCAGGACGATGGCTGAGGAACCGACTTACGACGATCGCGACGGCTTCATCTGGCTCGATGGCCAGCTCGTGCCGTGGAGGAATGCGAACGTCCATATCCTCACCCATGCGCTGCACTATGCATCCTCGGTGTTCGAGGGGGTGCGCGCCTATGACGGCAACATCTTCGAGCTGAGCTGGCACAGCCGGCGGCTGCGCGCGAGCGCTGAGATACTGGGCTTCGAGCTGCCATGGTCGGTCGAGCAGATCGACGCGGCGTGCATCGAGACGATGCAGGCGAACAATCTCAAGGACGCCTATGTCCGCCCGGTCGCCTGGCGCGGTTCGGAGCAGATGGGAGTTTCGGCGCAGCGCACCAAGCCGCATATGGCGATCGCCTGCTGGTATTGGGGCGCCTATCTCGATCCTGGTGCGGGCGGGCTGCGGCTCGACATCGCGCCATGGCGGCGGCCGGCACCGTTCACCGCGCCGGTCCAGGCCAAGGCCGCGGGGCTGTACATGATCGCGACGATGTCGAAGCACCATGCTGAAGGCCGCGGCTTCCAGGACGCGCTGATGTTCGACTATCGCGGCCAGGTGGCCGAGGCGACCGGGGCGAACGCGTTCTTCATCAAGGACGGCGTGATCCACACCCCGACCCCCGATTGCTTCCTCAACGGCATCACCCGCCAGACCGTGATCAAACTCGCGCGGCGGCGCGGGATCGAGGTGGTCGAACGCGCGATCTGGCCCGAGGAGCTCGAGGGCTTCGAGCAGTTCTTCCTGACCGGATCGGCGGCCGAGGTGGTGCCGGTCGGATCGGCGGGGCCGTGGAACTTCGAGGTGGGCGATCTCACCCGGCAGATCCAGAAGGACTATTCGGACCTGGTGCGCGGGCGGCTGTCGAACGTTTGACCGGCGGGATTCCGCGCCCCCGCGCCTCCTGGCGTCGTTCGACGTCGCTCAATAGCTTCTCAGGATGAGCGGAAAGGGGTGGACAGCTACTCCGGCAGCGCCGCCGTCATGCGGCCGCGATGCCAGCTCGCGACGGCGTAGATGGCGAGGCCGGTCCAGATCAGCGTGAAGGTCAGGATGTGAATGGGGAGCAGCGGCTCGCCGAAGATGCGGACCGCGATCACCAGCTGGATGGTGGGGCCGATATATTGCAGCAGGCCGAGGTCGGTATAGCGCACCCGCCGCGCCGCACCGTTGAACAGCAGCAGCGGCACGGTGGTCATCGCCCCGCTGATCATCAGCAGCCATAAGGGCGGCGCGACGCCGGCCGGCGCGGGGAGCGCACCGAACAGCAGCCAGGCGAATGCGAACGGCGCGAGCAGGCCGGTCTCCACCAACAGACCATCGACCGGGGCCACCCCGATCATCTTGCGGATCAGCCCGTAGAGCGCGAAGCTAAGCGCCAGCCCGAGCGGGATCAGCGGCAGCGCATGCTGCGCGATCGTCAGCGCGGCGACTCCTACCGCCGCGAGCCCGATCGCGATCATCTCGGGCCAGCCGAGCCGCTCGCGCAGGATCGCCACGCCGAGCAGCACATTGACCAGCGGGTTGACATAATAGCCGAGGCTCGCCTGGATCGTATGCCCGCTATTGACGCTGTAGATGTAGAGCAGCCAGTTGCCTCCGATAAGCAGCGTCGAGGCGAGCAGCGCGATCGCGATGCGGGGCCGGCGGATCGCCGCCCATGCGGCGCGCATCCGCCCGAACAGCAGCGCCAGCAACACCAGCAGCGCCAGCGACCAGAGGATGCGGTACGACAATATGTCGGCCGCGCCCAGCGGCTTGAGCGCCCTGAGGTAGAGCGGCAGCACCCCCCACAGCGAATAGGCGGCGATTCCCATCAGAACGCCGAGGCGATTGGAGGGAAGGCTTGGCATGCACCCCGCCTATTGTGGCGGGGCGGGAAAAGCAATTCAGCCGGTGACCAGCGACAGCACCGGCTCTTCCTCGGCCTCGTCCGAGATGAACTCGCGCACGAAATCATTGGCCGGTGCGCGCTCGATCTCGGCCGGGGTCGCGAACTGCTCGATCCGGCCCAGGTTGAGGATCGCGACGCGATCGGCGAGCGCGAATGCTTCCTCGCGATCGTGGGTCACGAATATCGATGTGATGCCGAGGCGGTCGTGGATCTGGCGCAGCGCCTTGCGCAGTTCGCGGCGGACTTTGGCGTCGAGCGCGCCGAACGGTTCGTCGAGCAGCAGGATCCGGGGATTGCGCGCGAGCGCACGCGCCAGCGCGACGCGCTGGCGCTGGCCGCCCGACAGCTGCGACGGATAGCGGCTGCCGAGCCCCGGCAGCTGCACCAGTTCGAGCAGTTCTTCGACGCGCGCCGCGATATCCGCCTTGGCCGGGCGAGCCTTGCGCGGCAGCACGTCGAGGCCGAAGGCGATGTTCTTGGCGACGGTCATGTGGCGGAACAGCGCATATTGCTGGAAGACGAAGCCGATCCCGCGATGCTGCACGGCGAGGTCGGTGACATCCTCGCCGCCGAACGAGATATGGCCCTCTTCGGCATATTCGAGACCCGCGATGATCCGCAGCAGCGTGGTCTTGCCCGATCCCGAAGGCCCGAGCAGCGCCACAAACTCGCCTTCGGGCAAGTCGAGCGACACCCCGTCGAGCGCCGGATATTGGCCGAAACGGCGCGAGATGTTGTCGATCGTGATCGTCATGAATCAGTGTCCCGAAGCAGCGAGGGCATCGTGGTGACGCCATTCAAGATAGGTCTTCAGCCCCAGCGTTACCAGAGCGAGGAGCGCGAGCAGCGCCGCCACCGCGAAAGCGGCGACGAAATTATACTCGTTGTACAGCACCTCGACATGGAGGGGCATGGTGTTGGTCTCGCCGCGGATATGGCCGGACACCACCGAGACCGCGCCGAACTCGCCCATCGCGCGGGCGTTGGTGAGCAGCACGCCGTAGAGCAGGCCCCAGCGGATATTGGGCAGTGTGACGCGGGTGAAGGTCTGCCAGCCATTGGCGCCGAGCGAGAGCGCGGCCTCCTCCTCGGAGCGTCCCTGCGAGATCATCAGCGGCACCAGTTCGCGAGCGACGAACGGGAAGGTCACGAAGATGGTGGCAAGCACGATCCCGGGCGTGGCGAAGATGATGTGGATGTCATGCGCGTCGAGCCATGGCCCGAGCCAGCCATGGGCGCCGTAGATCAGCACATAGATCAGTCCCGACACCACCGGCGACACCGAGAAGGGCAGGTCGATCAACGTCAGCAGGAATTCCTTGCCGCGGAAATCATGCTTGGCGATCAGCCACGCGGCCGCTGTGCCGAAGACCAGGTTGCACGGCACCGAAATCGCCGCGACGAGCAGGGTCAGCCGGATCGCCGCCAGCGCGTCGGGCTCGATAATCGCCGCCTCGGCAGCTTCCCAGCCGTTGCGCAGCGCCTCGACGAACACCGCGGTGAGCGGCAGCAGCAGCATCACCCCGACATAGGCCAGCGCTACGAGGAGCAGCCCGATCATCACCGGGCGCGGCGCCTGGAGCGGGTCGCGGCGCGTCATAGTCCGGCCCTCCGGCGGTTATATTCCTGGATGCGATTGATGATCAGCAGCATCGTGAAGGAGATCAGCAGCATCACCACCGCGATCGCGGCCGCGCCCTCATAATCATATTGTTCGAGCTGGGTGATGATCAGCAGCGGCGAGATTTCGGATATCATCGGCATGTTGCCGGCGATGAAGATCACCGAGCCATATTCACCGACGCCGCGCGCGAAGGCGAGCGCGGTGCCGGTGACCAGCGCGGGCATGATCTCGGGCAGGACGACGCGCGAGAAGACCTGCCAGCGCCGCGCGCCGAGGGTGATCGCCGCTTCCTCGATGTCGCGGCCGAGATCGGCGAGCACCGGTTCGACGGTGCGGACCACGAAGGGCAGCCCAATGAACGCCATGGCGACCACAATCCCCTGCGGATGATAGGCGACGGCGATCCCCAGCTTGGCGAGCGGTTCGCCGAGCCAGCCGGTGTCGGCGTAGATCGCGGTGAGCGCGATCCCGGCGACCGCGGTCGGCAGGGCGAAGGGAAGATCGATCACCGCGCTGAACAGCTGCCGTCCTGGAAAGCGGTAGCGCACCAGCACCCAGGTGATCAGCAGACCGAACACGCTGTTGATCAGCGCCGCGAGCGCGGCCGCCCCGAAGGTGACGCGATAGCTCGCGAGCGCCCGCTCGGAAAAGGCGACCGAAACGAAATGATCGAAGCCCTGCCCGAAAGAGCGAAGGAAAACGGCGGTTAGCGGAATCAGAACGATGAGGCTGAGCCAAGTGATGGTCAGCCCCATGGTCAGGGAAAATCCAGGTAAAATCCGCATCGCCGGGCGGCCCATCGCCCTGCTCGTCATATTTGGCCCACCCTTCTGGTGAAGATAAGCGACATTCGCATAAGCATCAGGGGCCGGACGCCGCCCGGCCCCTGACATCGTGGCAGATAGATCAGAAATCAACCTGGAGTCTCGTGCCGAAAATGTCACCCTTGGCGGTGGTGTTCGGTCCGTTCAATGCGGCGTTCGGAATGGCCGGGAAGACGAGCGGCGAATTTTCACCCTTGAAGCGGATGTAATTCGCCACGAATTTCAGATTCGGGTTGAGATACCAGTTGAGGCCCAACGTCCAAGTCTCGCCCTTGCGGTTGACCGCGCGGCCGCCGATGCTCTGGAAACCGGCGTCGGTCAGATCGAGCGCGTCATAGCGGGCTAGCAACTCGAAAGCGCCCCAGCCGCCACCCGGCGCGAAATCCTTGAACGGCTTCACGCGATCGACATTGCCGTTCTTGAAGGTGCGCGATTCGCCGGTGATGAACCAGCTGCCGAACACATAGAAGCCGTCGACATTGACGGTGGGCGCGCTGCCGAAGCGATCGATGCTCAGATGGCTATATTCGCCCTGCAGCGAGAAGGGCCCATAGACCAGCGCGCTTTCGAGCCCCCAATAGGTGGCGTTGCGCGCGCCGGTGGGGATGCCGCCCGACGGAGCGGTGCCGTTGATGCTGATCGAGACGAGCCGGCCGCCGTCGACCCGGCTGCCTGGCCGGTCGCCCAGCCCCGAGATGCTGTGCCCGGCGATGCCGGCGACCTTGAACGCCGACGCGCCCAGATGGACGAGCTTGTCGGTGTCGAGAATCGGATCCCAGGTGATGCGGCCGTTGACACCGTAGCTTTCGTCGGAGGTCGATTCGTTGCGCTGGACGGCTTCGCCGCTGCCGAACAGGCCGATCGTCGCGTTGAGCTTGTCGGTCTGATAGGCCGCGGTCACCCCCACGCGCCGCTCGGCGCCGACGGCACCGAAGGCGACATTGGCCATGCCGCGTTCGAGGAAACTGTTGAACGCGTCCGAGGTGTTGGCCTCAAGCCCGTAGGGCGCCTTCTGCTGGCCGACGGTGAACACCCAGTTCTTGACGCCGCCATAGCTGACATAGGCGTCGAGCAGGTTGACGCTGCCCTTCACAAATTCGGCTTCGATGCGATATTTGAAATTCTTGTAGAAGGTGCCGTCGAAGCCAAAGCGGCCGCGGCGGATGTCGGTGCCGCTGTTATAGTCGTAGCGGCCGGCGCCGCGGCGGTTGTAGGCGGCATAGTCGATCTGGAAAGTACCGCGCGGCTTGAAGGTGAAGTTGCCGCCGACGTCGGCGAAGGTCGGCGCCGGCCCGGCCTGCACCCCGCGCGCCGCACGGACCTCGACCTTCTCGACGCGGGTCTGGGTCGCCGCCGCGGCTTCCTCGAGCTGGCGGTTGCGCGCCTCGAGCGCCTGGACCTTGGCCTCGAGCGCGTTGAGCCGGTCGAGCACTGGATCGCCGGTCTTGGCGGGCGCTGCGGCGACGGGGGCGTCCTCGGAGGGGATCACCGTGTCGATCGTGTTGCCGCTATCGGGAAAAGCCTCGACCTTGTCGGGGATCGGCGTGGCCTCCTGCGCCAGCAGCGGCGCGGGGACGAGGGCAAGGCAAGCGACGCCTGCCAGTAAAAGATGGCGCATGAGGAACTCCCTGGATTGGATTTGGGCCGGCCCGAAGATGGGGAGAGCAGGGTGGGCGCCTGCTCTCCCCGCCCCGGGGGGGACCGGATTATTTCTTGGCGTCTTCGAGGATCTGGTCGAAGAGGCCGCCATCGTTGAAGTGGGCAGCCTGGGCCTTGGCCCAACCGCCGAAATTCTTGATCGTGAACAGCGCGAGGTTCGGGAACTGGCCCTTGAACTGGGCGGCGACCTGCGGATTGCGCGGGCGATAATAATTCTTGCCGATGATCTGCTGCGCCTGCGGCGTGTAGAGGAAGCGCAGATAGGCCTCGGCCGCCTTGCGCGTGCCTTTCTTGTCGACATTGGCGTCGACCACTGCGACCGGCGGCTCGGCGAGGATCGAGACCGACGGCACGACGATGTCGAACTTGCCCTTGCCGAGCTGGTTGACCGCGAGGAACGCCTCATTCTCCCAGGCAAGCAGGACGTCGCCCTGGCCGCGCTGGACGAAGGTGGTGGTCGCGCCGCGCGCGCCGCTGTCGAGCACCGGCACGTTGCGGAACAGCTTGACCAGATAATCGCGCGCGCCCGCGGCTGAGCCATATTTGCGCTGGGCATAGCCCCAGCCGGCCAGATAGTTCCACCGTGCGCCGCCCGATGTCTTGGGATTGGGCGTGATCACCTTGACGCCGGGCTTGATCAGATCGTCCCAGTCGCGGATGCCCTTCGGGTTGCCCTTGCGGACGAGGAACACGATCGTCGAATAATAGGGCGTGCTGTTGTTGGGCAGGCGCGCCTGCCAGTTCGCGGGCAGCAGCTTGCCGCGCGACGAAATCTCGTCGATGTCATAGGCGAGCGCGAGCGTCACGACATCGGCCGGAAGGCCGTCGATCACCGAGCGCGCCTGCTTGCCCGAACCGCCGTGGCTCTGCCGGATCGTCACGTCCTGGCCGGTCTGCGCCTTCCACGATCGCGCGAACGCCGCGTTGATCGCGACATAGAGCTCGCGGGTGGGGTCATAGGACACGTTGAGCAGCTGCACCGGCGCGGCCTGCGCCACGGCGCCGGGCGCCGCCGTAAGCAGCGTGGCCGCCAAAGCGGTGAAAAGAACGAGACGTTTTTTCATTATCTTCCCCTAGAGTGATCGGCTCCCTGGTATCTCTACCAGAAGAAAAGAGAAGAAAGAAAATCTATCATTTTGGTAGAAAACCTATTTGGCCGCAACGGTGCGGTAGCCAAACGCGCTGTCCACCAATCGGTTCCGTCCAAGCAATGATTTGAATTACGGGCAGTATCGAATGAAATTGCTCAGGCGGCCTGTACGCCGTCAGCGGCGACATGATCGGCGCCGATCATCACCCCGATCAACCGCACCCGCTTTTCGACGAGATCGACCGGCATGCGGTGCAACTCCAGCCGATAATAGCCGCCGCCGTCACGCTGGAGGGTGAAACCGCCGCCCTCGCGCAAAAGCAGCCCGGTTTCGTCGACGGCCGCGCCGCTCAGAGCGTGGCCTCGATCGCGCGAGCCGCGAGATCGGGATCGGCGGCCTGGGTAATGGGGCGTCCGATCACCAGGATCGAAGCGCCCTGGTCGAGCGCGCGGCGCGGCGTCATCATCCGCTTCTGATCGCCAGCGCCGTCGCCCTCCACCGGACGAATGCCGGGCACGACGAAGAAGCCGTGCGGCCAGAGCTTCTTGGCGGCCTTGACCTCGTTGCCCGAGCAGACGACGCCGTCGAGCCCGGCCTCCTTGGCGAGCAGGGTCAGCCGTTCGACCTGCCCGTGCGGATCAGCGTCCACCCCGATCGAGCCGAGATCGTCGGCGTCGAGGCTGGTGAGCACGGTCACCGCCACCACCTTGGTGCCGACTGGCGCGGCCGCCTTCGCGTCCTCCATCATCGCCCGCCCGCCCGCGGCATGGACGGTGAGGATCGACGGCTGGAGACTGTGCAGCGCCTGCACCGCCTTCGCCACCGTGTTGGGAATGTCGTGCAGCTTGAGATCGAGGAACACCGGCAGATTGAGAGCGGCCATCTCGCGGACCCCGGCCTGCCCATGTGCTGAGAAGAATTCGAGCCCCAGCTTGATCCCGCCGACATGATGACGAACCCGCGCCACGATGTCCTTCGCGCGTCCGATGTCGGGCGTGTCGATGGCGACGTAGATCGGACTGCGGTTCAAGATTCGGATCCCGGGGCAAGCATGGACGCCGCTTCGGGCGAAACGGGCGGCACCGCCGCCTGTGAAGCATTGCGCTCGGCATTGTCCAGCCTGCGCCGCATCCGCCACAATTTGGTCCGGCAGACTGCGTAGGTCGGCAGGAAGCCGATCCCGATGCCGATCAGCAGCAGGACGGGCAGCTTCACGTCGGCGGTGAGCCCGGCCCACAGGTTGACGGGCACCGGCGTCCAATTGCGCAGCGAGAAGATCACCGCGATGACGGCCAGGACCACCCAGAACAAGGTCTTGAGAAACTGCATCGCCCGCTTGTCCCCCAGCGACCGGGCGCGGTCAAGATGCGCCGCCCGGCGGCTCCGTTACGACCCGCCGCCGATCGATGTTATACCGACCTGCGGCGATCAGCCCACCTCATTCTCGATCGTCACGATCAGGTCGGGGATTGCTGTGAGGCGCTCGCGCTCTTCGGCCAGGATCGCCCTGAACAGGCGTCGCTTGAGCGCCGCCACATCCTCCGCGGCGATGCTCTCGCCGGCGGGCGCCGTCGACACCACCAGGTCGATCATACGCTCGGCGCCGTGGAGCCGGCCCCACAGATAATCATTCTCACGATAGGCGCGACTGAAAAAGGCGCCGAACAGGTTGAACTCGACGCCCTTGAGCGTCGCCGCCGCGCCACCCGGCCGGATCGAACCGGCGTCGTCGGGCGAGATGCGATCGACCTGGATCGCGTGGAACTCCTGCGTGCCCTGCAGGCGCATCAGCGAGAGCGTCGCGAGATCGTAGAAGCTGAACCCGAGATAGGCGAGCAGCACCGCGCGGCGATCGGGCCGGGCCAGCCGGGGCAGCACCGCGGCGATCGCCTCGTCGGTCGCATCGTCGAGCGTCTCAAGGCTTCGCTGTGCCGCGATGCTGTCCAGCGCCTCCCCCGGATCGGCGAGGAATCGCCGCGCGGCGTCGACACCGCCGCGCTGATAGTGACCGCGCATCTGCAGTTCGAGAAAGGATGCAAGCGCGCCGTAGATCGCGTCTCGCACCGCTTGCAGGCTCGGGAGATCGGAGTTCCCGACGGCTTCGATCTCGGTGAGCCGATCGGCCATGAAGCGCAGCCGACGGATGCGGAAGCCCAGATCGTGACGCCGCAGAAAAGCGACAAGCTGCTCGCTCGTGCCGCCGGCGCCGAGCGCTTCGGGTCCGTCGAATCCCTGGCGGTGCAGATGCGCATCGAGCGCCGAGCGGATTGCATGCTGGTCGGCCGCGTCCTTGACGCCGTCGATCAACGCAATCGTCGAGCTGAGCTCCTCGGCGATGATCGCGAGCTTGAGCTGGCCATAGGCCGCATAGGTGAAGCCGGCCCGGCGCGCGGCCTGCTCATGCGCGCGAGCGCGCCAGCCGCGGAGGCGCGCGGCGTTGGGGCGATAGAACCAGATCTGGCGCTCCATCGCGCTTTCGACCGCGGCGTCGACCTCGGGCCGAATCACATCGATGATCCGCCGCGTCTGGGCGATGCGCCGCGAGCGCTGCTGGATCAATTCGAGATTGTCGCGGATCGGCTGCTCGCGCGGGATCGTCGACATCGCGCCGAAAATGGTCGCGAAAAAGCCGGGTAGGCGGACGATGCCGTCGCCGTGCCGCTCGGGCGGGGCGACGATGTTGGCGGTGGGATCGAGATAGACGAAGCGGCGGTCGACCTCGCGCCGGGCAGGGCGGTTGCGCAGCGCCTCGATCGCCGGACGAAAGGGCGCATTGGCGAGCACCGATCCGTCGATCAGGACGAGGTCCTCGGGGCTGCCGCTCGCCGCCGCGCCGGGGAATATCCGATCGAGAAAGGCCTCGCGCCCCGGCCAGGACCGGCTGCGCGCCTTGAGCGTGCCGTCGAGCTCGGCGACGTTGAACGGCGGAAAAGCTCCGGGAAAGCTGGCGGTCGCGCGGGCGGCGAAGGCAAGCTCGGCGGGATCGGCAAGATTCCCGTTGCCGCCATCGGTGAACGCGATCGTGAGCCGATGTTCGCGCTCTTCGGCAAGCGCGGGGCTATGGAGACGCAGCCGCTGATTATAGCCGTGGAAATCGGTGACGGTGACGGTCAGGTCGAGCGGCTGGCTGTCGGGCAGGAGCCGGGGCCCGGCGGGGGAAGCCGCCATTGCGTCGAGCGCGTCGAGGATCAGGTTCGAGAAGGTCACGCCGCCGAACGGAGGATGGAACCAGCGCGCCCTGACGAACCCCGACAGCTTGCGCCGCACCTCGGCCCGGGCGTCGGCGGCCACTGTTCGCTCGACGGTGCCGCCGGGCCGGCGCGCGAGCATCCATGCGATCGGCAGCGCCCATAATTTGGTGAAGCGCGACAGCGGGCGCGCATCGGGATCGAGCAGCACCTCGACGTCGGCACGTTCGAGCCAAAGGCTGGTAAGCGGCTCGAGCGACTGCCCGGTCGCGATCGCCTGCGCCAGGAACACACCGTTGAGGCCGCCCGCGCTCGATCCGGCGATGATATCGATCAGCACGCGCAGTTTGACGCCGTGACGGATCTCGATCCGTTCGAGCAACTGGCGGTACACCGCCTCGCTGGCGGTGGCGTCGGCGCCGCCGTCGTGAAACGTGCGGCTGGCGCGGGCCAGTCGCCAAAGCTCCTTGGTGATGCCGTGCATATAGACGGCCAGGCTGACTCCGCCGTAGCATACGAGCGCGAGGCGCAGTTCCTTCTCCCGCATGCTGCAGGCTTCCCATTGTTCGGGCGGCGACGCCAGTGGAAATCATCGAACCCGTTGCCCTGGCCGATCCGTGCCGCTATGTTCCTGCTTCGTTCGTATCGGGGAATGGAATGGCGAAGCCGCAGAAGCGCTATGTCTGTCAAGCCTGCGGCGGAGTCGCGACGCGGTGGCAGGGCCAATGCGCCGATTGCGGCGAGTGGAACTCGCTTGTCGAAGAGGCGTCGAACGTCACCGTCTTTTCGGCGAAGCACGATCTGCGCTCGGGCGGGCGGGCGATCGCGATGGTGGGGCTCGACGCCGATATCCCGCTGCCCAAGCGGTGGTCGACCGAGATCGCCGAGTTTGACCGGGCGATGGGCGGCGGGCTGGTGCCGGGGTCGGCGACGCTGATCGGCGGCGATCCCGGCATCGGCAAGTCGACGCTGCTGCTCCAGGCGGCGGCGCGGATGGCGCTGGCGGGTCAGTCGGTCGCCTATATTTCAGGCGAGGAGGCCGCCGATCAGGTGCGGCTGCGCGCGCGGCGGCTGGGGCTCGGCATGGCGCCGGTGCAGCTCGCCTCGGCGACCTCGGTGCGCGACATCCTCACCACGCTCGAGCGCGCGGCGCCGTCGCTGCTCGTGATCGATTCGATCCAGACGATGCACAGCGACCTGATCGAAGGCGCACCGGGCACGGTGAGCCAGGTCCGCGCCTCGGCACAGGAGCTGATCCGTTTTGCCAAGGATCGCGGCACCGCGCTGGTGCTGGTCGGCCATGTCACCAAGGACGGCGCGATTGCGGGGCCGCGCGTGCTCGAGCATATGGTCGACACCGTGCTGAGCTTCGAGGGCGAGCGCAGCCATCAATATCGCATCCTGCGCGCGGTCAAGAACCGCTTCGGGGGAACCGACGAGATCGGCGTGTTCGCGATGGCCGAAGCGGGGCTCGACGAGGTCGCCAATCCGAGCGCGCTGTTCCTCACCACGCGCGGCGAAGGGATGAGCGGGGCGACGGTCTTTCCGGCGATCGAGGGCACGCGCCCGGTGCTCGTCGAGATCCAGGCGCTGACCGTGCGACTGCAGAGCGGGGCGACTCCGCGGCGCGCGGTGGTCGGCTGGGATTCGGGGCGGCTCGCGATGATCCTCGCGGTGCTCGAGGCGCGCTGCGGGCTGAGCTTCTCGACCGCTGAAGTCTATCTCAACATCGCGGGCGGCTATCGCGTGTCCGATCCCGCCGCCGATCTCGCGGTCGCCGCGGCGCTGGTTTCGGCGCTCGCCGAGCGGCCGGTGCCGACCGACTGCATCGCGTTCGGTGAGGTCGCGCTGTCAGGCGAGGTCCGTCCGGTCGCGCATGCCGGGCTGCGGCTTAAGGAGGCGGTCAAGCTCGGCTTCGCCAAGGGGTGGACTCCGGGCGGGAAGGTCGAAAGCCAGGCCGGGATGCGGCTCGAGAGCTTCTCGACGCTCGGGGCGCTCGTTGACCATGTCCTCGGCCGCAGGTAACGCGCCGCCATGCATGGCTTGACCGGTCTCGACATCATTGTGCTGCTGGCGATCTTCGGCGGCGCGATCCTCGGCCTTATTCGCGGCTTCGTCACCGAGGTGATCGCGCTGTTCGCTTGGGTCGCGGCGATTTTCGCGCTCAAGCTGCTGCACGGCTCGGCGACGAAGCTGCTGCTCCATGTAGTGGGCAATGCAAGCGGGGCGAGCGTGCTCGCCTTCGTGCTGATCTTCCTGGTGGTCTATGCCGGGGGCAAGCTGATCGCCGGTTCGATCGGCCGGCGCACCCGCACCTCGGTGCTCGGCCCGATCGACCGCGTGCTGGGCTTCGGCTTCGGCGCGCTCAAAGGGCTGATCATCGTCACGCTCGGCTACCTGCTGATCAACCTCGGCTACGACACGCTCTACGGCGCGACCTCTGAGCGTCCCGGCTGGATGCGCCACTCGCGCACCCACCCGCTGCTCAACGCGACGGGACGCGCGATCGTCGACTGGGTCGGCAACCGGCGCAAGGCGGGCGGGCTGATCGGCGGGGCGCCGGCGAGCACGGGTGACAGCAACGAGACCCATTAGGTTTGCTTGCCCTTTGCCGGCCCGGCCCCATATAGGCTTGCACGCCATTTTGTTCATGATATGTTCCATGAATGCGCGACTCATCTCCGCCCCTTCCGCCCGCCACCAAGGGCCGTGGCGCGATTGGCTCTGGGCTCAGTGCGCGGTTCGACGATAAGCAGCGCGAGCGCGACGGGGACTGGCTCGATGCGCGCGACGAGGTCGACGGCGAGGGGCCGCCGCTCAGGACCGAGGTGACGATCGAGCATCCGAAGACGATCATCACCCGCAACCGTTCGCCCGACATAGCGTTCGATCGGTCGATCAACGCCTATCGCGGCTGCGAGCATGGCTGCATCTACTGCTTCGCGCGGCCGACCCACGCCTATCATAATCTGTCGCCGGGGCTCGATTTCGAGACGAAGCTGTTCGCCAAGCCTTCGGCCGCCATGTTGCTGCGCAAGGAGCTTGCCAAGCCGGGCTATCGCTGCACGCCGATGGCGATGGGCACCAACACCGATCCCTATCAGCCGATCGAGGCGCGGTTCGCGATCACCCGCGCGGTGATCGAGGTGCTGTCCGAGCATGATCATCCGCTGATCATCACCACCAAGTCAGCGCGGATCCTGCGCGATCTCGATCTGCTCGCGCCGATGGCGGCCAAGGGGCTCGCCGCGGTAATGATGTCGGTGACCTCGCTCGACCCGGAAACCGCGCGGCGAATGGAGCCGCGCGCTTCGAGTCCGCGCCGGCGGATCGCCGCGATCGCGGCGCTGGCGGGAGCGGGCGTGCCAACCTCGATCAGCGTCTCGCCGGTGGTGCCTGCGATCAACGATCATGAGATCGAAGCGCTGGTCGCGGCGGGGGCCGAGGCAGGGGCGCGGGCGGCGTTCTCGATCATGGTGCGGTTGCCGCACGAGGTGGCACCGTTGTTCCGCGAATGGCTGACGACGCATTATCCCGAGCGCGCGGCGAAGGTGATGGCGTTAATCAATGCGATGCGCGGCGGCCGCGACAATGCGCCCGACTATTTCGACCGCTTCCGTCCGAAGGGGGCCTATGCGGCGGCGATCCAGGCGCGCTTCCGGCTCGCCTGCCGCAAGCACGGCCTCAACGCCGAGCGGCTTTCGCTGCGCACCGACCTGTTCCGGACGCCGAGCGACCAGCTTGGCTTGTTTTAGCGAGCATCGTTTCCCTGGGTTCGCAGGATTCACAACTCTAAGCGGTTGTTTCGCCTGCGTTCGCGCAACCCTGCTCCGGCTGCTTCGTTTGTCCGCCGACCCCCCTTAGCAGGAGAGAATCGATGTTGGAGGAAAAGACCACCCGCAGCTTCGCGATCGGCGCGGCGGCCGGGCTGACCGCGGGGCTCGCCGCCAATGCGGTTCGCAAGATTTTCGTTCAGGCGCCGACGCTGATGGCCGGCCAATGGGACGATGCGCTCGCGGCCGAGCATGAGGCCACGCTCGCGATCTTCGACCAGATCGAGAAGACCGACGACAGCCACAAGACGCGCCGCTCGATGCTGCTCACCCAGCTTACCCATGCGCTCGCCAAACATGCGATCGAGGAGGAGAATGCGGTCTATGCGGCGCTGCGCGTCCACGGCCAGGTGGCTGAGGCCGATCATCTCAACAACGATCATGGCTATGTGAAGCAATATCTGTTCGAGCTGGGCAGCATGGCGGCCGATCACCCGCAGTTCCTGCCCAAGATTCGCGATTTCCGGACGATGATCGAGCAGCATATGCGCGAGGAGGAAGAGCAGGTCTTCCCCAAGCTGCGCGGGCTGCTGAACGACGAAGAGAACGCGAAGCTCACCAAGGCGATGAACCAGGAGGGCCTCAAGATCGCGTGACGGCAGCCGCCAGTTCGTCGCGACCTCGGCCTATTGCTCCATCAGTCGCGGGAACAGCTCGACGAAGTTGCACGGCATATGGCGGCTGTCGAGCTGGTGGACGAGGATCTCGTCCCACCCGTCCTTCACCGCGCCGGTCGAGCCGGGCAGCGCGAAGATATAGGTGCCGCGCGCGACGCAGGCGGTCGCGCGCGACTGGATCGTCGAGGTGCCGATCTTGGCGTAGCTCAGCCAGCGGAACAGCTCGCCGAAACCCGGTATCTCCTTATCCCACACCTGGCGGAGCGCCTCGGGCGTGACGTCGCGGCCGGTGACTCCGGTGCCGCCGGTGGTGATCACGCAGTCGATCTCGGGATCGTCGATCCAGCCGTGCAGCCGCGCGGTGATCAGCTCCACATCGTCGCGCACGATCGCGCGGCCGGCGAGGATATGGCCCGCCGCGTCGATGCGGCCGACCAGTGTGTCGCCCGATCGGTCGTCGGCGGGACCGCGGCTGTCGGAGACGGTCAGCACGGCGATTCGGACCGGATGAAAAGGCAGATCCTGCTTGATCGGCATCGCGCGTCCGGGCGGCTCAGTCGGCCGCGGCCGGGGCGCCGAGCGAGGTCAGCCGCACCGCGTCGGTGCCCGGCAGGCCGGGGAAGCGCGGCCACAGTCCCTGGCTGATCGCCGCGAGGCTGGCGGGTTTCGAGCCCGACTGGCGTTGGTACATCCAATAGTTGCGCAGCACGATTGCCACATAGGCGCGCGTCTCGCTGAACGGAATCGATTCGATGAACAGCAGCGGATCGGCGAGGTTGCGCCCGCGCGCATTCCAGTTGGCGACCGAGTTCGGGCCAGCATTATAGGCGGCGATCACCTTGGGCAGCAGCCCGCCTGTGCAGCTGCTGTTGGCGGCGAGTTCGCGCAGATAGGCCTGGCCGAGATCGATGCTGGTGGCGGGCAGCGCGAGCGAGGACGGATCGATCGTGCGGCCTTGATGGCGGGCGATCATCTGGGCGGTGGCCGGCATCAGCTGCATCACCCCGCGCGCGCCCGCGGGGCTGGTCGCGTCGGCGCGGAACTGCGACTCCTGCAGCGCATGGGCGAAGATGAGCGCCTTGTCGACCTGCCAGCCCGAAGCCGGCGTCCAGCCCGGCATCGGATAGCGGGCGGCGGCCGAAAGCTGGGCGCCCGAGGGGCCGTTCTGGGCCAGCCAGATCTGGGTCGCGGGAAGGTTGAGCCGCGCGGCGAGGTGGACCAGCGATTCATGGTCGCGGGGCAGGCCGATCCGCGCCTGATGGCGCAGCATTTGTTCGGCCAGCGCGCTTTCGCCGATCTCGGCGAGCGCGGTCGCGCGGCGGACGTTCGGGATGGCGCCGATCGCCGCCCAGTCGTTGGCGGTCAGCTTCATCGCCGACCCGCCATCGTCGGTGAGGCCGAGCGCAGCCTGCGCAATCAGCCCGTAGAAGCTTTCCTTCATCCGCGCGGCCGAGCGCAGCCGCGGCTCGACCCGCTCGGGATGCCCGCACGCCATGTCGGCGCGGCTCGCCCAATAGAGCCCGGCGGCGATCATCTCGGGATCGCGCGCGCGGCTGGAAACCCCTTCGAACGCCGCGCCCGCCGCGAGGCAATCCCTCTGGCGCCACGCCGCGAGCCCGGCGACCCAGCTCGCCTGGACCGCCCAGTCACCGGCGCCGTCGCGCGCGCGATCGGCCACCCGCCGCGCATTGGCGTCGTCGCCGGCAAGATAATAGGACCAGGCGACGCGCTGCAGCCACTCGGCCTGCGCCTCGGGGGAGAGCTCGCCGAGCCGGGCCGCGACGATCGCCTCGGCTTCGCTCGGCTGATCGCTCCGCAACAGCGGCGTCACGACCTGGGCCAGCGCGGCGGCGCTGTCGTTGCGCAGCGTGCGCGCCGACTGGCGCTTCGAAGGGCCGGCGAAGCGTACGAAGTCGCGCGTCGCGGGCAGCGCGGGAAGGGTGAGGCCGCGCCGCGCCGCGATGGCGGCCAGGCCGGGCGCTTCGGGAAGGTCGCCCGACCCAGCGAGCAGCCGCGTCAGCGTGTCGTCGGACGTCTTGGGCGAGCCTTTGGCGAGCACCAGCTCGGCTTCGGCGGCGTCGGTCAGCGGCCCGGCGGGCAGCGCATCGATGCCGCTGCGCGCACTCGCCCAGTCGCCGCTTCGGATCGCCGCGAAGATCGCGCGATAGGCGGTACGTTGATCGGCGGTGAGGGCCGAGTTGAGCGGCAGCGGTTGCGCGGCGGCGGCGAGGCCCACCGCGCCGACCGGCGCCGCGGCCAGCTTTTCCGCCGCGACCGCGGGGCAAGCGGCCGTCAGGAGGCCGGCCAGCAACAAGGAACGCATCATCCGAGAATCTTCATCAGTAGTTGCAGATCGTCCCAGGCGCGCTTCTTCTGCTCGGGATGCTGGAGCAGCGTGCGCGGGTGGAAGGTGGCGATAGCGGGAACCGCGCCGCCCGCAAGCGCGACATCATGCGCGCGGCCCCGCGCCTCGACAAAACCCATGCCGAGAAAGGAGCGCGCGGGCTGCTCGCCCATCAGCAGCAGCGCGCGCGGGCGGGCGAGCGCGACATGGTGGCGCGCCAGTTCGCCGAACAGCGCGGCCGCGGCCTTGTCGACATAGCCGCCGGCCGGCCGGCCGGGCGCCATCGCGGCGAGGTAGAGCGATTCGCGGCTGCGGCCCATCGCGGCGATCATCTTGTCGAACAGTTCGCCGGCCGGACCCGAGAGCAGCCTGCCGGACGCGGCGTCGTCGGGCTCGGGCAAGTCCACCAGGATCATCAGCCCGCTCGACGGATCGCCCGACGGCCCGACCCGCGCCGCGCGGGGCAGGGCGATCTTCTCGCTCTCGGCAAGCCATGACTGGAAGGCGGGCAGCGTCTGGGGAAAGCCCGGCGCGGCGCGCGGATTTTCCGTGGCCGGCGCGGGCGTCGCCGGAACAGACGCGCGATCGACACGAGCAAGCCAGTCGCGCGGCTCCTCATCGACCAGAATGTCGACGCCGGCATCCTGCCACCATCCTATGAGGCTGGCGATTTCCGCCGTTGATCCGATATTTCCCCCCTGCTCCATCGCGGGACTTAAGGAACGGGTTGACGAACGGGTCAATCTGCGGGCAGCGGCTTTCGGGCGTGACGTTTTTTTGACGCGACGATCGGAACGCAGAAGCTGGCGGAAGCGAAGGACGGGGACGAGCATTATGTCGACGCGCGATTCGATGGAATATGATGTGGTGATCGTCGGAGCGGGTCCGGCGGGGCTCGCCGCGGCGATCCGGCTCAAGCAGCTCGCGATCGAGAGCGGGCGCGAATTGGGCGTCTGCATCCTCGAAAAGGGTTCGGAGGTCGGCGCGCACATCCTGTCCGGCGCGGTGGTCGATCCAATCGCGCTCGACGAGCTGCTCCCCGACTGGAAGGACATGGACAGCCCGCTGACGGTGCCGGTCACCGAAAACCATCACTGGATCCTGACCCGGAAGCATCGGTTCGCGATGCCGCACATCGCGATGCCCGGGTTCATGCACAACGAGGGCACCTACACGCTGTCGCTCGGCAATCTGTGTCGCTGGCTTGCCGGCCAGGCCGAAAATCTGGGCGTGGAGATCTTCCCGGGCTTCGCCGCGGCCGAAATCCTTTACCATGAGGACGGGTCGGTGAAGGGCGTCGCGACCGGCGACATGGGCGTCAGCCGCGAAGGCGAGCACAAGCCCGACTACCAGCCCGGCATGGAGCTCCACGCCAAATACACCTTCTTCGCCGAAGGCGTGCGCGGGCATCTGTCGAAGATGCTCAAGGGCCGCTTCGATCTCGAATCGGATTGCCAGCCGCAGACCTATGGGATCGGCATCAAGGAATTGTGGGACATCGATCCCGACAAGCATTTCCCGGGCCGGGTGATCCACACCCAGGGCTGGCCGCTCACCGACGAGGTCGGCGGCGGCTTTCTCTATCACCAGGCCAACAATCAGGTCGCGCTCGGCTTCGTGGTCGGGCTCGGCTACAAGAATCCGCACCTCTATCCGTTCGAGGAATTCCAGCGCTGGAAGCAGCATCCGAAGATCCGCGAGATCCTCGAGGGTGGCCGCCGCGTCTCCTATGGCGCGCGTGCGATCAACGAGGGCGGCTGGCAGGCGATCCCCAAGCTCGTCTTCCCGGGCGGGGCGCTGATCGGCTGCTCGGCGGGGTTCGTCAATGTGCCGCGGATCAAGGGCAGCCATACGGCGATGAAGTCGGGGATGCTCGCCGCCGAGGCCGCGTTCGAGGCGATCGCGGCCGATCGTTCGCGCGACGAGCTGGCCGCCTATCCCGCCGCGATCAACGACAGCTGGGTGGCGAAGGAGCTCAAGCTGGTCCGCAACGCCGAGCCCTTTATCGCGCGATTTGGCCAGATAGGCGGAACCTTGCTGGCCGGCATCGACCTGTGGATGAACCATCTGGGGATCGGCCTGCCGTTCACCCTCAAGCACCACAAGGACAATGAGGGGATGTGGCGCCAGGATATCGCGCCGAAGATCAACTATCCCAAACCCGACGGCGTGATCAGCTTCGACCGGCTTTCGTCGGTTTTCCTGTCGAACACCAATCATGAGGAGGACCAGCCGGTTCACCTCCAGCTCAAGGATCCGAGCGTCCCGGTCGACATCAACCTGCCCTGGTATGACGCGCCGGAGCAGCGCTATTGCCCGGCGGGGGTCTATGAGATCGTCGGTCGCGAGGAGGGCGCTCCCCGGCTACAGATCAACGCGCAGAACTGCGTCCACTGCAAGACCTGCGACATCAAGGATCCGACCCAGAACATCAATTGGGTGACGCCGGAAGGCGGGGGCGGGCCGAACTATCCGAATATGTGACCGGCCGATATGTGACCGGATCGCGCCGCTTGCCGTGATCAGCGGTCGCAGGCGTCGTAATCGCCCGCCTGGCAGGCGGCGACCCGCCGGAGCCATTCGGCGCGCTCGCGTTCGTAGCGTTGCTGCGCGCGTCGGGCCGATTCGCGAATGTCGGCGTTGGCGCGGTCGCGGCGGTCCACCGCGCCTTGCGCACGGCGGTTGAGCTCGATCGTGCGTAGGCGATCGGCGCGGTGTGCGGCGTCCTCGGCCTGCGCGAGCGCGGCCGAGGCGGTGGCGAGGATCGAAAGGGCGAGAAGCGGACGGATCATATCGACCGGCTAGTATCGGTTGGCTTGCGCTCAGCTGAACCGCGCCGTGCTTGCGTTGTGGCGTTTGCCTCGATATGCGCCCGTCCGATGTCAATGCCCCGCAAGACCTTGTCGCTCAATCGCGCCGCCATATCCGCCGCAGGCCCTGCGCTGTCGGGCGAGGCCGAGTTGCTGGCGCAGGCGATTCGCCGCAAATTGTGCATCGTCGCGACCTACAACCGCACCAACATGCAGATCGCGCCGCATATCCTGTATACCCGGCATGACGATCTGTTCGTCGACGGCGTGGTGACGCTTCGGGCGGGCAAGGCGCCAGCCGAACTCAAGCTTGGCACGTTCAAGCTGGCGGGGCTCAACAATATCTCGCTAACCGCCGAAAATTTCGCGACGCAGCCGCTCTACGACCCAGCCGACGCCAAATATCAGGACGCCACGGTCGCCAAGGTCGGCTGACGCAGGCGGGCGGCGAGCCGCCACCAGCCCGGACGGGCGGCGGCGACATGCCGGTCGGCGGCGTCGCGGGCCTCGACGCTGTCGAACAGCGCGAAGCAGGTCGCGCCCGATCCCGACATCCGTGCCAGGGCCGCGCCCGGCTGCGCCGCGAGCATCCCGACCGCATCGCCGATGACGGGGCAGAGTGCGCGCGCAGGCGGCTCGAGGTCGTTGCGCCCGGCGAGCGCCGCCGCCAGTGGATCGCCGCCTGCCAGCGCGCCGCGATCGACCCCGTCCCAGGCGGCGAACACCGGCGGGGTCGCGAGCGCCACCCCCGGATTGACGAGCAGCAACGGCCGTCCCGCGAGCGCGCCGATGTCGATCGCCGCCAGCGAGTCGCCACGCCCGTCGCCCCTGGCCGGCGCTGAGGCGAGGCAGGCCGGAACATCGGCGCCGAGCGACCGCGCCAGCGTGACCAGCAGCGGGTCGCGAAGATCGACCTCATAATGCCGGGCGAGCAGCCGGAGCACCGCAGCGGCGTCGGCCGATCCGCCTCCGATCCCCGCGGCGACCGGCAAGCGCTTGTCGAGCCGGATCGCCGGCGGTTCGCCCCGGCCGGTCATCGTGGCGAACCCGCGCGCGGCGCGCATCACCAGGTTGCCGTCGGGATCCTCCCGCTCCAGGCGATCCGCAAAAGGCCCGGCCAGGACCAGCCTTGCGGGGCCGGGCAGCATTTCCAGGCGGTCGCCGTCGTCGGCGAAGACGAAGATCGTCTCGATATCGTGATAGCCGTCGGCCCGCCGCCGCCGCACGTGCAGCGCGAGGTTGATCTTGGCAAAGGCTGTTTCGACCCGTGCGATGGCCCTGATCTCAATCGCCGGCCTGGCCTCAGTTCGCCGATACCGCTGCGCCGACCCCGTCGGCGAGCTTGCGGTTGAGCCGGTCGGCGCCGGCCTGGTCAGCCTGGACCAGCGCGGCGCGCCACGCATAGCGCGCCTCGATGCGGCGCCCGCTCGCCCAATAGGCGTCGCCGAGATGCTCGTTCATCACCGATTGGCCCGGATCGCCTGCGACCGCGCGTTCGAGCGCGGCGACGGCGCCTATATAATTTCCGCGCTTGTAATAGAGCCAGCCCAGCGAGTCGGCGATCGCCGAATCGTTCGGATCGAGCCCGCTGGCGCGCTCGATATAGGCTTGCGCTTCGACCAGATTCTCGCCTCGATCGAGCATGCCATAGCCAAGATAATTGAGAACCGCCGCCTGGCGCGGATCGATCGCGTTCGCCTGGCGCAGCAGCGCCTTGGCGCCTGCCCAGTCGCCGGCGCGATCAAGCGCGCCTGCCTTGAGGAAGAGATGGGTCCAGTTCGGCCGCCCATTGGCGGCGTCGATCTCGATCGCGCGCTGATAGGCCTTGGCTGCTTCGACCGGACGATCGAGGTCCGACAAAAGGCCGCCCAGATCGACGAAGCTGTCGGCCCCGGCGCCGGGTCGTTCGGCGATCCTGGCCGCGTCGGCGAGCGCGCCCTCCCGATTGCCCATCGCCACGAGCAAGGTGCCGCGTTCCTGGCGCACCGCCTCGCCCAGCGGATCGTCGGCCGGCACCCGGGCCAGCAGCGACAGCGCCGAATCATAATAGCCGTTCGCGCCCAGCACATCGGCGGTGGCGATCGCCGCCGCGACATTGTCAGGAGCGAGATAGCCCGCGAGACGGACGAGCTGCAGAGAAATCGGCGAGCGGCCGTCGCCCTTCACGTCCATCGCGAGCTGCGCAAGCAGCTCCGAAAGGCCGAGCGCCGCTGTATCGATCGCACCGCCGATCGGCCGACCCGAATCGAGCGCGGTCCGCGCGGACGTCAGCTCGGGCGCCGATCCGGCGAGCACGTTCCGCGCGGCATCGACATAGCCGCGCTTGGCCAATAGCGCGGCCGCAGCGAGCTGGAGACGGACCGCGCGCGCGTCCTTGGCGGCGATCAGCCGGCGCAGATCGGCGAGCACGTCGGTGCGGCCGGCGGCGAGCGCGATCAGCAGATGATGATCGCGAGCATAGGCGTTGGCGAGCTGCGAACCGGGGCTTGAAAGGACGAATTTGGCGGGGTCGCCGGCCTGCCGGCCAAGCGCGACCCAGCCGTGCATGACCGGCGCGAGAAACCCGAACACCTGCTCGCGTTCGATTCGCGCGATGACCGAGGAGGAGCGCTTCCAGTCGTGCGCCGTGACGGCATCGGCGAGCAGCATCAACACTCCGTCGGCGGGCAGGGCGCCAAGGCGGTCAAGCTGGTGCGCGGTCAAGCTCGCGAGCGGGAAATCGCCGGCCGCCAGAGCCTGGCGGTATGTGCGCAGCGCCAAGATCTTGTCCTGCGGCCGATCCTGGAGCAGGCGCGCATAGCTGGCTGCAGCGGCATCGGGCATGCCGGCGGCATCGGCCAGCCTGGCATGAACATATTGCCGCATCTCCGACGCGGGAGCGGCGACCATCGCAGGCGCGGCGACCGTCCAGCCGAACAGGGCAGCGGCAAGGGCGGCGCGCGTGGGCTTCATCTCATACTCCGGACTCGGGGGGCCGTTTTATGGCAGAATCGCGCGCCAAAACCAGCCATTATGCGGCGGCATCGGGCGGTCGCATGTCTCATAGATGGACGCCCCTCGCCGCCGCGCTACAAGGATCGGGTGATTCGACGCGCCGTCCTGACCGCCTTCGTGCTGCTGCTGGCCGCTCCGGCGACTGCCGCCCCAACCACCGCCAAGGTCGCGCTGAACACCAGCGAGGGAACGATCGTGCTCGCGCTCGACCTTCGTCACGCGCCGGTCACCGCGGGCAATTTCCTGGCCTATGTCGACCAAAAGAAGTTCGACGGCACCTATTTCTACCGCGCCGCGCGCGCCATCGGCAATGCGAAGCGCGGCTTTATCCAGGGAGGGGTGCATCGCGATGCGCGGCGCTCGCTGCTGCCGATCGCGCACGAACCGACCAGCAAGACCGGGCTGCGCCATCTCGACGGGACGATCTCGATGGCGAGACGCGAACCGGGCTCGGCGATGGGCGAGTTCTTCATCCTCGTCGGCGCGGCGCCTTCGATGGACGCGCATCCGGGCGCGCCGGGCGATAATGCGGGTTATGCCGCGTTCGGGAGGGTCGTATCGGGCATGCCCGTGGTCAAGCGGATCCTGGCGTCGAAGACCTGGCCGGCAGGGCCGGGCGCGATGAAGGACCAGCTGATCAAGCAGCGCGTCGCAATCATCACCGCAAGGCGGATTTCCTAGGCTTCCGCCGGCGATTATCGCGCCGCGTTGGCGAAGCTGCCGTCTACCCAGACAAGCGGGCTGATCTCGTCATGATTGGTGACGTGCTCGACCTCGCCGATGAACAGCGTGTGCGTGCCGACGTCGATCTTCTGGACGATCCGGCAGACCAGGCTGGCCAGCGCATCGTCGAGCACCGGAACGCCGTCATGGCCGGCGACCCACGCGCCGCTGTCGAAGCGTTCGAGGCCTTTCTTCTTGCCGCTGAACACCCCGACCAGCTCGCGATGGCGATCGGCGAGGAGGTTCACGCAAAAATGTTCGTCGGCCATCAGCACCGGGTGGATGCTTGCGCTGCGGTTCACCGCGGTGAGCAGTGTCGGCGGTTCGGCGCAGACCGACATAACCGCAGTCGCCGCCATTCCCGTCCACTGCTCGCCGCGTCCTGCCGTGACGAGCGCGATGGTCGTCGCGAGCCGGCGCATCGCGTGGCGGAAGCCTTCTTTGATCTCGTCCTCGGTCACCAGAATCTCCATCCCGCTGTCGAAAAGGGGGGCTAGAGAAATGCTGCGCCCGGCGCAATGACCTCGACTATCCGTCGATGTTTTGCCAAGCCCAAGCGCCGCTTTCCTTTTGGCGGTCAAGGGCGTATGGCGGCGCGATTCCATAGAGATCTCGATGAGGCTGCGGTTTGGCGAAAGAAGAATTGCTGGAAATGCGGGGGCAGGTGGTCGAACTTCTGCCCAACGCAATGTTCCGCGTGAAATTGGAAAATGATCACGAAATCCTCGGCCATACGGCCGGAAAGATGCGCAAGAATCGGATTCGCGTGCTGGTCGGCGATGAGGTGCTCGTCGAGCTGACGCCTTATGACCTGACCAAGGGCCGCATCACCTATCGCTTTAAATAGGAACCGGGGCCTTTGTCCCCGGCCGTTCCAGCCCTGATTCTGGCGTCGGCAAGCCCGCGCCGGGCGGAGCTGATCGCCCGGTTGGGCGTCGAGCCCGCCGCGGTCGAGCCGGCCGATATCGACGAGACACCGTTCAAGGGCGAAGCGCCCGCGCCCTATGCCGCGCGGGTTGCGGCGGCCAAGGCCGCGCTGGTGGCGGCACGCCGCCCCGGCTGTGCGGTGCTTGGCGCCGACACCGTGGTCGCGGCCGGCCGCCGCATCCTACCCAAGACCGACGACGCGCAGGCGGCGCGGGCCTGCCTCGAACTTCTCTCGGGCAGGCGGCATCGCGTATATTCGGCGGTGACGCTGATCGACGCCGGGGGCGTCGCGCGTCATCGGCTGTCGACGAGCATCGTCGCGTTCAAGCGGTTGGCGGCGAGCGAGATCGACCGCTATCTGGCGCGTGGCGAATGGCTCGGGAAGGCGGGAGGCTATGCGATCCAGGGCTATGCCGAAAGCTGGGTGCGGCTGCTGTCGGGCAGCCATTCGGGCGTGATGGGCCTGCCGCTTTTCGAGACCCGCGCCCTGCTCGCGGCGGCGGGGCTTTTGCCGAGCGGCGATGCGTGAGTGGCTCTATGAGGCGGGGATCGGCGAAGCGCGCGCCGCGCTGATCGAGGACGGCTCCATCGTCGCCGCTGAGATCGAGGCCGACGATGACGGAATCCGCGCGGGCAGCATCGCCGAAGCGCGCCTCACCCGCGTGGTGGCGCCCGGCCGGCGCGCGATCGTCCTGCTCGACGACGGCACCGAGGCGCTCATCGAGCCGGTGCCGAGCGGGGTGGCCGAGGGCGGGCGCCTGCGCGTCGAGATCCACCGCGCCGCGCTGCCCGAACCAGGCTGCGCCAAGCTCGCGCTGGCGCGGCTGGCCGGCGCCGATGCGGTCTTGGGGGAAGGCGCCGATCTGCTCGCCCGCATCGCGGCGAGCGGCGTGGCGGTGCGCCAGATCCAGCCCCACCAGCCCGATGGGCTCGAGGCGGCGGGATGGAGCGAGCTGCTCGAGGAGGCTGCCTCGGGCCACGCGCTTTTCGACGGTGGCGCGCTCCAGCTGTCGTTGACCCCGGCGATGAGCCTGATCGACGTCGACGGCTGGCTGCCCGCCACCGAACTCGCGGTGGCGGGCGCGGCTGCCGCGGCGCGGATGATCGTGCGGCATGGCGTCGGCGGCTCGATCGGCATCGATCTGCCGACCGTCGGCGGCAAGGCCGCGCGTCAGGCGGCCGCCGAGGCGATCGACGCGATCCTGCCGCAACCCTTCGAGCGCACCGCGGTCAACGGCTTCGGTTTTCTCCAGATCGTGCGGCGGCGTGCGCAGCCCTCGCTGCCCGAACGGGTGCAGCGCGATCCGGTGGGCGCTGCGGCGCGCGCCTTGCTGCGCCGAGCCGAGCGCACCCCCGGTGCGGGCGCCCGCACCCTCACCGCCGCGCCGGCCGTCATCGCGCTGATCGAGCGGCGCCCGGCGTGGCGCGACGCGCTGGCGCGGCGGATCGGCGCAGCTATCGTCTTGCGCGCCGACGCCGGGCTCACCATATCCGCGGGCCATGTCGATGCGCAAAACCCTTAAATGCCCGGGCTGCGGCAAGCCCGAGAGCCCGCAGCACGCGCCCTTCTGCAGCCAGGGCTGTCGCGATCGCGACCTCCTCAAATGGCTTGACGAGGGCTATCGCATCCCCGGCCCGCCCGCCGATCCCGAGCGCGAATAATTGCCAAAAGCAGGCTGGACATACCGCGCGGCGCGCCTCTATAGGCACGCCTCCAACGCTATCGTGCCCAGGTAGCTCAGTTGGTAGAGCATGCGACTGAAAATCGCAGTGTCGGTGGTTCGATCCCGCCCCTGGGCACCATTTCCCGTTCGCGAACGTCCGCGCCCCTTCTCGAAAATCCCGCAGAGTCTGGATATTTGTGGCGGGGTTAAGCATCGGACCCATGGCAAGGAAAACACGACGCTCATGAAGCGTCGCAGCCGCTCCCATGGAAGACCGGCGACGCCCCTAAGGAGCACAGATAAACTCGCTCAGCGAGCAAGGTGAAGGGCGCGGAACGCACCACCGGCGGTGATGTACCAGTCGATCCAATCTCGCTCGCTCCATTGCTTGATGCTGCCGCGGTAAGACTGGTCGCCCAATCGGAGCGAAAGATCACCCCAAAAGTTCGCCCGCTGGTTTTCCGATAGCGCCTGTCCTTGAATGAAGCCCGCAGCCAGGCCGAGCCGGTAGTTGGCAGTCTCAATTTTTTGGCCTTGCGGTACGAACGGATTTGGCGGGAAAATGGTGTTGCCGAAATAGGCTCGCAGTTGCGAAAACTTGCGACCGTCGGCGCCCATGACAACACCGTGCGAAAATCCGCTTGCCGCAGCACGCTTCGCGATTTCCTCAGCGGCCTCCTGATATCCGGAGCCCAGCGCGGCGAGGCTTGCAGCGAGACCGACAAGGGGTGCGGCGACCGCAAGAGCGCCGGCCGCAAAAGTCGTGGCAGCGACAAGTTCGAACACCTCGACAAATGTGAGGACAAAATGCCCGATCTCTATTCCCTTGCTCGCCGTCCCGCCGCTTTGCATGTCGACGGCAAGATCTCCGACCAGATCCTTGGCGTCGATTATATAAAGCAACAGCATTCGCGTCGGAGCCTTGGCCTCGGGAATGTACCGCGCGAGCACCGGCTGGGTCTTTCTGGATCCCCCTGCACTCTCGCCTTCGGACCACATGGTCTCGTAGCCGTCGGCTCCCCCTTCCCTGAGCGCCAGCATGGAGGGAGGTTCGTGCTCGAAAAGGGCGTCCATGGATGAGATCCTTTCATCGCTTTCTGAGGTGAGTGCCAATTGGTCGCGCGAAACGAAGGCTGCACTCGGGGTTTCGCCGCTGGAAGCTTGCTCCATCTCGAGCCAGTCGAGATTTTCGGCTCCGGATTGATCCCATTCCTCGAGCCCCTCTTCGGCGCGCCTGCGACCGGCGCAACGCGCGCAATGCGGCTCGCCCTCGAACGATTGCTCCCGGCTTTCGTCAGACGGGATTTCGGACGCATTCCCGTCCTCATGCCAAGCGCAGGGCGAGAGCGACAGATCCTCCTCGGCGATGGCTTCCGGGCCGGCTTCATATGGGTTGAGCTCAAGATCCTTTTCTTCGTGCTCGTTCTGCGGTGCGGTGTTCCACCAGCCCTTTTCCTTCAAGTCGCGGTCCCGCTCGATCTGCGGACTCGACTGGAATGGGAACGTATTCTTTTGGCCGTCGAGGTTGCCGATGTTGCCGCCGTTGGCTTTGCGCAAGCGGGCGGGGTGAACCCCGAACCGCGCGCCCGAAGGCAGCTGCCGCCCCCCGAGGGCATTGAGCTTCTTCGCGATGAGGTCGTAAAATGCCTGCATGTCGAAGGCATAGGGATCGCCATGGTAGTCCGAGGGTTTGTCGCGGGCGCGCACGAGGCTTTGCCCTTCGGACGCCCTGCCCTTGCGAAATTCCGCCGCGCTGTGCTCGCGCCAGATTACCGATTTGGCGAGATTGCGGTCCATTTCCTTATGAGCGCAGACAGTCAGCAGATGGCCAGCGCGGGCCGAAGCCAGAATATAAAGGTCGGCAAGAACGTCGAACGCCTCGTGGGTCCATTTGAAGTATTGGAATGCCTTCACCCGCTTCTTCACGCCGCCGATTTTGCGTTCGACCGTCAGGACGGCGTGGCCGATCGACGCATATTTGTCGGCATTCTGTGGCGGCGGTGGTGAGCCGGCGGGCGGGGGGATCAGCGTCTCGACATCGGGCACCGTCTCGACGTTGATCGTGCGGCCAAGGCAGATCTGCTTGCCTCGCTTGGTGGCGAATTCGAAAACGGTACCGCTGCGACTCTCAGCAAAGTCATGCAGCGCCGCATAGTTTCCGAGTCGATTGAGAAAGCCGTGGACGGGATAGCCGTTCGGGCGCGCCCCCTTTACGCCGTTCTTGGCGTTGCGTCGCTCGTCCTCTTCCTCCTTGCGCAGCCGCGCCGCATTATAGCGGTCATCGGACAGCGAAGCGCCGACCCCGACGTCGTGGATGACGAACCAGGCCTTAGCGATGTCAGTCGTCCTGAGGTCGGCGCGCGGCTTGCCCGCCGCCGCGGCCAGCCCCGGTCGCCCCGCGAGCCAGCGTGCGGAGAATGCGCTGGTGCTTTCGCCGCGCAGGAACTCTTCGAACATCAACCCGTCGAACTCGACCGCCCGGTCGCGCGCCGGATCGTCGAAGCGCCCGGGAAGCGCCAGCATCCGGGCAACGGCCGGATTGCCCGGCCCGGATTTCGACGGGGCCACCGCCGCTTCTTGCGAGAACGGCGATTCCAGCCCGAAGTCGTCGAAGCGCCGCGCGGACAACGGATGGCTATTGTACATGATGCGCGCTCCCAGGCTTACTTCACCGCCGCCAGGCGCGGTTGCCGAACGTCCATCGGTTTGGCCCGCTCCTTGAGATTTCGCCCGGTGGCAGCTGCCCATTCGGTGATCACTCGGCGGGTCTCGGCGCCGATCGGAACGTCGCTCCCCGTCGCACCCGAGGGCAGCGCATAAAGAATCCACGCCTTGTCGGCGTCGGTAATGATCCCCGATTCGAGTGTACGCAGCAACACGGAGGCCTCTGCTGCCATCGAGAAGAACGCGGCCGACTTGCCATGGGCGGCCAGGCCGACACGTTCGCCGATCAGCCGCAGGCGGTCGCCGGCGCTTGAACCTTGCGCCTTGAGATCCGAGACCACCGGCGTGTTGAACGCCAAGGTCAGATCGGCCCAGCCAAGCGCAGTTACGGCCGACAGTTCCTCACGGCGCAGCATGCGGTTCTGCCGCCGCGACGAGAGAATGAAGCGCAGCTGCTCGGCGATGCGGAAGATGCGATCGTTGTCCGATTGATTGACGCCCGCAAGATTGTGCTCATTCGAGATCGCCTGCCACAGTTCGAACAGCAGCTCTTCGAATAATGAATTGAACCCGGTATTGGCCGCGGCCGCCTTCTCATAGGAAGCGGGCGCGTTATCCTCGCTGCCGAAGCCAAGTTCGAGACCGAACATGCGCCAATAGGCATTGCGCCGCACCGCCTCGGGATCCTGGCGCAGCGTGCTCGTCGACAACCAAGCCGCGAAAGGATTGGCCGCGCCGAAAAGGAGAACTTCAGTGGCGTCGAGCCATCGCTGCGTTTCCAGCGAGGGGATGCCAAGACTCTCGCCGGTACGGTAGGCGAATACGACGCGCTTGAAAATCTGCACGACGCGAGTGCTCTCCAGCACATAGGCGTAAATGAGGTGGTCCCATGGATCGGTCTCGGTCAGATGTTCGCCCAGGTTGGCGAAAAACCCCATCTCCCAGAAGCGGCCACGTGCGCCGCTGAGGTCGTCGGGCTCGAACATGGTCGCCCTGTCGAGAAATTCCTCCATGGCGAGGACCAGGTCGAGCGGGTCTGCGGCCAGCACCTTCTGCGCAGCCAGCCATTTTTGGGCGGGGGTCGGCGTGTCGGTCTTGATTAGCCGTTTGACGAGTTGCTGAATCACGGATTGAACTCCTCCGGAAGGCAAAAATATCAGTCGATGGCGAGCTTAACGGCGCCTCGTGAGGGCGCGGCATCGGACAGGTCGGTTCTGGCCAGGGCCTGCTGAATGTCTTGGAGCTTGAGCGACTGATCCTTGGTCAGCTTTCCGCGAGCAGGAGACAGACCTTTCAATGGCGCAAGCGCATCGAGAAGCTCTTCGAACCAGGCCGGCGTGCTTTCGACGCTTTGCGTCGAAGCGCGCTGCGCATTTTCTGCGATGCGCTGGAAAAGTGCGGTCGCCAGCCTCTCGTAATCCAGAGCCTCGGTCGATTTGGCCATCATCGTTTCCTTTCGGTCATGCCGCCGCGGCTTGCGCCGTCAGCCAATTGCGGGCCCGGCCGATCCACAGGCCGGCCGTCTCCGGACGTTCGGCCTCGCGCAGACCGGCGAGCGCGATGATGCGGATGCCCTCCGCACGACGCCAGTGCGGCGAGGTCCATAGCGCCTCGCCCACTTGGGCCTCGAGCCGCGCCAAGGCTTCCGGTGAAACGCGCTGCGGATCGTAGACATCGGTCATCGGCCTGCCGCCGAGCGCGGGGACCGGCGCCGCCAGGCAGGCAGAGGTGATCTGCGGGATTGCCGCCAGCGAGCGTTCGATCAGCGGCCGCACCGTCGCGTCGGCGCCCTGCAGCGAGAATCGCGCCCGCATCGCGCGCTCGAGCGCATTCCATGGCCCGCGCCGGCCAAAACACGCGCGCGCCATCTCGCAGCCCAGCACCGTGCGCAGTAGCCCGATCGGATGCGGATCGCCGATCGGCCAGCGCAGGATCGTCGCCGGGTCGCAAACCACGTCGTATAGCGCAGCGACCGACGCGTAGCCGGTGTGAAGAAAGGCAAAGACGTCGGCGACGATTTCCGAAGTCCAAGCTGTCCACATCTGCTGCAACTCGGCGTCGCCGGACGTTGCATTCGCGATGACGTTGCGCATGGAGTCGGTCCATCCCGTCAAAAACGCGACTTGGTGGCCGACCTCGTGGAACAGCGAGGTCGGGCGATAGAGGTTGTGGCGGACGATCTTGATCGCCGCGACCGGCATCACGGACTCCGGAGACCAGAGCCTGACGCCAGCGCGTATGATCGAGGCGCCGGTTCCCTTGTCTTGATAAACTAGTACCGGCGGCACGGGCTTCTGGGCGCGTTCGAGCACTTCGGTCATGCTCCTGACCGCGAGATAGTCAAGTGTCGACAACGCCCCTCGCAGCAGCGGGCTCGTCCGCGAATTGACCGCGTCACCCAGAAAATCGAGTGTTGTGTCGACCTGAATGTAGCGGCGGCGGAAGCGCTGAACTCCTCGCCCGGCCTCGATGAGCGCGGCGGGCTCGTGCCCAGCCGCTGCGATCTCGCGCTCGACGCTTTCGCCCAGCGCGACAAGCGCCTCGACCATGCGGTGAAGTTCGCGCCGCAAGGGCACGCCCGTTGTCCGTTCGACCGAATGCCACGCTTCGCTCGAGGCGAACTCCTCGGCATTGCGGAATACCCGCGCCGAGGCGAGCCAATGGGTCAGCTGACGGCGCAGGTCAGCGGCGACCAGGCCCGCGGCTAAATCAACCGCTTCGCTCATTTGCGGCCGCTCCCGCTCGCAACGACGATCGTCGCGGTTGGCTTGCCTTCCAGCATGCGGGCAAATGCGGCCAAGGTCGGAACCGGTGCGCCCGGCCCGAGCTTCGCCATACCCGGCACGCCTTCGAGCCGGACGCGCAGACGAACGCCGGGATCGGGATGCGCGGCCGCCCGCTCGAAGGCATCGGCATTGCCGCGTAGCCATTCCGCGATCGCCGGAAGAACCCAGGCGCCGATTCGCTTGCGCAGCACCGCGGCGAACCCCTGCGGGAGGTGCCCGCCGCTGCGGGCGGCAAAGGTCTCGATATCTTCGCCGTCGGCGCCGTCCTCGCCCGCCGCCGCGCCGGTCGCGCCGGTCTCGCTGGCCCGCTGGGCAAACGAACGGTAGGCGGTCGTCAGCAGGCGCAGGAGTTCGGCATGACCCTTGCCGCTTCGCAGCGTCTGCGCGATGCCCTGCGCCTCGGGTTCGGACAGATAGAAGCCGACCGTTATCCGCGATTTGCCCGGGTTGAGCGTGAGCCAGACCCGGCCGGGCGTGATGCCGCGCCCGCCCGTACCCGCCACCTGCAGCGCCGGATCGAGGGGCTCGAGCACGTAAATGCGCTGTCCTGCGGCCAGCCTGCGGTGCGTGCGCAGGAACCGGGGAGCCACCCGCACTCCGAGTCCCGGCTCGCGCAGAAGCGCTCCCGCGGCCCGGCGATTCAGCGGAAAGACGCCGAGCTTGGGTCGACGCCCGACGCGGTCGTGGCGCAGCATGGCGGCGGCGGTCGAACCCGGCCGTGCCTGGAAGATGTGCATCTTTGCCCGCAATGGAAAGCGCCCGCCCGCGGCTTGGATCGCGCCCGCGAGGTCACCCCCGCCGAATGCCGGAAGTGCCTGGGCCGTCCGGGCCGAAATTGAGACTTCGGGCACTCGATCATATTTGGCATAGGCCCGCATCGCCTGCGGCAAACGCGCGACGAAGGTGCCGCCGAGTGACGGTGCAAGCTGCATCTCGCCGCGGATCTGATCTTGCGGAAAGAACGACGCGGCGGCCTCGCCGAAGGCCTCGGCGACCGCGACCTCGGCGAGGTCGTCATGCTCGAACAGCCACTCCTCCTGCTCGGCAAGGCGGCGCACGGTGTCTTCAACCACGCCGGCAAGCGCTATCGCCCCGGAATCGACCTCATGCACGTCGAGCCCCCCTTCGGCCTCCGCCTCCAGCGAAACGGTTCGCAGCCCGGCATCTATGATCGCGCGCGACAACGGGCCGGACTGGTCAGGTCCGACCCACGGAGCGATGGTTTTGCCGAGATAGCCCGCGAGCAGCGAGACCACCTTCGGCCGCCCGACCAGGCGCAGCCCGACGCGCAGCGCGGCCAGCAAAACCGGAGCGAACTGCTCGATCTCCGCTGCAACGTCCGCTTCGCCGGCCTCGCGGCTCAATCCGGCGATCAAAGCGCCGCGCGCAGCCGCAAGGTCGGTGAGCTCGTGGCTTTCGACCAAGCTCTCCGGTGTCTCTTCGCCAAAGGTCTCGTCGTCCGCTTCAGCCACCGCGGGACTCGCGATCGCCTCGGCAAGGCTCAGATCGAAGGATTCTGCCAGGTCGCCGGTGTCGGTGGGCGTCGCCGCGGCCATTGGCGGCGCATCGACGGCGGGCTCAGGCCCCGCCACGGGCATCGGTTCCGCGCTCGTCGCAGTCGCCGGGGGCGCGGCCGGAACCGTTGCCTGAGGCATCTTCTTCAGCAACCGCTGAGCCAGGGTGCGGGCGGCCGGCTGGAGAGGTTCGGGCAGGCGTCCGATTGCGAATCGCAATACCCGTTCCAAAAGCGGCTGGATCAGCCCGCGCAGCCGCTTGAGCGCCGGTCCGAGAAGCGGGCTGAGAAGCGGCGCGGCCACCGCGCCGACTTGCTTCGCTGCGCTGGCCACGCTGCGGACCACCTTCTTGGCCTTGCGAATGAGCGAACCGATGAATTCTTCGCCGGCCGGGGTCAGGTCGCCGATCTGCGGGTCCAGCTGGTCGAGCCGGGCATCGAGCTCGTCCTGCCCGAGTTCGCCGGGGACGAAGTCGGCAAGCTCCCGTTCGAGCGACGACAGGTATTGGTCGGCTTCGAACTGGATTGGTGCGAGCCAGGACCGTGCGAAACGTTCGCGATCAGGTCCGTATAACATGCCCTCGCCTTGGAACCTCTGTTCGACGGCCTCCTCGGTTTCGTCGGCCAGGTTGGCGATGGCCGCGTCGAAGCCCTCGTCATGCAGTTCCGCCAACAACTGATCAATCTGGTCGTCACTCTTGTTCGACCCGTGCGGGCCTTCAGATTCGGCAAATGGACTTACGCCACTTGCGATTGCGATGGACGAAGCGAGGCGAGGGGGCGCAGCCGTTTCGGCGAATGCCGCGAACGGCGATTCCGGCGAGCCTTCGGACGCAAATTCGGTCCGTCCTCCCAGCGCCAATTCCATCACGAAGTCTCCTCGTCGGGCAAATGATTTGCTCGTGGCACCAGAGCACATCGGGCGTCAGCAAACGTGGCGCGACCTGTTGACCATACGTTGAAGCGCCGTCGCGCCGGATGAGCGGACGCGTGTCTCTCGCAGTCCCCGCCGCGTCCGCCTTTCGTCCGGTCGCCGTTCTAAAAACGTCCGCGCCCGTTCAAGCCGCGCGCAAAAGCCCGGCTTCCTCCATTTTGCGCGTAAGGCCAGGCATCGGATCGACCCCCAGATCCTCGTTGAGATGCTTCGCCAGCGCGCGATAGCAGCGGATCGCCTCAAACCGGTTATGCTGTGCAAGGTGGACATCGATCAAAGCTTCGCTAGCGGATTCGCGCAAAGGCTCTGCGGCCACCGCCGCGGAGCCCGCTTTGATCGCCAGCGGAAAGTTACCGTGGGAGAGCAAGGTGCGGCAAGCGCACTCCAAGGCCTGGACGCGAAGCACACGAAAATCCTCTTGCGCGGCGATCGCCCATTCTTCGTGCCACCCCGGCAGGACGTCGGAGGCGAACAGATCGATCTCATCGAAGGTGACAGGCGCGGCTTCGATCGCGCGCGCCGCCGCGCGGCGGGCCTGGTGGAGATCGCATTCGACGTCGAATGCAAGCTGGTCGTCGCTCGCTTCGATCCAGTGTCGGGGCGTTTGCCACAGCGAGCGCCGCAGATTGGCTCGACCCGATTCCTCGGGAAGATCGGGCCAGAGCGCATCGGCAGCGGCCGTACGCGATAGTTGGCCGCCGCTTATGGCAAGCAGCGCGATCAGCCTGCGTGCAGGCAGTGAAAGCTTCGCCGGCGGGAAAAACCCCAGTCGTCCGATCACCACGACCTTGATGAGCTCTGACATGGCGAGACCCTCGCGCTAATCCGATAACAAGCAAACGCGCTCATATTCAATGAGCGCTCGCGATCCGAGGGGCGCGACCATCTTTTCAGGCACCGGAGAATCACCATGTGCCTTGGGCAATCCGGTCAGCCCTTGTCGCGAGTAGAAGCCATTATTGAGAACATATTCGCGAAAAGAGAATTTGCTTACGCCAGACGGTGCGGCAAGGACCGCGGAGGCTGCCGCGCAACCTGCCAGAAACAGCAGCGTTGCTTCCAAGCAAGGCAGCGAACGCGCGCTTGCTCATGTTTTTCCCCTTTGCATCATCCACTGTGGCGCAAGAGGACGCAACTGTTACCGTGGGTCGGATAACATCACTATCACCGTGGTCGTGATTGAAGCGTGATGATCGTCACGCATATATTCGGCAACTGTTAAAGGATTTTCCAAGATAGTAAATAAAATTGAATGTCTTGCTTGAGCGCGGTTCGCTCAGGACTGCCTAGTAACTGAGGGTGATGCTCCCACCCAAAGCGGCTCGATAAGATCTTGGCAGCGGAACAAGCAGACAGGTCTCGCCCGCGAGGCCGGACGCCAAAACGCACGCTCCGTTCCAGCCGAAAGGATTGATCGTGACAAATCTGAATCGGCGACCTGTTTCCAGGGTACATCAGGGGCCGCCAGGCACATGCCGCTCTTGCTCGCATTTTTGCAACGAAGCGTTCCGTTCATTGCATTGGATAGGTAGGGTGAAAAGCGGCAAGGTCGCCATATGGGGCTGTTCGCAAAATTGCCGTTGAAGCCGGATCCCTTTCTGCTCTTTCTGATCGGGGTCGTCGCCGCCGCTTCCCTGGCGCCGGTGAGCGGGGTCATGGCCGACTGGGTTGGAAAGCTAGCCGACCTCGCGATCGTCCTGCTGTTCTTCCTTCATGGTGCGAAGCTGTCGCGCGAAGCGATCCTGCGCGGCGCCGGCAATTGGCGGCTCCATCTGCTCGTGCTCGGCTCGACCTATGTGCTGTTCCCTGCGCTAGGCCTAGGGCTCGCGGCGCTGGCCGCGGGCTGGGTCGATCCGGTGCTGTTGTCCGGCCTCACCTATCTCAGCCTGCTGCCTTCGACGGTCCAGTCCTCGATCGCCTTCACCGCGATCGCCGGCGGGAATGTCGCGGCAGCGGTGTGCAGCGCATCGCTGTCGAACCTGCTCGGCATTTTCCTGACACCGCTGCTCGTCGGCTTGTTCATGAACGCCGCTGGCGAAGGCACGGCCTCATCCTGGCACGCGATCGAGGCGATCATTTTCCAATTGCTCGTGCCGTTCCTGGGTGGCCACCTGCTGCGCCCCTTGATCGGCGGTTTCATCGATCACCACAAGAAGATCCTTCAGCCGGTCGATCGGGGCTCGATCCTGCTCGTCGTCTATTCGGCGTTCAGCGCTGCCGTGATCCAGGGTATATGGACGAAAGTCAGTGGTTTCGACCTGCTCGCGTTGCTGCTGTTGAGCGCGGTGATTCTGGCGGTCGTGATGATCGTCAACAGCCTCGTCGCGCGGCTTATCGGCATGCCCCGCGAGGATAGTATCGTCATGCTGTTCTGCGGATCGAAGAAAAGCCTCGTATCCGGCGTACCGATGGCGGGGGCGCTGTTTCCGCCAGCGCAGGTTGGCATGATCATCCTGCCGCTGATGATCTTTCATCAGCTCCAGCTGTTCGTCTGCGCCTGGCTGGCGAACCGCCTCCGCCGGCAGGGTGAGGCGCCGGCCATGGCCGAGGCGATTGCGGCGGTCGATCCGACCGCCTTGCCCCGTACCGAGGCCGAGATCGATGCGGCCGCCGCCAAGATCGGGATCGCGATACCCGAGGGCTGCAAGCCCGGCGTCGCCGCCAATCTCGAGCTGCTCGGTCGGCACGCCGACAGGTTGGTGGGTAAACGGCAAACATGAAGCAGGTGATCGAGATCGCCGAAGCGGTTCGTGCCGGCCGGATCTCCGCCCGGCACATTGTCGAGGATTGCCTCGCGGCACTGGAAGCCGATCGCAACAGCCTTGTCGCGATCACCCGCCTGCTCGCCGATCGCGCGCGCGCCGAAGCGGCGCGGGTCGACGCTATCATCGCCGCAGCCAAAGATCCCGGCCCGCTCGCCGGGGTTCCTTATGGCGTCAAGGATCTGTTCGACGTTGCCGGCTTGCCGACCACCGCGGGATCCAGCCTGTACGCCGACGCGATGCCCGCCGCGACCGACGCCGAGGCGATCCGTCGCTTGAGCCAGGCCGGCGCGATCCTTGTCGCGACGCTCAACATGGACGAGTTTGCCTACGGCTTTGCGACGATCAACGAACGGCATGGCACGACGCGCAATCCGCACGACCCCGGCCGGATGGCTGGCGGTTCCTCGGGCGGTTCGGCGGCAATCGTCGCGGCTGGCCTGCTGCCCTTTTCGATTGGCTCCGATACCAACGGCTCGATCCGGGTGCCGGCCAGCCTCACCGGGCTCTATGGACTCAAGCCGACCCACGGCGCTCTGCCGATGGATGGCGTCTTCCCCTTCGCCGAGAGTTTCGACGATGTGGGCCCCTTCACCCTGTCGGCGGCCGACATGCGTCGTGTTTGGGAAGTATTGGCGGGAACAAGGGCGGCAGCGACCGGACGGGGGTTGCGCATCGCCCGCCTTGGCGGCCGCTTCCGCGAGAATGCCGATCCGCAGCAGATCGCGGCGATCGACGCGATCGCGCCGGGCTCGCCGATGATCGATCCCCCCGATATCGCCCGCGCGCGCTCGGCGGCTTTCTTGATCACTGCGGCCGAGGGTGGCGCGCTGCACCGTCAAGCGCTCGCGCGGGACGCGCTGGCCTTCGATCCGGCCACCCGCGACCGGCTGATCGCCGGAGCGCTGCTGCCGCGCGCCCTTTATGAAAAGGCACAGGCCTTTCGCGCCAGCTTCAGGCAGGCGATGCTCGCGCTGATCGACGATTGCGACATATTGTTGGCGCCCGCCGCACCCGCCGTCGCCCCGACCATCGCCGATCCCCGCATTCTGATCGACGGTTCGCTGGTGTCCGCCCGCACCGATCTCGGCATCCACACTCAACCGATCAGCTTCACCGGTCTGCCCGCGCTTGCGGCGCCGTTACGCCGCCCCGGCCAGCTACCGCTCGGCCTCCAGTTGATCGGCAAACCCGGCGGCGAGGCGGCACTGTTCGATTTTGCCGATGAATTGGAGCGCGCCGGAGTGATCGGCGCATCGCCCGCACTCCGGGTAAGGCAGGGGGAAGACGCATGACGGAGCCGCGGAACAATCGGCTGGACCGCTATTTCGCCTTGTCCGAACGGGGCACGTCGACACGCACCGAGGTGTTGGCGGGCTTCACCACCTTTCTGACGATGGCCTATATCGTGCTGGTCAATCCCGCGATCCTGGGCGCCGCCGGTATGCCGGTCGCCTCGGTTGCCGCCGCCACCTGCTTCGCCGCCGCCTTCGCCTCGATCCTGATGGGCGTCGTCGCCAACACGCCGCTGGCGCTGGCGCCGGGCATGGGCCTCAACGCCTATTTCGCGTTCACCGTCGTCCAGCAGATGGGAGTGCCCTGGCCGGTCGCGTTGGGCTGCGTGCTGATCTCGGGCGTCGCCTTCCTCATCCTGACGCTAACCGGGGTGCGACAGCTGATCGTCTCGGTGATCCCGCCCTATCTGTTCGCGGCAGTGGCGGGCGGCATCGGCCTGTTCATCGGCTTCATCGGGCTGAAGAACGCCGGGATCGTCGTTGCCAATCCCGCCACCTTCGTTGCGCTGGGCGACCTCAGGGCGCCGGGCGCCGCACTCGCCCTGTTCGGCATGCTGCTGATCGGCGCGCTCAGCGTCTGGAACGTTCGCGGTGCGATGTTGATCGGTATCATCGCGACGACGATCATCGGGTGGATCTTCGGCCAGGTCAGCGTCAAGCCGGAGCCCTATAGCCTCGGCGCGCTGACGGGCACCGCGTTCAAGCTCGATCTGGGCGGCGTCTTCGGGCTGGGCGGCAGCCACGGCCTCGGTCTCCTTGAAATCCTCTTCGTCTTCCTGTTCGTCGACCTGTTCGACAATATCGGCACCCTTGTCGGCGTGACCAAAAGGGCGGGTTTGATGGACGCCGCTGGGCGCATCCCCAACCTCAACCGGATCCTGATCACCGACGCCACCGCGACGATCGTCGGATCGCTGGCGGGCACCAGCACCGTCACCTCCTATGTCGAGAGCGCGGCCGGCGTTCAGGCGGGCGGGCGCACCGGGCTGACCGCGGTTGTCACCGGCATCCTCTTCTTCGCCACCATGTTCGTCGCGCCCTATGCGCAGATCGTGCCGCTCGCGGCGACCGCACCCGCGCTGATCATCGTCGGCGGGCTGATGCTGGTGCCGCTGATCGAAGTGAAATGGGAAGAGCCGATGTCGGCGATCCCGGCCTTTCTGACGGTGGCTATGATCCCGCTCACCTTCTCGATCGCCAACGGCCTCGCCTTCGGGATCACCGCGCACGCCGCGCTCAAGCTGCTGCGCGGCACCGCCGATCGGAAGGACTGGTTCCTGTTCCTGCTCGCCGGTCTCTTCGTTATCCGCTTCGCCTGGATGGGAGGGGCCGCATGATCCGCCTCGCCGGTCTCGCCCTGTTCGGGTTGCTCGGGCTGCTCGCTACGCCGGCGACCGCGAAGCTGTTCGACAAGACGCCGCGCACCGTCGTGATGACCGCCTTTCCGCCCGAATGGGACGCGCTGGTTCGCTCGGTCGAGAAACCGAAAAGCTACAAGATCAATGGCGGCACCTTCCTGACCGGCACGATGGCGGGCAAGCCGGTGCTGCTGATGCAGAGCAATGTCAGCATGGTCAACGCGGCGATGAACAGCCAGCTGGTGATCGACCGTTTCGCGGTCAAGCGGATCGTTTTTTCCGGCATCGCCGGCGGCGTCGATCCGGCGCTGTCCATTGGTGATGTCGTCGTGCCCGCCGACTGGGCCCAATATCTGGAGGTGTCCTTCGCCCGCCAGACGCCCAAGGGCTGGGTGGTGCCCGAACCGGTCGATGCCGACGCGCCGCCCAATTTCGGGATGATGTTCCCACGCGGCGTCCGCCTCGGCAACGCCGCCCAACCGATGCGCCGCCATTATCGGCTGCCGGTGGATGCCGCGCTGCTTGACCTCGCCCGCAAGACCGCCGCCACCGTGACGTTGCGCCGCTGCGTCAACGGGTCCGCCGCCTGCCTCGTCCATGAACCCAGGATCGTCGTCGGCGGCACCGGCGTCAGCGCTGGCGTATTCGCCGACAATGCCGCGTTCCGCGATTATCTGTTCAAGGCGTGGGCGGCCGATGTGCTCGACATGGAAAGCGCCGCCGTCGTCCAGGTCGCCTACGCCAACCAGGTTCCGGTGATCGTTTTTCGGAGCCTGTCGGACCTTGCCGGCGGCGATGCGGGCGAGAACCAGATGAACACGTTCATGGCGCTCGCCTCGAGCAACAGCGCCGATGTCGTCCGCGCCTTCGTCGCAGCGCTGCCGGACTGAACGCATGACGCTCAAGACAGTCACGGGCGGCAAGGGCATGGTGAGCGCGCCGCACTGGCTCGCCTCGCAGGCGGGACTCGACGTGCTACGCGACGGCGGTAACGCGATCGAGGCGGTGGTCGCGGTCGCAGCGACGCTCGCCGTCGTCTATCCGCACATGACCGGGATCGGCGGCGACGGCTTCTGGCTGATCGCCGAACCCGACGGCCGCATCCACGGCATCCATGGCTGCGGCGGCGCGGCGGCGAGCGCGGACCTTGCGCTCTATGCGGACCATGACATCGTTCCAGTGCGCGGGCCGCTCGCGGCGAACACGGTGGCGGGAACGATTTCGGGCTGGGCGGCGGCGCTGGCCGGCGCCAGCAGCTCGCTGCCGCTCGCCCGGCTGCTGCGCGACGCGATCCGTCACGCCGAGGAGGGCGTGGCCGTGACGGCCGGCGGCGCGGCCATAGCCTCGGCCAAGGGCGGCGAGCTGCGTGGCCAGCCCGGGGCCTATGCCGCGATCTTCGAACCCGAAGGCCGGCCGCTCAGGGAGGAGGACAGGCTCGTCCAGCCGGCGTTGGCGCGAACGTTGCGTGCGCTCGCCGCCGATGGTCTCGATGATTTCTATCATGGCCGGCTGGCTCGAGTGATCGCCGATGACCTCACCGCGCTCGGCAGCCCGGTTTCAGCCGCCGACCTTGCCGGGCATAGCGCAACCCGGCCCGAGCCGCTGCATGTTCCCATCAAGGGTGCGACGCTCTACAATAGCGCGCCGCCGACGCAGGGCTTCGCCTCGCTCGCCATCCTCGCCTTATTCGATCGGCTGCAGGCCGACGAGGCGAGCAGTTTCGCGCATGTCCATGGCCTGGTCGAAGCGACCAAGCAGGCTTTCCTGCTTCGCGATATCCATGTGGGCGATCCGGCCTTTCATGACTACGACCATCAGGGTCTGCTCGATGACGCAGGCGCGCTCGACCGGCTCGCGGAGGTGATCGATCCGGCGCGCGCGCTCGCCTGGCCGCGGCCTTCGGCGCAGGGCGACACATGCTGGTTCGCTGCCGCCGACGGCGAGGGGCGCGTCGTCAGCGCGATCCAGTCGACCTACTTCGAGTTTGGATCGGGCCTCGTGCTGCCGCAGACCGGCATTACCTGGCAGAACCGCGGCAGCAGTTTCCGCCTCGCGGCGAACGGATGGAACGCGCTCCGCCCTGGCCGCAAGCCCTTCCACACGCTCAACCCCGCGCTTGCCTGCTTCGCCGACGGCCGGACGATGGCCTATGGTACGATGGGCGGTGAGGGCCAGCCGCAGACCCAGGCGGCGCTGTTCAGCCGCTACGCCCGTTTCGGCGTCGACCTGCAACAGGCGATTAGCGCGCCGCGCTGGCTGCTCGGCCGCACCTGGGGCGAGGAGAGCACGACGCTGAAGCTCGAAGATGGTTTCGACGAGGCGCTCTACATCGAGCTGGCCGCGGCCGGGCATGATGTCGAGCGGGTCGGCCCGCTGACCGCGATGATGGGCCATGCCGGCGCGATCGTCCGCCATCCCGACGGCCGGCTCGAAGGTGCTACCGATCCGCGCAGCGACGGCAGCGTGGCCGCGTGGTGAGCCTCTCCACTCCCGGCGGGGCGCGGGCTGTGGCGCGCTGCGACATGCTCGGCGTGCCACCCTTCAGCGACATGGAGGGCGGGCTTTATCGAGGCTATTTGACGCCGGCGCACCGGGCCGCGATCGATCGGGTCGGCGCCTGGATGGCTGAGGCCGGAATGCGCGTCACCCTCGATCCGGCCGCCAACCTCGTCGGCCGCTATGACGGAGCGGTCCCCGGCGCGCCGACGCTGATCATCGGCAGCCATATCGACAGCGTTCGCGACGGCGGACGCTACGATGGAACGCTCGGGATCATGCTCGGTATCGAAGCGGTCGATGCGTTGAACCTCGGCGAGCGACGCCTCCCCTTCGCGATCGACGTCGTCGCCTTCGGCGACGAGGAGGGGTCGCGCTTCCCGGCTGCCATGCTGACGTCGAAGGCCGTCGCCGGCACGCTCGGCGCGGATCAGCTGGATGTGGTGGACGACGAAGGCGTGGACCTCGCAAGCGCGCTCCGCCGGTTTCATCCGACTGATGATGAAATGACGGGGGGCGGCGCCGTCGTGGGCGGCGAGGCGCTCGGCATATCCGGCTTCCACAATGCAAGACGCCGGGCATGCGCCTCGTTCGCATATCTCGAAGCTCATATCGAGCAGGGGCCGCTGCTCGAAGCCGAAGGGCTGGCGGTGGGCACCGTCACCGGCATCGCGGCGCAACTCCGCTACCAAGTGCGGGTCCGGGGGCTGGCGGGACACGCCGGCACGACGACGATGGCGCTGCGCCACGACGCGCTTGCCGGAGCCGCCGAGATGATGCTGGCGATCGAGCGGATTGCGCGCGCCGATGCGTCCGATCTGGTCGCGACCGTCGGCCGGATCGAGGCGCTGCCCGGCGCCGCTAATGTCATCCCCGGCGCGGTCACCTTCACCATCGACATACGATCGGGAGACGGCGCGCGGCGTGACCGCGCGGCGGAGACGATACTCGCCGCAATCACCGAGATCGCCGACGGACGCCGGCTGATCTTGGCAATCGAAAAAGTGCATGATCTTGCCGCGAGTCCCTGCGATCCTCGGTTGATGGAGCTGATGGACGCCGCCATCGCCGACGCCGGCCAGCCGGTGCGCCGTCTCGTTTCGGGCGCCGGCCACGACGCGATGGTGATGGCCGCGCTCTGCCCCACCGCGATGCTGTTCATCCGCTGCAGGGGCGGCATCAGCCACAATCCCGCCGAGCATGTCGAGCCCGAAGACGCCGATATCGCACTTCGCGTGATGCTTGGCTTTATCGATCGCCTGGGGAGCCGCCTGTGACATCCGATCTCCCACCCGGTCTGTTTGGCCAGATCGATCCGCCGCAGCGGTTGCTGATGGGTCCCGGTCCGGTCAACGCCCATCCGCGCGTATTGCGCGCGATGGCCGCCGACCTGCTCGGCCAGTTCGACCCCGAGATGACCGGCTATATGAATGAGGTGATGGCGCTCTACCGTCCGATCTTCGGCACGCACAACCGCTGGACGATGCTGATCGACGGCACCGCGCGGGCGGGGATCGAGGCAGCCCTGGTCAGCCTGGTCGCGCCGGGGGACCGGGTGCTGGTGATCAATTTCGGCCGCTTCGGGCTGCTGCTCGGCGAGATACTTGGCCGGATAGGCGCGACGATCGAGACGGTCGACGCGGCTTGGGGCCAGATTGTGCCGATCGAGGCGATCGATGCAGCCGTCTCGCGCTTTAGCCCCAAGGTCGTCGCCTGTGTCCATGGCGACACGTCGACGACGATGGCGCAGCCGCTCGACGGCCTTGGCGATATCTGCCGGGCGAACGGCGCGCTTTGCTATGTCGATGCGACCGCGACGATCGGGGGCATGGCGGTGGCCGCCGACCGCTGGGGCGCCGATGTCGTGACCGGCGGGCTTCAGAAATGCCTTGGCGGCCCTTCGGGTTCGGCACCGATCACCATCTCCGATGCCGCCGCGTCGCATATCTTTGCCCGCCGTCATGTTGAAAAGGGCATCCGCCGCGACGACCTCGTCGATGGTGCCGGCCCCCGCATCGGTTCCAACTATTTCGACCTTGCGATGATCATGGACTATTGGTCCGAAAAGCGGCTCAACCATCACACCGAGGCGACCACGATGCTCTATGCCGCACGCGAGTGTGCGCGAGTGATGCTGGGGGAGGGGTTAGAAGCGCGCTATGCCCGCCACGCCGCCGCCAGCCGGGCGATGATCGCCGGGCTGCGCGCGATGGGCCTGGCCATCTTCGGCGACGACGCCCACCGCATGACCAACGTCACCGGCGTCTTCATTCCCGAAGGCATCGACGGCGAGCGAGTCCGCACCGCGATGCGCGATCAATTCGAGATCGAGATCGGCACCGCCTTCGGCCCGCTGCAGGGCCGCATCTGGCGGATCGGCGCGATGGGCTACAATGCGATGAAGCACAAGGCGCTGATCACCCTGGCCGCGCTCGAGGCCTGCCTCCGGATCGAGGGCTTCAGGCTGCCGGCTGGCGAAGCCGTCACCGCCGCGATGGCGGCGTGGGACGCATGAGCGAGGCCCGCGATCTCGCCGGCTATGGCGCGACCCCGCCCGAAGCGCGATGGCCCGGCGGCGCGCGGGTCGCCGTACAGTTCGTGATCAACTATGAGGAGGGCGCCGAGAACAGCGTCCTCAACGGCGACAGGGGATCCGAAGCCTTCCTTTCCGAAATGGTCGGCGCCCAAAGCCATCCAGCCCGCGCGATGGCGATGGAAAGCCTTTACGAATATGGCAGCCGCGCCGGCTTCTGGCGGCTCCATCGACTGTTCGTCGAGCGCGGCCTGCCCGTCACCGTGTTCGGTGTCGCCAGGGCGATGGCGATGAACCCGGCCGCGGTCGAGGCGATGCAGGCGGCCAACTGGGAGATCGCCAGTCACGGCTTGCGCTGGATCGACTATCAACATGTGCCCGAGGACATCGAGCGCACTCATATTGCCGAGGCGATCGCACTCCATGCCGAATTGACCGGCGAGCGCCCGCTCGGCTGGTATCAGGGTCGCACCTCGCCCAACACCGCCCGATTGATCGCCGAGGAGGGTGGCTTCGTCTATGACGCCGACAGCTACGCCGACGACCTGCCCTATTGGGACCGCCGGCACGGACGCGCGCAGCTGATCGTTCCTTATACGCTCGACGCCAACGACATGAAGATGGTCGCCTATAATGGCTTTACCGAGGGCGAGCAGTTCTTCCGCTATCTGCGCGACACGTTCGACCAGCTTCGCGAGGAAGGCGGCCGGATGATGTCGATCGGCCTGCACGGCCGCATCGCTGGCCGCCCCGCCCGGGCCCGCGCCCTCGGCCGCTTCCTCGATCATATCGCCGCCGTCGAGGAAGTCTGGATCGCGCGCCGCATCGATATCGCCCGTCACTGGATGGAGGTGCATCCGGCATGACCGCGCTGTTCGAGCACAGCCCCTGGGTCGAAGGGCGCGCCGACGCCCGCCCCTCATCGGGTGACCGCCTCGCCGACCTGATGGCGGTTGTTCGTGAGGCGAGTGATGAGGAACGGCTCGCGCTGATCCGAGCGCACCCCGAATTGGCGGGCAAGGCGGCGATCGATCGAACGCTGACTGACGCGTCGGCCGCCGAGCAGGCTTCAGCCGGGCTCGATCGGCTGACCTCGGAGGAATATGAACGCTTCCACAAGCTCAACGCCGCCTATCGCGAGCGCTTCGATTTTCCCTTCATCATTTGCGTCCGGCTGACCGACAAGGCGGGGATCCTCGCCGCGATGGAACGTCGGCTCGGCAATGATCGCGATGCGGAGATCGCCACCGCGATCGGCCAGATCGGTGAGATCGTCAGGCTCCGACTGGAGGACAAGAAGTGAGCCCGCCCGACGCGATCGGCCTCGACGCGCTCGAAGCCGAGCTTGCGCGACAGCTGATGCTGATCGGCCATGGCGGCGCTGACTGGACGCGGCCGCGCAGCCACGCGGAAGGCCATGTCTATGATGTGGTGATCGTCGGCGGCGGACAGAGCGGGCTTTCGGCTGCTGTCGGCCTGCTCCGCGAGCGAGTGAGCAACATCCTCATCATCGATGAGAGCCCTCAGGGATTCGAAGGCCCCTGGGAGACCTATGCGCGGATGATCACGCTGCGGACGCCCAAGGAGCTCAACTCGATCGACTTCGGCGTGCCGGCGCTCGCCTATCGCGCGTGGTGGGAAGCGCAGCATGGCTCAGCCGGTTGGGCGGCGGTCGACAAGATCGCCCGCGGCGACTGGATGGACTATCTGCGCTGGTATCGCTGCGTGCTGGCGCTGCCAGTCCGCAACGACACGCGGCTGAGCCTGATCGAGCCGATCGGGAACGGCCTCCACCGGCTCCACCTCGACGGGCAGCCGCCGCTGCTCGCGCGCAAGGTCATCCTCGCCACGGGCATCCAGGGCGGGGGCGAATGGCATGTCCCGTCGATGATCGCCGATGCCCTGCCGCGCCATCGCTACGCGCATACCAGCGAGCCGATCGATTTCGACGCGCTCAAGGGCGGGCGGATCGGTATATTGGGAGGCGGCGCATCCGCCTTCGACAACGCCAATGCGGCGCTCGCGCTTGGCGTCGGCGAGGCGCATGTTTTCATCCGCCGCCCCGAGCTGCCGCGAATCAACCCGATCCGTTTCATGGAACGGGTCGGTTTCACCGGCCGCTATCCGGCGTTGTCCGACGCCGAGAAATATGCGGTGATGGCGTCATTTCTCCACCATAACCAGCCGCCGACCAACGACACGTTCGAGCGGGCCGCGGCGCGGCCGGGCTTCGCGCTTCATCTCGGATCGCCCTGGCTGTCGGTGGCGCAGCACGATCAGCATATCGTTGTGACGACCCCGAAGGGCATCCACCATTTCGACTTTGTCCTATTGTCGACCGGGCTGGTCAGCGACCCTGGGCTCCGTCCCGAGCTCGGCCTGGTGGGCGATCGCATCGCGCGTTGGGCCGATCGATACACGCCGCCGCCGGGCACCGCCAACGCGCTGATCGAAGCTCATCCCTATCTCGGCCCGGGCTTCGAGCTGTTGCCGCGAGCGGCCGGGGACGCCGGGGCGCTGCACGGACTCTTCGCCTTCAACTATTCGGCGCTGATCAGCCTCGGGCTTTCGGCGTCCGCGCTGTCGGGGCTGCGGACGGCGCTGCCCCGGCTGGTCAAGGGGGTCGCCGACCAGCTATTCCTAGACGACCGTGAGAGTCTGATCGCCGACCTGCTCGCCTATGACGAGCAGGAATTCCTCGGCCAATGGCCCGCACGGCAGGAGGGCGCGGCGGCATGAGCAGCCTTTCGACCCATGTCCTCGACACCACCCATGGGTGCCCCGCGGAGGGGGTCGAGCTGCGCCTGTGGGCGACGGACGGCACCCTCCTCTTTTCGGGCGTCACCAACGCGGATGGCCGCTGCCCGGGCCTGCCAGCTATCGAACGCGGGCGCTACCGCCTGACCTTCGCGATCGCCGCTTATTTCCGCGGGCAGGGCGCCGCGCTGTCCGATCCGCCGTTCCTCGACGTCGTCGCGATCGATTTCGGCATCGCCGACGACGGGCATTACCACGTGCCCCTGCTGGCATCCCCCTTCGGCTATTCGACCTATCGGGGAAGCTGAGATGGGGCTGCGTTTCCTCCTCGATGGCGAGACGGTGGAGATCGCCGAGGTCGATCCGACCGCCACGCTGCTCGATCATCTGCGCTACGGGATGGGTAGGACAGGCACCAAGGAAGGGTGTGCGGAAGGTGATTGCGGGGCCTGTACCGTGCTGGTGGGTGAGCTCGATACGAGCGGCGAAGCGATCGCCTGGCGCGCGGTGAACGCTTGCATCTTGTTCCTGCCGATGCTCGACGGCAAGGCGCTGCTGACCGTGGAGAGCCTCGCGGCGAAGGGCGTGCTCAATCCGCTCCAAAGCTGCATGGCCGGCAATGGCAGCTCGCAATGCGGATTCTGCACGCCGGGGTTCGTCATGTCGCTTTATGGTCGCAGCATCGGCGCGGTCGGCTCGGCGCTGCCGGTCGAGGACGTCATCGCCGGCAATCTGTGCCGCTGCACCGGCTATGGCCCAATCCTCGCCGCCGCCGACGCGCTGAGCGAACTGCCGCGCGACGATAGCTATCTGATCCCCAGGCTCAAGCAGCTGTCGCGAGCCGAGCCCGTCTCGGGCGTCTGCGGCGATCGGCGGTGGTTCGTTCCCCGTACGTCCAACCAGCTGGCCGACCTTCTCGCCGCCTATCCCGATGCACGCATGGTGGCTGGCGCCACCGATGTCGGCCTGTGGGTCACCAAGGGCCTCCAGAGGCTCGACAGCGTCATCTTTGTCGGCGACATCGCCGAACTGCGCCGAATCGATGAGACGCCGAAGGGTCTCACGATCGGTGCCGGCGTCCGCTACGCCGACGCCCATATGGCGTTGGCACGCCTTCATCCCGATCTTGGCGAGCTGGTCCGCCGCATTGGCGGCCTCCAGGTTCGCAACGCCGGCACGGTTGGCGGCAATATCGCCAACGCGTCGCCGATCGGCGACGGTCCACCCGCGATGATCGCCCTCGGCGCCACCCTTATGCTGCGCAGCAATTCGGGTGTGCGGACCCTGCCCATCGAAGATTATTTCATCGAATATGGCCGGCAGGACCGCCGCGCGGGCGAGTTCGTCGAGGGCGTCCACATCCCCGCGCCCGGCTCCGACGACATCGTCCACATCTCGAAACTGTCGCGCCGGTTCGACAGCGACATTTCGGCGGTGTGCGGCGCGTTCAAGCTGACTGTGCGCGACGGCGTGATCGCCGATGCGCGGATCGCGTTCGGCGGCATGGCGGCCACCCCCAAGCGCGCGAAGGGCTGTGAGGCGGCGCTGACCGGCAAGCCGTTCACCGAAGCGGCGATCGCCGCGGGCGTCGCCGCGCTGCGCTCCGATTACACGCCGCTCACCGATGTGCGCGGCACGGCGCGATACCGCGTTGAAGCCGCGGCCAATCTGCTGTGGCGGCTCTGGTATAAGGCGCAGGGCGAAGCCGTCTCGGTGCTCCAGCTAGAGAGCGCCGATGGCTGAACGCGACGCCGCTACGACCGTGCTCACCAGGCGGTCGCGCCCGCATGACAGCGCGCATCTCCATGTGTCGGGCGGGGCCCAATATGTCGACGATGTCCCCGAGTCCGCCGACATGCTGCATCTCGCCTTTGGCCAGAGCAGCGAGGCGCATGCGCGGATCACCGGTATGGACCTCTCGGACGTGCGGGCTGCCGAAGGCGTCGTGGCGGTTTTCGTCGCGGCCGACATTCCCGGCGCCAACGATGTCAGTCCGGTAGCGGACGACGACCGACTGCTCGCCGACGGTCTCGTAGTCAACATCGGCCAGCCGATCTTCCTCGTCGCCGCGACCAGCCAGCGCGCCGCGCGCAAGGCCGCCCGGCTGGGCAAGATCGACTATGCGCCGCTGCCCGCGCATGTGACGATCGAAGCCGCACAGCTGGCAGGATCGCTGATAGAGCCGACCCAGCGGATGGCACGCGGCGACGCGGCGACCGCGCTCGCTGCGGCGCCGCATCGACTATCCGGCGGCTTCGACATAGGCGGGCAGGATCATTTCTACCTCGAGGGCCAGATCGCCAGCGCCGTGCCGGGCGAGGACGGTCAGATCTTTGTCCGGAGCTCGACCCAGCACCCGAGCGAGGTCCAGCATCTGATCGCCCACATGCTCCGCAGGAGCGCGGCCGACGTGACGGTCGAGGTGCGGCGGATGGGCGGCGCATTCGGCGGCAAGGAGACCCAGGCCGCTCTGTTTGCGGCCGCCGCGGCGCTGGTCGCGGCCAAAACCGGCCGGCCCGCCAAGTTTCGCTGCGACCGCGACGATGACATGGTGATGACCGGCAAGCGCCATGACTTCCGCATCGCCTACGAGGTCGGCTTCGATGACGACGGGCGGATGCTCGCGCTCAGGCTCAATCTCGCCTCGCGCTGCGGATCGACCGTCGACCTTTCGCCGGCGATCAACGACCGGGCAATGTTCCATGCCGACAATTGCTACTGGCTTCCTGACGTCGAGATCGTCTCCGAGCGGCTGAAGACCAACACCGTCTCGGCCACCGCCTTTCGCGGCTTCGGCGGCCCGCAGGGCATGATCGCGATCGAGCGGATCATCGACGATGTCGCGGCCCGGCTCGGCCGCGATCCGATCGAGGTGCGGACGATCAACCTCTACGGCCCCGGGCGGGATATCGCGCCTTACGGCATGAAGATCACCGACAACATCGCGCCGCAGATCATCACCCGGCTGCGCGAGCAGGCCCGCTACGACGCGCGCCGCGCCGCGATCGCCGAGTTCAATGCGCGGAGTCCGATCCTCAAGAAGGGCATCGCGCTGACCCCGGTCAAGTTCGGCATCAGCTTCACCACCACCCATCTCAATCAGGCGGGCGCGCTGCTGCTGGTCTATACGGATGGCAGCATCCAGATCAATCATGGCGGCACCGAGATGGGGCAGGGGCTCCACACCAAGGTGGCGCAGGTCGTCGCCGACGTCTTCGCGGTGCCGCTCGACGCGGTACGGATCACCGCAACCCGCACCGACAAAGTGCCCAACACCTCGGCCACGGCCGCGTCGTCGGGCGCCGACCTCAACGGCATGGCGGCCTATCGTGCGGCGATGGCGGTGCGCGACCGGCTGACCACGTTTGCCGCGCGGACCTTCGGGTGCGCCGAGAGCAAGGTGCGTTTCACCAGTGAGGGGGTGATCGCCGGCGCCGAGCGGCTGCCGTTCGCGAAGCTATGCCGAAAGGCGCACGCGGGCCGTATCTCGCTGTCCGCCACCGGCTATTACGCGACGCCCGAGATCGCCTATGACCGCGAAGCGCATCAGGGCCGGCCCTTCTATTATTTCGCTTATGGCGCGGCAGTATCCGAAGTCGCGATCGATACGCTAACCGGCGAGCACAGGGTGTTGGCGGTCGACATCATCCACGACGTCGGCCGATCGCTAAATCCGGGGATCGATATTGGCCAGATCGAGGGCGGCTTCATACAGGGCCAGGGCTGGCTGACCACCGAGGAACTGGTGTTTGACGATCGCGGGCGGCTGCTCACCCACTCTCCGGCGACCTACAAGATTCCGACCGCCTCCGATCGGCCACGCCATTTCAGCATCACGCTCTGGGACGGTGAGAATGTCGAGCCAACGATCCACCGCTCGAAAGCGGTCGGCGAGCCGCCCTTCATGCTTGCGATTTCGGTCTTCTCGGCGCTGACCCAGGCGGTCGCCGCGACGGCGCCCGGGCGCCGCACGTTGCCGCCGCTCGACGCGCCCGCGACGCCCGAGCGCATTCTGCACGCCATCGCCGAGCATCGCCGCACATGATCGAATGGCTGTCATGGTTGCAGGACCTTCCCGACCAGCCCGCTGCGATGATCAGCGTCCTCGCCAGCGAGGGCTCAGCGCCGCGCGGAGCGGGCACGCGGATGTTCGTCACAGCCGACGCGCTCCACGGCACGATCGGGGGAGGGCAGCTCGAATTCCGCGCGGTCGAGCAGGCGCGGGCGATATTGGATCATGGTCCCGGCTGCTGGCGGGTGCAGGACTATCCGCTCGGTCCGCTGCTCGGCCAATGCTGCGGTGGTCGCGTTCGCTTGCTCGTCGAGCGGCTCGATCCGGCGGCGATGGACTGGCTGAAGGATGCCACCGAGGAGCGAGTGCTCGTCACCACGTTGAGAGCCCATCGGGTCGAGCGCCGAATCGACGGCGGCGCGGTGCCGACCCCGCTTTCGGCGCGCGGCGTGCGCCCGTGCGAGGGCACGAGCTTCGCCGAATTGGTCGGTCAGCGGCGGCGCCCGATCTATCTGTTCGGCGCCGGTCATGTCGGCCAAGCGGTCGCGCGGCATGCCGAGCATCTTCCCTTCCGCCTCGCCTGGTTCGACACCCGGCCGGTGTTCGAAACGATCGAGGGCGTGGCGATCGTGTCCGACACGTTGATCGAGCAATGCGTGGTGGAAGCGCCCGAGGACGCCGCAGTCCTCATCATGACCCATGACCACGCGCTCGACTATCGGCTCGCCAAGGCCGCGCTCGAGCGCGGCTCTACAGCCTTTGTCGGCCTGATCGGATCGGAAACCAAGCGTGCGCGCTTCCACGCCCGGTTGGAGCGCGACGGCCTGTGCGCGAAGGCGCGCGCGCGGCTGACCTGTCCGATCGGCATCGCCGCGATCGCCGGCAAGGAGCCGGACGTGATCGCGATCGCGACGCTGGCGCAACTGCTGCAATTGCAGTGCGCCGCGTGACCCTCAAGGCGTTCCGCGGCGAGATATTATCGGTCGCGCGCGATCCGCGCCATCACGGCGAAGCGATCCGGCACGAACCCGATGGCTTGCTCGTCGTCGAGGACGGCATCATCGTCGCGCGCGGTCCTCACTTCGACCTCGCCGAGCGCTTCGCCGATGTCCCCGTCGAGACACTCGGCGGCCTGGTCCTTCCGGGCTTCGTCGACGCCCATGTCCATTACCCACAAATGGACCGCATCGCCTCGCATGGCGAGCAGCTGCTCGACTGGCTCGAACGCCATATCTTCCCGGCCGAGAAGGCCTTCGCCCAGCGCGCCCATGCCGACGAGGTCGCCGCCTTCTTCCTCGGCGAATTGTTGCGCAACGGCACGACCAGCGCGCTGGTCTATCCGACCGTCCATCCCCAATCGGTCGACGCGCTGTTCGAAGCCGCAAGCGCGCGGCGGATGCGGATCGCCTCGGGCAAGGTGCTGATGGACCTTGGCCCAGAGGGACTGCGCGACACCGTCGAGTCGGGGCGTACCGAAAGCGAGGCGCTGATCCGCCGATGGCATGGCAAGGGGCGGCTCAGCTATGCGGTGACGCCCCGTTTTGCCCTGGCCTCGAGCGATGCGCAGCTCCATATGGCCGGCGCGCTGGTGGCGGCGCATCCGGATGTGCTGATGCATACCCATCTCGCCGAGAACCACCGCGAATGCGCCGAGGTCGCCGCGCGCTTCCCCGAAGCCTGCGACTATCTCGACGTCTACGACCGGTTCGGTTTGGTCGGCGCGCGATCGATCTTCGCGCATGGCGTCCACCTGCCCGACCGCTCCTGCGCGCGGCTGGCGCAAAGCGGTGCCGGCATCGCCGTCTGCCCGAGCTCCAACCTGTTCCTCGGATCGGGCTTTTTCGATTTCGGCCAAGCCGATGCCTATGGCGTCAAGCTCGGCCTCGGCACCGATATCGGCGCCGGCACGTCCTTTTCGATGCTGTCGACGGCGGGCTTCGCCTATAAGGCGGCGATCGCCAGGGGGACGCCGCTCGACCCGTTTCGGGCGCTCTATCTCGCGACCGCGGGAAGCGCCGCCTTGCTCCACATCGCCGACCGGGTCGGCAGCCTCGAGCCCGGCCAGGAAGCCGACTTCGTCGTGATCGATTGCATGGCGACACCGTTGCTCGCGCGCCGCACGCGCGGCGCCGACCTCGCCGAACGGCTGTTCGCGCTTCAGATCATGGGCGACGATCGCGCGATCGCGCGCACCTATGTGATGGGCGAGTGCGCCTGGAACTCGGCGAGGCAAAGCGCCTGACCTTCAGTCGTTATTCTGTTTTCGAGGCAGGACGGAAAGCGAATGTCAGACGTCGCTCTCCCCGATCCAATGTTCCGTCGGCGGCGCGAGATAGTGGGCGATGCGATCGAGCAGCACCGTCGGATCGCGTTCGATCAACAGCATCGCGCGGTGACGGAGCTGGAGGAAGCCTTCCTCGACGACATGATCGATGAAGGTCGACATCCGGCTGTAGAAGTCGGCCACGTCGAGCAGGCCGCACGGCTTGGCGTGGTAGCCGAGCTGGGCCCAGGTCCACACCTCGAACAACTCCTCGAAGGTGCCGATACCGCCGGGCAGACATACGAAACCATCCGCAAGCTTCGCCATCAGTGCCTTGCGCTCGTGCATCGTCTGAACGACGTGGAGTTCGGTGATGCCCCTATGATCATGCTCGCGTGCGCGAAGCGCCTCGGGGATCACGCCGATCACCTCGCCGCCGGCCGCGCAGGCGGCGTCGGCGAGGATGCCCATGAGGCCGACGGTGCCGCCGCCATATACCAGGCCGATATTGCGTTGCGCCAACAACGTTCCGAAGCGTTCGGCGGCTTCGCCATAGACGGTGCGGCGACCCGCGGAGGAGCCGAGGAAGACGCAGATGCGCACCGGCTCCCCGACCTCAGGCGAGGCGTTCGGGGACGGACAGTGCTTCCTCCACGATTGTGTCGTCGCTCCCCATCGCTTCCCAGGGGAAAACGAACCAGCGCTTGTCGGAAGATCGATCGATCATCTGCGACCAATAGTCGACCACGACCTTGGACCGCAGATTGTTAAGCAGGACGGCGAAGCGCAGATTGCCGTGATCGCAACCGTTATCGGCGAGGATGCGGCGGATATAATCGATCGTGCCGCCGCTATCGTTGATGTCGTCAATGAACAGCAGCTTCGTGCCGGCGGCGCTCTTCATCGCGACCTTGCCGAGCAACTCGTCGGCGAAACCCGGCTCCTTCGACGAATGGTCGATCGATAGCATCGGTAGGTTTAGCCGATGCGAGATGAACACGGCGGGAACCAGGCCGCCCCTGCCGATGCCGATCACAAAGTCCGGCGTCCACGCGCCGGTTCGCACCTTATCCGCCACTGCGCGCACATCGGCGATGAAGCCGTCGTACATAATCGGGTGAAGCTCGGGGTCGGTCATCGGCGGGAATCCGGAACGAAAGGGCGAGAGATCACGGTTATCTTCTATGCACCGCTCGGGCAATCGCAAGCATTGGTCAGACGAGGACTTCCGCGGCCGGCTCGATTGACACCGGATAGCTGAGCTGCCCAAAACCATTCTCGATCTCACCAAGAACGATGCTGGCCGCATAGGACGGAGTCCGCGCCGCCGCCGTGCACAGCGCCAAGGTCATTGGGCGCAGGATCGGATCCGATATCCGCGTGAAGGACAGCAGGCCACGCTGCACCTCGGTGATGACATCGAGCGAGGTCAATATGCCGATCCCCGCGCCCTGCAGCACCAGCGAAGTGATCATCTGGATATTGTCCGAACTTACCGACCTGTCCGGCTTGACCCCGCTGACCCCTTCGAGCACTGCGATCTGCTGATATACCGCCAGCGGCTCGGCGGGCATGACCAAAGGCGACCCGATGCAGGCCGAAAAGCGCGCTTCGCGCTGCTGGCCGAACGGGTGTCCGGCCGGGGTCAGGAAGCCGAGCACGACTTCGACGAAGGCCCGCACGGTGAGATTGCGGAAGGATTCGGGCTCGAAGAAGATGCCGAAATCAACCTCCCCGCCGGCGATCGCCAGGCGCACGTCGTCATTGCCGAGCACGCGCACGCCGATGGTGATGCCGGGATAACGGCTCTGGATCGAACGGATCGCGCTGGGAACATAGCCCTTGGTCAATGCGTCGATGACGGCGATCTCGACATGGCCGCGCTTCAGGCCGCGCAGATCCTCGATCTGGGCGCGGACATCAACCATGTTCTTTTGCCAGCGCATTCCCGCCGTCATCATGATCTCGCCGGCCGAGGTCAGTCGCAGCCCGGTCGGCAGCCGCTCGAACAGCGGCATGCCGATATCGGCCTCGACGTTCAAAATCTGCCGGTCGATCGCCGAGGCGGAAACGTTGAGTTCGTCGGCTGCCCTGCGGATCGAGCCTAGCCGTCCGACCACGACGAAATAGCGCAGGAAGCGCGAAAAGGCTGGCATCTGCCCCCTCTAATTTTTGCAACACTGTGTCGGATTCATTGCGTTTGATCGCATTTGGTCAAGCCCCTAGTTTTTTTTAAGGAAATTTGCGCGCTCTGATCAGGGCGCCGAATGGCCTGAGCGACATGCAGCGCAACGAAGCGCGGGGGTATCAATGGCGATTCCAAGGGGCGCGGCGCTTGCGCGCGCTTTTGTCGGTGCGGTGATCGCGCTGGCCGCTCCCGCGGCATCTTTCGCGGAGGAACCGCCGGTCCCGGTCATCCCGTCGGTCAAGCCGATCCCCGTCAAGGTCATCGTCATCGCCAATTTCGAGCCGGGCGAAGACATGGGCGACGCACCGGGCGAGTTTCAGCTTTGGGCCGAGCGGGAAAAGCTGACCGAGGTCATCCCGCTGAAAGGCGCGCTCCACCCGCTCCGCCGCAATGCCGCCGGCCTCTACGGGATGGTCTGGGGCAGCCCTGACACGATGCTGGGCGGAGTCGCTGAGCAGCTGATGAGCCTGCTGCTCGATCCGCGCTTCGATTTCACCAGGACCTATTGGTTGTTCACCGGCATCTCGGGCGTCGATCCCGAGCTCGCCTCGGTCGGCAGCGCCGCCTGGTCGCGCTGGGTGGTGCAAGGCGACACACTGCGCGAGTTCGACGATCGCGAGGTGCCCAAGAATTGGCCCTATGGCCTGTTCGCGATCGGCGCCAATGGGCCGAACGAGCTTCCCGCCAGCACCCAAAGCTTCGCCGGCTTCACCGACGCCGGCAAGCTCGCCATGTCGGTCAAGCTCAACCAGAGCCTGACGCAATGGGCCTTCGACATGACGAAGGATGTGGCGATCCCCGATAATCCGGATCTGCGGAAGGCCCGGGCGCGGTGGGCGGGATATCCCAACGCCCAGAAGCCGCCCTTTGTCCTGATGGGCGAAACACTGGGCTCGGTTCGCTACTGGCACGGCCCCGGCCGGACGCAATGGGCGCGCGACTGGGTCAAGCTGTGGACCGGCGGCAAGGGCCGCTTCGCGATGACCAACATGGAGAGCCAGTCGATGGCCGGCGTCATGATGATCGCCGCCAAGCAGGGACTCGTCGACCCGAACCGGGTTCTCGTGCTGCGGACTGCGAGCAACCCCTCGATGCCGCCGCCCGGCGTATCGGCGGTCGACAGCGTGGCCGACGAAGGATCGGGCCAGCTCGTCGCCTTCGAGGCCAATTACCGGGTTGGCGCGCCGGTCGTCCACGCGCTGTTGCGCGGTTGGGACACCTACCGGGACAAGCTCCCAGGAGCGTCGCCGCCATGAGGCGCGCGTCCTTCGCCACCATGATCGCTTGCACGCTGCTGGTGATGGGGCCGGCGGCGCGCGCCGACAGCGGCAGCGAGGCGGCAGTGGCGGCGCTGTTCGACGATCTGCTCGAAAGCCCGACCAGCCTGCGCATTTTCCTGCAAGCGATGCCCAAGGGCGGCGATCTCCATAATCATCTTTCCGGGACGCCCTATGCCGAGGACTATCTGCAATGGGCGGCGGCGGCCGGCTATTGCGCGAACGATGACGGCGATGGCGTTCGCCCGCCGCCCTGCCCGGCCGAAAAGTCGATCAAGGTCATGGGCGAACGCGAACCCTTCGCCTTCGCCAGGTTGGTCGACGCGCTTTCGACCCGGGGTCTCCAAAAAGGCATCGGCCGAGACCGGGTTTCCGGCCACACCCAATTCTTCTCTAGTTTCGAGCGGTTCGGCGCGATCTCCGATGGGCGCACGGCCCAGTCGATCGCCACGACGCGCCGGATCGCCGCGGGCGACAAGGTGAGCTATGTCGAGCTGATCTACAATCCGGCCGCGCTCGTGCAGCATGTGCTCGCGGGCCCGGACGCACCGCTCGACGAGACGGGCCTTGCCGACCTGTACGCGCGCGAGATCAGCGGGATCGCGCCGATCCTGGAGAAGGCTCGGGCGGAGCTCGATGACGCCGAGGCTGCGATGCGCGCCGAGCTGCGATGTGGCAGCGCCAAGGCCGATCCGGGCTGCGCGGTCGCGATCCACTATCTCGCCTGGGGTTGGCGCGATCTTCCTCCCGCCCAGGCCTTCCGCTCGCTGATCCTCGCCTTCGCGATGGCCGCCAGCGATGCGCGCTTCGTCGGCGTCAACTTCGTCCAGCCCGAGGATTGGGTGATCGCGCTGCGCGACTATGATCTCCACATGGCGATGTTCCGCTTCCTGGGAAACAAATATCCGGGGGTTCATCGGACGATGCATGCGGGCGAGCTCGCCTTTGGCGCAGTGCCGCCCGCCGCGCTGCGCGACCACATCGGCAAGGCCCTCGACGCCGGCGCCGAGCGCATCGGCCATGGCGCCGCGATCGCCTATGAGGACGACGCGATCGCCAAGCTCGGGCGGATGGCGCGCGACCGGATCGCCGTCGAGGTCAACCTGACGAGCAACGACGTCATCCTCGGCGTCAAGGGAGCCGACCATCCGCTCGCACTCTACCGGCGTTTCGGCGTTCCCTTGGTCCTGTCGACTGACGACCAAGGCATTTTGCGCACCGATCTCACCAACGAATATGTCAGGGCGGCGGCCGAACAGGGCCTGCGCTATGCTGACCTGAAGGAGCTGGCACGTGCCAGCCTCGAATATGCATTCCTGCCGGGCGCCAGCCTGTGGAAGGACGGGAAGCTCGGTGCTCCGGTCGAGCCCTGCGCCCGGTCGCGGGTCGATCCGTCTTGCCGGCGTTTTGTCAGGGCCGATGAAAAAGCCCACCTCCAGGCCGAGCTCGAAGATCGTTTCGATATCTTCGAGCGCGAAAGATTGGAGTCAGCCGACAGACATCGGAAGACCGCTGCGCATCGGCCGTCGAATTGGTGCATCAATAAGCCAGAACAGAAAATTTTATCTTACAGCGCATTAAATAATACGATACCATGACGCGCTGCAATATCTAAACATTGTCAAGGAGAGGCGTCTAAAACACAGCGGCAACGCAACGCTTGCTGAATAGCGTTACTTTGTCGTTTTAAAGGGGGCCTAATATGTTCACGACACAATTTCTGTCGATCACATCACATGGTGCACCGCAGTATTTTCTTTTCCGCCGATCGGTTCTCGCCATGGCCGCAGGCCTGCTCTGCTGCACGGCACTAACCGCGCCGGCCTGGGCCCAGACGACCCCCGCCGAAGACTCGAGAGAGGACGACGGAGGCATCGTCGTCACGGGCTCGCTCGGCGCCCTGCCCGTCAAGGACGTCGGAACAATTTTCGGTTTCGACAAGACCCTGGTCGAGACACCGCGCTCGGCTTCGACGATCAGCGACGAGCAAATGGAGCGTTTCGGCGTCACCGACATCTATGATCTCGTTGCGCAGGCGCCGGGCACCTTTACCAACAGCTTCTTCGGCGTCGGCGGCGCGCTCGACATTCGCGGTACGCCGGGCGAAACCTATTTCCGCGGCATGCGCCGCCTCGACAATGCGGGCAACTATCCGACCCCGATCGGCGCGTCGGACCGGATCGATATCGTCCGCGGTCCGGCGTCGCCGATCTTCGGACCGTCCAAGACCGGCGGCTATATGAACTTCGTGCCGAAATCGGCGCGCGTGGCGGGCGGCGCCCTGCTCGATCATCCCACGGGCGAGATCACCTATACCGGCGGCAGCTGGAGCTACAACGTCCTGAAGGCGCAGGTTCGCGGCCCGCTCAAGATCGGGGAGGCCGAATTCGGCTATAGCCTCTATGGCGAGGTCGAGGACTCGGGCAGCTACTACCGCAATATGTCCACCCACAACGTCGTTCTCCAGTCGGCATTCGACAACCAGATCACCGACACACTCCGTGTCGAGTTCGGCGGCATGTTCCAGAAATTTGACGGCCAGCAGAACGGCGGCTGGAATCGTCTGACCCAGGACCTGGTCGATCACGGCACCTATATCACCGGTGCGGCTAAGCCGCTCGACACCGACGGCGATGGTCAGATCTCGCAAAGCGAGGCGAATGCCACCGGGGGTCTGGCACCCTTTGGCTCATTCGGCTGCGGCAATTTCATCCCGTTCATCTCTTCGGCGCTGACCAACACATGCTACGCCACCAATTTTCCGGCGCTCGGGCTCACCAATACCGGAGCGACGCAACTGAGCCGCAAGAACACGCTGACCGGCAAGGACGACGTCCTTAAGAACAAACAATATACCGCCTATTTTGATACCATTTTCGAGCCCAGCGATACTTTGCAGATCAAGAACCAGCTGTTCTTCGATGGTACAAAAAACCTCAACGAAAATGCCTATGGATTTTCACAGTTCGTGAAATCGTACGTTATTGAAGACAAGATCGTCCTCGCCAAGACATTCGAGACATCGGTCGGAAAATTCTCGATCCAGGCGTCGCCCTCGGTCCGTTACACGAATTTTTTCTTCGGTGACGACTTCGACGTCGAGCTGTTCCATCGCGTCGATCTGACGGTCGGCTACACACCGCTATCCGACCGCCTCCTGGCGACCGAGTGCGGCTGCAACTATACCGACTTCGTTGCCGGACATTATACCGACTACGCGGCTGCCGCGCTCGTCGATCTCGACTTCAATTTCGGTCTCGATGTGTTGTTGGGCGGACGCTACGACAAGGTCGACGAGACATCGCACTATACCCTGGGCAGGCTCGACCGCGTGCCCGACGTGCCGGCTGCGAGCGGCAGCGAACATGGCTTCTCGTGGAATGCCAGTGTGTCCTACAAGCTGCCATTCGGTCTGATCCCTTATGTAACGGCGGCAAAACAGTCGACCATCGTCGTCGGCGAAGGCGCGGAAATCCTGCCCGAGGCCATCGGCGATTCGATCGCCGCGTCCAAGCTTTATGAGGGCGGCATCAAGGGCACCTGGCTGGGCGGCAGGCTCTATGCAGCCGTGTCGGTCTATCAGCAGAAACGGACCGATCACAATGTGCAGTCGGCCGTAACCAACCAATCCGTCGAGACCAAGGGACTGGAAGCCGAAGTCCGCTGGGCTGTCGATCCGCACTTGCTCGTCACCGGTGCCTATACCCGGACAAAGGTGACCAATCTGACTTATCTCGACAACGGATCGGCGTTCAGCTTTTTCGGTATCGAAGACATCCGAAACTATGTCCCCGACACCGATCCCACGCTTTACCTGGGCGGCCAGCCGATCGGCCTGCTCCCGGTCACGAGCAGGTCACAGGCGCGACGCGCCGGGATCCCGACGAACCTTTATTCGGCTACCGCCACCTACAAGTTCGACAACGGCATCGCCGTCAATGCGAGCGTCGTGAAGGTCGACTCGGTCTTCTCGGGCCAGTCGCAGGCGGTGAGGCTGCCCGGATATACGCTGGTCGATCTCGGTGCGTCTTATGAAACGGGCGACTGGTTGTTCCGCCTCGTGGTCAAGAATGCCACCAATGAGCATTATTTCCGCGCGAACTTCACCGAGCTGTTCGGCAGCACGATCGTGCTTCCCGAGAAGCCGCGCAGCGTCCAGGGCTCGATCGTCTACAAGTTCTGACATCAGAACAAGGAAGGGCGTCGGCGCGAGCCGGCGCCCTTCGTTCAATACCGGCCTCTTTTGAATGGAACGTCGCATGCGCTTGCTGACCTTTGTCGCGATCCTCGCCAGCGCACTCGGCTGGCAGGCGGGTGCTCAAGCCACGACGGTTGCCTCGGTGCTCCAGACATGCGTGCCGGGCAAGGCCTGCGCTACCCCGCTTCCCGTCCGTATCGTACTCGTGACGATGTTCGAAATCGGCGAGGACAGCGGCGATGCGCCGGGCGAGTTCCAGCTGTGGAAGGAACGGCGCCACCTGGATACCCGCATTCCCTTCCCGCAATCCCATCACGATCTCTATTATAATCCGGGCAGCCAGATCCTGGCCATGGTGACCGGCATCGGCAACATCAAGTCGGCCGCCGCCACGATGGCGCTGGGGCTCGACCAGCGCTTCGATCTGTCGCACGCATATTGGCTGGTCGCCGGTATCGCCGGCATCGATCCGGCCGACGCCTCGATCGGCTCGGCCGCCTGGGCGCGCTATCTGGTCGATGGCGATCTCGCCCACGAGCTCGACGCGCGCGAGATCCCCGCCGACTGGACATCGGGCTTCTTCCCGCTCGACAAGCGCGGACCGCATGATCCGACCCCGCCCAATCCGCGCGGCGAGATGTTCGAGCTTGATCCGGCCCTAACCGACTGGGCCTTCAGGCTGACCAGGGACATCAAGCTGCCCGACGATCCCGGGATCGCCGCCGAGCGTGCGCGCTACACCGACACGCCCAAGGCACAGCTGCCGCCTTTCGTGCTCGAGGGTGACCAACTCGCCGCGCAGACCTTCTGGCACGGCCGGCGGATGAACGAATGGGCCAATGACTGGGTCAAATATTGGACGAGCGGCAAGGGCGAGTTCGTCACCTCGGCGATGGAGGAGACCGGCACCTATCAGGCGCTCACCTATCTCGACCGGATCGGACGCGCCGACAAGCGCCGCGTCCTCGTGCTGCGGGCGGGCAGCAACTACACCATGCCGCCGCCCGGCGTCGCCCCTGCCGACTATCTGATGCGCGAGAATGAGGCCTATGCCGGCATGACCGCCGCGCTTGAAAGCCTCTACCTGGTCGGCTCGAAAGTCGTCGACGAGCTTCTCTCGCATTGGGATCGCTATGAGAAAGCGATCCCGAAATGATTTGCGCGCGGGCTCTGCGCGGCCACCGATGACGCTTGGCGTCATCACCAACGCCGATGTTCTCGTCTGCATGGATGAAGCCCGGCGTGAGATCGCAGGCGGAGCGGTCGCGTTCCGCGACGGGAGGATCGAGGCGATCGGGACGATGTCCGAACTCGCGGCGCCGATCGCCGCGGCGGAGGAGGTGATCGACGCGAGCGGCTGCGTGGTGACGCCGGGCCTCGTCAACACCCATCATCACCTCTACCAGACGCTGACACGAGCGCTGCCGGGCGCGACGAGCGCGCCGTTGTTCGGCTGGCTCAAACGGCTCTACCCAACCTGGGCGCGCTATCGGCCCGACGACATCTTCGCGGCGACCCAGCTCGGCCTTGCCGAGCTTGCCCTGTCGGGCTGCACGCTGACCTCGGATCATCTCTATCTGTTCCCCAACGGCGCCACCCTCGACGATGCGATCGCGGCGGCGCCGACCATCGGCATCCGTTTCCACGCCACGCGCGGCGCGATGAGCGTGGGCGAAAGCGAAGGTGGCCTGCCGCCCGACGAACTGGTCGAGAAGGAGCCGGCGATCCTTGCCGATATGATCCGCGTGATCGACCGCTTCCACGATCCCAAGCCGGGCGCGATGATCCGCGTCGGCGTCGCCCCTTGCTCGCCCTTCTCGGTGAGCCCAGGGTTGATGCGCGATGCCGCCGTGCTGGCGCGCGACAAGCGCGTGATGATGCACACCCATCTCGCCGAAGACGCCGACGACGTCGCCTTCTCGATCGAGCGCTTCGGCTGTCGCCCCGGCCAATATGCGGAAAGCCTCGGCTGGACCGGGCCCGATGTCTGGCACGCCCATTGCGTCCAGCTCGATGCCGAGGAGATCGAACTGTTCGCCCGCACAGGGACCGGCGTCGCCCATTGTCCGTGCTCGAACTGCCGCCTCGGATCGGGAATCGCGCCGATCCGGGCGATGATGGCCAAATGCGTTTCGCTCGGGCTCGGAGTCGACGGGTCGGCCTCGAACGACAGCGGCAACCTGCTCCACGAGGCACGGCAGGCGCTCCTCCTTCAACGCGCTGTCGGCGGTGCTGGCGCTCTCGATCCTCGTGACGCGCTGTACCTCGCGACGCGTGGGGGCGCGGATATCCTCGGGCGGCGCGACTGCGGCTCGCTCGCCCCGGGCAAGCGCGCCGACATCGCCATCTGGGACATGTCGGGCGTCGCTTCCTTCGGCGCATGGGACAAGGTCGCCGCTCTGATCCTCAGCCCGCCGGCCAGTGCACGCGACGTGATGGTCGAAGGCGGCTTCGTCGTCCGCGATGGTGAACTCGTCCGGACGCCGAAGGAAGAGGTGCTGCGCACCGCCGACCGCTCGCTTGCCCGACTCAGGAGCCTGATATGATCGAACCGCCACGGAACTCCGGATGACCCGATCCAAACTCCCGACCGGCGAAGCCCCCGGCGCCCTCGCCGGCGCCGTCCAGGCCGGCCTGATGACGGCGGAGCAGGCGCGCGACCCCGATTATTTTCCGGGCCTGTCGATCGGGGTGCCGCTTGGCGTTCAGCATGTGCTGGCGATGTTTGTCAGCAACATGACGCCCGCGATCATCGTCGCCGGCGCGGCGGGCTTCGGTTTCGGATCGCCCGATCCCAGCGAGCTGATCTACATGATCCAGATGTCGATGCTGTTCGCCGGCATCGCAACGCTGATGCAGACGATCGGCTTCGGCCCGATCGGCGCGCGGCTGCCGCTCGTCCAGGGGACCAGCTTCGCTTTCCTGCCGGTGATGATCCCGATCGTCGCGGGGCAGGGCCCGGCGGGCATGGCGGTGCTCAGCACCGCGGCGCTGTGTGGCGGGCTGGTCCACACCGGGCTGAGCTTCTTCGTCGGCCGGATCCGGTTCGCGCTGCCGCCGATAGTGACGGGCCTCGTCGTCCTGATGATCGGTATCTCGCTGATGCGGATAGGCATCCAATATGCGGCGGGCGGCGTGCCGGCCCAGGGGACGCCCGCTTATGGCGCGACCGGGAGCTGGCTGCTCGCCGGCGTCGTCGTCGCGACGACGCTCGGCCTCAGCTTCTTCGCGCGGGGCATGTGGTCGACCGCCGCAGTGCTGATCGGCCTCATCGCCGGCTACGCGGTTGCGGCGACGATGGGCCGGGTCTCGCTGGCGCCGGTCGCCGCCGCCGGCCTGATCATGGTGCCATCGCCCTTCCATTTCGGCTTCGCCGTTTCGGCTTCGGCGATCCTCGGCTTCTGCATGATGGGTTTCATCTCGGCAATCGAATCGATCGGCGACGTCTCGGCGATCTGCGAGGGCAACGCCGGGCGAGCGGCGACCGACCGCGAGCTGGTCGGCGCAACCTGCGCCGATGGCGTCGGCACCGCGCTGGCCGCAGTGTTCGGTGCGATGCCCAACACGTCGTTCAGCCAGAATGTCGGCCTGATCGCGATCACCGGGGTGATGAGCCGGCACATTGTGACGATCGGCGCGCTGTTGCTGATCCTGTGCGGCCTGTTGCCGAAGATCGGCGCTCTGATCACCACGATTCCGATCGAAGTGCTCGGCGGCGGCGTTATCGTCATGTTCGGAATGGTCGCCTCTGCCGCGCTCTCGATGCTGTCCGAGGTCGAATGGTGTCAGCGCAACATGCTGATCTTCGGCGTGTCCTTGTCGCTCGGAGTCGGGCTGGAGCTGGAGCCTATGGCGGTCCAGCACCTGCCGGAGACGCTCCGGATCATCCTCACGTCGGGCGTCCTGCCCGCAGCGCTCACCGCGGTGATCCTCAATCTCCTGGTCCCTGATCGCCCGCGGCTGGCCGGCGTTTCGGGCTCGCAGACGATTGCGGCGGAAGCGGCCGAGCCTGGGCTCTGACCGCTCCATCCGCTGCCGGCCTGCCGGCAAGGTAAACCGCTTCGAGCCTGTGGCCGCAAAGGACTTTCCGCCGCCGCCCGGAAAGGCCTGCCAAGCGCGGAAAACCGCCATTTTGGATGACTTACGATTGAAAGAAAATCACTATAGCGTCCCGAATCGGCGGGTCCGCATCACTGGCCGGCCGAGGAAAAGGATGCGAAATCGTGGCGATGGACCCCGATGTCGATGCAGCCCTGATCGCGAAGGCCCGCGAGGCCGCGACACGGTGGAAGCATCGCGAGAGGGTTCGCGGCGCGCGGACCGAAGCGCTGCGGCGCAACGCGCCGCTCGAAGCCGATACGCCTGCGCGCCTGGCGCTACGGCTCAACAACCTCATCGACGACGTGCGCAAGTCGACCGCCGGGCGGCGCGCGCCGGCCAATCCGGTGCTCAAATCGCTGGTCGAGCGGCCGATGCCGATCACCGCCGAGGAAATCAACGATTCGATCGTCAACGAGGTCGTGCTCGGTACGCGGGACTTCCTGTCGGTCGAGTTCCTCGAGCGCGGGATCGTCGCGGCGCGGAGCGTGGGGCGTATCGTGATCCGCGAGGGCGGTGACTTCCGCGCGCGGGGAACGGGCTTCCTCGTCGCACCCGGCCTGTTGCTCACCAATGAGCATGTCCTCACCTCACCGGCCTTGGCCGCGCGGTGCGCGGTCGAAATGGACTATGAGCAGAACCGCTTCGGTCCGGCCAAGAGTTCGCAGATTTTCGCGCTCGAGCCCTCCCGTTTCTTCCTCAACGACGCGGCGCTCGACTATGCACTGGTCGCGGTCGCCGCGACGAGCGCCAGCGGCGCTGCGCTCGGCGGCTATGGCTGGCTTCCGCTCAACGCCGCGCTCGGCAAGATATCGATCTCCGACAAGGACTATCTCAACCTCATCCAGCACCCGCTCGGGCGCGAGAAGGAAGTCGTCATCCGCAACAATCGGGTGCTCGATATGCGAACCGCCAATGAGGAGGCGGCCGAGGAGCTTGGCGCTTTCCTCCATTATCAGGCCGACACCGAGAAGGGATCGTCGGGCTCGGCGGTGCTGAACGACGGCTGGGAGGTGGTCGGGCTGCACCATAGCGGCGTGCCGGCGACCGATGCGGCGGGGAACTGGCTCGACAAGGACGGCGCGATCTGGCGCGAGGGCGAGCAGCCGGTCGAACGGATCCAGTGGGTTGCGAACGAAGCGCTGCGCGTCTCCAGCCTGGTGGCGGCGATCGCGATGGCGCAGCTTCCGCCCGACAGGCGCGCCTTGCTCGACACCGCGATGAGCGCGCAGGCGCCGACCAACCTTGGCGAACGCACCCAGGCCGAGGAAAGCCTCGCCGGCCGCGGGGCTGCGTCCGCCGATCGGGCAAACGCCGCGCTCGGCGCAGCGCCGCGGCGCACCGCGACCCCGCCACGGAGCCCGCCGGGCCCCCTCGCTGCGACGCTCGAAATCCCGCTTCGCATCACAATTTCGCTCGGCTCCGAGCCGCGCGCGCGTTCGGCGGTCGCGACCGCGTCCGTCACCGAGATCGCGCAGGAACGGCTCGAACCCGAGGACTTCACCGATCGCGACGGCTATGATCGGCAATTTCTGGGCGTGGCGGCGCCCTTGCCCAAGCTGAAGGCCCAGCCGCGGTTCGGCGGGGCGCTGGTCGTGCCGCGCCCGGCGCGGACCGGCGACCGCTTCGAGTTGCGCTATCATCATTACAGCACCATCCACTGCGCCGGGCGGCGGCTGGCCTATGTCTCGGCGTGCAACCTCGACTTCGCTGCGCCCGTGACCGCGAGCCGCGAGCAGGGGCGCAAGAGCTGGCGCACCGATCCGCGGCTCGACGCCGCCGATCAGCTCGCCGATCGCTTCTATGACCATAATGACTATGACAAGGGCCACCTGACCCGGCGCGACGACACCGCCTGGGGAACGACGCTCGCCCAGGCGATCGCGGCCAATGACGACACCTTCTTCTACACCAACGCCGCTCCCCAGCATTTTCAGTTCAACCAGTCGGATGAATTCACCCATGCCGGGCTCGATCTGTGGGGCGATCTCGAAAACTTCATTTCCGCCCAGGGCGCTGCGCAGCGCACCCGGCTGAGCATCTTCAACGGGCCGATTTTCGGCGAGCATGACAAGCCGCTGCACGATGCGTTGGTGCCGCTCCGTTTCTTCAAGATCGTGCTGTGGAAGGACGAGGGGCAGGAGCCCGGAGCGGTCGGCTTCGTGCTCGACCAGGCCGATCTTGTCGCGGCGCTGCCCGAAGAGGCGATCGACGCGGGCCGGTTCGAAATCCGGCAGCGGCGGATCAGCGACATCGAAGACGATGTCGATCTCGATTTCGGCGAGGTCAAATCCTGGGACCGGCTCGGCCCGAATGCGGACGAGGCGCTCGACGACGGCCGGTTGATCACCGCGCTCGACGACATTCATCTCTAACCGCGGTTTTCGCGTGCGGCGACACGAAGAGGGGAGGCCGCCCCGTCGTGATCTCGTGATTCGCGTCGAAGCCGGCCATCCCTTTTCGCGCATTTTTCGTAGTCTTCAGCGGCAACTTCGATCGCGATATGCTGCGGTGCGGCCGCGCGTCATCGCGGTTCCTATCGGAAAAATCGTTGCGTTTCCGAAAAAATATTGCGCCAACATATAGTTACGGATGTCCGATACACCGCACCATATGGTGCTCCGGCGCGATGAGCCGAGGTCCCCGCCCGGCGCGGCATCTGTTCGTCGCGGTGACAATAGCACTTATCTCGCGGCGGTTGCGAAGGCCGCCGGGCTGTGACACCCCCGGAACGGAGTTCGGGGATACAGCATAACATGACAACTTACCTGTTGAGCGACGGGACAGCCGCGGCTGTGCCCGTTGGTGGGCAAACCTGGCTTTATACGAGTGCGGCTGGGCAGACGCTGATCGGCACCGTGGGCAACACGGTGTTCAACGTCGGCCACGCCAATACGACGGTGGTCGAACAGGCGGGCCAGGGGATCGACACCGTCCTTTCCTATACGGGCTTTACGCTGCCCAATAATGTCGAGAACCTGACCATCCGGGCCAGCCAGGTCACCGGCATCGGCAATAGTGCGAGCAACACGCTCATTGCGGAAGGCGCGAACGTCACGCTGCGCGGCGGCCCGGGCGCCGATGTCCTGGTCGATAACGGCACCGGTTCTTCGGTGTTCGATATCCGCGCCGGAAGCGGCAATGACGTGATCTACGGCTTCAAGACGGCCAAGGCCGCCGGCGCGCAGCACGATGCGGTCCGGCTAGGCGGCTATGGCATCAGCGATTTCTCCCAGCTTCAGGGCAAGATGACGCAGGTGGGCGCCGACGTGCGCATCGCGATGTCGGCGACCGACTCGGTTGTGCTGCGCAGCACCAACCTCGCCGATCTGGGCGCGAGCGATTTCCTGCTCTCGATCGACACCGGCAAGATGAAGCTGACGTTCGACGATGAGTTCAACGGATTGTCGCTCTATAACCGCTCGACCGGCCTGGGCGTGTGGAAGACCAATTATCAGTGGAACGCCCAGACGGGAAGCTCATCCTGGCAGAGCCGGACGCTGACGCTCAACCATGAGAAGGAGATCTACGTCGATCCGAGCTATGCGGGCAGCGGAACGACGCCGCTCGGTATAAATCCGTTCTCGATCAGCAACGGCGAACTCACAATCCATGCCGCCAAGACTCCGACGAGCGCGCTCTCGGCGCTCAACAATTACCAATATACGTCTGGTCTTCTGACAACCGAGAAGAGCTTCTCGCAGACCTACGGATATTTCGAGATGCGGGCGCAGTTGCCGACCGGGCAGGGCTTATGGCCCGCCTTCTGGCTCGTCCCCGCCGACGGCAGCTGGCCGCCCGAACTCGACGTCGTCGAAACATCGGGCGGCAACAGAATCTATCACACCACGCACACGGGCGAGACCGGATCGGTGACGACGCTGTCCTTCGCCAGCGACCTCGCGAGTCTGGGCGGCGGCTATCATAATTATGGCGTCCTCTGGACGGCTCAGAAGATCGAATATTATATCGACGGCGTGGCCGTAGCCTCGACCGCGACCCCCAGCGACATGAACAAGCCGATGTACATGCTGGTCAATCTGGCGATCGGCGGCGACTTTACCGGCACGGTGCCGGCGACCTTCACCGGCGCCGACCTCAAGGTCGACTATATCCGCGCGTACAGCCTCGAAAGCCCGGTCACGACCAGCATCACCTCGGCGGTGACGACGACTCTCAGCAGCGGCGCCCTCAATCTCTCGCTGACCGGCACCCTCGCGATTTCGGGCAGCGGCAACAGCAGCGCCAATCTCCTGACCGGCAATGGCGCGGCCAACAGCCTGTTCGGCATGGCGGGGAACGACACGCTCGACGGCGCCCTCGGCAACGACACGCTGACCGGCGGAGCCGGCGCCGACATCTTCCATTTTCAACCCGGCACCGGCGATGACGTGGTCACCGATTTCGCTGCCGGCGGAGATGCCGATCTGATCGACATCTCGGCCTATCTGAACGCCGGCCAGAAGCCGACCCTGACCAATATCGGCAACGACGTCTCGATCGGCTTCGCCAATGGCGACAGCATCCTGCTCAAGAACATCCAGTCACAAAGCCTTGTCGCGACGAGCACGGGGTACAAGATGGGCATCCGCTTCTTCAGTGAATCCGGCGGCGAGCAGACAAGCCATTCGGCGCCGATGTGGCAGCACACATGGGGCGCGCTCGAAACCGCCGGCGACAAGGACTGGTTCAAGATCGACCTCGTCCAGGGCGCGAACATGAAGATAGCGGTCGAAGCCGGCGGGTCGGGCATGGGCGCGCTCGCCAACGCCAAGGTCAGCATCTACGACAGCGCCGGCGCGCTGATCGCCAGCGACGACGACGGCGGCTCGGGCGCGGACGCGGTGGCGAAGTTCACGGCGCCCGCCACGGCCTGCTATTATATCGTGGTCGAAAGCGGGGCGGCGGGCGGCACAGGCGGCTACATGATCGACGCGACCAGCATGAGCATGGTTTTCGACGCCGGCGCCCATCTGCTCGGCGGCACGGCGGCGAACGATATTCTGGTCGGGAGCATGTTCGACGACAGTTTCACCGGCGGAGCGGGCGCCGATCGCTTTCAGATCGGCTTTCACGCGGGTCATGACGTGATCACCGATTTCAAGACGGCCGGCGATCTTATCGATATCATGGCCTACACCAGCGCGGGCCATAGCCCGACGGTCGCGCCCTCGGGGAGCGACACGATCATCAGCTTCGATACCGGCGACACGATCCGGCTACTGGGCGTCAATCCGGGCGAACTGGTCGAGAATTACTGGGGCTTTTCCCACATCTGACCATCTCGCCCCCGCTTAGGCGGCGGCCCGCTTGTCGCGGTCGATCTCCGCGGGCACGTTGATATGGGCGGTGGTGAGGCCGTCGCGATAACGGGCATGCGCGAGGGCATAGCCCCGTTCGATGTGCCGCGTATATCGCTCGATGTCGAACAGCGGAGCGGAGGAACGATTGGCCTCCAGGCGCGCGCGGATGTCGGCCAGCCGGCTCGGATCGTTCGCGAGGTCGAGCGCCAACCGGGCATAGGCTTCGGCGGTTTCGACCGCCAGTTCGGGTATTCCGATGGCGTGCAGCAGGCTTCCGGCAACGCGCGCGGCGAAGCTCTCGCCCATCTTCGTGACAAGCGGCAGGCCCGCCCATAGCGCGTCGCTTGCGGTCGTATGCGCGTTGCAGTTGAAGGTATCGAGAAACAGATCGGCGCAGCGATGCCGTGCGAGATGGTCGGGCAGGGGCATCCGCTCCGCGAAGATCAGGCGGTCGGGATCGATGCCATGCGCGGCGGCTTCTTTTCTCAAATTGGCCTCGGCCCAGCGATTGTCGCTCAGCAGCCACAATATGCTGTGATCTACTTGTGAGAGAAGGTTCATCCAGATCCCGAATTCGGCCGGACGGATCTTGTAGCTGTTGTTGAAGCTGCAGAAGACGAAGCCGTTCTCGGGAAGCCCCAATTCGCTGCGTGTGAAGGCCCTGTCGGACATGCTGCGCGGATCATTGGCCTGGTAGCAGTCCGGCAGATAGATCACCTTTTCGGCATAGAAATTCCGGCTGCGCTCGGGAAGGACGATCTCGTCGGCCACGATATAGTCGATGAAGTCGGCTCCGACCGATCCCGGATAGCCGAGATAACCGATCTGAACCGGAGCCGCGCGATAGGAGAAGATTCCGATTCGCATTTCCTGGCTATGACCCTTGAGGTCCACCGCGATGTCGATCTGTTCGCGCCGCGCGAGTTCGGCCACCGCCCTGTCGCTCAGCGCCCCCACCTCATGAAACTTGTCGACCGCGTCGACGGCGCGACGGCGCATCTCGTCGAAACGATCGATGCCATAGGAGAAAGCATGGATCTCGAACCTTGTCCGGTCATGGGTTTCGAGCAGCTTGGCGAGCAGGTGCATCGTCGCGTGATTATGAAAGTCGGCCGAGAAATAGCCGATGCGGATGCGCGACGACAAAGCATTGCCAACGGCGATCAGCGGAGCGCGGTTGTCGCACTTCTCGCGGATCCATTTCTTCGCCCGCAGCAGATGGTTTTGCGGATCGTCCTCGATCCCGAAGAAGGTGAAGGGGGTGATCGCGCCGGTCGTGACGCCGAGCCCCGCGAGGCCGGCGGCATCGGCATCCTCCCACTCGCACATTCTGGCCTGCTGGAACAGAAGCTGGCCCTGGGCCTCGGCATAGCCGGGGTTCAGTTCGACGGCCTTGCGATAGCTGGCGACCGCCTCGTCGAGCCGGCCCATCTCCTGCAGGACGTTCGCACGATTATAATGTCCGGCGGCCGCACACGGATCGAGCTGGACCACCTGGTCATAGCATTGCAGCGCTTCGTCCAGCCGCTGGAGGCCGTGCAGCGCGCCGCCGCGATTGGCGTAGCTGTCGGCATGACCTGGGCGGAGCCGGATGGCCTCGTCGTAGCAGGCAATGGCATCTGCAAGGCGCCGCAACGCCTGCAGCGCCGCTCCGCAATTATACTGGATCTCTGCCGACCCAGGCTGAAGGTCGACCGCCCGTTCGCAGCTGACCAGGGCTTCGTCGAGCCGTTTCAGTTCCTGCAGCACGCAGCCGCGATTGGAGTGCGCGTCGGCGGCATCGGGCCTGAACCGGATCGCGGCGTCGTAGCTTTCGAGCGCTCCATATAGATCGCCGAGCTTCTTCAGCGCATTGCCGCGGTTGCTGTGCGCCGCCGCATAGGCGGGCTGGTGCCGGAGAGCCGCATCATAGCCGGCGACGGCCTCGCGATGCCGGCCGAGTGACTGGAGCAGATTGCCGCGGTTATACTGGATTTCGGGCGAGTTGGGATCGAGCCGGACCGCCGCATCATAGCATGACAGCGCCTCGTCGAGCCGCCCGAGCTGTTTCAACACCAGGCCGCGGTTGGAATGGGCGCCTGCCGAACCCGGTTGCAGTTCGGCTGCGCGGCTGCAGCTGTCGAGCGCCTCCTCGAGCCGCTGCAGACGCAGCAGCGTGATGCCCCGATTGGAATGGACATCGGCATAATCGGGATTGAGTTCGATCGCGCGATCGTAGCGGCTCAAGGCTTCCTCGAGCCGGCCTAGCCCGCCGGCCGCCGCGCCAGCGAGATTGTGAAGATCGGCTTCCAGCGGATAGGTGTCGATAAGGGCCAGCGCCTGATCGAACGCTTCACGCGGTCTTCCCTGATCGAGCAGCCCGAGGATCGTGCGCACGCCCCCGTCATAAGCTTCGCGGGACGGCGGAGCCGACAACGCGTTGACGAAGGCAAGCGCCCGCCGGTTGCCTGGGAAAGCCGCCAGCACCGCGCGGCCGATCTGTTCCGCCTCCTCCGTGAGCCCCTGTTTCGCCAGCGTTCCGGCTTTGCGGAGCGATTGATCGACATTGAGCTTCATCGGATCATCCTTTGGATCGTGCCCGGACCGGGCGAAGGCGTGGCCACGCCCGACTGCCCGATCATCGGCGCTGGATACTCGTTGGCGAGATGTCGACGATTTGATTTGATAAACCGTTAACCATGATGCCCCCGCGCGTGCGCCCCTCCAGCGCCTCTCCGCAGGCACGCTTATCCAATAATTAACCAAGTCCTTTTACCCGCTGGGGTGTCGAATATTTGCAGCTGCGGCCTTCCGCTGTTGGAGGCGTCGTCGATCCTAATGCCAGCCGAGGTTCAGACCATGATCCCGAAGATTATGCACTTCATATGGGTTGGCGACGAAACCAAACGCCCCGACAACTGCATCGAGACCTGGCGCAGCTTCCATCCCGATTGGCAGATTCGGGTCTGGGGCAATCGGGAGCTGCGCGAGGCCGGCTGGATCAACGCCCGGCATATCGCCGCTATGTACGAACGCGAGCTCAACGGCGTCGCGGATATGATGCGCTGGGAAATCCTGCAGGCGCATGGCGGGATCGTGCTCGACGCCGACAGCATCTGCCTGCGGCCGCTCGACGAGGAACTGCTCGACTGCGAGGCGTTCGCCTGCTGGGAGAATGAGATCGCACGGCCGGGCCTCATCGCCGCGGGCTATTTCGGCTGCGTGCCCGGCAACCCGTTCGTCGCACAGATCATCGCCGACATCGCCGCCGAGGATTCGGTCGTCAACGAAATGGCCTGGATCACCGTCGGCCCGCAACGCCTGACCGATTCCTATCGCAAATATCGCTATTTCGGCCTGCGCATCTATCCAAGCCACTATTTCATCCCCCAACACTTCACCGGGCTGACCTACGAAGGCAAGGACCCGGTCTACGCGCACCAGCTCTGGGGATCGACTCGCGGGGCCTATGACGAGATTCATCGTCAACAGATCACGCCCGCGCCGCACTCCGATGCGGCGACGCCGGCGGCCGAGGTTGCGACCGCCGAAGCGTCGAGACCGGCCGCGCAGCCGGCCAGCGCCGGCAACTCTCCGCTCGAAGCGCTGCACGCTCCCTATTTCGTACAGCATGTCGAGGTGAGCGAGGATCTCGCGCAGCTGGGCCGGCTGGACGTGTTCAAGCATCTCTGCGGCGGCAAGCGCGTGCTGCACATCGGCTGCGCCGACTGGCCGATCACCGATCCCGCCAATTCGCTGCATCTTGCGCTGGAGCCGCATTGCGCGCTGCTCGACGGTTTCGATGTCCATCAGGAGGCGCTGGAGCAGCTGGCACCCTTCGCGAAAGGGCGACTGTTCTCCCGCTTTGACCAGATCAGCGAATATTACGACGTGGTGCTGGTTCCCGAAGTCCTCGAGCATGTGCCCAACGTTGCCGAGTTCCTCGAGCAGCTCCAGACGCTGCAGGCCGAATGCTTCCTGATCTCGGTGCCCGACGCTTTCCAGTGCCGAGGCCGCCATTTCGACTATGTGTCCGCGTCACAAACCTTCGTCGAGGTCGTCCATCCTGATCATAACGTCTGGTACACGCCCTACACCTTCTCCAATACGATCCGGAAATATAGCGAGCTCAGCATCCAGGGGATGTGGTTTTTCAACGGCATATCGCTGCTGGCGCTGCTGTCCAAGCCCGAGCTGAGCCTTGCCGCATAGCTGAAGCGCGGGGCGTCCGCGCTCGATCCTCAGGCGACCTCCGCTTTCGCCCTCGTTTCGGCCAAGCATATCTTGCCGTGAAACTCGAAGTCTTCGAGGCGCGGTTCGCGCATCATAGTCCAGTAGTCGACGAGCCGGTACGGACTGGCGAGAATGACCCTGCCCTTGCTGTTCTTGTGATAGCTGTCGGCCTTTGGATGGGACCAGACCATCGTCTGCATTGTCTTCTCGACATCGGCGTTGAAACGATCGGTCGCCTGCCGCGTCGGCTCCATCGCCGCGGCTTGACGTTGCTGGAGCAGATCGAGGCATTGGATGATGTAATGCACCTGCGCCTCTACGATCAGGTTGACCCCGGCGGCGTGGGCCGGCCCGCTGCTGGGGCCGACCGTCAGGAAATAATTGGGATAGCCATGGACCGCGACACCGAGATAGCCGCGCGGATCGTCGGGGCCCCATTCCCGCGCCAGATCGCGCCCGCCGCGCCCGCGGATCGTCATCCGCCCGGTCATCTTCGCGATCTCGAAGCCCGTGGCGCAGACGATGACGTCGACCGCAATGCGCTGGCCGTCCTTGAGGATGATGGCGTCCTTCTCGACATGGTCGATCGGCGTGTTCTCCAGGGACACATTGTCACGGCGCAGGGTCGACAGCCAGTCGACGTCCATCACGATCCGTTTGCCGAACACCGGATAGTCCGGGGTCAGCTTGTCGATAAGATCGGGGCGGCCCTTCAGCTTTTCGTGCAGGTTGGCGACACAATATTGGCGCACGGCCTCGTTGCGCGCAGAGACCGAGACATGCTGTGGCCAGGCCGGATCGATCTTGCTGTCGGCATATAGGCCGTCGGAAGTGAACCAATAGGTGCGGAAGCGGAACCATTCGGCATAGAAGGGAATGTGGCGCAGCGCCCAGCGCACTCCCTGCGGCACCGCCAGGCGCTGATAGGGCAGGGCCCAATGGCGTGATCGCTGGAAAACGGTGAGATGCGCGACATCGGACGCGATGGCGGGTCCGACCTGCGCAGCGCTGGCGCCGGTTCCGATCAACGCCACGCGCTTGCCCTTCAGATCGAGCGACCGGTCCCAGCCGGCGGTGTGGACCACGGCGCCTCCGAAGCTCTCGAGCCCCGGAATTTTCGGGAGGGACCAGCGATTGAGCGGACCGTGGCAGTTGATGATCGCCCGCGCGGTGGTCTCGCGACGCCCCTTGGGTCCTTCGGAGGTCACCGTCCAAAGATCGCGATCGTCGTCGTAGACGCAGCTCACCACCCTCGTGCCGAAGCTGATATGGCGGCGCAGCGCATATTTGTCGGCGACCCGCCGCAAATAAGCCTGAACCTCGTGGCCCATCGGGATATAATGGGTCCAGTTGGGATTCAGCTCGAACGAATAGGAATAGAAGTGGCTCGGCGTATCGACGGCGACGCCGGGATAGACATTTTCGAGCCAAGTGCCGCCGATGTCGTCGTTCTTCTCGATGATTTCGTAATCATAGCCGGCCTCTTCAAGCTTGATGCCGGCCAGCAGTCCGGTGAGGCCGGCGCCGATTACCACTACATGGAAGTCGGGGGACGGGCGCGGACGATCGGGCCTATCCTTGAGCGGAACCGCCTTTTCGAAGCCCATCTGTTCCTGAAGCAAGGGCACGAATTCATCGGTAACCGGCTCGCCGACATTCGCTTCCATCAGCGCGCGCATCCGCTCAATCGGCAGCGGGGCGATCCGCGGCGGAGGCGACTGGGTGAGAAGCCGGAACAGGTCGCCGCGTAGTTCGGCGAGCAGCGCCTCGGGAGCCGGCTCGATGCGCGGGTCATAGGGCGAGCCGAGATGCGGCCGGAAGCGATCGACGAGATCTCCGCTCGGATCGAGTTGAGCATGGACCATCAGCAGCGTCGCCACATCGGCCACCGCCAGCGCCCCGCGCAAGCCCGCCAGGTCGGTGATCGGTAGTAGATCCGCCGCAGTCTGGTTGTCATCATTCATGGTTCATGTTCCTTCGAAGCGAGATGGGGGGCCTGGCGGAAGCCTTGGGATGGGTTGGAGGCGCACCCATCAGGCGGCCGCCCGCCCCTCCCTTGGTCCAGGCCCGGCCGCCGGATAGGCGAGCGGCTCGCCAAGATCGTAGACGGAGATCAACTGACGGATGAACTGCGGATCATGCAGCGGGTCGGTCGGCCTGGTCACCCGCGCGCCCCGGCGGCGCATGTCGGAGATCAGCATTTCAACTGCCTGGTCATGCGACTGGTCGTCTTCGACGAGCCGGTGGTGCTGGTCGCCGGTGTTGGCGTTGTCGAACAGCTGCGGTCGCGCCGCAGGGCGGATTCGGGAAGCAAGGTCGGCGTCGGCGGCCATCTGTCCTCTCCAACAATTGGTCAGCGCGTTATTTCGGAAACCGACAGGATGTGCGCGGCATGGCCAGGGAACACATAGTCCAGCTCGATCACTAGCCCCTCGGCCAGCGGTCCATCGACGATGATGTCGGTTTCGACGAACGCCTGCACGCCGTTACGGCCATAGGTGTAGCGATCGACGCCCGCATAGAGGGGCGATGCGTCCAGCCGGGCGTCGATCACCGGGTCGCCGGGCAGAGCGCGGTTGACCAGGATCTTCAGCCGTCCGCCGAAAGCCGGGTCCGTACGCTCGAGCCGCTGCAGCTCGGCCAGACGCTCCTCGATGGCGTCGAGCGAGTCGACAAGAAAACCGACATGGAAGTTAAACTCGGGATCGGTCGCCTGTGCAGCGCGGTACACCGCGACCGCCGGGTGCTCATCGGGCGCGCCGATCCGCAGTTTGTCGCCGATCGCTTCGAACAGCGCCGCCGTCGCGGAGGGCAGCGGACTCAGATAGATGATGCCGTCCGCCCGGTTGACGTCGTTGCTGTGCACCGTGAAACGGTAGAAGGTGCCGCCGGTGGGAAGGTCCATTTCCTGCGATCGAGTCAGCCCGAGCAATTCGAGCAGCCGCGCGGCGATCGGCCCGTCTTCCTGGCTCCGATAGTGAAGGTTGACGTGGCTGATCGTCTGATGGACGGCCCCGCGCTCAATCCTGTCGATTTTCATCATCGCCTCCCCCATCTCACTCGGCAGCCTGGGCCTGTTCGACGCCGGGCATTCCAGGGACGCGGTGAATGCCGCGAACCCGGTCCTGCAGCTTGCTGGCCTCGGCGCGTGGATGATAAAATTGGCGATACCAGGCGCGGGCCTTGGCGAAGGGGCCATCGGACGGCAGTGCGAGGATCGACAGCGCCGGCGCCTTGTTCTGCCAGACCTCGAAATCCTGCGCGAAAGCGTCGAGCGCCTGCGCCTGATAGGCGCGCGCCATCGCGACATCCGCGTCCCGCGGCGGGGTGTGCGGCGATTTCACCATCAAAGCGTGCCAGGCCCGCGTGATCCCGTCTTCCACCGGGGTGTGACAGATCATCATCATGGCCTCCTGATCGCCGGTCATACGGCTCAGCAGAATGGCAGGGCCGGTATACCAGGTGTCGGTGTGGAAGCCCTTCCCGTCGTGGACGAGCGTGCGATGCTGCCCGCCCTGGCGCTGGATCGCGACATGGTCGGCGAACTCATTCTCAAAATAGGCGACGGTCGACCCGTGGATGGGCGAAAGATGCGTAAGGTCGGCGATATTGTCGACCAGCTCCTGCGGATGGCAGGGGAGCTCACCGAGCGCGTCGATAGTCCACCGCACCCAGGACGGGTTATCCCACGCGGCGATGTTGGGCAGCGGATAATCGGGCTCGCCATTTTCTGGATCGTGCCAGACGAAGATGCAGCCATAACGCTCTTCGACCTTCCATGAGCGCACGCAGGCCGCCTTGGGAATCTTGCCCTTGTGGTAGGGGATCTCGTCCGCGGCGCCGTCGGGACCGAACCGCCATGCATGATAGGGGCATCGAATCGAGTCCCCCTCGATGTGTTGGCCGTCGCGGACGACCCAGCTGGTGGTGTTGCGCGCAAGATGCGTGCCCATGTGCGGGCAATGGGCGTCCAGCAGCACGACCCGTCCGCTCTGACCACGATACAGCGCGAAATCCCTACCGAAAAAGCGGATCGCCTGCGGTGTGGCGGCGAGCGACGCCGACTCGCCGATCATGAACCAGCCGCGCGGGAAGGTCTGTGGTCCCAGGCCATAGTCCGCGGTCTTCGCCATCGCTCACCCCTCCTAAAAATGCCCGGTCGTCGGACCAGTCATGCGTAGTGATGACGGCTATACGTCACGCAAAATCAGGGAGATTTGATCAAGATCAAGGATTTTGCGTTTTCCGATGCCAGGATTGAGGCCCAAACAACGGGAAGACTCTCATGCAGATCATTGGATTGGCATATGTCGTGGCCGAATCGCGGCGACCGGAGAGCTGGATCGAGTTCGGCGAAAGGGTGATCGGGTTGGCGGCGCGACGGCGCGACGACGGCGGGGTCGTTCTCAAGGCTGACGAGCGCATAGGCCGCATCTTTGTCGAACCCGGCCGGCGCGAGGGCTTTGTCGCCTCGGGCTGGGAGGTGGCGAACGAAGCGGCGTTCGATGCTGCTTTTGCCGAGCTCGGCGCCGCGGGGGCTTGTCCCGAGCCGGTCAGCGAGGCGCATGCACATGCGCGCGGCTTCTGCCAGCTTATGCGCTTCCGCGATCCGGCGAAGAATCTTCATGAGCTCGGTTATGGCTATCGCAGCGACTTCGAGCGCTTCGTGTCTCCGGTCGGGGTGGCGGGGTTCGTCATGGGCGCGCTCGGCATGGGGCATGTCGTGCTGCCGGCCCCCGATTTCGCCAAGACGCAACGGTTCTTCGCCGAAACGATGGGTCTCGGCCTTGCCGATTTGATGGTCCACCGGCCGGGCGGCGACGCTGGACCGTCGCATCGCATCCATTTCCTGCATTGCGGCAATGCGCGGCACCACAGTGTCGCGCTGTTCGAGGGCGGCGTGCCTTCCGGCTGTGTGCATATGATGCTCGAATATCGCGACATGGACGAACTTGGCCGCGCGATGGACCGGATGCTGGACGCCGGGGTCAAGCTGACAGCGACGTTGGGACGCCACGTCAATGACGGGGTAACCTCCTTCTACTGCGCGACACCGGGCGGCTTTTCGATCGAGCTGGGCTATGGCGGACGGTTGATCGACTGGGATCGCCATGCCGTCTTCGAAACTACCCGCGCCAGCCTGTGGGGCCATGATTTCAGCCTCGGATTCAACGATAGCGAGCAAGGAAAGCGACATGAACGCGACCGTATCGATTTTGCAGCCTAATCCGGAGGATCTGGTCCGCGCCGCCGAGGCGCTGGCGCCAGCGCTGCGCGGGCGGGCCGAGCAGGCCGAGCGCGAATGCCGCATCCCCGACGATACCATAGCCGAGATGCATCGCGCCGGCCTGTTCCGCGTGCTCCAGCCGCGGCGGTTCGGCGGTTATGAGATGGATGTATCGGTGTTTTTCGATGTGCAGATGGCGCTCGCCAAGGCCTGTATGTCGACCGCATGGATTTACGGAGTCATCGCCGTCCATAATTGGCAGCTCGCCCTGTTCGATGCGCGTGCGCAGGAGGATGTATGGCGGAAAAACTCTAACCTGCTGATCTCTTCCTCCTACATGCCCAAGGCCGCGATCGCGCGTGCGCCAGGCGGCTACCGTATCTCTGGCCGCTGGGGCTTCTCGAGTGGTGTCGACCATTGCGACTGGGTGTTCCTGGGCGGGCTGCTGGCGCCGGCCGAGGGCGGCCCGCCGGACTATGTCACCTTCCTGGTGCCCAAACCGGATACGGTGGTTCACCGGGTCTGGGATACGATCGGCCTGCGCGGCACGGGGAGTCATGACGTCGAGGTGATCGACGCCTTCGTCCCCGAACACCGCGTCCATCGTTCGCACGACGGGGCCGCGGGCAGCAGCCCCGGTCTCGCGATCAACACCAACCCGATCTATCGCTTGCCGTTCGGCCAGATCTTCGTGCGCGCGGTCTCCACCTCGTCAATCGGCGCGTTGGAAGGCGCACTCGAGGCGTTCCGCGCCTATGCAGCGAAGCGCGTCAGCAGCAACGACATGAGCCGCAGCGCGCTCAACCCGGTCGTGCAGACGGTGAGCGCCGAGGCGGCGGCCGCGATCGACGAGTCGAAGCTCATCCTTCGCCGCAATTTCGATCATATGATGTCGCTCGCGAGGGCCGGCCAGGCGCCCGACCTCGAAGAACGGCTGTTGTATCGCATGCAGGCTGCCAAGACGGTGGAGCGGTGCGCCGATCTTATCTCGCAGATGTTCTACAGTTGCGGCGCGCAGGGCGTGTATCGCAACGGGCCGATCGCGCGAACCTTCCTCGACATCCACACCGGCCGCACCCACGTCGCTAACAATCCCGACAAGTTCACACGGAATTTCGGCGGCGTGCTGCTGGGTGAGGCGAACGGCGACAGCTTCATCTGAGTATATTTGGCGTCCGTCCCGGTGCGGCCGGAGCCTGTGGGGCCTCCGCCGGCGTCGCTGGCTCGATGAGTCGAAGGCGCTAGCGAGAGCGAGGCGCGGGCGCGAACCTAAGCGATATCGCGAAACGGCTAGGCGTCGGCGAGGAACGCGCGCAATTCTTCCGCCACAACCTCCAGATAGGCTTCGGCGTCAGCGGCGGAAACCAGATCGGGCTGCGAGATCTCGGCGCAGACCGCGACCAGGCGGTCGAACAGCGCGTGCACTTCGGGCACAAGCTCCTCGTAGATCGCGAGCGCCAGCCCGAGCTTCGATTCGAAATGCGTGAAAAGGTCGCGCGGCTTATGCCGGCCGCGGCAATGATTTCGTCGATGGTCGCATGGACATAGGGCGTGCACGCAAAGATCCTGCCCGCGGCGGCCAGGATCGCGGCCCGGGTGTTCTGGCGCTTGCGCTGCTGGAATGCGGCGCGCCGGTTCGGCGGCGAGGCGCCCGAAGCCGGATCCGCAGCGGTGACAGTCGCAACCATTGTTCTCCGAGCCTGTATCTGCCTGCTGGACCCGCGCATTACAACCTGCGTGGCGGCGCGTGTTGCGCGGGCCCTTGCGCGAAGCGGCGAGGGATAGCAGGGGTCGCCCGATGGCTGCTGTGATGCTGCAAGGAACCGGCTCGGATGTCGGCAAGACGGTGCTGGTCGCGGGATTGTGCCGCGCGCTCGTCCGTCGCGGCTATCGGGTGCGGCCGTTCAAGCCGCAGAACATGTCGAACAATGCCGCGGTCACGGTCGACGGCGGCGAGATCGGGCGCGGCCAGGCGCTGCAGGCGATCGCCGCGCGCGCCGAGCCGCACAGCGACATGAACCCCGTGCTGCTCAAGCCGCAGGCCGATCGCACCGCGCAGCTGATCGTCCAGGGCAAGGTCCGCGGCACGCTTGGCGCTGCCAATTTCCGCGAGGCGCGCCGGCCGCTGCTCGGCGAGGTGATGCAGAGCTATCGGCGGCTGGCCGGCGAATGCGACATCGTGGTGGTCGAAGGCGCGGGCTCGCCCGCCGAAATCAACCTGCGCGCGGGCGACATCGCCAATATGGGTTTTGCGCGCGAGGCGGGCGTGCCGGTCGTGCTGGTCGGTGACATCGATCGCGGCGGCGTGATCGCCGCGATCGTCGGCACGCGGACGATCATCGATCCCGCCGACGCCGCGATGATCCATGGCTTCATCATCAACAAGTTTCGCGGCGATCCCGCGCTGTTCGTCGACGGCTATGCCGGGATCGAGGCCCGCTCGGGCTGGCGCGGCTTCGGCGTCGTTCCCTGGCTGGCGCCCGCCGCGCGCCTGCCAAGCGAGGATGCGGTGATTCTCGAGCGCAGGACGAGCAGCGCGAGCGGAAGGGTGCTGGTCGCCTGTCCGATCCTGCCGCGCATCTCCAATTTCGACGACCTCGATCCGCTCAAGCAGGAGCCGGGCGTCGAACTGGTGATGACGCCCCCCGGCCGGCCGATCCCCGCTGAAGCGGCGATGATCATCCTGGCCGGCTCGAAGGCGACGATCGCCGATATGGCCGCGATGCGCGAGCAGGGTTGGGACATCGACATCGCCGCGCATCGCCGTCAAGGCGGGATGGTGCTCGGTCTGTGCGGTGGTTTCCAGATGCTCGGGCGGACGATTGCCGATCCGCGCGGCATCGAGGGGCCCCCCGCTGCGACCGCCGGTCTCGGCATGCTCGACGTGGACACGGTGCTCGCGTCGCACAAGGCGCTCCGCTGGGTCGACGGCGTGGGGCTGGGCGCGCCGTTCTCGGGCTATGAAATGCATCTGGGCGAAACCGGTGGGACCGATGCGGCGCGGCCGTTCGCGCTGCTCGACGGCGGACGGCCCGATGGCGCGATCAGCGCCGACGGCCGTGTGATGGGCAGCTATGTCCATGGCATGCTGGCGAGCACCGGGCTGCGTGCGGCACTCCTCGCCAGGATCGGCGTGACCTCGAGCGGGGCCGATCATCACAGTGCAGTCGATGCCGCGCTCGACGACATCGCCGCGGCGCTCGAGGAGCATCTCGATATCGACGGCATCGTCAGGCTGGCGAACGTGGCTCAGGGCAGCGGCGGCGCCTGATCGGGCGGAGCGGCGCCGGTCCAGCGGCCTACGACGACCACGCTGGGGCGTCCCGAGGGATCGCGCTTGCGCACGAGCAAGCTGGTAAGTTGCTGGTTGACGCCGCCGATCCGCACCCGCGTCCGAACCCAGAACTGGTCGGAGGTGAATCCTGTGCCCGGCGGAAGCGGAATGTCGACCGCAGCCAGGTCGCTTGCGCTGAGATAGCCCTTGCGGTCACGCAGCGAGACCAGCTGGCGCGCCTTCAGCGGATCGCCGATCAGCAGCGCCAGCATCGGCGCGCTCGCGGCGTTGAGGTTGATCGCGCCCGGATAGGGCAGCGCCGTGATCAGCTCCGACAGCGTGGCGAGCTGCGCCTGATCGAGGCCCGCGAGGCGGAGCGGGCGGAGGTCGCTGATCGGCCCCATCGTGCGCACCAGCACGGTCGCCCTCGGCACCTCCTGTTCGGGAATGCCGGCCGCGGCCGCGATGTGGCCCAGCATCTCGACCGCCGCCGCGTTACCCGTCATCAGCGCATTGACGTTGAAGCGCGACTGGGCGTCGGCGATGGCGAGATCGAAGCTTCCGCCGTCGATCGGCGCGGCTTTCTCGGCAAGCGCGGCCCACGCCTCGGTGCGGTTGTCACTTTCGGGTGCGGCCAGCGCGTCGCGGCGCAGCGCGGTCACCGCCGAAAGTTCGCCGCCGCGGGCAATCGCCTGAGCTCGCGCAGCGTCGCGCATCTTGATGCCCCGTTCGAGCGCACTGTCCTCGGCCGCGATCATCAGCAGCAGGATGCCGCTGGCGATCGCGACGAAGAGGAGGACGTTGACCAGGATCAGCCCCCGTTCGCCGTCGCGCACCGGTCCGCCGCCGCTCATGGTTGCACGGGGAGCGCGACGACGCGGCGCAAGGTGCCGGCGACGCCCTTGCCGGGCGCGAGCACGAAATCCACCGCCACCGCAGCGGGCCGCCGGCTCGCCAGTGGGGGAGAGGGCGGCCAGCGGTTCGTCCAGCCGAGCCCCGGCGCGTAGAAGCTCCAGCGCAGCGAAGCGATCCCGCCGAGCAGGGATTGCCGGGAAGCCGACGACCCCGCCCCGTTTGCTAAGCTTCGCGCCAGGGTGCCGCCCGCCAAAGCATAGCTCACGCGCACCGGCAGACCGCCGGCCGCGGCGACCGGCCGGTCAAAGCTCAACCGACCGGCCTGCCCCTCGATCGGCCCGGCGGTGATTTGGCTCAGATCATTGTCGATCACAAACAGCGTCCGCTGGATATCGGCGAGGCGGGTCAAGCGCCCATCGGTACGGTTCTCGACGCCGAGCAACCCGTCGACCAGCGCCACGCCCGCGGTCGCGATCAATGCGAACAATGCGAGCGAAATCAGCAGCTCGACCAGTGTGAAGCCCTCGGCATCGTCAGGCGCCTGCATCGCCGCGCCCTGCGCCCGGTCAGACCCGGTCGACAGGCGTGAAGCCGTTCGGGCCGGCGACGAGGATCGCCAGCTCGCGCAACGCGGTGCCGTCGGGTTGAAAACGGATGGGGCCGGTCACCGCGGCGAAAGCACCGGCGGAGAGCAGCGCGGCCCGATCGACGATGCCGCCGCGGCGCAACATCTCGGCGATGCCGGCTGCATCGAAGGCGAGCGCGGCGATGCTGCCTGGTGTCGTCCCGGTCCTCGCTTGATAACGGTCGGCGAAATCGCCGAGGAAGCGCGGATCGGGGCCGGCGACCCAGGCGCCCATCGCGGCGGGCGTGGGCCGGTCGAGCGACTGCTGGCTGCCGAGCAGCTGGATATTGGCGCCCGCCAACGCGCGCGCGGCCGCCGACAATCCTTCGCCGCCTTCGGTCGCCAGCAGCGCGTCGGGCAGTTCGCCGCCGCCCGCGCCGCGCAGCGCGGCGGTGAGATTGCCCGCGCCAGCCGCGATCGTCATGATGTCGAGATCGAGGTTCCCGCGCAGCCGCTCGGCCGCCGCCAGCCCCTGCGCGGCCCAGTCGGATGCGCCCGCCAGGACCGCGACCTTCCGCACGCCGCGGCCGCGCGCATAGCGCAGGATCGCGCTGACGCTCTGCGTCGCGGTGATGCCGAGCAGGAACGCGCCGCTTCCGGCGAGGCGTTCGTCATTGCTCAAGCTTAGCACCGGCACGGCTTCGCCCGTCACGGCCACGGCGGCGCGGGTTTCGGCGGCGTAAAGCGGCCCGATCAATATCCGCGCCCCGCGCCGGACCGCCTGCCGCGCCGCCGCCACCGCGCCCTCGGCCGAGCCGCGGCTGTCGAGCACGAACAGATCGTCGCTCTTTGCCTCCGGCGCTTGCACAAGTTGCGCCGCACGCTGCATATTGAGCCCGATCGCGGCCGCGGGGCCGGTCAGCGGCGCAATCAGCGCCGCCTTGGCGCGGGCCCGCTCGGGCTTCCGCGCCGAAGCCGGAGAAGGGAAGGTCGATGCCAGATCCGCAAGCAGCGCTGCCGGCAAGGCCGCGAGAAGATGACGTCGATCCCGATTCACTGGTGCCCCCCAAGGACGATCGCGCGCGGCGCGTGCTGCTGCTGGGCGGTATCGGCCTTGCCGCCTATCTGGCGGCGCTGATCATGACAATACCCGCCTCGCTGGTCCTGTCGACGCCCGCGGCGGGAACGCTGTGGCGTGGGACGGCGCTGCTCGATGCCGACAATCGCCTCGAATGGCGCTGGGCGCCGCTGCGCAGTCTGTTGGCGCTGGGCTTCGCGGTTGACTGGCGGATAGAGGGCCCGGCGTCCGCTATCGCCGGCCGCGCGCTGTTGCGGCCGGGCAGCAGGAGCGTCGACGACGTCAGCGGCATCGTCGACGGCGCGTTGCTGCAGCGTCTCGGCGGCTGGAGCTTTGCCTGTGCTATGCCGCTGCAGGTTGATCTGAAGCAGGCGCGGATCGGCGGCCGCGATCAGCGGCTCGAGGGAGCGATCCGCAGCGACGCCGGCCTCTGCCAGGCCAGCGGCGGCGCAGCGGCGGTAGCCGTTCCCGCGCTGTCGCTCACCCTGCGGCAGACCAGCGGCCTGGCGGTGATCAATCTTTCCGCGGCGGGGCGGATCCGGCATCCTCTCGTCATCGGCGGACTGTCGTCCGATGGGCATTTGCGGCTGATCGTGACCCGCGAGGGCGCGGTTGTCCTGCCCTTCGTGTCGCCGGCCGGGGGAGCGAAGATCGAGACGGGTTTCTAGTCGCATCGCCCGCCTACAGGACCGCGATGTTGTTGAGGTTGATGATCGGCAGCAGGATCGCCAGCACCATCAGCAGCACCAGGCCGCCCATCATCAGCAGGACCATCGGTTCGACCAGCGCGACGAGCGTCGCCGCCATCGCCTCGAGCTCGCGCTCGAGCTCGGCGGCGGCGCGTGCGAGCGCGGGGCCGAGCTGGCCGCCATTCTCGCCGCTGGCGACGATCGCGACGAGCATCGAGGGGAAGATGTCCGAGGCGCGCATCGCCGCCTGAAGGCTCGATCCCTCGCGTACACGCCGCGCGATCGCCAGCGCCTCGGCGCGGACGTGGCGGTTGGGCGTGACCGCGGCGGCGGCGGTCAGCGCGTCGACCAGCGGCACCGAACTCTGCACGAGCGTCGCGAGACTGGCGCTGAAGCGCGCGGCATTGTGCTGGCGGCTGAAGCGGGCGAACGGGGGCGTGCGCGCGATCGCCCGGTCGAGGCGGAGCCGGTTAGCCGGGACGCGCAGCCAGCGCGCGAAGACGAACGCCGAGCCAAGCAGCACCAGCGCGAGAGCCAGCCCATAATGCTGCAATCCCTCGGAGATCAGGATCAGCGCGCGCGTGAGAAAGGGCAGCGCGGCCCCGCGCGCGACGAACACCTTGACGATATCGGGCACCACATAGACCATCAGCAGCGCCATCATGCCGAACGACACCAGGCCGAGCAGCGCCGGATAGAGCAGTGCCAGCTGGATCTTCTGCTGATTGCGATGGCGGCTCTCAACGAAGTCTGCGAGATGCGCGAGCACCTGCGCGAGCCGCCCGGCCTGCTCGCCAGCAGCGACCGAGGCGCGATAATATTCGGGGAAAGTCGCAGGCTGACGTTCGAGCGCCGCCGCAAAGCCGTGCCCGTCGAGGATCGCGCCGCGCAGGTCGAGCAGCAACGAGCGGAGCGCCGGGGTGTCGGCCTGATCGGCGACGATCTGGAGCGCATGCTCGACATTGACGTCGCTCGTCACCAGCGTCGAGATCTGCCGGGTGACGGTCGCGAGCGAACGCGCACCGATCCCCCGCTGCCACAGCCGGGCGGCGAGCGGCCGGCGGAGCGCCGGCTCGTTCGCGGCTTCGACGCGGGTGGGCAGTAGGTCGCGGTCGCGCAACAGGCGGCGCGCAGCCGCCGGGCTCGAGGCCTCTATCACCCCCTGGCTGGCGATGCCGCCCGCATCGACCGCGCGATAGGCGAAGGCCGGCATCAGCTTTCGTCCCGCACGACACGCGCCACTTCCTCGATCGAGGTCAGCCCCGCGCGCAACTTGGCGATGCCATCCTCCAGCAGGCTGGGACCGCCCTCGCGTGCGGCGGCGGTGAGCGCGGTTTCCGAGGCTCCGTCATGGACCAGCCCGCGCAGGCGATCGTCCGCGACGACGATCTCGTAAAGCCCGATCCGGCCGCGATAACCTTCGTCATGGCAATGATCGCAGCCATTGGCGCGCCAAATCTTCTTGCCGGGCTTGATGGCCCGGCCAAGCAGCAGCGATTCGGCTTCGGTGCTCCGATCCTGCCAGCGGCACTGGTCGCAGAGCCGGCGGACCAGCCGCTGCGCGATCAGCCCGACCACCATCGGCGCGAGCAGGTAGCGCTCGACGCCCATATCGATCAGCCGGGTCACCGCCCCGATCGCGCTGTTGGTGTGGAGGGTCGAGAGCACGAAATGGCCGGTCATCGACGAGCGCACGGCGACATCGGCGGTTTCGCGATCGCGGATCTCGCCGACCATGATGACGTCGGGATCCTGGCGCAGGATCGCACGCAGACCGCGCGCGAAATCGAGCCCGGTCCGGCTGTTGACCTGGGTCTGCGCGACCCCGGCCAGCTCATATTCGATCGGATCTTCGACTGTCATGATGTTGCGCTTGCGATCGTTGAGATAGGCGAGCGCTGTGTAGAGCGTGGTCGTCTTGCCCGATCCGGTCGGCCCTGTGACGAGCAGCATGCCGTGGGGCCGATCGATCAGCGATCGAAACGCCTCCAGGTGGCTCTCCGACATGCCGAGCGAGGCCATGTCGAGCCCGGCCGATCCGCGATCGAGCAAGCGCATCACCACCCGCTCGCCATGCTGGGTGGGAATGGTCGAGACGCGGACGTCGATGTCGTGGCCGCCGACGCGCAAGGTCACCCGGCCATCCTGCGGAAGGCGTTTTTCGGCGATGTCGAGGCGCGCCATCACCTTGATGCGGCTGACCAGCAAGGGGGCGAGCGCGCGCTTCGGCTCGATCATGTCCTTGAGCACGCCATCGACGCGGAAGCGGACGATCAATCGCTTTTCCTGCGTCTCGACATGCACATCGGACGCGCCGTCCTTGACCGCCTGGAGCAATAGCGCGTTGATCAGGCGGATGACCGGGCTGTCGTCGCGGCTGTCGAGCAGATCGTCGACCGCCGCGGCGCTGTCGGCCAGCGCGGCGAGGTCGTCGGTATCCGAAAGGTCCACCGCGTCGCCCGCGGTGTCGCGGTAGTCGGCGGCGATCGCGGCCTCGAAGCCCGCCTCGTCGATCGACTGCAGCCGCAGCCGCGCTCCGTGGAGCCGCTGCATCTCGAGCAGCGCAGCGATCCCGGCGCCGGGGCGATGGAGGCAGTGGATCAGGCCGTCGTCGCCTTCGCGCGGCAGCACGCCGGCACGGCGCGCGAAGCCATAGGGCAGCAGCGGCGCGCTCATGTCCGCACAAGCAGTTCGGCCGAAACCATGCCGCTCACCGGGCGGCTGTCGAGCCGCATGCGCGCGACCCGCAATCGGCTCGACTGCTCGAAGGCGGCGATCCAGCGCAGCAACGCGTCATAGGACGCATCGGCGACCGTGACGCGAACTTCCGCCCCTTCGCCAACGATCGCGGGCGCGATGCCGAACGGCGCGGCGCTGCTTGCCAGGATCGTCGCGGGCGGCCCCTTGACCGCCGCCGCCCCGCTCATGAGCGGACCGGACCGGCGCAGCCGCGCGCTCAGCGTCTCATAGGTCTGGATATCCGCACGCGCGGCGGCGCGCGCGGACTGAAGCGGGGTGATGACGAGGGTTGTGAGCAGCCACAATGCAAAAAGCGCCGCCAACAGGCCGAGCAGCCATTGTTCGCGCGGGCTGCGTTCGCGCCACCAGCCGGCGACGCCGGAGCCCACGCGATTGGCCATGGGAAAAGCGCTGCCGATCATCGCCGCGGCCCGGCGCTCACGCTCAGCGTCGTTCCGTCGAGCCGCGCGACGAGGCCGGCGTCTCGCACGGCGCGCAGGAGCGCGGCAACGGTGTCGGGGTCGGCCGAGGCGAGATCGAGCGCCAGGCTGGCAGCTGTTTCGTCATAACGCATCGCGCGGACCGCGACCGCGCCGCCGAACGGCGTCATCGCCCGCGACGTCTGGACCAGCAGCGGCATCATAGGGCCGGGCGCGGCGCCACCGGCGGGCAGCAGTTCGGCCGCGACGTCGGCCGCGTCATGCGGATCGGCGCCCGTATAGGCGCCGGGGGCCGCCTGGGCGAGCAGACCGATCATTTCGGCCCCGCGCTTTGCCGCGATCGACCGCAGTGCGATCGTATCGGCGGCGGCGATGGCGCCATGGGCGAGCAGGCCCGCGACCGCGACGATCGCAGCCCGGCGCGCCGCTATCCGATAGTCGTCGCGCCGCGGGGCGTAGCGGCCCTGGCGAAGGTCGAGCGCGATCGCGCCGCCGTCGAGCGCGGGCGTCTCATCGCAGGGCGGGCTCCCCGCGGCGGCCCATAATTGTTCGGTCAGGTCGGTGGTTGCGGCAAAGCCGCCGCCGTCGGCGGTGCGCACCACGCAGCGGCGCGCCCCGTCGCGATACACCGTCCAGCGCCCCTCGGCGGGCACCGGCAGTGCGAGCGCGTCGGGCATGATCGCCGCGCGAGCGAGGCCCGCGGCCTCGGCGGCAGCGACCCAGTCCGCCATGCGCGCATGATCGACCACGCAGGCGAGGTGGCGCCCGTCGGCCGCGACCGCTTCTCCCAGCGCCAGATGGACCGCGTCGAGCGGCTCGGCGATCCGGTCCTCTATCGCGAACGGCAATGCCTCGAGGCGCTTGCGGCGGCTCGGCAGCGGCAGCGCCACCACCATCAGCAGCAGATGTTCGGAGGGGACCAGCAACAGATCGCGCGGCGCGCCAGCGCCGAGCGGCGCGGGGCCGTCGTCGCGGAGCGCCCATCGCATGCCCGCATCGTTGGCCACGACAAGATTTTTCAGCCGCGCCAGCGAAGATCCCATGCTAGGCAGGTGTAACATGCTTTTCATCGAAGAACCTCATAGCGCGGCGATGATCATAGTTTCGCAACAATTTCATGACGAGCCCCAACTTCGGTCGCGGCGCACGGCGGACGATGGCGAGGCGGGGCTGACGCTGATCGAGATGATCGTCGTGCTGGCGATCATCGCGCTGGTCGCCGCGCTGATCGTCCCCAACGTCATCGGCCGCCCCGATGAGGCGCGGGCCACGGTCGCGAAGACCGATCTGCGCACGATCTCAGCCGCGCTGAAGATGTACCGGCTCGACAACGGCGATTATCCCACCACCGCGCAGGGGCTCGCGGCGCTGTCGGTCAAGCCGACGAGCGAGCCGCTGCCGCGCAACTGGTCGGGCGAGGGTTATCTGGCGCAAGTGCCGGTCGACCCGTGGGGCCACCCCTATATATATAGGAACCTGGGCGCCGCGGGGGGATTCGACCTGATGAGTTACGGAAAGGACGGCAAGCCCGGCGGCGAGGGTCTCGACGCCGACCTGAGCGACCGAAATCGCTGATGCGGTCTTGGGGCGGGGAACTCGGAATGACGCTGGTGGAGATGATGGCGGTGCTCGCCATCATCGGGATCGCAGCGGGTGCGACGATGCTGGGCGTCGGCGCCGCGACCCGCGGGCCTGGCGCCGAGGCCGAGGCCCGCCGCCTCGTCACGACAATGCAGTCGGCCGCCGACGACGCGATGATCGAGGGGCAGCCGCTGGCGCTGACATGGGATGATCGCAGCTACGCCTTCCTGCGCTGGAACGGGCGCTCATGGGAGGCGGGCGAGGGCAAGGCCTATGCGAACCACGATCTGCCGCTGGGCATGACGCTCGACGCCGGCGGGCTGAAACCGCCGATGCCGCTTGGGGGCGACGGCAGCGGTGTTCCCGCGATGATGATCCTGCGCGCAGGGAGCGACCGCTGGGCGATCGTCTATGACGGGCTGTCGGCAACGGCTTCGCCGGCGGCCGCGACATAATGGCGGCCGCGACGATCATCACTTCGTCCGAAAAGGGTTTTTCGCTGATCGAGGCGTTGGTCGCGCTGGTGGTGCTCGCAATCGCCTCCGCCGGGCTGATCCGCGCCACCGAAGCGCATGTCGATTCGATCCGCAGCCTGGAAAGGCGCACCGCCGCGCAACTGGTGGCGCAGAACCGGCTCGTCGAGCTGGCGCTGCCCGGCGCGGCGCGGCCGGGCGACCGCGTCGAGATGCTCGGCGAGCGCTGGACGGTACGGAGCGTCGAACGGCCGACCGGCGATCCCGATCTGCACGCCGTGACGGTGTCGGTATGGGGCGAGGACGAAAGCGCGCCGCTGGTGTCGCTCGACGGCTTCCGCGATCTGGGCAGCACCACGCTATGACGCCGCGCCAGGCCAATCGCGGGGTCGATATCTTCACCTTGCTGGTGGTCGCCTCGGTCGGCGTCGCGCTGGCCGGGCTGACCTGGCGCCTGATGAAAGCGGCTTTCTTGCCGGCGCCCGCTTCGTCATCGCCGCCATCGCCGCCGAGCGTCGCGCCGAACATCGATGCCGCGCTCGCGCTCGCACCGTTCGGGCGGATCAATGGCGATGCCGCGCCGCCCACCAGCCTGGCGCTGCAGTTGCGCGGCGTCGTGCTCGCCTTTCCGCGCGCGGTGTCGACCGCGCTGATCGCCGCGCCCGGCGCTCCTGCCTTTAGCTATGGGACGGGGCAGAGCGTGCCGGGCGGCGCGATGGTCGAGGAGATCGGGCTCGACCATGTCCTGCTCCGGGTCAACGGCCGACTAGAGCGGCTCGAGCTGCAACATGTCTCGGCGGCAAGCGCCGCGCCTGCGCCCCCGGCGGCGGCCGTGACTCCCGCCGGCGGCGGTGCTCCACCGGCGGCCCCCGACGGCGGCGGCGCAGCCCAGCCGGTGCAGGCCTTTGCTCCGTCCGACGCTCCCGGCATGCCGGTGGCCGCGGCGATGCCCTCCGGCTTGCTCGAGAGCCTCGGCGCGATCGCGTCGCCCGAAGGCTATCGCGTCGGTGTCGAGCCATCCCCCGATGCGCGCCGCGCGGGCCTCGAGCCCGGCGACGTGATCGAAAGAATCAACGGCTTTCCCGCCAACGCCATGACGGCGAACCGTCAGCTTGTCGCCGCGGCGATGGCGTCGGGCGCGGTCCAGGTCGACGTGCGGCGCAACGGCCGGCGCTTCTCGTTCAGCTTTCCCTTGCGATGAGGATTTTCATAGTGCGTCTTTCCGCGCGTGAACGCGTCCGTTCCTTCCTTTCGGTGCTGCTGGCCGCCTCGATGCTCGGCACGCCGCTCAGCGCCCAGACCGGCATGACGGCGGCCCCTGGCCAACCGGCCGACGTCGTCGTCAACATGCGCGCGGTGGACATCGCCGATGTCGCCGAGCAGATTTCGCGGATCACCGGGCGCACGCTGATCCTCGATCCGTCGGTGAAGGGCGTGGTCAACGTCACCTCGGCCGAGCCGCTGTCGGTCGACGGGGTATGGGATCTCTTCCAGTCGGTGCTGCGCGTCCATGGCTTCGCCGCGGTCAGGTCCGGCCGCGCCTGGAGGATCATCCCGCAGGCGTCGGCGGTGCGCGATGCCGGGGCCGGTGGCCGGGTGAGCGGACAGGATGTCACTACGCGGATGATCCGACTCTATAATGTATCGAGCGAGCAAGCGGCGCGCGTGTTCCGGCCGCTCGTCGCGCAGTTCGGCAGCATCGAATCGCTGCCGACGCCGAATGCGATCGTCGTCACCGATTATGCCGAAAATGTCCGCCGGATCGAGGCGCTCGCGCGTTCGCTCGACAGCGGCGGGGGCAACAGCTTCGAGAGCATCAGCTTGCGCTTCGCCAATGCGCGCGATGTCGCCGCCGCGATCACCGGGGTGATGGGTGACGGCGCCGCGACGGGCGGGCCGCGCGTCGTTGCCGACGAACGCAGCAACATCGTGCTGGTGCGCGGTCAGCCCAATCTGGTCGCCGAGGCGCGGCGGCTCGCCCGGACGATCGATCAGCCGGGGGCCGGCGTGCCGATCACGCGGATGGTCCGGCTCAACAATGCCGACGCCGAAGCGGTCACCGAGGTGCTGCGTGGCGTGATGGGCGAGCAGGGCGCTGTTTCGAACCCGGTGGCGCGCGCGGTGGCCGGAGGCCGGGCGCGGCTCGAGCGTTCGGGCGGATATGACCGGACCGGCCTCGCCGGACTGTCGCTGAACAGGGCGCCGATGACGCTCGGCAACGGATCGGGTGGAGCGCTCGAGCAAGCGGCCGCGATGGCGGGAGCGAGTGGCGGGTCCGGAGGCGGCGTGGGCACCGAGGCTCCTTCGGGATCGCCGGGCTTTTCGACCGCCGACCTGACGGTGCAGCCCGCCCCCGAGCTCAACGCGATCGTGTTGCGCGGCACGCCCGCTGCGATCAAGGCCGCCGAACCGCTGATCGCCGACCTCGACGTGCGGCGGCCGCAGGTGCTGATCGAGGCGGCGATCGTCGAGATCAGCGGCGATCAGGCCGAACAGCTCGGCATCCAGCTCGGCATCGGGGCGGCGGCGCTTGACCGCGCCGATGGGGCGGCGACTTCGTTCACCGGCCTCGGCCTACCGCTGTCCTCGATCCTCGCCGCGATCGGCGCCCCCGGTGCGGGCGCGGTGCTGCCGAACGGCGGCTCGGCCAATATCCGGATCGGCGACAAGTTCAGCGTGCTCGTGCAGGCGCTGGGCCAGTCGACGCGTGCCAACCTGCTGTCGACGCCGAGCCTGACGACGCTCGACAACGAGCCCGCCGAGATCGTCGTCGGGCAGAATGTGCCGTTCCGCACCGGCAGTTTCGCCACCGACGGCAATACGGTGAACCCCTTCACCACGATCGAGCGCCAGGACGTCGGCCTGACGCTTCGGGTGGTGCCGCGCATCCATGAAGGCAATGTCGTGCGGCTCGACGTCTCGCAGGAGGTGTCATCGCTGGTCGATGCGGTGACGGGCGCGGCCGACCTCATCACCAACCGCCGCAGCATCCAGACGACGGTGCTCGCCGACGACGGCCAGACGATCGTGCTCGGCGGCCTGATCACCGACGATCGGGTGCGCACGCGCAGCCAGGTTCCGGTGCTCGGCGATATCCCGATCGCCGGCGAGCTGTTCCGATCGCGCAAGGAGAGCCAGGTCAAGCGGACCCTGTTCGTCTTCCTGAAACCGACCATCCTGCGCGACCGCGCTGCGGCCGCCGCGGCCACCGAAAGCAAATATGCCCGGGTGCGCCGCGACGAGGCGATGCTCGGCAAGGGGGCGCCGCTGCTGCTCGAGCCGCCACAGGCGCGGCTGCCGCTGGAGATCGACGGAGTCTACTGAGCGGGTTGCGCGATCTCGGCGTCGTCGGTCGTGGAGAGCGGCACGCGCAGGCGTTGCGCGCCGCGGGTGAACAGCGCAGCGTCGGCGGAGATCGCGTCCAGCCGCCAGCCCTGATAAGCCTGCCCGATCACGACGATGCGGGTGGCGCCATCGGGGTCGCGGACCATCGCCACCGCGTCGCGCCCCAGCCGGCCGGCAATGCCGGCGAGGATCGGGGCGTCGGGCGGCAGCGCCGCGAGCGCGGGGCCGAGCGGATCGAGAAACAATGGCCGATCGCCGCCGCCGTCGGCGGGCAGCGGACGCGGCGCCAGCGGTTGCGCTGCGGCGCGGGCCCTTGGCGGGCGGCCGTCATCCCGCGCTATGATCAGGCCGGCAAGGACCAGTGACAAGGTGAAACTCAACGTGACGATCCGCCGGCCGCCGGGCGATGCCGGTACGAGGCGCGCCATCATCGCGCCGGGTCCCAGAGCGCGAGCGCGCGCGCGTCGAGGCGTATCGCGGCTTGCCCGGCTTCGGCGCGGGCAAGCCGCCAACGGGTGAAGCGGATGGCCGGCCGCGCCGCCTCGATGCTGCGCAGGTAGCGCCGGATATCGGCCTCGTCGCCCGATAGCGCGATATCGGCGAGAAGCAGTCCTGGCCGGCCGGATTCGCGGGCAAGCGGCTCCAACCGTTCGACCAGCAACCGGTTTTGCGTCGCGGCGTGGCCGAGCGCATGCCGGAATCGCGCGACCGCCGCGCTGCGGCCGCGGTCGCCAAAGGCGACTCCGGGCTGCGCGAGTGGAACCGCGGGCTGCGAACCGGTCTCGGCGATGACCGCGATCGCGGCGAGGCGGGCCCGGGCCCGGCCGAGCGTTTCAAGCCCCAGAGCGGCCGTCATCGCGGCCGCGATCGTCGTGACGACGAGCGTGCCGGCCAGCAGCCTGGAAGATGGGCCACCCGTCCGGATCACGGCGCGCGTCCCTTATATGTGATGCGCAGCCCGCCCCGATCGGTCGACGCCTGATCGATCTCGCGCAGCGATCCGAACAACGGATCGTGCAGCAGGGCGGGGCGGAGCTGATCGGGGTCCGGAGCTTCGAGCTCCAGGATCAACTGGCCGGCTGGATCGCGTTCGGCCGCGATGAGCCCCGCATCGCGGGGCAGGATCGCCGCCAGCCGGTCCAGCCGCTCGCTTACGCTGGCTGTCGTCATTGCCGTGGCCGCCGCGGCGCGGATTCGTTCGGCGATGGCGATATCGCGATGGCGCGCGATCGCAGCGCCGCTTCGCGCCGCGATCCGGCCCGCCTGCCAATTGGTGGCGGCGACCGCAATCCAGACGCCGATCGCGGTGATGAAGCAGGTCATCACCAGTGACAAGACGGCCAACAGTCCCAGGTGGCGCAAGCGCGCGCGCGTCGCGACGGGCCAATGCCACCCGGCTGCCGGAAATGCGGCGAATTTCGTCAGCAGCCGATTCGAGAGACTGGGTCCGGCGGCTTCGATCGTGACTGGCTCGAGACCTGCGGCGATCAGGCGCGCCCGGGCATCGTCTGCATGCGCGGCCTGGAGGATCCGGATCTCGGTCGCGCCGCTTCGCCTCATCCCGACGCAGCGGAAACGGATCATGGGCGGCCTAGTCATAGGTCGCGATTAGGGCCACTCGCGGCGCGGCAAAAGCCATTCCTGAAGACGTAGCCGTTCTGTAACCAAAAGGTCGCCCCGCCGTCGCACTGCTCGGCTAGCCGCAAGGCATCCAGCTAAGGGGACGATCATGGCCGATTTCGACAGCGCGACGGGCATCTATACCGATGGCGACATCGACACCAACCGCAGCGACAATCCGACGCTGATGAGTCTGGTCGAGCGGCGTTATTCCCGGCGGAGCCTGCTCGGGGGCCTGTCGGCCGCATCGATGGCGGTGTTCGGCAGCTCGCTGCTGACCGCGTGCGGCGGCGACAATGACGCACCCATGGTCACCGCGGGACAGAATGGCGTCAGCTCGTCGGGCAAGGCGGTGACGCTGGCGGGCACGGCGACCGACGACAAGTCGGTCGCGAGCGTCGCCTGGACCCAGGTTTCGGGTCCGACGGTAACGATCCAGAACGCATCTTCGCTCAACGCGAGCTTCATCGCACCGAGCGTCAGCAGCACCACCGATCTGATGTTCCGGTTCAGCGCGACCGACAATAAGGGCTCGATATCCACCGCCGATACGACGATCAGCGTGGCCCCCGCCAAGCTGGATTTCACCGCGGTATCGAAAAGCCTCGCCGACATGGTCGCGGTTCCGGCGGGCTACAGCGTGACCGTGCTGTACCGGCTGGGCGATCCGATCACATCCGACGCGGCCGCATTCAAGAATGACGGCACCGACACCGGCTTCGACAAGCGCGCGGGCGACCATCATGACGGCATGTCCTATTTCGGCCTCGCCGCGTCCGGCACCGCCGCCGATCCCGCAAACAACAGCCGCGGCCTGCTGGCGATGAACCACGAGAATATCACCGCCGCTTATCTCCACCCGAACGGCCAGACCGGGAATGTCTCGGGCGGCGTCCGCCCCGAAGCCGAAGCCCTCAAGGAAATGCAATGCCACGGGGTGAGCGTGGTCGAGATCAGCCGCAGCGGCGCGGGCGCGTGGAGCTACGTCCAGGGCTCCGCGCTCAACCGCCGGATCACGCCGCTGACCCCGACGCGCTTCAATGGCCCGGTGCGCGGATCGGCGCTTTTGAAGACCATTTTCTCGCCAACGGGAACCGATGGCCGCGGCACCATCAACAACTGCGCCAACGGCTATATGCCATGGGGCACCTACATCACCGATGAAGAGAATTGGGCGGGCTATTTCAAACGCGACACCAGCGACGATGCGGTGCGCGGCGGCTCGGCCGCCAAGTCGGTGATCGCGCTCAGCCGCTATGGATTGAGCGTCGCCAGCAATTCGCGCGCCGGCAACAACCGCTGGAGCACGGTTGTGCCCGCCGACAGCAGCAGCACCATCTATCGCCGCTGGGACATCAATGCGGTGGCGTCGGCTCCTGCGGACGGCACCGGCGATTTCCGCAACGAAGCGAACCAGTTCGGCTGGGTGGTCGAGATCGATCCCTATGACCCCGCATCGACCCCGCGCAAGCGCACCGCGCTGGGCCGGATGAACCATGAGGGCTGCTGGCCGTCGCGCACCGTCGCCGGGGTCAAGCCGGCCTTCTACATGGGCGATGACGCGCAGAACGAATATCTTTACAAGTTCGTGTCGAACACCGCCTGGTCGGCTGCCGACGCGACCGCGACCGACCGTCTGGCGACTGGCGACAAATATCTCGATGCGGGCACGCTTTATGTGGCGCGTTTCAATGCCGATGGCACCGGCCAGTGGTTGCCGCTGATCTTCGGCCAGAACGGCTTGACCGGCTCCAACGCGAGCTATCCGTTCGCGGATCAGGCCGATGTGCTGACCCATGCCCGGCTCGCTGGCGACGTGCTCGGCGCGACCAAGATGGACCGGCCCGAATGGACCGCGGTCAATCCCAAGAGCGGCGAGATGTACGTCACGCTCACCAACAATTCGTCGCGGACCCTGCTCAACACCGACGCGGCCAATCCACGCTTCTACAACGACCCGAAGGGCGCAGCCGCGACCCCGCAGCGTGGCAATCCGAACGGCCATATCCTGCGCCTGCGTGAGGCCGGCGACACCTCGGAGGCGGTAAGCTTCACTTGGGACATCTACGCATTCGGCGCGGGTTCGGACCTCGATCCGACCAACATCAATCTGTCGGGCCTCGACGCGACCAATGACTTCTCGAGCCCCGACGGGCTGTGGTTCGCGCGGCCGAGCAATCCGTCGGGTCTCGTCAATCCGCTGCTGTGGATCGAGACCGACGATGGCGCCTTCACCGACCAAACCAATTGCATGCTGCTCTGCGCGATGCCGGGCACGGTCGGCGACGGCGGCGCGCGCACGATCACGAATATCGGCGCCGACGGGACGACGCGCACCCAGGGGACGCTGGTGGGCAAGGCGCCCGGCGTCAACCTCCGCCGTTTCCTGGTCGGGCCCAAGGAATGCGAGATCACCGGGATCGATTCGACCCCCGATGGCCGCTCGATCTTCGTCAACATCCAGCACCCCGGCGAGAACGGCAATGCCGCTGCGCCGACCAGCAATTGGCCGGCGAGCCAGAGCGCGGCTGCGCCGGGTGTGCGCCCGCGTTCGGCGACGATCGTGATCACCAAGGAGGATGGCGGCGTAGTCGGTCTTTAGGCCGGCTGCGCCCCGCCGGCAGGGCGGGACCGCGGCGCGCCGCGGTCCTATCCGGCGCGGTCGACCGCCTCGCGTCCCAGCGCCGGATCATCGGTGAAGAAACCGTCGATCCCCGCCGCGAGATAGGCGCGTATCTCCGCGATCGACCCGGCGGCATTGCGGGCATTGTCTTCGCCGTTGCGAAAATCGGCGGCGAGGAAATGATTTTCAGGCCGGAAGGTCCAGACGCGGATCAGCAGCCCGGCGCGGTGGGCATCGGCGACGATGCTCCGCGGCGCCGCGAGCCTGCCATCTGCCCCGAGCGGGATGACCGCGCGCGACCCGGGCGCGACCACATCGGCATAGGTCGCGATCTCGGCCAGGCCCGCAAGGGTGGTCATCTGCTGATAGGTCACGCGCCCGCCCGACGCGGCGACATCGGCGGGAATGCCCGCCCCGGCGTCGACGAGCTGCATCAGCTTGATATGCGCGGGCCGGCCCAGCCGACTGCGCAGATAACGCAGGTTCGCGGTCTCGAACGATTGGATCTCGATCGGCGCCTGCCGCGTATAGGCATGGGCAGCCAGGGTCGCGAGAAAGCGATCCTCGAGCGGCAGGCCCAGCGCCGCGTGGTAGGTCGAGTGCTTGAGTTCGGGGACGAGGCCGATGACGCGCCCGCGCGCAGCGGCCTCAGCCGCCGCGAAATCGATGATCTCGTCGAAGGTCAGGATCTGGAACTGGCCGTCATAGCGGCTGCTTTCGCGGCGCATCGCGCCGAGCCGTTCCACCGCGCGCAACGTCTTGAGCTCGGCCAGCGAGAAATCCTCGACGAACCACCCGTCCTGCGGTTGGCCGTCGATCGTTTTGCTCGTCCGGCGCGCGGCGAACTCGGGGCGATGCGCGACATCGGTGGTCCCGGCGATGTTATTCTCGTGCCGCGCCACGAGCACGCCATCCCGGGTTACGACAAGATCGGGTTCGATATAATCCGCGCCGTCCTCGATCGCCTTGGCATAGGCGCCCAGCGTATGCTCGGGCCGGAGCGCGGAGCAGCCGCGGTGCGCGAAGACGAGCGGTTTGGGCCGGGACTTCACCAGCATCTCCCCCGAAGCCGCGGTGGCCGCCGCAATCACACCTCCGGCCGCCGCCAACATGTTCCTGCGAGTCATCACCACCATCGTCCGCCAGCCCTTGTTGTCCGGCGCGTCGCGGCCGGCCGGCGGCCGTCCGCTATCGTGCCATCGGTTCGAAGCGCGGGCTATAAAAAGAAAGCAAGATGATTGGATGACACTCGCCGGTCGCGATCCCGCGGGACAGCCTAGTAGTCCAGCGGCGGCGCCGGGCGCGGCGGGTCGGCAGGTGCTATCCTGTCGTCCGCGACATGAAGATAGGCGCAATCGAATTCCGCCGTCGAGGCCAGCCGCTCCCAGTCGGGAATGTCGACGCGCCCCGCCGAAATGCGCAGCAGATGATCGGCACGCAAGTCCCGCAAGGTCCGGTTGACATGAACCGGGGTCAGGCCGACCGCGTCCGCCAGCTGGGTCTGGGTAGCGCCGAGGCGGTAGGCGGTGCGATCGCCAAGGCCCGCGAGCTCGACCCGCATGCCGATCTCGCACATCAGGTGCGCCAGACGCGTGCGCGCGGATCTTCGGCCGATATTGGCGGTCCACTTGGCCGCAAGGCTCGCGTCGACCCCCGTGTCGCGCCAGAAGGCCGCGGCGATCGAGCTGTGGGCCGCCGCGGCCTCTCGCAGCGCTTGGTGCGGCACCCTGAAGATCGTGGTGTTGGTCAGAGCTTCGATCCCGGTGGGCGACGGCGGCAGAACCGCCGTGTGCAGATCGCACATGTCGCCCGGCAAGTAGAAACCGGTGAACTGCCGCCCACCGTTCTTCATGGGATGGAATCCGGCCGCGAGCCCTTCGAGGACCAGCGAGGCGTGCCGCACGCGTTCTCCCGGCCGCGCGATCTCATGGTGCGCCCCGAACATGACCGACCGGCCGGGAAGCTCCAATATCGTTTGTTTCGCGTCCTCCTGCAGCACAGAACGCATCTGCAGTCGTCGAAGAAATCGCTCCAGATGCGAGCTGCCCGTGGTGATCATGAAGCTGTCTTGATGCCGATCCGAAGTCCCGTCCCCCACAGGACGTCATGGCTTCGTAACGAGAGCGGCGATCAAGGGAATTATCCCATGTTAGCGACTCCACTATTCGGTCCTTTTTGGATTATGTTCAGTTGTTTACATTAGGCGATCCGCCATGACCGAGTGATCCGGCCGAGCGTGCTCCGCCGCGACGTCACGGTTTCGATTTTCCGGCCGGAAGCTGGGCCGGCATCGGGGCACAAATGGGGAGACGACAGTGGCCGGCCGGTGGTTCACCGAATGGGAGGTTGGCGACGCCGTTCGCCACGAGATCCGCCGCACCGTCACCGAAACCGACAATCTGCTGTTGTCGACGATGACGCAAAATCCGTCATGCGGGCTGCGCTACTCTCGCGGTGTTGAGCGTCAGCGGATCGCCCATCCGCTCGTAGATCTTCTGAACGCTGCCGCCGAGGAAAAGTTCGCGGCGCCGGGCGCCGATCCGTTCCAACATCGGCGCGTAATAGGCCATCGGATCACCGAAGCCCTCGAAGTGCGGAAAGTCCGACGAGAAGACGAGCATGTCTTCGGGCAACGTTTCCATCAGCTGGTCCAGCGGCGAATCCGAACCGCTGGCCAGCGGGGTCGCGCGCACGTTGCGCCGCACATATTCGCTGGGCTTCATGTCGTGATCCCACTTGCCCAGGAACAGCTCGGCGGTGGGGTCGGCCCGATCGTCGATCGAATTGAGGAAGAAGGGCAACCAGCCAACGCCCATTTCGGCAAGCATGAGCGTGAGCATCGGATGGCGCTGGAAGACGCCGGCAAAGACCATCGCATTGATCACAAGCATCGGCGTGACGCAACGGAAGCTCGAGCCGAACTGGCGCAGCACCGTTGGTGACGCTTCCATATTCGACCAGCCGGGATCGAAGCTCATCCGCTCGAACCCGGTGTGGAGCATCGCGATCATGCCGTTCTCGGTCACGGCGCTCCAGAATCTGTCCCATTCGGGGTGTGCGATGGACATGCCACCGACCGGCGCGCCGGGGGTCAACACGACCCGGCTGCCCCGCCGGCGCATCCGCTCCAGCTCGGCGATAGCCCAGTCGAGATCGGTATAGTCGAGCGCCGTCACGGGCAGCAGGCGGCCGCCGCCTTCCTCGCACGTATCGGCCAGCCAGTCATTGGCTGCGCGCACGACCTCCTGTCGCAGGCCGACGTCGCCGATGAAACTGTGGTAGGTGATGCCCGACAGGCAGATGACATGCTGGATGTCGATCCGCTGGCTGTCCATCCATTTGAGGCGCGCCCGGGTGTTGGCGACCTCCATCTGATTCTTGCCCTCGAACTCGGCGCGCCGACCCTTCTCTTCCGCCTTTTCCTGGGCGAAGAGGGTGAGCAAGCCGGGCGGGCTTAGCTCGGCCATCGAGGGCCGCCGCTCCTCGGGGATGGAGGCGACGAGATCGCCGCAGATCACCTTCACCGCCAGCGCGCCGCCATCGAGCTGCGGCAGCCGCCTCGCCAAATCGGGACGCTTGTCGAGCCATTCCGGCCCGGGCTCGAAATGGGCATCGATGTCGACGATCAAACTCATCATCCTCTCCTTTATTTTGGAGAATATTACCAAAAATGACGCATGCCTCCTATGGGAAAATTGGGCCGAGCTTTGATTGCGGCGGACATCGGGCGTGCCTCGGGTGTTTTCTTGGCCATGGGCAAGCCGCCGGCGGCTGATTATGCCTGTGCCAATGAGAAAGCAGGGTCTGGTCCAGATGGATGATGATGATCGGCTGGTGGCGGGGATTGAACTGGGCGGGACAAAGTGCATCGCGCTGATCGCGCGCGGACGGAAGATCCTCGAGATCGCGCGGTTGGAAACGGGCCCGCCCGAAGCGACGCTGGCCGGCCTCGCCGCAGCGGTTGAGGGCTGGCAGGCGGAGCATGGGGAGGTGGAGGCTCTCGGCATCGGCAGCTTCGGGCCGCTGGGGCTGGACCGGAGCCGTGGCGACTATGGGCGGATCACCTCGACGCCCAAGGCCGGCTGGGCCAATGTCGATCTCGTCGGCTATTTCCGCGACCGTTTCGCGGCGCCGATCGGCTTCGATACCGACGTGGCGGGTGCGGCGCTAGCGGAACATCGTTGGGGCGCGGCGCGCGGCTGTGATGTCGCGATCTACCTGACGATCGGGACCGGGGTCGGCGGCGGTGTGATCGTCAATGCCGCGCCGGTCCACGGGCTGATCCATCCCGAACTCGGACATGTCCGCGTTCGCCGCCGGGCGGGCGACGCTTTTGCCGGCATATGCCCTTTCCATGGCGATTGCCTCGAAGGCCTGGCCTCGGGCCCGGCGATCACCGCGCGCGCCGGCATGGCGGCAACGGCGATCGGCGATGATCATCCGGTCTGGGATGCCGTGACGACCGACGTCGCCGAAGCGATGGCGATGATGATGCTCAATTTTTCACCGCAACGCATCCTGATCGGGGGTGGAGTGTTCCAGCACAGGGCTCCGCTGTTCGGCGTGATCCGCGCGAAGACCGCGGCGCTGCTGGGTGGTTATCTCGCGGGCGTCGGAGCCGTCGAACTCGCGCGGATCATCATGGCTCCGGCGCTCGGTGAGCTGGCCGGGCCGCTCGGCGCAGTGGCGCTCGCCAGCCGTGGCTGACGGCGCACACACGGCAGCCGCGCCGCCGGAAATCGCTCCATGGCTTGAAATCGGCGGGGGTCGTTTCCTTATTAGCAGCTAGGCTCGGCAGATGGAGTCCATCGCCGCCAAGGGAGGATATCGGATGACGTCTGGCCGATCGCGCAACTGGATGTGGGCCGACGCGGTCGACCTGATCGACCGCGTCCAGCGGCTGCATCAGCAGAGTTTCGCTCCGGGGCGCTCGGTCGGCGGAGCTCCGGGCTGGGAGCCACCGGTCGACATGCTCGAGACCGACGGCGAGATATTGGTTCTCGTGGCCTTGCCGGGTGTCGATCTCGACAAGACCGAAGCGGTGATCGAGGATGGCGTGCTCGTCGTCCGCGGCTATCGCATCCTCCCGGAAGAGGTGCGCACCGCGAAGATCCACCGGCTGGAACTGCCGCAGGGCCGGTTCGAACGCCGCCTGCCGGTTCCGGCTGGACGCTATGATTCGGTGCGCCGCTCGGCGGCCAACGGTTGCCTGCTGGTGACCTTGCGCAAGGCGAACGGAGGCCGCTGATGAACGATATTCTCACGGGCAAAGCGCCCGCCGAGGTGGAAACGGCGTCCGCCGAGCCGCAGCGTAGTTTTCCCGATCTTCCCGACGATGCGATCATCGTCGTGCCGGTCCGTAATTTCGTGATGTTTCCCGACATCGTGATGCCGCTGACGATCGGGCGTCCGGTTTCGGTCAATGCCGCGCAGGCGGCGGTGCGCGAGAGCCTTCCCGTCGGCATCCTGGCCCAGCGCGATTCCGCGCTGCAGGATCCGTCCGCGATCGACATGTACCGGATGGGCACGGTCTCGAACGTGCTGCGCTACATCACCGGGGCCGACGAAACCCATCATCTGATCGTGCAGGGCGAGTCGCGCTTCCGTGTGATCGAGTTCCTCGATGGCTGGCCGTTCCTCGTCGCGCGGATCGAGCGCGTCGCGGAGCCCGAAACCAAGGGAGCCGAGATCGAGGCGCGCTTGATCAATCTGCGCCGCCAGGCGCTCGAAACCGTGCAGCTTCTGCCGCAGGCGCCGCAAGGCCTTGGCGATGCGATCCAGAATATCGGGTCGGGGGCGGCGCTGGCCGACATGACCGCCGCCTATCTCGACATCTCGACCGAGGAGAAGCAGGGCATTCTTGAAACGGTGGCGCTGCTGCCCCGTCTCGACAAGGTCACAGCGCTGCTCGAGCAGCGGCTCGAAGTGCTCAGGCTGTCGGCCGAGATCGGCCGCGGGGTAAAGGAGAAGCTCGGCAACCGCCAGCGCGAAGCGCTGCTGCGAGAGCAGATGGCCGAGATCCAGCGCCAGCTGGGCGACGACGACAGCAATTCGGCCGAGATCGCCGAACTCAAGGAGGCGATCGCGAAGGCCGAAATGCCCGAAGAGATCGAAAAGCAGGCCAGCAAGGAGCTGCGCAGGCTCGAACGCATGCCCGACGGTGCCGCCGAGCATGGCATCATCCGGACCTATCTCGACTGGCTGACTGAGCTTCCGTGGAAGACGCCGGAGCATAAACCGATCGACATCGACGAGGCGCGGGCGACCCTGGATGCCGATCATTACGGACTCGAAAAGATCAAGCGTCGCATCGTCGAATATCTGGCCGTGCGCAAGCTCGCGCCCGAAGGCAAGGCGCCGATTCTCTGTTTTGTCGGCCCCCCGGGGGTCGGCAAGACCTCGCTCGGCCAGTCGATCGCGAGGGCGATGGGCAGGGCGTTCGTGCGGGTGAGCCTGGGCGGGGTTCACGACGAGGCAGAGATACGCGGCCACCGGCGAACCTATATCGGCGCGCTCCCCGGCAACATCATCCAGGCGATCCGCAAGGCGGGCACACGCGGCTGCGTGATGATGCTCGACGAGATCGACAAGCTTGGCCGCGGCATCCAGGGTGATCCCTCGGCGGCGATGCTCGAAGTGCTCGATCCCGAGCAGAACAACAGCTTCCGCGACAATTATCTCGGCGTGCCATTCGATCTGAGCGGCGTCGTCTTTATCGCGACCGCCAATATGCTCGACACGATTCCGGGCCCGTTGCGCGATCGTATGGAGATCATCTCGCTGGCCGGTTACACCGAGGACGAGAAGCTGCATATCGCACGCCGCTATCTGGTGCGCCGCCAGCTCGAGGCGAACGGCGTCACCGCCGAGCAGGTCGAGATCGACGACGCGGCGCTCGCCACGATCATCCGCCATTATACGCGTGAGGCGGGCGTCCGGAACCTCGAGCGCGAGATCGGCAAGGTGATCCGACATGCGGCGGTCCAAATCGCCGACGGCAGCGCGGCGCATGTCGACCTGGCCGAGGGCGATATCGGCGAGATATTGGGCGGCCGGATCTTCGAAAACGAGGTGGCGCAGCGTACCAGCGTGCCGGGCGTCTCGACCGGCCTCGCCTGGACGCCGGTCGGCGGTGACATCCTGTTCATCGAAGCGAGCCGGATGCCCGGCGCAGGGCGGTTGATCCTCACCGGACAGCTCGGCGACGTGATGAAGGAGAGTGCGCAGGCCGCGCTAAGTCTCGTAAAGAGTCGCGCCGAGAAATTGGGAATCGACAGCGCGCAGTTCGAGAAGAGCGACATCCATGTCCATGTGCCCGCGGGCGCGACGCCGAAGGACGGTCCCAGCGCGGGTGTCGCGATGTATGTGGCGCTCAGCTCGCTGCTTACCGGCAAGACGGTGCGCAGCGATACGGCGATGACCGGAGAGATTTCATTGCGCGGACTGGTGCTTCCGGTCGGGGGGATCAAGGAGAAGGTGGTGGCCGCGGCCGGCGCCGGGATCACTCGCGTGATGCTGCCCGCGCGCAATCGCCGCGACTATGACGACATCCCGTCAAATGCCCGGGACAAGCTCGAGTTCATCTGGCTGGAGACGGTTGAGGAGGCGTTGGCGCAGGGGCTGGACGCTTAGCGAGGTGCGGGGAGAGAGCCGTCCCAACGCGGGCGCGGCTGCGGGCGGCACCCTGCCGATGCCGAGCGCTGCTCACCGATCGGTCACTCCTGAAAATAGCAGGCATAGCGCGAAACCCGGACGCGATTGCGCGTCTTATAGGCCCAGAAGGCCAGCGCGGCTCCCGCGACGGGCAGCACTGCCAGCGCACCCACGAACGTTCCGCTCGCCGCGCTCGCCAGGACGAAGGCCAATGCCGACGCAAGCACATAGGCGAGGCACGCGCTAAACACCCGCGTTCTGCTTGCGCGATGATTGGCCCGAAATGGCGCGATCGCCGCCAATATCGCCATTCCAAAAGTCAACACGACCAATGAAATCATGGAAGCGCTGCTTTGCAGCTGAAAGGCTATGGCCGCTGATAATAATATCAGAGCAACGCAGCATGCGCGTAGGCGACCCATATTAGGTGAGCGCCATTATAAGAAAGTTCAGCATTTGACGCTTCCCACCCTTTTAATCAGCTGTGCTGATGAACTCGACAGCGCCCGCTCTTAACTTCGCCGCCGTGAGAACGCCAGTTTCGTAAGCGCCCGTGTCCACCCCTATGCGGTGCGGCAAAATTTCAGGCCGACTACTTACCCATGTGTGGCCGTGGACAACGCGCTTCCGGCCCGCGCGCTGCTCTTCCAAAAAGCCTTCGCGGATCCAGAGAAGGTCTTCGGTTTCCTGTTGCCGCAGCGGCACGCCAGGCCGGATGCCAGCATGCACGAAGATGAAGCGTTCGTCTTCATGAAACAGCTGCAAGCGCCGCAGGAAATCGAGGTGCGAGGATGGTAGACGGTCGACCAGTTGGTCGCGCAGCTCGATGTGATCGATGTCGGGCCCGGGCTTGTCCGGCACCTCCACGCCGTAGGAACGCAGCGTGGCGATTCCGCCGAAGCGGAGCCAAGGCTGATGCAGGACCGGGTCGCCGATATAATCGAGCATTATTTGCTCATGATTGCCCTTGAGGAACACCGTGGGCAAAGGCGAATGACGCTCGATCCAAAGGAGCCCGGCCATGACCTCCGATGACGAGGGGCCCCGATCGATATAGTCGCCGAGAAACACTAAGGTCGTGGCTTGGGCGGCATCCGAGCGATTGACATCGGCCACGATCCGATCGAGCAGGTCTACCATGAGCGAATAGCAGCCGTGAATGTCGCCAATCGCATAGACCGTGTCGCCGGCCTGAGCTTGTGCGGTCGAGGCGCTGGCGGGCGGCCATCTGTCGTCAGTCGTCATGCGGGCGCGACGCCTCCGCAATGTCATCCTTGAGGGCCATCGTCAGGCGATCCAACGCCCTGATCGATTCCCTTGGCGCGTGGCGGGAGCGCGAGAGCGCGTCGCTCCAGGAGCGCCGCACCTTGACCAGCTGGGAGGTTGGCAGGGGTGAGTCGAGGGCTTGATCGTAAACCTGCCGAAGCCGATGGTCCGAGCTCATGACCTCACGGTCGAAGCAAGCATCGCGGTCCCGGAAGTTCCGGCAAATCGGCGGCTCCTGCTCGCGCGCCGAGCTGGCTGCCTCCGAGGATTGGAGCTTCTCGCCATCGCTCTCCGGCGCGCGGCGCGGCGCTGCCTCCGCCGTCTTTTTCGTGGCGGCTTTTGGAGCGGGCACCGAGGTTTTCACCGGCGCAGCGAGCGTCAGTGACGGCATGGCCGGAGCAGGCGCCGCCTGCGAAGCGGCCGCCTGCGGCGGAACAGCCGGAGTAGCCACCGGCGGTTGCGGCAAGGGTGCAGGAGCTGCTGGCGAGGTGGAATGCAGCGGGGCGAAGGCGATCAGCCCGATGAAAAGGCATGCCAACATCACCGCTGCTCCAGCAAGCGCGAGAACGTGCTGCCGCCACCAGGATGGCGCGTCCAGAAGAGAACGGGCCGCCGGAGATCCCGGGCTCATGGCGGGAAGCGGTCGAAATACCCGCTCCATATCATGCTTAACGTCAGGCGGGGGGCTAATGATCGTCATTCGCGACAGGACTCCAGGTCACATGCTACCCAGCATCCAACTCCCCTATCATAGTTAAGACAACTTATCCCCTGCCATCGATTGCAGGGAGCAGATGGGCCAACTTCGTGGTCCGCAAAACTTTGGCGAGAGAGCGAATCAGAAGTTGCGCCCAACTGTGTGGCGTTTGCCGTTGAACCGCCGCTGAACGGTTTCCTCGTCTCAATCCTCACGGCCGGGCACGAGCACTGCCGCGCCGTCGATCCTGCCCTCGCGTACCGCAGCGAGCGCGTCATTGGCGCGGTCGAGCGGGAAGATGTGGGTGGTCGTGCGGATCCCGGCGCGGTCGGCGATCTCGAAGAAGGACAGCCCGTCCTCGCGCGTGAGATTGGAGACCGACAGGATGGATCGTTCCTCCCACAGATCGGCATAGGGGAAGCCCGGGATGTCCGACATGTGAATGCCCGCGCAAATCACCCGGCCGCCCTTGCGCACCGCCTTGAGCGCCGCGGGGACCAGCGCGCCGACCGGCGCGAAGATGAGGGCCGCATCGAGCGGCTCGGGTGGCGGCTCGCCGGAGGAACCGGCCCATCGGCAGCCAAGCGAGAGGGCGAAATCCTGGCTGCTGGCGTCGCCTGGGCGCGTGAACGCGTAGACCTTTCGTCCTTGCCAGGCCGCGACCTGCGTAAGGATGTGCGCGGCGGCGCCGAAGCCGTACAGGCCGATCGCCGGGGCGTCGCCGGCGAGCCGCAACGCCCTCCATCCGATCAGCCCCGCGCAGAGCAGCGGGGCCGCTTCGATATCGGAGAAGCGGCTGGGGATCGTGAAGCAGTAGCGCGCGTCGGCGACGACATGGGTGGCATAGCCGCCGTCCCGCGTGCAGCCGGTGAATTGCGGCCAGTCGCAGAGGTTTTCGCGCCCCGATAGGCAGTAGCGACACCCTCCGCAGCTGAACCCGAGCCAGGGGACGCCGACACGCTGCCCGAGGCCGAAGCCTTCCACCGCAGGTCCAATCGCGACGATCCGGCCGACGATCTCATGTCCGGGGATGATCGGATAGGCGGCGGCGATGTCCCCGTCGACCACGTGCAGATCGGTGCGGCAGACGCCGCAGGCCGCCACTTCGATCAGGAGTTCGCCGGCCGCCGGGTCGGGCGCCGCGCGCACGATCGGTTGCAGCGGCGCGCCCGCGCGTTGGGCGATCATCGCCTTCATCTGCGGCATGAGAATGCTCCGGTTGGCCAGCGGCACTATCCGCAAAGGACGGCGGCCTGTCCATGCCGGGAGTCGGCGCTTCAGGCGGCGGATTGGCTCAGCCGGGCGGTGCGCGCATTCCGCCGCTTTTCGAGAAGGAGCGACGCGATGCGCAACGTCCGCTCATTGTCGACGTCGATCGCATGCGATCCGTCGCGCAGCACGACGGGTTCGATCCGGAGCTTGAGCCGGCGCGACAGTCGCTCCAGCGCGTTGCGCAGCGAGAGCTTGCCGCGCAGCATGAGCAGGACGTTCACCACACCAACCGCCATCGCGAGCCGCAGCGGCTTCTTCGCGAACTGACCACCGCTGCGGAAGCTTTCGGCCGCGGAGATTGCGCGCGCGCCAGCGAAGGCATAGAGGTTGCAGTTCGAATATTCGTTGTCGCTGAAGCGATAGAAGCGGCGCTGGCCCTCGCTGTGTGCCGCGAGCACCGAAGCCTTCGTCGCCATCGCGAGCGCTACGTCGACGCCGCGCTGCAGCTTCTCAAGCATTTGGCGGACGGCTTCCGGCGTCAGCAGGACATTATCGGCGGTGGTGACGATGATCGACTGATCCAGCCCTTGGGCGCCGGCGAACACGCTGTCGGTAAGATTGTCGGCGGCGGCGATGAACTCGATCGGGGGCTGCTCGCCGGCGAGCCCCGCCTCGATCGTGCCGAACATGTCGGGTTCGACGACGATGCGCAGCCGCTCGATTCCCGGTGTGGCGCGCAATGCGGCAACCACATGATTGATCAGCGGCTCCCCGTCGATGGGCACCAGGCATTTATGCGAAATGCCGGCCTCGGCCGCGAGCGGGTCGACAATGCCAGGGCGCTGGCCCGCCAGCACCACCGCCGCGAAGCCGTCATGCCGCCGCACGATCAAGCGCCTCCGCGATCAGTCCATGGCGCTGCAGGCTTTCGGTCAGGACTGTTTCGATGAGCTCGACATGGCTCCAGCCGAGCTGCGCGGCGGCGATCGCGATCGTCTTCTTCGACCAGAGGTTGCAGTTGAGATTGACCTCCATGAAACGGATCTCGCCGGTTTGGGCGTCGAGCCGGAATTCGAAGCGGCCATAATCGAAGGGCATGAACTCCCGCATGATCAGCCCGGTCTGGCGTTCGGCTTCGTCGATCAGCCGGCGGTCGTCGAGCCGGCGGATCTCATAGGCCTGGCCGCCGACGAGATTGCGTTTTTCTTCATAGGTTCGCAGCCGCGACGGGTCCTGCTGCTCGACGATCTGCGCCGGCAGGAAAAAGGGCGCGCCGTCGAGCGTGATCACCGGAATCTCAATGTCGTGGCCCGCGATGAACGGCTCGACGATCGCATCATGTCCCTCGTTGTGCTGGCGGAGAATGGCGGCGCGGAGCCCCTCCATGTCCTCGGCGGCGCAGATCCCCCAGCTTGCCGAGGAGGCGTTGGGCTTGATCACATGCTTGCTGGCCGGCGGGCAGTCCGACAGATCGATGTCCGCGCCATGGCGGAACACCGCCCAGGGCGCGGTGGGCAGGCCGCGCGCCGCGGCGACCCGTTTGGAGAGATGCTTGTCATCCGAAAGCCCGCGCAGGATCGGGCTCGCGCCGAGATAGGGCAGCCCCTGCCGCTCGCACAGCAGGGGCAGCAACATCTCCGAATTGAGAAAGCCGCCCCGATTGAGCAGCGGAAAGACGAAGTCGGCGGCCGGCTTTCCGAACAGCGCCTCATAGCTGTCCGCCAGCTCGAGCCCGATGCCGATCTGCTCGAGCGCGGCGCGCATCTCGCGATGATAGATGGCGTGGCTGCCGTCGCTCGGATGGAGGCCGCCTTGCCAGTGCACATGCTTGGCGATCAGCAGGATGCGCAGGGCATGCTTCGCCGACGCGGGAAGCGCACGCGGCGCCGCGGAACCGATCATCGAAAAATCTCCAAACCCGGTGGATTGCAGGGACAACCCCCGTCGATCCCCAAGCCAGATCCAGTCTTACCGGTCGGATATGACGGCGCGGCTACGTTTTGGTTGCAAGGTGATGTGCGAGCAGCGCGCCATAACGGCTCGCGCCAAGCCCGCTCCGCGCGGCGCGCTGCGGCATCAACACGCCGGGCTTGCCATTGCCCTCGATCAATACCGGGCCGGCCGGGGTCAGCGCGATGTCCCATCCGACCACGAGATAGCCGGCGAACGCGCGATGCGCGCGGATAGCAAGTTCGCATGCGCCCTTCCATTCGGGCAAGGTACGGCCGGCGATCGGGGCGCCCGAGACCGGATGGGTGGCGTGATCGCCGCCGCCATAGCCCCGGCAGGCGAGGCCGAGCCTACCGTCGCCTAGCTCGACCGCGGCGATCAGGCCGCCCGCTTTCATATTGTCGACCTCCGCTGCAGGATCCGAGGCGCATCGAAAAGTGGCGCTCACCACCTCGGGCGCGCCATTTTCGTCAGACATCGTCACGATCCGCACGGTGGGCAGGGCGTTGAGCGCGATATCGGCCAGCGCGGGATGCCCCTCGACGCGCGGCTGGACCAGCCAGTCGCGGCGCGACCGGCCGAACCGCTCGCGCAAAGCCTCGGCGAGCGAAGCGGAGTCCATGAAGTTGCCGAGCAACGTAAGGCCATCGCCGCCTTCGCCGCGAACCGGCTTGGCGATCAGTTCGCGTCCGCCCGGATCGGCCAGCTTCCCGACAAGGCCGCGGGCGACGGTGGCGACGGTTGGAGGATAAGGTAAGCCCGCCTCGCGGCAACGCTCCGCAAAGCGCCGCTTGTCGGCCAGCAGACAGTCGCTTCGCCAGCCAAGCGGATTGAGCCGCTTGTTGAGCGCTGCGTCTTCGAAGCGGCGGATATAATGATCCAGCTGCCCGGCCTCCTCGATCCGAAACAAGGCGATATCGTTCGGATCGACGAACCGGTGATGCGCGATCGCGGCCGCGCGCCGCCGCCAGCCGTCGTCCAAACCGAATTTGCGCTGGACGCGCCTGGCCCGCCACGGAATCCAGGCATGGAAGATCATCCCCAGCAACGCGTCGGCCGCGGCGCGCAGGGCCCCGCGGGTCGCGCGGCGGCGGGCATAATGGTCCCGCAGGAACGCGCCTGACACCGGCGCCATCACGCCGGGATAAAGCGCCCAGGCCTTCTTCAGAAAATAAAGCCGGTCATAGCCAGCCATGCCGATCTCCGCCGTCTCACGGGATCGTCATATATCGCAGCTATCGTGACGGTTTCAGGTCGGCCGGTCCATGGGCAATATCAGCTTCTACGTTCACGATCTTCGTTCGAGTGGGGTGCTTCGCGACACGATGGCGGTCGCGAGCCACTGCGCGCAGCGGCATCAGACGACGATCGTCGCGGGCTATGGCGACGGTTTCTTTCGCGAGTCCGCAGGGCAGGGCGATTATCGTCTGAAGATATTGCTGCCCTCGGCGCGCAGCCCCGCCGCCAAGATCAGGGCCGTGCCGCCGTTGCGTCAATGGCTGCGCCGGCAACCGCCGGGCGTGCTGGTGTCGATGGGCAATCTGGGTCACGCGACGCCCTTCCTCGCCTGTCGCGGGCTCGATCATTTTCGGCGGATCTATCGAATCAGCAACGAGGTGTCGCGCGGCGACGGGCTCAGGGGGGCCCTGCGCGCGCGCTGGATGGAGATGCTGATCGCCGATGCGGCGCGAATTCCGGTGGTTGGCGGAGCGCTCCGGCGCAATCCGATCTTCGCGGCCGCGTTCCAGCGCGGCCTCGCCGTCGAGATCGCGAGCGGGGTCGACCAAGATCTGGCTCGCGCGATGGCGGCGGCGCCCGCGCCGCACCCCTGGCTCGAAGCCGGCACGACGCCGGTGGTGCTGGGGATCGGCCGATTGCGTCCGCAGAAGAATTTCGACCTGCTGATCGATGCGGTCGGCCGGGCCGCCCGCCACGCGCCCGTCAAGCTGATCATCGTCGGCGGCGGCGCCAGCGAAGAGCGCGCGCGGTTGCAGCGGCTGGCCGAAGAGGCAGGGCTCGCGCCGGATTTCCTTCTCGCCGGCGAGACCGACAATGTCTTCGCCTGGGCGGCGCGCGCGACGGTGTTCGTGCTGCCGTCACGCTGGGAAGGGTCTTCGCTGGCGCTGCTCGAGGCGCTCGCGGTGGGAACACCGGTGGTTGCCTCCGCTCTCGCCGGAGATGCCCCCGAGGTGTTGGACGGCGGCCGCTACGGGCTGCTGTTCGACGGGGTCAGCGCCGACGCGCTCGCTGAGGCGATCCTCACCCAATTGTCCCCGCAGGCAGTTCGTCCGGGCGGTCGTGCGCTCGCTTATGGCCCGGCTGCCGCCCGCTATGCGCGGCTGATCGAAGAGGCCATGCCCGAATCGAGCCGGACCGAAGTTCTGCAGCCGGCATGACGCGGCCCTCCGCTCTGGCCGAGGCGCTGCCGCGCCGCAGCGGCGCCGTATTTGCGCGCATGCGGCAGAATGTCCTGTGGATATTCGGCGGACGCGGATTCCAGGCGGTTGCCAGCCTGCTGTATCTCGGCATTGCGGCTCGCTCGCTCGGTCCGCACGGTTTCGGCGAATTCTCGCTGGTGCTCGCTTATGGCCAAGCGATCGCTAACATCGCGCAGTTCCAGTCCTGGCAAACCGTGATCCGCTACGGGATGCTCCATCTGGCGGCGGGCGATGGGGTACGGCTGGGGCGGCTGCTGGGCTTCACCACGACGCTCGACGTGGCGGGAGCGCTTGGGGGGGCGTTGCTCGCGGGATGCGGCGTCTATGTCGCGGGGGCCTGGCTTGGCTGGAGCGATTTCGAGCAAGGCCGGGCGGCGTGGTTCGGCGTCGCGCTGCTCCTCTCGATCGGCGCGACCCCGACGGGCATGCTGCGCCTTGCCGACCGTTTCGATCTGATCGCCTATTGCCAGGCGGTCGGGCCGCTGGTCCGATTGGTGGGTTCGGTGGCCGCCGCGCTGCTGGGCGCCGGCATAGGATGGTTCCTGGCCGCCTGGGCGGCGGCGGCCCTGCTCCAGCATGCGGCGAGCTGGGCCGTCGCGCTCGGCCGGCCGAGGATGCGGATCGCGCTCGGCTGGCGGCGTTTCCGCTGCGCCGCTCGTGAAAATGCCGGCATCTGGCGCTTCATGTTCGTCACGAACGCATCGGGCTCGATCGGCTTGTTCACCGAACAGATGGCGACGCTGGCGGTGGGAGGGGTGGCGGGCGCGAACGCCGCCGGAGGCTTCCGGATCGCCGCCAAGGTTGCACGCGCGCTCGAGCGGCCGGTGCAAATCGCGGGCCGCGTGCTTTATCCCGAACTGGCGCGGCTGCACGCGCACGATGATCATGAAGCGCTTTCCCATGTCGTGACGCGGACCGTCCGGGCGTCGGCGATCCTCGCGCTCGCGGTTGTCACGATCGCGCTGCTGGGTGGGCCGACGCTGATCCGCCTCCTGGCCGGCGCGGACTATGGCTTTGCCTATGGATTGCTCGCGATATTGGCGGTCGGCGCCGCGCTCGACCTGTCGGGCTTCGCGCTCGAACCGCTGCTAACCGCGCATGACCGCGCCGGACGGGTTCTTGCCATCCGTCTTCAGGGCGCGCTGGCCTTCGTTGTGGTCCTGCTGGTGTTGCTCGAGCCGGCGGGCGCCTATGCCGCGGCGACCGCGACAATGGCCGCGTCGCTCGTGATCCGTGTCCAGCTGAGCCGTGCGGTCGGCCGGCCGGGCTGATCCCGACTGGCATCGTTTCGGCATTCCGCCGGGCTTCAGGCTCCCATTCCCGCGGCGAAGGCGATGCGCAGCGCATCCGAAAGGCTGCGGACACCGAGCTTCGACATCAGGTTGGCGCGGTGCACCTCGACCGTGCGCGGCGAGATATCCAGATCATAGGCGATGGTCTTGTTGGGAAAGCCGCGTGCCAAACCTTCGAGCACCTCGCGCTCGCGGCCGGTCAGTTTGCCGAGCAGGATTTCGGCGTCGTCGGCCCGGGCGGCCCGGTCGGCCGAATTGTCGAGCCGGGCATAGGCATCGTCGATCGCGCTCAGCAGCGTCGCCTTTTCGAACGGCTTCTCGATGAAGTCGACCGCGCCCGCCTTCATCGCGCGGACGGCGACCGAAACGTCGCCGTGGCCGGTCAGGATGATGACCGGCATCGTCACGCCGCGGTCGTTGAGCTCCTGCTGGACTTCGAGTCCATCCATTTCGGGCATCCGCACGTCGAGCAGAATGCATCCGGGCTCGACGTTGCGGAGTTCCTTCAGGAAGCGCACGCCCGATTCCCAAGTCTCCACCGAAAATCCCGACGTCGACAACATGAACCGCGCCGACCGGCGGATCGCTTCCTCGTCATCGACGATATGCACCAGTCGCCGATCAGCCATCTTCTTCCTCCGGCTCAATCCCCATCAGGGTGAAATGGAACAGCGCTCCGCCGCCCGGTCGGGGCTCGAACCAGATCCTGCCGCCATTGGCTTCGACGATGGTCCGGCAGATCGAGAGACCGAGGCCCATGCCTTCGGGCTTCGTGCTGTTAAACGCGCGAAACAGGTTCGGAGCGATTTCGGGAGCGACCCCCGAACCGGTGTCGCCTACGGTGATCCGGACCATGTCGTTAGGCTCGGCGCGCGATTGGACGCTCAACCGGCGCACCCGGCTATCCGACATCGCCTCGATCGCGTTGCGCATCAGATTGATCAGCACCTGCTGGATCTGGACGCGGTCGACAAAAACGGCGCCGACCGATGGATCGAGATCGAAGCGGGCCGCGATCCCGCGTTCCCGCGCGCCGATCAGCGCGAATTTCGAAGCGTCTTCAATCAGCGCCGGCAGCCCCTCGACCGATTTCTCGACCTCGCCCCGCGCGACGAATTCGCGCAGCCGGCGGACGATTTGCCCCGCGCGCATCGCTTCGCGCGCGCTTTCGGCCAGCGCCTCGCGGATCATCGGAAAATCCACCTCCTCTGTCTTTGCGAGAAGGTCTCCTGCCGTCTCCACATAGTTCATCACCGCGGTGATCGGCTGGTTGAGCTCATGCGCGAGCGTCGAGGCCATCGTGCCCATCGCGCTCACGCGGGCGACGTGGATGAGGCCCGAGCGCAAATCCTCGATCCTCTCTTCGGTCTTCTGTTTTTCGGTAAGATCGCGAACGAAGCCGATGAAAATCCGTTCGCCATTGGCGCTCGCTTCGCCGACCGACAACTCCATCGGAAAGGTCGATCCGTCGCGCCGCTGCCCGATCACGGTGCGTCCGATGCCGATGATACGGCGTTCGCCTGTGTTGATGTAGCGCTCGAGATAGCCGTCATGCCGTTCGCGATCGGGTGACGGCATGAGGCCGCTGACATTGCTCCCGAACACCTCCCGCTCGGTGTAGCCGAACAGACGCTCGGCGGCGCTGCTGAACGAGACGATCCGGCCGAGCGCGTCGATCACCACCATCGCATCGGGGACGGTCGACAGGATGGCGCGCATTTGCGCGGCGCTGGCGCTCAGGCTGCGCTCGGTGGCCCGCTGCTCGGTGACGTCGCGGATCACCTGGCCGAAACCGCGCAGTTCGTCGGTGCTGTCATAGAGCGCCGTCAGAGAGACATCGGCGAGGAACTGGGCGCCATCCTTGCGCGATCGGTTTTCCTCCTGCTCGAAGCGGCCTTCGGCGCGCGCGCGCTCCATGTCCGCCGCAGGTTTGCCCGCCGCGGCAGCCTCGGCGGTATAGAAGATCGACATATGCTGCCCGACCGCTTCCTGCTCGGTCCAGCCGGTCAGCCGCTCGGCCCCCTTGTTCCAGATCGTCACATAGCCGTCGGGATCGAGCATGTAGATCGCATAGCCAGCGGTGCCGTCGATCAGCAGGCTCAGCTCCTCGGCGGTTTCCTTGGCCGATTGGGCGCGCCGGATCGCCATCGTCTCGGTCTGCCTCGATCGGAGGTCGGAGCGCGAGATGTGATGCGACAGCCAGACCACGATCGACGATGCGGCCGCGAACAGGACCGGTCCGGTGACCGATCGGTCCGATGGCGTGTAGAACAACGCGGTGAGAATGATCGCAAACAGGGTCGCCGCGGCTGCGGGAACCGCACCGCTCGTCAATCCGGCGACGAGAACCGCGATGATAAACAGGAGATAACGCTCTCCGGCCGCAAGCCCTGGTGCCAGCGTATAAGCGATAAGCGCCGCAAGCAGGACCGCGGCGGCCGCTATGGCATAGCCGAAAAGACGCTTGCCGTCGGGTGCAAGCTGACCGCGCACCTCTTCCCCCGCCGTGCCGAGCATTTCCGCCGCCCCGGATCGCCTCGCCGGTCCAAGCATAGGGCGAGGACCGTGGTTCGTACAAGCGCATCGCAGGCCCTGCGGGGAAACGGCAATGCCGCAATTTCCCGCGCTTGATCCGTCGGCAGGGCCTCAACGCAAAAGGGGCGACCCGAAGGCCGCCCCAAATGATTCGCTGTGGATCCGATCAGCGCGAGTAGAATTCGACGACCAGATTGGGTTCCATCTTCACCGGATAAGGCACTTCGTCGAGCGTCGGCACGCGGACGAAGCTGACCTTCGCCCCGCCGTCGGCAGCGATATATTCCGGAATGTCGCGCTCGGACAGGCCCTGCGCTTCGAGCACCAGCGCCATTTCCTGCGCCTTGGAGCCGAGCGAGATCTCGTCGCCTGGTTTCACGAGGCGCGACGCGATGTTGCACTTCACGCCATTGACGCGGATGTGCCCATGGCTGACCAGCTGGCGCGCGGCGAAGACCGTCGGCGCGAACTTGGCGCGATAAACGACCGCGTCGAGACGGCGCTCGAGCAGGCCGATCAGGTTCTGCGAGGTGTCACCCTTCATGCGAGACGCTTCGGTGTAGTTCTTCTTGAACTGCTTCTCGGTGACGTCGCCGTAATAGCCCTTGAGCTTCTGCTTCGCCTTGAGCTGGATGCCGTAATCCGAAAGCTTGCCCTTGCGGCGCTGGCCGTGCTGGCCGGGGCCATATTCACGCTTGTTGACCGGGCTCTTCGGGCGGCCCCAGATATTTTCGCCCATGCGGCGGTCAAGCTTGTACTTGGCGCTGGTGCGCTTCGACATGATATCGTCCTTCAATCGCTACAACGTTTCCATCCCCCGGCAGGGAGGACGGATTTTCCCGGTATTCCGCGCTACACGTCCTTGGCAGGAAGGCAGGGCCACCGCTTCACCGGGGTGCGGGGCCGATTGCGAAGGCGCGCCTATGGCGGCGAAGCGGCGGATAGTCAAGCCCGAGCTGATGTTCTAAGGCGCGCGCATGACCGATGTGAAAGCCGTTCCCGCCGCCGAATGCACCGATATGAGCGAGGTGCGCGCCGCCATCGATGCGCTCGACACGCTGATCGTCAGCCTGCTCGCCGAGCGCATGCGCTATATCGAGGCCGCTGCGCGGATCAAGCCCAGCCGGGACGCGGTGCGCGACGAGGTCCGCAAGGCCGAGGTGATTGCGCACGCGGTCAAGGTCGCCAACGATCGCGGCTTTCCGCCGCGGCTCGCCTATCGCCTCTACGATATGCTGGTCGAAGGATCGATCGCGCATGAATTCGAGGCGTTCGACGCGCGTTAGACTGGTGTGAAGGCCCGGACCGTGGCGGCGCATTGTCGATCCTGACAGGTGAGGAGGAGAGGGTCCCTGTGGCAAGCGTTCTTCACGACCCAGCTGGGATATTTCCCCGCCCTCGCGATCCCGGCAGTGCACGAATGGGCCTTGGCGCCCAAGGAAGCCGCCGAAAAAGAGGCGCCACTTTTGGCCCCCGCTATCTGCTTATATGCCGGCATGGATAATGGGGGCTGAACCTTTGGAGGGCGTCCGACGTGGGTGACAAGATCCTGCTCGCGATCGATCAAGGGACGACATCCACGCGATCGATGAGTTTCGATGCCAATGGCGAACCGCGCAAGGTCGCGCGCAACGAATTCACGCAATATTATCCGCGGCCCGGCTGGGTCGAGCATGACGTCGAGGATATCTGGCGCGATACCCAGGCCACGCTCCGCCAAGCCGCGGAGGAGGATGGCGGCGCGGTCCAGGCGATCGGCATCACCAATCAGCGGGAGACGGTGGTGGTGTGGGACCGCGCGACCGGCGAGGCGATCCACAGGGCCATCGTATGGCAGGACCGGCGCACCGCCCCATTTTGTGCCGAGCTGAAAAAGCAGGGTTATGAACAGACGGTCCGCGAGAAGACCGGGCTGATCCTCGATCCCTATTTTTCGGGCACCAAGCTCAGATGGCTGCTCGACAACGTCAAGGATGCGAGGAAACGCGCCGATCGGGGCGAACTCGCCTTCGGGACGATCGATAGCTTCCTGCTTTGGCGTCTGACCGGCGGCAAGGCGCACGCAACCGATGCCTCCAACGCATCGCGCACGCTGCTCTATGATATCCACAAGGGCCGGTGGGACGCCGATCTCTGCAGGATGCTCGACATTCCCCAAAGCCTGTTGCCAGAGGTCAAGGACAACAGCACGCTGTTCGGTGAAACCGAGCGAGGGTTGCTGGGCAGGGCCGTGCCGATCGGCGGCATGGCGGGGGATCAGCAGGCGGCGATGGTGGGGCAGGCCTGCTTCGAGCGCGGCAGCGCCAAATCGACCTATGGAACCGGCTGCTTCATGCTGCTCAATACCGGGGCGGATGCGGTGATGTCCGAAAACGGCCTGCTCACCACCATCGCCTATTCGATCGGCGGCAAGGCCAGCTATGCGCTCGAAGGTTCGATCTTCGTCGCAGGGGCGGCGATCAAGTGGCTGCGTGACGGCCTCGGTCTGATCCACAGCGCTTCCGAAACGCATGATCTCGCCAGCCGGCTCGACGGCAATCATGGCGTGTATATGGTGCCGGCCTTTGTCGGGCTTGGCGCGCCGCATTGGGATCCGGACGCGCGCGCGACGATCACCGGTCTCACCTTCGATGCGACGGGCGCGCATATCGCCCGCGCTGCGCTGGAATCGGTCGCGTACCAGACCGGCGATCTGCTCGGTGCAATGGTCGCCGACGGCGGCCATGATGCACGCACCATCCGCATCGATGGCGGGATGGCCGCCAATGACTGGTTTTGCCAGTTCCTTGCGGACATGCTCGACACCCGGGTCGAGCGCCCCGCCAATATAGAAACGACAGCGGCAGGCGCCGCTTTTCTCGCCGGCCTCGCCGTGGGGACGTGGAACAATCTGAGCGATGTGGCCGCAAGCTGGACGGAAGATCGAAGCTTTGTACCTCTGATGAAAAGAGGGAAGCGGGCGGAACTGATGAAGGGCTGGCGCGAGGCGCTCGCCCGCACCGGCTCCAGGATTTCGATATGAGCGCCGCTGATCCGGCCCCGCTCAGCGAGGTTGATCTTCTCATCATCGGGGGGGGCGTGAATGGTTGCGGGATCGCGCGCGACGCCGCCGGGCGAGGCCTTTCGGTGCTGCTCGTCGAACGCGACGATCTCGCCGCACACACATCTTCGGCCAGCACGAAGCTGATCCATGGCGGCCTGCGCTATCTCGAACATTACCAATTCCGCCTCGTCCGCGAGGCGCTGGCGGAGCGCGAGGTCCTGCTCGGAACCGCGCCGCATATCGTGAAGCCGCTCCGTTTCGTGATGCCGTTGGTCGACGATAAGCGCCCAGCCTGGATGATCCGTGCCGGTCTGTTCCTCTATGATCATATGGGTGGCAAGACGACCTTGCCGAAGTCCGAAAGCGTGGCCCTGGCGGGCACCTCCTGGAGTGCTGGCCTCAAGGATATCGAGCGCGCATTCATCTATTCGGATGCTTGGGCGGACGATGCGCGGCTTGTCGTGCTCAACGCGATTTCCGCCGCTGAGAAGGGAGCGACGATCCGCACGCGCACCGGCTTCCGGGGCGCCACGCGCCACCTTGACCACTGGATCGCGACGCTCGACGACGGATCGACCGTCAGCGCCAAGGCGATCGTCAATACCGCGGGCCCCTGGGTCTCCAGCATTTTGGGCAAGCTCACCGGGGCGGACGAGGAACCGCCAGCCCGGCTGGTGAAGGGCAGCCACCTCATCGTGCCGCGCCTATATGAGGGCGAGCACGCCTATGTCCTTCAAAACGAGGACAAACGGATTATCTTCGCGATTCCTTATGAGCGGGACTTCACGGTCATCGGCACCACCGACCGGCCATTCGAGGGGGACCCTTCCGCGCCGACCATTGATCGGGACGAGATCGAATATCTCTGCGCGTCGATCAACCGCTACTTCGCAAAGCCGATCGGCGAGAAGGACGTCGTCGCCAGCTATTCGGGCGTGCGCGCCCTGTTCGATGACAAACATGAAGATCCTTCGGCGGTGACCCGCGATTATGTCCTCAAGCTGAGCGCCGGTGGAGGGCCGCCAGTGCTCTCCGCCTTTGGCGGCAAAATCACTACCTATCGCCGGCTTGCCGAACATGCGCTGGAAAAGCTGGCCCCCTATCTGCCCCGCATGGGCAGAAGCTGGACAGGCGATGCCCCGCTTCCCGGCGGGGATCTGCCGGACGGCGATTTCGAAGCTTTTCTGTCGATCGTGCACAACCGCTGGCGCTTTCTCACCCCCGACAATGCCAGGCGGATGGCCCGCGCCTACGGCACCCGCATCGCGATGATCCTGGACGACGCGACCGAGCTTGACGATGTCACGGGCGGCCTTTCAACCCGCGAGATTGACTATCTCGTTGCCGAGGAATGGGCCCGCACCGTCGAGGACATACTCTGGCGTCGCACAAAGATCGGCATTCACGCCGGCCCCGAAGAATGCTCGAAGGTGCAGGCGTATTTGGCGAGGATTCGCGGTCCGGCGGCGGGTGTTGAGCCGGGTAGCCGTTGATCCATTCGATGGGTGCGGACGAGGCCGCCGAACAGATAGAAGTGCAGACGGACCGGCCGCGACATCGAACGGCGCGTCCTCGCCCGCGCCGTCTCCTATCACCTCCAGGATCGCGTGTTGCTGAACGGCTCCCGCACCATCGTCTTCCGTGACTGATCGGCCGCCGTCGGCCGCTGATCGCAACCGCGACGCTGATCGTCCGCTCCGTGCGGGCCGACAGGCTCGACGCGAGATTGACTATTGCTACTCAAGCCAGTCGGGATCTATTGCCAATTGGCATCAAACTCTCTATATGGTGCCAATTGGAGAATGCGATGCTTGCGCTTCAGCCCGTTGACACCATCCCGCGACTGTTTCGGCCCGATCCTGTCACCCAGGAAGAGGCGGCCGCCATGTTCAGGGCCGCGCTCAACCTTTTCGGCAAGTGGGATCTGACCGACGAACAGGCGGCGACGCTTCTCGATATGCCGCTGCGCTCCTATCGGCGCTGGAAAGCCGAAGGGCCGGGGCGCGTTTCGCGCGACGGACGCGCCCGCCTTTCCAATCTCATGGGCATTCACAAGGCGCTGCGGATCATCTTTTCGGAAGCCCCGCGCGGCTATGCGTGGATCCGGGCGGGGAACGCCGCTTTCGGCGGATCGAGCGCGCTCGATGTGATGCTCGGCGGCGAGCTGACCGACATCATGCGCGTGCGTCGCTATCTTGACGCCGAACGCGGCGGCTGGTGACGGCAGCCGAGCCTATCCCCGTCTCGCGCGTTGAGTGGACCGGCGCGGTCAGGATCATCCATAGCGCCTTTCCCCCGATCGATCTGTTCGAGGATATTGCAGACCCTGCCGATTGGCCGTTGCTGATTTCGGCAGAACAGAAAACCAACCCGCGCATAATGGCGACCATCGGCAATCTCGATCTGGTGCCGGTCGAGCGCCGCGTGGGCGGAGCCGGGGCAACCTATCTCATGGCTCCGTTCACGCATGTCAGCGCCGACCGGCCCAGCCGCTTCACGGATGGCAGCTACGGCGTGCTGTATGCCGGGAAGACGTTCGAGACGGCGTTGTTCGAAACGCTTCACCACCACACCCGTTTCATGGCGCGAACCGCCGAAGCGCCCGGCTGGACGTCGCAGTTCCGCGAGATCGTGCTTTCGGTCGGCGCCGACTTGCATGATGTAAGAGAATCCAGGTTTCGCGGTGACGCCGTGCTGGATCCCGACAGCTACGCGGCATCGCAAGCTCTGGCGAAAAGCCTCAGGAGCTCGGGATCCGAGGGGCTTGTATATCCGAGCGTCCGGCATGCGGGAGGCGCGTGCGTCGGATTGTTCTACCCGGATTGCGCTTCGGACCCCGTGCAGGGGAGGCATTTCGACTATCATTGGGATGGCGAACGCGTCGATCTCGTCCGCGACGCAGGGGCCGGCGCAGTCTTTCGCGTGGTCGATGTCGGTCGCCGCACGAGCGCGCCGGCGGCGGGCGCAGAGCTTATTTCTTCCGCGCCAGGGACCGCATCGCGTCCTCGAGCCCCGAAAGGGTGAGCGGGAACATGCGGTTGTCCATCAGTTCGCGGATGATGCGGGTCGACTGGCTGTGCATCCAGTGCGCCTGGGACACCGGATTGAGCCACGCCGCCGAGGCGTAGACATTGGTCAGCCGCTGAAGCCAGGCCTGCCCGGGCTCCTCGTTGAAATGCTCGACCGAGCCGCCGGGATGGCTGATCTCGTAGGGGCTCATCGCCGCATCGCCGACAAGCACCAGCTTATAATCATGGCCGAACTTATGGAGGATGTCCCAGGTCGGGATGCGCTCCTGGAAGCGGCGGCGGTTGTCCTTCCACACGCCTTCATAGACGCAATTGTGGAAATAGAAGAATTCGAGATGCTTGAACTCGGAGGTCGCCGCCGAGAACAGCTCTTCGCAGAGCTGGACATAGGGATCCATCGAGCCGCCGACGTCGAGGAACAACAGCAGCTTGACCGCGTTGCGCCGTTCGGGCCGCATATGGATGTCGAGGAAGCCGCGCCGCGCGGTTCCGTCGATCGTTCCCTCGAGGTCAAGCTCCTCGGTTGCGCCTTCGCGCGCGAAACGGCGCAGGCGGCGCAGCGCCACCTTGATGTTGCGCGTACCGAGCTCGACATCATTGTCGAGATTGCGGAATTCGCGCTTCTCCCACACCTTGATCGCGCGCTTGTGGACGCTCTCGCCGCCGATGCGCACCCCTTCGGGATTATAGCCCGAATTGCCATAGGGAGAGGTGCCGCCGGTCCCGATCCACTTGTTGCCGCCCTGATGCTTGCCTTGCTGCTCCTCGAGCCGCTTCTTCAGCGTCTCCATGATCTCGTCCCATGAGCCCAGCGCCTCGATCTGCGCGATCTCCTCGGGGGTCAGATATTTCTGCGCGACCGCCTTGAGCCATTCCTCGGGGATCGCCTGCGCCTCGGCGGGGGTATCGAGCACGCCCTTGAACACCTTGGCGAAAACCCGGTCGAAGCGGTCGAGCAGGCCCTCGTCCTTCACATAGGTGGCGCGGGCGAGATAATAGAAATCCTCCGGGTTCCAGCCGATCACGTCGCTCTGCAGCGCCTCGAGCAGGGTGAGGTGCTCCTTGAGGCTCGCGGGAATGCCCGCGCTGCGAAGCTCGTCGAGGAAGCCAAAGAACATCAGGCGGCTATAGCGCGTTTGTCGTGATGACGCGACCACCACAGCGCGGCGAGGCTGACCGACGCCGAGGCGCTTAGATAATAGCCGACGAAGCCGAGACCGCCGCGCTCGGCCAGATATTGCGCGACCGCGGGAACCGGGGCGGCGCCGAGAATGCCCGCGATATTGAAGGTCATCGAGGCACCGGTGTAGCGCACGCGCGGCGGGAACAGCGAGGGCAGGAAGGCGCCGAGCGGTCCGTAGACGAAGCCCATCATGAACAGCGCGAGCGCGAGCCAGGAGAAGATCAGCGCGAGATCGCCGCCCGCGAACATCGGCCCCAGCAGCAGCCCGGTGAGGACCGTGCCGATGCTGCCCGCGATCAGAACATAACGCGGCGACCTGACATCGGACCACCAGCCCGCCAGGAGGATCCCGGCTGCCATGAACAAGATCGTCACGAGCTGGACTCCGAGAAAGACCTCCTTCGCAACGCCGAGGGTCTTGGTGGCGTAGCCGAGCGCGAAGGCGGTCGCCAGATAGTAGGTCGCGAAGCAGGCGACCGCGGCGAAGGTGCCGGCGACGGTGGGGACGAGATGCTCGCGGAACAGTTCGGCGATCGGCACTTTGGCCGGCTCCGCTTCGGCGAGTGCCGCGCGGAAGGCGGGGGTTTCGGCGAGCTTGAGCCGCACCCACAGCCCGACGCCGACCAGCACCGCCGATCCGAGAAAGGGCAGCCGCCAGCCCCATTCCATGAACTGCTGCTGCGTCATCAACACGCCGAGGATCAGGAACAGCCCATTGGCGGCGATGAAGCCCACCGGCGCGCCGAGCTGCGGGAACATGCCATAGCGGCCGCGCATGTGCGGCGGCGCATTCTCGACCGCGAGCAACGCCGCGCCGCCCCACTCGCCACCGAGCCCGAAGCCTTGCCCGAAGCGCAGCACCGCAAGCAGCAGCGCGCCGATCCAGCCTGCGCTTTCGTAGGACGGCAGGAAGGCGATCAGCAAGGTCGACATGCCCATCACCATCAGCGATGCGACCAGCGTCGACTTGCGTCCGATCCGGTCCCCGAAATGACCGAACGCCCAGGCGCCGAGCGGCCGCGAGACGAAGGCGAGGCCGAGCAGCGCATAGGACCAGATCAGCTGGCTCGATGCCTCGAAACCGCCGAAGAACAGTGGTCCGAACACCAGCGAGGCCGCGGTTGCGAAGATGTAGAAGTCGTAGAACTCGACCGAGGTGCCCGTCAGGCTGGCGACCAGGATGCGCCGCGTCGATGGCTGCGTCGTTATGGTATCGGCCATGGATTCCCGTCCCCTCTCATCGCGTCCGATTGGCGCGACGAGGGGGCGGGGTCAAGCGGTACGCAACCTACACGAAGCGTTTACCCCAGTGCAGACGGGGATATCAGGAGGTTCGGGACCTCTTGTTCATCCCCGCCGCTCGAGATCCTGGCTTCCTTAGCGGCATTTCACTTCGCCGCGATCGATCGAGCGTCCGATCAGCGCGCCGCCACCGGCGCCCAGGATCGTGCCGAGCGTCGAGGAGCGGCCGTTGTCGAGCGCGTTGCCGAGCAGGCCGCCGGCGACGGCGCCGATGATCAGGCCGGTGGTGCCGTCCGAACGGCGGCAATAATAACGTCCGTCGCGACCGCGGTAGATCCGATCGGCGCGGGTCAGCCGACGCTCGCGATACCGGCCGTCGCGATAATAGCGATCGGCATAATAGCCGCCATAGCGCGGGTCGGGGCGGTTATAGTCGTAACGTTTCCAGTCGTGCTTGGCTTCCTTGGCGCGGCGGCCATGGGCTGGAGCCCAAGGCGGTGGATCAGCCAGCGCGACCGAGGGCAGCACCATCGCCGCCATCGCCGCCGCCAGGATAAACTTGCGCATCTTTCGTCTCCCGTCCGAAATGGGACGGAGCCAAAACGATTTTTTCTGGCCATGGTTGCGTGAACCGCAAACTACAGGCTGTTCATATATGGGACAGCAAGCCGTGCGCGGTTCAACCGGGCCGGCTATCGGCACTTGTCCGCGCGGCGCTCGACCTCGCGGCCGAGCAGCGCGCCGCCGCCAGCGCCGAGGATGGTGCCCACCGCGCGCGAACGGCCGCCGTCGATCGCATTGCCGAGCAGCCCGCCCGCGACCGCGCCAACAATCAGCCCGGTGGTCGCTTCCGAGCGCCGGCAGCCGGTGCCGCTCTTGGCTGCGCTCTCGGCGGGGTGATCGCCCGCTTCCGGGCCGAGTTCGTCGTCGAGCCAGTCGCTCGGCAGCTCACGCATCGGCTGCCGCTTCGACAGCGGTTCAAGCGCCGCAGCGGGCGAGGCGATGGCAGCCAGCATGACGGCGAGGGACCATGAACGCATCGGCATCGCTCCTGTCCGGCGAGCATCGTAACGATTGCGCCCCGCGTCAAGCCGGATCGGCTGCGCCACCAAGCCTGTCGCATCTGGATCCACCTCGCCCCGGCTGAGCTCGGGGCGGCGAAATAGGCTTCCGCATTGCTCCTATGCGTTTCCTCGCCTGCGGCTGCGCAGGCGGAACAAATGCGAGCGCCCGAACGTCTGTGCGAGCGGGGGAAACGACAAAGGCTGGGTCCAGGAGAGTGTCATGCGTACTTATTTGATCGCTGCAAGCATCGCCGCGTTGGCCGCGGGGAGCGCGGCCGAGGCCGCCACCGTCTGCAAACAGGATTCCACGGGCCGAACCGTCGCGACGATCGCGGGCGCGGGGATCGGCGCGGTGCTCGGCCGGGTGATCGATGGCGGACGGCACAAGGAGGCCGGGACGATCATCGGCGGAGTCGCCGGCGGCATCGCGGGCAACCAGCTCGCCAAGGACGATAACCGCTGCGACGTCGCCTATGGCTATTATGACGAGGGTGGCCGCTGGCATGCCAACCGGATCGATGCTCGCGACGCGCGCGGCTATTATGACCGCGACAATCGCTGGGTCGAAGGCGCGCCCAACGGCTATTATGACCAGAGCAACCGCTGGATCGCCTTCAATGGCGACTCGCAATATTCGGGCTATCGCGACCGCGACGGACGCTGGGTGCCGATCGGCGTCAGCGGCTATTATGCCGCCGACGGGCAGTGGGTTTCGGCCACGGCGCCGGGCTATTATGACCGCGGCCGCTGGGTGCCGGGACCGGTCAGCGGCCATTATAACGCCAACGGCGTTTGGGTCCGCGACGATGGCTATGGTCAGCCGACCGGCTATTGGACCGCGCGGGCGCAACCCGGCTATTATGACGAGAATGGCCGCTGGGTGCGCGGCGAGACCACCGGCTATTATGATGCGCGCGGCCGCTGGGTGTCGACCGGCGTCGCAGGCCGCCCGAACTATGCCGGCGCACGCAGCCGCGACGTCCGCGTCCGCGAGGCGCGCATCGAGGCGCGGATCGAGCGCCAGCGCGACCGCGGTCTGATCAGCAGATCCGAGGCCCGCCGCGCGCGCGCCGAGCTCGCCTCGATCCGCCGCGACGAGAGCCGGATGCGCTATTCGGGCGGGCGGTTCACCGCCAATGAGGAATCGGTGATTCACCAGCGGCTCGACCGGCTCGGCGAGATGCTGCGCGCGTCGCGCGACGACAATGACAATTGGGCGGGCTGATCCGAGCCTGTTCGCCAGTCTGTGGAGGAGAATGGGGCGGAGCCTTCGGGCTCCGCCCCGACCTTTTCGCGAACGTCCGTCATGCTGAATTTATTTCAGCATCCACCCATCCGCTCGTAATATCCTAACTTGGTGAGCGGCCCGAATCCCAGCCCGATCGCCAAGTCCGCCCAATCGGGATTATCCTGCTCTATCAGGTTCATCTTCCATGCCCCGTGCCAGCGCTTGAGCTGCTTCTCACGCGCGATGGCGGAAAGCATATCCTCGAACAGCTCGTAGCGGACGAGCTTCGCGACGCGATAACGGGACGTAAAGCCATCTACCGCGCCGCTGCGGTGTTGGTAGAGCCGCTGCATCAGATTGGACGTTACGCAATATAGATCGTGCCATTGCGATCACTGGCAAGCATGTACACGCACGGCTGACGTTCCATGTACCACCGCTACCATGGAAAGCGCTTCGGAGTGGATGCTGAAACAAGTTCAGCATGACGCTCGGATTTGCAGGCTTTTCGTGAACGCCCGTCATGCTGAACTCGTTTCAGCATCCACTCTCCCACGGGAGAGCGGGCGCGGATTCAGCAGGACGATCGGATTTCCTGCCTTCGGCGTCAGCGCGGACACGCTCATGCGCATGCAGACCGCTTATGATCTCGCGCGGGCGCGCGACCATGAGGCGGAGATCAAGGTCACCAGATTGGAAATGGCGGCATAGAACGCGCCAGATCGAATGTGCGGATCGAAATCCCGATTTTTCGCACCGGGCCGACAGCCTTGTAGGATTGCCGCTCGCCCGACCGTCTTCTCTCTGTAACCCCGCATCGGCCAGGCATGGTCGCTGTGCTGGAAGAGGAGGACGTGATGCCGAAAATGATTTTCGTGAACCTGCCGGTGCGCAACCTTGCGGCGTCGACCGCCTTCTACGAGGCGCTGGGCGGCACGGTAAACCCGCAATTCTCGGACGACAGCACGACATCGGTGATGCTGTCCGACACGATCGTGGTGATGCTGCTCACGCATGAGCGCTACCGGAGCTTCACAGCGCGCCCGATCGGCGACGCGCGCGCCGAGGGCCAGGCGATGTACGCGCTCAATGTCGACACGCGCGACGCGGTCGACGCCACGGTCGACCGTCTGGTCGCCGCCAAAGCCAAGCCCGATCCCAATCCCGCGCAGGATCATGGCTTCATGTTCAGCCGCAGCGCCGAGGATCCCGACGGCTATGTCTGGGAGCTGGTGTGGATGGACATGGCGGCGATGCCGAAGGCTGTTCCGGCGGGGTGAGGGTGGTGAAAACCCCTTCCTTTCAGGGCGCGGGCAGGGGGCGCTCGCCCAAGGGCGCTGACTTAACTCCCTCCCTGAAAGAGAAGGCCTTTTGACCGCGCCGACCGTTCTCTCCGCCGGTTGATCCCGTTCTTATGCGCATATATATGCGCATAAGCGGATGCGGAAGGAGAGACCGATGCCCAGTCACGATAACCAACTGTCCGGCCCGACGCGCAGGGCGACCAACGTCTCGCTCGATATCGAGCTCGTCGCCGAGGCCAGGCGGCTGGGCATCAACGTTTCGCGCGCATGCGAGACCGGGCTGATCCGGCAGATCGCCGAGGAACGGGGGCGGCTGTGGAAGCAGGAGAACAGGGCGGCGCTCGATAGCTCGAACGCCTATGTCGAGCGTGAAGGCCTGCCCTTGGCGCGCCACCGCCGTTTCTGATGGCGAAGTTCGACGTCTACTGGCAGCGCGACGGCGGCTGTCTACTGCTCGATTGTCAGGCCGATCTGCTCGACGATCTCAACACTCGTCTGGTCGTCCCGCTGCTGCCGATCGAGGAGGCGCCGAAGCCTGCGGCGGGGCTCAATCCGCTATTCGAGATCGATGGTCGGACGCTGGCGATGGCTACGCAATTCGCAGCCGCTGTCGCGACGCGCGAACTGGGCGAACGGGTCCTGTCGCTGGTCGAGGAGCAGGACAGCATCGGTCGTGCGCTCGATATGCTGATCAGCGGGTTTTGATGGCGCGTCCGCGACGCTCATCCGTGTGGTTCGATCAGTTTCGAGTTTGACGAAAAGCATCGGTCGAGAGCTTCCCGCCGCGGAAGTTATCCCACCACGGCCTCGGACCGCCTTCAACCATTACAGCAAATAGGTTCGCAAGAATTTCTTCTATAATCTCGACGAAAAGTAGATCCGAATCCGAAGCGCCTTTTGGATCGTGTTTGGTGACACGTCAACAAAACCGCTGTGCGCGAAGAGTCCTTCAGACGATCTACTCCGCCGCCACCCCGGCATGCCCGAACAACCCGCCGTCGTTCGCATCCTCGTTCGCCGCGGGTACCTGTTTCGCGATCTTGCGACGGTCGAACGCGTCCCACACGTCGGACCATTGTCCGCGCGTCGCCGCCTTCGAATATTCGGTCGCGCGGGTTTCGAAGAAGTTGGCGTGCTCGACGCCGTTGAGCATCGGCGCGAGCCAGGGGAGGGGGTGGTCGTCGATCATGTAGATCGGCTTGAGGCCGAGCTGGCCGAGCCGCCAATCGGCGATGTAGCGGACATATTTCTTGATGTCCTTGGGGGTCATGCCGTTGACCGGCCCCATCTCGAACACCAGATCAATGAAGGCGTCCTCGATCCGCACCGTCTTCTGGCACATGTCGAGAATGTCTTCCTTGACGCTGTTGGTCAGGCAGTTGCGCTCCTTGCAGAAGGCGTGGAACAGCCGGATGATCCCCTCGCAATGGAGGGTCTCGTCGCGGATCGACCAGGTGACGATCTGGCCCATGCCCTTCATCTTGTTGAAGCGCGGGAAGTTCATCAGCATCGCGAAGCTGGCGAATAGCTGGAGCCCCTCGGTGAAGCCGCCGAACATCGCCAGCGTGCGCGCGATATCCTCGTCGGTGTCGACCCCGAAGGTCGCCAGATAGTCATGTTTGTCCTTCATCTCCTTATATTGCATGAAGGCGCTATATTCGGTCTCGGGCATGCCGATCGTATCGAGCAGATGGCTGTAGGCGGCGATGTGCACCGTCTCCATGTTGCTGAACGCGGTCAGCATCATCTTGATCTCGGTCGGCTTGAACACGCGGCCATATTTGTCATGGTAGCAATCCTGCACCTCGACATCGGCCTGGGTGAAGAAGCGGAAGATCTGCGTCAGCAGGTTGCGCTCATGATCGGAGAGCTTCTGCGCCCAATCGCGGCAATCCTCACCCAGCGGCACTTCCTCGGGCAGCCAGTGGAGCTGCTGCTGACGCTTCCAATATTCGAACGCCCAAGGATATTCGAAGGGCTTGTAGGTGCGGCTGGCCTGGAGAAGCGGCATGGGACGACCTTTCGCAAAAAGACTGAGCAGCCAGGGGACCAAGATCGGTGCGCGCACCGCCCGTTTCAACCGGCCCCGCCCCCGGAGCAATGACGGCCATCCTATGTCAGACCCGACTCATGACCAAATGAAATCGCGGAGTTTTCCACCGGAATTTTTTGGGTGAGATACAAGGGCTTGTGGGGCCGAAACGCGTCCAGACACCATAGCTATGATTGAGCGCATCGCCTCGCGTGCCATGCCGGCGGAGGCCTCCATCTCGCGAGACCTTTTGGGCCGCGACTCTCCAGGGCCGGGCTTTCACCGGAGAAAGGATGAGTGCGTAGCGGGGGAAACGGAACACCGTCCCGTCCGCCGCGTTCGCAGCGCGGCGAGGAGGGACCATGACGAACAGCCGCGATTTCCTGATCTTTACGCCCGCCGACGTCGATCTGAGCCGATCGCCGCTGCGGCGCGGCATCGACGAGCCGACCTATGTGCTCGGCGCGTTCAATCCCGGCTTCACCCGGCTGCCCAACGGGCATCTGCTGATGATGGTGCGCGTGGCCGAGGCGCTGTCGGGACCGATCGACGGCGATCATGTCCGCGCGATCCGCTGGACCCCCGAACGCTATGTGCTCGACCGCCATCATATGGGCGGAATCGACATGGCCGATCCGCGGCAATTTTCGCTCAAGGAGGGCGTGCACCGGCTGCTCGCACTGACCTCGCTGTCGTGGCTGCTGCCGGTCGAACTGAGCCCCGACGCGCGCGAGATCGTGGCGGTCCATTATGATCGCGCGATCGGGCCCGCGGCGGGATATCAGGATTATGGCGTCGAGGATGCGCGGATCAGCCGCATCGGCGACCGCTGGTATATGACGACCTGCTCGGTTTCGGCCGAGCGGCACTGCACCACGCTCCACATATCCGACAACGGGATCGACTATCGGCTCGAGGGCGTGGTGCTCGACCATCAAAACAAGGACATGCTGCTGTTCGAAGGCAAGGTGGGCGACTATTACTTCGCGCTCACGCGCCCGCTCGGCGAGGTCTATTTCGCCTATCCGCACGAAAGCCCCTATGCGGGCGGGCCCTCGATCAACCTCGCCAGATCGCCCGACGCGTTGCACTGGAAGCCGGTTGAGGCGCCCGGCATCCGCGCGCGGAAGCGATCGAGCTCGTCGATGAAGGTGGGCGGCGGCACCCAGCCGATCCTGACCGACGCCGGATGGCTGCACATCTATCACGGGGTCGAGCGGCGCGAGCAGGTCGGTGTCTATCGCAGCTTCTGGGCGTTGCACGACCGTGAAGATCCGGGGCGGATCCTCAGAATCGAGGACGATGCGCCGCTGATCGAGGCCAACCCCGCGCTGACCGCGCCGATCGCGCAGCAGATGTACCTGCCCACCCCGGTGGTGTTCTCGACCGGCCTGGTCGAGGCGGGGGACGACTATATCGTTGCCAGCGGCGAGGCCGATCTCGCTTGCCGCATCACTTATATTCCCAAAAGCCGTTTCGCATGAGCGCGCCATGGTGGCGATCGGGGGTGATCTACCAGATCTATCCCCGCTCCTTTCAGGACAGCGATGGCGACGGGATCGGCGATCTCGCCGGGATCGAACGGCGGCTCGGGCATCTCGTCGATCTCGGGGTCGACGCGATCTGGATCTCGCCGATCTTCCCGTCGCCGATGGCCGATTTCGGTTATGACGTCGCCGATTATTGCGGGATCGACCCGCGCTTCGGAACGCTCGAGGATTTCGACCGGCTGCTCGCCGCAGCGCATGCGCGCGGGCTGCGGGTGCTGCTCGATTTCGTGCCCAACCACAGCTCCGATCAGCATCCCTGGTTTATCGAGAGCTGCGCCGCGCGCGACAGCCCGAAACGCGACTGGTATATCTGGCGCGATCCGGCGCCGGGGGGCGGCCCGCCCAACAACTGGATCAGCGATTTCGGCGGTTCGGCCTGGGAGTGGGACGCGGGCAGCGGCCAATATTATTACCACGCCTTCCTCAAGGAGCAGCCCGACCTCAACTGGCGCAACCCCGAACTGCGCGCGGCGATGATGGACGTGCTGCGCTTCTGGTTCGATCGCGGCGTCGACGGTTTCCGGATTGATGTGCTCTGGCACATGGTGAAGGCAGCCGACTTTCCCGATAATCCGCCCAATCCGGCTTATGCCCACGGCATGGGCGAGATGCACGCGGTGCTCCAACTCCATTCGACCGACCAGCCCGAGGTGCACGCCATCGCCGCCGAGATGCGGGCGATCGCCGACGAGTATAGCCGGGGCGGACGCGAACGCGTGCTGGTCGGCGAGATCTACCTGCCGATCGAGAAGCTGATGGCCTATTATGGCGGCGCCGACACAGGCGGGGCTCCGGAGGTCCACCTGCCCTTCAATTTCCAGCTGATCGACGCGCCATGGGAGGCGCGCGCGCTCGCGCGGCTGATCGACGATTATGAGCAGGCGCTTCCCCTTGAGGGCTGGCCGAACTGGGTGCTCGGCAACCACGACCGGCCGCGCTCGGCGACCAAGCGCGGTCAGGCTCAGGCACGGGTGGCGGCGATGTTGCTGCTGACGCTGCGCGGCACGCCGACGCTCTATTATGGCGACGAGCTGGGACTCGAGGATGTCGCGATTCCCGCGGGCCAGGTCCAGGATCCGCGCGAGCTGCGCGAGCCCGGCCTGGGACTCGGCCGCGATCCGGTGCGCACGCCGATGCCGTGGGACGCCAGCCCCGGCGCGGGCTTCACCAGCGGTGCGCCCTGGCTGCCGCTAGGCCCAGACTGGCCGACCCGTAATGTCGCGGCGCAGGCGAACGATCCGGGGTCGATGCTGTCGTTCCACCGCGACCTGCTGCGGCTGCGCCGGGCTCATCCGGCGCTGAGCGTCGGCGATTATGCACCGCTGGCGGCCGACGGCGATGTGCTTGCTTATGCGCGCACGCTTGGAGACGAGCATTTCGTGATCGCGCTCAACCTCGGCGGTCGGGTCCAGCGGATCGTCCTTCCCGATGGCCGCTTCGATCCGCTGCTGTCGACGCGCGGCCCGCCGCAAAAGGTCGTGCCCCTGAGTGGGCAGATTATCCTGGCGCCCGACGAGGGGGTGGTTCTGCTGGAGAGCGGACAACCCGCGCGCCGATGAGGGAAGCCCCATGAAAATCGCAATGCTCGCACCGATCAGCTGGCGCACGCCGCCTCGCCATTATGGCCCCTGGGAGCTCGTCACCAGCCTGCTCACCGAGGCGCTAATCGCGCGCGGGGTGGACGTGACGCTGTTCGCCACGCTCGACAGCCTGACCGCGGGCACGCTTGCCGGGGTCGTGTCCGCGCCCTATTCGGAAGACCCGTCGATCGACGCCAAAGTTTGGGAGGCGCTCCACATCGCGCATATGTTCGAGCGCGCCGGTGAGTTCGACCTGATCCACAATCAGGCCGATTTCGTGCCGCTCGCCTTCAGCCGGCTGGTCGACACGCCGGTGGTGACGACGATCCACGGCTTCTCCTCGCCGCGGATCCTGCCGATCTTCCGCGAATATCAGGAGCGCGTTCATTATGTCGCGATCAGCGAGGCCGATCGCGCGCCCGGGCTCCGCTATGCGGCGACGATCCACCACGGCATCCCGGTCGACGCGTTTGCCTTCGCCCCGGCCGGGCACGACGATCTGCTTTTCTTCGGGCGCTTTCACCCCGACAAGGGCGCACGCGAGGCGATCGACGTGGCGCTGCGGGCCGGCCGGCGGCTCAACATGTACGGCATCGTCCAGGACCAGAACTATTATGACCGCGAGGTAGCGCCGCTGATCGACGGTGAGCGCGTGATCCATCACGGCGTCATCGGCGGCGAGGTGCGGAGCCGCGCGCTGGGTGCCGCGAGTGCGCTGCTGCACCTGATCAATTTCGCCGAGCCGTTCGGTCTCTCGGTGGTCGAGGCGCTCGCCTGCGGCACGCCGGTGATCGCGCGGCCGCTGGGTTCGATGCCCGAACTGATCGACGATGGGGTCACCGGCTTCCTCGTCGACACGGTCGATGAGGCGATCGCCGCGATCGGCCGCCTTGACGAGATCGACCGCGCCGCCTGCCGCCGTGCGGCGGTCGAGCGCTTCTCGATCGATCGCATGGCCGACCGTTATCTCGCGCTTTACCGCGAAATTTTGGGAAATTCCGACGCTTAGGGCCTCGGTATTATTGGCTCGTCCTCCCGGAAGAACGTTTCGTCGTTGTTATGTGGCTCTGCAGCATAGCCGAGGGTATCAGGAAGAGGCGGCGACAGAGCTGCTGTGGTGGCGGAGTTTGCGGAAAACATCCAGCGCATCGTGGGGCGTTTGGTGCGATCCGACAATTTGGAGCCAGGCAATGGCAGGTGCGGAATGACCGACCATCAAAACGGATTATATGATCCGCCGCAGCGCGATCCCTACCGCGATACGGCTGAACCCCAGCCGATGAGCAAGGCGGGGATGACCTGGCGGGGCATTCCTCGCATCAGCGTGGTGATACCGGCTTATAATGTCGAAAAGTTCATCCGGCAGAGCGTCGAAAGCGTTTTGGAGCAGGATTTCCCGAGTTTCGATTGCATCGTCGTCGATGACGGCTCGACCGACCGGACCGCGGATATCCTCGCGGAAATCAACGATATGCGGGTCAAGATATTACGGGTCGAAAATGGCGGCGTGTCGCGCGCGCGCAACATCGGTTACCAAGCCGCCAAGTCCGATTATATATTGTTCCTTGACGGCGACGACATCCTGCACCCGACGGCGCTGTCCCGCCTGTATCAGGCGATCGAGGATCGCCCCGACGCGGTTCTGGTGTTCGGGACCACGATCAGGCTGCTGCCTTCGGGCAAGGTCGAGCCGAACCAGAAGCCCGTGCTCAAGCATCATTATTCGTCGGGCCATATCCTGCCGGAGGTGGTCGGGCGCCGCAATGTCTTCAGCAATTGCGGACAGATGCTAATCCGAAGACAGGCGATCGAGGCGGCCGGAGGATTCGATCCGTCATTGAGACTCAGCGAGGACTGGGAGTTTTTCTGCCGCCTGAGCGCGCGGGGAGAATGTGTCTACATCGGGCCGCAGGAAGAGATTCTGCGGCATCGCCTGCGGCGCGACAGCACGGCGCCGGGCTTGTCGGCGAACTGGAAAAACCATCTGCCGGCGCTCGAAAAGGTCCGGACCAACAATGAGCTCAGCCATGTGGTGGGGCTTCAGCGCTGGATCAGCCTCATCCGCGAGGTCGAAGCCGTGCACATGTTCGAAGCCGGGCGGCAGAATTTCACCAGAAAAGATTATATGAGCGCCTTCCGCCTGATGGTGCAGAGCCTCGCCAGACGGCCGTCGAAGCGGCGCACCGCGATCTTTGCCGCGGCGGTCGGAAGCCGGCTGTCGGGACGCGCGCTTACCCCACGCTTGAGGGCGGTGCAGGACGACTGACGAACTGAGCGGGCCGCCGCCCAGAAGACATCGACAAGGAGCGGCGGTGAGCCGCTATCACCGTTCCTTGGCACAGAGTTGCCTGATATGCCGGCCGCCGGCTCCCGCTAACGGACTACTGGCAGGCCAGGCACTCGTCATAGTCCTTCGCTTCAAGCTCGATCTGCTTGAGGTCGGGGGTGTTGTCGGCTTCGACGCCGCCGGCGAAGCCCGCGCGCTGGACCGATTTGGAGCGTAGATAATAAAGCGACTTGATGCCAAGCTCCCACGCGCGGAAGTGGAGCATCAGCAGATCCCACTTCTCGACATCGGCCGGGATGAACAGGTTCAGCGACTGGGCCTGATCGATATAGGGCGTGCGATCGGCGGCGAGTTCGATCAGCCAACGCTGGTCGATCTCGAAGCTGGTCTTGTACACGTCCTTCTCGTCCTGGGTCAGGAAATCGAGATGCTGGACCGAGCCTCCCTTTTCGAGGATCGAGTTCCATACCGCGTCGCTGTCCTTCGATTTTTCGGCGAGCAGCTTCTGCAAATAGGGATTCTTGATCGAGAAGCTGCCTGACAGCGTCTTGTGGGTGTAGATATTGGCCGGGATCGGTTCGATGCAGGCCGAGGTGCCGCCGCAGATGATCGAGATCGACGCGGTCGGCGCGATCGCCATCTTGCAGCTGAAGCGTTCCATCACGCCGAGATCGGCGGCATCGGGGCAGGGACCGCGTTCGCTCGCCAGCAGCATCGAGGCTTCCTGCGCGCCCGCCGCGATATGGCGGAAGATCTTGAGGTTCCAGCTCTTCGCCATCGCACCTTCGAAGGGGATACCGCGCGCCTGCAGAAAGCTGTGGAAGCCCATCACCCCGAGACCAACCGAGCGCTCGCGGGTCGCGCTATATTTGGCGCGCGCCATCTCGTCGGGTGCTCGGTCGATATAATCCTGCAGAACATTGTCGAGAAAGCGCATGACATCCTCGATGAACTGCTTGTCGCCGTTCCACTCGTCCCAGGTCTCGAGATTGAGCGAGCTGAGGCAGCACACCGCGGTGCGGTCCATGCCGTGTTGATCACGGCCGGTCGGCAAGGTGATTTCCGAACAGAGGTTCGAGGTTGAGACCTTGAGGCCGACGTCGCGATGATGCTTGGGCATCATCCGGTTCACCGTGTCGTTGAACACGATATAGGGTTCACCGGTCGCGAGCCGGGTCTCGACCAGCTTCTGGAACAGCGCGCGCGCATCGACCGATCCGCGCTTCGAGCCGTCCTTCGGGCTGACCAGCTCCCATTCCTTGCCATCGCGCACCGCTTCCATGAAGGCGTCGGTCAGCAGCACGCCGTGGTGCAGGTTGAGCGCCTTGCGGTTGAAGTCGCCCGATGGCTTGCGGATCTCGAGGAACTCTTCAATCTCGGGATGCGAGACGTCGAGGTAGACCGCCGCCGAGCCGCGCCGCAGCGAACCCTGGCTGATCGCCAGCGTCAGCGAGTCCATCACGCGGACGAACGGAATGATTCCCGATGTCTTGCCATTGAGGCCGACCGGCTCGCCGATGCCGCGCACCGAACCCCAATAGGTGCCGATGCCGCCCCCGCGCGCCGCGAGCCAGACATTCTCGTTCCAGGTGTTGACGATGCCCTCAAGGCTGTCGTCGACCGAATTGAGGTAACAGCTGATAGGCAAGCCGCGACCGGTGCCGCCGTTCGACAGGACCGGCGTGGCGGGCATGAACCACAGTTTCGAGATATAGTCGTAGACCCGCTGGGCGTGCGGCTGGTTATCGGCATAGGCCGAAGCGACGCGCACGAACAGATCCTGATAGCTCTCGCCGGGAAGCAGGTAGCGGTCGGTCAGCGTGTCCTTGCCGAAATCGGTCAGCAGCGCGTCCCGGCTGTGATCGACCTCGATCGGATAGAGCTGCGGGCGCACTTCGCTGCTATCGGCAACGGGTTTCGCCTTGGCCGCCGGGGCCGCCTGCTCCGAGGCGGCCGCCGCAGCGGCCTTAGGTTCCCGGGACGGAGAATCGATGATCGTCGCCACGTCGTTCGAGCTCACTTCGCTGCTGCCAGAAAGATCCATTTCGCCCGTCTCCCCGCGTCTTTAGCACGAACCCGCCGGACCGGCCATGTTCGTGATCCGTTCGACTCAGGGCGTCTATCGAAGATAGTGCTTCCGCGGCACCGTTCCAGCGCCGATTTGCCGTTATCCCCAATTTTCAGACGCATTGTGGATCGTTCGCCGCGAGCGTTAAGCCCCGACGTGTGCCACCACCACTAGCGCTGCCCCTGTAGCCTTACACAACCTATTGTGCCTCATCTGGATTTTCGCGCAAGAGTCAAAATGACGTTAACAACGCTCAGCCGGCCGCGGTGAAGAAATGGATCAGGCTTTCCGGGCTCAAAAAAATTCAGGAGTCGGTTCAGGGGGTTGGCTGATCGACCGGGTCCGGTCCGAACCGGTTCGGACCGCGCGTGCCGCCGATCACCATGAAAATCAGCAGCACCAGCCAGCCTATGAACGGCACGAAGCCGATCAGCATCCACCAGCCGCTACGGTCGCTGTCATGGAGGCGGCGGACACCGACCGCCAGACTCGGGATGAGAATCGCAAGAGTCAGGAGAAGGAGCACCGGGCCGCCGCCGGCATAGTTCCAGCCAGCGGCGAAACCCGAAGGGTCACGCGTGGCGAAATGGTCGGTCGTGCCGAAGCCCAGCAGATAGTCGACCATCGAGGCGAGGATCGACGCCAGGAAAATGAAGAGCACGAACATCCAATATTCTTTGGGCCGGGACCGGCCGGAAAATTGGGCATAGCGGCGCAGCGGTAAGAGCATCCAATGCATATCGGCCTCGCTTCAACGGATTGGCGCCGCAGCATGCCGCATGCGGCGGCGCGTTGGAAGGGCGGCCGCTCCCGGGAAATTTTCGGGGATGGACTGGCGACGGGGACGATGCCGCCATGTTGGGGGGTGTCGTCCATCCCCGACCCTCCTGCAAGGAGGGAGCTCGTAAAGCTATAGCCCGACCACCAGGCTGGCGCGGAGCGATAGTGCGGCCCGGCCCTGTTGCTCCTCCGCCCCGGCCTCACCGCCGATCTGGAAGCCGTTGCCGCCGCCTACTGCGCGGAGCTTGCCGACCCAGCCGCTGGTGCGCTGCTCGGGATCGAGGGTGAAGCTGGCGCCGCCGGCGAAGCGCGCCGTGGTGCTGCCGAGCGAACCGCCGATCAACTCGCGACGCCCGCCTTCGGCCTCGATGCGGAGCCAGCCGCTCTCCTCGTTCGGGCCGCCGAAGTCGAACCCGGCGGCAAGCGTGCCCGTGACCGCCAGCTCGTCGCTGGTGCGGCCATCAACGATCAAGTTGAAGGCGTCGCCGCCGCCGGTTTCGGCATAGCCATTTTCCTTGAGCCGATAATAGTCGGCCGCGGCTTTGGGGCGCAGGCTGAACGACCCCATCCGAACGGTGTAAGACGCGCCCGCCGCCGCCGAGATAAGCCGGCCGTTCCAATTGCCCTTCGCGCGGCGTTCGACGCTCTCGCCCGCGGCGCTGCCCTGAAAGCTGCGCTTGCCGCGGAAATCGACGTGCGCCCAGGAGGCGCGGGCCCAGCCCTGCAACGGCCTCCAATTGCCGCGCCAATAGGCGCCGATCTCATATTGTCCGGCGTCGACCTTGTTGTCGGTGCCGCCATCGGCGTCCTTTCCGGCGAGATAGGCAAGGGAGAGGCCGAAATTGCCGAGACCGGTTTTCAGTTCGCCGCCGGTTGCGATCCCCCAGCCGGTGATGTCGTAGGAGGCGGTGTCGCCGAGGCCCTTCGAGGTCCCCCAACCGACTTGCTGGATCCAGTAGCCCCATTTGCCCTGGTCGGAGAAGGGCGCGTCGGGATCGGCGAGAAAGCCCGCCGTCGCGCGCGACCCCATGGTCACCGCTTCGAAGCCGCCGCCGGCATGATCAGGCAGCATCTGGCGGAGCTGCTTACGGAAAGCGTCGCCGTCGACGGTGTCGAGATAGACCCCCGCGACCTTTGCGTCCTTGCCGAGGGCGGTGAAGATCGCATTATAGGCGCTTGCCTGCGATCGGTTGAGGCCGAGTTCGGCGGTGGTCTTGCGGGTCACGTCGATCGCGAGTTCGGCCGGGGATATCGCCACCACGTTGCTCTTGAACATATAGGGCAGCAGCGTGCCGGCGGCGGTCAGGTTCGCAGCGCCGCTCACCGATCCCGCCTTGAGGAATGTATAGCGGCCTTCGGCACCGGACACGCCGCTGAGCTTGACCGCGACCTTGGCTCCCTGCTGGAAGCTCGCTTGGTTCGCGACCTGATAGAGCGTGCTCGTTTTGCTCGCCACGTCGATCGAGACGCCGAGCATGCCTGCGGCGCCGACCGAGAGCGAACCGATGGCCGCGGTCGTCCGGCCGATGTCGAGCGTGCCCCCGTTCACGGCGACCGCGAGGCCCTGTGCATTGGCGAGCTTGCCCTGGAACTTGGCCGAGCCGGAGAGCGTCAGCGTGTCGGTGCCCCCGCCGAAATCGACATCGCCCGTGTAGGACGAGGTTCCGCCAAGCGCCATCACGTCGTTACCCGCGCCGAAGGCGGCGTTGCCGGCATAGGCGGCGTCGCCAGTCAGCAGCAGCTGGTTCGCGCCTGCGCCGAAGCTGGTATTGCCGGTCACGCCGCCATCGGCGATGTCGACGATGTCGTTGCCGCCGCCCAGCCGGATATCGCCCGTGATCGCGGGGGCGGCGACGCCGCTCGCCACGACCGTCTGGTTGATCCGCGCGCCGGTGCCGTTGGCGCTCAAGTCGATCGCGATGTTGTTGCCGGCCGAAGCTCCGGTCGCCGAAATCGAGCCGCTATTGTTGACCATGCCGACCTTGCCGGAACGATCGAGGATCGCGACGGCGCGTGCGCCACTGGCCGAAGCGGTCCCGCTCGCGCCGGCTTTGATCGTGCCGCTGTTGCCGATCTCGAACACCGCCGCGCCGCTGTCGATTTGAAGCGCGACCGCGGCCGCATTCGGGGCATTGGCGATGCTCGCCTGGAGCGTCCCCGCGATCTTGATCCGGGGCACGCTTGCGCCCGAACCGATGCGCACCGCGGTCGCGCTCCCGCCGCTGGCCGACACCGCGCCGTTGACGGTCATGCCGCCCGCGACGGTTACCGCCTGGCCCAGCCCCGCGATCACGAGGCCATGGCCGTTGACCCCGGCATAAGTGCCCGCTCCGTTGATGACGCCGTCGACAACCAGGCCGTGGCCGTCTCCGTTGCCGGCGACTGCGCCGATCGCCACCGCCCGGTTGGCCGAGCCGATCTCGACCGCCGCGGCCGAGCCATAGGAGGTGACCGACGCCGAGCCCTCCTTTGCGTCCTCGATTCCGTCCTTGTCCTCGTCATTGTCCGAGCTGCTGCTGTCCTTGGGCGCGATCGCGAAGACCACGCCGCCCGCGACATCGCCCGCAATGCGGACCGCTGGTCCGCCCTGGAGCAGATCGTCGGCGTCGAGCTTCGAGGTGTCGCTGGGCGGCGTCGTGGTGCGGAAGCCGGTCGCGCTGAGCGTGCCTTGGACGACGAGTGCGCCGCCCAGATTGCCTTCGATCGACAGCGCGCTCGCGCCCTGGCCGACCGCGCTGATCGTGCCCGCGATGCGTACCGGCCCGCTGACGTCGCCGGTGCGGATGCCCACCGAACGATCGCCGGTCACGCTGATGCTGCCGTCCTGGGTCAGTTTGCCGGTCAGCGCGCCGCCGAGCTGGATCGCGGCGGAATCGCTCCCCTCGATGCTGATCTGGCCGCTGTTGACGACATCGCCGGCGAACAGGCCGGCGGTGCGGATGCCGAAACGCCCGGCGCCGGTCGCGAGGGGCCCGTCGAGATCGCCGTCCTTGTCGGCATCGGCAGGCGCGTAGGTTTCGTCGACGATGATCTTGGCGTTGGCGGCGTTGGTAATCGCGCCGGTGATCCCCGCTTCGGCGCGGATGCCGATCGAGTTGTCGAGATTGGTGATCTGGATCGCCCCTTCGTTGACCAGCTTGTTGTTGCTGTCGAGGATCGCCGCGGCGCCCGCGACGGTGGGGACGACCGATCCCGTCGAGGTGATGCGGATATCGTCGGCGGCGCCGGCTTTGATCGTCGAAGTGCGGATCGCCGCAGTGCGCTTGTCGGTGACGGTGGTTTCGGCGTTGGCGGCCGACGTGACGGTGATCGCGGCCAGGCAGGTGGAGGCAAGCAAATAGCGCATCGAACGGTCATTCCCTTTCGTATCGGGGAAGGCCGCCTCGTGGCGATCATGCCTCCCGCATGTTGGGGAGACGGGGACGATGTTGGAATGCCTTGGAGAAAGCGGTCATTCATCGCCTTGGCGGAGGCCGGGACGGCGCGCTACGCCCGCTTTACGTCCCGCGGATCACCCGTCCCGGACGGGAACCGATCTCTTCGCCGCCGGAGGATGCCCATCGGCGCCCGAGTGGGAAGCCGCGGTCTGCGGCAAAGCAGCCTTCGAAAAATTGGAGTTGTTCAATGTTCCCTAGGCCTGTCTAAGGGGGAAGGGCATTCCAAAAGCTGATCATTCCCGCCGAAGCGAAAAATGCGGGGAGGGTGGGGCGTCCGGAACCCCTTGGGCGATATATGTTGAGATTTGTGAGGTTCACTTTGCAGTTTGAACCGAAGCCTCGCGAAGGCGCGCGGGATGTGAAATCTGGTTCCTTCCGATCGCCGCGCTTCGTTATGCTGCAGCCCGTGCTGTTTGTCATAGTTGGCCTAGCGAACACCGCGATTGATTTGTGCCTCTATATCCTTTTGACCCGGATCCTATCTTTCAGCCCTGTGCTTGCTCATGTCATCGGATATGGGACGGGAATGCTTAATGGCTATGTGATGAACGGCTTGCTCACTTTCCGTGGCAGCGGAGTGCGCCTGTTGGCCATCGCCTCCCAGATACGCTTCGCTCTCTCGGCAATCTTGTCGCTCGCGGCCTCGACGATCGGCATGGCCATTGCTGTCCGGCTGCTGCCCGATTTGGAGGCCAAGGTTCTTTGCACGGTTTTCACGACCGTTCTCAATTACGGGCTCAGCCGCTACTTCGTCTATCATCAGAGAACGCCCGCGAGATGAAGTTCCTACTCAAAATCGGGGCGAAAAACCCCATGACCAGTTATTGAACATCGTCTAGCTTCTGTTTTCATGACGGGGCGAGATGATTCGGGAGGCATTGAGGGGCGACACAGGCTAAAGCTTGACGGGCGATTGTGTAAGGCGGTTGGTATCGCCCTTTGCCTATCTGTCACCGGCCTCTCCTGTTATATATTCTTCTGGCATCTGGGTGATGAGCCTATTCGTCAGTGGGACGAAGCCAGCATCGCGGTTAACTCCTTCGAAATGCTCGTGCGAGGTACGCCATTTGCAAAATATTTTGGCGGCGAGCTTGATTTTATAAATACCAAGCCGCCACTGATGAACTGGCTCGTGGCCGGCAGCATGGCCTTGTTCGGACCGGGCTCTTTCGCACTACGCTTGCCTTCAGCAATCGCCGGATTCGTAACGGTGTTAGTGACATGGCTGTTCACCGCGCGGGCGCTAGGCGACAGAATCGCCGCCTTCGCGGCGGTAATGGTGCTTATGACTTCCGTTGGGTTTATAGGCGAACATGTCGCGCGAGGCGGGGATTACGATTCATTACTGGTTCTGTTTCTCACCATTTTTGCGCTCGGGGCCTTTCGCTTTGCCCAGACCGCAGCGCGCCGGGACCTGGTCATCGCTGCAGGCGGATTGGGAGCTGCACTGATTACCAAGGGGGTGGCGGCGGCGCTGCCTGTGCCGGGCGTGTTCCTCTACTTTTTACTGGGATCCACGCGGCGCCAGTTGCTGATGCGCAAGGACACGATCTTGGCCGCTATGCTCGCTCTGCTGCCGCTTGCGATCGTGTATGGGCTGACCGAATTAGCGCAGCCCGGCTATCTCGCCGCCGTCGCGGAGAACGAACTCTGGGGCCGCTTCGGCAAGCTGGTGGAAGGAGGAACCCCGCGTGGAGGTTTCTATTACCTACACGCTCTCTATGACTACCGGTTCCGGCCGTGGCTACTCCTTCTTCCTTTTTGCTTTTTTATCAGGGAGAAATTTGTTTCCTTTTCTTGCCTATATCTGGTTGGTTTCTTGCTGATTATTTCGGTTTCCGAGACAAAATTCCACTGGTACGACGCGGCCTTCTATCCGGTCGCCTCCATCTGCGTTGGGTTGCTGATCGGGCGCGCATTTCGCTATATAAGCAAAGGGGCGGCCGGGCCCATCGTCGCCGCGGTGTTGGTTTCCGTCCTATTCGCTTATCCGCTTCGTCGGATCATGACGAAGGAGTTGGTCAATGGCAGGCTGCTATTTCGCGAAAATGACGCTAAGATCGCGTTAAGCGCTGAAGAGTATCGGGCTTTTCTGGAGCAGGTGCTGGCGACTGGCCGGATCAAAGCCGCCGAGCGGCTCGCGCTCGCCAATTCATTTCGTTACAATACTCCATTGCTGTTTGTCCGCGATGTGACTTCCCATAAATGGCTTCGTCCGATCGAACTCCGATGGGACCTGCCGATGGACCACCCACCAAAAGCTGCGTGGCTGATCTCCTGCGGGCCGGACTTGGATGCACCTTTGGTGGAAGGCGGGCTGAAAAAGATAATGTCGAACGCGCGCTGCAGCCTTTGGCGGGCGGCGAAGATGAGTCCACCGGTCGATAGGGGCAAAAATGTCGGGGCAGCTTGAGGACGATGAGGTCGAACTCGGGATCGTTGTACCCGCCTATAATGAAGAGGCGAACCTACCCACGCTCGTGCGCGAACTCGCAGCTGCGCTCGATCCAGCCTGCATCCGGTATGAGATTCTGCTCGTCGATGATGGCAGTCGAGACGGCACGGTCGGCGTGATTCGATCCCTCTCCCGTGAATACTCCAATGTACGGGGAGCGTTACTCAGCCGCAATTTCGGGCACCAGGCGGCGGTATCAATCGGGCTTCAGCACATACGTGGCCGCGCAGTCGCGGTGATGGACGCCGATCTTCAGGATCGCCCTTCCGATCTGAAGGATCTTTACGACGTCTTGCAGCGAGAGGACGCGGACGTTGTCTATGCCGTCCGGCGCGGGCGCAAGGAGAATATCTTCAAGCGAAGCGCCTATGCTATTTTTTACCGCATCCTGGGCCGGCTCGCCAACATCGAAATCCCGCTTGATTCGGGTGACTTCTGCGTAATGAATCGCCGCTTTATAGACCGGCTGAACGCGTTACCCGAACGGCTTCGCTTCATACGGGGACTCCGTGCCTGGCTCGGCGGGCGACAGATCGCACATGTTGTCACGAGGGCGGAGCGACTGGCGGGCAAATCGCAATATACGCTCGGCAAGCTGATACGCCTCGCCGGCGACGGTCTGGTGTCATTCTCGCATGTGCCGCTTCGCGTTGCCTCCTGGATCGGTGTCCTGTCTGCCGCACTCGCGTTTGCTGGAGTAGTCGTGGTGATCGTATGGCGATTCACCGGCCAACTGCCGGCTGGTGCGGGACTTGCGACCATTGCGCTCGGGGTGCTTTTTCTTGGTGGGATCCAGCTCCTTACGATAGGCATATTGGGCGAATATGTCGGACGTATCTTTGACGAAGTGAAATCCCGGCCCGTCGCGATAATTCACGACTTCATCGAATATCGGGACGGCGCTGCCGATCTGGCCTCAGCGCAGCGAAGGCCTAACCTGCTTTCCGAGCGGGACGGCGAATAGTCGATCGCCAAGAAGACCAATCAGGCATTGGCCAGATAGTCAAAAGCACCGGATCACCTTGCGGCGGAATCAATTTGCGAGGAACCGGCTATTCGCGAGGCACGGAAGTCACATATCAGGACGCGCGGATCAGCCGTCCGGGCCGTGAGCCCGTATCCTCGCCGTCGCGCGTCACGATTTCGCCCGCGACGAGCGTGGCGATATAGCCGCTCGCCTTCTGCATCAGCCGCGGCGCGCCGGTTGGCAGATCGTGCACCATGTGCAGTCGGCCGGGATCGAGCCGATCGAAATCGATCATATTGATGTCGGCGCGCAGGCCCGCCGCGATACGGCCGCGATCCTGCAGGCCATAGAGATTGGCGGCGTCCAGCGTCTGCTTGCGGACGATATGTTCGAGCGGCAGTCTTGGCCCGCGGCTGCGGTCGCGCACCCAGTGGGTGAGCATGAAGGTCGGCGCGCCGGCGTCGCAGATCGTCGCGACATGCGCGCCGCCGTCGCCGCCGCCGGGGACGGTCAGCGGACTCTTCAGCAGCTCATAGGTGGGATCGAGATTGCCGTCGGCATAGCCCATCACGGGGCGGTGCAGAAAACCCTGGCCGTCCTTCTCGAGCAACACGTCGAGCGCGACCTCGCGCGGCGATCGCTCCTCGCGCTTGGCGATCGCGCGGATGCTGTTAGCCGGATCGGGTTCATAGTCATTGTCGCCGAGCGGATAGATGCCCTTCCACTGGCTGAAGCCGGTCACCCCCCCCAAGATATCGTCAACGCCCTCGCTGGCCACCTGCCGGCGTAGATCGGCGTCGTCGCGAAGCCGCCTGATGCGCTCGGCATGGGGCAGCGGCAGCAGCGCCTGATAGGCGGGCGAGCGCATGAAGGGGTGCAGCTTGCTCTCGAGGCACACCATGATGCCGATGCCGCGGCAAAACATCTGCGGCACGACCAGCGCCTTGTTGCGGCGGTGCGCGCCGCACGCCTCGAGCTGTTCGCGCCACCAAGTGGGGCGGACATGGTTCTGCCCGGTCAGGAAGGTGATCGGGCAGCCGGTCTTCGCCGAGATCTCGTTCATCCAGGCGAGCTCCTTGGCGGGGGCGACCAAATCCTCGCCCAGCAGCCCGGCGGGCGCGACCTCCATCACACCCCGTCCCAGCTCGCCCATCGCCGCCGCGAAGGCGTGGAGCTCCTCGATCGCCGCGAAGGTTCCCGGCACCGGCTCACCGTCCATCGCGCGGTGCACCACGGTGCGCGAGGTGGAGAAGCCGAGCGCGCCGGCGGCCATGCCTTCGGTGAGCATGTTCGCCATCAGCGCGATATCATCGTCGGTCGCGGCCTCGTTGAGCGCGCCACGCTCGCCCATCGCGAAGGCGCGCAGCGCGCCGTGGGTCATCTGCGCACCGATGTCGATGGCGAAGCTTCGGCGCGACAGCGCGTCCATATATTCGGGAAAAGTCTCCCATTCCCACACCATGCCGTCGGACAGCGCGGTGCCCGGAATATCCTCGACGCCCTCCATCAGCCCGATCAGCCAATCGCGCCGATCGGCCCTGACCGGGGCGAAGCCGACCCCGCAATTGCCCATCACCACGGTCGAGACGCCGTGCCAGAAGGATGGCGTCACGCGCTCGTCCCAGGTCACTTGCCCGTCATAATGGGCATGCACGTCCACCCAGCCTGGTGTGACAAGCGCGCCGTGCGCATCGATCGTCTCGCGCGCGGGCGCCGATATCTTGCCGATCTCGGCGATCAGGCCGTCCTTGACGGCCACATCTGCCGTAAAGGCTGCGGCCCCGGTGCCGTCCACTATCCTACCGCCTTTGATGAGCCGATCGTACATCAACGTCCCCCTTGGACCGGGCCGGAACCAAATTGCCTTATGATCAGTGGTTTACGCGCCTTCGTGTTGCATAGCACAAAATTTTTACGACCGGGTGTGATCATCAGCACGAAAGCTGTTCCGAATCTGTCTATAGACTATTATTCTGTCAGCAGCATCCGGCACCGATCTTGGCGGGAATCGTGCGGATTAAAATGCTTGGTCGTCCGCGGGGGCAGTAACTAATGCGTAGATTGGAAATTTATGAAAAGCTTTCCGAGCTTTTCCGGGACATATTCGAGGATGACAGCCTTGTCATCGGCGACGAGACGACCGCAGCCGATGTCGAAGGTTGGGACAGTCTTTCCAACATTCAGCTGATCCTGGCGGTCGAGTCGGCCTTCCGGATCAGGTTGTCGGTGGCGCAGGTCGCGTCGCTTGCGAAGCTCGGCGATCTCGTCTCGGTCATCGAGAGCAAGATCGATCGGGCCGCTGCCTGAAAGCGATGCATCGCGGCGCGATCGAAGCCTGATCTCCCATGAGCTCGACGATCCTTCGCGACTTGCTGTGGCTGCCGGCGGAGTCCGGTTTCCGCGCCTCCTGCCGGCAGATCGTCGAGAGCGACGGCGATTGCGGCAATGCGATCAAGGCGATCGCGACCCAGCGGCTCACGGGCACGCAGCTTGGCCGGCTCGCGTCGCTGATCGGGCAGTTGCGGACCCAGGGCCGGTCGCTGGCGCCGCTGACCCCCTTCCGGCTGGGCCTGATCGGCAACGGGACGCTCGACCTGGTCGCGCCCGCGCTGGTGGCGACCGCCGCGCGCCACGGCTTCCTGCTCGAATGCGTCACCGCCGATTTCGGGCAGGCCGCGCAAGAGGCGCTGTCGCCGACCTCCAAGATCAACCGGGCGCGATGCGACGCGGTGGTGATCGCGCTCGATCATCGCGGCCTGCCGCTCCAGGCTGCGATCGGCGATCCCGCGCAGGCGGCCGCCAGCGTCGAGGATTCGATCGGCCTTGTCCGCCGGATGGTCGCCGGGCTGCGCGAACACAGCGGCGCGCACAGCATCGTCCAGACCTTGGCGCCGCCGCCCAAGCCGCTGTTCGGCAGCCTCGATCTCGTCGTGCCGGGCACCTTGCGGCACACGATCGACGCCTATAACCGGGCGCTGTGCCTCGAGCCGCGCGAGGGCGGGCTCGTCTTGCTCGACGTCGCAGGCCTTGCCGAAGCGGTGGGCCTTGCCGAGTGGCATTCGCCGACGCATTGGAACATGGCCAAGCTGCCCTTCGCCGCCGATTATGTGCCGCTCTATGCCGATCATGTCTGCCGCCTGATCGGTGCGCTCAAGGGCAAGAGCCGCCGGGTGCTTGTGCTCGATCTGGACAACACGCTGTGGGGCGGCGTGATCGGCGACGATGGCTTCGACGGCATCGTTCTTGGACAGGGCGATGGCACCGGCGAGGCTTTTCATACCGTGCAGCGGCTGGCTTTGTCGCTGCGCGAGCGCGGCATCGTGCTGGCGGTCTCCTCGAAGAACACCGACTCGGTTGCGCGCGAAGTGTTCCGCAGCCACCCCGAGATGCTGCTTCGTGAGGACCATATCGCGGTATTCCAGGCGAACTGGGACGACAAGGCCACCAATATCAAGGCGATATCGGAGCAATTGTCGCTGGGCCTCGATTCGATGGTCTTCCTCGACGACAATCCGGTCGAGCGCGGCCTGGTCCGCCGCTTCCTGCCGGAGGTGGCGGTGCCCGAGCTGCCCGAAGATCCGGCGCTCTACGCGCGCACCCTCGCGGCGGCGGGCTATTTCGAGGCGGTGACTTTTTCGGACGAGGATCGCAGCCGCGCCGATTTCTACCAGGGCAACGCACGCCGCGCCGTGCTCGGCCAGCAGGTCGGCGATGTCGCCGACTATCTCGCCGCGCTCGACATGGAGATCGACTTCCGTCCGTTCGACGCCACCAACCGGGCGCGGATCGCGCAGCTCGTCAACAAGTCGAACCAGTTCAACCTGACGACCCGGCGCTACAGCGAAACCGACATAGCGGCGCTCCAGAACGACCCCGATGTCCTTACGCTGCAGGTGCGCCTGAAGGATCGGTTCGGGGACAACGGCATGATCAGCGTCGTGATCTGCCGGCCGCTCGACGCGGCGAGCTGGGAGATCGACAGCTGGTTGATGAGCTGCCGCGTGCTGGGACGCGGCGTCGAACGGATGGTGCTGCGCCATATCGTCGAGCAGGCGCGGAGGCAGGGTATAGAAAAGCTGGTCGGCGCCTATCTGCCGACCCCGCGCAACGCGTTGGTTCGCGATCATTATGCCGGGCTGGGCTTCGAACCGATCGACGAAGACGCCGACGGAGCCACCCGCTGGCAGCTGGCGACGTCCGCCGAGATCGATGCGCCTCCGATGCGGATCGCGCAGGCAGCGCCCGTCGCCGGATAATCATGGACATACCTTCCACGTCCTTCCTGGTCTTCGCGGCGATTGCCGCCTGCCTGTTCAACCTGGCGCGCGCCGATATGTGGCGGCAGGCGGTGCTGCTGATCGCCAACCTGCTCTTCCTGGCGAGCTTCGTACGGCATCCGGCTGAACTTATCCCCTATGTCGCTTTCCTGGCGGGCGGCTTCGGCCTGATCCACCTTGTCCGCCGAGGCGTGCCGTCCGCGCTCTACGCGGGATCGATCCTGATCGTGCTGTTCGGTTTCTTCTGGCTCAAAAAATACACCTTCCTGCCGGCTGCGATCTTCATCACCTCACCCTATCTGATCGTCGGTTTGTCCTATGTTTTCTTCCGGGTCATGCATCTCGTGATCGATGCGCGTCATCCCGAGGATGCGCCGCCGATGGGCCTGTTCGATTATCTAAACTTCACGCTGAACTTCACGAGCCTCATATCGGGCCCGATCCAGCGCTATGAGGATTATCGGCGCACCGCCGTGGACGCGCCGCTTCCGCTCAAGGCCACAGACTTCGGCGTGGCGCTCGAACGGATCGTCACCGGGCTGTTCAAGATCCTCGTAATGGCCGCGCTGATCAGCGTGCTCCAGCGCAATTTCGCCTATGCGCTGCTCGGCGACGCATCATGGCCCGCGCGGATCGGCTATGGGATGGGGCTCGCTGCGCTCTATCCGGTGTTTCTCTATTTCAACTTCTCGGGATACACCGATTTCGTGATCGGCGTGGCGCGTTTCTTTCGGATCGAGCTGCCCGAGAATTTCGACCGCCCGTTCACCGCCGCGAGCTTCATCGATTATTGGAACCGCTGGCATATGTCTTTGTCCAACTGGCTCAAGACCTATGTCTATAATCCGTTGATGACAACGACGATGCGGCGGGTCAAAAACCCGGCGCTGCTGCCCTATGCCGGCGCCGTCGCGTTGTTCGTCACCTTCTTCCTGATCGGCGCGTGGCACGGCCGGACGACCAAATTCCTGTTTTTCGGGCTGCTCAATGGTTTCGGCGTGGCGATCAACCAGGCCTATCGCATCGTCATGATCAAGCGGCTCGGACGCAAGCGCTTCGCCGAACTCAGCGGATCGCGTTTCTATCTGTTCGCCGGGCGCGGCCTGACTTTCGCCTGGGTGTCGTTCACGCTGCTGTGGTTTTGGTCAGACTGGCCGCAGCTGGGCGAGTTCGCGACGGCTATGGGCCCGGCAGGAGTGCTGATCGGCTGGATCCTGTTCCCGGCCGCGGCAGCGGTTATGCTTTCCGGATTGATCGTTCTTCGCGAAGGGGCGTTCGCCGCGGGGCCGGGGGGCTCTTCGATCCTGCGGTCGCGCTATGTCCGCTCCGTCTGGCTGTCGTCGATGGTGGTCTTCATCCTGCTGGTCCAGGGCGTGATGAACGCAGCGCCGCCCGAGATCGTGTACAAGGAGTTCTGATGGCGACCCCGTCCGAGCAGCGCTGGTGGACTTTGCCGAGGCGCGACCTCCTGCTGCTGCCGCTGATCGCGCTCGCGACCTTTGCCGCGTTGCTCGTGCCGGCCGAGCTGTTCGTGCGCGAGCGGAATCCGTCGGCGTTGCTCGATGCGTGCGTGGTCGCCACGCCCTCGACGGTCAACCACGGCAAGCCCAACTGCGTCTCGCGGACCAAGACCGCCGAGGGCCCCTGGGTCATCAACCGCTACAATGAATGCGGCTATCGCACGCCCGAATCCTGTGGTCCCAAGCCCCCCGGTTCGTTACGGGTCGCGGTGATCGGCAGCTCGACCGCCGCAGGCTATCTCACCCCCTATGACGAGACGATGGCGGCGCGTTCGGCGCGCGCGCTGACCGCCCGGTGCAAGCGACCGGTCGAGTTCCAGAATCTGGGCGCCTACGGCAATCTCGGCCAGCGCATGGTGGTCGCCGCCGAAGAGGCGATGCCGCTCGATCTCGACGCGCTGGTCATTCCGATCGCCCCGTTCGATTTCGAACCCTCGGGCGCGGGGGCGGAAATCGGCGCGAAGCCCGAAGCCCATAGCAATCCGCTACGCCGGATCCGCGAGCGGATATCGTCGTCGAGCCTGCTTTACATGGAATCCTATTATCTGCTGCGCGACGACGCATCCTATTTGCCGGTCTATCTGGGGCTGGGGCATGGCGCCGATTTCATGCGCACGCCGATGCCCGATGGCTGGCGCAGGCGCGTCGAGGAATTCGACGCGGCGCTCGCGCGGATCGCCGCACTGGCGCGCGCCCGATCGGTGCCCGTGCTGCTCGTTTTCATCCCGCAACGCGCCGAGGCAGTGCTCGCCACCTCGAGCCGCAGCAATCCCGAGTTTCACCCGGCCGCCTTCCCGCGGATGCTCGCTCGGATCGCCCAAAAGCACGGCGTCGCTTTTGTCGACATCACCCCCGAGATTCCGCGCAACCTGCCCAGTGCCGAGATGTTCTACGCGGTCAACAGCCACATCAACGCGCGCGGCCACGAACTAGTGAGCCGTGCCATCGTCCGCGAGATGACCGGTCCGGCGATCGCATCCTTTGCTGGAAAATGCGGCGCCTGACGCCCTTTCGTATCATGCTTTCTCGCTCTGGCGGGCTTTGCCCACGAGCGATGCATAGGGCCCGCGGCCGAGATAGTGCGCACGCAGCGTATCCCAGAGCACCGACATATAACCGCGGCCGACGCGGATGAGCCGGAAGGTCGAACTTCCCATGTCGAAGGATCGATTGATCCATGAGATGGGCGTCTCCACGATGCGATAGCCCATCAGCAGCGGTTGGACGCCGGTTTCAGCGTTCACCGAGAAGCCGGGCGAGGTGAGGAGCAGTCCGTCCGCGACATCGCGACGGAGCAGCTTGAGGTTGTTGGTGATGTCGCGGAACCGCTTCCCCAGCAGCAGCACGGCGAGTAGGTGAAATCCGCGGTTCGAGATGATCTTCATCAGTGGGTAGTTGAGCAGGATGCTGTGGCGCGAGAAGCGGCTGCCGACCACGACCGGTGCGCCCTCGGCCGCGCGGTCGAACATGTCGCGGATTTCGGGCAGAAGATGCTGGAAATCGCAATCCATCGACAGGATCCATTGCCCGGTCGCCGCGCGATATCCGTCGGCGATCGCCAGGCCGACGCCATTGGGTGGCTTGCGATAGACCGGTCGGATGCGGGGGTTGCCGGCGGCATAGCCGGCGATGACGGCCGCGGTCGAGTCCCGGCTGTTGTCGTCAACCGGGATGATCTCATGGATATAGTCGCCATAGAGCTCGATCAGCCGGTCGATCAGCGGACCGATGTTCATCTCCTCATTATGGCAGGGGATGACGACCGAGATCGCGTGGCGCAGGGTGGGATGGTCGAACAATTGCCGGCTCGGGCGCATCAGCCGCCGTGGCGGCTTCTGCGCGTGCAGCAGGATTGCTCCGGCGAAGCGGTGGACCACCGGCATGTTCTCGGCGACGATCGACGCGTTGCGCAGCAGGCGGATCATCCCGCGTGACAGCGGCGCATAGACGAAGTCGGTATAAACCGCGAAGATCCGGATGAAGCCCACCTCGGACATCAATTCATAAAGCTGTGGCCGGTTGAGCAGACGGCGCGGATCGGAACGGCGGAGCAGTCCGGAAATCCAGCGCCGAACGCGCAGCCAGGGGTTCCACGGATTGCTTTCGAAGAACACGACCTGTCCGCCTGGCGCCAGCAGCGCAAGGACGCCCTCGAGCGTGGCGGGGCAATCAGCGGCGTCGAGCATGTCGAGACCGACGATGCAATCGAAGCTGCGTCCCTCCAGGCTGCCTGGAAAGGCATCGAGGGACACTGCTTCAATCGGGCCGGGGGGCATCGGCGCTGAACTCCCGGCGCTTGCGAAGGTGGCCGCAGTGATCGGATTTTCGCCCCGGCTGACCTCCGCCAGTCGGCGGGTGAAGCGCATGTCGCCCGATCCGATCTCCAATATGGTCTGGCCCGGGGTCAGATGGACGAGGTGGCGAACGCTCTGGGCGCGCCACAGCAGCCGTTCGTCGGCGATCGGATCCCTGGTCTTGCGATAAGCGTCGCGATAGGCCTCGCGCAGCGCCAGCGTGTCGCAGAGCTTGTCGCGGAGCAAGGGTAGCGCGACGGCCGGGGGCTGGTCAGCCATCTCCGGGCTCGCGATGGGGCTGGAGGGAGCCCTGCCCCAGCCGGTTCAGCGTCGCCCATGTCTTCTCGGGCATCTCGTGGTAAAACACGAACCAGCGGCGCGCCAGGTAATTCCAGCCGAGCGCGATCGGGGTGGCGATGATCTTGGCCGCCACCGAGCCCAGCCCGAGTCGCATCAACCCCATGATGATCAACAGGGTAAGCGCCACGCCGACGAGCGCGACCGCCGTGAGCCGGATGATTTCCGAGCGCCGCCCGAATCGCCCTCCGGAAAAGGCGAGCCAGCGCGACAGCACATAGTTGGTGGCGGTGCCGACGCAAAAGCCGACGATCACCGCCACGCCGGTCCCGGCCGGCAGCAGCCTCAGAAAGACGACGAAATCGGCGAGAAAGGAAAGGCCGCCGACGATCAGATAGAGCCCGAACTGCGTGGGCATGTGGGTGCGGCTGAAGCCTGGGAGGATCGGGTTCTCGTCCGTGCCCGGGTCCATCACGCGGCTTGCCGTAAGGCTTCGGATATCTCGCGCACGATGTCCTCGACATTGTGGCGCACCCGCCATTCGGGATAATGGTCCTGAAATTTGCGGGTGTCGCTGATCCACCAGATATGGTCGCCGATCCGCGCATCCTCCTCATAGGTCCAGTTGAGCTTGCGGCCGACATAGCGCTCGGCAAGATCGATCGCCTCGAGCATCGAGCAATTCGAGGTCGAGCCGCCGCCCATATTATAGGCTTCGCCGGAGCGGGGCGCCTGGACAAAGGCCCAGAAGGCCTCAACCAGATCACGGGCGTGCAGATTGTCGCGAACCTGCTTGGCCTTATGGCCGAATATCCGATAGGGCAGGCCTTCGGCGCAGGCGCGCACGAGATAGGCGAGGAAACCGTGCAGCTCGGCGCCGGCATGCGCAGGGCCCGTCAGGCAGCCTCCGCGAAAGGCGACCGTCGGCATCCCGAAATAGCGGCCATATTCCTGCACCATGATATCCGCGGCGACCTTGGAGGCGCCGAACACGCTGTGCAGCGTCTGATCGACGCTCATCGTCTCGTCGACGCCTTCGGCTGCGAAGCGGTGCGTCGGATCGACAACGTAGCGTGTGTCCAGCTCGACCAAGGGCAGCCGATTCGGCGTATCGCCATAGACCTTGTTGGTGCTGGTGAAGATGAACGGTGCCTCGGGGGCGTGTTTGCGCGCGGCTTCGAGCAGATTGAGCGTGCCCACCGCATTCACCCCGAAATCGGTGTGCGGATCGCGCGCCGCCCAGTCGTGCGAGGGTTGCGCGGCGGTATGGATGATCGCCCCGATCGAAGAAGCGTGACGCGCGATCAATGTATCGACCGCGTCACGATCCCGAATGTCGACCGAAAAATGGCGATAGCGAGGAAGATCGGCCTCGAGCCTGGTGCGATTGGCTGAAGTGCTCGCTGCGGGTCCGAAGAAGACGCTGCGCATGTCATTGTCCACGCCGACAACGTCCCAGCCCCGCTCGGCGAAAAGTCTAGCAGACTCGGACCCAACCAGCCCGGCACTACCGGTCACGATAGCAAGCGACATATACAACGGCCCCCTGACGCCAATCAAACTATCGTAAAGTCAGAAAGGGGCAACAGAAATTTATTGTGACTTAATCCGTTTCGCAGATGAGAAAGTGATCCAATATGGATCATGACCATCCGATCCATCAGCGCCTTCAATCACATTGCGACAATGTTGCGGGAGCGCAATCGAAACGAGGGCTTTCGCAGGGTGACGCCAAAGAGGAAAGCGACGCACGGCTACTACTCTTTCAGAGCCGCCGTCAGAAGCTGGTGTCGATCCCCAGACGGATCGTCCGCGGCCGCAGCGGCGTGATCTGGCCGCCCGCTGGGCCGGTGAACGGCGTGCCGAGCGCGAAACGGTTGCCGATCGCGTCGGTCAGGTTGGTGAGGCCAAGGGTCACGCCGAGCTCTGGCCGTCCGATTCGGGCGGTGAGCGCGGTGTCGAGATAATCGCCCTGTAAGTCGCCCAGGATCGGGCCGATGCCGAGCCGCGATCGCCCGACATAGCGCGCCCAGCCGCTCACGCGCAGCGCGAGCGCATCGCCGAGGTTTAGCCGATAATCGGCGCCGATCCGCGCGGTGAAGCGGGCGACGTTGGGAATTCGGCCTTGCCCACCGGTGCGCGCGCCGGTCAGGTTGTTCACCGGAGCCGCGGCGAGCGCGAACAGCAAAGCGGCCGACGGATCGGTCACCCGGCTGTCATTATAGGTGGCGGCCAGATCGAGCGTCAGCCGCGCCACCGGCCGCCAGCCCATCGCTGCGCTCAGCGAATAGATGCGCCCGTCACCGATATTGTCGGTGCTCGGCAGTCCGCCACCGTCGATGAAATCGGCCTGGATATTGTTCCAGCGGGTGTAGGAAAGGCTGATCGACAGATCGAACGGGTCGCGCGCTCTGGCGCCGTAGCGCAGCCCGGTCTCCATCGTCGCCACGCGATCATTGCGGAAACGGCGAACGAAGCCGTTCTCGATGGCCAGGCCGCCGGGGCGGAAACCCTGCTGGTAGCGCGCGAACAGGATCAGCTTGGGGATGAGAGCGGCCGACACCGATGCCGACGGCAGCAGCCGCCGCTCGGTCCGGTTCGCGGTGATCGCGGCGCGCGCGGCTTCGAGCATCGGCGAGATGTCGGGCAGCGGAGCGGCATGATCGGCGCCGCCGCCGAGCCTGGACCAGGTGTAGCGCGCGCCCCCCGTCAGCGTCAGGCCGGAGATCGGCTCGAGACTCGCCTCGCCGTAAAGGGTGGCCTCGCGCGTCCGGTTCGCGACGCCGGTGACCGGAACGGTCGCGCCGACCGGTCCCAGCGAGCGCTCGAGATCGGTGCGGTTGTGCGTGTAGCTCGCGCCGAGCACCCAGCCATAGCCGCCTGCGGTCGGCCGCCACAGTCGGTTTTCGGTGGCGAACATCCGGGTCTCGTTGCGTTGTGCGAATTGCAGGTCGGGCCCGCCCGCCATGCTCGCGTCGTAGCGCTCGTTGAGATGTTGCCGGATGAGCCCAGTCGAGGACAGGAAGGACACCCCATCCCAGCTTTTGGACAGCACCAGTTCGCCGAGCGCATAGTCCGCATCGAATCCGCCCGGTACGCGGCTCGCCCGGTTGAGACCGCCGGGCACGCGGTCGGCATATTGGCTGTCGCGACCATGATTGTCTTGGAACACGCCGCCGAGATCGACGGTCCAGCCATCGCCCGGCTCGACGCGCAGCGTTGCGCGGCCGCCCGCGATGCGATTATGGTTGATGTCGTTCTTCTTCCGCCAGACATCGTCGATATAGCCGCCTTCGGTGATCCCATAGCCGACGATCCGCAGCGCCGCCCTTTCGCCGATCAGCGGAAGGTTGACCATGCCGCCGATATCCCCGGAGGGATCGCCATGCTGGGTCGCCGATATCCCGCTCGACAGCGCGGCTGCGGTTTGGCCGAGCGCCGGTGGGTTGCGAACGATACGGATCACGCCGCCCAGCGAGCCCGCGCCATAGAGCGTGCCCTGCGGCCCTTCGAGGATCTCGACCGAACGGATGTCATACAGCCGGAGATCGGGATCCGGCGCGTTGTACGTCAGCCGCATGTCGCCGAGATATTGGCCGACGGTCGCCTGGGTTGGGCCGGTGAAGCTCGAATCGGCGATGCCGCGGATGAACAGCTTGTTGCGGCCCGCGCCGAGGTGGGTCGACGACAGGCTCGCGACGCGCGCAAGGATCGATTCCATCCCCTGTTCGCCGCCAAAGCTGAGGTCCGCGCCGTCGAGGATGCTGACCGACCCGGCGAAATCGCGCAGCCGCGTATCACGCTTCGAGGCGGTGACGATAATCGGGGGCCCCTCCTCCTCCTCCTCCATGGCAGAGGGCGGCGCCATGCCGGCTGTGCGGCGTGGCGCGGGCGATGCGTCGGCGACGATCCGGAAGCGGTTGTCACCGAGCGCCAGGAGCCGACCGCGGCTGCCGCGCAGCAGCTTTCGCAGAGCTTCTCCCGCGCTCATCCTGCCGCGAAGCGCGCCGACCCGCATCGTCCAGATCGCGCCGTCGGCGGCGCTGACGCTGGCGCCGGTCTGAGCGGCGAGCGCCGCGATGGCATCGCTGAGCCGGCCCGCCGGAAGGTCGAGCGCGGCGGTCTCCGCCGCGCGCGTCGGTGCGGCGGCGAGCAGCAGCGCGAGGCTGGCGAGGGCGAGCGTCCGGTTCACTGATTTCTGGGCGACAAGATCCACTCCTGCCCGCTGCGGCGGACATCGACCTCGAGCAGCGGCGCGAGATGCGCGACGTCTTCACCGTCTCCCAGGCTGAGCACGCCGCGGAAGCGCTGCCCTGCGACGCGCGGATCGGCGCGGACCGCTTGGCCCGACCAGCGCGACAGATCGGCGGCGACTTCGGCCATGGTCTGGCCGTCGTAGATCAGCCTTCCTTCGCGCCAGCCGGCCACCGCAGCCGGCGCGATGTGTCCAAGCGTCAGCCGTGACGCGCCGTCGGCGGCGCGCAGCGTGCGGCCCGCGTCGAGCCGGACGGCCTCGCCATCGGGATTATAGACCACGGCGCCCTCGGCGACCTGCACCACCGTCGCCCGCCTCTCGCGCACCACATTGAAGCGGGTGCCGACGTCGACGAGCGTCGCATCGCCGACCGCGACCTTGAACGGCGCGCTGTCGTCATGAACGACGTCGAAAAGCGCTTCGCCGCGGTCGAGCGCCACATGGCGGGCATCCCCTCGGTCGAGCATCAGCCGCGTCCCGCCGTTCATCGCGATCCGGCTGCCATCGGCGAGCGTGACGGTGCGCCGCACGCCGGGGGCGGTCTCGATTGGGTAGAGCGCGGGCCGGCGTTCGATCATTCCGAAGCCGATCAGCCCTGCCACAGATGCGGCGATCGCACCGCCTAGCCAGGCTCTGCGCGCGAAGGTGCGTCGCGGCGCAGGGATGGCGCGCGGCGGCGCGGCCGGCTCCGCAGCAAACAGATCGCTCAGCCCCTGATCGGCGACGGCGAGGCGATGATAAGCCTCGGCGTGGGCAGGATCGAGCGCGAGCCACGCCTCGAATGCCTCCCAGCCGTCGAAGCCCGGATCGCGCAGGCGGATCACCCAGTCGAGTGCCGCGGTGTCCATAATCTCGCTGTCCTCAGCCATGAGTCAGAGCTTCCCCACGAACAGGACGGACTCGATCGCGCTACGCCTCATCGAAGCGGCTCCTCAATTCGATCAGCGCGCGGTAGGCGCGCCGCAGGTCGCTCTCGACGGTGCTGACGCTGACGCCGAGTTCGGCGGCGATCTGGCGCTGGCCGACCCCGTCGATACGATGGCGCCGGAAGATCGCCGCGGGCCGCTCGCCGAGCGCGTCGAGCGTCTGTTGCGCCAGCGCGAGCTGCTCACGGGCGATCAGCCGTCGTTCGCTCGATGGCTCGTCGGACTGGCCCGGCAATGTGGTCGCCGCCTCGGTCCAGTCCTGGTCGCGTTTGGCCGCCTGATGCTGCGAACGATAGCGATCGAGCATCAGGTTGTTGGCGGCGCGATAGAGATAGGAGAGCGGTTGCGCGATCGGCCCGGTCGGCGCCGAGGAGGCCTTGATCCATAGCTCCTGCAACAGATCCTCGGCGGCGTCGCCCGCTCCATGCGCGCGCAGAAAGCCGAGCAGCCGGTCGCGATTCGACAGGAAGACGGCCTCCAGGCCGGTGCTGCTCATGTCCCCGCTCGCTCGCCTCGTCCTGCCTTGCTTCAGCGGCGGGGGTCTACACGCCCCGCCGCCGGGCTGCCAACGACTTCGTAAAGTGTCGAGCGGAGATTGGTCCAGACCGGGCGGAGCCCCGAGCGCGCTGGATCGGCAGGGCGATAGCCGATGATCCAGACATGGCTGAAGGCGCGGCGCGGGAAGGTCGCTATTGCATGGTCGATATCCTGCAGCTCTTTCTTGCAGCCGGCGGGATCCACGAGCTGGCTGGGTGCGGAATCGAACGATCCCGCGGCGCGGTAGCGGATGCGCAGATACTGCTGACCCTCTATTGCCCATTGCTCATTGGTGAATGCGTCGCGCGCGATGATCGCATAGGCTGGCAGATGCTCGCCGCGGATCGTTGCCCAAGGGGTGTCGCAGGATCGATAGACCAGCGCCAGCACGGCCGCGCCGCGCGGGATATGATCGACCGCCGCCAGCTCGTTGTGCTGGGCGCGCGCGAGCAGGGCGAAGCTCATCGTGGTCGCGGCGATCCGCACCGCGAAAAAGCCCGCGCCGAGAAATGCAAGGCCGTCAGCGAACCGCCCCGGCGGCGGACGGATAGCGAGCAGCGCGAGAATCCAAACTGCGGGTACCAGCCGCATGTCGACATAATAGCCCCCGAACAGGAGTCTCGGCAGCAGCAGGAAGCCGCCGAAGCAGAATAATGCCGGCCCGCCGAGCAAGGAGCTGTAGCCGAGCCGGCGGTCACGCGCGGCGACATAAAGGATAAGTAGCGGCGGTGCGAGCGAGGCGATGTCGAACCACGCCCAGCGATCATGAAACGATGTTATCACCCAGAGTATCTTGGCGCGGAAGTTGAACCAGTCGCCGCTGTCGCTCGCGCCGCTGCTCTGCGGCCCGTTCGTCAGCATGATCAGCACGGGGAACGCTAACGGAACGCAGGCGCATGTCGCGCCGCCGAGCGAGGCTTGCCAGCTGCGGCCCAATTCGCGCAGCCGCGCCAGCTCGGCGCCAAACGCCATCAGCCCGAACAGGCCCCATCCCGCGCTATGCGCTATCCAGAGGATGGTGGCGATGGGGGCGGACATCGCCGCACGCAGGCGTAGCCGGCCCGTCCGGGCAAGACGCAGCCAGAGGGCCAGCGCGCAAAGGGCGAGCGCCTGGGCGAGCAGGAAATTGGCGAATCCCATCTGGAACGGCCAGCCATAAGCGAAGGGCAGCGCGAACAGCGCGGTCGGCGCGACGCGGCCATGGGCCTCGGCCGAAAGCCAGAGCATGCCGATCACCGTCAACAGCATGATCAGGATGATGATCAGCTTGGCGGCGGCGAGCACGCCGACGAGATGTGCGAGCGGGATGCCGAGCAGATCGGTTCCGAGATTGCCGATCAACGCCCAGTGGATCGCATAATAGCGCGACAACGGCGAGGCAGCGTCGGCCATCGCGATGTGCCAGCGCGCGGCATGGCCGGGCAGATCGACAAGCGGCGGCAGCGGCGGCCAGAGCAGCGGCAGGATCGCGACGATCAGAATCGCTGCCCAGGAAATGCGGCGCTGCCACCAAGCAGGCGGTTCGTCGGCGGTCATGCCTCCGCATATCCGCGCCAGCGGTGAGCGATGCAACAACCCTGTCATCGACGCCGCCTAATCTCGCCGGAGGACTCGGGGAGGCGGCATGTGAGCACGACGATTACGAGCCGACCGGGACGGACGGGACCGGATCTCGACAAGGGGCTCGGCTTGGCGGGGCTGCTCGGATTCGGCGCAGCCATCCTCGCCGCCATCATCTATGCCGGCTGGAGCGTCTATGCCGACGCGACGGTGATCCGGTCGGGTTTGCAGATGTCGACGATCCGCAACCTTGCCATGGCGTGGATCCCCACGCTGCCGGTTTCGATCATGCTCTCGGGCGTGTTATACGCCGTTTTCTCGACGATTTTCTGAGGAAACGGTTACGTCTGCAACGAAGCATGAGGGATTGGCGACGCCGTCCGGGCCGGGCCTCGTCGCCCGGCCCGGGCTGGTCTGGGGATTCGATCTGAGCGGCGGCGCGTCGCGACCCACCGAAGACTGCAGCTTTGACGAGGACGGCTTCCGCTGGATCCATCTGAGTCTCGCGCATCAGGGCACCGCGAGCTGGATCAGCCGGCTCGAGGCCTTGCCCGAGGATGTTCGTGAGATGCTGCTCTCGTCCGACAGCCACCAGCACGCGCTGGTGGACGGGGGCGTGGTGGGCTGCGTGCTCCACGATTTTGAACGCGACTTCGAGCAAAGCGACAGCAGCCGGATCGGCGTACTGCGTTTCGCATTGGCGCCGTCGTTGATGGTCACTGCCCGCCTGCACCCGATCCGTTCGGCCGATCTGATGCGCCAGAAGTTGGCAAAAATAGCGGGAATAGAGGAGCCGGCCGAGGCGCTCGATCTGCTGGCGAGCACGATCGTCGAGGGAGTCTCGGCGGTGGTTCGCGATCTGGGCCTCGACGTCCAGCGCGCCGAGGATGCGTTTCTCGACGGCCGCAATCCACCGACCGCGCGCGGCCTGATCGGCATCCGGCGGCGCCACGCCCAGGTCCACCGCATGCTCGACGGCATGCGCGCGGTGTTTCGTCGCCTTGAGGAGGATGAGGATCTTCCCGAGGCGCTTCTCGCGACCGTCGAGAAGCTCTCGCAGCGTATCCAGTCGCTCGACGGCGATGCGTTGGGCGTGCAGCGCCAGCTCCGCCAGCTGCGCGAGGAGATCGACATCCAGGTCGACCAGCGTACCAACCAGAATCTCTACATCCTGTCGGCCATGACCGCGCTGCTCCTGCCGGCCACCTTCATCACCGGTCTGTTCGGAATGAACACCGGCGGCCTGCCCTGGGCGCAATCGCCGCATGGCACCTGGCTGGCGACCATGCTGGCGCTCGGAACGGCGGGCGCCACCTACGTCTTCCTGCGCTGGATGGGTTTCATGCGGCGCTGAGCCAAGGCCGACCAGCCGCGCCGTTCCCTTTGGCCGGCTCCTCCGGTATCGCCGTCTGGCGGCCGCATCGAGGGAGGTGAAGACAGATGGATGAGATCACCCGGCGGTCCCTCCTTGGCGGGATCGCCGGCGCGGCGCTCGCGCCCCGGCCGCTATTGGGCCGGACGCCGTTCGGAGTTTCGGTCGGCCCGGCAGCGGGCCCAATGCCGGCTTTCATCGACAAGCTGATCGCGCGAATGAGCGATGCCGAAAAGGCCGGCCAGCTTTCGCTCGTCGCGTCCGCGATCGGCGGTGCCGCTGCGATGAAAGTCAACCCCGCCGCCCTCCCCAAGACGTCCGACCAGCAACTCGCGGCCGCGCGCGCGGGCGAGATCACCGGCGTGTTCAATGGCGCGGGTGCCGAATGGCTCGGGCTGCTGCAGAAGGCCGCGGTCGAGAGCCGGCTGAAGATCCCGCTGCTGTTCGCCGGCGATGTGATCCATGGTTTCCGGACGGTCTTCCCCGTTCCGCTCGCCGAGGCGGCGAGCTTCGACACCGATCTGGCCAGGCGCACCGCACGGGCGACGGCGGCCGAGGCCGCGGCGGCGGGGCTGGCCTGGACCTTCGCGCCGATGGTCGACGTAGCGCGCGATGCGCGGTGGGGACGGAGCGTCGAGGGTTCCGGCGAGGATGTGCTGCTCGGCCGCCGCATGGCGCGCGCCCGGGTCGAGGGCTTCCAGGGAGCGGGGCTCGATCGGCCCGACACGTTGCTCGCCTGCGCCAAGCATTTTGCGGGCTATGGCGCAGCCGAGGGCGGCCTCGATTATAACAGCGTGGACCTGTCCGAGCGGACCTTGCGGGAGATTTATTTGCCGCCCTTCCGCGAGGCCTTCGCCGCCGGAGCCATCACGACGATGGCTGCCTTCAACGAGCTTTCGGGTATCCCTTCGACCGCCAACGCCTGGCTGCTGACCGAGGTGCTGCGCGGCGAGTGGGATTTCCGCGGCGTAGTCGTGTCCGATTATACGGGGGTCCAGGAGCTCGTAGCGCACGGTTTTGCGAAGGATGAGCGCGACGCTGCGAAGCTGGCTTTTCTCGCCGGTGTCGACATCGACATGCAGAGCGGGCTCTACGTCCGGCATCTGCCGGGCCTGGTGAAGAGCGGCGAGGTGCCACGCGCACGGCTCGACCAGGCGGTGCGCCGCGTCCTTTACGTCAAGCATCGACTCGGCTTGTTCGACGATCCGTTTGGCCGCCTCTCTGGCGCGAGCGGGCGCGCCGGCGCCCCGCTCGACCGGCCTCTGGCGCGCGATGCGGCGCAGCGCTCGATCGTGATGTTGAAAAATGATGGCGAGCTGCTGCCGCTGCCTTTCGGCGGTCGGATCGCGCTGATCGGACCGTTCGCGCAGGGCCAGCGTGATCTGGTCGGGCCGTGGACTGTGTTCGGGAGCGACAACGAAGCGGTCGATCTGGCGACCGGAATTCGCGCCGCGGCCGGCGATGCCGCGCTGGTCACGGTCGTGGCCGGCTGCGGTGTCGAGAAGGCGGTCGATAACGGCATCGCCGATGCGGTCGCGGCCGCGCGGGCCGCCGATGTCGTGATCCTCGCGCTCGGCGAAGCCGCCCGCATGTCAGGAGAGGCGGCGTCGCGGCCCGAACCGGTGCTGCCCGATGCTCAGCAGCGCCTCGTTGAGGCGGTCGCGGCGACGGGCAAGCCGGTTGTCGTCATCCTGAAAAATGGACGCGCATTGGCGTTGGGCGGGGCGGTGCTGGCGGCGCAGGCGATCCTTGTGACCTGGTTCCTCGGCACCGAGACGGGCCATGCGATCGCCGACATTCTTTTCGGCAAGGCGGCTCCCTCGGCGCGGCTGCCGGTCAGCTTTCCGCGGACAGCAGGACAGGCGCCATTCCATTACGACCATAAGCCGACCGGACGGCCCAACTCGCCGGGCCGGTTGCAGGCTTTCAAGACGCATTATCTCGACATCCCCAACAGCGCGATGTTTCCATTCGGCCATGGGCTCACCTTCGGCAAGATCCGCTATTCCGATCTGTCGCTAGGCAGCGGCAGGCTGGAGGGCGCGGACGCGCTGCGCGCGACGGCGACGATCGTCAATGAAGGGCGGCGCGCGGCCGAGGAGGTGGTCCAGCTCTATATCCGCGATCGGGCCGCAAGCGTCACCCAGCCGGTGCGCCGCCTGATCGATTTCCGCAGGGTGCAGCTCGGGCCGGGTGCGCGCGCCGAGGTGGCGTTCGCTGTGCGGCGCGAGGATCTGCTGTTCATCGGGCAGAACAACAGGCCGGTCGTCGAGCCAGGCATGTTCGATCTGTGGATATCCCCCTCGTCGGGCGACGGGGAAGGGCTGTGGGGAAGCTTCGAGCTGGTATGAACGCATCGAGATGACGAAAGCCGCTGCGGAAGAGGAAGAAGTCCGCGACGGAATCGGAGGCGCTAATAGCGTTCCGGCACATACATGCTGTCGGGCACCGGATGCCGCTCATAGTCGGCGTGGCGGACGCGTTCGGGCAGGACGACGGGGCGCTTGGGGACGTCGTCATAGGGTATCTGCTCGAGCAGGTGAGCAATGCAATTGAGGCGGGCCTTCTTCTTGTCGACGGCTTCGACTACCCACCACGGAGCTTCGGGGATATGGGTGCGTTCGAGCATCGCCTCTTTGGCGCGGGTGTAATCTTCCCAGCGCCGCCGCGATTCGACGTCCATCGGCGAAAGCTTCCATTGCTTCAGCGGATCCTCGATGCGCATCTGGAAGCGGAACTGCTGTTCCTCGTCGGTGATCGAAAACCAGTATTTTAGAAGGATGATGCCCGATCGTACGAGCATGCGCTCGAACTCGGGCACCGAGCGGAAGAACTCCTCGACATCCTCCTCTCCGCAGAAGCCCATCACCCGTTCGACGCCGGCGCGGTTATACCAGCTACGGTCGAACAGCACGATCTCGCCGGCCGCGGGCAGGTGCTGGGCGTAGCGTTGGAAATACCACTGCGTGCGCTCGCGTTCGTTGGGCGCGGGGAGAGCAGCCACCCGGCAGACGCGCGGATTCAGCCGCTGCGTGATGCGCTTGATCGCGCCGCCCTTGCCCGCCGAATCGCGCCCTTCGAACAGCACGACCACCTTGAGACCCTTGTGCTGGACCCAGTCCTGCAGCCGGACGAGCTCATGCTGGAGGCGGAACAGTTCGCGGAAATAGACGCGGCGGTCGAGCTGTTCGCGCTCGGGATGCTCCTCCATGTCGGCGAGCATCGTCTCGAGCCGACTCTCGTCGATCTCCATTTCCAGTTCCTCGTCGAAACTGTCGGCCAATTCCTGGCGGATACGCTCTACCTGGGCGGTTTCGAACGGTGACATGGGTGGTGTCCTGAAGCCTCGTCGGCCGCGAGCCTGACAGCCGATGGTTACGCCGTTGTGACGCGCATCGATCCTCCGTGAAGACGGGAAATATATCTGTCACCCACTGGGAACCCCTTTGTCATATACCGCGGCTACCGCCCGGCCGTCACGGCACGTTCATGGGAGGCTTCTGTTCAAGTCTGATGGCGTTATCGCTCGCCCTCGCCGCGATTCTCGCGCTTGCCGCCGTGGAGGAGCAGCGGCTGTCCGCGCCCGATGCGGAGCAGGGCGTCGCCTCCGACGGACGTTTTGTTTACGCGGTCTCGAACCATATCGTGACGCGGATTGATCCCGCGACCGGCCGGGAGCTCGCGCGATGGGACGGCGATCCCGTCCGCTTCAAGCATATCAACAGCTGCACGGCAGACGGCCGCGACCTGATCTGCGCGGCGTCTAACTATCCTTCGGTCCCGATGCAGAGCATCGTGGAGCGGTTCGATCTGAAGACGCTGCAGCATCGTTCGAGCCGGCCGATCGAGGCGGCGCCCGGATCGCTGACCTGGGCGGTCCGCCGGCGCGGCGCATGGTGGGCCTGTTTCGCCAATTATGACGGGAAGGGCGGAACGCCCGGCCGCGACCACCGCTTCACGACGCTTGTCCGCTACGATCGTGCGTGGCGCGAGAAGGGCCGCTGGCGCTTTCCCGACAGCGTGCTCGCTCGGATGGCTCCGAAAAGCGCGTCGGGCGGCGATTGGGGGGAGGATGGGCTGCTCTATGTCACCGGCCATGACCGGCGCGAGCTCTACGCATTGCGCGTCCCGCGGCATGGCGAAACGCTCGTGCATGTGGCGACGATCGCGATGCCGACGGGGGGGCAGGCGATCGCATGGGACGCCGGGCAACCACGCCGGCTCTGGTCGATCGATCGTGCAGAGCGGCAGATTGTCGCAAGCCGGATTCCCGCCATTTCCCAGCGGTAGATCGAAGGGCGCCGGCCTCCCCGCGCGCGTTCCGTCGCATTTCATCCGCAACGGACTAAAAGCAGTCATTGTGTCGTGGGCGCGGAGGTGCTTAACAGGCGTGTCAGCGGGGGCTGTCGCGCGGGGGAGTGTGATGCACAGTGAGATTCTGAGCCACGAGGCGGACGGCTTGCGGATGCGGAGCCACTTTTGCCTCGTCCCGGGCTTCGGTGCCTCCCGCTCCGCGCGCCACGCCGCCTTCGCGGATGCGCACGCCCAGACCACGTCGCTCGCCTTGTTCGACGAGACCTTTGGGCCGGTCGCTTGAGCGCCGTGGACATATCGCAGGGCAGCGCGGCGCGGCTGCGGGCGGAGGCGGTGAAGGCGAGGCTGCTCGCGCAAGACGCCGAAGGCGCTCAGGAACGCGACGAACTGGAGGCAATGGCGGCGATGCTCGATCGCGAGGCGGCGGCAATCGACGGAGCGCTCAGCCAGATGCGCGGTAGCGCCCCTGAATCCTGATTGCGCGCTAATCATGTTGGTTCAGGCCGACGAAGGAAAATCGCGGTAGTATCTGTCGCTGTCGCCGTGCGAAACCTGCCCGCGGCTGGAGCCTAAGAAAGGGCCGCAGGATCGTGGTGACTTCGTGCGTGAAGCCGACAGGGGAATGATCGAGCGATCCTACGGGCGCGTCTACCACGCGCCCGATGCGCGCGAGGGAGTAGCGTCGCTTATCATCGCGCGCACGCTTGCGATCGTCCTGTTGATGGCGACCCTGCTGGGCGTATTCATCTGGTTTGCGGCGCGCAAATCCGACGAGCTGTCGATCGAACGGCAGCAGCATGTTGTTGCGTCAGTGCTCGACCAGGGCTTTGAAACCCTCGCACATGAGCAGGAGGCATCGACCGTGTGGGACGATGCCGTCGAGCGGATGCAGGCGAGCAGGCTGGACGAAGAGTGGATCGACAATAATCTCGGCGTCTGGTTCCATACTTATTACGGCCATGACGAGATCTTCATCGCTGATGGCCATGATCGGGTCGTCTATGCGATGCGCGACGGACGGCATACCGATCCGCAACGCTATGCCCGCTCGATCGGCGGCGCGGTGGCGCCGTTGATGGCGGAGCTCCGAGCCAAGCTGCGCGACCGTGTCCAACCTGTCGGCGACGGTCCGGTCCGCAGCCCCGGCGCGATCGATGTGCGCACCGTGCACGGTCATCCGGCGATCGTGAGCGTCAAGCCGATCATTCCCGAAAGCGAGCGGATTGTCGTCCCGCCCGGCGGCCAGCACCTGCATGTCAGCATCCGCTATCTCGACGGCAGCTTCGTCCACGATCTGGGGTCGCGCTACCTGTTGGCGGGGGCGCATTTCTCGCCCCACATTCCCGCTGACGATCGCGCAAGCCGCGTAGCGTTGCGGACGCGCGCAGGCGTCACGGTCGGCTATTTCACCTGGCAACCCTTCCGGCCGGGAACGGCGATGCTCCGTCGGCTGGCCCCGGCGCTGATCGTCTCGCTGCTGCTCGTCTTCGCGACCGTGGCGTGGCTGTTGCGCCGGATTGGCCAGAGCACGCTGCAACTCAGCGCAGCCAGGTCGCATGCTCTGCATCTCGCCAATCATGATCCCCTGACAAGCCTTGCCAATCGGGCGTTGTTCGATCGAAGGCTGATGACGGAGCTATCACGGCTCGGTCCTGTGGAGCGCACGCTCGCGCTGATTTATATCGATCTCGATCACTTCAAGAATGTGAACGATCATCTCGGTCACCCCACGGGCGATCTCCTGATCCGCGCATTATCGGATATTTTGGGTCAACTTGCGCCCGACGATGTTGTTGCGCGGCTTGGCGGCGACGAGTTCGCGATCATCCATGTCGCCGAGGATGCTGCGGCTTCGGCCGAGTTGCTCGCGGAAGACATTCAGAGGGTGTTGGCGGCGCCTATCAACCTGGGGGACGGCGAAGTGTTGATCGGGGCGAGCATCGGCATCGCGGTGGCGCCAGCAGACGGAACCGATCCGGTCGATCTGGTCCGCAAGGCCGATATCGCGCTCTATGACGCCAAGCGCGCCGGGCGCCGGCGGCACAGCTTCTTCACCGAGATGATGGGCGCGCGGATCCGCGAGCGCAACGAGATCGAAGCCGATCTGCGGAATGCAATGCGGACCGGGGAAGGGCTCAGCGTTGCCTATCAGCCCTTCTTCGAGGCTCGCTCGCGTGCTCTGGTGGGTGCCGAGGCGCTTCTCCGGTGGGATCATCCCGGGCGTGGGGCTATGCTGCCGGACCGCTTTGTTCCGGTGGCCGAAGAATGCGGGCTGATCGAAACGCTCAACGAATGGGTGCTAGAGCAGGCATGCCTGCGGGCGGCGGGCTGGCCCGAGGGTGTCGTTTCGGTGAACCTGTCGGCGGTGCAACTGCGTAACGCCACGCTGGCCGAGCGCGTCCACGCCATCCTCAAGCGAACCGGGCTGGCGCCGGGCCGGCTCGAACTCGAAATCACCGAAACGAGCTTTCTCGAGACCAGTGACAGATGCCGCGAGAATTTGCGCTGGTTGCGCGACATCGGCGTCCAGATCGCGCTCGACGATTTCGGCACCGGCTATTCATCGTTCAAGCATCTTCGCGGCTTCGAGATCGATCGGATCAAGATCGACCAGAGTTTCGTCACGGCGATTGGCTGCGGCCAGCCCGGGAGCCCGGTGATCCAAGCGATCGTTGACCTTGCGCGGCAGAGCGGGCTTGCGACGACCGCCGAAGGGGTCGAGACCGAGCAGCAGCGCTTGTTCCTGATGGCGATCGGTTGCGATGTGCTGCAGGGATTCCTGTTCGCGCAGCCGCTCAGCGCCGCCGATCTCGAAGAACGCTATTTCCGAGGCTGTTAAAAGGCCGCCTTGACCGATAGCACGGCGCCCGCCCCGCCGTTATGGCCGGCCTCGAGTGCGCCCTTGTAATTGCTGTCGACATAGCTTGCCGAGATTTGGAGCACGTCCAGGGTGTAGCTCAGCCCGGCCGACCAATCCCATTTCTCGTCATAGTCGCCATTTTCGCGGCCCACCGAGAAGGAGGCGACGAGCGGCGTGTCCCCGACCGCCACGTCGGCGCCGAGCCCGGCGTAGAAATTGTCGCGGGTCGTGTTCCATTGGTCCGGAGTGTAGGCGAGGGTGACGGTGGCGGTCAGTGGGCCGAAGCTGCGCGCGAAGGTGGATTGCAGTTCGATATAATTGACGTCGTTGCCGCCTGGATAAAGATAGGCATAGGCCCCCGCCGAGTAGGTGAAACCCACCGCCTCGCCACCATAGCCGCCATAGGCGTCGACCTCGAGGCGCGACCCGCCATATTTGGCGATGCTCGTCGCCCAGCCGCCGATGAACAGACCCGACCCAAGGGCGAGATCTACGCCGCCCTGGATGGCGGGCTCGCGGTTGGTCAGGCTCAGCCCCCGGAAGCGATAGTCGGAGACGATCGCCAGATTATAGGATAATTGGGATGGGGCTGCCTCCGCCTCCTCGGCTTGCGCTTTGGCCGTCGCCTGCGCCGATAAAGCTAGAACCAGGATAGAGAAGTCACGCCTCCGCATCCGCCCGCTATGGCGCGGCCGGCGCGATGCGTAAACAAGCTTCGTCACCCGCCCGTCGTAACCAGTCCGCGGATGATCAGGCCGACCTCGGCGACATGGTCGATCACCGCGCATTCCGCAGCATCGGGGTCGCCAGCCCTGACAGCGGCGGCGACCAGCCGATAATAAACGAGGCGGACGCGCTGCAACTCGAACGAGCGATATTGCGCGTTGATCACGTGCATGCCGATGGCCGGGAAAAGCCTCTGCAATTCGCGGTTGCCGCCGATCGTCAGCAGGGCGCGATAAAAGCTCCGCCGCGCTCCGCTGAACGGCGCGGGATCGGAGGCCGCCGCCGCCCGCTCGAGCGCGTCGAGCGCGGCATCGAGCAGCCCTTCATGGCCGGGACGATAGGCGGCCGCCGCCGCGCGCACCGCTACGCGGCTCATCGCCATCGCGACCTCTAGCACTTCGAGGCTTTCGGACAGATCGAGCCGCCTTATGGCGGGCGAGCGATTCGGGCTGAGATCGACAACGCCGCGCACCGCCAGGTGCTGCATCGCCTCACGCACCGCGTTCCGTCCCACGGCGAAGCGCGTGGCGAGATCGGTCTCGGCAAGGCGCTGCCCGGGCACCATGCTCCCGTTTTCCAGGTCGCGGAGAATGCCAAGATAGACGCGGTTCGCCGAACCGGCCGGCTCGGGCCCTGGCCAATGGCCTTCCGTCAGTGGCTCGAGATCTCGGCTCATCGGGTTGATTGTTCCACAATCCTGTTCCATAATCGATCGAAATCGTGAGGAGGCGGGATGCCGGATCTGTTCAGGCTCGACGGCAAGACCGCTTTCATCACCGGCGCCTCGGGTGGGCTGGGGGCCCACTTCGCCGTCTGTCTCGCCCAAGCCGGTGCCGACGTCATCATCGGCGCACGCCGCGAAGAGGCGTTGGCGGAAGTCGCCGAAAGCGTGCGGGCCACCGGCGCGCGCTGCACCGCCACCGCGCTCGACATATCGGATGCGGCGAGCATCGCCGCGGTGGAGCCGCTGCTCGCAGGGGTCGATATATTGGTCAACAATGCCGGCATTGCCGTCGACAAGCCGTTTCTCGACCAGACCGTCGAGGACTGGGATGCGGTGATGGACACCAATGCGAGGGGAAGCTTCCTGCTGATCCAGGCGGTGGCGCGCGCGATGAAGGCCGCGGGGAAGGGCGGATCGATCGTCAACATCGCGTCGATCCTGGGGCTCCGCCAGACCGGACGCGTCGCCAGTTACGCGACATCGAAATCGGCGGTAGTACAGCTCACCAAGGTAGCCGCGCTCGAACTGGCGCGGTTCGGCATCAGGGTCAACGCGCTGTGCCCCGGCTATATCGCCACCGCCATCAACGCCCATGTCTGGGAAAGCGACGCGGGCAAGGCGATGATCTCCCGGATTCCACAGCGCCGCATCGGGCAGACGTCCGATCTCGACGGGCCGCTGCTGCTGCTCGCTTCCGATGCGTCGTCCTACATGACAGGCTCGGTGATCGCCGCCGATGGCGGACATCTGGTCAGCTCGCTCTAAGGGAGAAGGATAGCATGAGCGAAAGAGCACAGGCGATCGCCGCGCGCGTCGAGGCGTTCGTCCGCGAGACGGTCTTCCCTTATGAGAAAGATCCCCGCGCCACGCGCCATGGCCCGACCGAGGAGTTGCTGGTGGAGATGCGGGCGAAGGCGCGGGCGGCGGGGGTGATGACGCCCCACATTCTGTCCGATGGATCGCATCTCAACCAGCGCGAGACGGCGATCGTGCTGAAGAAATCGGGACTGTCGCCGCTCGGCCCGGTGGCGGTCAACACGATGGCGCCCGACGAGGGCAACATGTATCTGATCGCCAAGATCGGTTCGCCCGCGATCAAGCGGCGGTTCCTCGATCAGCTTGTCGCGGGAGAGGCGCGTTCGGCCTTCTTGATGACCGAGCCCGCCGCCGAGGGCGGCGCCGGCTCCGATCCTTCGATGATGAAGACGGTCTGCCATCGCGACGGCGATCATTGGGTGATCAACGGGCGCAAGGCCTTCATCACCGGTGCGCAGGGCGCCAAGGTCGCCATCATCATGGCCAAGTCGGAAGATGGTGCCTGCATGTTCGTGGCCGATCTGCCTAATCCCGCGATCCGCATCGAGCGATTGCTCGATACCATCGACAGCTCGATGCCGGGTGGCCATGCGGTGCTCATGATTGACAATCTGCGCGTCCCCGCCGAGCAGATGCTCGGTGCCAGCGGCGAAGGTTTTCAACATGCGCAGGTGCGGCTTTCGCCCGCGCGACTGTCGCATTGCATGCGGTGGCATGGATCGGTCACACGCGCGCAGGAGATCGCCACCGACTATGCCTGCCGCCGCGAGGCGTTTGGGAAGAAGCTGGTCGATCATGAAGGTGTGGGCTTCATGCTCGCCGAGAATCTGATCGATCTCAAACAAGCCGAGCTGATGATCGACTGGTGCGCCGACGTGCTCGACAGCGGCTCGCTCGGCACGGTGGAAAGTTCGATGGCGAAGGTGGCGGTGTCGGAAGCGCTTTACCGGGTAGCGGACCGCTGCATCCAGGTGATGGGCGGCACCGGCGTGTCGACCGACACCGTCGTTGAACAGGTGTTCCGCGAGATTCGAGCCTTCCGCATCTACGACGGCCCGACCGAGGTCCACAAATGGTCGCTCGCCAAGAAGATCAAGCGCGATCATGCACGGGCGCAGGCCGGATGAGCGGGCCGGAGAAAGACGACAATGGCACGACCGCTGTCCGTGACGGATTTCGCTTCGACGAGGCCGCGCTCGCACGCTGGATGGACGCCAATGTTGCGGATTTCCGGGGCCCGCTTGCGGTCGAGCAGTTCAAGGGGGGGCAGTCCAACCCGACCTATAAGCTGATCACGCCGGGCAAGGCCTATGTTTTGCGGCGCAAGCCGCCCGGCCAGCTGCTGAAAGGCGCGCACGCGGTCGAGCGGGAGGCGCGGGTGCTGAGGGCGCTGGGCAAGACCGGCTTCCCGGTTCCTCGCGTCCATGGGCTGTGCACCGACGACGAGGTGCTCGGCACATGGTTCTACGTGATGGACATGGTCGAGGGCCGCTTGTTCTGGGACGCGACGATCCCGCAGGTCGCGCAGGGCGAACGGCCGGCCTATTTCGACGCGATGAACGCGACGATCGCGGCGCTGCACGGCATCGATTACCGCGCAGCGGGGCTCGAGGATTTCGGCCGACCGGGTAATTTTTTCGAGCGGCAGATCGCGCGCTGGACCAGGCAATATCTCGAAGACGCCGAAGCCGGCCGGGACGCGGCGATGGACCGATTGATCGCGTGGCTGCCCGCCAATATCCCGGCGGACGACGAGACGACGGTGGTCCACGGCGATTTTCGCATCGACAATATGATCTTCCATCCCACCGAGCCGCGCGTAATCGCGGTGCTCGACTGGGAGTTGTCGACGCTCGGCCATCCGCTGGCCGACTTCGCCTTTCACGCGATGATGTACCATATGCCGCCCCACATCGTCGCCGGCCTCCACGGCGCCGACCTGGCCGCGCTCAACATCCCATCGGAAGCAGACTATGTCGCCGCCTATTGCGCGCGGACCGGGCGCCGTTCGATCCCCGGCTATCCGTTCTACATGGCGTTCGTCTTCTTCCGGCTTGCCGCGATCTTCCACGGGATCAAGGGGCGCGTGATCCGCGGAACCGCCGCCTCGGCCAAGGCCGCGGAGCGCGCCGCGCTATTTCCGGAACTGGCGCAAATCGCCTGGCGGCAGGCGCAGGGATAGTCCGCCACATCGGTCAACGCCGCTGGGCAAGCCATCCCCCCGCTTCTAAGGAAAGGGGGTGATGAATCATGCTAACCGCGCTTTGGCCTCGAGCGTCGCCGGGCTGACCGGCCAATGACCGGCGAGGGAGCCGCGCGCGCGCAGTCCTTTCGCCGCCTTTCCGTCACTGGCGGATCCGACACGGTGCACCGGCAGGTCGCCAGCGAGACGCCGGTGGCAATAGAATATAACGGGCTCGGTTATGCGGTGCTGATGGCCAGCGCGGCTGACCTGGAGGATCTCGCTTACGGCTTCAGCCTCGCCGAGCGGCTGATCGATCAACGCGAGCAGATAGTGGATGTCGAGACCCATCGCATCGAGCAGGGCGTCGTGTTGCGGATCACCCTTTGCGCGGATCGGATCGCGCTGGCGGCGGAACGGGTCCGTCATCGCGTTTCCGAATCCTCCTGCGGCTTGTGCGGCATCGAAAATCTCGAGCAGGCGCTGCGCCCGTTGCCGCGCGTCGACGCCGCTCATGCGCCGGACGGACCGGCAATTTTCGCCGCGCTCGCGACCATGGGGGACCATCAGCCGCTCAATGCGGCAACGGGGGCGGTACATGCCGCAGCCCGCTGCGATCGCGACGGGACGATAAGCCTGGTGCGCGAGGATGTCGGCCGCCACAATGCGTTCGACAAACTGATCGGCGCGATGATGCGCGGCCGGATCGGCTGGGACGGCGGCTTCGCGCTGCTATCGTCGCGCTGCTCCTATGAGCTGGTCGAGAAGGCGGCGCTGTCCGGCTGTCCTACGCTGGTCACGCTTTCAGCGCCGACGACCCTCGCGGTCGACCGGGCTCGCGAGGCCGGGTTGCGGCTGATCGTGCTTGCCCGGCCGGACGCGATGCTGATCGCGTCATGACGCGGCTATTGGGCGCCATTCTCGCAGGCGGCGAATCGCGCCGCTTCGGATCGGACAAGGCGGAGGCCATGCTCGATGGCAGGCCGCTTATCGAGCATGTCATTGCCGCGCTGCGGCCGGCCGTGGACGAGCTGGTCATCTGCGGCCGCACCCGTGGCGATATTCGCGGGGTAGCCGATCGCCCTGCGCCGGGCATGGGCCCGCTGGGCGGGCTCAACGGAGCGCTGCACGACGGATCGGCGCGCGGATTCGAAGCGGTGCTCGCGGTGGGGTGCGATACGCCGCTGCTCCCCCCTGGTCTGCTTGGACGGCTGCAGGCGTCGGCCGGGCCAGCCTATGTAGCCCGCCTGCCGGTGATCGGTTACTGGCCAACCGCGCTTGCGTTTCGCCTGGACGCGTTTTTGGCCGAGGATCGCAAACACGCCATCCGCGGCTGGGCCGAGGCGGTGGGCGCCGAAGCGATCCAGTGGCCGTCGCTCGCCAATGTCAACGAGCCCGCCGATCTCGTCGCGCTGTCGCGGAAGAGCCCCGGCTGAGTCCCGCGCGCCGATGTACTTCCGCGTTGCCTATACGCGACGCCGTCGGCAAGCAGAAATGATATATTGTATCTTCGGCGCATTCGTGCAATGGGCGTTGCGAGAGGATCGATGAGCGTGAATCGTTTCGCCCCTGCACGTGACCTGTTCGATCGATTGGCCATCGGCCTGTCGGCGCTGTGCCTCGTCCATTGCGCGGCGAGCGTGATTCTGGTCGCCCTGCTGGCGACGGCCGGCGGCGTTCTGTTGCATCCGGCGATCCACGAGATCGGGCTGGTCATGGCGATTGCGCTTGCGCTGTTCGGCCTGGGCCGCGGTTTTCTTCGGCACAGGCGGCCGCTTCCTATGCTTCTCGGTGGCTGCGGAATCGCGTTGATGGCGACGGCGCTGGTCGTTCCGCACGGCGTGATCGAAGCGGGCTATACGATGATTGGTGTCGCCTGCGTCGCGGTGGCGCATCAGCTCAATCGGCGCGCGCACGCCTGGTGAGGCTTGTCGCCCGGGGCGCTTGCTCCTAGATTTACCGGATGGCCAGCGCGCACGATCATCGTATCCATCATGGCGAGTCGCTTGCCGACGCGGCCCAGCGCGCGTTCGAGCGCGCGGGCGAACAGTGGACGCCGATGCGCGCCGAGATATTCGCGGCATTGAGCGCGGCGGAGAAGCCCGCCTCTGCCTACGATCTGGCGGACAGCGTCTCGCGTTCGACCGGACGGCGGGTCGCAGCCAACAGCGTCTACCGGATCTTGGATGTCTTCGTGGCGGCGAACCTCGCCCGCCGGGTCGAAAGCGCCAATGCCTATATCGTCAACGCGCATCCCGATTGCGAGCATGACTGCATCTTCCTGGTCTGCGACGTGTGCGGGCGGGTGAATCATGTCGACGACGATCAGCTTTCGGACGCGGTCCGGCGCTCGGCCGAGAAAGTGGGTTTCTCCAAGCTGCGCCCGGTGATCGAGGTGCGAGGCTGCTGCGCAGAATGCGCAGAGGGCGACGCGGCCTGACGCATCGACGCTGGCCACCTCCAAGCAATGAGTCTAAGGCGAACAGGATGACCGACCGCCCCGTAACGCCTTTGCTGGATTGCGTCAGCGCGCCGGCCGACCTTCGGCAGCTCCGGCCCGGCCAGCTCGCCCAGCTGGCCAATGAGCTCCGCCAGGAAATGATTTCGGCGGTTTCGGTTACCGGCGGGCATCTCGGCGCCGGCCTGGGTGTCGTCGAGTTGACCGTCGCGCTGCATTACGTGTTCGAAACGCCGCGCGACAAATTGATCTGGGATGTCGGCCACCAGGCCTATCCCCACAAGATCCTCACCGGTCGGCGTGATCGGATCCGGACGCTGCGCCAGGGCGCGGGACTGTCGGGGTTCACCAAGCGCAGCGAAAGCGAATATGATCCTTTCGGGGCGGCGCACAGCTCGACCTCGATCTCCGCGGCGCTCGGCTTCGCGATGGCCAACAAGCTGTCCGACGCGCCGGGCCGGGCAATCGCAGTGATCGGCGACGGTGCGATGTCGGCGGGCATGGCCTATGAGGCGATGAACAATGCGCGGCAGGCGGGCAACCGGCTGATTGTGATCCTCAACGATAACGACATGTCGATCGCGCCGCCGGTGGGCGCGCTGTCGGCCTATCTCGCAAAGATCGTGTCCTCGCGACCCTTCCTGTCGATGCGGGGCTTCGCTAAGCGCGTCGCGCGCAAGCTACCGCGCCCGATCCACGATTTTGCCAAGCGATCCGAGGAATATGCGCGCGGCATGGCGACCGGCGGCACGCTGTTCGAGGAACTGGGCTTCTATTATGTCGGCCCGGTCGACGGCCATAATCTCGATCATCTGCTGCCGGTGCTGGAGAATGTCCGCGACAGCGATCACGGGCCGATCCTGGTCCATGTCGTCACCAACAAAGGCAAGGGCTATGCGCCCGCCGAAGCGGCGGCCGACAAATATCACGGGGTGCAGAAGTTCGACATCGTTTCCGGCGTGCAGGCGAAGGCCCCGCCCGGACCGCCAAGCTACACCCAGGTTTTTGCCGAGGCGCTGATCCGCGAGGGCGCTCGCGACGAGAAGATCTGCGCGATCACCGCGGCGATGCCCTCGGGCACCGGGCTCGACAAGTTCGGGGCCGCCTATCCCGAGCGGAGTTTCGACGTAGGCATCGCCGAGCAGCATGCGGTTACGTTCGCGGCCGGTCTCGCGGCGCAGGGTTATCGCCCCTTCTGCGCGATCTACTCGACCTTTCTCCAGCGCGCCTATGATCAGGTCGTCCACGACGTGGCGATCCAGAATCTGCCGGTGCGGTTCGCGATCGACCGTGCGGGCTTGGTGGGCGCCGACGGATCGACCCATGCGGGAAGCTTCGACGTCACCTATCTGGCAACGCTGCCCAACATGGTTGTGATGGCGGCCGCCGACGAGGCCGAGCTCTGCCATATGGTGCATACCGCGGCGCTGCACGACAGCGGTCCGATCGCGCTGCGCTATCCGCGCGGCAACGGCGTCGGCGTCGAGCTTCCCGCGGTTCCCGAGCAGCTCGAAATCGGCAAGGGGCGGATCGTTCGCGAGGGCAAGGCGGTTGCGTTATTGTCGCTCGGCACCCGGCTTGAGGAGGCGCGGCGCGCAGCGGATCAGCTTGAGGCGCTCGGCCTGTCGACCACGATCGCCGATCTGCGTTTCGCCAAGCCGCTCGACGAATCATTGATCCAACGGTTGCTGACCACCCATGAGGTGGCGGTGACGATAGAGGAGGGCGCGATCGGCGGAATGGGCGCGCATGTGCTGACGCTGGCTTCGGACCTCGGTCTGATCGACAATGGCCTGAAACTCAGGACGCTGCGCCTGCCCGATATCTTCCAGGAGCATGACAAGCCCGAACGGCAATATGCCGAAGCCGGCCTCGATGCCGAATCGATCGTCGCGACGGTGCTGGCGGCGTTGCATCGGAACAGCACGAATCTCGAAGCGCGCGCGTAGGCTGCCTCTTTTCACTTTCCAGTCGGGTCGCCCGGAACAGGCCGCGCGATCAAGGGATTCATGAAATCCAACAGCCCAGGCTGTCAGTTGTCCTCGTCCGGCAGTACGAAGGCGCCATCCGCGGGCGCCTCGGCGAGTTTTTCGATCCGGCCACGTGAGACGGCCACCAGGATATGCCGATTGGCGAATTCGACGACCGCCAGTCGACCGGTCGTGCCCATCGGGATCGCGTCGACGATCCGGAGCGCCCTTTGCCTGTTGCCGATCGCGATGCCGGGCTGAAGCCGTTTCCACAGCCAGAGCGAACCGAACGCCAATCCGCCGACCAGAGGGACCAGCAGGAGCAGCTTCAACAGGTAATCAAGCATCATTGGCGGCGTTCTATCCCCGACAGTCGTGCATCGGCAGCGACCACGTCGACCACCCTTATCCCGAACTTTCCGTTGACTGTCACTACCTCGCCCTTCGCGACGAGCGTGCCGTTGACCATGATGTCGAGCATCTCGTTCGCCTGGCGATCGAGCTCGACGATGCTTCCCGAGGCAAGATCCATCAGCTCGGCGAGCCGAACCGACGTGCTGCCGACTTCCACCGACAGCCGCAGCGGAATATCGGCGAGCAGACGGTAATTGGCGCGGCTCGCCAATTCGCCCGGCACCGCCGGGACATCGGACATATCGCTCATTTCGACGGACCCTTATGGAGATTTTCGATCATCATGGCGGCGCGGCCTTCCTGCTCTCCGATCGTCCCTTCGGCGAAGCGGTGATCGGCGACCAGCAGCGGAACGGTTTGCGACAGCGTTATCGGAATGACATCGCCCGGTTTGAGCGCGAGCAATTGCGCCACGGTCAGTTCGGGACGCGCCAGCACCGAACGCACCGGCAGCGAGATATTATCCAGCGCTCCCAGCAACCTGTTTTTCCAGTCGATGTCCTCGCCATCGGCTCCGGGCTGGGCGCGCGCGGCGATTTCGCTTTCGATCGGCTGTAGCAAGGCGAGCGGATAGAGGATCTCGATCCTGCTCGACCGCGAGAGGCCCGGCTTGACGGTGAAGCTCTGGACCACCACAGCCTCATCGGGGCGCACCATGTTCGCGAAATCGGCATTGGTCTCATGTGCCGCGAACTCGAAGGCCAGCGGATAGGCTTCGGCCCAGCTCTTGGTCAACAGCTCGGCGATCGCACTCGCGAGCCGCTTCTGCAGGCGCTGCTCGGACGGCGTGAACTCGCCGCTCTTCGGAGCGAGGCCGTTGCCCGAGCCGCCATAGAAGGCGTCGACCATGTTGGTGACGAAAGCCGGCTCCATCGAGATCATCATCACGCCCTTGGCCGGACGGACACGGAAGAGGCTGAGGCTCATATATTCGGGCTGGTTGCGCTGCCATTCGTCGAAGCGGCGCGTTTCCAGCGGGCTGGCGTCGACCTTGGCGCGGGTCTGGGCGATGGGCTCGACCACGTCGCGCAGCCGCCGCGCAATGCGCTCGTTCATCCGGCCGAGATGGGCGAGCTTGGCGACCGGGCGATCGCCACGCAGGCCGAACGTGAAGGGCTCGACGAGCCGCGCCGAGGGGGCAGCAGGCTCATGCGCACCGGCAGCCTCGTCGAACGAGATGTCGCTGAGTTCATCCATCAGCGCGGCGACTTCATCGCCCGATAGACTGGATGCTGCGCGCGTCATGGAGTCAGCGAATGTCCCAAACCCGTTACACCGGTGATGCCGGCGGACTCGCTATGCCATGGAGTTGGTTAATGAAATGTGGTTGGAGAATGTTTTGTTCGGCCGCCAGCCGGGCGCAGGGGGCCACGCCGGCCGAAGCGCCAAACTACGCCGCGCCTTTCTTGCGAACCAGCTGATAGGCGTGCTGATACCATTTGCTGCCGGGATAATTGGCGCCCAGAACGGAGGCGGCGCGTTCGGCCTCGACCGGGACGCCCAGCTCGAGATAGCTTTCGGTCAGCCGCATCAGCGCCTCCGGGGCGTGGCTGGTCGTATCATATTGATCGACCACGGTGCGGAAACGGATCACCGAGGCGAGCCAATCGCCGCGGCGCTGATAGAATCGCCCGATTTCCATTTCCTTGCCCGCGAGATGGTCCTTGATCAGATCGACCTTCACCCGGGCGTCAGCGGCATAGCGCGTATCGGGATAGCGGCGAATCAGCTCGTTCATCGCATCCAGCGCCTGCTGCGTCAGCTTTTGGTCGCGCGTGACATCCTGGATCTGCTCATAATAATCGATCGCGATCAGATAGAGCGCATAGGGTGCGTCGCGGTTGCCCGGATGGATCGACACGAAGCGCTGCGCCGAGGCGATCGATTCGGTGTACTGGCGCGCCAGATAATAGGAGAAGGCGCTCATCAACTGCGCGCGGCGCGCCCAGACCGAATAGGGATGCTGGCGCTCCACCTCGTCGAACAGCGCGGCGGCGAGCTTGTATTGACGGCGGTCGAGCCGCTCCTTGGCCGCGTTGTAGAGCGTATCGACGTCTCGGGCGACATATTTGGTGTCACCCTTGTTCTTGCTGGTGGCGCAGCCTGCCAGTGGAACGAAGAGGGCGGCGGCGATCATCAGCGCGATCGGACGGGTGGCTTTACGCAGCATAGAGCCGCTTCTTACGGGGCAAATGCCACCGCCGCAATGGCCCGCAAGGCCGAACGGCGGATCGATCGAACCGACCGCCGCCGCGGCGCTCCTACAGCGGCATCAGCGCGGCGACGATCCAGCGATCCTCGCCACGCAGCACGTTCCAGGCACGCGCGCCCGCGCGGCTGTCCATCACCTCCACCCCGAAGCCGTACGCTTCGATCCCGTCGACAAAGGCGGGGGAGGGGCGGCGCATTGTGGAGCCTGTGCCCAGCAATAGGAACTCAGGGGGCGGATCGAGCGCCAGCAGATCTGCAAGGTCGGCGGCGCCGAGGGAATCGAGCGCGGGCGCATGCCAGTCGCGGGCCGCGACAGGGGTCAGCCAGAGCCCGCCCGCTACGACACGGTCTTCGATGCGGAACGCCGTCCCGGCGAAGCCGCGCACGACCGGCCCGCCGGGAGGGGCTTCCCGATCGAAGGAGACCATGGCCGTCAGCCCTTGGGGCCGACCCGCTCGGCGTCCGGACGGGCCTGCTTCGGCTTGGCGTCGAAGCGCTGGGGTTCGAGCCCCAGGGTGATTAGCAGCGAGGAGGAGACATAGACCGACGAGTAGGTGCCGACGATGATGCCGAGCAGCATCGCCGCCGCGAAGCCCCGCAGCACATGGCCGCCGAAAAGCAACAGCGCGCCGAGCGCGAGCATCACCGTCAGCGAGGTCATCACGGTGCGCGGCAGCGTTTCGTTGACCGAGAGATCGATCAGCGCCTTCATATCCATCTGCCGATATTTGCGCATATTCTCGCGGATGCGATCGTCGATCACCATCTTGTCGTTGATCGAATAGCCGATGATCGTCAGCACCGCTGCGACGATGTTGAGATCGAACTCCATCCGTGTGACCGCGAAGAAACCGAGCGTCATCAGCACGTCGTGGACGATCGCGACGAAGGTGGAGATGCCGAACTGCCATTCGTAACGCAGCCAGGAGAAGATCGCGATGCCGACGACCGCGAGCACAACCGCGAGCAGCCCGTTGCGGATCAGTTCGCCGGAAACCTTGCCCGAAACGGTGTCGTAGCGCGGGAAGGTCACACCCGGAAACTGTGCGCGCAGCGAGGCGGAGACCTTGTTGACCACCGCGTTGGTCGCGCCCTCGTCGCTGCTCGCCGGGGTGGGCAGGCGGATCGAGACGCTCTTGGGATCGCCGAACTGCTGGAGCGAGCCCTGGCCGACGCCGAGCCGGTCGACATTGGTGCGGACCTTGTCGAGCGAGGGGGGCGAGGGGAATTTGGCTTCGATCATCAGCCCGCCGACAAAGTCGACGCCGAGATTCAGTCCACGCGTCGCCACCGCCGCGACCGCCGCGACCGTAAGCAGCGCCGTGATGATGAAGGCAATGAAGCGGACCCGGACGAAGCCGATATTGGTGTTGTCGGGGACGAGTTTCAACAGGCGCATCTCAATGCTCCGTCGTCCCGGCGGAGGCCGGGGTCGTTTGAGATGCCGGGACCAGCAAGCCGCAGGAGCCGGTGGCGACCCCGGCCTCCGCCGGGGTGAAGAGGAGCGACCTCGTCTTCATATGTGCAGCGCGTGCGGCCGCGCGCGGCGGAGCCACAGGGCGACGAGCATGCGGGTGAAGACGACCGCTGTGAACACCGAGGTGGCGATGCCGATCAGCAGCACGACCGCGAAGCCCTTCACCTGGCCCGAGCCCAGCACGAACATGATCAGCCCGGCGATGGCGTGGGTGACGTTGGCCTCGAAGATCGTCCGGCTCGCTTCCTTATAGCCGAACTCGACGGCCTGGGTCGGCGCTCGCCCGCGCCGCAGCTCCTCGCGAATGCGTTCGTTGATCAGCACGTTGGCGTCGACCGCGGTGCCGATCGTCAGCACGAAGCCGGCGATGCCGGGCAGTGTCAGCGTCGCATTGAGCAGCGCCATCACCCCGAGGATGATGAAGATGTTAATCACCACCGCGAGATCCGCATAGAAACCGAAGCGGCCATAGCTGATCAGCATGAACACCACCACCGCGGCGGCGGCGATGACGCTGGCGAGCGTGCCTGCGCGGATCGAATCGGCGCCGAGATCGGGGCCGACGGTGCGCTCCTCGACCACTTTGAGCGCGACCGGCAGCTTGCCCGAGCGCAGCGCGATCGCAAGCTGGTTGGCGCTGTCGGTGGTGAAGCGGCCCGAGATCTGCGCTTGGCCGCCCAGGATCGGCTCGTTGATGTTGGGAGCCGACAACACCTTGCCGTCGAGAATCATCGCGAAGGGCTTGCCGACATTCTCCTGCGTCACACGGGCGAACTTGCGTCCGCCCTCGCTGTTGAAGGTGATCGACACGACGGGTTCGTTGGTCTGGCTGTTATAGCTCAGCTTGGCGTCGATCAGTTCGTCGCCGGTGAGTATTGCGCGCCGTTTGACCGCGATGAACGGCACCCCGCCGGGATTGTCGGCATAGGGCAGCGCCTCGCTGCCGACCGGCGCGCGGCCCTGCGCCACCTCGGCCGGGTCGGCGGTGAGATCGACGAGCTTGAACTCCAGCTTGGCGGTCTTGCCGATCAGCGCCTTGAGCGCCGCCGGATCCTGAAGACCGGGCACCTGTACCACGATCCGGTCACTGCCCTGCCGGATGATGGTCGGCTCCTTGGTGCCCATCTCGTCGATGCGCTTGCGGACCACTTCGGTCGCGACCTGCATCGCACTGTCGGTCGCCTGGGTCAGGCCCGCGTCGGTGGGCGTCATCACGATCCGGGTCGAATCGACCACCTGGACGTTCCAGTCGCGCTGCCCGGTCATGCCCGAGGGCTGGGTCAGGGTGCGCAGGCGTTCGACCGCCGGATCGACCTGCGCCCCGTCGCGGACGAAGAAGGACAGGCGGCCCCCGGTGGTGGAAATGTCGCCGATCGCAATAGGCGGATCAGCGCGCCGCATCTCGGTGCGGACCTGCTCTTCCATCTTGGCGATATTCTGCTTGGCAAGGTCCGCGGTGTCCGCTTCGAGCATCAGATGGCTGCCACCCGAGAGATCGAGCCCCAGATTGATGCGCGGCAGATTGGCGAGACCCCAGCGCTCCGCGCTGGCCTCGGGAATGAAGCTCGGCAGCGACAGCAACACGCCGATCGCCATCGAGAGGACGATCGACCAGACTTTCCAACGGGGGAAATCGAGCATCGCGAGCTCAGTCGTTGGCGGGCTTGCCCGAGGCCGCGGGGCGGACCTCGGCGATCGTGCCCTTGATCAGCTTGATGCGGACATTGGGGGCGATTTCGGCCTCGACCTCGTTCGCGTCGACCTTGGTCACCTTGGCGACGATGCCGCCCGCGGTGACGATCTGATCGTTCTTCTGGACCGCGTCGACCGCCTGGCGATGCTCCTTCATCTTCTTCTGCTGCGGGCGGATCATCAGGAAATAGAAGATCACGAAGATGAAAATCAGCGGCGCGAACTGCATCAGCATCGCGGCGCCGCCGCCAGCGGGCGCCGCGCCAGCGGCCTGGGCGTAAGCGGGAGAAGCGAACATCGGTCTAGGCATCCCGAAAAGAGGACGGGCCTTGTCCGGCCCGAAGTGGCGCGCGCCTATCACGTTCCGCATGGAAGGCGCAACCGGGCGCTTGCCAAGCGCCGAAGACCTGCCTAAAGCGCGCAGCCTTGGTCGGGGCGTAGCGCAGCCTGGTAGCGCATCAGACTGGGGGTCTGGGGGTCGCAGGTTCGAATCCTGTCGCCCCGACCAGCATGAAGACCGAACCCGTCCCCCAGCGGGTCCAGCCGATCGGTCGTCGTCGGCAGTGACCCGCGCCGCTTCGCCTGCGTCAGGGCGGAACGATCCTCGCCATGGTTAACATTTTGGTGATCTGGGCGCGTGCATATATGCGCCATGTCGTTTTCACTGCCGATCGCCGGATATTCGCGGGCGGGCGTCGCCCATGTCCGGCTGTTCATCGCGAAACAGCCGCCTGCGTTGCTGCCCTTCATCGGGTTGGTCCTTGTCGCGGCGTTGACCTCCGCGGCGCTGATCGTTTCGCTGATGATCGCAATGAACGCCAACGCCGCCGACGAAAAGCTGCGGATGGTGCGCAGCGCGCTCGCGCATGAGCAGGTGGCACTGGCCGCATCGACCATGGACTATGCCCGCTGGGACGACGCCGTAACGCACATCTACGGTGGCCTGGACCGAGCGTGGCTCGCGACCAATTTCCAGGGGACCATACCGCTTTATATCATCGATGGGCGCGGCAATACCCTCTATGCGGTGCGTCCCGACGGGCATTTTGCGGCCACGCTGGCGCAAGAGGCACCAGAGTTGCTCGCCAGCCTGGTCGGCAAGCTGCCGCGGCGGGCGGTCGAGGGAGCGGTGACGCTGCTCGGGCAACGGCACGGCGAGCTCGCGGTTTTTTCGGCTTCGGCGATCCTGCCGTTCACCAAGCAAGTCGCCATGCCGCGCGGAGATCTACGCTACGTCGTGCTGATCAAGCCGGTCGACCGGACCTTGCTGGCCGATTGGAGCCGGACCTTCCAGCTCCCGGCAATGCGCTGGTCGGCTGCGCAGGCGACCGCGCTTGGGGATGCCGAGGATAGGCTCGCGCTTCGTGACGGGACCAGGGAACTCGGGCATCTGGCTTGGCGGCATGTTTCGCCCGGCAAACGCGTCATGCACGATTGGCTGTGGCTGATCGTGCTTGCCGGGCTCGCTTTCTTCGCGCTTTCGGCAAAGATGATCCGCTCGGTGGTCGCGACCCAGCGCGCGCTGGAGGGCAAATCGCGCGATGCCGAGGAAAGCCTTGCGGGGCGGGAAGCGGCCCTCGCGGAGGCCCGCGCCGCCCGGGCGGCGGCCGAAGACGCGCTGGCGCAGGCCGAGGACGCCAACCGCCGCCTTCAGCTGGTGGCGCAGAAGGAAGCTGAAGAACAGGCGCAGCAGCGCCGGCAGCTCAGCGCAATCTCGCATGGTGTCGCCGACCGGCTGAACGCGTCGATCGGCACGCTGATCGAGCAACTCGCCACGAGCGCCGATGAGCTCGACCGCAGCGCGGCCGTCACGCTGTCGTCGGTCGAGACCCAGCAACGCGCGTCGGAACTCGCGCAGGCGCGCAGCGCGGCTTCGGCATCGGTCCTGCAGATGATCAAGGGCAATATCGAGGAACTCGAAAGCGCGACGCGTCACATCCACGAACAGTCGGAGCAAATGGCGCGCGCGATGCGCCTTGCCGATACCGAATCGGGCGCGGCAACCGACGCCAATGGCGACTTGCTCGATCAGATCGATTCGATCGCCGCGGCGGCGCGCCTGATCGAGGACATAGCAGCGCAATCCAACCTGCTGGCGCTCAACGCGACAATCGAGGCCGCGCGCGCCGGCGAGGCCGGCCGAGGCTTCGCGGTGGTCGCGAACGAGGTGAAGGGCCTGGCCTCGCAGACGCATCGGACCACCGCCGATATCCACGCTCGCGTGGCGGGGGTCGGATCCGCGGCGCGCGCCACCACCTCGCTGGTCGAATCGGTGCATGGGCTGCTGCAGAACCTAAACGTGACGATCACCAACACGGCGGGCGCGGTGGTTCAGCAGCAATCGACCGCGGCGGCGATTCTCAAGGCGAGCCAGCTCGTCGGCGAGCATGCGGGCGACACCCACGCATCGGTGGAAACGATCACCCGCTCGCTGGCCGCGGTGCGCGAGAGCGCCGATGGCACGCGTTCGATCAGCGCGCGGGTCCGCGACCATGCCGCGCGCCTCAACAGCGAACTCGACCGGATCGTCCAGCAGCTCCGCGTGGCCTGACGCCGCGCAGCGCGATAGCGCTCAGCGCTTCTTCCTGCCGAGGCGGCGGGCGTTTGCGGTCACCCCTGCGTGCAGGGGTGACCACCACGCCGTTGAGATTGCGATGGAACGTTCGACCAGGTCCAGCATCGCCAGCCCATCGTCGGCGAAAGCAAGGCCCAGCTTCTGAACGGGCGCTGCTCCGGTGCGTTTGGGAGCTGCCGCCAGCGCTTGCGCCGCCCCGGCGTGCGCCTGGCCGAAAGCCGCGGTCTTCTCGGGCAGGAAGCGGCTCATCTCGGCGAGCGGCATTTCCCCGTTTCCCGTCATGCCTGCCCCGATCATCATCATTCGCGTGCCGATCACGGCTTGCGAGGCCACCAGGGTTTCGGTCATTTGCCAGCCGAGCCGCCACGCATCCAAATTGGCCTGCAGCATACGGCTGCCGGCGGTCATCATGGGGTTCATGCTCATCTCCGGTCTCGCAGCGAACAACGCTCGCTCCACTCACATGTTACGGCGCAACGTGGCCATTGTTGAAAAGATGAGCAAGCCCTCGAACTGGTCATCCGCCGACAGCAGTCGGGAGCTGGGGAAGCGGCCGCGTCGGTGTATCGAAGCGCCCGTTCTCCCGCGGCTCAGACGATGCCGGCGCCGAGGCCGACCGGCTTTCGTTCCTGTGCCTTGCGCTCGCGCCAGCGGCTTGCGCGGTAGGCGGCGAGCACGTCGATTGCGCCGCCCGCCTCGACCCGCGCCTTGGCGAGGATCGGCGCAACGTCGATATTATAGGCGCGGCGCAGCGCCTGGAAGGCCATCATCGTGTCGTTGGCGGCCTGTGCCTCGTGCAGCGCCTCGCGCTCGACGAGCCACGCCCTCGCGAAGCTTCCCGTGATCGCCTCGGCCGAGGACAGCATCGACTCGATCGGATCGGTCACATTGTGCGACTGGTCGATCATGTAGCTCGGGCGAAACTCGTCGCGGGGGTTGAGTTCGGCCTCGACCAGTTCGTTGAAGACGAGGAACAGTTGGTGCGGGTTGATCGACCCCGAATCGAGATCATCGTCGCCATATTTGCTGTCGTTGAAATGAAACCCTCCGAGCTTGCCGAAGCGGTGGAGCCGCGCGACGATCTGCTCGATATTGGTGTTGGGCGCATGGTGGCCGAGGTCGACGAGGCACTTCGCCTTGGGGCCGAGCTCCTGCGCGGCGAGAATCGAGCTGCCCCAGTCCGAGATGACCGAGGAATAGAAGGCGGGCTCGAACATCTTGTGTTCGATCAGCATGCGCCAATCATCGGGCAGGGCGGCGTAGATCTCCGCAGCCGCCTCGATATAGCGGTCGAGGCTGCGAGCGAGATCCTGCTGGCCGGGGAAATTGGTGCCGTCGCCCACCCAAACCGTTAGATCGTTCGAGCCGAGCTGGCGCCCGATATCGATGCATTCGATGTTGTGAGCGACGGCCTGCGCGCGGATGGCTGCGTCGGTCGCCGAGAGCGATCCGGTGGAATAGCTGAGCGGCTGGCCGGGCTGATCCTGAAAAGTGTTGGAGTTCACCGCATCGAAGCCCAGGCCGAGGCTTTCGGCTTCCTCGCGGAGTCCCGAATAGTCGGACACTTTGTCCCACGGGAAATGCAGCGATACGCGCGGGGTGATCCGGCAGAGCTGGTTGACGACCGCGCAATCCTCGAGCTTCTCGTGAATGTTGGTGGGCTCGCCCGGGATCGGGAATTTGGCGAAGCGGGTGCCGCCCCGTCCCGCGCCCCACGATGGCACCGCGACGGAGAAATCGGCGACACGATCGCGGATCGCGTCGATCGCGATTCCGCGCCGCCCGAGCTGCCGGCCGAGGGCGGCATAATCCTCCTCGAGCGCCTCCATGTCGCGCGCGTTGGTCTCCGCGATGAACGCTTCGGAGAGCGGTAGGCTGGTCATCTTTTCTCTCCCGAACGGTTCAGCGCGTAAACGCCTGTGCGTTGCCGGCGTCGACGTTGATCATGTTGCCGGTCGATTTCGCCGACATGTCACTCGCGAGGAAATAGGCAGCCTCGGCGATGTCGGCGGGCAACACGTCGCGTTTCAGCATCGAGCGGTTGCGGTAATGCGCTTCGAGCTCGGCGCCGGAGTCGATACCATAGGCGCCGGCGCGTTCCTTCCGCCAGTCACCATCCCAGATTCGCGAGCCCTTGATCACCGCGTCGGGGTTCACCGTGTTGACGCGGATGCCGTCCGGCGCGCCCTCAAGTGCGAGACAGCGGGCGAGATGGTTGGCCGCGGCCTTGGCCGAGGCATAGGCGCTGGCGTTGGTCGCCGCGGCGACTGCATTCTTCGAGCCGATGAACACGATGCTCGAGCCGCCCTGATCCTTCATGCGCTTGAGCAGCGGCCAGGCGGCGCGGCAGGTAAGAAAATAGCCTTCTGCAAGCACGTCGTAGTTTTTCCGCCACAGCGCGATCGTGGTCTCCTCGATCGGCGCCGAAGAAGCGATGCCGGCGTTCGCGACGAGGATGTCGAGCCCGCCGAACGCGCGCGCGCAGGCGTCGAACGCGGCGAGCACCTGCGCCTCATCCGTGACGTCGCAGACGGCGGCGCGCACAACGTCCTGGCCGAACTGCCGGGCGAAGCCTTCGCGAACCTCTTCGACCGCTGCCGCGTCGCGATCGGCGAGCATGACGCACGCGCCATCCGCCATGAGCCTCGCCGCCGTGGCCGCTCCGATTCCGCCCGCGCCGCCGGTGACGAGCGCGATGCGGCCGACGAGCGGCTTGGGCGCAGGCATCCGCTGGAGCTTCGCTTCCTCGAGCAGCCAATATTCGATGTCGAAGGCTTCCTGTTCGTCGAGACCGATATAGCCGCCGATCGCCTCGGCGCCCCGCATCACGTTGATGGCGTTGCCATAGAATTCCCCCGCGAGACGCGCGGTGGTCTTGTCGGTCGCGAAGGTGATCCGCCCGACCCCGGGAACGAGTACGACGACCGGATTGGGATCGCGCATCGCCGGCGAGTTGGCGCGCCGGCAGCGCTCATAATAGGCGGTGTACATCTGCCTGTAGGCGTCGAGCTTCGCGGCCAGATAGGAATCGTCCTGCAGCTGCGCCGGATCAAGCGTAAGCGGCGCTATCTTGGTGCGCAGAAAATGATCGGGGCACGAGGTGCCGATGGCGGCAAGCCGTTCGAAATCGACCGAGCCGACGAACTCCAGCGCTTCCACGTCGTCCGACCAGTGGCCGAGCTTGCGGCGCGCGCCGGTCATAAGCCCGCGCAGCCGCGGCATGAGGTCGGCGGCGATGGCGGCGCGATCAGGGCGAGGCTCGATCCGCTGTCCGCCAAATGCGGGCTTCTCGGCGAGCTTGCCGTTCAAATAGTCGGCGGCGGCTGCAATCAGGCCGATTGTGTGCTCGTAGCAGGCCTTTGCGCTGTCGGCCCAGCAGATGATCCCGTGGCCGGCAAGCATCACGCCTTCGAGGCCGGGATTGGCGCGCACATAGTCGCGTAGCTGGACGCCGAGCGTATAGCCCGGCCGCTTCCACGGCAGCCAGCCGATCCGCCCGCCCCAGATGGCGCGGGTAGCGGCTTCCCCGCCCGAGGAGGCGGCGAGCGCTATGATCGCGTCCGGGTGGACATGATCGACATGCGCGAACGGCAGCAGCGAATGCAGCGGCGTGTCGATCGAAGCCGCGCGGCCGTTGAGGTTGAAGGTGCAGTGCGGCAGGTAGCCGACCATCTTGTCGTCGTCTTGCGGCCCCCCATAATGCTTTTCGAGCCCGAGCAGCTTGTCCTGGTAGAGCGTCGCGAAGCCGTCGAGCTTCATAGAGCCGATATCGCCGCCCGATCCCTTCACCCACAGCACTTCGACCTGCTCACCGGTCAGCGGATCGAGCTCGATCAGCTTTGCCGACGTGTTACCGCCACCGAAATTGGTGACGGTGAGGTCCGACCCGAGAAGGTTCGAACGGTACAGCAGCAGATCGGCCGGCGTTTTGGTGGCGGCGACGGCGTCGTCCCAACGGCTGATTGGGACGGCGAACGGAGTCGCGGCGGATATCGGGCTTTGCAGGTTCATGAGTGGCGCTTTACCGATTCTGCTTCCCCTAATCAATCGTCTTCTCTAATGAACGATCATATATGGTCATTATTGCGCATAGGAGAGAATGCTGACCGAAGGGCGTTTCATTGTCGTCGATATCGGCAAAACCCTCAGCAAGGTCACCTTGTGGTCGCGCGACGGCCGCATGCTGGACCGGAAGGTTCGTCGGAACGCATCGGTCACCGCCGAAGGGCTTCGCCGGCTGGACAGCGAGGGAATCGCTGCCTGGCTGATCGAGGCGCTGGCGAGTCACCGAGACCAGCCTGTCGAAGCGATCGTCCCGGTCGGCCACGGCGCCGGCGTAGTCGCTTTGAAGGGCGACCGCGTCGCCCTGCCTTCGCTCGATTACGAACAGGCCCTCCCGTCCGAACTGCTCCGCGCATATCGGACCGAGCGCGATGGCTTTGCCGTGACGGGCTCGCCCGCACTTCCCGACGGGCTCAACATCGGCAGCCAGCTCTACTGTCTCGACCGGCTCTATCCCGATGCGATGCGCGAAGCGGTATTGCTGCCATGGGCGCAATATTGGGCTTGGTTCCTGTCCGGGCAAGCGGCAAGCGAAATAACCAGCCTGGGCTGCCACAGTGATCTCTGGGCGCCGGGCCAAGCGCGCTTTTCGCCTCTTGCCGAGCGTATGGGTTGGGCTGCCCGTTTCGCGCCGTTGCGCGCCGCCGGAGACGTTATCGGCACGCTGCGGCCCGAGCTGGCCGCCGCGACCGGGTTATCCACAAGCACCCGCGTTCTCGTCGGCCTCCACGATTCGAATGCGGCGTTGCTCGCGGCCCGCGGCTTTGCCGCGATTGCTGAGCATGAGGCGACGGTGCTCTCGACCGGCACCTGGTTCATCGCGATGCGCCTGCCGGCCGAAGGCGCCGATCTGCCCGTCCTTCCCGAGGATCGCGATTGCCTGGTCAATATCGATGTCCGCGGCCATATGGTGCCTTCGGCGCGATTCATGGGGGGGCGTGAGATAGAAGCGGTAATCGGGATCGACACCCGCCGAGTCGATATCAAGCCCGACCAGCCGAAATTGCTGGCCGCAGTGTCGGACGTCGTGGACGCGCAGGCCATGCTGCTGCCGACCCTTGCTCCGGGCTGCGGGCCGTTTCCGAAGCAGCAGGCTCGTTGGCTCGCGCGGCCCGATAGCGAACATGGCCTGCGGGCGAGCATATGCCTTTATGCCGCGCTGGTCGCCGACGCAGCGCTCGACCTCGTCGGTTCGCGCGCGCGCCTGCTCGTCGAAGGGCGCTTCGCCGAAGCCGCTGTGTTCGTGCGTGCGCTGGCCGCGCTGCGGCCAGACAGCCATGTCTATATCGCTAATGCGCACAACGACGTCTCCTTCGGTGCGCTGCGACTGCTCGATCCGGCGCTTGCGCCCCAAGGCGAGCTGCAGCGCGTGGAGCCCATCGGGGTAAGCCTCGACGGCTACCGCGACCGGTGGCGGACAGAAGTGGGGAAACTGCGATGATCGTCGCCTCGACGCTCGATTTTCGCGAAGCGGCGCGACGCCGGCTCCCGCGCTTTCTTTTCGAATATATCGATGGCGGTTCCTATGCAGAACTCACGCTGCGCAGGAATGTCGAGGACCTTGGCGATATTGCACTCCGCCAGCGCGTGCTGCGCGATGTGTCGGCGCTCGACCTGACGACCGAGCTGTTCGGGCAAAAGCTCGCGCTGCCGGTGGCGCTCGCCCCGATCGGCCTCGCGGGGCTCAACGCGCGGCGCGGCGAGTGTCAGGCGGTGCGCGCCGCCGAGGCCGCGGGCGTGCCGTTCACGCTTTCGACGGTTTCCGCCTGCTCGCTCGGCGAGGTGGCCAGCGCCGCGAGCCGGCCCTTTTGGTTCCAGCTCTACATGATCCGCGACCGCGGGTTCATGCGCGAACTGCTCGCGCAGGCTCGCGAGGCGAACTGTTCGGCGCTGGTGTTCACGGTCGACATGCCCGTGCCCGGCAGCCGCTATCGCGACTATAAGACCGGGCTGGCGGGCGCCAGTGGGCTGAAGGGCGCGGCCGGGCGTCTGAGTCAGGCGATGGCGCGGCCGCGCTGGGCCTGGGATGTCGGGCTGCGCGGCCGGCCGCACAGCCTCGGCAACGTCGCGCCGGTGCTCCAGGGCCGCTCCGGAATCGAGGATTTCTTCGCCTGGATGCGGGACAATTTCGATCCCTCTATCGGCTGGCGCGACCTCGATTTCATTCGCTCCGAGTGGCGTGGACCGCTGATCATCAAGGGCCTGCTCGATCCCGAAGACGCCAGGGAAGCCGCCAAGCTGGGCGCCGACGGCATCGTCGTCTCCAATCACGGCGGACGGCAGCTCGATGGTGTGCCGTCGACCGCCAAGGCGCTTCCCGCGATCGTCGAGGCGGTGGGCGGCAGTCTGACCGTTCTGGTGGATGGCGGCGTTCGGTCGGGGCTGGATGTTGTGCGGATGCTGGCGCTCGGCGCGCGCGGCGTGTTGCTCGGGCGCGCCTGGGCCTATGCACTGGCGGCGCAGGGGCAGGCCGGCGTCACCAAGCTGCTCGCGCTGATCGAAGCCGAGATGCGCGTCGCCATGTCGCTCACCGGTGTGCGCACCATTTCCGACATCAACGACAATATTCTTGTGAGGACCTGAATCCGATGGCCGCAGCCGCCCCCCATTCCGACAATATGAGCAGCAAAGAGCATTGGCGCAACACGATCCTCGCCGGGCTCGCCAACTATATCGATGCGGGATCGATCGTATCGGGATCGGTGGCGCTCGCGCTGTGGAAGGAAGCCTATGGTCTGTCGGACAGCTTCATCGGCATGCTCGGCGCGTTTTCGGCCAATGCGATCTCGGCCGGCATAGGCGCGCTGGTCGGCGGCCGGTTGTGCGATATGTTCGGGCGCAAGAAAATCTACCAGTATGACATGCTGTTCTACGCGTTCGGCATGCTCTTCCTGATCTTCGCGGCTGCGCCATGGATGATCATTACCGGATTCGTGCTGGTCGGACTCGCGGTGGGCGCCGATATCCCCGCGAGCTGGTCGCTGATTGCCGAGCAGGCGCCCGACAAGCAGCGCGGCGCGCACTCGGGCGTCGCACAGATCCTCTGGTATCTCGGCCCGGTCGCGGTCCTGCTCGCGGCCTATTTTCTCCAGCCTTTTGGAATCGATGGCGTGCGCTGGTTGTTCATCCATCTGGCGGTGCTCGCGCTCGCGCTGACCTTCCTCCGTTCGCGGATGCGCGAGTCCGAGCGCTGGGAGGAAGCCGCAGCGGCGGGAGCGAAGCTGCCCAGCTGGTCGACGGTGCTTACGCCGCGCCATCTCGCCGCCATTCTCTATCTGGTCACCATGTATGGCATGTGGAACCTGTGGGCGGGATATAACGGCTTCTTCACACCCTATTTGATCGAGCAGAACCATCTGCCACAATGGGCTGCGACGGTGGTTCCGGCGAGCTACTTCTTCGTAGGAATGCTTTCGATCTATTTTATTTTCATGCGCCTGGCCGACAAGGTGAACCAGCGGCTGCTGTTCGGCGTCTCGGCGCTGATGCACGTATTCGGTATGGCGTTGCTCGCGGTCTTCGGGTTCAAGCTGGAGATCGTCGTCATCCACATCCTGATCATGGGAATTGCCGGAGGATTCGGCGCGCAGAGCTTCTTCCAGCTGTGGAGCGCCGAGCTGTTTCCGACCGCGATCCGATCGACCGCGCAGGGCTTCGCTTTCGCAATCGTGCGGATTGGTCTTGGCGTCTGGAGCCTCGCGGTGCCTGCGCTCGCGGCGAATAATTTCACCGCGCTCGCCTGGATATTGACCGGTTTTCTCGCCATAAGCGGTATCGTCGGGGCGCTCTGGGCACCGCGAAACGAAGGCAAGACGCTCGAACAGCTCGACGCCGAGCGTCAAGGCGCCGGCGTCGCGGAAAGGGAATATGCACGCGACCGAACGTGAGCAGCTGATCATCGCGGCGATCGAGCCGACCGGCTTCATCAGCTACCGCGACCTCGAGGCGCAGCTCGATGCCTCGCCCGCCACGATCCGGCGCGACCTTTCACGCCTCGAGGAGCAAGGGCGTATCATCCGCGTGCACGGTGGCGCCAAGCTCGTCGGCGTGTCGGGCGCGCATAACAATCAACCCTTCCGCCTGTCGGGTACACCCTTCGCCCAGGCGATTACGCAGAATCTCGCGCGCAAGCAGGCGATCGGCCGCGCCGCCGCGGCGCTGTGCGAACGGGGCGAGGGCATCATGATCGACGGCGGCACGACGACGCTGCAGATGTGCCCGCATCTCGAGGGTCTCGATCTTCAGGTGCTGACCAATTCGCTGCACATCGTCAATGCGTTGCTTCCCCAGGCGGGAACGCGCATCCTGCTGCCTTCGGGCTCGTTGTTTCGCGAGCAGAATATCATCCTTGCGCCGGCGGGCGAGGACTCGATGCCTCGATTCCACGCCCCCAAGCTGTTCATGGGCGCCGCCGCGGTCGGACCCCAGGGCGTCATGCAGCAGGATGTGATCCTGGTCGCAGCCGAACGCCGCCTGATCGACCGCGCCGAGCGGCTGATCCTTCTTCTCGACAGTTCCAAATTCCTCGTGTCTTCGGGGGCGATCGTCTGCGGGCTCGACGAACTTGATGTCGTGATCACCGATGACGGCATCAGCCAGCCCATGGCGGCCGCTTTGACCGCTGCAGGCGTCGATCTGATCATCGCCAGGTAGCGGGTCCCCCCGGAGCAGGGGCACCTGGGGATGCAGGATCTCCTTTCACCCAAGTCGCAGGCGCCAGCTGCCGCCGTCGGTCGGCAGCGGACCATCCGTCGATGATACGCATCATGATCCCGACGCGGCGGCCCCCAGCTTGTCGAGCAGCCATATCAGCCCGGCGTCAGCCATGGCGGAACGCGGCACGAAGGCGGTCAGCCGGAATTCACCAAGCGGCAACGGCGGCTCCGCAATGGCCATTCCCGGGCCTCGTGCGAATCGTTCGGCGAAACCTCTCGGCACGGCGCAGATCAGCTCGGTCTCGCCAACGAAGGCGGAGGCGAACATGAAGTTCGGCACCGTCAGCGCCACGCGCCTTGCCAGGCCGTGGCGCGCGAGAAGGGTGTCGACGAAGCCATGCGGATCGCCACTGTGCGACACGACAAGATGACTGCTTTCGCAATAGGCCTCGATAGTCGGACGGGCGAGGAAGGGATGCTCCTCCCGCAGGACCAGTACGAAATCATCCTGGTAGAGCACACGGCGTTCGAAACGCAGCGGCCCCTCGTCGGAAGGTATGATTGCGATGTCGAGGGCGCGGGTCTCGAGTTCGCGGAACGCATCGCGCCAGGCCCTCCCAGCTTCCTCGTCGGCGAGCGGCAACAATTGGCGGATGCCGAGGTCGAGCCCAGGCGCATCGCCCGCGATGTCAGCCAACAAACGGTGCAGGAAGACCGCGGAAACCCCATCGGGCGCGCCGATCACCATACGTCGCCGCGTTGTCGCGGGATCGAAGGGCTCGGCGCGGGCAATGACCAAACGAACCTGGCGCAGTGCTTCGTCGACGCAGGGCGCAAGCACTTCGGCGCGCTCGGTCGGCACGACGCCCCTGGGTGTCTTCAGGAACAGCGGGTCGTTCAGCAAGCGACGCAGCCGCCCCAGCCCATGGCTAACCGCTGACGTGGACAGGTTCAGCCGCGCCGCCGCACGACCCACATGGCGCTCGGCGAAGACTGCTTCGAACAGCACCAGCAAGTTGAGGTCGGCGCGAGACAGATCAATTTCATGCAGCATATTGGTGAAATCATATCATTTCATTCATGATCATGACAGTGGCATTACCCTTTGCCGAGGCGATCGCGCCCACCACTTTCAAGCATTAGGACTCTGACATGATATCCCCCATTGGCCTGAGCCTGCTGGCGGCGATCGCGCCTCCGCCCGTCGCCGGAAATGCTTCCGTTTCCGCCAGGGGCGAAGCGCGAGAGATCGAGGCGGTCGCCGCTCAGGCTGCCGAAGCCCATGCGCATCTGATGCGCGGCGACATCGCCGCCTATCGCCAGACGGTCCAAACCGCTCCGGACTTCATTCTCATGGACCCCTTCGGCGGCGCTCCCACCGGTAATCCCAAGTCCGACGAACATTGGGAGCGGATCGGTCGCTATTTTCGGGAAGGGCGCGACGCCCGCTTCGACCTGATCGCCTCTTACCAATCGAATGACATGATCGTTCTCGTGGCGAATGAATATGCGCATGTCGCGATAGGCTCGCTGCCCGCGCAAGATTGGGCGCTACGCGTAACGCTCGTCTTCCGGCGCGACGAGAACCGCTGGCTTCTGGCGCATCGCCATGCCGATCCGCTGGCGCCGGGCATCAGTTTGGGGGAAGCTGCTTGGATCACGCTTGGCGGCGGAGCGGCAAAACCGGTTCCGGGAGGCGGTCAGTGACGGGGGTCCAGGCTTTGGCGGTTGCCTCCTTCGCGGTCGCCATCTGGTCAATGGCGCAGCTCTGGTTCGCGCAACTCGTTATCTATCCGCTGTTCGCGGCGGTCGGGGCCGGCGACTATATCGCCTATCATCGATCCTATTCGCGCCGGATACCGTTGCCGGTCATCCTGCCGGGCTTTGCGAGCTTCCTAGTGCCGCTGCTGCTGGCAGGGCTGGGCCCGCCAGCGCCGTACTTGGTCACGGCCGTCAACATCACCTGCGGGCTGGTCGGACTGGTGGTCACCGTGGCGTTCGAGATTCCACGGCATGCCCGACTGGAGAAGCATGGGCGCGACGACACCGTGATCGCCGAACTCGTCCGGTTCAACTGGCCTCGCACGCTCGCTATGACGGGTGCGGCAGGATGTTGCCTGGTCATACTCGTCAAAGCCTGGGGATGAACGTCATGAAATGTCTGTCGCTGATCCCGGTCAGCGGCGCCAGTCAGCGCCGCCAGTCAGCGCCTCTGTCATGATATGGAGGCTATTAAACAGCGGAATAAGTTTACGCGATTTGGCCGCCCGGCGGCACCATGTCTTTCGCCATGAGGGCCAGACGTTGGAGGAGGCCCAGAGCCGCCGCCGCGCATGTCGCAGACGAGCACCGAGATCGTTCAAAACGCGCCCCGCGCACGGTTCATAGCGCCACCTCGAGGACTATTGGCACCCTCAATCGATCGGGCTAGCGTTGGTCCCGCGCCATCGCTCTGCATCTCATCGCCGAACGATGGTCCGCAGTTTGGTATCCGGGAGCTGGACATGTACGAGATCCACGTAGACATGGGCCAGAGACTTATCCACGATAAGCTGGCTGGGTTCTGGGACTTGGCCACCGCCGAACGATTTTCGAGGGACTTCAACGCCGCAATCGAAAAGGTGGCGGCCGCTGGTCCCGGTTGGAAGATATTGGCCGATTATCGAAAGATGGAAGTTCAGTCGCCTGAAGTTATTGCGCTCCTTTCCAAGGTTGCCGCTCATGCGGAAGCGAACGGCCTCGCCAAGGCAGCGATCTTTATGCCCGGTGCTCTGAACAGCATGCAAATCAAGCGCATGGGGCCAGCCGATAAGTTTCGGACATTCGCTTCGGAAGCTGAAGCCCGCGCCTGGCTGAGGGAATGAAGCGGGTATTGTCCAACGCGCGGTGGTCGCACCAAGAGCCCATCGCTCTATGATCGCCTTCTGACCCACCCACAACTCACCAGCCCGACACGCTGGCAGAGAACTTCCTCGCCTTGGTACAACTCGCTTCGATCAGGCTGTGACTTCGCGCCAATGAGTCTACGGTTCCTTAGGAAGCTCGCCGTCCCGCGTCACTGCGCGGCGACCACGCAGTGTTGCGACCGTCCTACGGAGCTGGTAACGGCACCCTCGGGCGGCCTTCGCCACTGTAGCCGATCGTTTTTGTTGGGAAAATTGGCGCGCCCGGAACGATTCGAACGTCCGACCCTCAGATTCGTAGTCTGATGCTCTATCCAGCTGAGCTACGGGCGCGTTGTGGGGGGCTACCTAGTCGGGGACGGGGATCGGTGCAAGCCCGTTGCGCAGATTTTATCGGCGGCCTAGACCCGCGCGATGATGAGCCGCCTTTCCGCCGTCGCGCTGCTGGCCCTTTCGACGCTGGCCGGCTGCGCGGGCACGACCCAGGGTTATCCGTCGCTCGCGCCGCGGCCGATCGAGCGCGAGGTAATGCGCGCCGACGTCGCGCCGGCGACCGCCGCGGTCGAGCCGCCGCCGCTGCCCCCGTCGGCCGAGGTCGCCCAGATCGTCGCGAGCGCGCAGGCCGCCGACGCCGCCTTCCGCACCGCGCTCGACAAGGCGCGTCCGCAGATCGAAGCGGCGCGCGGCGCGGCCGAGGGCAGCGAGCAGTGGGTCGCGGCGCAGCAGGCCTATAGCGCGGCCGACGCTGCGCGCGCGCCTGTCGGCGATGCGCTGGCCGAGCTCGATCGCCGCCGTCAGGCCGCGGTGGAGGCCGGGAAGGGCGACGAGGCGACCGCGCTGGCCGGCGCCGCGCTCGAAATCCAGGCGCTCGACGAGGCCGAACGTGCGCTGCTCGCTGGGCTGATGCCCGCTTGAGCGCGTCACGCTCGCCGGCATCGGAGCCCTCGCTGCCCGCGCCTCCGCTCGCCGCGCGGCGAGCCTATCGTTACAGCCGCCACGGCCAGAGCATCGAGGATCCCTATTTCTGGCTGAAGGACCAGAAATATCCGGTGATCGACGACCCCGACATCCTCGCCTATCTGCACGAGGAGAACGCCTATTTCGAGGCGGCGATGCGGCCGCATGCGGCGCTGGTCGAGACGCTGTTCGAGGAGATGAAAGGGCGCATCAAGGAGGACGACGCGAGCGTCCCCTACCGCGATGGAGACTGGCTTTACTGGTGGGCGTTCAAGCCCGGCGGGCAATATCGGATCTGGTATCGCCGGCCGGCGGCGGGCGGCGCGGAGGAGATCCTGCTCGACGAGCCTGCCGAAGCGGCGGCGGCCGGCTATTTCCGGCTGCAGGTGCTCAGCGTCAGCCCCGACGGCCGCCTCGCCGCCTGGTCGGCGGACACCAGCGGCGCCGAGCGCTTCGTCCTCAAGATCCGTGATCTCGCCAGCGGCGCCGATATCGAGACGGTGAGCCTGGTCACCAACGGGGCGGTGGCGTGGGGAAGCGATTCGAGCAGCCTCGTCTATACCGAGGTGAACGAACATTGGCGGACCTACCGCGCGCGCCTGCACCGGCTGGGCAGCGATCCGGCCACCGATCCCACGCTCTATGAGGAGACCGAGGAGCTCGGCTTCAACGTCGCGGTGGGCAAGACCCGCGACGAGCGCTGGATCCTGATCGCGACCGGCGACAACCAGACGAGCGAGGTGCGCTTCGTCCCCGCCGACGATCCTGGGGCCGAGCCGCGGCTGATCAGCCCGCGGCAGACCAAGCGCGAATATTCGGTCGACGGCGCGCAGGGCGCGCTGTGGATCCTGACCAACGACGACCATGTGAACTTCCGCGTCGCGCGCGCCGATCCGGCCGATCCGGGCCGCTGGGAAACGGTGATCGCCGGATCGGACAGCGTCTATATCCGCGGGCTGAGCAGCTTCGCGCGGCATCTCGTGCTCAGCGAGCGCGTCGACGGCCTCGATCAGATCCGGCTGCGCGATTATGACGGCGGCGAGCATCGCATCCTCTTCCCCGAGGCGAGCTATACCGCCGGGCTCGGCAGCAATGCCGAATATGATCCCCCCGCCTATCGGCTCCAATATGCGTCGATGGTTACCCCGCAGACCGTGTTCGACTATGATCCGGACGCGCGCAGCCTGACCACGCTCAAGGTGCAGGAGATCCCGTCGGGCTATGATCCGTCGCTCTACGCGACCGAACGGCTGATGGCGCCCGCGCGCGACGGCAGGATGATCCCGGTGTCGGTGCTCTATCGCAAGGGCTTTCCCCGCGACGGCTCGGGCAAGCTCTTCCTCTACGCCTATGGCGCCTATGGCCATGCGATCCCGCCGGGCTTCTCGACCGTGCGGTTGTCGATGGTCGATCGCGGCTGGGCCTATGCGATCGCACATATCCGCGGCGGCGACGATCTGGGCCATGACTGGTATCTCCAGGGCAAGGCCGAGCGGCGCTGGAACACCTTCCATGATTTCAGCGACGCGGCCAAGGGGCTGATCGCGGCGGGGCTCACCCGTCCGGGCAACATCGCGATCAATGGCGGCTCGGCCGGCGGCGAACTGATGGGCGTCGTCGCAAACACCGATCCCGATCTGTGGGGCGCGGTGGTCGCCGACGTGCCTTTCGTCGACGTGCTCAACACGATGCTCGACGAAAGCCTGCCGCTCACGCCGGGCGAATGGCCCGAATGGGGCAATCCGATCACCGACCCGGCGGCGTTCGAGCTGATCCGCAGCTACAGCCCCTATGACAATGTCGAGGCCAAGCCTTATCCTCCGATGCTGATCACCGGCGGTCTCAACGATCCGCGCGTCACCTACTGGGAGCCCGCCAAATGGGCGGCCAGGCTGCGCGCCACCAAGACCGACGACAATCTGCTGCTGCTCAAGATCAACATGGGCGCGGGCCATGGCGGCAAATCGGGCCGCTATGATTCGCTCAAGGAAGATGCCGAGGCCTATGCCTTCGTGCTGACGCAGCTCCCCTGAACCCTCTCGCCGCTGGGGGAGAGGGTTCAGGTGGTGTCACCGCTAACGATTGCCACCGACGAAATCGCCGAGCCCGCCGAGGATCGATCCTTCGCCGCGATTCTGGCCGCCGCGGCTGCCCGCTGCGGCGAGCATCCGCCCTGCGAGGCGGGAGAAGGGTAGCGACTGGATCCAGGCCTTGCCGGGGCCGCGCAGCCGCGCGAAGAACAGGCCTTCGCCGCCGAACAGAACGCTCTTCACCCCGCCGGCGGTGACCAGATCGAAATCCACGCTCGCGGTGAGCGCCGCGAGGCAGCCGGTGTCGACATGGAGTTCCTCGCCCGGGCCCAGCTCGCGTTCGACGACGGTGCCGCCCATCTGCACGAACACCCATCCGTCGCCTTCGAGCTTCTGCATGATGAAGCCTTCACCGCCGAACAGCCCGGTCATGACGCGCTGCTGGAAATGCACCCCGATCGACACGCCCTTGGCCGCGGCGAGAAAGCTGTCCTTCTGGCAGATCAGCCGGCCGCCAACGGTATCGAGGCGGATCGGCAGGATCGCGCCCGGCGTCGGCGAGGCGAAGGCGACGCGCGCCTTGCCCTGGCCATTGTGGGTGAAGACGGTGGTGAACAGGCTCTCGCCGGTGATCAGCCGCTTGCCGGCCCCGAGCAACTTGCCCATGAAGCCGCCATCCGCGCCGCCGCTGCCGTCGCCGAATACCGTCGTCATGCCGACGCTCGCGTCCTTCCAGACGAGCGCGCCCGCCTCGGCGACCGCGCTTTCGCCGGGATCGAGCTCGATCTCGAGGAATTGCAGTTCCTGGCCCTTGATCTCGAAATCGATATCGTCGGCGACGCCGGCGCGGCGGTGGTGCGTCCAGGGGCTGTGGTCGGGCATGGGAACTCCTGCTGTAATCGTGACTGTCGAATCTGGCGCGCGATTGCGGCAATGCCGTGAATCAATCGCGCGCGGCGCGCAATGCCGCTCCCGCCGCAAAGGGCGTCGTCGCGGTCAGCACCAGCGCGGTCGCGGCGAGCAGCTTGAGCGCGCCCATGCCCTCGGCGCCGAGCGCCCCCGCGCCGAAGATCAGCAGCGGCACCGCGAGCGGCAGCATGATCAGCCCGGCCAGCGCCCCCGCGCCGCGCAGGCCGAGGGTGAGCGCGCTGGTCAGCACGCCGAGCGCCGCGAGCGCGGGGGTGCCGATCGCCAGCCCGAGCGCAAGGCGAAGCAGCACCGCGCCGTCGAGCCGGAGCAGGGCGGCCGCGGGCAGCGCCGCGAGCAGCAGCGGCGGGCCGAAGCCCAGCCAGTGCGCGGCGATCTTGGCGGCGGCGACGCCCTCGTCGGAAAGGCCGCGCACGGCATAATGATCGAGCACGCCCGCCTCGGCGTCGGGGCCGAGCAGCCGATCGACGGGCAGCAGCGCGGCGAGCAGCGCCGCCATCCACAGCGCGCCGCCGCCGACCCGCGCGAGCAGCGCGCCATCGGGCCCGACCGCGAAGGGAAACAGCGTCGCGACGAGCAGGAAGAAGATCAGCGGCAGTATCGCGCCGCCGCCCTGATAGGCGAGCCGGACGTCGCGCAGGATGATCGCCCCCCAGCGGCTCATGCGGACGTCCCGAGCGCGATCGCGGCGGCGCCGGGCAGGGCGAGCGGCTGGTGCGTCGCGGCGAGGACGATCCCGCCGCCCGCGCGGTGGGCCGCCATCGCCGCGGCGAGGCGATCGAGCGCGGCGGCGTCGAGGCCGTTGCCGGGTTCGTCGAGCAGCCAGACCGCGGCCTTGCCCGCGATCACGCGCGCCAGCGCGGCGCGCCTGCGCTGCCCGGTCGACAGCATCCGCACCGGCACCGGCGCGAGGCCCGCAATCCCCATCGCGTCGAGCGCCGCCCCGACATCGGCGGCGCCGACCCCGTCGAGCCGCGCCCAGAACCGCAGCGCGCGATCGAGCGTCAGCCGTGGATCGAGCGCCGCCGCCTCGCCGCAGAAGGCGATCCCGCCGTCGCGCGCCACATGCCCGGCGGCGGGGGTGAGCAGGCCCGCGGCGATCCGCATCAGGCTCGATTTGCCGGCGCCGTTGGGGCCGGTCAGCAGCGCCGCCTCGCCCGGCACGAGCGCGAAGCTCATCTCCTCGAACAGCAGCCGGTCGCCGCGCAGGCAGGCGACCCGTTCGAACGCGAGCCGTGCGGCCATCAGCCCGCCAGATCCTCGAGCCGGTGCATGTCGTCGTCCGACAGGCCGAAATGATGGCCGATCTCGTGGATCACGACATGCGCGACCAGCGCCTCGAGCGCCACCCCGGTCTCGACCCACTCGTCGAGGATCGCGCGGCGATAGAGGTGGATCATGTCGGGCATCGTCCCCGAATGGTCGACCGATTTCGATCCGACCGACAGGCCGGTGTAGAGGCCGGTGAGCTCGAACGGGTTTTCGATCCCCATCTCGTCGAGCGTCGCGTCGTCGGCGAATTCCTCGATCCTGAGGAGGACATCGCCGAGATGGCGGGCGAATTCCGCGGGCAGCCTGGCGATCGTCGCGCGCGCGATCGCCTCGATCCGTTCCGCGCCGGGCGGTATGGTTTGACCTTCGCTCATCACCCGCGACATAGAGGGCGGAGCCGGATCACGCCAGCAAGAGGATGCGCCCCATGCCGATCGAAGCCCTGTCCGAGGAGGAGCGCGCCGACGCGCTCGATGGCCTGTCCGACTGGGACTATGACGAGGGCCGCGACGCGATCAGCCGCCGCTTCACCTTTCCCGACTTTTCCGCCGCCTTCGCCTTCATGACGCGGGTCGCGCTCTATGCCGAGAAGCACGACCATCATCCTGAATGGTCGAACGTGTGGAACCGGGTCGATATCCTGCTGACGACGCACGACGCGGGGGGGCTGTCGCACCGCGATATCGCCATGGCCGAGGCGATCGAGGCGCTGGTGGATTAGGTGGAGAAATGACAAAAGGGTGAGGAGCCGACCGCTTGGGCTTATGCCCGCATCAAGTCCGTTGCGCCCCAGCTGCCATCCCTCGTCGTCATCCCGGACTTGATCCAGGATCCCGCTTTTCCGTTTCCGGCCTCCGCAGATGCGGGCCCCGAAGGCGACGGCTCTGGCTGATGGATGCGGACGGAAGTGCGTTGCAGACATTCGCACCCTGTGGTTCATCATGAGGATGAGAAAGGTCAATCGGCGAGATCTAGTCGGCCTGTTGCCTCCGGTGGCTGCGGCGATAGCTGCCGCGCTTTGGTGGGCGAGAGAAAGTGGAAGCTGGGGGGCGGGGGCATTTGTCGCGCTTTGGCTGGGCGGCGGCACGTTTTGGATTTGGGCGCGGCGCGTCAAAACCCATCCTAACGAAACTTGGCCTCGCTGACCCAAATAGCATGGGGAACGATGGCCGCTGACCACCAATCCAGCCGTTCAAATCGATGAGCTCAAAGCCCAGCTAATCCCGCCGCCACCGCGCGAAGATCGCGGTCGGCAGCAATAGCCCGCGGGCCTCCTCGCGCACGGCCATCTCGCCCACCTCGACGGCGCCGCCGAGATCGGCCATCGCCTGCGCCAGCAGTTCGCCGATCGCGAGCGCGGACATGCGGATCGCATAGACGGTGAGGACGAGGAACTTCGACTTCTCGTCGAGCAGCGCGCGGCAGTCGGCGATCAGGCCGGGCAGATGCTCTTCGAGCCGCCAGGTCTCACCATTGGGGCCGCGGCCGAACTTCGGCGGGTCGAGGAAGATGCCGTCATAGCGCCGGCCGCGGCGGACCTCGCGCGCGGCGAACTTCGCGGCGTCGTCGACCATCCAGCGGATCGGGCGGTCGGCCATGTCGCTGAGGAAGGCGTTGGCCTTGGCCGCGTCGACCGATTTCTTCGAGGCGTCGACATGCGTGAGCTTGCCCCCCTTTGCGGCAAGCGCGAGCGTGCCGACCCCGGTATAGCCGAACAGGTTCATCACCTCGTCGCCTTCGGCGGTGCGCTCGCGCATCCAGCTCCATTGCGGCGCCATGTCGGGGAAGAAGGCGAGATGGCGGAAGGGGGTGTTCTGCGCGGTAAAGCGGACCTCCTCCCAGCGCATGTGCCAGCCGCCACGCGGAACGTCGCGCGAGAGATGCCACTTGCCGCCGCCATCCTCGTCCGATGCGCCGATGAAATCGCCGTCGGCTTCCCAACTGGACGATGCGGGCGCCCACATCGCCTGAGGCTCGGGGCGGATGAAGCGGAAGCGGCCATAGCGTTCGAGCTTGCGGCCATCGCCCGAGTCGACCAGGCCGTAATCGTCCCACGGTTCGGCGACGAGGGTGAGAAGGTTCATCGTCGGGGCTTGCAGACCGCCGCCCGGGACTTGATCCGGGGCCTTGCTGCCCTTCTACCGGTCGCCTTGCCGCTTGGAGAAAAGGAAGAAGCGGGATCCCGACGTAAAGCCGGGACGACGAAGCGTGCGAAACTCACGCCGCCGCCTTGAGCGCCGGTCCCACCGTTGCCAGCGTCTCGCGGCCCTCGAGCAAACGCGAACCTGCTGCGCGGACCTGATCGAGCGTGCAGGCCTCGATGCGATCGATGATCGTCGCGGCGTCGATGGGGCCGCCATGGACCAAGGTCTGGAAACCGAGCCGGTCGGCGCGGCTCTGGACCGACTCGAGCGTCATCAAAATGGTCGCGCGGATCTGCGCCTTGGCGCGCGCGAGTTCCTCCGGGGTGAGCGATGCGGCCACGGCGCGCAGGATATCGCGCGACAGATCGGCGGCATGCTGCGCCTCGCGGCGTGCCGTCGCCAGGTAGACGGTGAGCATGCCGGTGTCGCGCCATGCGGCGACGGAGCTGCCCACCGAATAAGCGAGGCCGCGATCCTCGCGCACCGCCTGGAACAGCCGCGACGAACTGCCTTCGCCCGCGGCCTGGCTGAACAGCATCAGCGGATAATAATCGGCGTCGAAATAACCGACGCCCTCATAACCGAACAGGATATGCGCCGATTCGAGCCTCCGCCGCTCGATGAACACGCCGCCTTCGTAGACGGCGAGTTCGGCCACCGGCCGCGGCGCGGGCTCCATGTCGCCGAAACGCGCCTCGGCGAGCGCTACCAGCTCGTCGATGTCGATCTTGCCGGCCGCCGCGAGCACCATGCCTTGCGGCCGATAATGTTTGCGCGTCCAGCTCTGGAGATCGGCCACCGAAATCGCCGCGATCGTCTCCTCGGTGCCGAGCACCGGGCGGCCGAAGGGCTGGCCCGGCCATGCAGTCGAATGGAAATGATCGTTGATGATGTCGTCGGGGAGGTCGCGTGCCTCACCCAGCTCCTGGAGCACGACATCCTTTTCGCGGGCCAGGTCGCCGCGGTCGAAATGCGGCTTGCGGATCAGATCGCCGATCAGCTCGATGCCGAGCCCGAGATGCTCGCCCAGCAACCGCGCCTGGAAGGCGGTCTGGTCGCGCGAGGTAAAGGCGTTGAGATAGCCGCCGACATTCTCGACCGCTTCGGAAATTTCGCGCGCGGTGCGTCCGCCCGCTCCCTTGAACACCATATGTTCGAACAGATGGGCGAGGCCGTTGCTGCGTGCCTCCTCGTGCCGCGCGCCGCAATCGACATGCAGCCCAACGGCGATTGTCTCGACCCCGGGCATGGGCTCGGCCGCGACGGTGAAGCCGTTGGCTAGCCGGTGAATGCGCGGTCCCGACATCGTCGTCAGGCCGTGGCCACGGTCTGTTCGGCGACGAACGCCTCGATCGCGCCGATCTCCGCGGGCAGCACGGCAAAGCGCTCCTCGCGCTCGAACAGTTGGCCGATCCGGCTTGGCACGCTCGGCCGGACGCCGGTCGCGCGTTCGACCGCGTCGCGGAACTTGGCCGGATGCGCCGTGGCCAGCGTCACGATCGGGATGGCCCGATCGAGCGGCACGTCCTGCGCCGCGGCGAGACCGATCGCGCTGTGCGGGTCGATTGTCTCGCCCGCGCGGTCATGCGCCCAGCGCATCGCGAGCTGCATCCGGTCGGCGTCGACACGGGCGCTGGAGAACAGGGTGCCGGCCTGGTCGCGCATCGACGGGGGCAGGTCGAAGCGTTTGGTCGCCTCGAACCCTTTCATCGCCGCCGCGAGCGCCGCGCCGTCGCGGCCGTGCAGATCGAACAACAGCCGCTCGAAATTGGAACTGACCTGGATGTCCATCGAGGGCGCCGCGGTAGGCGTGACCGTGCCGACCGAATAATCGCCCGAAGACAGCGCGCGGTGCAGGATGTCGTTGACGTTGGTGGCGACGATCAGCCGCGCCACCGGCAGCCCCATTCTCGCCGCCACATAGCCCGCGAAGACGTCGCCGAAATTGCCGGTGGGCACCGAAAAGGCGACCGGACGATCGGGCGCGCCGAGCTGCACCGCCGCGTAGAAATAATAGACGATCTGGGCCATCAGCCGCGCCCAGTTGATCGAGTTCACCGCCGACAGGTTGAACCGGCCCGCGAAATCGGAATCGGCGAACATGGCTTTCACGAGCGCTTGGGCATCGTCGAAGCTGCCCTCGATCGCGATGTTGTGGACGTTCGGCGCGAGCACGGTGGTCATCTGCCGCCGTTGCACGTCGGACACCCGCCCCTTCGGGTGGAGCATGAAGATGTCGACCTTGGCGCGGCCGGCCAGGGCGTCGATGGCGGCGGAGCCGGTGTCGCCGCTGGTGGCGCCGATCACGGTGACATGGGTATCGCGGTTCGCCAGGAAGCGCTCGAACAGCAGCCCGAGCAGCTGGAGCGCGACGTCCTTGAAAGCGAGCGTGGGGCCGTGGAAGAGCTCGAGCAACCATTGGCGCTCGTCGAGCTGCTTGAGCGGGACCACCGCTGCGTGCGCAAAGCGGCCATAAGCGGCTTCGCACATGGTTTTCAGCGCCGCATCGTCGAGCGCGCCCGCGACGAATGGCCGCATCACTGCGACCGCGGTATCCACATAGGACAGCCCGCGCAGCGCCGCGATTTCGGTCTTGCTGAAGCTGGGCCACTGCTCGGGCACGTATAGGCCGCCGTCGGAGGCGAGCCCCGCCAGCGTCACATCTTCGAATCCCAGGTGGGGCGCGCTGCCCCTGGTGCTGACATATTGCATGACCGGCGGCCCTTAGCCGGACGCGCCCGGCACGGCAAGAAAATCAGCCTCCAGGATGGTTTGGTCTGAACCGAAGGAACCGGCGCGGCGCCATGGCGTTCCCCGATCACGCGATTCTTCCCGTTGCCCGGATTCACCAAAAGGAGTCGATCATGTCGATCCACCGGATGATCGCTGCGCATCCCGACGTCGCCGGAAACCTCAACGACGTGCTGGCGACGGCGGCGCGACATGCGATGTTCTGCGCGGAAATGTGCACGAGCTGCGCCGATGCCTGTGTCGCCGAGCCGATGGATATGCGCCAGTGCATACGAAGCTGTCTCGATTGCGCCGACGTCTGCGAGGCGACCGCCCGTCTCGCGGTGCGCCGGACGGGGCGTAATATCGAGGTTTTGCAAGCGATGCTCGAGACCTGCATCCGCACCTGCGAACTCTGCGCCGACGAGTGCGAACGGCACAACCATGATCATTGCCGCCTGTCGGCCGAGATGTGCCGTGAATGCGCCTCCGATTGCCGGAGCGCACTGCCCACTGTGCACTGATTTCAGGCCCGCGGGCCATCGCGTGCTCGCCGCGGGGGCCTGCCTGCCCCTTGCGCGCCCCGACACCAAGGCTATCACTGTGGCCCGCAGCTTATCGATGCTGCTTGGAGACAGAGACGTATGAAGAAGGCGCTTGCCCTCGCGGCGATCGGCGCGGCCCTGATGGTCAGCGGCTGTGGTAAGAAGGATGCGGACAGCGGTAGCAACGCAAATATGACGACCGCCGCGCCCGAGGCGCCCTATGCCGGCCAGGATTGGTCCAAGACGGTCGTCAAGACCCCGGAGGGTGGCTTCCGGATGGGCAATCCCGATGCTCCGGTGAAGCTCGTCGAATATGCATCGATTACCTGCCCGCATTGCCGCGACTTCACCAAGGCCGGCGCACAGCCGCTGCAGGAGAACTATGTGCGGACCGGCAAGGTGAGCTGGGAATATCGCAACTTCGTGCTCAATCCGCTCGACGTGGCCGCGACGCTAGTTGCGCGCTGCCAGGGCGCCGACACCTTCTTCCCGTTCGTCGAACAGCTTTACGCCACCCAGGCCGACTGGGTGGGCAAGTTCAATTCGGTCGACGAGAAAAAGCTTCAGTCGCTTGGCTCGCTTCCGCAACAGGAGCAGTTCATCCAGCTCGTAACCCTGTCGGGGCTTGAGGATTTCTTCAAGGCGCATGGTGTGCCCGGCGACCGGATCCGAGCCTGTCTTTCGAACAAGGCCGCGCTCGACGAGTTGCTCAAGATCCGCGACCATGGCGCCAATGAGGACAAGGTCGATGGGACCCCCAATTTCTTCCTGAACGGAGAGCGGCAAGAGGGTGTCTATGATTGGCCTTCGCTCGAGGCCAAGCTGCGCGAACGCCTCCGCTGAGATGACCGCGGCGGACGCATCGGCACGAGGCGGCTGAGCCGCCGATGCGCATCCGCAAGCTACGCCTGTCGGGCTTCAAGAGCTTCGTCGAGCCGGCCGAGCTGATCATCGAGCGCGGCCTGACCGGCATCGTTGGTCCCAATGGTTGCGGCAAGTCCAACCTGCTCGAGGCGATTCGCTGGGTGATGGGCGAGTCGAGCGCGAAGTCGATGCGCGGCGGCGGCATGGAGGACGTGATCTTCGCCGGCACGACGAGCCGACCGGCGCGCGATTTCGCCGAGGTCACGTTGTTTGTCGAGAAACCCGAAGCCGAGGCCGACGAGGATCGCGAGATCGAGGTTACGCGGCGGATCGAGCGTGGCGCTGGATCGGCCTATCGCATGAATGGCCGCGACGTTCGTCAGAAGGATGTCGGCCTGATGTTCGCCGACGCCGCGACCGGCGCGCATTCGCCGGCGCTGGTCAGCCAGGGGCGGATCGCGGCGGTCATCGCCGCCAAGCCTGCCGAGCGCCGCCAGATGCTCGAGGAAGCGGCGGGCATCGCCGGGCTGCATGTCCGCCGCAAGGATGCCGAGCAGAAGCTGCGCGCGACCGAAACGAATCTCGCCAGGCTCGACGATCTGATCGCCGACATGGAGGCGCGCACGAGCTCGCTGCGGCGGCAGGCGCGCACCGCCGAGCGCTATCGGGCGCTAAGCGAGCAGATCCGTCTCGCCGAGGCCCGGTTGATCTTTTCGCGCTGGCGCGACGCTGCGGCCGCCGCCGAAGCGGCGCGCAAGGAGGCGGCGGTCGCCGAAACCGCCGTGACCGAGGCCGGCGCCGCGCAACGCGTCGCGGTCGAACGGCAGGCTGAGACCGCGCGCAAGGTGGGGGATGCGCGCGCCGCGGCGCAGGCGGCGCGCGAACGTTCGACCGGGCTGGCGCATCGTCTTGCGACCTTGACAAGCGAGCTCGAGGCTATGCGGCGGCGCATTACGGACATCGCTCATGCGCGGGACACGCTGACGCGGGATCGTGCGCGCGAGGATCGGCTGGCGATCGATGCGGCGGCCGCCTTGGGCGCGCTCGCGCAGGAGGAGAAGGAGCTCGGCCGCCGGATCGATGAGGCGGCGCTGCGCCAGGCGGCCATCGACGGACAGGTTCGCGATGCCGAGACCGAAGCGCGCGAAGCCGAACTCGCGGTGGCCAAGGCGCAGGCCGCCTATGCGGCCGAACAGGCCGACATGCGCGTGGCGCAGGCGAATGTCACCGCCGCGCGCCAGCGGCTCGATCGCGCACAGGCCGAGGCTCAGCGGATCGCGCGCGAGCTGGCGGGGCTCGGCGACGAGGCACCGCTGATCGTGCGGCGCGAGGCGGCGATCGCGGCGCGCGAACGAGCGGGGCGCAGCATCGCCGAGGCGATGGCCGCGATAGGCGCCGGCGACGAGGCGAGAAGCGCCGCCGCGAGCCGGCGCGACGATGCTGAAATGGCGAGCAGCAGCGCGCGGGCCGCGCTGGCGGCGCTCGAATCCGAAGCACGGTCGCTTGAAAAGGCGGCGAGCGGGGCGGGGAAGGGCGATCGGGCGATCGATCGGATCAAGGCCGCGCCCGGCTATGAACGCGCGCTGGCGGCGGCGCTCGGGGATGATCTGGATGCGGCGATCGGCGGCGAAGGGCCGCTGCGCTGGGAAGGTGCAGTGGCTCAGGGCCAGGATCCGGCGCTGCCGCCGGGCGTCGAGCGGCTCGCCGATCGTGTCACGGCGCCCGATCAGCTTTCGCGCAGGCTGGCGCAGGTCGCGGTCGTCGATGCGGATGATGGGGCGCTCGCGCTCGGTGTGGGCCAGCGGCTCGTCACCCGCGACGGCCGGATGCGGCGCTGGGACGGGTTTGTCGCCGCCGATGTCGGCGCCGCGGCCGCCGAACGGCTGGTGCGCGCTAACCGGCTCGATCAACTCAACACGGCGCTGCCCGCAGCGCGCGCCGGGGTGGAGGCGGCGCAGGCGGCGCTGGCCGAGGCGAATGGCGCGGTGCAAGCGGCCAAGGCGACGGTCGAAGCCGCGCGCCTTGAGCTCGCCCGCGCCGAGCAGGCCCAACGCGGCGCGATCCGCGAGGAGGATCAGGCGACCACGGCGATCGAGCGGCTGGCCGGGCAGCGCGGGGCGATGGCCGAGCGTCAGCTGCAGGCGAAGGCCGAAGCCGACGAGGCCGGCGAAGCCGTGCAGGCGCAAATGGCGGCGATGCTCGCGCTGCCCGATGGCGAAACCAGCCGGATGGAAGTGGAGCGGCTGCGCAAGGCCAGCGAGGCGGTGCGCGCACGGCTGTTCGAGGCGCGAGGCCAGGCGATGACGCTCGCCCAGGCGGCGTCGGCCGACGCGCAGCGCCAGCAGGCGGCGCGGGCCGAGGCGAAGAGCTGGCGCGCCCGGGCCGGCGACGCGGCCAATCGCATCGCCGAGATGGATGCGCGCGCCGCCGCGATCTCGGCCGAAAGCAAGGCGCTCGAAGGACGGCCTGAGGAACTGGCCGCGCTGATCGCGACAGCGGGTGACGATGCGCACAACGCTGACCGTGCCGCTGAGCTGGCGCGCGACAGCGAACGGGACGCCGAGGCCGAACTGCGCCAGATCGAAGCGCTGGCGGCAGCAGCGGGCGAGGCGCTCGCCGCGGCGCGCGAGACGCGCGCAGGTGCGCAGGCGCGTCTCGAAAACCAGGAATTGCGCCGTGTGGAGATGGGAAGAATCTCCGCGGAGCGTTTCGAATGCCCGGCGCCGGTGCTGCCTGAAAAGCTCGGCTTCGCGGGCGCTGAAGTGGACGATGCGGCGAGCGAGGCCGCGCGGCTCGAACGGCTCACCGCCGATCGCGAGCGGCTTGGTCCGGTCAACCTCGTAGCCGAGAGCGAACTGGCCGAGATCGAGAGCCAGCATGGCGCCAGCGTCACCGAGCGCGACGAGCTCTATCAGGCGATCAACCGGCTGCGCGGTTCGATCGGCAGCCTCAACCGCGAAGGGCGAGCGCGCCTGCTCGCCGCGTTCGAGGCAGTCGACCGCCATTTCCGTCGTCTGTTCACGACCTTGTTCGCGGGCGGCGACGCCCATCTCGCCCTGATCGACAGCGAGGACCCGCTCGAAGCGGGGCTCGAGATCATGGCGCAGCCTCCCGGCAAGAACCTCAGCTCGCTCACCCTGCTGTCGGGCGGCGAACAGGCGCTGACGGCAGTGGCGCTGATCTTCGCGCTGTTCCTCACCAATCCCGCGCCGATCTGTGTTCTCGACGAGGTCGACGCGCCGCTCGACGACGCCAATATCGAGCGCTTCTGCGACCTACTCGTGGCGATGACCCAGGAGACCGATACGCGCTACCTCATCGTGACCCATAATGCGGTCACGATGAGCCGCATGCATCGCCTGTTCGGCGTGACGATGATCGAGCGCGGGGTCAGCCGGCTCGTGTCGGTCGATCTCGGCGGGGCCGAGCAGTTGCTGGCGGCCGAATGACGGCGGTTTAAAGGTCCAACTTGGGGCAGACTGCGCTGGACGCGGGGGAAGCCTTCTGAAAATCTGCTTCCCTCGGGGGGCAAACATCATGCGGATGCTATTATCGATCATGGCTGCCGGGCTGCTGCTGACGAGCGCGCCGGCGCTCGCCGCGGGCACGCCCACACCCGAACAGGCCGCATTGATCAAAAAATATCAGGCGATTCTCGACGGCCTCCATCCGGTGTTCGGCGATGTCCGTGTCGACCGCGCGGACGCCCTGCTGCATCTTGGCAGGGCCTATTATTTTCTGCCTGCGGAGGAGGCCAAGCGGGTGCTTGTCGAAGGCTGGGGCAACCCTCCCGATTCGGTGGGCGACGTGCTCGGCATGATCTTTCCCGCCGGCACGACCTTTGTCGATGACGGGTGGGGGGCCGTCATAACCTGGCTGCCGACCGGCTATGTAAGCGACGTCGACGCCAAGTCCGCGGACTATTCCGCGGTAATCCGGGATGCCCAGGACCAGGAAAGGGAACTCAACGAGGAACGGGTGAAGCAGGGATTCGCCGCCCAGCATCTGGTCGGCTGGGCGCAGCCGCCGACCTATGACGCCAAGAACCACTCGATGATCTGGGCGCAGGATATCAAATTTGGGGACAACGCCGAGGATACGCTCAACTATGACGTCCGCATGCTCGGGCGAAACGGTGTGCTGAGCATCAACATCGTCTCGGCAATGTCCCATCTGCGCGAGATAAGGCCCGCCGCGGCCACGTTGGCCCGGACGGCCGAATATGAAAAGGGCTTTCGCTACGCCGATTATGTTCCCGACGTGGACAAGAAGGCCGAGTTCGGGCTCGCGGGTCTGGTCGCGGCAGGGGTCGGTGTGGCGGCGGCCAAGAAGCTGGGGCTGCTGGCGCTTTTTGCAGTGTTCGCGAAAAAATTCTTTGTCCTCGCGCTCGCGCTGTTTGCGGGCGTGGCGGGCTGGCTGAGGCGGGCGTTCCGCAAGGACAAGACAGGAGAATAGTTTCGCCGGCGGTGCTGTTTCCCGTCGTGGCGTGATGCTAGACTGCAGGGCAACAGGCGGGTTTTGGACAGCGATGAAACCGGTATTGACGGCGGTCATGATGATGACGGCTGCCACGACTGCGGCGGAGCGCCCGGTCGCGACGGCTGATGGCTTGGCGCGCTTCGCTTCTGAAACGGCCGCCTTTGCGGCGGCGGGCAGCGATCATGTCCATGACGCGGGGGTGCTGTTTCTCGGCAGTTCGAGCATCAGGCTGTGGGATATCGGTCGCAGCTTTCCGAAGATCGATGTGGTCAATCGCGGCTTCGGCGGCGCGACGACCGCCGATGTTCTGGTTCACTATGATCAAGTGATCGCCGGCGTCCAGCCCGCGGTCGTAATCGTGTATGTCGGCGAGAATGATATCGCCGAGGGGGCTTCCGCCGAGCAGGCCGCCGGTGGCGTGCTGACGCTGCTCGCCCGGCTGCGCGCGGACATGCCTCACGCGCGTATCGCCTATCTATCGATGAAGCCGACGCCGCTGCGCTGGGATCTCTATCCGCGCCTGCGTGCCGCCAACGCGGTGATCAAGGCGCGGTCGGGCGTCGGGCGCTTCGATTATCTCGACGTCGGCGGGGTGTTGCTCGCAGCCGATGGCGGCCCGGACCCGCTGCTCTTCCAGGCCGACGGCCTGCATTTGGGCGAGCGTGGTTATAAGCTGTGGACGGAGATACTCGACCATTATCTGCAACCCCCCGAAGGTGCCGTTGCTGCCGTCCGGAGAGCATCCTAAAGCGATTTCGAGCCAGATGGAATCATCAGGCGACTCCGAAATCCCGGAAAGGAAGGACTCCTAGAGTTGTTCGGCCCTCGCGTCGGCGCTTTCCGAAAAGGCGAGAGGGCGCGGCGGGCGAATGGCCATCATCGGATCGATCAGCGTCCCGCAGAATGAATGCGGATCGAACCCGGGGCGATCGACGCCGAAGCGCAACTTCGGCCGCTGCGCCGGCGGCATGCAGAATGTTCCGAATATCCTGTCCCACAGGGCGAGCGTGCTTCCGAAATTCTTGTCGAAATGCGCCGCGTCCGCAGAGTGGTGGATTTGATGATGCGCAGGCCCGAGGATGTGACCTCCGCCCAGTCTGCCGAAGGTCACCCACAAATGGGAATGCTGCAGATGGGTGACGAAAACGGCCGAAACCATGATCAGCACATTGGTACCACCGATCGAAAACGGCCGGGGAGCGGGGCCGCATAGCCATTCGGCGACGCCGAAGAAGGTCCCCAGGCAGAGCGCGACGATATTATAGAAGATGATCGTGTCGACCGGATGGACGCGGAAGTTGGTCAGCAGCGACAGCCGCTCGGCGCTATGGTGCACCGCATGGAACCGCCAGAGGATCGCGATCCTGTGGCTGAGATAATGATCGAGCCAATAGGCGAATTCGTAAACGAGGAAGCCGCCCAGCGTGAGCGCGATAGTCGTTGCGGCGCTCGGGGCGGGCGCGATGTTGAACGAGCCATGGAGACGGCCCAATAGTTCGGCAACGGACCGGCCGATCCCGTCTGCCGACAGCAACGCCCATCCAAATGCAATTCCCGACAGCAGGGTGCTGAACAGGAAATAGGCGATGTCCACTTTGCCCGACGGGCTTTTGATCAGCCAATCGGGGAAGAGGCTGCGGAACAGGATGCGAATCCCGACCTTTCGGCGGGCGGGCGCTGTCGCGATCAGGGCAGCCGCCAATGTGCAGGCCAGGGCGGCGAAAGACAGCGTCGAGCCGGGCGCCAGGAAGGTCCCCCCGAGCTGATTGGTCCAATGGTGGAGCAGCCAGCTTGCGGCCGTTCCGAACTCGAAATCAGAGAATTGCCGCCACATGCACCCGATCCCTATGTTTCCATCCTGGCTGGAGCACATGAAGATCGCGTAAACCGCGCCGGCGCGGGGCGCCGGATCTGGGAAATGGACAAGCTGTGACCCTTTGGACAAGGCGGGACGATGGGCCGCGCGTCGCACGGCAGTCGCCAGCGTCCTGCCGCATGCTGATATCCGATCGTGATCCTTCGGATTTCTGCGGTCGAGCAGCGGCTGTAGGGCCGATCATGTCGGGATAATGACAGGCTCGTTAACATGGGCGCCCGCATGCGCGGGCGTGCACACATGCTCTGTTAGAGGATCTCGCGGACCTTCTCGGGCGGACGCCCGAGCCGCACGCCCTTTCCGGTTTCGACCAGCGGCCGTTCGATCAAGATCGGATCGGCCGCCATCGCGTCGAGGATCGCGTCGTCGCCTGCGCCGCGGAGCGCCTTGGCGCCGTCCTCGGCCTTGCGCAGGCCTTCGGCGGGGGTCATTCCGGCGGTGCGGTACAGTTGAGCCAGCTTGGCGCGGCTGGGCGGGGTCTTGAGATATTCGACGATCTCGACCTCGACCCCCGCGGATTCGAGGATCGCAAGCGTCTCGCGCGACTTGGAGCAGCGCGGGTTGTGCCAGATCGTCGCCTTCACTCGGCGGCGTCCTGATGGCGGGCGAGCCATTGCTCGAGCCATTTGATCGTATAGGTGCCGCTCTGGAATTCGGGGTCGTCGAGCAGCGCGCGATGGAGCGGGATCGTCGTCTTGACGCCGTCCACCACGAACTCCTCGAGCGCACGACGCAGGCGGCGCAGGCAGCCCTCGCGATCGCGCCCATAGACGATCAGCTTGGCGATCATCGAATCATAATAAGGCGGGATGCGGTAACCGGCATAGATGCCGCTGTCGACGCGGACATGCATGCCGCCCGGCGCATGGAAGGCCTTCACGGTGCCCGGGCTGGGAACGAAGGTCTTCCAGTCCTCGGCGTTGATCCGGCATTCGATCGCATGGCCGCGGAATTCGAGATCCTCCTGCGCCACCGACAACGGCTTGCCCTCGGCGATGCGGATCTGCTCGCGAACCAGGTCGAGACCGGTGATCGCCTCGGTCACCGGATGTTCGACCTGGAGCCGGGTGTTCATCTCGATGAAATAGAATTCGTCATTCTCATAGAGGAACTCGATCGTGCCCGCGCCGCGATAGCCCATGTCGGCCATCGCCCGTGCGACGATCGCGCCCATTTCCGCGCGTTGGGCATGGGTGATCGCGGGGGAGGGCGCTTCCTCGAGCACTTTCTGGTGACGGCGCTGGAGCGAACAGTCGCGCTCGCCGAGGTGGATCGCGTTGCCTCGGCCATCGCCGAACACCTGGAACTCGATATGGCGCGGGTCGCCGAGATATTTCTCCATATAGACGGTCGCATCGCCGAAGGCCGCCTTCGCCTCCGATCCCGCCTGCGCCATCAATGCTTCGAGCTGGCTCTCGTCGGGCACGACCTTCATGCCGCGCCCGCCGCCGCCCGAAGCGGCCTTGATCAGCACTGGATAGCCGATCTCCGCCGCGATCCGCTTCGCCTCGTCGATCGAGCCCAGCGGGCCCGGCGAGCCCGGCACCAGCGGCAGGCCCAGCTTGGCCGCCGTCGCCTTCGCCTCGATCTTGTCGCCCATCGTCCGGATATGCTCGGGCTTGGGGCCGATCCAAATCAGGTCGTGCGACTCGACGATCTCGGCGAACAGCGCGTTTTCGGACAGAAAGCCGTAGCCCGGATGGATCGCGTCGGCGCCCGAAATCTCGGCCGCCGCGATGATGCTCGGAATGTTGAGATAGCTTTCGGCGGCCGGCGCGGGCCCGATGCAGACCGACTGATCGGCGAGGCGGACATGCATCGCGTCGGCGTCGGCGGTCGAATGGACCGCCACCGTCTGGATGCCCATCTCATGGCAGGCGCGGTGGATGCGAAGCGCGATCTCGCCGCGGTTCGCGATCAGAACCTTGCTGATGGCCACTCGGATTACTCCACGATCACGAGCGGCTGGTCATACTCCACTGGCTGACCGTTTTCGACCAGCACTGCCTTGACCGTTCCGGCGCGCGGCGCGGGAATAGAATTCATCACCTTCATCGCCTCGACGATGAGCAGCGTCTGCCCGGCCGAAACCTTGTCGCCCGCCGACACGAACGCCTTCGCGCCGGGCTCGGCGGATAGATAGGCGGTGCCGACCATCGGCGACTTGACGAGGCCCGGATGATCCGGGGCGGGGGCGGCGGCGGCTTCGGCCGCCACCGGCGGCGCGGCCGGCGCCGGCGCGGGTGCGAGATAGGTCGGCGCTGCGCCGACGTTGATCTTGCGCGCGACCTTGATCCGGCGCTCGCCATCCTGGATTTCGATCTCGGTCAGGTTGGTGTCGTCGAGGAGCACCGCAAGCTGCCGCACCAGTTCCGGGTCGACCTGCATTGTTTTCCCCTGCGGTTGATCGGCCATCAGTTGCTCATTCTCTGTTGTTTCGTGGCGGACGCCATTGTCAGAATCGCGCAGCGGCGTCCAGCGCCAGCATGTAGGACTGGGCGCCGAAGCCCATGATCGAGCCCTTAGCGGCCTGGCCGACATAGCTGACATGCCGAAAGGCTTCGCGAGCGTGCGGGTTCGAAAGATGCACCTCGATCACGGGGACTTTGACCCCCTTGATCGCGTCGTGGATCGCGATCGACCCATGGGTATAGGCCCCTGCGTTGAGCAGCACCGCCTTTGCGCCGTTAGCGTTCGCCTCCTGGATCCAGTCGACGAGGTGACCTTCATGGTTCGATTGGCGCATGTCGATCGAAAGACCAAGTTCGAGCGCGCGATCCTCCAGCATGCCGGCGATGTCGTCGAGCGTGTCCGAGCCATATATCTCCGGCTCGCGCATCCCCAGCAGGTTCAGGTTGGGCCCGTTAAGGACATAGATGACCGGGCGGTCCGCCACGCGGTAGCCTTTCCGTTGCGAGGGTGCGAGCGCCATCCCTATATGACCCCGCGACGTAAAGCGAAAGCGCATTGGAGGCGAGATGAATCCCGACGGCACGATCCAGGTGCGGATCAATGGCGAACACCGCCGCATCATGGATGGACTGACCATCGCGGCGCTGGCCGGGGAGTTGGGCCTCGATCCCAAGAAGGTCGCAGTCGAGCGCAACCTCGAGGTTGTGCCGCGTTCGACCCTGGGGCAGGTGCTGGTCGAGGATGGCGACGAACTGGAGATCGTGCATTTCGTGGGCGGGGGAGACCATGCGGTGGCCGTGGATGAAGACAACTGGAGCGTTGCCGGCCGGACCTTCCGGTCGCGGCTGATCGTCGGCACGGGGAAATATAAGGATTTCGCGCAGAATGCGGAAGCGGTCGAGGCGTCGGGCGCCGAGATCGTGACCGTCGCGGTGCGTCGGGTCAACATCGCGGATCCCACCGCGCCGATGCTGACCGACTTCATAGACCCGAACAGGATCACCTATCTGCCGAATACCGCGGGCTGCTATACCGGGGAGGAGGCGATCCGCACGCTGCGGCTGGCGCGTGAGGCGGGCGGCTGGGATCTGGTCAAGCTCGAGGTGCTCGGCGAGGCGAAGACGCTCTATCCCGACATGGTCGAGACGCTGCGGGCGACCGAGGTCCTCGCCAAAGAGGGCTTCAAACCGATGGTCTACTGCGTCGATGATCCGATCGCGGCGAAGCGGCTCGAAAATGCGGGCGCGGTCGCGATCATGCCGCTCGGCGCGCCGATCGGTTCGGGGCTCGGCATTCAGAACAAGGTGACGATCCGGCTGATTGTCGAAGGCACCAGCCTGCCGGTGCTGGTCGACGCGGGCGTCGGCACCGCATCGGACGCCGCCGCCGCGATGGAGCTTGGCTGCGCCGGGGTGCTGATGAACACCGCGATCGCCGAGGCGAAGCAGCCGGTGATGATGGCTGCCGCGATGAAGGCCGCAGTCGAAAGCGGCCGGCTGGCCTATCGGGCAGGCCGGATGGCGCGGCGCATGTATGCGGACCCGTCGAGCCCGTTGGCGGGGCTGATATAGGGGGCGGATGCGGGGAGCCGGTTGGCTCCCTCTCCACGGCGGGGAGGGGAAGAGCGAGGCCGAAGACCGAGCGCCCTTTGCTTCGAGGGACGGGATACCCTCACCCAACCCCCTTCCTGGCGAGAGGGTTTCTTTTCGGCGCTACTCGGCCGCGAGCACCGAGGTGTGCAGGCTGGCGAGATCCTCGCTGCGGCCCTCGACGATGATCGTGAGATGCTCGACCTTGGGCGGGCTCTGGAAATAGGGGCCGCACAATCTGCGCCAGGCGAGAAAGGCGTCCGAGTTACGGAACTCGACCATATGGTCTTCCATCGTTTCCCACTCGACGAACAGGCGATAGCGGCTGGGCTGCTCAACCGAGCGGTGGAGCCGGAAAGCGATGCAGCCCTTGGACGACAGGAACAGCCTTCGGGCTTCGATCGCGGCCTCCTCGAAAGCCTGCTCGCAGCCCGCCTTGATATCGATTTCCGCCAGTTCCTTGATCATCCCGGCCTCCTATGACGCCGACATTGTCCAAAGCCGTCCGGCCGTCAACGGGCCGCACGGAGATTCCCTGGCCGATGTGGCAATAATAGCGCTATTTGGTTGATTATCGTTGCGGCGCAGCATGAAATTAACCAAAAAACGGCTGTTGCAGTCACGGTCGTTGACCCTCGACTGGCTCGACCGTAGAGCCCCGTTGGGCAATTTGGAGAAGCGCGTGACCAAGGTCTACTCTTCTGCGCAGGCTGCGCTCGACGGCATGCTGTTCGACGGGATGATGATCTGTTCGGGCGGCTTTGGTTTGTGCGGCATTCCCGAACGGTTGATCGATGCGGTTCTTGCGTCGGGCGTGAAGGATCTGGTCGTCGCTTCGAACAATGCCGGCATCGATGGTGAAGGGCTCGGCAAATTGCTGCGCAGCCGTCAGATCCGAAAGATGATCGCCTCCTATGTCGGCGAGAACAAGGAGTTCGAGCGCCAATATCTGGGCGGCGAGCTCGAGGTCGAATTCTCGCCGCAGGGCACGCTGGCCGAACGGATGCGCGCGGGTGGCGCCGGGATACCTGCTTTCTACACCAGAACCGGCGTGGGCACGCTGGTGCAGGAAGGCAAGGAGACCAAAGAGTTCGACGGCGAGACCTATGTGCTCGAGCGCGGCATTCGCGCCGATCTCTCGATCATCAAGGGATGGAAGGCCGACGAGGCGGGCAACCTGATCTTCCGGAAGACGGCGCGCAACTTCAACCATCCCGCCGCGACCGCCGGGCGGGTTTGCGTCGCCGAGGTCGAGGAGATCGTGCCGGTCGGCAGCCTTGATCCCGATCAGGTTCACCTGCCCGGGATATTCGTGAATCGGCTCGTGCTGGGCGCGCCTTATGACAAGAAGATCGAGTTCCGCACCGTGCGGCAGAGGGAGACGGCCTGACATGGCGTGGGATCGCGATCAGATAGCGGCGCGCGCGGCGCGCGAGCTCAAGGACGGCTTCTATGTGAATCTCGGCATCGGTATCCCGACGCTGGTGGCGAACCATATCCCCGACGGCGTGCAGGTCACGCTGCAATCGGAAAACGGCATGCTCGGCATCGGCCCCTTTCCCTATGAGGATCAGGTCGACCCCGATCTGATCAACGCCGGCAAGCAGACGATCAGCGAGCTGCCGTCGACGAGCTATTTCTCGTCGGCCGACAGTTTCGGGATGATCCGGGGCGGGCATATCGACCTGACCGTGCTCGGCGCGATGGAAGTGTCCGAAGGCGGCGACATCGCGAATTGGATGATCCCCGGCAAGATGGTCAAGGGTATGGGGGGCGCAATGGACCTCGTCGCGGGGGTCAAGAAGATCATCGTCGTGATGGAGCATTGCTCGAAGAACGGCGATCCGAAATTCATACCCAGCTGCACTTTGCCGCTGACGGGCAAGAATGTCGTCGACATGATCATCACCGATCTGGCGGTGTTCCAGCGGCCCGATCATGCTTCGCCCTTCCGGCTGATCGAGGTAGCGCCGGGAGTGACCGCCGAGGAGCTCGCCTCGAAGACCACGGCCCATTATCTGAGCTGACGGCTGGATTGTTCGCGCGCCCGGTGGTGCACGTCGTGCGTTGAGCGGCCGGCGGCCGCGAGCGCGTCGGGCCGCCAAGCTGCTATGGCTGCTTTCCTTTCCGCCTGTTGGTCCGATCTTCGCCGTCATGCCCGATAAGAATATCATGACCGACCCGCACGGCGGCGATCCGCAGGGGCCGCGCGAAGCCGAAGTGCCCGCCACCGTCCGCATCGAGCGCGGGCTGGTTGTGGCGGGGGTGGTGCTGCTCGCGGTGCTCGTCGCCTTTCTCGCTGCAGGCGGCTTCTACCTGCGCAGGACGCAGGAGACGACCAAGCCCGGTGTGGCGCGGCTGTCGATCGATCTCAGCCGGATCGGCATCAGCAAGAGCGGACCGACGCGCATCGACTATCGCCGGCTCGATCAGCGGATGCAGGAGCTCGCCGCCGATCGTTCGGTGGTCGGCGTCGCGATCGTCACGATCGAGAATGGCGAGATCAGCTTCGCCAAGGGCTATGGCGTCACTACTGACGGCCCCGACGGCAAGCCCGTCGACGCGCATACCGTGTTTCGCTGGGCCTCGGTGTCGAAGGGGGTGGCGGCGACGCTGCTCGTGAAATTGGCCGAGCAGAAGAAGCTGTCGCTCAAGGATCCGGTCTCGCGCTGGGCGCCGTCGCTCAAGCTGCCGAAGGATGCGCAGAATGTCGCGACGATCGAGAATCTGCTGTCGCAGAGCCTGGGCATCTGGAAGAACGCCTATGACCGCGATCTCGAAGACGGCCATGATCCGAAGGAGATCCGCAGCCGGCTGAACCAGATCCCGCTGCTGTGCCCCCCGGGCAAATGCTACAGCTATCAGAACATCGCCTATGACGCCGCGAGCGAGGCCGCTGAGCATGCCGGCCACCGGAGCTATGCACAGCTCGTGCAGCACGAACTGTTCGCCCCGCTCGGCATGCAATCAGCCAGCACCACCCGTGAGGGTCTCGAATCCTCGCCGAGTTGGGCGCGTCCGCACACGGGCCGCCACGAACTCAAGGTGAGCGACGCCTATTACCGCACCCCTGCGGCAGGCGGCGTCAACTCGTCGATCATCGATCTCGGCCTCTGGATGCGCGCGCAGATGGGCGAGGCGCCGCGCGTGCTGTCGCGCAGGGTGCTCCGCGAGCTGCACAGCCCGCGTATCCGCACCTTCTCGGTCCACCGCCAGCGCGAGCTCGATCAGTCGCTCAAGGATGCTTCCTATGGGCTCGGCTGGCGGATCTGGCACTATGCCGGCCGCGAGGTGATCGGCCACCGCGGAGCCGTCGACGGCTATCGCTCGCTGATCCTGTTCGATCCGGTGCTCAAGGCGGGGGTGGGCATGTTCTGGAACTCGAACGCGGTCGAGCCGACCGGTATGCAGCTTGAGGTGATGGATATGCTCTACCACCAGCCGTTCAAGGATTGGCTCGAGCTGGAGAAATAGGGAGTGCGCTTGCGACCGTTCTGCCTCGTCACGGGCGCTCCGCCTGGGCGCATAGCACCAAACCGCGGTTCCGAGCGGCGTCCTGTCTGAGCCTCGACAGGGCTCCACGCCGCTCGACCGTCCCCACCCCAATAGCCCAGCTTCTCCGGGCGATGCCCTCTCTGCTTTGACATTGGCGCGCGCATGGCTAGATCGGCGGCATGTCCAGCAAGCCGCGCACGCTTTACGAGAAGATCTGGGACGCGCACGTCGTCGAACGCCGCGACGACGGCACCTGCCTGATCTATATCGACCGCCATCTCGTCCATGAGGTCACCAGCCCGCAGGCGTTCGAGGCGCTGCGCCTCGCCGGCCGCAAGCTTCGCCGGCCCGACCTGACGCTGGCGGTGCCCGATCATAATCTGCCGACCACCGCGCGTCTGGATGCGGCGGGCGAGCGCGTCCCGATCGCCGACGCCGAATCGCGCACCCAGCTTGCTGCGCTCGAGCGCAACGCGCCCGAGTTCGGGGTGCCCTATATCGATGCGGTCGCGCCCGAGCAGGGCATCGTGCACGTCGTCGGCCCCGAGCAGGGCTTCTCGCTGCCAGGCACGACGATCGTGTGCGGCGACAGCCATACCTCGGCGCATGGCGGGCTCGGCGCGCTGGCCTTCGGCATCGGCACCTCCGAGGTCGAGCATGTTATGGCGACCCAGACGCTGCTGCTCGCGCCCTCGCGGACGATGGAGATCCGCGTCGAGGGCAAGCTGGGCCAAGGTGTCACACCCAAGGACGTAATCCTGCACATCATCGGCGTTATCGGGGCGGCGGGGGGCACGGGCTATGTGATCGAATATACCGGCAATGTGTTCCGCGAGATGTCGCTCGAAGGCCGGCTGACCGTCTGCAACATGTCGATCGAGGGCGGCGCGCGCGCGGGCCTGGTCGCACCCGACGAGACGACCTTCGCCTATCTCAAGGGCAGGCCGATGGCGCCCACGGGCGAGGCCTGGGACAAGGCGGTCGCATGGTGGCGCACGCTGCCGACCGATGACGGCGCGCGCTACGACAAGGTGGTGCGGATCGACGCGGCCGATATCGCTCCCTGCCTCACCTGGGGCACGAGCCCCGAGGACGTCGTGCCGATCACCGGGATCGTGCCCGATCCCGCGAGCTTCGCCGATCCCTCGAAGCAGGCAGCGGCGCAGAAGTCGCTCGATTATATGGGTTTGACTCCGGGTACCCGCATGGAGGATGTGCCCGTCGAGAACATCTTCATCGGCAGCTGCACCAACAGCCGGATCGAGGATCTGCGCGCGGCGGCGGCGGTGGTGCGCGGCCGCAAGGTCGCCGCGAATGTGCGTCAGGCGCTGGTGGTGCCTGGTTCCGGGCTGGTCAAGCGTCAGGCCGAGGCCGAAGGGCTCGATCGGATCTTCGTCGAGGCCGGCTTCGAATGGCGCGAGCCCGGCTGTTCGATGTGCCTCGCGATGAACCCCGACAAGGTGCCGCCGGGCGAACGCTGCGCCTCGACCTCGAATCGCAACTTCGTCGGCCGCCAGGGCCCTGGCGCGCGCACCCATCTCGTCTCCCCGGCGATGGCGGCCGCCGCCGCCGTCACCGGCCACCTGGCCGACGTCCGCACGCTGGAGCCGGTCGCATGAAGTGGGCGGCGGGAATCGCCGCGCTGCTGATCGCGGGAACGGCGCAGGCGGGCGCGGTGCGCGGCACGGTCGACAAGCTGTGGCGGCTCGACTGCGGCGCTGTCCACGTCAACGATCTCAACGCCTTTTCCGACAGCAAGGCCTATCCGGGCCAGAAGCGCGAGCTGGTGTCGAGCTGCTATCTGATCAAGGATGGCGACGCCTATATGTTGTGGGATGCCGGCCTGCCGGCGAGTGTGCGCGGCAAGCCCAATGATCCGACCCAGCCGATGAGCGCGACGCTGCGGAGGACGATCGTCGAGCAACTCGCCCTGCTGGGGATCAGCCGGACCAGATCGGCTTGATCGGGATCAGCCATCATCATTTCGACCACACCGGACAGGCCGCCGATTTTCCGAAAGCCAAGCTGCTGATCGGCGCGGGCGATCTTGCGCTGGCGCGCGAGAAGGCCGAGATCGGCATGCCGCTCGGGCCCTGGCTGGCGCCCGGCGCCAAGGTGGAAGGGGTCGAAGGCGACAAGGATCTGTTCGGCGACGGCAGCGTGGTGATGGTCGGCCTGCCCGGCCATACGCCCGGGCATCATGGCCTGCTGGTGAGGCTCCCCCGGACAGGCGCGGTCCTGCTGTCGGGCGATGTCGCGCATTTCTACGAGAATCTCGACAGCGACGGCGTGCCGCCGTTCAACACGAACCGCGCCGATTCGGTGGCTTCGATGCACCGCTTTCGCGCGATGGCGTCCGAGCTGAAGGCCGTGGCGATCATCCAGCATGATCCGCGCGACGTCGGCAAGCTGCCCGCCTTCCCGCAAGGAGCCGAATGATGAAGCCGATCCATGAGATCGAGGGAAGGGCCTTTCCGCTGGGCCTCAAAAATGTCGATACCGACGTTATCATCCCCGCGCATTATCTGAAGACGATCACCCGCAAGGGGCTGGGCCGGGGTGCGTTCGAAACGGTGCGCGCGCAGCCGGGGAATGTCTTCGACGACCCCGAATATACGGGCGCCAACATCCTGGTGGCGGGGGACAATTTCGGTTGTGGCTCAAGCCGCGAGCACGCCGCCTGGGCGCTCAACGACCTCGGCATCGAAGCGGTCATCGCGCCCAGTTTTTCGGACATTTTTTCGGGGAACGCTTTCAAGAACGGGATATTGACCGTGATCCTGCCCCAGGCTGCGGTCGATCGGCTGATCGAGGTCGCGAAGACCCATCCGATCAGCATCGATCTCGAACACCAGACGGTCACCACGCCATTCCAGGATCGCTTCAGTTTCGCGATCGACCCCTTTCGCAAGCATTGCCTGCTCAACGGGCTCGACGAAGTCGGCATGACGCTCGCACGCGACAGCGCGATTGCGGGCTTCGAGGCGAAAATGAAGGCCGAGCGGCCCTGGCTCTAGCGCCGGCGATCGGGATCAGCTTTGCGCAGTTGCGCGCGTGCGGCTCCATGCCTATCTGAATCCCGGATTACCGGCGAACAGGGGATGAGATGACAACCTTCGACGAACGCGAACAGGCCTTCGAGAACAAGTTCGCCCATGACCAGGAAATGGTTTTCCGTATCACCGCTCGGCGTAACCGCCTGCTCGGCCATTGGGCGGCCGGGCTGATGCGCCTCACGCCGGAGGAAACCGACAGCTATGCCAAGTCGGTGGTCCAGGCCGATTTCGAGGAAGCCGGTGACGAAGATGTGGTCCGCAAGCTGCTCGGCGACCTGACCTCGGCTGGCGTCGATACCGACGAGGCGAGCATCCGCGCCGCACTCGACGCCCGGACGATCGAAGCGCGCCGCCAGCTGATGGAAGGCAAATAAGCCGATGCCGATGGCCGCGGGCGAGATCGAGGCGATGATCAGGGCGGCCCTGCCTGACGCGCTGGTCGAGATCACCGATCTTGCCGGCGACGGTGATCATTATGCGGCGCGTGTGGTGAGCGAGAGCTTCCGCGGCCTTCCTCGCGTCCGCCAGCATCAGCGTGTCTATGAGGCGTTGGGCGGCCGGATGGGGGGCGTGCTGCACGCGCTCCAGCTGACCACCGCGACGCCCGATTGAGGAGTATGATGATGAGTGACGACGTTCAGGCCCGTATCGCGACGGCGGTCAATTCGGCCGACGTGCTGTTGTTCATGAAGGGAACGCCGCTGTTTCCGCAATGCGGATTTTCGAGCCGCGCGATCGCGATCCTCGATCATCTCGGGGTCGAATATGCGACGGTCGACGTGCTGCAGGATCAGGGCATTCGCCAGGGGATCAAGGAATATTCGGATTGGCCGACCATTCCCCAGCTCTATGTGAAGGGCGAGTTCATCGGCGGCTCGGACATCATGATGGAGATGTACGAGGCCGGCGAACTGGCCGAGCTGTTGAAAGAAAAGGGCATCGCCCCCGCTTGAGCACTGCGGACGCTCATAATGGGAGGTGCAGGAACTGATTGAAGGCGCTCGGCCGATACGCCGCAAAGGCCTCGCCGTTTTTGAAACCGCGTTTCCGGTACAGGGCCAGCGCCGGCGCGAAGGCATCGCCGCTCCCGGTCTCCAGGCTCAGCAAGCGTAGTTTCCGTTGCCTGGCGACGGCGATGATATGGTCGAGCAACGCGTCGGCCGCGCCCTGGCGGAGAAAATCCGGATGGGTCCGCATCGACTTGATCTCGGCCGATGCGCTGTCCAGCAGTTTGAGCGCGGCGATGCCCGCGAGATTATCGCCGCGCCACGCGGTCCAGACCGTCACATCGGGCCCGCGCAGGCCGGATAGATCGAGCGCATAGACGGCGCCCGGCGGTGACGCCGCGCGCAGCCCCGACAGATGGAGGGCGAGCAACGCCTGCACCGGCTCGCTGCTCAGATCATCTTCGCGAATGTCGAACATAGGGCGTTTTTTACGCCACGGACCTTCCGGTGCAAGCGCGCTCTCGCCGCGCCGGCCGGGATTCTGCCGCGTCGATGGCGCGCACCCTTCACATTGGCCGCGACCAATGCCACATGGCGGACATGAGCGAGCAGGTCGCCGGCACTGTCCAGACACAGCACCCCCTGGTGCGCCGCCTTCTCGCGGCCAATCCGGGGCCGTTCACCTATAGCGGCACCCAGACCTATCTGGTCGGTGCCCGCGATGTCGCGGTGATCGATCCGGGTCCCGACCTGCCCGAGCATATCGATGCGATCGTCGCCGCGATCGGCGATGCGCCGGTGCGCGCGATCCTGTGCACCCATACCCACCACGACCACAGCCCGGCGGCGGCCGAGTTGAAGGCGCGGACCGGCGCGCCGATCATCGGTTGCGCTCCGCTTGTGCTGGACGACAGCGGTCCGCGCGCGGACGCCGCATTCGATCGCAGCTATGTGCCCGACGAGGTGCTGGCCGATGGCGCCCAGCTCACCGGCGACGGCTGGACGCTCCAGGCCATTCATACGCCCGGCCACACCTCAAACCATCTCTGCTTCGCGCTTCCCGAGGCGCGCGCGCTGTTCAGCGGCGATCATGTCATGGGCTGGTCGACCACGGTGGTGTCGCCCCCCGACGGCAACATGGGGCAGTATCTTGAAAGCCTCGACCGCCTGCTGGCGCGCGAGCAGGAGCATGTCTACTATTCGGCGCACGGCGATCCGATCGAACGGCCGCAACGCTGGGTGCGCGGGCTGATCGGCCACCGCCGGCAGCGCGAGGGACAGATATTGCGGCTGCTCGAACGCCAGGTCGGCGCGGTCAACGAGATGGTGTTGTCGATGTACGCCGGAATCGACCCGCGGTTGCATGTGGCGGCGGGGCTGTCGGTCCTCGCCCATCTGATCGATCTGGAAATGCGCGGCGTGGTCCGCCAGGACGACACATTTTGGAGCCTCGCGGCCTGAGCCGCGTGAGGAGAGCAGAACTATGAATGCCCCCGTCGAAAATCTGGCCGGCGTCGATCTGCGTGCCGAGATCGACCGCCTTCGCAAGGAACGCAACGCCGTCATTCTCGCCCATTATTACCAAACCCCCGAGATTCAGGATCTCGCCGATTTCGTCGGCGACAGCCTCGATCTGTCGCGCAAGGCGGCCGCGACCGACGCCGAGGTGATCGCTTTTTGCGGGGTTCGCTTCATGGCCGAGGTGGCCAAGATCCTTTCGCCGCAAAAGACCGTGATTCTACCCGATATGGACGCCGGCTGCAGCCTCGAGGACAGCTGTCCTCCCGAGGAGTTCGCGCGTTTCCGTGCTGCGCATCCCGATCATCTCGCGCTGACCTACATCAACTGCTCAGCAGCGGTGAAGGCGCATAGCGACATCATCGTCACATCCTCGTCGGCCGAGACGATCCTGTCGCAACTGCCGCCCGGCCAGAAGATCATCTTCGCGCCCGATCGCCATCTCGGCGCCTATTTCGCGCGCAAAACCGGCCGTGACATGCTGCTGTGGGAAGGCAGCTGCATCGTCCACGAGGCCTTCTCCGAAACCGAGCTGCTCAAGCTCAAGGCGCAGCATCCGGGCGCGCCCGTGGCAGCGCACCCCGAATGCCCGGTCCACATCCTCGATCACGCTGATTATGTCGGCTCGACCCGCGGCATTCTCGACTATGTCCTGAAGAGCGACGCCGACACCCTCATCGTCGCGACCGAGCCGCACATCATTCACCAGATGGAAAAGGCAGCGCCGCACAAGCACTTCATCGGCGCGCCGGGCGCGGACGGCAACTGCAACTGCAATATGTGCCCCTATATGGCGCTCAACACGCTCGAGAAGCTCTATCTCGCGCTGCGCGACCTGACCCCGCAGATCGAGGTCGACGAGCCCACCCGCGTTGCCGCCAAGCGCTCGCTCGACCGGATGCTCGAGATGACCGGCGGCCTGTCAGGCCCCGACGTCGGACGGCCCGCCTTCAAATAGCCCGCCGCCCTGGCCCACGGGGATGATGCAACAGGGAAGCGGATGATGAGCTTCAGCCTTGCCGATTTCGATCTCGACGCGTTCGTCCGCGCCACCCTGGCCGAGGATATGGGGCGGGGAGGCGACATCACCTCCGCCGCGACGATCCCCGCCGAAGCATTGTTCGAGGGCGAGATGGCGAGCCGCGACGCGATCAGCGTCGCCGGGCTTTCGATCGCCCAGGCTTTCTTTCGCGCGCTCGACCCTGCGGTTTCGATCGAGACGATGGTCGCGGACGGCGCGCGCGTCCCGAGAGGCGGCGTGCTGATGCGTTTGCGCGGCAAGGCGCGGGCGTTGCTCACCGCCGAGCGCTCAGCGCTCAACACCGTCCAGCATCTTTCGGGGGTCGCGACGCTGACGAGCGCTTATGTCGATGCCATCAAGGGAACCAGCGCCACATTGCTCGACACGCGCAAGACGATTCCCGGCCTGCGCGTGCTCGAAAAATATGCGGTCCGGATGGGGGGCGGCACCAACCACCGAATGCGCCTCGACGATGCGGCGATGATCAAGGACAACCATGTCGCCGTCGCCGGCGGCATCGGCGAAGCGGTTCGCCGGGCGGTTGCGGCGGGGATCGAGCGGATCATCGTCGAGGTCGATCGGATCGACCAGATCGAGCCCGCGCTCGCCGCGGGCGCGACGCACCTGCTGCTCGACAATATGGATCCGCCGACGCTGCGCGGCGCGGTGACCCTGGTCGGTGGCCGGGTTCCGACCGAAGCTTCGGGCGGGGTGCGGCTCGATACGATCAAGGCGATCGCCCAGACCGGGGTCACCTATATCTCGGTGGGACGGCTCACCCAGTCGGCGCCGGCGGCCGATATCGGCCTCGATTTCCGGGCCGTCTGATGCGGTGTGCGACCGCACTGGTGCTAGGCGTGCTACTGATCAGCCCAGCCTGTGCGAAGAAAGGGCCGGCTTGCGAAATCCCCGCGGAGCTGCCGCGCCCGATGCTCGAGGGCCCGACCGCCGATCAGCCGCGCCGCCGGTTGCCGATCGGCGGCTACACGCTGGCAGTGAGTTGGTCGCCACAATATTGCGCGAGCCGCACGACCAGTCCCCAGGACCGTTTCCGTTGCGCCGCGTCGAAGCCGTTCGGCTTCACCCTCCACGGCCTCTGGCCCGATGGCGAGGGGAAGCAATGGCCGCAATATTGCGCGCCGACCCGACTGGTGCCCGAGCAGGTGATCCGGCAGCATCTTTGCGCCACGCCATCGCCCCAGCTCCTTCAGCATGAGTGGGAAAAGCACGGCACCTGCATGGCGAAGGCGCCCGCCGATTATTTCGCGAAAAGCGCCGGCCTCTTCACGGCGCTGCACTTCCCCGAGATGGAGACGCTCAGCGGGAAGACGATGACCGCCGCCGCCTTCCAGCAGATCTTCGCCAAGGCCAATGAGGGCATGCGCGCCGATCAGATGCGGCTGGACCTCAGCCGGGACGGCTGGCTTGAAGAGGTCTGGATCTGCCTCGACAAGCGGCTCGAACGCCGCGCCTGCCCGGCGCATCAGGGCGGCGCGCCGCGTACGGCGATCGTCAGGATCAGATAGCCGCCAATCCCGCCGGCGCCCGCGACCGGGCCATGCCCGTCAGGTCGCGCGTCCTTTGAACCCCTGGGCGATCACATACCATTCGGAGGAATCCTTGCGGCTCGCGGGCGGTTTGGCATGTTTGACCGTCGTGAACAGCCGCTTGAGCTCGGCGACCAGATCGCTGTCGGCACCGCCCGCGAGCACCTTGGCGACGAAGCAGCCGCCCGGCCGCAACACCTCGCTCGCGAACTGGCATCCGGCCTCGACCAGCGCCATCGTGCGCAAATGATCGGTCTGCGGATGGCCCACCGTGTTGGCCGCCATATCCGATAGCACGATATCGGCCGGGCCACCCAGCGCCTCGGCGAGCAGCGCGGGCGCCTCATCGGCCATGAAATCCATTTGCAGGATGGTGGCGCCCTCGATCGGATCGGTCGCAAGCAGGTCGATCCCGACGACCGCCGCTTGCGGGCAGAGCTTTCGCACGACCTGCGTCCAGCCTCCCGGCGCAATGCCCAGGTCGATCACCCGTTTCGCCCCGCGCAGGAAATGGAAGCGCTCGTCGAGTTCGATCAGCTTATAAGCCGCGCGCGAGCGATAGCCTTCGGCCTTGGCGCGGCGGACATAGGGGTCGTTGAGCTGGCGCTCGAGCCAGCGCGTCGAGGCGGCGCTTCGCCCGCGCGCCGTGCGGACCCGCTGCCGCCCCCCGCTGCCGCCGCGGCTCATGAGGCGCGCCTGGCCCTATCCCGCGCCATCAACGATCGGAGGATGCCCTCGCGAATGCCACGGTCGGCGACGCCGAGCCGCTCGGCCGGCCAGATATCGAGAATCGCGTCGAGTATCGCGCAGCCGGCGACCACCAGATCGGCACGTTCCTGCCCGATGCAGGCAAGCTCGGCGCGCTCGGCGACAGTCATGCCCGCCAACCGCGCGCTGATCGCGCGCATCGCGGTGACCGGCACGATCAGCCCGTCGATCTGCCGCCGATCATAGCTGGGCAGATCGAGATGGACGCTGGCGAGCGTCGTCACCGTTCCGCTGGTTCCGAGCAGGCGGCCCGGCCGCGCGCCCGGATCGAGCCTGGCCGCGAACTGCGTGAAGCTTCGCGCGACGCGCGCGCGCATCCGTTCATAGCTCGCGAGAAGGCCGTCGCGGTCGCGGCCCACATGCGGTTCGGTCTCGGACAGCGAAACCACGCCCCAGGGCGCGGAGAACCAGTCGATCACGCGCGGCGGGCTGGTGTCGGCGTCGATCAGGATCAGCTCGGTCGACCCGCCGCCGATGTCGAACACCAGCGCATTGCCCTCGCCCGGTTCCAGCAATGCATGGCAGCCCAACACCGCGAGCCGGGCTTCCTGCTCGGGGGTGATGATTTCGAGCGCGATCCCCGTCTCGCGATAGACGCGCTGGACGAACTCGCGGCCGTTGGAGGCGCGCCGGCACGCTTCGGTCGCCACCGAGCGGACCAGCGAGACATGCCGGCGGCGCAGCTTTTCCGCGCACACCGAAAGCGCGCTGACCGCGCGATCCATCGCTACGTCGGACAATCGCCCGGTGGCGGCAAGGCCTTCGCCGAGCCGGACGATCCGCGAAAAGGCGTCGACGACGACGAAGCCTTCCTCGGACGGCCGCGCGATCAGCAACCGGCAATTGTTGGTGCCTAGATCGAGCGCGGCGTAGCTGTGCTGGGGGCGGCTGGTAGAGGAAGAGGGGTGCGCCCGACGCCCCCCTTCACGCAGCGGGCGGGACGCGGCCTGGTGGGGGCCATGCGCCATGACAATCGATCTCTTTTTCGCCATGCGGCCGAAATCCGCACGGAACTTGGGATCGAGCCTAGTGCGGACCGCGGCGAACGGCAAGGGCGCGCCCTTTCAGTCACCGTTGACAGCCCCGGCGGCCCTCCTTATGTGCGCCGCTCTGGCTGATGCCCCGTCGTCTAAAGGTAAGACCACGGACTCTGACTCCGTTAATTGAGGTTCGAATCCTCACGGGGCATCCATAGCCGCCACGTAACTCACTGTTTTTATTGTATTATCGGAGATGGCGAAATCATCTCTCGTTGGCGCGGGCGTATCGTTCGTCAGAGCCCCTGGCCGAACAGCTTGAGCGCTAGCCACACCGTCAGCGCGCTCGCGGCGAACAGGCCGAACGCCAGCCGGTTCGAGGCGAGCAGCGGCGCGTCGACGCCCGAGCCGCCCCGGCGCCAGCCGCGGATCATCGGCGCAACGAGATTGTCGCGGCGGACCAGCAGATAATAGGCGATCGCGAGCAGGTGAAGCGCGACGAGGCCGAGCAGGATGTTGAAGAGGAGATGATGCGTCTCGGCGGCCCAACGGCCCGTCTCGAAGCTTACCAGATAGGAGAGCGGGCCCGATTCGATCCCGTCGATATCGACCGCGAACAGGCCCAGCGCCACCTGCGTCGCCAGTGCGAGCAGCATCGCGACGACGCTCCAGCCGCCCAGCGGATTGTGCCCGACGGACGAGAGCCGACCCGCGCCGCGATCCGATCGCCGAATATGGCTGATGATCGCTGCGGGTCCGCGCACGAAATTGCCGAAGCGCGCGGTGCTGCTGCCGAACAGGCCCCAGGCGATCCGGAAGATCAGCAGCGCGAGGATCGCATAGCCGATGATGCGGTGCCAGCCCAGTTCGCCTTGCTCGGCCGACCACCAGGCGGCGCCAAGCAGCGCGACGAGCGACCAGTGAAACAGGCGGATCGGCGCGTCCCAGATGCGCATGCGATCGTCGGCCTGCCCCGCCTGCCAAAAGGCCAAGTCAGTCTTCCTCGCGGAATCGGTCATGGCATGATTTGCACGCCGCGGCGGTCCGCGTCCGGGCGGAGGCAAGCGCCGCGCCGTCGCCGCTCATCGCTGCCGTCTGCAGCGCCGCCGATGCAGCGACCAGCTCCTGCTGACCTTTCAGAAACGTCGCCTGGTCGGCCCAGATGACCGCCTTGGCGCGCGTCTTGATCCCCGATTCGGGTCCGCTCCCCTTGGGAAAATATTTGAGCTGCTGCGGCGCGCGCGCAGCGATGTCGCGCGCCGCCGTCTTGACGGCGTTCATATCGGGATTACCCGATTTGATTTCGTCGTTGATCGTTTTGAACGCCCCGCCGATCTCCTTGTAATTGGCCTTGCGCGCGTTGACCGCGGCGACGATCTGGGGCGTGGCGGCGCTTGCCGCGACCGCGCCCGTCGTCGCGATGAGGATCGCCGTTGCCCGTCCAGATAATTTCATGGGTCGATATATCCTTCTTCGATCAGACGAGGATTTCGGAGACCGGCCGGCGGGTGCGCATCGCATCCTGCCCCCAGGCGTCGGCGGGAACCCCCATCACCTGCTGCAGCGTCAGGCCGATTCTGGAGATCGGTTCGGCGGGAGCATTGATATGCAAGCCGGTCTTGACCTTTCCGCCCGCGCGTCCCGCCAGCATGACCGGGATTCCGGTCACGTCGTGATTCTTGGCATAGGATACGTCCGAATGCGCGAAAACCAGCATATTGTCGAGCAACGTGCCGTCGCCCTCCTTGATCGCGGCGAGGGCTTCGACGAAGTCGGCCCACGCCGCCATGCTCTCGGTCGCGAAATGATCGACGGTCGGCTGATAGCCGATGCTGCGATCGACCAGTTCCTCATGAGTCGATTGATGATAGCCGGTGGTGTTGCCCGCGCGGCGCAGATCGGAGGCGGCCGTCGAATAAGCCATGTTGAAGATTCTCGTCTGATTGCAGGCCAGCCCCATCGCCAGCAATGACGCCATCAGCTTATGGTCGGCGCGCCGCTCGGCCACGTCGGTATAGTCGACATCCGCCTTGGATGGCGCGAGCTTACTCGGCAGCACGCAGGCCTCGGCGGGTGGCGGCTTCTGCAGCTTGAGCGAGAGCTTTTCCTCGACCTCGCGGATCGCGGTGAAATATTGATCGAGCCTGGCACGATCGGCGGCGCCCACCCGCGCCAACAGCGCGCGCCGCTGTTCGCTCACCGCGGAAAGCACGCTTCTACGCGCGATATAGCGCGGGTCGGGGGTGAACTCCGCCTTGTTAGGATCGTGGAAATCCGGGCCGAACAGCTTGCCGTACAGTTCCGCGGCGGTCGGCACGGCGGCGTTCATGCTGTTGCCGTTGCGAAAGGAATAGCTGGTGCGCGAGTTTCCGTCGGCGCTGAGGTCGATGCTCCGGAACACCGATCCCGCGCCGATCGCGTCGGCGATGATCACATCGAGCGTCGGCCCCTGGATCGTCTGCCAGTTGTCGGTCGGCGCGCCGGTGCGCACAGCCGTGTTGCCCGAGATATGCGGCAGGTTGCCCTTGCCGTCGAGGATCACGTCGAAACCGCTGAGCACCGACACATGCTGCTGGACCGCCTTGATCGGGGCGAGTTGCGGCGGGAGATCATATCCGCTGCCGGTGGCCTTTGGCTGCCAGCGATCCGGGATCATGCCGCAGCCCCAGAACCATGTGCCGAAGCGCACCGGCAGCCGTCCGCCGCCGAGGGTTGCGGCAAAGGCCGCACCATTGCCGTCGAGAAAGGCATCGAGAAGAGGTATCCCCACCGTCATCGCGGCGCCTCCAAGCGCGCCTTTCAGCAGGAAAGCGCGCCTGCCGTACATCGGATTGCTCATCAGCCTTCCTTTTTGCCTTCGTGGGTGCGGGCGATCCGGACGTCCGTGCTCGTTCCATAAAAGGCCGGATCCAGCGCGATCGTCCGCAGCAGCGATGTCAGCCGATAGCCCTGACCGGAGAATTGCGCGGAGAGCGCGCGGATGTCGTCCTCGTCTCCGGCCGAAGGATTGCGCCCGTTCGCATAGCGCCAGACGCTGTTGACGAGGCACGCCGAAGCGGCGGCGCTGTCATGGAACAATTGGCCAAGGTCGCCTGCACCATCGAACGCCTTCTTGTCGAAGCTTCCGCTGACGTCGATCAGCTCGCCGCGCTCGCGCGTCCGGAACTGGCCCGCGCCGTCGAATTGCTCGAGGCCGAGGCCGATCGGATCGGTCTTCTTGTGGCAACTCGCGCATTCCTCGTCGTCGAGATGCGCCTGAAGCCGCTGCCGCGTCGTCTTGAGCGACGCGTTGTTGACGTCCTGAACCACCGCGAAATTCACATTGGCCGGCGGCGAGGGGATTTTCTCGCAAAGCAGGATCTCGCGCATCGCCTTGCCGCGCAGCGTGGGCGAAGTCCGGCCGGGATGCGAATGCAGCGCGAGCAGTCCCGCGTGGGTCAGCAGCCCGACGCGCGGATCGCCTTGCGGGAATTCGTGGATATACCATCCGTCGCGTGCGACCGGTACGTCATAGATCGGGCCGAGCGTGCGGGTCATCGCGATGCGGCGCGTGGTGAAGATGTCGCGATAATCGCCGTTCCGGTCGATCAGCAGGTCTGTCAGCGTGCGCAGCGTCTGCTCGCGGGCGAGCGACGCGATCGATGCGTTGAAGGCCGGATAGATCAGCCCGTCTTTCGACAGCGTTTCGAACTCGTCGAGCTGCAGGAAATCGGTGAAGAAGGCGCGCACCCCGTCACGCAGACGCGGAGACGCCATCAGCCGCTCGACCTGCGCGCGCAGCCCTGCCGGCGTGTCGAGCGATCCTGCCGCGGCCGCTTGGAGCAGCGCATCGTCGGGTGCGCTGTTCCAGAGCAGGAACGACAGCCGCGACGCCTTGGTATAGCCGCCCAGCCGTCCCGAAGCCTCCGGAAGTTCTAAGCGGAACAGGAATTGTGGGCTCGCGAGCATCCCGGCCAGCGTGGTCGCGACCCCTTGGGGAAAGGCCTTGAGCTGATCGCCGATCGCCACCGCGGAACGGGCCAGCCGCTCGGCCTCGGCGGCCGGAAGCGGCCGGCGGAACAGCTTGAGCCCGGTCTGGCTGAAAAAGCGGCGCGCGCAGGAGAGAGCCTCGGCGCCGTGCGCGTCACGAGGGCAGCCTACCAACTTATCCCAATGCCCGGCGTCGGTGGCCTGCTCGGCGACGCCGCGGCCAATATCGTCATATTGCTCGAGGCCGGCCGGAGTCACCGAAATCGCGCTGGTGCCGACCGCGAGCAGGCCGTCAACGCGAAGATCGGGTTCGAAGCGGCCCACGACCTTGATGTCCTCTCCGAAGATGTCGGCGATCGCGCGGCGATACTGCGCTTCGGTCAGCCGGCGGACAGGGGCGGGGCCCGACGCTGGGGCAACCGCACCGGCACGGACGCCGTTGGGAGTCATACCCGTCGCCGCGCCGAGCGACAGCAGGCTTAGGGTGGCGAGCAACAGAGCGGCGGTTTTCCTGCGCATCTTCATTGGCCGCGCCGCGAGGCGAACTCGGCGGGTGCGTTCGCCACGAAGGCGCGAACGCCCGTGAAGCCATAGGCCGAGGAAATCGCCGTGTAGCGGCCCGTGCGCGGATCCTTGTAGCCATCCGCGAAGCGATGGAGCGCGCGATAGACGCCGGGGCAGGAAACGCTCGTCAGATTGGCGCCGTTTTGGGTCATCTGCTCGATCGAGTCCCAATAGCTGGCCAATGAGTAATAGCCGAAGAAGGCGCCGTCGATGCCGCCGTCGGGCTTGAGCGTGGCTCTGATCCGCGCGCCCAATATCATCCGTGGCGCATCGATGATCTGCTCCTTGTAGTTCAGGCGGATGTCGACCGGATCGGTTGTCAGCACGCCGTCGACGATCCGGCCGCGTGTGGTCGCGCGCAGCGCCGGATCCTTGTCGATATCGAAGGTCATCCCCGCCAAGGCGCCCCCGCGTGCGTTTCTCACGAGCGAGCCCGAAGCCGCGTAGATGTTCACCGTCACTTCCGGATCGTTGCGCGGATCGTCGATGCCTCGGATCTCGATCAAGGTGGGCGCGCGCGCGGAGATGAAGATCTTTTCAACCACCTCCTTGTCGCCATTCTCGCGGAACGTGCGCACGCAGCCCATCACGCGCCAGAGCTGATTGTCGACACCCTTGGCGCCGTCCAGGCCGGAAAAGTCGCCACGCTTGGTCTTGCCATCGAGATCGATTCCCGGCGCGACCTTGCCGTCGTATGTCCGGAAATGCTTGCCGAGCTGTGGAAAATCGAGCGGATCGGTGCACGCACTGTAGGCGATCACCTGGTTGGAAAACGCCCAGCGGCCGCGATTCTTGGGAAAGCCGTTGAGCGCACCGATACGCAGCGCCATCTCAGCAGTCGGCTTGGCGGTCGGATCGAAGTCGGGGGGAAGCTTGGCCTGGCCGCTGACTACTGACTTATTCCGGGGCGAAATGCGTCGGAAACCGAAATGGCGGTCCATGTCCTGCTCGAGCGCGGGCCGTTTGCCCTGCTCGAGTTCTCCCAGCTTCCCCGCAACCGAATATTTGGCCTGCTCTTCTGGCGGCAGCGATTTGAAATATTCCTCGATGCCCCCGTCGGCCAACACGGGGCAAGCTCCGGCGTCGCCCGAACTGGCCATATAGATATTGCTCAACACGAAAGCCCGCACCCCGGGTTCGCCCCCGGTCGGGGCGTCGGCCGCCGACGCCAGCGTGGCGGCCATCGCGACTAGGGACGCGGCGGAAAGCCCTCGGCCGAAACGGGGAAGCTGCTTTCGCCGCCGAGACATAAGGGAATCTTCTCCTGATGGTTCGGGCCGTGCCGCGGTCGTGTCCAGCCTCGATCTTGCGTTTCCTTATCCTCCAATAGAGCTACGGCAACCACCCCTTTTTCGCTCGATCCTCATGGTATTTTCGCGCGTACTCTATTGTGTTATCAATGATGAAGCGCGCCGAAGAATGAGCGAAATCACGGGGAGGTATATGATGGAGGCTGGCAATCTGGCGCGCGATTCGACGAGCGGGTCGCTAGGTGAGCGCATCACCGAGTGCGCCGTCGAGTTCTACCTGCAAAATTTTGGCGACATCGCACCATTGACCGACGGCATCGACGAGCGTTGGTCCGCCGAACGCATTGCTGCGAGTGGGCTGCGCGGCGCTCCGCCCGAGGTCCTGGCGAAACTGAGCGGACGTGCGATCAGCCGGCTCGCGGAGCGGCAAAATATATTGTCGGGGAAAAATCCTCTGCGGCTGACCGACTGGAGCGTCGTCCGGTACAGCCTTTCGGGCGCGCGGACGCTGCGCGAGGCGATCGCGCGGTGCTCCGAATGTTTCGAGGCGATCGACTGGCGGTGCGGGCGGATGAGCTTGCGGATTCGCGGGGAGGACGCCGAGCTTGGGCTCGATGCGGCTCGCCGAACCAGCGGTCCCGATGCATGCCTCGTCGACCTGGCGGGGGCGGCGCAGATCAGTGCGATGTTTGCCTGGCTGATCGCGCGGCCGCTGCCGCTCACCGGCATTTGGCTCGACCATCCCCAGCCGATTGTCGACGAACTCCGGCTGCCATCCCTGCCCTTTGTGCTGCATGTCGATCGCGGTTGGTCCGGCTTTGCCTTCAAGGCATCCTATCTGGATCATCCGGTGGCGCGGAACGCCGCCGATCTCGCGAACCAATATCTGGGCAGTTTTCTGTTCGGCGGCGCCGCAGGGAGCCCGGCCGCCGAGCCGCTTGCCGCGCAGGTCCGGACGATGGCGATCGGCGCGCTGCGGCGCGATCACCGATTGCCCAAGTTTCAGGAAGTCGTCGCTCTCACCGGCAAGAGCATCGCTACGGTGCGCAGGGCGCTCGACCGCGAAGGCACGTGCTATCGCGAGATTCGCGACAGCTGCCGCCGTGAACTGGGGCTCGATCTGCTGCGGCGATCGAATTTGACGATCGAGGAGATCGCGAACCGGCTCGACTATTGTGACTCGGATGCCTTTCGCCGCGCGTTCCATCAATGGATGGCGATCAGTCCTTCCCAATATCGCCGTGAAACCGCCCATCCGGAACCGACGCCGACCGGCTTCTGATCGGCCGCGGCTGGCGCAGCCTGGTCCGCCCGGCCCGTCCGGAAGAGGCCGGAGGCTCGGCCCGACCCAAGGTCAATGGTGCTCGACGGCATCTTGGTGGATGGATACGGCCTCGACAGCTGGCTGACCCTGCTTGGCGAATGTCTCTGGACCACGTCCAGCGCGCACAGCGGCAATAAGGCGAGATCGAATGCGGTCGCGACCGGTGCAATTCTATTTTTCTGACCCTAAGACCAATGCTCCTAGGGGAGGGCGGTATCTTAAGCGATACCGCCTCGCTTTTATCAGGGCAGGGAAGGTCGATAAGATGAAGAGGGCTATCCGTTTCCTTTCGTTCGTGGCGATGCTCGCTCCGGCGATTGCGCGCGCCGAAGCGCCGGGGGAAATCGTCGTGACGGGCGAAGGATTGGCGCTACCGCCGGGAACGCCCGCTTATGGATCGACCCTGATAGAGCGCGATCGCCTGACAAGCAGCGCTTCCGGCCGGATCGAGAATATACTCGCGGATGTCGCCGGCTTCCAGCAGTTCCGCCGTTCGGACAGCCGTTCGTCCAACCCCTCCGCGCAGGGCGCGACGCTGCGCGCGCTCGGCGGCAATGCGTCGAGCCGCACCCTGGTGCTGCTGGACGGCGTGCCGATGGCCGATCCCTTCTTCGGCTATATCCCGTTCAGCGCGCTCGTGCCCGAGCGGCTGTCGCTGATCCGCGTCACCCGTGGTGGCGGCAGCGGCGCGTTCGGCGCAGGCGCGGTCGCCGGGACGATCGAACTGGCGAGCGCGGGCAGCGATCTGCCGTTGCTCGACGCTCACGCGCTCTACGGAAGCCGCGACGCCACCGAGCTGTCGGCGACCCTGTCTCCGCATGTCGGCGGAGGCCTGTTGTCGCTGTCGGGGCGCTGGGACCGCGGTGACGGTTTTCAAACCACGCCGCGCGTGCAACGGGGCCCGGCGACCGTGCCCGCCGCCTATGACAGCTGGTCGGTCGGGGCGCGCGCGGTGGCCCCGCTCGCGGGCGATGTCGAAGTGCAGGTTCGCGGGCTCGCCTTCCAGGACGATCGGACGCTCCGTTTTCGCGGGGCGGACAGCCGCAGCGAGGGGCAGGATGCGAGCGTCCGCCTGATCGCACGCGGGCCGTGGCAAGTCGATGCGCTCGCTTATTTGCAGGCCCGCAATTTCTCTAATGTCGTCGTTAGCTCAACGACGTTCCGGCGCTCGCTCGATCAGCGCAACACGCCTTCGACCGGGATCGGCGGCAAGATCGAGGTGCGGCCCCCGCTGGGCGGAGCCCATCTCTTGCGTCTCGGCGCCGATGTCCGGCGGGCCTCGGGCGATATGTTCGAGGACGCCTATAACGCCGCGACCGGCGCGCTCACCGCGCGGCGCCATGCGGGCGGACGAGAGACCACCGCGGGTGTTTTTGCCGAGGACGACTGGACGCTCGGCAGGCTGGTTATCACCGGCGGTGTGCGCGCCGATCGGTGGTCGATCGCGGATGGCTTCTTCGATGCCGCCAGCGCGGCCGGGGTTCCGACTGCGCATAACCGTTTCGCCGATCGCAGCGATTGGGAATATTCGGGACGCGCCGGCGCGCTGCTGCGCCTGACCGATCGGATGGCACTGCGCGGCGCGGGTTATACCGGCTTCCGCCTGCCGACGCTCAATGAGCTCTATCGCCCGTTCACCGTCTTCCCGGTGACCACTCAGGCTAACGCTGCGCTGACGCCCGAGAAGCTGAAAGGGATCGAAGCCGGATTCGATCTTGCCCCGCTGCCGGGCCTCAGCCTCGGCGCGACCGCTTTCTACAACCGGCTCGACGACGCCGTGGCCAATGTGACGATCGGCGCCAATCTGCGCCAGCGGCGCAATGTCAACGCGATCGTCGCCAAAGGCATCGAGCTTAGCGGTGTGTGGCGCATCGGTGCGGTTTCGTTGAGCGGCTCCTATGCTTATAGCCACGCGATCGTGCATGCGCCCGGCGAGGCTTTCGATCGGCTGGCCCCGGCGCAGAGCCCCCGCCATGCCGCCAGCGCGACCCTGGCCTGGACACCGCGCGATGCCGGGCTGCTGTCAGCGACGCTGCGCTATGTCTCGCGTCAGTTCGAAGATGATCTCCAAACCGACGCGTTGCCGCACGCGCTGACCGTCGACGCCGTCGCCCGCTGGCCGCTTGGCCACGGCATCGGCGTGATCGCCCGGGCCGAGAATCTCTTCGACGAGACTGTCGTCACGCGCAATGCCGGCGGTTCGATGGACCTCGGCACGCCCCGCACGCTGTGGTTCGGCGTCAGCTTTCAGGGATAGCGACGGAGGCTGAGCGTTACGAGACAGGGGTGACAGAACGTACCGGACACATGGGTGACACTTTTCCCTAGCGATCGCAGGGGCAAAGTGCCGATGCTGTGGAAAGATAGGATCGGAAATGGACGAGCGTATGCGGTTCTCGCTGCCCGCATATTGGAGGGCGAGCCCAGGACCGATCCGTGCGAGAAGCCCCGATAGACGTCCGAGTCTGGGAAGCAGAACAGCAGCGTTCGGCCGGCGAATGTTCGCAAATGGCGCAGCACCATATCCCAGGCGATATCCTCGTGCTGCACTGGGACGATGTGCAAAGGACCGTCGGGCACTTCCAACATTAGCCGCTCGATAACAGCAATCCCGATCGCGCTGAACGCCTCACCATCGCCGAGGCAGAAGCCGACGTGATAGCTGCGTCGCCGACCTCCGTTCTGAACGTGCGCAGGATGATCGGCGTGTCCGCTGGAAAGCGGTCGTCGCCGGTCAGTTCGCGAATGCGCCATCCGTTGATCGCAGCAACTGGCGCCAGGGCATGGAGCTTGATCGTGCCGTGAAAAGCCTCCCTTCCCGGCCAAGTGCTGGCCTGCTCGTCGCGCTTTCGTTTTGCTTCGCCCATGTCCGTCCTCTCATTTCCGTTCGCGCTTCGCTGCGTAGCGTCAGCTAAAGGCTGCAATCACTGTCTCGATCGGAAGGAACAGCATCCGGCTGTCCTCAGGGTATTCGACGAATTCGGCGCAGGCGAGGTAGAAGCGCTTGGCGCTCTCGTCCTTCGCTTGCACGAGAACCGCTCCAATGCCGATGCTCTGCGACGCGACGGCGATCCGTCGCAGCGCGTCCGAAAGAACATCCGCGCCGAGTCCGCGGCCGGCATAGGCGCTGCTCACCGCCAAGCGCCCGATGACGGAGACCGGAATCGAATCCGGCGCATTGCGGCGAAGTCGACTGGGCGCGACAGAACGCTCGACGGCGCCAGCCGAGATGCAGAAATAGGCAATCACGCGATTGTCGTCACAAACGACATAGGTTCGCGAGAAGCGGCTCTCGTTCTTGAGCGCGCGTTGCTTCAGCCAGTCGTTGAGAGCCGGCTCGCCGCAATCAAACTCTTCTAGGTCATGGTCCGTCGTCAGCGGGACCGGTGCCGAAAGGCCCATCGAAAATCTGTGCGATACGCGTCAGGCGTGCCAGGCCGGAGCCCGGCGCAGTAGCGCGCGCAATTTCGGTCCGGGAGCCGGTGGATTGTCGAGAGCGTGCACGAACGCGTCGTAGCGGGCATCATCCAGCACAAAGAGGCGCTGATCCAGTAGCACGTCGATCGCGAGCGACCGCGCGCTCTCGATCATGAACTCGGTGCGGGTCTTGCCGAGAATCGCCGCCGCATCATCGATCATCTGGCGCGTCTGTGCTTCGATGCGCAGATTGATGCTTCCCTTCGTGTCCGAAACATCAGGCCGTTCGGCGACATCGATCGAACTGGAACGCGCTTTTGCCATCCTCTGCGCATGGCATAACGTATCCACATTGTCAATACGGTCGCCGGAGTTGGAGGGTGAGTGTTCGGGCTTTTCCATCTGATGGCGCCGGAGCAAGCGCCAATTTGAGATCGATGAACTCAAGCATCAGTGCTCGGCATAGTGATAGGCGAATCCGCCCACAGCGCTTTGCACCGTCCTATTTGCTACGCCTGCGTAATCGCTGCGGCTTATGGGTAGAAAGTGGCGGCAATCGGCGGCATTTGGCGGAGAGGGTGGGATTCGAACCCACGGTACGGTTACCCGCACAACGGTTTTCGAGACCGCCCCGATCGACCACTCCGGCACCTCTCCGCAGAGGTGGAGCGAGGGGCCGTGGAGCCGCCCGCCAGTCGATAGGGGCGGGCCATTAACGCAAGGATCGCTGCTTGCCAAGCGCTCGCTTGCATGTCCGCGATACTTCCCTACATTACCGGTGTGATTGAAAAGAGCGTATCCATTCCCGCTGTGGCCGGCGCCCCCCATCAGGGATTCGCCACTCCCCCCGTGGCGCATGCCCGTTTCGCGATCGGCGAGGTCGTCCGGCATCGCCTGTTCGAGTTTCGCGGCGTGGTGTTCGATGTCGATCCGGTCTTCGCCAACAGCGACGAATGGTACGAATCGATTCCCGAGGACATCCGGCCGCCGAAGGACCAGCCTTTTTATCATCTGTTCGCCGAGAACAGCGACAGCGCCTATATCGCCTATGTCAGCCAGCAAAACCTGGTGCATGACGAAAGCGACGAGATGATCGATCATCCGGCGATCGCAGGGCTCTTCGACAGCTATGCCGATGGCCGCTACCGGCTCCGGCGCGAGCATCGGCACTAGGCAGCAAGGTCGCCACGCCGCCGCGGGAACCCGCAGCTCCGCGGCCTCCGCCGGGACGATGGGGGATTTCGGCTTTCTTCCTCGGGAGGACGGTGAGACGGTTGACTTTCCGCCGCTCTGCCTTTAGCGGACCGCTTTCCCGCGCGGGGGTTGATGGCCGTGGGCCATTGTCTTTGCGCTAACAGATTTGAAGAAGTGATGAGGGCCATGTTCGCTATCGTGCGCACGGGCGGCAAGCAGTATCGCGTTGCCGCAGGAGACAAGATCGTCGTCGAGAAAATCGCAGGTGATGCGGGCTCGACCGTGTCGCTCGGCGACGTGCTGCTCGCGGGCGAGGGCGCCGAGCTCAAGGACGTGAAGGGGCTGACCGTCTCGGCCGAGATCGTCGCACAGGCGAAGGGCGAGAAGGTCATCGTCTTCAAGAAGCGCCGCCGCCACAATTATCGTCGCCGCAACGGCCACCGTCAGCAGCACACGATCCTCAAGATCCTGTCGATCGGCGGTGAGACCAAGGCGAAGAAGGCTAAGGCCCAGGCGGATGCGCCCGTGGCCGCCGATGCCTGAGCGAAGAGCGAACGGAGTAGTTTGAGATGGCACATAAGAAAGCAGGCGGCTCTTCGCGCAACGGTCGCGATTCGGCCGGCCGGCGCCTCGGCGTCAAGAAGTTCGGCGGTGAACTCGTGATCGGCGGTAATATCATCATCCGCCAGCGTGGCACCAAGGTCTATCCGGGCCGCAATGTCGGCATTGGCAAGGATCACACGCTGTTCGCGCTCGCCGAGGGCCGTGTTGCCTTCCACAGCGGCAAGCTCGGCCGGAAATATGTGAGCGTCGATGCGATGGCCGAAGCGGCCGAGTAACGGACGAGCCGATATTCGGGTCGTCCAGAGGGCGACCCGAGGGTCCGGCAGGCCGGGCTGTACGGGGAGGGGGTAGCACCACCTCCCTTTTTCGTGTCTCCCTCAAAAAACTGTCGCGGCCCTGTAACCTTTTGCGTTCAAAGGCGTTTCGGGGCGGCGGAGAGGGAGTATCCAAGATGTTCGCACGTACCCCGCGGCTGCTGCTGCGGCCGGGTTGGAAGGAAGACGCGCCGGCGCTGGCGGCTGCCATGTCCGATTTTTCGATTGCCGGAAAGCTCGCCCGCGTCCCCTGGCCCTATGGGGTCGAGGATGCCGAAGCCTTTTTGGGCGAAGACCATGGCCCCTTGCCTCATTTTCTGATCTTCGCGCGCACCAAGGGCGCGCCGCGGCTGGTCGGCGGCGCCGGGCTCAGCCAGTGCGCCACCGGAGTAGAACTCGGCTACTGGATCAGGCGCCCCTATTGGGGGCTCGGTTTCGCGACCGAGGCCGGCCGCGCGGTGATCGCGCTTGCCGATGAGGGGCTGCGCCTGCCGCGGCTCGCGGCAAGCCATTTCGTCGACAATCCGGCCTCGGCGCGGGTGCTGCGCAAGCTCGGCTTCGTTCCCACCGGCCAGGTCGGAATGCGGACCTGTAACGCGCGCGCGACGGTCGAGGCTTGCATCGAATATGTGCGTCCGGCCGGGGCGGCGGGTTGCGATGGCGCGTCGATTGAGTCGGGCTATGACCGCGAGGATGCGATGGCCGCCTGAGGCCGAAGGCGGGCAACCGCGCCATCCGCGGATTCGCCGTTTTGGAGGGGCGTGGAACTATTTCCCGCTCCTCCGTCTACCGGTACGCAACATGGTTTCACAATGAGCCGGTGGCTTGTTCGAAATGGATGAGAGACCACTGTTTTACTGACATCACACAGTCCAAGACAGCCTTGTAAGCAGGACAGAAAATCCTGCGCGGCGCGCGTTCCGGCCAGTGCTATGCGACGGGGAGATGGGGTAGCGAGCCGCTCCCGTCACGGGAGCGGGCGACCAGCATCAGAACTTTCTTCCTGGTTGGGGCCTTCCGCATGCCGCATGTCCGTTCGCGCGTTCCCACCGATCAGATGCGTCGGCTCGCGCTGGACGCGGCGCGCGCTATCCTGATCGAGGAGGGGCCGCAGGCGGTGACACTGATGGCGGTCGCCAAGCGGATCAGCCGCACCCATGCCAATCTGCTCCATCATTTCGGGTCGGCGGCCGAGCTGCGCCGCGCGATGGCCGAAATGATGGTCCAGCGGATCACCTGCGAGATCGGGCAGATGGTCCTCCGCCAGCGACAGACCGAAGGCGATATCCGCGAGCTGGTCGATATGACCTTTGACGCGTTCGAGCGGCAGGGCATGGCGCCGCTGATGTCGTGGATGATCCTTTCGGGCGAGCATGAAGCGCTTGCGCCGGTGCTCGGCGCGGTGCGCAATCTGGTCGAGGAGCTTGGCGAGCATCGCGGCGCCCCGGTGCGTCAGATCACGCAGATGCTGGTGCTGACCGCGCTGGGCGAGGGCATGATCGGCGGCCCGATCGCCGCCGCGCTCGAAGTGCCTCGCGATACCGCCAGGACAACGCTCGCCAGCCAGTTGCGGATCATGCGCGGCTGGTGAGGCTTCTTTTCGCCGCCAATTCGTATAAAGGCGCGCGATGCATTTTCTCGATCAAGCCAAGATATTCCTTCGCTCGGGGGCGGGCGGCGCCGGGGCGGTGAGCTTCCGGCGCGAGAAGTTCATCGAATATGGCGGTCCTGACGGCGGCAATGGCGGCAAGGGCGGCGATATTATCATCGAGGCGGTGCCGGGGCTGAATACCCTGATCGATTTCCGCTATACCCAGCATTTCCGGGCGCCTCGGGGCAAAGGCGGGGCCGGATCGAACCGCACCGGCGCGGGCGGCGACGATCTCGTCATCCGCGTGCCGGTGGGAACGCAGATCCTCTCCGAGGACAAATCCGAAGTGCTCGCCGATTTCATTGCCCCCGGGCAGCGTGAGATATTCCTGCGTGGCGGCGACGGCGGCCGCGGCAATGCGAGCTACAAGACCTCGACCAACCGGGCGCCGCGGCAGCATGGCACGGGCTGGCCCGGCGAGGAGATGTGGGTGTGGCTGCGGCTCAAGCTGCTGGCCGACTGCGGGCTGGTGGGGCTGCCCAATGCCGGCAAGTCGACGTTCATCAACGCGGTCTCGAACGCGAAGGCCAAGGTCGGCGATTATCCTTTCACCACGGTGCGCCCCCAACTCGGCGTCGCCGGGCACAAGGGACGGGAGTTCGTCGTCGCCGACATCCCCGGCTTGATCGAGGGCGCGGCCGAAGGGGCGGGCATCGGCGATCGTTTCCTGGGCCATGTCGAGCGCTGCCGGGTGCTGCTGCATCTCGTCGATGCGAGCGGCGATGATCCGATCGAGGCCTATCGGATCGTCCGGGGCGAACTCGGCGCCTATGGCGCGAACCTCGCCGACAAACCGCAGATCGTCGCGCTCAACAAGATCGACGCAATCGACGCCAAGACGCTCGACAAGCTAGCCAAGAAGCTCGCCCGGGTCTCGGGCGGCGAGGTGATGCGTTTGTCGGGCGCAACCGGGGAGGGGCTCGAGCCGGTGCTCGACCGCATCATCGAGATTCTTGGACCTCCCCCCGAAACCGTCGCCGCCAATGACGAACGGACCGAGCCTTGGTCGCCGCTTTGATCGCCTGATTGCATGTCGTCGCGCTTCGCTCCCGCTCAATGCCCGCGGCTGATCGTCAAGATCGGATCGGCGCTGCTCGTCGACGCCGCGGGTAAGGTGCGGCGGAGTTGGCTCGAAGGCGTGGTCGCCGATATCGCCGCGCGGCATCGGGCGGGGCAGAAGATCGCGGTGGTCTCGTCGGGGGCGATCGCGCTCGGCGCGCGCCGGCTCGGGCTGCCCAAGGGCGGGCGCGCCAGCCTCGAGGATGCTCAGGCGGCCGCGGCGACCGGGCAGATCGCGCTGTCGCATTGCTGGGCCGAATTGCTGCACGAGCAGGGCATGACCGCGGCACAGATTCTGGTAACGCTTGACGATCTCGAGGACCGCCGCCGCTATCTCAACGCGGCATCGACGCTCGACCGGCTGCTGAGCCTCGGCGTCGTGCCGGTGATCAATGAGAATGATTCGGTCGCGACCGAGGAGATCCGCTTTGGGGACAATGACCGACTCGCCGCGCGCATCGGCCAGGCGGCTGACGCGCAGGGGGTAATCCTGTTGTCGGATATCGACGGGCTCTACACCGCCAACCCGCATCGCGATCCCGCCGCCCGTCTCGTGCCCGAAGTTCGCCGGGTCGACGCACGAATCCGGGCGATGGCCGACACAGATTCCGCGTCCGGAATGGGATCGGGCGGCATGGTCTCGAAGCTCGAGGCGGCGCGGATCGCCCAGCGTTCGGGCGCCCATCTCGCGATCATCTCGGGCAAGCGCGAACGGCCGCTGGCCGCATTTGACGCCGACAGCCGGGGCACGATCTTCATCGGAGAGAAGATCGGCACGGCGCGCAAGGCTTGGCTCGCGGGCCGGCTTATCGCGAAGGGCCGCATCGCGATCGATGCGGGCGCCGCGCGCGCGCTTACCCAGGGCCGCAGCCTGCTCGCCGCCGGCGCCACCCTGGTCGAGGGCCGCTTCGCACGCGGCGATCTGGTCGATATCGTTGACCCCGACGGCCAGGTGATCGCGCGCGGCCTCGCCGAATATGACGCGCCCGATGCGGCGCTTATCGTCGGACGGCGCAGCGAGGCGCTCGAGGCGGTTCTCGGTTATGCGCCACGCTCGGCGCTCGTCCATCGCGATCATATGGTCGTGCTGTGAAGCTCGCGATCACCGGCGGAACCGGCTTTCTGGGCGGGCATGTGTTGCGCGAGGCGGCGGCGCGCGGGCTCGCCGTCACGGCGCTCGCGCGCAGCGCCCAGCTGCCCGGGCCGGGGGTGCGATGGATCGAAGGCAGCCTCGAGGACCATCCGAGCCTCGCCGCGTTGGTCGAAGGGGCGGATGCGGTGATCCACATCGCTGGCGCGATCAACACGCCGACCCTGGCCGGCTTTGTCGCCGCCAATGTCACCGGCACCGCTTCGCTGCTCACCGCGGTCGAGGCGGCGGGGGTGCGGCGTTTCGTTCATGTGTCCTCGCTGTCGGCACGCGAGCCCGACCTATCCAACTATGGCTGGTCCAAGGCGGCGTCGGAGGCGCTGATCGCGCGATCTTCGCTCGATTGGACGATCGTCCGCCCGCCCGCCATCTATGGCGCCGGCGACCGCGAGATGCTCGAGTTGTTCCGGATCGCGAAGCGCAGGGGGATCGTTCCGCTTCCCCCGCGCGGGCGGCTTTCGCTGATCGAAGCGGGCGATCTCGCGCGGCTGCTGCTCGATCTGGCGCCGGCCGCCGAGGCCGCCGGACAGGTCTATGAGCCCGACGACGGCGCCGACACCGGCTATAGCCATCGGGAGTTAGGCAGGATGCTGGGAGAGGCGGTCGGACGCCCGCGCGTGCTTGCGCTGTCCGTTCCGAGTTTCGCGCTGCGCCTTGTCGCGGCCGCCGAACGGCTGCGCCTCGGCGACGGGGCAAAGCTCACCCGCGATCGAGTCCGCTATTTCTGCCATCCCGACTGGGTCGCCCACAAGCGGCCGCCGTCCGCGATCTGGCGCCCCCAAGTTGCGGCGCGCGAAGGTCTGCGGGCGACCGCGGATTGGTATCGCGAGCGGGGATGGCTTTAAGCCGCAAGCTGCAGCGTCAGCCGATGCCGGTCAGCAGATGCAGCATGAATGCGAGGAAGCTGCCGATCAGCCCCACGACCATCACCTTATAGGCATAGCCGATCAGCCGATATTTCTTGCGCGCGAGGACCCGTCCATTCTGGTAGATATCGTGCGCGAAGGCGGCGTAGACCGCGTCGCTGTCGGTCACCGTGTCGAGCACGAACTGCACGAACTCCTCTTCGGGCATTTGGGTGAACGAGCCGAAGAACAGCATGTTGGCCGGCCCGTCCGCACGCGGCGGAACCTTGGTCGACGGCAGCACCGCCATCACCGCCAGCAGCGCCGACAGAAAAGCCGCCGCGCCGAGGATCAGCAGCGCTGTTGGGGCCTGACTGCCGGTGCGCATCTGTCCGACCGTGATCGTGAAGATCACGAAGGTCGCGCCCATCAGCAGGCTGGCCTTTTGGTCGGCCATCTGGCTGAGCTGATATTGGATCTGCTGAGTGGTGCGCAGAAGGTGAACCGCGTCGGGAGCGAACTGGCCCCTTGGCGGGGCCCTTGTCTCATCTGCAGACATGCTGTCCCCTTTTATCCCGGTCCGTTCATGGCATGCTATCCAGCCTCCGCCAAGTCGCTGCCGCGATGCCGCCGCATTCGCTTGGCAAGCGCTGACGAAGCATCTTAAGGACGCATCATGAGCGACAGAGACGATATCTTCACCCGCGTGGCCGAGCAGATCGAGCCGTTCAACAAAAAGGGTGTCGACCTGACCGAGGCGACCAGCTTCGCAGCCGACCTCGAATGGGACAGCCTGACGGTGATGGACTTCGTCGCCGCCGTCGAGGACGAGTTCGACATCATCATCACGATGAACATGCAGGCCGCGATCGAAACCGTTGGGCAGCTCGTCGACGCCGTCGCCAAATTGCGGGGCTGACGCCGATGACCGATCTCTTTTCGAAATTTGATCCGCTGATCGCCGAGCGCGAGGCGCTGCTGGCGACCGGGGTGCGCGACCCCTATGCGATCGTGATGGACAAGGTGCTTTCGCCGACCGAGGCGATGATCAACGGCAAGCGCACCATCCTGCTTGGCACCTACAACTATATGGGCATGACCTTCGATCCGGACGTGATCGCGGCGGGCAAGGCGGCGCTCGACGCGTTCGGCTCGGGCACGACGGGGAGCCGTGTCCTCAACGGCACCTATCAGGGCCACAAGGAATGCGAAGACGCGCTCAAGACCTTCTACGGCGTCGAGCATGCGATCGTCTTCTCGACCGGATATCAGGCCAATCTGGGCATGATCTCCACACTCGCTGGCAAGGGCGACTATATCATCCTCGATGCCGACAGCCATGCATCGATCTACGACGGCTGCTGGCTCGGCAATGCCGAGGTGGTGCGCTTTCGCCACAATTCGGTCGAGGATCTCGACAAGCGGCTGGGGCGCCTTCCCCCGGAGGCGGGCAAGCTCGTCGTGCTGGAGGGTGTCTATTCGATGATGGGCGATATCGCCCCGCTCAAGGAGATGGTGGCGGTTTCGAAGAAGCACGGCGCGATGATTCTGGTCGACGAGGCTCATGGTATGGGCTTTTTCGGCGAGCATGGCCGCGGCGTGTTCGAAGAAGCGGGCGTGGCCGGCGACGTCGACTTCGTGGTCGGCACATTTTCCAAGTCGGTCGGGACGGTCGGCGGCTTCTGCGTCTCCAACCATCCGAAATTCGAGGTGCTCCGTCTGGTCTGCCGTCCCTATGTGTTCACGGCGTCGCTCCCGCCGTCGGTGGTCGCGACGGCGGCCGCGTCGATCCGCAAGCTGATGCACGCAGGGGACAAGCGCGCGCATCTGTGGAAGAATTCGCGGCGGCTGCATCAGGGGTTGCGCGAAATGGGCTACAAGCTAGGAACCGAAACCGCGCAGTCCGCGATCATCGCGGTCATCCTCACCGATATGGCCCAGGCGGTGGCGCTGTGGCAGGGGCTGCTCGAAGCGGGGCTCTATGTGAATACGGCGAGGCCCCCCGCCACGCCGGCGGGCATGTTCCTGCTGCGATGCTCGCTCTGCGCGGAACATAGCGACGCGCAGGTCGACGAAATCCTCGGCATGTTCGAAAGTGCCGGCAGGGCAACGGGCGTAATCACCTGATCGGCCTCGATTAACCGCAATAGCCGCTTTGCCCGTCGCTTCGCCTACGATACAATGAGCCGATGGCGACATTCTCTCCCCAAGCCCTGAATCGGGGACTGACCCCGGGTTCGGGACGAGTGATCGCCGCGGTCCTGCTCGCATTGGCTGCGCTCGGGCTGCTCGTCGGCGTGGTGATGATGGTCGCGCGATCAAATGCCGCGCGCGATGCTGCGCTGGTCCGGGAGCAGCGCAGTTACGACATCATGGTGCTTACCCGCTCGCTCGATGCTTCGCTGGCGCGGGCCGAGGCGTCGCTTGGGCGGTATGTCGTCAGCACCGATCGCCGCGTCGGCACGATCTATTATGACGAGTGGCGGCGCGCGAGCAGTCAGCTGCGCCAGCTCGAAAAGCTGATAGGCGGCCAGCCCGAGCAGGTCGTCCTGGTCCGCCGGCTCAAGAGCCTCTGCGAGGCGCGCGAGAAGGAGCTCGCGGCCGCGGCGGCTTTCGCCAATGTCGGCAAAGGCTGGTATGCGGTCGGGATGTTCAGCCGTGCGGGTGAGTCCGCCAATGTCCGGGCGATATCCGACACGCTCGAGGATATCGCCGCCAATGAACGCGAGCGCTTGGGCCAGCGATCGGAGGCGACTTTCTTCTCGGCCGAGCGCGCTAACAGCTTCGCCACCCTGCTGTCGATCCTCGGGCTGGCACTCGTCGGACTCGCCATCCTGCTCGGCTGGCTCGCGGCGGCCTCGGCGGCCCAGAGCGCCAGCGCCGCCGAGGCGGCCGAGCTCGAATATGACCGCGCGACGGCGCTCGAGACCGCGGTCGCCGAGCGCACGCGCGAGCTGCAAATGGCGAATGAGAAGCTGCGCACCGAAACCGAAACGCGAGCCCGCGCCGAGGCGCAGCTTGCCCAGGCGCAGAAAATGGAGGCGGTCGGCCAGCTCACTGGCGGCATCGCTCACGATTTCAACAATATGCTGGCGGTGGTCGTGGGCGGGCTCGATCTGGCGCGGCGCAAATTGTCGTACCGGCCTTCGGAAGTCGGACCCCATCTCGATGGCGCGATGGAAGGCGCCGACCGCGCGGCAGCGCTGACCCGCAGGCTGCTGTCTTTCGCCAGAGCAGAACCGCTGCTGCCTGATGCGGTCATGCCTGCCAAGTTGATTGCGGGAATGAACGTTTTGCTCGATCGCACGCTGGGCGAACGAATCAGCGTCCATGTCCGGGCGGGCGATGCGGAATGGCCGATCTGGGCCGATGCCCACCAGCTCGAAAACGCCATCCTGAATCTGGCGGTCAATGCCCGCGACGCGATGGAGGGGGCAGGACGGCTCGACCTCGATGTCGCCGATGTCGTGATCGGGCCGAACGACCCGAGCGGAATCACCCCGGGCGAATATGTCAGGATCAGCGTCAAGGATACTGGATGCGGCATGTCGCCGCAGGTGCTCGATCGGGCGTTCGAGCCCTTCTTCACGACCAAGCCGGTGGGCAAGGGGACCGGCCTCGGCCTCAGCCAGATCTTCGGTTTCGTGCGCCAGTCGCATGGCGATGTCCGCGTCCATTCGGCCGTTGGCGAGGGAACGACGATCGCGCTTTATCTGCCGCGCTATCATGGCGTCGCGGGAGACCGTGCCGGTTCCGAAGCCAAGGTTGGCCAGACGAGGACCGGCGCGCTCTCGATCCTGCTGGTCGAAGACGATCCACGCGTCCAGGCCTCGACGCGCGCCGCGCTCATCGAGCTCGGCCATGCGGTGCGTAGCTGCGGATCGGGGAGCGAGGCCTTGTCGGTCCTTGCGGCCGATTCCCGCTTCGATCTGATGCTGACCGACGTGATGATGCCGGGAATGACCGGGCCCGAGCTGGTCGGGCGAATCTGTCGCGACTACCCCCATATCTCGGTGCTGTTCGTGACCGGCTATGTCGGCGAGGCCGGCCAGAGCGACGATTTCGCCGGCTATGAGGTTTTGCGCAAACCCTTCACCATCGCGGCGCTCGGCAATGCAATCGGACACGCGATGGACCGGGGCAGCGGCACCCCGAACTCGCAGGCCGCCTGATCGCGCGCACTGCCGGAGCGGAGCCGGCAGCGTCTGGTTTCACCGTACCGCGCCGCGCATCAGCAGGCGTGGCAACAGGCTGATCGCACCGAGTAGCGGCCAGCGGCGCTGCCAGGGTTTGATCTCGATCGCGGCGTCGGCGTGGCGGTTGATCTTCCAGGCGAGATAATCGATGCCGCCGGCATAGGTCGTGCTCGCCTTCGCCAGGCGGGCGATAGTGAGAGCCTTGCCCTCACGACGGCGCCGGCGCCATAGCGCATCGCCGGCGCGGCGCTCGGCGGCGCTCAGCGGATGAGCAAAGCGGATCCTGCCCTCCGCGACATCGGCGGCGAGCCCTGCTGCGGCGAGCGCCGGCGCGGTGAAGCGATGATAGCGTTCGGGGTCCGCCGCCACCACGGAGGTGGCCCGCGCGTTGCGCTCGGCGCGCAACTCGGCCGCGTAGGTGAGACGGAACGCCTCTTCCCAAGCCTCGGTCATCGCGACTTCGTCGGAAAGCATCGGACGCGCGGCCGCGAGCAGCGCCGGGGCCGCCTGGGCAACGGCGGCAACGCCGAGCCGCTTCGCCTCGTGATCGGCCGCCCAGACCAACCGAGCAGGTTGAGCGAAGCGCGCCCATACCGAAACATTACGCGTCCGGGAGGAGGCGAGGCGGGCGAAATCGGCTTCGCTCAGCACCGCATATTTGGCGATCAATCCCTGATGTTCGAAGGGAAAGACATTGGGCGGCAGCAGTCGGTTGGCGAGGGCCAGCCACCCCTTGCCATAGGCGGCGCGATAGTCGGAGACGATCAGATAGAAATCGAGCATCAGTCCGTCGAGATGGGCCTCGCGCAGGCACGAGCCGTAGAACAGGACGGTCCGGGCGGCGTCGCCATGGCGCGCGGCGATGGCGGCTGCCATCGCGGTTACGCGCGAATCCACGGGCTCGGCGAGTTCGGCCGCGATCAGCGCTTCGAGCTGCACGACGCGCTGCTCAGGCGGCGAGGCGAAGGAACGGGACTGGCGCGGTGGTCTTGAGGATGATGGGCTTGCCCGCGTCGGCCTGGAAGATTTCGCCATCGAGGATCACGCTTGAACGATCGCCCTCAATGCGGACTTCATCGCCACGCCCGAAATGAACCCCATCCATGTCATTGCGCCCCACCCGGCCGAAAATGCCCGCGAACAAGGCGCGCAGCAACGGCAGCGGGCGTTGCTCGACAACCATCATCTGGAGCGAGCCTGCCGCCGCCGAACCGCCGGTGTTGCTTCCCAACAGCAGTTTGTGCAGCGTCGTCACGATCAGCAGCGAGAAACGGCCATGAAGCTGGCCCTGACGCATCATCGAGACTTTGAGGGGTTTCGCGGCCGGCGGAAGGAACGCGGTGCGGATGCCCAGGATCAAGGTCGCGAGCACCGCGAGCGCGGTAAGAACGTGACTGAGTCCGTTCGGCAGGCCGAGCGGGTAGATCTTGTTGCGGCAATAGAGGATCGTGTCGGCGAGCCCGGCGCCTCCCAGGAACATGCCGAGCACCGGTCGCGCGCCATCGGCGCCGTCGGACAAAGCGATCAATTCGCGCACCACGATATGCTCTTCAATGCCGTGCCGAGCGATCTCGATCACGCGGCTGAGCGCCGCCACCGGATCGCCCACCGAGCCGAGATCGAGCGCGATCAGGTTGGTCTTGCCATTGGGCAATACCGCGACCGGTGGGGGCGAACCATCGAAATGCCCGCCGAGATAGAGTTCAGTCAGCGCGGCCTGCACGGTGCCATCGCCGCCATTGATCACCAGGACCTTGGGATTGACGCGTGCGATGGTGCGCAGCGCATCGCCGATCTGGTCGACCGATTCGACCTCGTAATGGAATATATCGCTATGCGCCGCGCAGAAGCTCCGCATCCGCGGCAGCATCGACAGATTGCCGGTCGAACGCGGATTGGAGAGGAGCGCGACCGTCGCCATGGGTCACCGCACCGCCATCGTGACCGGGCCGAACGAGCCGCCATGAACATAGTTCATCACGACGGGCACGCGCGAGATCCCGCGCACCTGCACCTGCACCTGCCGGGGATCTGGCTTGCGCTTGAACAGCACGTCGAACAGCGAAAGCCGAGGATTGCCCGATAGGCCGCCGCCATCGTTCATGCCCGTCTTCCCCGAAGCGTCAATATCATGCCGCACCGAAACCGCGTAGCTGCCGTTGCCGGGGACTGCCACGCAGACCTCGACCGGGCCACTGGCCGGCACCGGCACGTCGATCCGGCGCAGGTAGTTGCCTTTGTCGAAATAGCGCCGCGGGTCGCCGCCATAGGATTGCACGCGGATCGCGCCGGTCCGCGCTTTCAAGCCTTCGATGTGAACCAGCATAGCGGGGCCGTCGCGTTCGCATGCGGGGGCGTCGGGGCCGAGCACGGAGGCGCCCGCCGCGGCGGGAAGCGCCGCTGCCAACAAGCATCCTGCCATAACGGCCGCAAGTTTCGACATGACCTCATTACTCCTGGAAGCTATAGCCACGCGCGGACGCACGGCTGGTACGCTGCTTCATGAGTCGGAAATTGGGCTGCGATTGCGGCCAGAACATGGTCACGGGGCGTCGAAAAGTTGAGATTTGACACGCTTACCGACCGTTATATGGCCCGCCTGATCGCCACGCCGCTGCTTGCGACGCTGGTCATCGCGGCGATGCTGCTCACGCTCGACAAGATGTTGCGGCTGTTCGACTTCGTCGTGTCCGAGGGCGGACCGGTCAGCGTGGTCTGGCGCATGCTCGCCAACCTCATCCCCGAATATATGTCGTTGGGCATACCGATCGGGCTGATGCTTGGCTGCCTGCTCGCCTTCCGCAAGCTGGCGCTGTCCTCGGAGCTGGATGTTCTGCGCGCGGTCGGCCTGAGCTACGGGCGGCTGCTGCGGGTGCCGTATTATTACGCGATCGGGCTGGCGCTGCTCAATCTTGCGATTGTCGGTTTCATTCAGCCCTATTCGCGCTACGCCTATGAGGGCCTGCGCTTCGAGCTGCGCTCCGGCGCGCTCGGCGCGTCGATCAAGGTCGGCGAGTTCACGCGGCTGGGAAAGCGCATGACGATCCGCGTTGAAAGCAGCCGTGAGGGCGGCCGTGAGCTTTCGGGCATCTTCGTGATGACCGAGACCAACGACGGCAAGAGCCTGGCGGTCACCGCAGAGCATGGACAATTCCTGGCCACCGATGATCCCGACACGATCATCCTGCGGCTGCAGCGGGGGGTGCTCGTCCATGACGCGCCGACCTTCAAGGAACCCCGCGTTCTCCAGTTCGTCGGCCATGACCTGCCGATCGATCTGCCGAAGATGGCTGCTTTCCGCCAGCGTGGCGGCCGCGATCTCGAGATGACGATGCCCGAACTGGTGCTGGTGGCGCACAAGGAGGGCACCCCTGAGAAGATCCGCTCGCAATATCGCGCCGAGTTCCATTTCCGGCTCGTCGAGGTGGCGACGATGTTTCTGTTGCCGATGCTGGCGCTGGCGCTAGCGGTGCCACCGAAGCGTTCCTCGTCGGCGCTGGGCGTGTTCCTCTCGATCATCATGATCGTCACCCAGCACAAGATCAACGAATATGCCGCGTCGGTCGCCGCCCTGGGGCGCGTCGAACCGATCCTTGCGTTGTGGATTCCCTTCCTACTTTTTGCCGCGCTGGTCTGGTGGATGTATCGCACGATCGCGCATGTGCCCGGCGGTCAGCCGATCGGCGCGCTGGAGCGCGGAGCCGACAAGGCCGCCAAGGCCGTGCTTCGGTGGATCAAGTTCGGACGGAGACGCGCGGCGTGAACATCTCCTTCTTCGCATCGCGCACGATCACTTTCTATATGGCGCGGATGTTCCTGGTGCGCTTCGCAGCTGTGCTTGCGGCGCTCGTGATCGTGCTGATGGCGCTCGATCTGCTCGGCGAATCGGGTGACATCCTCGCTTATCCGGGCAATGGCGATCCGCAGCTCTGGCTCTACGCTACGCTGCGGACGCCGCAGATCATCGCGCGCTTTCTCCCCTTCGCGGCGCTGCTCGCGACGCTGATCACCTTCGTCACGCTCAACCAGAACAGCGAGATCATCTCGATGAAGGCGGCCGGAATTTCAGCGCATCAGATATTGGCCCCGCTGGTGGTCGCCAGCGTGGGGGTCGCGCTTGTGTCGCTGGCCTTCAACGAACGTGTCGTCGCGCGCTCGACGGCGACGCTGACTGCCTGGCAGGGCGCCAATTATGGCCCGATCCCCAAGAGCCGCGGCGTGGTTTCCAACGTCTGGGTGCGCGACGGCGACGATCTGATCCATGCGCTGTCCGCCGCAGGGCGCGGCGCGCGCACGCATCTCGATACGGTCACCATTTATGATCGCGATGGCGGTCGGCTGATCTCGATCGTCAAAGGCGCACGCGCCAGCCAGGTGCCGGGCGGCTGGCGACTGGTGGACGTTGCCCGTTTCGACGTCGCAAAAGGCGTTACCACCCGTTTGCCCAGCTTCGATTTCGCGCGCGGCGTCACCGCCGATCGCTTTACGCTGGCCAGCGTCGATCCCGCCGCCCGCTCGATCTTCCAGCTGCGCGCCGCGATCGCCGATCTCAGCGCCGCGGGCCGGCCGACGGGTCCGCTCGAGGCGGGATTGTGGCACAAGCTGGCCGGGCCGCTATCGGCGGTGCTGATGCCGTTGCTTGCCGCGGTCGCCGCCTTCGGTCTCGCCCGTTCCGGCCGGCTGTTTATTCGCGCGGTAATCGGCATGGCGCTCGGATTCGCCTATTTCGTAGCCGACAATTTCGCGCTCGCGATGGGCAATCTCGGCGCTTATCCGCCGTTCCTCGCCGCCTGGGCGCCCTTTCTGCTATTCTTGCTGATCGGCGAAACGGTGCTCATTCGCAGCGAGGAATAGCCGGTTGCTTGCCGGTCGCCTTGCCCCTGTCGCAAAAGCGCCGCATTGCCAAGTCACAGGCCGATACCATATCTGCCCCCGTCGGGTGCAATCGATCGATTTCGAGGTTGCGAGTGAAACTGAGCGTCATCAAGCCCGCCTTCTGGGCAAAGGAACACCACCTCGACCGCATGACGTTGCGGGAGCTGGTTGTCGCCTATTTTCAATATCCTGCGATCATCGCCTATTTCGCCTGCGCGGCGATCGCGGTGAGACTCTACTTCCGCCATCCTGCCCCGTGGGTTCCGACGCTCGCCGCGATCGCGGTGGCGGTGCTGGTCTATCCGCTGGTCTGGTACTGCCTCCACCGCTGGGTGCTGCACAGCCGCTGGATGTTCAAGGTGCCGTTGCTGGCCGCGACCTGGAAGCGCATCCATTACGATCATCATCAGGATCCGAACCGCCTCGAAATTCTGTTCGGGGCGCTTCATACCACGCTGCCGACGATTGTGTTGGCGACCGCCCCGCTCGGCTATCTGATTGGGGGCGCGGGCGGGGCGCTCGCGGCGGTAGCGACGGGCTTGCTGACAACCTGCTTCTACGAGTTCTGCCATTGCATCCAGCATCTCGCCTATAAGCCGAAGATGAAAATGCTCGCCGAAATGAAGGCGCGCCACATGGCGCATCATTTCCACGACGAACGGGGCAATTTCGGCATTACGAACTTTTTCTGGGACAAGCTTTTCGGCACCTATTATGAGCGGATCGAAAAGCAGCGGAAGAGCGAGACCGTGTTCAATCTCGGCTATACGCCCGAGATTGCCGAGCGCTATCCCCATGTCGCCCGCCTTTCCGGAGGGGTCGCCACCGGCCATCCCAGCCAGCGTATCCACCACTGATGCCGGTTTCCATCCGTCCCGTCACCGGCAAGGCGGATCGGAAACGTTTCGTCGAGCTTGCCTATACGCTCAATGCGCGTGATCCGAACTGGATTCCGCCGTTGCGCCTGGAGGCGCTCGAACTGGTGACGCCGGGCAAGAATCCTTTTTACGAGCACGCCGAGCAACAATTGTTCCTTGCCGAACGGTCGGGCGTCCTGGTCGGCCGGATATCGGCGCATATCGATCATCTGTGGCTCGCGATGGCGCCCGAGCAGGGTGGCGGCCCCGGAATCGGCAATTGGGGGCTGCTCGAGGCTGCCGACGAGGAGGCAGCGAGCGCGCTGATCGGCGCAGCCGAGGCGTGGCTCAAGGCCAAGGGCATGAGCAACGTCATGGCGCCGATCAGCTGCTCGATCTGGGAAGAGCCGGGGCTGCTCGTCGAGGGCCATGATCATCCGCCGACAGTGATGATGGGGCATCACAACGCGGCCTACCAGGGTTGGATCGAGTCGCTCGGTTATGGCCGCGCCAAGGATTTGCTGACCTACGAGCTCGCTATCACCCAGCCCTTTCCGCCGCTGGTCCAGCGAATCGTCGCCTCGGGCGAACGCAATCCTCGGATTCGCATCCGCAAGGTCGACAAAGGCCGGTTCGACGAGGAGGCGGCGCTGCTGCTCTCGATCCTCAACGATGCCTGGTCCGACAATTGGGGGTTCGTGCCGATCACCCCTTCCGAGATCGTCCACGTAGGACGAAAGCTCAAGCCGATCGTGTTCGAGGATCTGATCCGCGTGGCGGAGGTGGACGGTGAGCCGGTCGCCTTCATGCTGACGCTGCCCGACCTCAACGAGCTCATCGCCGATCTTGATGGACGGCTTTTCCCGCTCGGCTGGGCAAAGCTACTCTGGCGGTTGCGGAAGCCGCAGGTACGGACGATGCGCGTGCCGCTGATGGGGGTCGTCAAGAAGCTCCAGGCGACTCGCCTGGCGAGCCAGCTCGCCTTCATGATGATCGAGTATATTCGCCGGGATTCAGTCGCCAGCTTCGGATCGACACGCGGCGAAATCGGCTGGATCCTCGAGGACAACCAAGGGATGCGCTCGATCGCCGAGACGATCGATAGTCGGGTGAACAAGGTTTACCGCATTTATTCCAAAGCGCTGTAAGGCCGGCGCTGCTGGTATAGGACAGGTCATGCCGCTCGCGTCGTGGTGGATCTTCGTGTCCGCGACATTCTTGGTGTCGGCGATACCCGGCCCCAACATGCTCCATGTGATGACGCAGAGCATGCGTCACGGTTTTGGCCGCGCCTTGTTCACGATGGCGGGTTGCATGCTTGGCTTGCTGTGCCTGTTCGGCCTGTCTGCGATGGGGATGAGCGCGCTCCTGTCGGCGCTGCCGCAACTGCTCGATCTGATCAGGATCGCCGGTGCGCTCTATCTCGTCTGGCTTGGCCTCAGGACCTGGCGCGAAGGCGCCGCTTCGCTTGCGATCGAGCCCGATGCGGCCGCTTCTCGCCCACGGTCGCGCGCGGGGCTGTTTCGCGATGGCGTCCTGATCAGCATCAGCAATCCCAAGGCGCTGATCTTCGCCGCGGCGTTTTTCCCGCAGTTCGTGAACCCGGCGCTACCGAAGACGCCCCAGTTCGCGATCCTGGTCGGCACCTTCGTCGTGATCGAAATGGCCTGGTATTGCACCTATGCGAGCGGAGGCCGGACGCTTGCCCGGTATTTGCGGCGGGCGGTATGGCAACGGCTGCTCAATCGGATTACGGGCGGGCTGTTCATGGCTTTCGGCGCTTCGCTGCTTGCCTGGCGCCAAGGATAGGAGAGCGATGATGACGATCGACGATATCGATGACCGCCTGGCTGCGGCGGCGTTTCGGCGGCTGATCCGGCATCTCCAGCACCGCGACGATGCGCAGAACGTCGATCTGATGGGACTGGCCGGCTTCTGCCGCAACTGCCTGTCCGATTGGCTCGCCGATGCGGCGCAGGGCGCAATCGGCAAGGAAGCCGCACGCGAGGCGGTCTATGGAATGCCCTATGCGGCGTGGAAGGCGAAGCAGCCGGCGGCGACGCCCGAGCAACTCGCGCTGATGGAGGCAAGCGTCGCGAAAAATCGCCGGGCCTGATCGAGGCCGTCTGCCAGCCGACCAGCCACGCCGGTCCGAGCCAGGTGGCGCGGTGCACCCGCCCGAAGCGCCTGATGTCCTACGCCGTCAGCGCCGGCATGAAGAGATCGCTGAAGCCGAACAGGATCAGGGGGGCGGCGCATCAGCGGCGGAGAGGCTGGTCGCCGTCGATAACGGCTGGATTTTCGGGACCCGTTCGGTTCTATGACGCGATGACGCTGAGCCCGCTCATCCTGTTGATCTGTTCGAACATCTTCATGACGGTGGCCTGGTACGGCCATCTCAGATTCACCGATGCAAGGCTATGGGTGGTCATCCTCGCGTCCTGGGGGGTCGCGTTGGTTGAATATTGCTTCGCCGTGCCCGCCAACCGGATCGGCTATCTGCACGGCTGGACCGCCGGCCAGCTCAAGATCACCCAGGAGATCGTGACGCTGCTGGTGTTCGCGGTCTTCGCCGTGGTCGTGCTGGGCGAGCCGCTCGGCTGGCGCCATTTGGGGGCGTTCGGCTGCATCGTGGGTGCCGCCTGCTTCATGTTCGCCGGGCGTGGCTGATCGCGATTGCACTGCCGCAAAGAGCACCCCATATCCGCGTCGCAAAGCATCAGGACGGATATGAGCGAACTTCCCAAATGGCATGGCACCACGATCCTTTCGGTGCGCAAAAACGGCAAGGTGGTCGTGATCGGCGACGGCCAGGTTTCAATGGGCAATACAGTGATGAAGCCCAACGCGCGGAAGGTTCGGCAGCTGGGTGACGGTTCGGTGATCGGCGGCTTTGCCGGTGCGACCGCCGACGCCTTTACGCTGTTCGACCGGCTCGAGCGCAAGCTGGAACAGCATGGCGGGCAGCTTTTGCGCGCCGCGGTCGAGCTCGCCAAGGATTGGCGGACCGACAAATATCTGCGCAATCTCGAAGCGATGATGATTGTCGCGGACCGGGAGATCACGCTGATTCTGACCGGCACCGGAGACGTGCTCGAGCCGGTGGGCGGCGTCGCGGCGATCGGATCGGGCGGCAATTTCGCACTGTCCGCGGCGCGCGCGCTGGTCGATTATGAAGGCGACGCCGAGACGATCTGCCGCAAGGCGATGGCGATCGCCGCCGAGTTGTGCGTGTTCACCAACGATAGTTTGACGGTCGAGACGCTGGACAGCGCGCGCTGACAAACGCCAATTCTTCCCATCAACCGGCTCCCGCACCGGCGGCCCGAAAGCATCCCGGACATGAATGACAATTTGACCCCCAAAGCCATTGTCGCTGCGCTCGACGCGCATATCGTCGGCCAGGCCGACGCCAAGCGCGCGGTCGCGGTGGCGTTGCGCAACCGCTGGCGGCGACAGCGCCTGCCCGAAGACCTGCGCGACGAGGTGACCCCGAAGAATATCCTCATGATCGGGCCCACCGGCTGCGGCAAGACCGAGATCAGCCGTCGCCTGGCCCGGTTGGCCGATGCGCCCTTCGTCAAGGTCGAGGCGACTAAGTTCACCGAGGTCGGCTATGTCGGCCGCGACGTCGAGCAGATCGCCCGCGATCTGGTCGAAGAGGCTGTGCGCCTCGAGCGGGAGAGGCGGCGTGCGGCGGTCAAGGACAAGGCCGAGGAAGCGGCGATGGCGCGCCTGCTCGACGCGCTGGTCGGCAGGGACGCCAGCGAGGCGACCCGCCTGAGCTTCCGCGAACGCTTCGAGGAGCACCAGCTCGACGATAAGGAGATCGAGATCGAGGTCGAGGATTCGGGCGGCATGCCGTTCGAGGTGCCGGGCATGGGCGGGCAGATCGGCATGATCAATCTTTCCGACATGATGGGCAAGGCGCTGGGCCAGCATCGCACCAAGCGGCGCAAGATGACGGTTCGTGCGGCCTGGGCCAAGCTGGTCGAGGAGGAAGCCGACAAGCGGCTCGATCAGGACGAGGTGAGCCGTGTCGCGCTGCAGGACGCCGAGCAGAACGGGATCGTGTTTCTCGATGAGATCGACAAGATCGCGGTTTCCGACGTTCGCGGCGGATCGGTGAGCCGCGAAGGCGTCCAGCGCGATCTTCTGCCGCTGATCGAGGGAACCACGGTCTCGACCAAATATGGTCCGCTCAAGACCGACCATATCCTGTTCATCGCCTCGGGGGCCTTCCACGTCGCCAAACCGTCGGACCTGCTGCCCGAGCTGCAGGGCCGGCTGCCGATCAGGGTCGAGCTCAAGGCACTGACCGAGCAGGATTTTGTCCGCATTCTCTCCGACACGCGGGCGAGCCTGACCGAGCAGTATCGCGCGCTGATCAGCACCGAGGGAGTCGACATCGCCTTCACCCAGGACGGCATCGCCGCGATCGCCAAGATCGCCGCCGAGGTGAACGGGCAGATCGAGAATATCGGCGCGCGACGGCTGTCCACCGTTATGGAGAAGCTGCTCGAGGAGATCAGCTTCGGCGCGGAGGACCGCAAGGGGAGCAGCCTGACGGTCGACGCCGCTTATGTGAACGAGCAGCTCAGCGCCGTGGCGCGCAACACCGACCTTTCCAAATATGTGCTTTAATCGCAGGCGGGATTCGCACCATGATCACCATGTACGGCATCAAGAATTGCGACACGATCAAGAAGGCGCGGACCTGGCTTGAAGGGCACGGGCTCGCTTATAATTTTCACGACTATAAGGCTTCGGGGATCGACCGGGCGACCTTGGAGGCGTGGGTCGACGCGCTTGGCTGGGAAGTGCTGCTCAACCGCGCGGGCACGACTTTCCGCAAGCTGCCTGATGCCGATCGCACCGATCTCGACGCTGACAAGGCGGTTGCGCTGATGGTGGGGCAGCCGTCGATGATCAAGCGTCCCGTGCTCGACGTAGACGGCGAATTGCTGGTGGGTTTCAAGCCCGATCGCTATCAGGCGGCGCTCGGCTGAGCGGCGCGCTTCACCTGCGCGGCGATCCTGGCTATCGGCGTCGCGCAAGGAGATGCCATGACGCCCACCGCGAAGATACTGCTGTTAGGATCGGGCGAGCTCGGCCGCGAATTCGTCATCGCCGCCAAGCGGCTGGGCGCGCATGTGATCGCGTGCGACGCCTATGCGGGTGCGCCGGCGATGCAGCTCGCCGACGAAAAGGAGATATTCTCGATGCTCGACGGCGAGGCGCTCGCTGCGGTCATCGACAGGCATCGGCCGGATCATATCGTTCCCGAAGTCGAGGCGATCCGCACCGAAGTGCTCAAGGATTTCGAGGATCGCGGCTTTTCGGTCGTACCGTCAGCGCGTGCGACGATGCTGACGATGAACCGCGACCGCATCCGCGATGTCGCGGCGAACGAGTTGGGCCTCGTCACGTCGCGCTTCCTGTATGCGGAAAACCTCGACGAGATGCGCACTGCGGTCGAGCAGGTCGGCATTCCCTGCGTGATCAAGCCGGTGATGTCCTCATCGGGCAAGGGACAAAGCATCGTCACCGCCGAGGGCGCGGTCGACGCCGCCTGGGATTACGCCGTCGCGGGCATGCGTGGCGATCGCCAGCGGGTCATCGTCGAGGCGTTCATCGCGTTCGATTATGAGATCACGCTGCTGACCGTCCGTACCCGGGGTGGCGTGCTGTTCTGCGATCCGATCGGGCATCGCCAGGAGCGGGGCGACTATCAGGAGAGCTGGCAGCCGGCGCCGATGTCGGCAAAGGCGCTCGCCGCCGCGCACGAGATGGCGCGCAAGGTGGTCGACAATCTGGGCGGCTATGGATTGTTCGGGGTGGAGTTTTTCGTCGCGGGCGATGAAGTGATCTTTTCGGAGCTCTCGCCGCGGCCGCACGACACTGGGATGGTAACACTGATCTCGCAGAACCTGACCGAGTTCGACCTTCACGTCCGCGCCGTGCTGGGCTTGCCAATACCGCATATCGAGCAACTGGGTGCGTCGGCGTCGGCGGTGATCCTTGCCGATCGCAACGCCGAGGATTTCGGCTTCGCGGGACTGGCCGAAGCGCTGGCGCCGATGCCCGGCGTCGAAACCGACCTGCGCCTGTTCAGCAAGCCGTCGACCCGCCCCAATCGGCGCATGGGCGTCGCGCTGGCGCTCGCGCGCGACGGTTCCACAGATCGGGCGCGCGAAGCCGCCCGCGCGGCGGCGGCCAGGATTTCGATTAATTATGGAGACGAACGATAATGGCCCGCACGTTGATTTCCTCGGGATCGCCCTTCGAAAAGCAGGTCGGCTACAGCCGCGCAGTGATCGATGGCGATTGGGCATTCGTTGCCGGCACCACCGGCTATGACCCGGATACGCGCGTCATGCCCGACAGCGCCGCCGACCAGGCGAGCAACGCGTTGGCGCTCATCGCGCGCACGCTCGAAGGCGCCGGCTTCACCATGGCCGATGTCGTGCGCGCCACCTATTATTTCACCGACGCCGCCTATTGGGACGAGGTCGGCCCGGTGCTGGGGAAAGCATTTGGCGAGATCAGGCCGGCGGCGAGCGCGCTCGTGGTCGGGCTGGTCAAGCCCGAGATGAAGGTCGAGATTGAGGTGACCGCCCGGCGCAGCCGTTAACCGAGGTCGATTGGCGTTATGCGCCATGTTTCGGATATTTTGGAGCCTTGTTAGTAATCGGTGCGCACTTGAGCAGCGCGGATAAGCATATTTTTTGGGTCGAATGCATTTGGCACGGTTCCTGCTGAAGGTGGTGCATCCACAACGCGCACCAAAGGAACCTGAGATGATCACTTTTAACAGCATGATGGGCGGCGGCTTTGCTCTGGTCGCAACCTTCGTCACGGTCGCGGCGGCGACCCCGCTGCGGGCGGAAACCATGAGCATTCCGGTCGCCTATGGCGACATCGACATAGGCCAGCCGAGCGGCGCTGCGGTGCTCGACGCGCGCATCCGCCGCGCCGCGCGCCTGGCCTGCGGCCCCGAGGACGTGGGCAATCGCATCGCTATCGCCCGTTGCCGCGCCGACGCGGTCGAGTCGGCGTATGTCCGGCTGGCGGCGAAGGCTGTCGGCGCGAACCCCAGGCTCGCCGCACGCTGACGGAAAGCCTAGAGGCTGCTCCGTTCAATCATCGACCAACTTACGCCCGGAAAGGATTGTTCGATCAACGCGCGGGCCGCGCGGCGGCCCGCTTCGGCACGCTCATCGGCTTGCTGGGCGAGCGCGGCGGCGGCCTCGCGATCGCCCGGCAGCCGATCATAGCGGAGGGCCACTGCGTCGGCCCGGCTGATTCCCGCCAGAATCTCGGCAAGGCGGCGGCCCCGATCGGCACGGTTCTCGATCATGGTCCGGGTTGCTCCGAGCTGGCCCACGCGGCGTGGATCGCGTCGATCTCGAACAGCTTATAGGCGGCATGCAGGCTGTCGGCCCACGCCTCCCCGCGAAGCCGCGCCGCCGTCGCGTAGAGACGCCGTCCCTGATCATCGCTGAAGCCCGTCCGCGCCGCGGTGGCCGCCGACCAGTGGCGCAGCTTCTGTAACGCCCGCATCAATCGATCGATCTCGACGACCTCACGATCGACGAGGGGTGCACAAGCGGTCATCGCCTCTCCTGATGAAGCAGGCTGTATATACAAATATCTTGTACAGTGTCAAGCGAATCTTGGACGGTGACGCCTCAGCCAGATTTGAACAGTTCGGACGCGATAGGAAAAATCCTAGACTTGTTGGACCTGTTATGTAGAACATAAGGGGAACATAGGAGATCGAGTCGCGAGATGGGCAAACCCGTATTCCGTGCGTCACCCGGTTGTGAACGGGCCTGCGCCGCCTGCGACGTCAGGTGCGCGATTCTGGCCGGCGAGGCTTATGACGCCTGGCGGGATGCGGAGCGTCTGCGCCGCCAGCCGTCGCCTTCCGGACCGGAACTGGCGGCGAGCCTGACGCGCGCTGAAGCGCGGCTGGCAGACGCAGAGCGAGCCTTCGCGCAAGCGCGTCGCGCCGCGCCGGAGATAATTCCTGCTCCAGCATGGTCTCGAACATGCGGGTCAATGCTTCTGCATTAGGGAGGGCGACATCGAGACGAACATATTGCACGGGGGCTTCGGACTCGCCGCCGCCATCGTCGGTCGTCAGCCCGGCGAGCGCGAGCACTTCACGCGGCGCAACTCCGAACGGCTGCAGCGCGGCAGCGATCTGCCGGGCGGCGTCGATCGGCAGGAGCCCGGTGAAACGCTTCTCCTCATAATAGGCGTAGCGTGTGGCGAGCGGGCCGAGGCGCGCGGCGAAGGCTCGCATCGACAGCCCCGATCGCGCGCGCAGCGCCCGCATCCGTTCGTGGGGAAGAGACATCGTCGCCAGTGCCTCCGGGATTGAGCGAACCATCGGTAGATATTGTTCAAGATTGTACAACAAATTTGTCAGAAAGCGAGGCGGCAATGGCGAGAGCGGGACGGAAGCGCAAGGCGGGAGAGCGCACCCGATCGGGACGGCTGATCTCGGCCAGCCGGCCCAGCGCCGATTCCGGCACGGCCGAACTGCGGCTGCATCGGGCGAGGCGCGCAGGCGCGCTCGACGAGGCGGCGGTGCGGCTGTGGCGGCAGGGGAAGGCCGAGGAGGCCGTCGCGTCGATCGGGCGCGGCGATCACGGCCAGGCGGTCGATGCGGTCGGCCGGGCTTGGCTCGCGGGCCTGCTCGCGCATCCGACTCGCGACGCCGAAACGATGCGTGAGGCCGGCCGGGTGTTGTTCAAACTTTACTGGTCGCATTATGCCGAGCTGGCGCCGAGCGGCGGGCTCTATCGTGACCTTGCGGGGCGTGGTGTGGTGCGATCGGTGGTGACCGGCGATCTCGAGCGCGCGGCCCAGCTCGAGGGCGCGCTCAACCGCCGGCTGAGGATCCTCGACGATTGCGGGCGCGAGGTGCGCAAGGCGGTCGAAAGCCTGTGCATCGATCATCATTTCGAGTTCGGGCCGGTGTGGCTCGACCGCCTGATCGCAGCCCGGCGGGCGAAGACGGCGCTCGGCGCGGAGGATTGGCGCCGGATGGAGCTCGCGGCGCAGGGTTTGGCGGCATTGGCGTGAGATGCGGGTGTTCGGACGATCAATTAGCTCGCAGGCGGGGACGAAGGCCTAGGTGCTCATATGGCGTCACCCCAGCGAAAGCTGGGATGCAGCCTGAAGGCCAGCCTGATGTGTGAATGCGGGAATCCCGGCGGGAAGAGGAGCGAGACGGCCGCTCATGCCCTGGGCATAACCTATGGGATGCGGGAGGCCGAGCGTGATCGGCGCGTTGCGGTGGCGACAAAACGAGCGTCGGAAGCCTCACCCCTCACCCCTCCCCCTTTCCCGAAGGGAGAAGGATACCAAGGTAGCGCCTGGGCTGCTCCGCAGCGATGGGCGTCTGCAACCGTCTGTTACTCTGCTGGCTCCACCACCAGCGTGTTGCCCTCCATCGCTACCACTGTCGCGATTGCGCCGACGGGCATGTCGGGCCCCTTCGCGGTCCAATAGCTGTCGCCGTCGGTGGCGCGGCCCTGGCCGCCGCTTATCGCCTCGCAGATCGTGACCCGCAGGCCGATCGTGCGGGCGGCCCGCTTGTTGAGGAGCGGGTCGCGGGTCTGTGCGGCGCGGCGGTAGAGCTTGCTGCCCGCATAGATCGAGGCGATCGCCGCAACCGCGAAGATGGCGAAATCGACCGCGAGCGGCGGGTTGAGCAGCAGCGCGACCAGCCCGGTGACGAAGGCGGCTAGCGCGAGCCAGATCAGGAAGACGCCGGGCACTACCAGTTCGGCCGCGGCCAGCGCCACCGCGGCGATCCACCAGCCCCAGCGGGCGTCCACCAGCGCGACGACCTCGTTCATTCGGGCCGTTCCGGCGACGTCGCGGGAACGTTTGGCGCTGGTGCGGGCGAGCGCTCTGCCCGGGTACGCGCGGGCGGGGGAGGTGGCGGCGGGCCATCGGCGCCCAGCGCCGCTTTGGCGAGCGCGCCGATGCCGCCGAGCGTACCGATCAGCTGGGTAGCCTCGACCGGGAACAGGATCGTCTTGGCGTTGGGCGAGGTCGCGAACTTACCGATCGCCTCGACATATTTCTGCGCGACGAAATAGTTGATCGCGAGCGCTTCGCCGCTTTCGATCGCTTCGGAGACGACGCGGGTCGCATTCGCCTCGGCTTCGGCCGCGCGCTCGCGCGCCTCGGCGTCGCGAAAGGCGCTCTCGCGGCGGCCTTCGGCCTGAAGGATCTGGCTTTGCTTCTGGCCCTCGGCCTTGAGGATTTCCGAAGCGCGCTGGCCTTCGGATTCAAGGATCAGCGCGCGCTTTTCGCGTTCGGCCTTCATCTGACGGCCCATCGCGTTGACGATATCGGCCGGCGGGCGGATGTCTTTGAGTTCGACGCGGGTGAGCTTGACCCCCCAGGCTACGGTCGCGTGGTCGACGACGCTGAGCAGCCGCGCGTTGATCTCGTCGCGCTTCGACAGCGTCTCGTCGAGGTCCATCGAGCCCATCACGGTGCGCAGGTTGGTGGTCGTTAGCTGGAGCAGCGCGCGGTAGAGATCGGACACTTCATAGGCCGCCTTCACCGGATCGAGCACCTGGAAGAAGACGACGCCGTCGACCGAGACCATCGCATTGTCCTTGGTGATGATCTCCTGCCCGGGGATGTCGAGCACCTGCTCCATCATGTTGACCTTCTGTCCGATGCGATCGACGAAGGGCATGATCAGTGTGAAGCCGGGCTGCGCCGTCTTGGTGTAGCGCCCAAAGCGCTCGATCGTATATTCGAAGCCCTGCCGGACAACGGTGACCGCCGAAAACACGAACAAAACCGCAAGCATCGCCAATGCCGCGAACAGTAGGGCTGCGATCGTCATGCAATACTCTCCCCCGTCAATGGGCCGATGATAGCGGCTCGGACCGTTTACGGGTAGCGAAACCGGAGCGGTGGTGATCCGCGATGGAGGAATCCATATTCTTCCGGAGGTCCGGGACACAGCGAGCGGGGTGGGCGTTATCGGCGTACCTGTCGGGGGATCGACGATGCGGCTGAAGATCGACGCCAAGCTCAACTACCGGATGATCGAGCGGGTCGATGTCCTGCTGACGATCGAGGTCGCGCAATTGCCCGATCAACTGCTGGTCGAGGACCGGCTGACGATTGACGGCGTCGGGCCGCTCCGCGCGATCGACGGCGAGGATCGGATCGGGCGCCGGACCTGGATGCGGGCCGAGGGGGATTTCCTCGCGCGTTACGAGGCGACTGTGGATGTCGATCGCCGGCCGATTCCGATCGACGCCCTGCCGATCACGCCACGCGGGGAATTGCCCGCCGAAGTGATCCCCTATGTCTGGCCGAGCCGCTACTGCGAATCCGATCGCTTCGAGGCGTTCGTCAGCCGGGAATTTCCAGGCGAGAATCACGGCGCGAAGATTGTCGAGATGGCGCGGTGGATCCACGACCATGTCGATTATTGCCTTGGATCGAGCGACAGCAATACGACTGCCGTCGACGTGTTCGTGCGGCGCCAGGGGGTATGTCGCGATTATGCGCACCTGCTGACGACCTTCGCCCGGGCGGCCGGCGTCCCCGCGCGCCTGGTGTCGGCTTATGCCTGGCGGCTCGATCCACCCGATTTCCATGCTGTCGTCGAAGTCTGGCTGGCGGGTGACTGGTATCTCGTCGACGCGACCGAGCTGGCGCCACTCGACGGTCTGGTGCGGATAGCGGTCGGCCGGGATGCCACGGATATCGCGTTCATGACGGTGTTCGGGACGGCCCAGCTGATCGAGCAAAGCGTGAGCGTCACCTGCCTCGAGCCCAGCGCGGCGTGAAAATTACGATGCGGGGCTCGCGGGTCCGGTCCGTGGCGGCTATATCGGATGCCATGAGCATGACCCATATCGATGTCTGGATCGGCAAGACGCTGTTCGTGCCGCCGATCATCAAAGTCTGCCAGCTGACCAAGCAAAGCCAATATGCGGTGTCCCGGCTGTTCTGGTTCATCACCGCGCTCGATCAGCTTCGGATCGCCACGACGCTGGGTTCGCAGATCATCGCCGGGTTGTTCAGCCTTTTCATGATGTTCACCGCGTCGTTCCGCGCCGACATGCCGGCCTTCAGCATGCGGTGGTTCCGGATGATGGCGCTCGCCTTTCTGCTGCTCGATGTCTTCGCCGGCGTTTTGCGGGGCGACTGGAAAGGCGTCGAAATCTGGGTGCTCGTGTTGTTCGCCGAATATGCCGCGACGATCCACACCCTGCCCCCGGCGGAAGACAAGAAGGCGGCTAGACGGATGCGCGAGGCCGGGCGCGGAGCCTGATTTCGCGCGGCGACGGAACATGCCGGCGCGAGCTTCCTCGCATCGGGTGAAGGAGCGGCGTGCCATGCAGCTTTCCAGGATTGCAATCGGATTGGGTCTCGCGGCGACCTGTGCCGCCGCGTCTGGGGCCTGGGAGCCGGTGACGAGGGAGCGGGCCTTTGCCGAAAAGCCGTTCCGGTCGGCGGTGGTCGCGACCTTCGACAGCCCCTGGGCAATGGCCTTTCTGCCCGACGGGAGCATGCTCGTCACCGAGAAGGCCGGCAAGATGACACTCCTGTCGGCCGACGGCGCGCGGCGCACGCCGGTAAGCGGGATGCCGCGCGTGAATGCGAGCGGGCAGGGCGGGTTGGGCGAGGTTGTACCGGATCCGCATTTCTCCACCAATCGGCGGGTCTATTTCAGCTATGCGACGCCGGGCGCGCCCAACGGGGTCGTGCTCGCATGCGGCAAGCTGGCCGAAACGGCCGCCGCCGTGCGGTTGGAGGAGGTCCGCACGCTCTATAGAGCGCGTCCGCTGACCAGCGGCGGTCATTATGCCGGGCGGATCGCCTTCTCGCCCGACGGCTATCTGTTCTTCTCGATGGGCGAGCGGCAACAGTTCACCCCTGCTCAGGATCGCCAAGGCTTGCTCGGCAAGATCGTGCGCCTGACCTCCGACGGCAAGCCTGCGCCGAGCAATCCGCTCTCGGCCAAAGGCTTCGATCCAGCGGTTTGGAGCTACGGACACCGCAACCCGCTCGGGCTCGCCTTCGATGGCCAGGGCAGGCTGTGGGAAGCGGAGATGGGCCCGCAAGGGGGCGACGAAGTCAACCTGATCTTGCCGGGCCGAAACTATGGCTGGCCGCTGGTCTCCAACGGGGATCATTATGGCGGGCGCCCGATCCCGGATCATTCCTCCCGCCCCGATCTCGAAGGCCCGAAGGTCAGCTGGAATCCTTCCATCTCGCCCTCTAGCCTGATGATCTATTCGGGCCGGCTCTTCCCGCAATGGCGGGGCAAGGCGTTGCTGGGTGCGCTGTCGGGGCTGCTGGTCCTGGTCGATCTCGGCGCGGAAAGGGCGCACGAAACGGCGCGCTACGACATGGGTGAACGGATCCGCGCGGTGCGCCAGGGGCCGGACGGGGCGGTCTATCTGCTCGAGGACGGCGCGGGCGGTAAGCTGCTCAAGCTGACGCCGGCAGGTTAGGGACGGCGCACGACCATTACCGAGACCTCCGAACGCACGACGAAGCCGAGCGATCGATAGAGTCGGATCGCGCCGTCGTTGTCCGCATAGGCATGAAGAAAGGGCGTCTCGCCGCGTGCGGCGATCCGGTTCGCTACGATCCCCGAAAGCAGTGCGGCATAGCCGCGACCGCGAAAATCGGGATGGGTGCAGACGCCGCTCACCTCGGTGAAGCCGTCGGGCTTGAGTCGCTCGCCGGCCATCGCCGCCAGACGACCCTCGGCGCGTATGCCGACGAAGCCGCCGAAGCGATGCGTGTTCGGAAGAAACGGCCCAGGCTCGGTGAGGGCGGCTAGCGCCAGCATCTCGGCGGCGTCGGCATCGCCTAGCGGCTGGACGTGCGTGCCCGCTTGGGCAGGAGCGAGCCGCGCGGCAACCATCTGTACGCCGATGGCCTGCTTTTCGACCAGGCTCTCCGGAGGAAGCGCGATCGGACCTGCCTCAAGCAATACGATCGCGTCGTCGGCCGGGATGAGCGCGCCGAGCGCGGTCAGGCTGCCCGTATCAGCATCCCGCGCCGCCGCGAAGGGGCTCATGTCGGGAGCGTAGCGGAGCGCCCTTTCGCTGCCAAGCGCCCAGCTGGCGTGACGGCCGTTGAGCGCGCTCCAGATCGGCCGATCAAGAGGGTGCGGCGCGCTGCTAAACAGGATGAGGCCTCTTGTCCGTTCGTCGTCCGTCTGCTCGCGAAGAGCGTGACGCCCCGCCCTGGAGGACGGCGGGGCGGGGCACGCTCAAGCACAGACCGCCCCCGATGTGCGCGGCGGTGTGCCCTACCGCCTCATATAATTGAGAATCGGCGGCTTTACCAGTTACGCGAAAACCCGCCGGCAAGCCGGCGGGTTCGCACTCTCCTAAGGAGCCGAGGGTAAGGGGGGGCTTGTTCGGCTCGGAGAGGAAACCACCCGTGGCGGGCGAAGTTCCGCTCGCCGGCGGTCATGGCGTGGCCAGATCGCAGAGTTCCCTGATGCCGATTCCGTAGACGTCGAATATGTGATCGCGCAGCGCGCGTTTCGCCAGCGCCATTTCGGCATAGGCTGTTTCCTCGGCCTCTTCCGCCTCGAGATTGAGCTCGAACGATGACGGCACCAGCGCCTCCCAGCTGCTGCCATGCGCGCGTGCGGCCTCGCGAACCGCCGCCACAAGATGCCTACCATCTGTCATGGCCTGCTCAACGTTCGATAGGCGGCGGCGGATCCGGTGTTGCTCAGCTGGAAAGACGGGCGAGTTCGGCGATCAGCGCGCCGGCGCGGTAAGGCTTCTGCAGAAACGGCACCGAGGCCGGCATGTCCAGGTCGCTGCGATAGAGATGTCCCGAGGTCAGGATGATCGACATTGCTGGCCACCGTTCGCGCACCGCCGCGGCGAGGCCGAGGCCGTCGAGACTGCCCGGCATCTTGATGTCGCTGAACAATATGTTGATGTCGTCGCGCCGGCCGAGCAGCGCGAGCGCCGCGTCGGCGTCTTCCGCCTCGACCGCAACATAGCCAGCGTCCTCGATGGCGTCGACGGCCATCAGGCGCACGAAGAGCTCATCCTCGACGACGAGGACGACCACATTCCTTTCCACATTGGAAGAAACTCTGCGGCTTTCGTGCAAAGGGAGCTTCCCGAGCAGCGACTACGAAGCGCTGTCGTGCATCAATCGCCACAAAGAATCCAGTCGGAACAATATGGTGCCTTACGGAACAGTGCGGCGCTCCCTTCGTTACGCATGCATATCATAGGGAGGATATGATGCTTGGAACGATCCTGCTCATTCTGCTGATCCTGCTGCTGATCGGCGCACTGCCGACCTGGGGGCATAGCCGCAGCTGGGGCTATGCCCCGTCAGGCACGCTCGGGATCATCGTCATCATATTGCTGATCCTGGTGCTAACCGGAAGACTTTGAGTCGCGCGGGTGGGCGTTGAAAGGCGCTCGGATCATATCCGCCGGTCGATCCCGGTGATGAGCCGGGCGCCGCGATCGAAGGTGATGTAATTCCACGCCCAGTTGGCGCACACCACCAACCGGTTCCTGAATCCGATCAGGAAGTAGACATGCGCGGCCGACCACAGCAGCCAGGCCGGAAACCCCGACAGCCTCAGCCAGCCGAGATCGACCACCGCGCATTTGCGTCCGATCGTCGCGAGATTGCCGAAGCTTCGGTAGCGGAACGGAGCGATCGCTCTGCCTCCGAACAGGCGCGCGACCACTGTTTTCGCGGCATGGCGGCCCTGCTGCTTGGCGGCGGGCGCTATGCCCGGCACCGGGCTGCCGGCCGCGTCGATCACCGCCGCGGTGTCGCCGATTACAAATACAAGATCGTCGCCTGGCAGCGCCAGATCGGCGCCGACGATGACGCGGCCCGCGCGGTCGCATGCCGCGTCGAGCCAAGCACCCGCGGGCGAGGCGCACACGCCAGCGGCCCACACCACCGTCGTCGCTGCGATCCGCTGGTCGCCGATGATGACCCCGGCGTCGTCGATCGTCGTCACCCGGCTGCCGAGGTGGACGTGGACGCCGAGCCTTTCGAGAGCGCGCCGCGCCGATTCGCCGAGCGATGCGGGAAAGCTCGGCAGCAAGCGCTGTTCCGACTGAACGAGGATTATCCGCACACAATGGCGGGTGATATGTGGAAACTCGACTTCGGCCGCGGCGCGGGTGAGCTCGGCGATCGCGCCTGCCATCTCGACGCCGGTCGGGCCGCCGCCGACAACGACGAACGTAAGGTATTCGGCGCGTTCGGCGAGATTCTCCTGGCGGCTCGTCTCGGCCCGCTCGAGCGCAAGCAAGATCGTGCGGCGCACGCTGATCGCATCGTCGATCGTTTTGATGCCGGGCGCGCGCTCGGCCCAGCTCGCGCCGAAATAGCTGTGACGCGCGCCGGTGGCGACGATCAGCGCGTCATAGGCGAGGCTCGCGCCGCTCGCGAGCCGTACTGTACGCTGCGCTTTGTCGACCGCTTCGACGCTGTCGAGCAGCACCTGCGTACGCGGCTGGTTGCGGACGATGGAGCGAATCGGCTGGGCGATGTCGGCCGGAGAAAGCCCGGCGGTGGCCACCTGATAAAGCAGCGGCTGAAACAGATGATGGTTCTGCTTGTCGATTATCACGACGTCGACGTCGTGCCGGGCGAGTTCACTCGCGGCGGCAAGGCCTGCGAAACCGGCGCCGATGATCGCGACGCGCGGCCGCCGGCGAGGGGGGTCGGGCTGGGCCATGGCCTTACTCCCCGATGCCGAGCGCGCGCCGGATGGCGCGATCGAGCGACCAAGCGCCGCCGCCCTTGGCGACAAGCGGCAGCAGCAGGCCGGCCCAGCTCAGATGGGTCGGCCACGCATCGGGATAGACGAACAGTTCGATCACGGTCGTCATGCCGAGCAAGGCTAGCGCTGCCGGGCGCGTCGCGAGGCCCAGCACGAGCAGGATCGGAAACAGATGCTCCGAGTAGGTCGCAGCATGCGCGGCAACCTCCGGCGGGACCAGGGGCAGCGCATAATCGGTGCGGAACAGCTCGTAGGTGCTGTCGGTGATCGTCAGCAGACCTTCGACCTTGGTGCGACCCGAAAGGAAGAAGACCGAGGCGATGCCCAGCCGCGCGACCAGCAACAGCAGGGACTCGGGAAGCAGGCGCCGCGCGAGCCGGGCGGCGGCGAGGTAGAGCGAAACGGGCTGGGGCATGGCATCTCTCCGGGATGGCCCCCGCGCGCGCTCCAGCATGGCAGCGCGCGCGGGAATGGCGGGGTCAGGCCTTGCGCGGGGTCAGCGATCCGCTGCCCTTCGGGGTCTTGATCGATGTGCAGCTGCCCGCCTTGACATATTTCCAGGCATCGCCCTGATAATCGACGCGCGATGTGCCCGCGCAGCTCGTGCCGGCGCCCGCCTTGCAGTCATTCTTCCCGGCGAGCGAAACGCCGTAGCACTTCTCCATCTTCGGCGCGTCGGCGGCATTGGCGGCCCCGGCGGCGAAAGCCAGAGCGAGGGTGGCGGCAAGCGCGGCGTTGGTCATGGTCATGGGTCTTTCTCCTGTCCTGTGCCTTCGCGACGGCGTCGCCGCGCGGTGACCTTGAAGGCGGCTGGGCAGGTCACGGAAGGCCAGTTCGGCGGCGCCCGGCGGATCGTTACAAGGGCGACAGAATTAAATTTTCGCAACGCGAGGCGATTGACTGTAACCTCCGCTACTCCCGCTACGAATGCGTCCGGGGAGCGCATATGCGAGCAAGCGAGGACCAGTTGCGGAGATGGATGATCGGCGGCCTACGCGGCGACGCCGGGGACCATCGCGCGCTGCTCGCGGCTCTCGTTCCGCTGCTCCAGGCTTATTATCGGCGGCGGATGCGTGATGCCGTCGAGGATGTCGAGGACCTCGTGCAGGAAACGTTGATCGCGATTCATACGCGCCGCCAGACCTATGATCCCGACCGCCCGTTCGGCGTATGGCTGTTCGCTATCGCGCGCTACAAGATGGTCGATCATTTCCGCCGGCGGCGGCAAACCTGCCCGATCGAGGATATAGAGCATATCCTCGTCGCCGAAGGCTTCGAGGAGGCGAGCCTTGCGCGGCTCGATGTCGACCGGCTGCTCGAGACGCTGCCGGCCAAACAGGCCGGGGCGATCCGTGACACGCGTCTCGACGGCCTCAGCATCAGCGAGGCGGCGGATGGCGCGGGAATCGGCGAATCCGACGTCAAGGTATCGATCCATCGCGGGTTGAAGGCGCTCGCAGCGCGCGTGCGGGGGGACCGGTGATGGACACCGAAACCCTGATTTGCTCGCTGGGCGAGGATGTGAAGCCGGTGCCCCGCCACGCGATCGGGCGCCGCATCGCGGTCGGGCTCGGCCTTGGCGGTCTTGCGACGGTGCTGCTGATCGGCTGGTGGCTCGGTTTTCGCCCCGATTTCGACCAGGCGGTGCGCGGCTATTCCTTCTGGATGAAGTGGATCTACACCGCATCGCTCAGCCTCTGCGCGATCGCCGCGACGGTCCAGCTCGCGCGGCCCGAGCCCGCACGGTTGCGGTGGCTGTGGCTGATCGCCGTGCCGATCACGCTGCTGGCGGCGATCGGTTTCGTCGAGATGATGCGGGCGCCTTCGGCTGACTGGCTGGCGATGTGGCTGGGGCAGAGCTGGAAACAGTGCCCCTGGATCGTGCTGCGGCTGTCGGTCCCGATTTTCCTCGGGCTGCTCTGGTCGTACCGCCGGTTGGCACCGACCCAGCTCCGCGCGGCGGGTGCGGCAGCCGGGCTGGCGGCGGGCGCGGTGGCGGCGACGCTCTACTGCCTGCACTGCCCCGAGGCCTCGGCGATCTTCGTGCTGACCTGGTACACGCTGGGCATTGGCCTGGCCGCCGGGCTCGGCGCGCTGCTCGGCCCTAGGCTGCTGCGGTGGTGAAATATTTCGGCGCTAATGTAACCTGGCCGGAGCCCCGCCCGTATTTTCGGGTGCCACCTCCGGCAAACCCTAGGGGAGATTGTTAAATGATCACCGTGAAGACCGGCGTCAGCACCGCCTCCGCCGCCGCTCTGCTGGCGCTTGCCGCCCTGCAGGCCGCACCCGCCCTGGCGGATCATCATATGGAAGCGAAGAAGGTGCATTGCTACGGCGTCAACAGCTGCAAGGGCTCGTCCGATTGCAAGACGGCGCACAATGAGTGCAAGGGGATGAACAGCTGCAAGGGCCACGGCTTCAAGGAAATGACCGCCGAGGCCTGCACGGCCGCGGGCGGCTCCACCACCGAGCCGAAGTAAGCGCGCGATTCGGCCGCGCGACCCTTTACGCGCGGCCGGATCCCTTCCCGACGAGGCGACCATGTCTGTTCCGACCTTCGGCCTTGGGCTGCGCAAACCGCATTATGCCGATTTCCTCGATCGCGCCGCGCCGGTCGCGGTCGATTTCGTCGAGGTGATCTCCGAGAATTTCATGGTCGCCGGCGGCCGGCCGCGCGATATCCTGCGCCGGGTGCGCGAACGTCATCCGGTCGCGCTGCACGGGGTGTCGATGTCGGTGGGATCGGCTGATGGGATCGACCGTGATTATCTTGCGCGTCTGCGCGCCCTCGCCGACGAGATTGAGCCGCTGTTCGTGTCCGATCATCTGTGCTGGACGCGGATCGGGGGTTTCAATTCGCACGATCTTCTGCCGCTGCCCTATAGCGAAGAGGCGCTCGACCTGGTCTGCGCCAATGTCGCGATCGCGCAGGACATGCTCGGCCGGGCGATGCTGATCGAGAATCCGTCGAGCTATGTCGCCTTCGCAGACGCGCCGATGACCGAATGGCAGTTTCTCGAGGCGATGTGCGCGCGGACCGATTGCGAGCTGCTGCTCGACGTCAATAATATCCATGTCAGCGCGATCAATCACGGCTTCGACCCGCTCGACTATCTCGCCGGCATTCCCGCCGGTCGTGTCCGGCAGATCCATCTCGCCGGGCATAGCCAGGGACGCGATCTGCTGATCGACACCCACGACAAGCCGGTGCCGGCCGTGGTGTGGGCGCTGTATGAGCGCGCGATCGCGCTGGTCGGCCCGACCGCGACGATGATCGAACGCGACGACGACATCCCGCCACTCGGCGACTTGCTCGACGAATTGCAGATCGCACGAGGGATCGTCCGTGGTGACGCGCGGAGGGCCGCATGAGTTTGCTCGAGCTGCAACAGGATTTTCGGGCCTGGCTGGCCGAGGCCTCGGATGAGGCGGCGGAAAGATTTGGTGAGGCCGCGCGGCCCGGGCTGTCCGTTTACCAGAATAATTACCGCGCCGCACTGACCGCCTGCCTGAGCGACACGTTCGAGCGCGTCCGGCTGTGGATCGGCGAGGATCGTTTCCTGAGCACCGCTGCGGCCTATATCGATGTAACGCCGCCGCACGCGTGGACGCTCGACGCCTATGCACAGGGCTTCCCGGAATCGCTGCGCGCGCTGTTTCCCGATGATCCCGAGATTGCCGAGATCGGCTGGCTCGATCTCGCGCTTTCGGAAGCCTTTGTCGGTCCGGACGCTACTCCGATCGGTTCGGAGGCGTTGGGCTCCGTCGATTGGGACCATGCGGTTCTTCAGCTGGCCCCGACGCTGATGACTGCGGGGTTCGTGACCAACGCCGCGGCGATCTGGTCGGCGCTCGAGTCCGGCGAGGCGCCACCCGCGATCCAACGCCTGGCCGAGCCCGCAACCCTCATCGTGTGGCGCAAGGACATGGTGTCCTGCTTCCGCCCTGCCGAGCCGTTCGAGCTGCTCTCGCTCGATCTGGCGCGAGGCGGCGCGAGCTTCGGGGCAATCTGTGCGGCCTTGGTTGATCGTCGAGGCCCGGAAGAAGGCGTAGCCGATGCGGGTGCCATGCTGGGCGGCTGGATACGTGACGGATTGATTGTCGGCATAGATTGACGCGGACGGCGCCTGATTCGTTTCAGAGGATCAGGCGGGTTTCCGGGTGAATCGGGCCACCAGCCACACCAGCGGGACGATCGCTCCGCCGACCGCGAGCCCAGCCAGGCCCGATCCCAGCGCGGTCACCAGCCACGAAACCGCGCCCGACATCGCCGGCGCGATCTCGCCTGTCCGGGCGGCGAGATGGTGGATCGCTTGCGCCGGCCTATGCCAGCCGAACGCCTCGAGGCCGTGCACGATGATGCCGCCGCCTACCCAAATCATCGCGGCGGTGCCAATAATCGACAGCCAGCGCATGACGAGCGGCATGCCGCGCACCAGCGCCCTTCCGATCGCACGCGCCGCGGGCGCGCGCCGGCGCGCCAGATGCAGGCCGATATCATCCATCTTCACGATCAGCGCGACGACGCCGTAGACGCCGATGGTGATCGCGACCCCCACCGCCGCGAGCACGCCCGCCTGGACCATCAATGTCTCGGCGGCGACCTCGGCTAGCGCGATCGCCATGATCTCCGCAGACAGGATCAGGTCGGTTCGGATAGCGCCCGATATCTGCTGCTGCTCAAGGGTGGCGGTGTCGATTTCGGCCGGCGCCTCTTCTTCCGCATGATGGCCGCCGATCGTCTCGATCACCTTTTCGGCGCCCTCGAAGCACAGAAAGGCACCGCCGATCATCAGCAGCGGGGTGACAGCCCAGGCCGCGAAGGCGCTGAGCGCGATCGCGGCGGGTAACAGGATCAGTAGCTTGTTGCGAAGCGATCCTACCGCGATGCGGGCGATGATCGGCAGTTCGCGATCGGGCGTAAGCCCGGTAACGTAGCGCGGCGTCACGGCGGCGTCGTCGACCACGACGCCGACCGCCTTGCTGCCGGCCTTGCCAGCGGCCGCGCCCACATCGTCGATCGAGGCCGCCGCGAGCTTGGTCAGCCCCGCAATATCATCGAGCAACGCCACAAGACCCGACGCCATGACTTTCCTTTCCCGTGATTTCGAGAGCGGTTAACGCGCGGCGAGGCTGAGCGCCACGGCTTCGGCGACTTTGATGCCGTCGATCGCGGCCGAGAGAATTCCGCCAGCATAGCCCGCGCCTTCGCCCGCGGGATAGAGGCCCGCCACATTCAGGCTTTGAAAATCCTGGCCACGGACAATCCGCACCGGCGACGAGGTGCGCGTCTCGACACCGGTCATGACCGCATCGGGGTCATCATAGCGCGGGATCTGGCGGCCGAAAACCGGCAGCGCCTCGCGCAGCGCCGCGACCGCGAAGTCGGGAAGGCAGGCCGCGAGGTCGGTCGGGCGAACGCCGGGCTTGTATGAGGGCGTCACTTCCCCGAGCGCGGTCGATGCCCGATCGGCAAGAAAATCGCCGACGCGCTGGCCCGGAGCATGATAGTTGGATCCGCCCGCGACGAAGGCCCGCTCTTCGAGATCGCGCTGGAGCGCAACCCCGGCAAGCGGGTGACCCGGATAATCCCGCGCGGGATCGATCCCCACGACGAGCCCGGAATTGGCGTTGAACTCCTGCCGCGAATATTGGCTCATGCCGTTGGTGACGACGCGGCGCGGCTCCGACGCTGCGGCGACCACGCGCCCGCCCGGACACATGCAGAAGCTGTAGACCGTGCGGCCGTTCGAGCAATGGTGCGACAGGCTGTAGGCGGCCGCGCCGAGATCGGGATGGCCCGCGCATGCGCCGAAGCGGGCCCTGTCGATCCAGCTCTGCGGGTGTTCGATCCGCACACCGATCGAAAAGGGCTTCGCTTCCATATGAAGCCCGCGGCGGTGGAGCATCTCGAACGTGTCTCGGGCGCTGTGCCCGACCGCCAGCACGACCCTTTCGGCCTCGAGAAAGCTGCCGTCGTGGAAGTGGAGCCTCCGAACCCGGCCGTCATCGATCTCGATATTTTCGACCCTATGGCCGAAGCGATATTCGCCGCCGAGCGATTGAATCGTCTCACGGATGCTTTCCACCATCGTGACGAGGCGGAAGGTGCCGATATGCGGATGCGCCTCGGTGAGGATCTCGGGCGGCGCGCCGGCCTTGACGAACTCGGTCAGCACCTTGCGGCCGAGGAAACGCGGATCTTTAATCTGGCTGTACAGCTTGCCGTCGGAAAAGGTTCCGGCGCCGCCTTCGCCGAACTGGACATTCGATTCGGAATCGAGTTCCCCGCGACGCCACAAACCCCAGGTATCCTTCGTGCGCTCGCGCACGACCTTGCCGCGATCGACGATGATCGGGCGGAATCCCATTTGGGCGAGGATGAGCCCCGCGAACAGGCCGCACGGACCGGCCCCGATCACGACCGGGCGGAGCGTCGGGGCGGTCGCCTGCGCGACGAAGCGGTAGCCGGTGTCAGGGGTCGGCCTGAGATGCGGATCGCCCGCGAAGCGCGCCAGCAGCGCGGCTTCGTCGTCCACCGTGAGATCGACCGAATAGACGAGCTGGATCGCCGACTTGCGTCGCGCGTCATTGGCGCGGCGGGCGATGCTATAATCGATGAGATCGTCCGGCGCTATGCCGAGCCGGGCGACGATCGCGGCGGGCAGCGCTTCGGCCGGATGATCGAGCGGTAGCTTGAGTTCGGAGAGGCGCAGCATCCGAGCGGCTTTAGGAGCGCGGCGCGCGCGCCGCAACGCCTAGCTAAGACCGCGTCCGGCATAGAGCAAGCGCCCGCGCCCGAGCCGGGCGAGCACCATGGCGATATCCTGTTCGCCGACGGCAAAGCAGCCGTCGCTGCGCCCGAGCCTGCCCTGGCGCGCGGCGACCCCGGGGGCGGCGTACCAGGCCGAATGGATGACGATCGCGCGCTCCTCCGCATGGCGGTTGGACGGGTCCAGTCCGATCAGGCGGCGCGAGGGGCCATGGGCGCCAACATAGGCGTCGCCCGTGAGATAGGCGCCTTCGGCGGTCGCGGCCGACCCCACCTCATCCGAGAAAGATTGGAGCATGCCGGTGTGATTGGGGTCCGAACCCTTGCCATGGGTCACGAACAGGCTGGCCGTCATGCTGCTGACGATGTCGACCAGGAACAGGCGCGGCAGAGCGGATGGCAGTCCAAAGTCGGCAATGGCGATCACGTCACGCGACCAAATCGCGGCGTGATGACGAAAGAGCGCCGCCAGCGCGCGGTTGGCAAGGGCAGGGTCGATCATCGGCGCCGCGGCGGCAAGGCCCGGCGGCGGGGCTGCGCGCGCAGGGAGGAGCGAGACCGCCGACAGGCCGCCCAGCACGGCGCGCCTTGAAAATGCGGCGCCCATTTCTGCCTTAGAGCCGCCAGAAACGCTTGGCGAAGACCAGCTCATCAAGGCTGTGCTCGGCGTCGTCGAGCAGGCGCGCGCGTTCCTTCCTGCCCATCGTCGGCAGTTCGATCTCCAGGTGGAGTTGATCGATCAGCAGAGCTGCTGCCGCACTATCGTTGAGCTCGCCCAGCGTGTCCTGAAGGGCCTCGAGCCGGTCGAGAAAATGGTCGAGCCGCCGCCGCGCCTTGCGGCCCGGATAGAGCGAAACGAAGAACTCGGCGGCGTAGCGAAGTTTCTTGGCATCCTTGCGGACTTCGTGGCGATGCTCGTCGTCGAGATGCGCAAGGCGCCGGCCGTGCCGTTTGATCCGCGTGCGGAGACGATCCAGGCGTTGCCCTGCAAAGTCGACCGCTTTCATCTCGCGGTGCGGGCGGGTGGCAGGATCGGACAGCCAGTCCCCCACGGCGAGCCATTCGGTCAGGTCGAGCGGGAGGAGGCGCACCCGGTCGGTCCCGAGAAGATTGCGGACATGCGCGAACCTGCCGTCGCGCACCGCGCTGACCGCCGTCCGATTCCGGCCCTCGAGCTTGGGAAGGAGCACGTCGATATCCCGGACGGAGCCCAGTTCCCCCGCCAGCCAGCGGATTTCGCTGGTGAGCCTGTCGACTTGGCCATCGGTCTTGAGCAACGGCGCGAACAGAGTGAAGGCCGATCGCAGCCGGCGTAGCGCAACGCGGGCCTGGTGGACGGTTTCGGCGTCTCCCTTTCCGAGCAGGAGGGTTTCGTTGAGGCGATATTGGCGGATGCACGATCCCGCTATCGCGGCGAAGGCCTCGGCCGCGACGTGGTCGCGATCCAGCCGGATGGGCTCGGCCCTGATCGCGGTGGCCTGCTTGCCCCGGATCAGCGCATAGCCGCGGCTCGATTTGGTCTGGACGCCAAGCCGTAGCGGCACCTCCCGAGCGATCCGGCGGGCCAGGTTGAACAGCTGGCGGGGATCGCCCTGCTTGATCTCGAACTCGATCTCGGCCAGCGGCGTCTGCGCGGATCCGGCGTGCACCTCGCCCGAATCGATCGCAAATTCGATCTGTGCACCGGCCGCTTCGACGACGCCCGTGATGCGCTCCACCTCGGTCACGAAAATCGGCGCGATCTTGTCGAGCGCGGCGCTGTCGATCAGCTGCTGTAGCGGCCCGACCCGTTCGTTGAGCAACGGCAGATCTCCGGTCACCGGCCGCTCCCATTCGCCGCGGACGAACAGCCCCGCCGACCGGCTTCCCGACGCCTTCAGCGTCTGGGTCCGCTGATCGCCGTCCGCGCGGATCCGCAGCGCCAGCCCGGCCTTGTTGAGTTCGAGATCGGGCGTGTCGAAATAGGTCGCGATCATGCACGCGCGCCGGGCCTCGACCTCTGCGGGACATGCCGACGCAAGCAGACGATCGCGGTCGGCCGGATCATATTCCAGCTTCAACTCGACCTCGACGGGATCATCCATGATATCGGATTCCGATCGTAACGATCTATTCCTTAACGCCACCACGGCGTGGTGTCATCGGCTGAAGTTCGCGCCGCCCCCCTTTCCCTCGGCGCGCGCCGCCTATAGCCTGGCCCCATGCCTGATCCTCACCGGCGCACCTTGACCGGGCACAGCAAGCTGTGACCGCGTTACGCACCCTCTACCCGCCGATAGAACCCTATGCCGCGGGGATGATCGAAGCGGGCGACGGCCATCGCCTCTATTACGAACGTGTCGGCACGCCGGGCGCCAAGCCGGCGGTGTTCCTGCACGGTGGACCTGGAGCGGGGTGCTCGTCCGACCATCGCCGGTTGTTCGATCCCGAACGGTACGATTTGCTGCTGTTCGATCAGCGCGGCTGCGGCCGATCGACGCCGCACGCGTCGCTCGAGGCTAACACCACCTGGCATCTCGTCGCCGATATCGAGCGGCTGCGGCGGATCGTCGGCGTCGACAGCTGGTTGGTGTTCGGGGGCAGCTGGGGATCGACGCTGGCGCTCGCTTATGCCGAGACGCACCCCGAACATGTCAGCGAGCTCATCCTGCGCGGCGTCTACACCGCGACCCGCGAGGAGATCCTCTGGTATTACCAGTTCGGCGTCTCGCAGATGTTCCCCGACAAATGGGAGCGCTTCCTGGCGCCGATCGCCGAAGATGAGCGCGGCGACATGGTGGCGGCCTATCACCGTCGCCTGACCAGCGACGACCCGCAGGTGCGCGTCGCGGCGGCGCGGGCGTGGAGCCTTTGGGAGGGCGAGACGATTACGCTGCTGCCGAGCGAGCAGCTCGCCGCGACGCATGGCGACGACCATTTCGCGATCGCTTTCGCGCGTATCGAAAATCACTATTTCCATCATGATTGCTGGCTCGAGCCCGCGCAGCTGTTGCGTGACGCGGCGCTGTTGCGCGGTATTCCAGGCGCGATCGTGCATGGCCGCTACGACATGCCCTGTCCGGCGCGTTATGCATGGGCATTGCACAAGGCCTGGCCTGAAGCCGAGTTCCGCCTGATTGAGGGCGCCGGGCACGCCTATTCGGAGCCTGGCATTCTCGACCAGCTTATCCGGGCGACCGATCGTTTCGCGTGATGGGCAGGGCACATCGCGCATTGACCGCAAGGAACGGAGTGCGCGGCCCGGCGCGGGCTGCCACGAGGCCGGCATGACGAAGATCGATAGCCATGATTGGGACGCGGCGGCAGCAGAGCTCGACGAATGCGGGTGGACGCTGTTGCCGCAACTTCTGACGACCGTCGATTGCCGGAATACGGCCGCACTATACAATGGCCATGCCGGTTTTCGCAGCGAGGTGGTGATGGAGCGGCACGGTTATGGCCGCGGCGAATATCGCTATTTCTCCTATCCGTTGCCGCCGCTCGTCGCCGCGCTCAGAGCCGCGCTCTATCCTCGACTCGCGCCCATCGCCAATCGCTGGAACGAGCGGCTCGGACGCGACGTCCGATTTCCGGAGGAGCATGACGCGTTTCTCGAGCGCTGCCGTCTTGCGGGCCAGGCACGGCCGACTCTGCTGCTGCTGCGCTACGACGCGGGCGGTTATAACCGCCTGCACCAGGATCTTTATGGCGAGCATGTCTTTCCGTTGCAGGCGGCCGTACTGCTCTCCGCGCCGGGCAGCGATTTCACCGGCGGCGAGTTCGTGCTCACCGAGCAACGCCCGCGGGTGCAGTCCAGCGCCGAAGTGGCGCCGCTCACGCAAGGCGACGCCGTGCTGTTTGCGGTGAGCCAGCGACCCAAGCGCGGGGCGCGTGGCGACCATGTCGTGGCGATGCGGCACGGCGTGAGCCGGGTGCGCAGCGGCCGGCGGCACGCGCTGGGGATCATTTTCCACGACGCCGCCTGAACCGCGACGCCTGCGGGGATAAGGGATCCGGGTGGTCCGTGCGGCGTTGTTCCGCCTGATGCCCTGTTTTTATTTTCACATCTTCAACGCCAAAGGCTTGGCGCGTGACGACGAGGGCCGCGAACTGCCGGATCTGGCGTCGGCGCGGGATGAGGCGATTGCAGGCATAAGATCGATCCTGGCGGAAGAATTGCGGTACGGTCTGATCGACTTCGGCGGCCGCATCGAGGTGGCGGACGAGCGCGACCGGGTGTTGCTCGAGGTCAGCTTCGCCGAAGCGGTGGAATTGCGCGGGGTCGGCTCATGATCGACAAGCATATGCTCAAGCTGCGCGCCCGCGACGATATCAGCGAACCGGAGGAGAGGGCGTTGCGCGCCGCGGTGGCGGAATATCGCGATGTGCCGGCCGACATGACCATCGTCCGCGAAGGGCAATTGCTTTCGGTGTCGCTGCTGCTCATCGAGGGGCTGATGTGCCGTTACAAGGATCTGCGCGATGGCCAGCGCCAGATCACCGAGCTGCACGTGGCGGGAGACTTTGCCGATCTGCACAGCTTCACGCTGAAGCGACTCGATCACAACATCTTGACGATGACGCCGTGCCGGCTGGCGATCGTTCCGCACGCCGCCTTGACCGAGATCACCGAGCTACATCCACATCTCACCCGGGTGCTGTGGTTTTCGACCAATCTCGATGCGGCGATTCATCGCGAGTGGGAGCTGTCGCTGGGGCGGCGATCAGCGGCGGCGAGGGCGGCGCATCTGTTCTGCGAATTGCACGCTCGACTCGGGATCGTCGAGCTCGCCAACGGGAATGACTTCGAGCTGCCCCTGACCCAGATCGACCTCGCCGAATGCCTCGGCCTGACGCCGGTGCACGTCAATCGCACGCTCAAGGAATTGCGCGAGAACGGTCTGGTGTCGTTCCGCTCGGGCCAGGTATCCATCAAGAATCTCTCCGGGCTGCAGAAACTCGCCGAGTTCAATCCCTCCTACCTCTATCTCGATAAAATCGCCCGGTGATCCAGGCTATTCGCTCCGCTCGCGCGGAAAGCCGAATGAAGGGTTGGCACAAAGGCGAGCCTATTGCATTCCCGCCTACATGACCGCCGACGCCGATCCCATGTCGCTCGCCTCAAAATCGGAATCTCCCCTTCAGCTGCCGATTTTCCGCGCGGTGTGGATCGCGTCGCTCGTCTCGAACTTCGGCGGCCTGATTCAGTCGGTGGGCGCGTCGTGGATGATGACTTCGCTGACGGGTTCGCCGCAGATGGTGGCATTGGTGCAGGCGTCGGCGGCGCTCCCATTCATGTTGCTGGCACTGCTGGCCGGCGCCGTCGCGGACAATCTGGATCGGCGCCGGGTGATGCTGATTGCGCAGTGCTTCATGTTGCTGGCATCGATCACATTGGCGCTGTTCGCATGGCAAGGATGGCTCAATCCCTGGCTGTTGTTGAGCTTCACCTTCCTGATCGGCTGCGGAACGACGATGAACGGGCCCGCCTGGCAGGCCTCGGTCGGCGACATGGTGCCACGGGCGCAATTGCCGGGCGCGGTGGCGCTCAATTCGATGGGTTTCAACATCGCGCGCAGCGTCGGGCCCGCGGTCGGCGGCGCTATCGTGGCGGCGGGGGGCGCCGCGGCGGCCTTTCTGGCCAATGCCCTGTCCTATATCGGGCTGATCGTCGTCCTATACAGGTGGCGGCCGCAGGTGGCGGCGCGACGCCTTCCGCCCGAGGGGCTGCTGGTCGCGATGGGCGCCGGCCTGCGCTATGTCGCGATGTCGCCCAATCTCCGGATCGTGATGCTGCGCGGGCTGACCTTCGGCGTGACCGCCAACGCCGTGGCGGTGCTGATGCCGCTGATCGCCCGCGATCTCGTCGCGGGCGACGCGCTGACCTATGGCCTGCTGCTCGGCGCGTTCGGCATCGGCGCGGTTATCGGGGGGCTTTGCAGCGGCGCGATGCGGCGCAGAATGCCGAGCGAGGCGATGGTCAGGCTCGCTTCGCTGAGCCTGGCGCTGGGCACCGCGGTGACCGCGTTCAGCCCCTATCTGATCCTCACCATCGCGGCGCTGCTGCTCGCGGGAGCGAGCTGGGTGATAGTGCTCTCGACCTTCAACATAACGGTCCAGCTCGCCTCGCCGCGCTGGGTCGTCGCGCGCGCGTTGTCGATCTACCAGATGGTGACCTTCGGCGGCATGGCCGCGGGCGCATGGGCGATCGGCGTGATGGCCGAATATCATGGCGTATCGTCCAGTCTGCTGATTGCCGCGGTCGTGCAGGCGGCGGTGGTTCTGATCGGCGTGGTGCGTCCTCTTCCCCAGGTCGAAGAGTTGAATCTCGATCTGCTGAGCCAGTGGACCGAACCGCAGACGTCGGTTCCCATCGAACCCCGAAGCGGACCGGTTATCGTCACGATCGAATATCATATCGAGGCGCACAACATCGGATCGTTCCTGTCGACGATGACCGAACGCCGCCGCATCCGCCGGCGCGACGGAGCGCACGGCTGGACCCTGCTGCGCGACCTGCAGGATCCCGAGCTCTGGGTCGAGCGTTATCATGTCGCTACCTGGCTCGACTATGTCCGCCACAACCAGCGGCGCACCCATGCGGACGCCGAGAACAGCGCCGCGCTCCATGAGCTTCTCAAGCCCGGATCGCCCGTGCGCGTCCATCGGATGATCGAGCGGCAGACCGGATCGCTGCCCAATGCACGGCGCAACGAGCCCGACACTTATGTCGATCCGGTTAGCGACCCGAGCCGCTCGACCTAAATCTCCGGATATCCGGACGGCGCGACTCGCACGAAAACCGCCTGCCTCAAAAGCCTGTGGATTGGCCGCTTCGGTAAGGCTCCGTTCATTGCCATGCGTCTCTATTGCGATATGGTCTGTAACGGACCGAACGTCGAGTGAAGGAAGTCGCGTGTGTCCGAAAGCGATAGTGCCATCCAGCTGCGCCGCGAGGCCTCGAAGGCGAGGGCGTTGGCCAATGCCGCCTTCGGCATAGAGGAGCAGCGGCGGCTCTATGAAGTCGCTGCAATCCTCGACCGGGAGGCAGCCGTTGCCGAAGCCAGCTGGTACAAGGCGCAAGACGGAGCGGCGAATGGATTGGCGGCCGGTCTGCGCGGGGCGGGCTGAGCGCGCTGGCAGCGCCTTTACACATGGTCTTCGACTTCTCCTCGTATCAAGCGGATAATCCGGGACGCCAGCCGCCCGGCTTCCCCCAGATCGTGGGTCACGTAGAGGGTCGGGATGCCGATCCTCGCCAGCAGCGTTTCCAGCCAGCCTAGCAGCTCGCCGCGAGCATCGCCGTCGAGCGCGGAGAGCGGCTCGTCCATGAGCAGCAGCCGGGGCTGACCGAGCAAGGCCCGGGCCACGCTCGCACGCTGCGCCTCGCCGCCCGACAGGCGCATCGGCCGCCGATCGAGAAAAGGCGCGATACCGGTGCTGCGCACGATCTCGTCGCGCGCGAAAGGGCCGGGACCGGCGCGGCGCTCGGCATAATCGAGATTGGCGCCCACGCTGAGATGGGGAAGAAGCCCCGCGCCCTGGAAAACATAACCGACCCGACGCCGTTCGGATGGCACGAAGCTGGTATCGTCCTGCCAGACCAGGCCATCGACGACGATCCTGCCCGGCACATGCTCCAGCCCGGCCAGGGCGCGCAACAGCGTCGTCTTGCCCGACCCGGATGGGCCGACCAAAGCGGTCACCCCGCGCGACGGCAGCTCTAACGTAACGCGCAGCGAGAAATCGCCGCCGACGCGACCTTCCAATCTGATTGCGATCGTCATGGCTTCATCGCGCTGATCCGGCGCTCGACGACCAGTAGCGCGAGCAGGGCCAGAAAGGAAAAGACGACCAGAAGCGCGGCGATACGGTGCGCCTCGCCGAACTGGAGGCTTTCGACCAGCTGATAGATGCGGGTCGAGAGCACCTCGGTCTTGCCGGGAATATTGCCGCCGATCATCAGCACCACGCCGAATTCGCCGACGGTGTGCGCGAAGACAAGGATCGTTGCGGAGAGGAACCCGCGGCGCGAGAGCGGAAGCGCGACCGTCACGAAGCGGTCAAACGGGCCGGCGCCCATGGTGGCGGCGATCTCGAGCGGGCGATCACCGATCGCCTCGAAGGCGGTCCGCAACGGCTGGACGGCGAACGGCAGCGAGTAGAAGAGTGAGCCGATCACCAGCCCGCTGAAGCTGAAAGCGAGGGTGCGGACGCCGAAGGGATGGAGCAGCGCCATCAAGGGGCTGTCGGGGCCGAGCGCGATCAGCACGTAGAAACCGATCACTGTCGGCGGCAGCACGAGCGGCAGCGCCGAGACGGCACCGATTATCTCCTTCCACCAGCGCGGCGAGCGGGCGAGCCACCAGGCGAGCGGCGTCGCCAGCAACAGCAGCAATGCCGTCGTAACCAGCGCCAGCTCTGCCGTCGTCGCCAGGACGAGCCACATCAGCTATTTGACCGCATAGCCGTAGCGCTTGATGACGGTGAGCGCAGCACGGTCCTTGAGAAATTTGAGGAACGCCGCGGCCGCCGGATTATTTTCACCCGCCTTGAGCAGCACCGCTTGTTGCTCGATCGGCCGGTGGAGCCTGGCCGGCACGATCCAGCGGGAGCCGCCCGGCACGGCAATCACCTGACTCAACGCGACGAAGCCGAGCGGCGCCGCGCCGGTCGCGACGAACTGATAGGCCTGCGCAATCGAGCTTCCGGTGACGATTCTCGGCCCGAGCCTTTCGTAGACGCCGAGCTTCCGCATCGCCTCGATCGCGGCGACGCCATAGGGCGCGGTGGCCGGATCGGCGAGCGCGAGCTTTTCATCTCCCAGCTTCCGCAAGACCGCGCCGCGGCCATCCACCAGTCCCGGCGTCGTCGAATAGAGCACGAGCCGGCCGATCGCATAAGTGAAGCGCGACCCGGCAATGGCGAGCCCCTCCCGCTCCGCCTTGGCCGGGCGTTCGGCGTCAGCGGAGAGCAGGACCGCAAAGGGCGCGCCATGGCTGATCTGGGTGTAGAAGGCCCCCGAAGCGCCGAAGGCAAGAACCGCTTTGTGGCCGGTCGCCTTTTCGAACAGCGCAGCGATTTCCTTCGCGGGCTCGCTGAAATTGGCGGCCACGGCGATCTGCGCCTCGGCGGCGCGGGTGGGCCCCGGCACCAATATCATGAGAAGAGCCACCAACCATGGTGATGCGAGGCGTCTGGCGATCACGGCTTGCTCCAACGAGACCAAGCGCGCCTGTGCTATATTCGCTGGTATATGGCAAGTCTCAGCCGTCGACGGGCAAAGGATCGTCGCGCAGATAGGGGGTGAGGGCGGCTAGGTCCGCCCTGCTCGAAGCCAGAAGGCTGTTTTCGAGCGCGCGATAAGCGGCAAGCACGTGCCGGCCGCATTCGGTGATCCGTGCCCCGCGCTGCTGGCCGCCGCCAGGGGTGGTGTCGACCAGTCGCTCGACCCAGCAGCGATTCATGCTGTCGACGAGCAGCCAGGTGCGCCGGTAGCTCATTCCGAGCGCCCGGCCCGCAGCCGAGATCGACCCCTCTAGATCGATCGCCTCGAGCAGCGCCGCCTTGCCCGGGCCCATCGCGGGTTCGTCGCCGCAGAAGATCTGCGCCTTGAGCTTGAGGGGGCCGATCCTTGGAACCATGGCCCGCCCTATCAAGCCATCGCTGCAATGTCTCGCGGAGAGAGTGGAACATTTTTACTATCAAATTGGTAGTGAAAAGTTTCTTTCCTGCTTTGCGCCTGTTGCTAGTGAGGGGCCGCGATGACGAGCGAGGTGCTTATGTACGAGGGAAGCGAGGAGGCGATCGTTGCGCCTCCGGGGCATTATTGGGATATCGACGCCATTACGGCGGAGCTCCGCGAGGCGCGCGAAGCATGGCGCAACGCGCATAAGCGCCACGCTGAATATGGCGCCATCGGCTTTCCGTCGCGGCATGTGCTCGGCAAGATCATGGCGGCATTGGGCGGCGCTCTCTTTCCATTGCGGCTGGGGCCGAGCTTCGTGCGCCGGCACAATGAGGAAGCGTTTGTCGCGGAGACGCTGCAGACTGCGCTGAGTCGGCTTTACGGACAGATACGCCTCGAACTCGGCTATTCGATCGGCGAAGGCTCGCCCGAATGGGTCGATCAAGATGCGGGCCGCATCATCAGCCATTTTGCTGCGAAGCTCCCGGCGCTGCGGCGGCTGATCGATACCGACGTCGAGGCCGCCTATGCCGGAGATCCGGCGGCCCGCAGCGTCGACGAGGTGTTGCTGTGCTATCCGTGCGTGATCGCCGTCGTGCATCACCGGATAGCGCATTTGCTCCACGGCCTGGGTGCGCCGCTGGTCGCCCGGATCATTTCCGAGATCGCCAATTCGCAAACCGGAATCGACATCCATCCGGGGGCATCGATCGGGGAATCCTTCTTCATCGATCATGGCACCGGCGTGGTGATCGGTGAGACCGCAATCATCGGCAAGCGGGTGCGGCTCTATCAGGCGGTGACGCTGGGCGCACGCAGCGTGCCAGCCGACGCCGATGGCGTGGCTCGGCGCGGGCTCGCGCGGCATCCGATCGTCGAGGATAATGTCGTGATCTACGCCGGCGCCACAATCCTCGGGCGCGTGACGATCGGCGCCGGTTCGACCATCGGCGGCAATGTCTGGCTTACCGACAGCGTTCCGCCCGGCAGTGTCGTCAGCCAAGCCCATCCGCATCGTGGTGGTAATTCGGCGGTGCTCGATCTGGTGGAAGACGATGCCGATTGATGCGCCGCCGCTCTGTCTGATCGTGCCCGGCCTCGACAATTCGGGCCCCGATCACTGGCAAAGCCTGTGGGAGGAGCGGCGCGACGATTGCCGGCGGGTCGATCTCGGCTCCTGGTCCGAGCCCGAGCGACGGATCTGGACCGAGCGGCTCGATGCGGCGCTGGCGATGACCGATGGACCGATCGTCCTGGTCGCGCACAGCCTGGGCTGCCTGACGATCGCCTGGTGGGCGCTGCGCGCGCCTGCGGAGAGGGTGGACCGTATTGCGGGAGCGCTGTTGGTGGCGCCGCCCGACGTCGACAGAAGCGGCGCGCATCGGGTGATCCGCCGCTTTGCTCCCGCGCCTCGAACCGCGCTTCCCTTTCCGTCGATCCTCGTCGCCAGCCGGAATGACGATTATGCCACGTTCGACCGGCTCGAGGCGCTGGCGCGCAGCTGGGGCAGCCGCCTGGTCGACGCGGGCCATAAAGGACATATCAACGCCCGATCGGGGATCGGCGATTGGGCTGACGGAGAGGTGCTGCTCGAAGAACTGATCGAGCGGAGCGCGCGACGACCGGAGCGGGTAATGACCGCATCGCACGGGAATCTTGCGGGAATAGGGTTGCAGACTCGCCGTCGATGACGACGGCTTCGTTGTCGCGCGCCGGAGCCCGTCCAGGCCGCCGTCAAACGGCGGCGCGCATATCAGTGCGCGGTACGGACTTCCAGCCAGGTGCGGGCGCGGCGCTGGGCTTCGGCGATCTCGCTCCTGCTCATCTGCACGGCGATGTCGGTGCGGCAATATTGCGCTTCCTCCGAGCCTGCCAGTGCGGCGAGGTTGAACCATTTATGCGCGGAGACCAGATCGATTTCGCGACCTTCAGCGCCGGTCGAGCAGGCGAAGCCAAGGTCGAGTAATGCGTCCATGTCGGCCTGAAGCAGCGTATCGGCGAGAGAATATCCCATGACTTGAACTCCTTTCGAAGCACAGGTTGGCCGCTACTCACCAAACAAATGGTTAATTGCCTGTTAGACTATGGTCGAAAATGGACCAAATAGCCGCCGAGGCCAGTCAAAACAGCGTGGCGATCAAGACCAGAACTTCGCTCGATAAGCTTCAAAGCAGCGCTGCCCGCAATATAGCCGCATCAGGGCTCCCTCCGCGAGCGCCCTTGACCGCCGCGGATCCTCTTCGATCAGAGGCCGCAACGCTTCGCGATTCCAGTCGGCACTATGCTTGACATCGAGCACGGCGTGAAGCTCGAAATAACGCCGCTCCTTCTCCGAGAGACCGATACGGCGCAGGCCCTTGGCGACGAGCGCCGAACGACCGGGCGCGGTGAGCTCGATCACGCCGAGTGCTCCGATCGAATGCCATGCATAGTCGCGGCAGGTCGCCATCGCCGTCATGGCGTTGGCAAGGGCGAGGCTCTGCCACACCGTGTTTTCGATGATCGGATCGACGTCGAGCGTGGCCACGAGCGCGTCGAGCATTGGACCGTGCATTCCCGCGCGATTGCCGCGTCCCATCTCATCCCAGTAATTTCGTGCAAGTTCGAGCTTGGCGGCGACAGGCAGTTTGACCTGGGTGAACGCGACAAGATCGTCGAAGCCTGCCTCGCCGGCGGCTTCCTGCTCGAAGAACCAGCGCAGCTCATCGCGGTTCGCGCGTTCGGCCAGCCAGGGAAAGAGCGGATCGCCCTGACCGGGTCCGTCTTCCTTCAGCTGCTCGAACCATGCGACAAAGCGATCGGGGTCGGCAGGCGCATGAGCGGCCTCCTCGCAGACCTCGGCGCGCAATTCCTCGATGAAGGCGCGTTCGAGCCGCAGCATACGTGTGTCGCGTTCGAGGCGGTGTTGCCAATCTGCGGTGGGAAACTGAGGGGCCAGGCGTTCGTGATTCCAATGTGCAAGACCGCGCTGAAAGCTGTCTGTTTGAAATTGCGATCGGGGCGGAGCTAATCTTATCAGATGGTTGCTGGCCACTTGGTATCCTGCTGGTTCGATTTTCTGTGTGATAGTAAAACCCTGTCGCCCTGCGTGGGGTTCCCCCGGAAAGGTCGAACAATCTTCATCGATCGCTAACCCCGCACGGGTATCGATAGCGATATGCGCTATAGTTCGCTCTTCCGAAGCCGCTGGCTCGCGCTGTTCTGGAGTGCGGGAATCATCTGGTCGGCGGTGAGCTTCGTCGAATCGCACGATCCGGCAGAGGGCGGCGATCCCGCCGGCGCCGCGGCGGATGACGCCGGCGACCTCAACCAGCTTCAGGCGCTGGTCGCCAAGCTGCCGTCCTGATCCCGGCCCGCCGCGCAGCGAGCAAGCGAAGCGGCTTTTCTTCGGTTATGCGGTGAGGCACATTAGCGCCGAGCAGGGAGGATGACCGATGATGAACTCCGTCAGGACGCTATTGCTTTGCGCGCTCGCCGCGCCGGTCGCGGCGCAGGCCCAGGTGCAGCCCGGACAATGGGAAACGACGTCAACGATCCATTCGGTCGAGATGCCCGGGGCGCCCCCGCAGGTCGCACAGATGATGAAGGGAAAGACAACGCGAACCCGTTACTGCGTCACGCCCGAGCAGGCGGCGAAGGGTCCGCAGGACATGTTCAAGCAGAATTCCTCCTGTCGCTTCACCAAATTCGTGATGAAGGGCGGCACGCTTGCGACCGAGATGACCTGTTCGCAGCAAGGCGGCAGCATGACGGTGCGCACGAACGGCAGCTATACGCCCACCTCCTATCAAGCGGCGGCGACGATGGTGATGAGTGGACAGATGGGCATGCGCATGTCGAGCAGCGCTACAGGGCGGCTGCTCGGACCTTGCAAAGACCGATAGTCCGACGGCACTAGGAGTCCTTTCTTTTCCGTTACTTCCGAGTCGCCAGATGATTCCATCTGGCTCGAACTTACCCTAGTGCACGAGTTGTTCGCGGGCGGCAGCGATGCTGGCGCTTAGATGTATCTGACGGAAGGGTTTCGACAGGCGGACCACGTCGGGCGCGATCAGATCGACACCCTGGTAGCCCGATATGATCATCACCGCCGTGCCCGGCCGTTCGGCACGGAGGCGCAGCGCGAACTCGGCGCCGGTCATGCCCGGCATGATATGGTCGGTGACGACGATATAAGGATCGAGGCCGTCCTCGAGCAGGGCGAGCGCTTCGCGGGCGCTCGCGGCCTGGACCACGGCATAACCCAACGCCGCGAGCATTTCGGAAGTGCTCGATCGCACGGCTTCCTCATCGTCGATGACGAGAATGGTGCCTTCGCTTTGTTCGACGGCAAACCTGCAGTCCACCGCCGCTTCGGCAGATGCCGTGGCTTTTGCCACGGGCAGCCATAGCTGTACGGTCGTGCCTTCTCCGGCCGCGCTCTGGATGTGCAGGACGCCGCCGAGCTGCCCGGCAAGGCCATGGACCATCGACAGCCCGAGTCCGGTCCCGTGTCCGGCGCCCTTGGTGCTAAAAAAGGGCTCGATCGCCTTGGACAGGGTCGCCTCGTCCATGCCCACGCCATTATCGCTCATGGATATGCACAGGAAATCGCCATGCGGCAGATTGCGAGGGGGATTCAGCCAAGATCCCGGGCGGGCCGACAGCGTAAGATCACCGCCATCGGGCATCGCGTCGCGCGCGTTGACAGCCAGATTGAGCAGCGCCATTTCGAGCTGGTGGCGATCGGCATGGGCCGCGGGGAGACCGGGCGCGATGTCGAGCTTCAGCGTGATCCTCGGGCCAAGCGAGCTTGTGAGCAGATCTCGCATTCCGGCGACCATGTTCTGCAGGTCGACGGGCTGCGGGGTCAAAGGCTGTCGCCGAGCAAAAGCGAGGAGCCGCTCGACCAGCAGCTTGGCCCGCTCGGCTGCGTCCATCGCCACCGTGGCGCTGCGCAGAACGCCCTCGGTGATAACGCGGCGGCCTAAGACGAGATCGAGACTTCCCATGATCGGCGTCAGAAGATTGTTGAAATCATGAGCAACATTGCCGGTGAGCTGCCCGATCATCTCCATCTTCTGCGCTTGCCGGGCGATCTCCTGCGTTCGCTCCAACTCGGACGTGCGTTCAGACACGCGCCGTTCGAGCGCGCTGTTCAACTCTTCGAGCGAGCTGACCAGCCTGCCATTTTCCAGCGCCGTGCTAGCCGAGCGGCTCAACGTATGCAGAAGCGCCACCGCGCCTGGATCGGGATCGCCGCGTTCGGACCAGTAGGCTCCCACAGCGGCGACCGGATCGGGAGATCCGATCGGGAACATCGCCATGCTCCGGACGAAGGTGGGTTCATACGCCGCATGGGGAACGCGAGGATCGGCCAAGACGTCGGGAATGACCACCGGCACGCGATCGCGCATGGCGATTCCCGAAATGCAGCTGTCGATGGGAAAACGCTGGCCGCACCAGAGCGGGGCCTTCGCGTCCTCCGCGACGTAATGGCATTGCCCGCGGTCCTGGACGATGACCGCAATGCCGTCTGCGTCAGCTATCCTGCGTGCCGATGCGCGCAATATCTCGAGCACCCTGTCGAGGCTTCGCGCGCTGCCCAGTTGTTCGATGGCGTCCGCCAGCAGCGACCAGCGCTCCGCCAACAGCCGCGCCTCGTCTTCGTCCCCCCTGGACGGCACCATTCGGCAATTTCCCCACGTAATCAACGCTTCTGGCCTAGCTGGACCAATGCTGGATTTCCATAAGGATTAGTACAGCGGTGGCGTGGCGTCGAAGGCCAGTCACGCAGGAGCAGCCCTGCGATCGGCCGCCGGCGCGCATCTCACGGCGTCAAGGCGAGCGAGATGGCGGTGGTGAGCGACTCTGCGCCATAAGGCTTCTTGACGATATGAAAGCCGGCGGCCTCCCCCTCTGCGACCTCCCTGCTGTAGCCGGTGGCCAGCAGGACCGGTTGGCCAGGGCGGGCATCGCGCAAATGCCGGGCGAGTTCGAGCCCACTCATGCCGGGCATGACGATATCGGAAAAGACCAGATCAAAGCTGCGCACCGCGAGGATCTCGAGCGCCGTTTCCGCCGAAGCGGCTTCGATGACGTCCGCTCGCAGCTCCTTGAGCATCGAGCGGGCAAATTGCCGGACATTGTCGTTGTCCTCGACGAGTAGGATAGCCAAACGCTCCCAATTGGCGATCGCCGTGCGGGACATGGCCACATTGTGCAGCGGCTTGTCGGTGCGCGGCAGAAGGATAAACACGGTCGTCCCCGCCCCAGGCTGCGACTGGATCGTGGCGCGCCCGCCGGTTTGCGCAGCAAAACCGTGGATCTGGCTGAGCCCGAGTCCGGTGCCCCTGCCAACGGGCTTGGTGGTGAAAAAAGGCTCGAACACCCGCTCCAGATGCTCCGTCGTTATTCCTTCGCCGGTGTCGGTGATCGAGATGCAGACGGCGTCCTCCTCGGCCACGTTGCGGGCCGAAAGGGTGAGGGTGCCTCCCGCAGGCATGGCGTCGCGGGCGTTGAAAGCCGCATTGAGCAGGGCCGTTTCAAGTTCGGCGGCGTCGACTTCGACTGGCCAAATATCCGGAGCAAGATCGAGCTTCACCGCAATTCGGCTGCCGATCGTGCGTGCCATCATTTCGCCGAACGCATCGAGGCGACTGGCTGGATCGATCACCTCGGGCTTGAGCGCCTGGCGCCGACCGAAGGCGAGGAGCTTCGCGGTCAACGCCGTCGCCTTGTCTGCGGTATCGGCGATCGCCCGGACGTATCGGCGACGTTTTTCGGGCGACAGATGTTCGCGTTCGAGAAGTTCGGCCGACCCACGGATCACGGTCATCAGATTGTTGAAATCATGCGCAATGCCGCCGGTCAGTTCGCCCAAGGCTTGCATCTTCTGCGACTGAAACAACGCCGAACGCGCTTCCTCAAGTTCTTCCTGCGCACGCCGCTTGTCGGTGATATCGCGCGTGATCTTGGCGAAACCGATCAATTCGCCGGCTTCGTCGCGGATCGGATCGATGATGACATGCGCCCAGAAGCGCGAACCGTCCTTGCGCACCCGCTGCGCTTCGCATTCGAACCGGCCTTCGCGCCGAGCGGTCTCGAGCGCTTTTTCGGGCATGTCGCTGGCGCGCTCCTCTTCGGTATAGAAGCGGGAAAAGTGCTGGCCGATAATCTCATCGGCGCGATAGCCCTTGATCGCCTCGGCGCCGGCATTCCAGTTGCTCACCCGGCCGTCAACATCCAGCATGTAGATCGCGTAATCGCGCACCCCTTGAACGAGCAGCCGAAACCGCTGCTCGGCGGCGAATAGCGCCCGGTCTGCTTCACGCCGGGCAGTGACATCGCGCGTGATCTTGGCGAAGCCGAGCAGGTCGCCCTTCTCGCCGATGATCGGATCGACCACCACATGGACCCAGATCCGCGTCCCATCCTTGCGGATGCGTTCTCCTTCGGACTCGAAGTGGCCTTCTTCGGCCGCGGTGCGCAGGATCTTTTCAGGAAGTCCGGCGGCGCGATCCTCGGGCGTGAAAAATTTGGAGAAATGCTCGCCTATAATCTCGTCGGGCTCATAACCCTTGAAGCGTCGCGCGCCCGCGTTCCAGGTCGCGATCCGGCCGTTCGGATCGAGCATGTAAATCGCATAATCGCTGACCGCGTTGACCAGCAGCTGATAACGCTGCTCGGTCGCCTCGACGTCGAACTTCGAGCGATCCGTCATGCTACTCGGACAACATCGTGGTGAGTGAAAATTCGTCGTACACCCATTTTATTTCGTTCAGGCATATTGATCCGCTCGCCAACTTCAACATTTCAGCGCGAGGGCCTCAACGGTCGGGCGCAGATGGCTGCCGCTGTTATCGCAATTGCCCGTGCCCCCCAAGTCTTCGCTCTGCCAACCCATCGATCACGCACCACGAAGCGTGACGGACCAGCAACGCAGCTGAACGGGAATAGATCCACGACATCTCGCCGGGCGGATGGTTAACGCGATGGTAAGGCCGATCGGCGATAGCGGGCGCTCAAGTTTTGGATGGAAGCCCATGAAGATCCGCGTTGTCGCCAAGGAAATCCCGACGCTGCTCGATCGTGCGCCAGCGGACATCTCGGTGCTGTCGCTCGACTGTTTCGATACGCTGCTGTGGCGCAACGCCCAGGCTCCCTCAGACATATTCGTGGAGCTGGGCATCGAGGGCGGCTCGATCGGACCGCGGGTGACCGCTGAGCGCAAGGCGCGCCGTGCGCAGGCGTTTCGCACCGCGCGCAACGAAGTCGCGATCGAGGCGATCCATGCGCGGCTCATCCCCGGCGGCGACGATCACCAGATCGCCGCGGCGGTCCAGCGCGAACTCGCGGCCGAGGCCAGGCATTGCTTCGCCTTCGCGCCGGTCAAGGCGCTGATAGCCGACGCCAAGGCGCGGGGGCTGACGGTGATCATCGTCAGCGACACCTATTTCAGCCCTGCCCAGCTCCGCGCGTTGATCGAGCGCGCAGCCGGCGAAGATGTGGCCGCGATGATCGACCGGGTGTTCACTTCGTCCGAGCATGGCCTCAGCAAGACAGAAGGACTGTTCGAGCGAGTGATCGAAGCGATCGACGTGGCGCCGGGGGCGATCCTGCATCTCGGAGACAATCTTTCGGCCGACCAGATCGCACCGGCGCAGCTCGGCGTCGCAACCGCGCATTTCGAGCAGTTCGGCGCCGGGGTCGACACGAGGCTGCGCCATGAGGCGCTGGCAGCGGTTATGATCGACCAAGCCACTCGCCAGACCGTGCCGGCGATGCAGCCGCATCGCCCCCTGGTGTCGCTGCGGATCGAGCAGGACCCGGCTTTCGTGCTCGGCCATGACGTGATCGGCCCGATGCTGCACGGCTTCGTCGAATGGGTGCGCGAGGAGGCCGTGGCCCTGGCGGCGAGCTGCGGCCGTCCCGTCAAGACGCTGTTCCTGATGCGGGACGGCTATCTGCCGATGAAGCTGTTCGAGACGCTGGCGACCGAGATCGCGACCAGCGAGATCGCGATCAGCCGCCTCACGGCCGCTCGCGCCGCGCTGACCGACGAAGCCATGGTGCGGCGGATCATCGAACAGGATGCGGGACAGCACCGGCTCGACGTGCTCGCCGGTCTGCTGTTACTCGACCAGGAAGAGGCCACGAAGCTCGTCGGCCGCGGCGGGACCGTGGCGGACCTGGAGCGAATCGCGTGCGAGGCGGAGACGGCACAGCGGATCGTCCGGCGCTCCGCGCGCTATGCCGAGCGGTTGATCGCGCATGTCCGACGCGCGGGGATCGAGGATGGCGACCTGGCGATGATCGTCGACCTGGGCTACCACGGAACCGTGCAGGACCGGATCGCGCCGATGCTCAAGGCGCGGATGAACGTCGAACTCGCGGGACGCTATCTGCTGCTGCGGGAGGCAGAGCCGACCGGGCGTGACAAGAAAGGCTATTTCGACAAGCGGAACTATGGGCGCGAAGCGCTTACCGCGCTGGGCTCGTCAATCGCCGTGATCGAGCAGATCTGCACCCAGGCAATAGGTTCGGTCGTCGATTATCATCCGAACGGCAAACCGATCCATGAGAAGCCCGGCGAAAAGGGCGGGCAGAGCGCGACGCGTGACCGTATCCAGGCGGGCGCGATCGCCTATGGCCGCGCGGCCACCGCGCTGGGCCGGGGCGCATGCTCCGACGATGCCGATTGCCGACGCCGGAACGCCGCCGCTGTCCTGGCGCGCTTCATGTATCTGCCCTCGGCGGAGGAAGTCGCGGTGATTGGCGATTTCACCCACGATGCCAATCTCGGATCGTCGAGCCATCTCAGGATGCTCGACTCCGGCCGATCCTCGGCGGGGCTGCGGCGGCGCGGCATGCACTATGTCCAGAGCACTGCGCGAATGTACCTGCCAGGCGAACTGCAGGGGCAGGGGCTGGCGCTCAACCTCGCGTTGTTCGGCATCGTGCGCGGCGCGCTCGACGTGCGCGAGAGCGACTTTCTGGGGGGCGGTATGCCAATACCCGTGATCATGGCCAATAACCACGACGACTGCCTCGTCGAGGTCGACGCCTTCCCGACCCATGACGGCTATTATCGCCTTTCGGCGCCGGCCCGCGGCGACCTCACAATCGCGGTGCTGCTCGGCGGGCTGTATGAGGCGGTGCAGATCGAGCATGTCGGTTTCGAACCGCTGGTCATGGCGGACGATGAGCCGGGGCCCGGGGACAAGCCCGATATCGAGGCTTCCTATATGCAGGAAGGCATGGAGGCGATCGCGGGGAATCTATTCCGTTGCGCGCCGGGCGCTGCGCTGCTCGTGCCCGCGGTCGCCGCGGTCGGCGAGGGCGCCTATAAGCTGTGCGTGGTCTTTCGGCCGGTGGTCCGGCGCGCGGCGGCGGACGAGGCGCGGCAAGCCGCTTAGCCGCAACGATGTTCCGTTTTTGTTCTTGACTTCCGCATTACCGCGCGCTATGCCGAAATAGACGGTGGGGCTACCACGTCTAGGGCACACGCCGCCTGTTTGCTGGCTTCGATGAGGTCACGGCGCGCCGGCGCTCCCTTGCGATGTTTCTATTTTGTTCTTGACATCGGCAACATTTCGCGGTAACAGAAATGCAGAGTGGGAGAGCCGCGGATCTGACCCTGTGGTCGAGTTTCGCCAAGCAGTGTAGCGCTCCACTTTTTGCCGCCGGACGGGCAATCGTCCGAGGTTCTTCACGCCCGTAATTAAAGGGCGAGCCGCTCGCCACCCCGAGCGGCCATGCTCCATTTCATTCTTCCAACATTGAGGTGAACCATGACGGTCGAAATCAGTTATTTCGCGCGCGTCGGAACCGGAGGCCTCCCGGTTGCCGCGGATCCTGGACAGGACAATACGACGGCGAAAGCGCAGAGCATCGCGATCAGCGCGACGCCCGCCCTCAGCGCGGCGACTCCTGATGGCCAGACCGCGCTGAGCCTGATCGCCACCGAGGCCTTCCGCTTCGAATACAGCCAGGCCGGCGCCGTCGCCGTCGTGGCGAGTTCGAACTATGTCGCCGCGGGCGAACGGATGTGGCTGGCCCCTCGGGCGGGTTTCCGGTTCAGCCTGCGCACCGCCTGATGCCGCGCCCGCGCGATGCAAATGGACGGTTCGCAAAACAAGGACCGGTCAAAATCGCGGCCGATCCGGATATCGGCCGATCGAGCGACGCCTTTCTAAACGAATTGCGGAAGAGCTGGGTTCGTCATGGCGCGGCGACGATCGAGAAGGTCCGGTGCGACCGGCCGCATGACTATCTGAGGCTGGTCGCCGCGGGCCTGGCCAAGCAAGGCGAGGGACAAGTCGATGCGCTCGAGACCCTCTCCGACGACGAAATCGCCGAGGAGCTCCGGCGCATCCTCTCCCGGCTTGACCCGGAAAGCGCTGAGACTGGCGCGTGAGCTCGAACGGCGCCGGAGCCGCGACCGGCTGGCGCGTTATCAGCCCTATGCCAAGCAGCGCGAATTCCATGACGCCGGCGCCGAGCATCGCGAGCGACTGTTCATCGCGGGCAACCAGCTGGGCAAGACGCTCGCGGGCAGCTTCGAACTGGCGATGCACCTGACCGGCCGTTATCCCGACTGGTGGCGAGGACGGCGCTTCGATACGCCGGGCCGCTATTGGGCGGCAGGCGAGACGCGGCTGTCCACCCGCGACACCGTACAGAAATTGCTGCTCGGCGAGCCGGAGAAACCCGAAGCGCTGGGCACCGGCGCCATCCCGGGAGATGCGATCCTGGCAACGCACCGCGCGACGAGCGTCGCCAACGCGATCGACGCGGTGACCGTCGCGCATGTGGCGGGCGGGGCATCGACCCTGTTGTTCAAGGCCTATGAACAGGGCCGTGGCAAATGGCAGGGCGATACCCTTCAGGGGGTGTGGTTCGACCAGGATCTCGCCCGCGTTCGTCTGGGGGGTAGGCGGCAATCAGGGAGACAGGGTCTGCGAAGCGAAGTTCGATCGTAGTCGCGTAATCGGGTTTCGGTGGCCGCCGGGCCTCACCGCTCCATCGCCACTTCGGCCGGTCGCAGGTGACGAGGCTTTGCTTTCGGAGCTCGAAGCATGAGGACCACCCTCATGTATCTCCGCGCACGCTTGCGCGAGCGGACCACATGGGCCGCGATTGGGGTCGCCGTGACGGGGGCCGCCGCACTCGAGAGCCCCTTCAACTGGATCGCGATCATGGTGGGCGTGATTGCAACGCTCCTGCCGTCGCCGGAGCGGCCTCATGCCTGAAATCATCTTTCTGATTCATCGCTATTGGCCCGTCGCCGCGATCGGACTGCTGACGGTCCTCCTCGGCGTCCAGACCACGCGCATAGCGTCGCTCAAGACCTCCCATGCGGTCTACGTCGCCAAGGCCCAAAAGGAGCGCGCCGACGCCGTTGCCGCTGTCCTGGCCCGCGACAGAGCTTCCGCCGCCATTTCCGAACAGGAAGCCCAACGCCATGAAAAGACGATCACCGATCTGCGCGCTGCTGCTGCTGAGCGCTTGCAGTCATACACCCGCAAAGCCGGTCCTGTGCCCCGCGTTCCCGTCGCCGCCTTTAAATCTGATGCGTGCGCCCGAAGTAAGGGATTTTTTATCGCGTCTGCCGACGCCGTCGCCCTGATGCTCGCGGCCGACGAAAACACCCAACAGCTCATCGATCTGCAATCGTGGATCAGGAAACAGGAAAGGGTGGCGCAGTGAAGGATCAACCTCTTTTTGCTCGGCTGGAGATGCCGACTTTAGGGCTTGGGTTAGAGCCCGCCGTATCGGCACTGGCTAGACGACAAGCGCCTCCGGGATACGTTTTCGTTACTACCAACTACGGCCGATCTTTCGTCACTACGAACGGCGGTACAGATTACCTCATTTTAAGGATATCATGAAATGACCGTCGATTTTGATCTGCTCATGAATAACCGCGGTCTTCAGCAGGCAGATGCCGTCTCCATAGAGAGCAGCATGTATCCCGACAACCTGAACGCGACCTCGTTCTACTTCGGGATCGCCGGCACCGCGCAATGGTTCGTCCCGCCGCCGGATTGTCGTAGCATTCATTTTTCGAACGATGCCGCCGTCTGGATCAGACAGGATTACACATTTCCCGTTCTCCCAGGCACGTCGAGCACGGTTAACACGAACATCACAGCAGCGGCGTTCACTTCGACAGCGGCAGGGGGCGGCGCGACCGCTAACACCGGTAGCACGCTGATCCCTGCCGGGGAGCGCATGCTCGACGTTCTCCCGGGCATTCCTATCACAATTATTCCCGCAAATTCTGGAGCGATTGCCAATATTGCTTGCACCCCTTGGCGCCCGCGCAAGGGCTACACGCCTTATCGCACGCCTGCCGATCCGACTCAGGTATCGCCCTATCGTATCGTGGGACAGAATGGCCGCCTTCCTAACGCGCTCAACATAGCCAATGCGAACGCAACCTTGATGGAGACGCGTGCCTACATGCCGTTCGTCTCTGTCACACCCGCTGGCGGCAATGTCCCTGGCCGCCTCTGGTTCCTGTTCTCGAACAGCTACATGAACTCGGGCGGAGGGGGGGAAGCGGCGGCTCCGGCCGGCGCGACTTATCGCGCGGGGTTCGAAATATCCGGCGTGTCGTGCCGGGCGATCAAGTTCCCCAGTCCCTCGAGCGGCATCAATCCCTCCGCAACCTTTGGGCTTGGCGCAACCACAACGAACGACCCCACGACCTACAGCCCCTCATCTGGGGAAATCTGGTTCGGCTATGTCGATCTCGCGGATTATGCTCTTTCGGCATGGCCATCGTCGACCGACGCTTGGGCCCGGCTTTCGATCAGTTTTCCGATCGGCTCGATCAATCTCCCCGGTGCGCTCAACGCTCAGGCCACGAAGGCGGAAGCCACCGCGCAATTCGCGACTTTTTCGGGAACCGGAGATTATCAGTATCTCGCTACAGGTCCGCTTAACACGACCAACACGCTCGGTGCAGGTTTCGGTGTGCAGCCGGTGGCAATTTTGGGCGCCTGGTCAGCTAATCAGAGCAAGCTACCGAGCTTCGGGTTGCAGGGCGACAGCATCGGCGACGGAACAGCCGACGCGAACGATACGGGCACCGGCACTACCAGCGGCGGCTTTCTTGTTCGTGCGGCGCGGGCGGCCGGCTTTCCTTATGTGAAGATGACGCGCGGGTCGGATAGCTACGACACGGTCAGGCTGGGAGTGAACTGGCAGACGCGGAAAATGCTCTACCGTTTCGTCACTGATCTCGTTGATCAGATGGGATTAAACGGGTCGACCGATGCTACGATCGCGTCCAACTTGGCCTATGCCCAGAGCCTTTGGAATCTAGCGCGCCAATATGGTGTTAAACGGATCACGCATACTGCGATTACGGCAACGACCTCGGGTAATGCTGCATCGAATAGCAACTGGACCAGCGCTACCGTTCAAGTGCCTGACCCCAGCAATTTGGGACGGAACCGAGAAAACCAGATATTTTCCTCGATGGTTGGGTCACCAAATGGTATCGATGCCTTCGTGGATGTCAGAACGCCACAAACAGATCCGGCTAACTTTAATATCTGGGTCAGTACAGGTGTTCCGCAATATGGAACGGCAGACGGGACCCATCCGAGCAGTAGCGTGCATGGTTTCATGATGGTTCCGCTTGTGAATCAGATTTCCCGCGTGGCAGAGTATTAAACGGAAGGTTATTTTTCGTGGGACTATGTAAACTCATAATCAGTGACAAATCTATTTAACGTTTTATTATTATGTTTTGGATAATTGAAGATTTACTCATAAAGCGGACCGCTTTTCCAAGCTTAATGTCAGAAATATCTTCGATAGCGCTGGGATCAAAAATAATCCGCAAAATATCGTTAACCTGTGCCGCATGCGTTTCCGCGGGCGATACAACCGGGATATTCAGTCCGGCAAAATTGTTCAGCTCTCTAATGACTTCTTGAATATCATGAATTCCGTATACTTGGCGAGAGCTCGGATTGCCAGAGTTATCGTCCCAATGCACAGTGGCGTCGTTGCTAACAGCAGGAACAATATGCCACTGGGATGTGACCGAGTCCAATAACCGCGCAAAACGCCTTTTTGTACCGAATCTTCGGCCAATTACGAATATTTTTGCAGAAATATACCCACAGAACTCGAGATTATGGATTCCGCTACCTTCAGAAAAGACGACGAGCTCCGCTGCCGTCAGTTTCTCGACAACATGCCGCACTTCCGACATCTCTGGATAGACAACCTCAAATCCATTTTGAGATAAAACACTCTCTACAAGTTTTTCTCCTAAATAGGTTCCTTTGATAAACTGTCTAGATCGAGATATATAGAGATTATTTTTGGCATGAGGTGGTGTGTGTATAGGGGATAAGGGGAAAAGCTTAGTATAATCTTGGATAAGTTGTTCGCCACCTAGGACTCGTCCCTGTTGAGGCACTATTAATTGGTCAACATGAGTTAAGCAGTTGACGAATATTAACTGAGAATCGGTTACTCCGCAGAGGGAGAGCATGCTGCGGAACCAGTCCTCTACGGCTGGATTTTCTCCTTCAGCAATCTGAAAAATAACTGGAAGATCTTGTAGATCAGGAAATACCTTCCGACACCAAAGTCTGTGAATTCCCTCAGCTGCCATATGCCCAAAATGATTTAAGTAAGGGCCGCCGTATATTGCAGCCCTTTCGATGCGAGAAGGGCAATGACTTTCTAAGGGTTTGATCACGTCAAGTGCATCATGGGGGCCGTGCAACCCATCTGCCCGGATATGCGTGAGTTTGAAATTCCCCGTGTCTGCGATGCAGGCTAATCTATTACCCGCGGTTGGCGGGAGTAGAGGGCCAATCCTGACTTGCGTGAGGTGTTTTGGGGTTGGGTAGAATTTTTCCACTCGGGTCTCGTCGTCCGCCTTTTCGAGCGCCAAATTGCCTAGTCAAACTCAAGCTGCGTTAGCAAGAGGTGGAATGGTTATAGCCAAGGGCCGCTCAGCCCGTCGCGATGATTTTGGCCCCCAATGGCTGACCTTATGCCATTTGTCGCCGGGTCTCATCAGGAACAGAGCTTGATCGCGCGGCGGGTCGCCGATAGGTACACCCCGAAAGGGATTGCATGGACAACCAGGCTGACCGACCGACCCAAATCTATGGGCTGGATATGCTGCGCTGCTTTGCCGCCTCGCTCGTCATGATTTACCATTTCACCTATCTGGAATGGGCGAATCCGGGCGCACGGGGGACTGCTCTCGGGATGTTGTTCCGGGTTTTCGAGCCGGTGACGCCCCTGGTGGGGACCGGATGGGTCGGTGTAGAGATATTTTTCGTCATAAGCGGCTTCGTGATCGCCTATACCGCCAACGGCAAAAGCGCGATCTCGTTCTTCAACAGCAGGGTGTTGCGGTTGGTGCCCGGCGTATGGATCTGCGCCACGCTTTCGCTGCCGATGCTGTTGCTGTCGGGTCTCTCCCTCCCGCGGACGCTGCACGAATATGTCGCTTCGCTGGTTCTCTTTCCCGTCCCCCCATGGGTCGCGAGCAGCTATTGGACGCTCCCGATCGAGATCGTTTTCTATGCCTCGGTGTTCGCGCTCCTCTGGCGGGACGCGTTTCGGCGGGTTGAGCGTCTGATCTGGGCGATCGGCGGCGCCAGTGCGGCCGTCTGGGCGCTGACATTTGCTTCTCCCCTTCTACCTGATGCAGCCGCCCGGATCGTCCATGTTTTCGCCAATAGCCGGGTCACCGAATGGCTGCTGTTCCAGCACGGTTGTTTCTTTGCGTTGGGGACGATGCTCTGGATCGTGCACGCGCGCCGCATGACCGCCGTTCGCCTGACCGGCCTCGCGCTGTTCGGTGTTACGTGCGTGCTCGAGATTGTCCATGAATGCGGGAAGGCGTCGGAATGGAGCGGCGTGCCGCAGCAGGCCTGGATCCCCGTCGCCTACTGGATGGGCGCGGTCCTCTTCCTGGTCGCGTCGATCCGCTTCAAAGACGAAGTTCACGCCCTTCTCGGCAGGCGCCGCAAGAGCGTCAAAGCGCTCGGACTGGCGACCTTTCCGATCTATCTTCTCCATCAGCCGGTCGGAATACCGATTGTCGCTGGACTGATGCGGAACGGTATGCCCGCGGCGATAGCGTTGCTGGTGGCAATCGGCGTCGTGCTCGTTTTGTCGCTGCTGGTCGCGTTGCGCCTCGAGCCCGTCCTGCGTCAAATATTCGGGGTCTGGCTGGGCAAGTTCGAGAAAAGGCTGCCAAAGGGGTTGGCGCATCTGCGCTTGCCCAGTCGCGGTCTCGAAGCTCAATAGCTATCCGCTGGCGGCCCCGTCTCGCGGGCGCCTGACAGCGCAAGATCCCGTCGGAACAGGACCGGTTCGCTGTCAGGATTGCCTTATCGCGACCTCCGAGCCGTGGAGGCCTGCAGCCCAGAACCGCCTAGGCCGAAAGATAGACCGCCAGCTCGTTGGGCGAGATCATCTTGTCCTTGTCGGTGTCGGCCTTCGCGAAGTCGGTCGCAGTCTCGTTAAGAACCTTGACCGCAGGCAGATTCGCCTTTTTGCTCGTCTTGGTCTTCTCGACCTGCGCGGTCACACTCTGTCCTTTGGCGGCGAGAATCCAGCTGCCGAACTCAAGCGGCGTGAGCTTGCCTTTATTGCCCTGGTCGTATTTGGCCCAGTCGGCGTTGACCTTCGCCGCGGCATCCGCCGTGGCCGTGGCCTGAGCAGGAGCCGTGGGCGTCGTGGCTGCTGCCTCGGCAGCTGGAGCAGTCCCCTGTGCAACCGCGCCTGCCGCGGGCGCCGGCGCAGTGGCTGCTGTGTCGGCCGGAGGAGCCGTATCCGCGGGAGCCGTCGTGGCGGCGGCGGCATCGTTGGGCGCGGTCGTGGCTGTGGCGTCGGGCGCCGGCGTGCTGCCCGCGCTCTGGGCGATGGCCGTTCCGGACAGCGCGAGCAACGCCGCGCCGCCGAGGAGCATCAACTTTTTCATCTCGTCTCTCCTGGCATCAGATCAGTGTCGAACCATCGGGATCGGATGTCCCGCTGGGCATCAAACCATCGATCTCCGTCCAGGTTTCCCGATTCACCCGCGCAACGGTGAGGCGATGCCGTTTCTCCGGTGAGACGTTTTTTTTAACCGGCAAACCGCCGGGTCAAACATGGGGCGAATTGGCCTGCCGCGCGGCAAGGCGCACATCGATTGCCGCCTGCCTTCCCCTCTGCTAGGCGCGCGGGCTTCGATAGGCACAGCCACAAGGATATGGAATGATCCCCCGCTATTCCCGGGCCGAAATGGTCAAGATCTGGGAGCCAGAGACGCGCTTTCGCATCTGGTTCGAGATCGAGGCGCACGCCACCGACGCGCTTGCCGAGCTCGGCGTGGTGCCGGAGGAGGCCGCCAGGGCGATTTGGGAAAAGGGCGCGTTCGAGGTCGAGCGAATCGACGCGATCGAGGCCGAAGTGAAGCACGACGTGATCGCCTTCCTCACCAACGTCGCCGAACATGTCGGCGATCCTGCGCGCTTCATGCACCAGGGGATGACCTCGTCGGACGTGCTCGACACTTGCCTGGCCGTCCAGTTGGCGCGTGCTTCGGACATATTGCTCGCCGATCTCGATGGCTTGCTCGACGTGCTCAAACGCCGGGCCCATGAGCACAAGCTGACGCCGACGATCGGCCGCAGCCATGGCATTCACGCGGAGCCGGTGACCTTCGGGCTGAAGCTCGCGCAGGCCTATGCGGAGTTCGCTCGCAATCGCGAACGGCTTGTGGCCGCCCGCAAGGACGTTGCGACCTGCGCGATCTCGGGTGCGGTCGGCACTTTCGCGAATATCGATCCGCGCGTCGAGGCTCATGTCGCCGCCAAGATGGGACTGACGGTGGAGCCGGTCTCGACGCAGGTCATCCCGCGCGATCGGCACGCGATGTTCTTTGCGACCCTCGGCGTGATCGCGTCGTCGGTCGAGCGGCTGGCCACCGAGATACGCCATTTGCAGCGCACCGAAGTGCTCGAGGCCGAGGAGTATTTCTCGCCGGGCCAGAAGGGATCGTCGGCGATGCCGCATAAGCGCAATCCGGTGCTGACCGAAAATCTGACCGGGCTGGCGCGGCTGGTGCGCGGCTATGTGACGCCCGCACTCGAAAATGTCGCGCTGTGGCACGAGCGCGATATCAGCCATTCGTCGGTCGAGCGAATGATCGGGCCCGACGCGACGGTGACGCTCGATTTCGCGCTCGCGCGGCTTGCCGGCGTGATTGACAAGCTGCTCGTCTATCCGGCGCGGATGCAGAAAAATCTCGATCGTATGGGCGGGCTGGTCCACTCGCAGCGCGTTCTGCTTGCGCTGACACAGGCAGGGATCAGCCGCGAGGACGCCTATCGCATCGTTCAGCGCAATGCGATGAAGGTTTGGGAATCGGATGGCGCCTTATCCCTGCTCGATCTGCTTAAGGCGGATCCGCAGGTGACGCAGGCGCTGACCGCCGCGGAGCTAGAGGAGAAATTCGACCTCGAATATCACCTCAAGCATATCGATATGATTTTCGCGCGGGTGTTCGGATCCTGATCCTGGCCGGCGGCGGGCGCGTCAATCGTCGCGCGCCGCCTCCGCCAGCTCGGCGTTGCGCTTTGCGGCCGCGGCTAGGGTATCGCGCATCAACGTCTTCAAGGCGCAGTTGCGGTCGAGGATATTGAGCCCCTCGCGCGTACTGCCGCCCGGGCTTGCTACACGGTCCGCGAGGGCGGCGGGGGTTTCTGCCGACTGCGCGGCAAGCAGGCCGGAGCCTTTCGCGGTCGCGGTGGCGAGGCGAAGCGCCTGATCGGCGGGTAAGCCCAGAGATTGGCCCGCCTCAGCCATTGCTTCGATAAAACGGAAAATAAAGCCAGGACCGCAGCCCGACAGCGCCGTAACCGCGTCGAAAAGGGCTTCGTCATCAATCCATTCGACCGAACCCAGAGGGGAGAGCAGGGAGGTGGCCTCGGCCCGCGTCAATTGATCGGCGTCGCTCGAAAAGAGCGCTGTGACGCCTTCGCCGATCGACACCGGGAGATTGGGCATTGCCCGCACCGTGGTGCCTGCCGAAAAGGCCGCGCCGAGCGTCCGCGTCTCGACCCCGGCCAAGATCGATAGCAACAGGCGCGGCGCCCCAGCCTTGCCTGCAAACCGGTCGCGCACCCCCGACAATTGCTGCGGTTTGACGGCGAGCACGAGGATATCGGGCTGATCATATCCAGGAGGGATTTCGCGGAGCAGCGCCACGCCTTCGGGCACATTGGCGGTCATCGGATCAATCACCGTGATCGGACGTGTCCAGCCGGGCGCGGAGAGCCAGCCTCTCAGCATCGCCCCGCCCATGTTCCCGGCGCCAACCAGCCAGAGCGCCCCACCGCTCATAGATCAGGCTTCGCCCTGGGTCTCGATCATCGCGGCGGCAATGGCTTCCTGGGGAGTCTTGTCGCTCCACAGCACGAACTGGAACACCGGGTAAAAGCGTTCGCATTCATCGATCGCGGTTTCGATCAGCGTTTCTGTCTGGTCGAGCGTCAGCGTCGCCTCGTCGCCTTGCGTTTCGAGCAGCGCAGCATGACGAAACAGCACCATCGATGAACTGGTCCACATTTCGAAGTGGCCGAGCCAGAGCTGTTCGTTGATCAGCCCCATCGTTTCGTACATCGAGGCTTTCTTGTCAGCGGTAACCCGGATGTCCGGCAGGGCGAGAAACTGGAGGACGCGGTCCTCCTCGCGCCAAACGGCGCGCAGTTCATATTGCGCCCAGCTTCCCTGGAACTGGGCTACAATCTCTTCGTCGCCCGCGCGCTGAAAATCCCACCCGCGCGCTGCAAAATAATGCTCGAGCATGTCGATAGGGGCGCTTGCATCGCGCGCAGATTCAAAGTCGTCGACGTTCATTCGGGGCTAACTCCGCTGCCCGGCGATGTTTCCGTGGCCCGGAACGCACACCAGTTCAAGCGGTAACTGTCACAAAGCTGTGGATAGCCGAACCTCAGCGTCAGGCCTTTCCACTGGCTGAGGCAAGTTCCTCAAGCTTCGCTTTCAGCGCTTCCACCTCATCGCGTGCGGCCGCTGCCATCGCCTTGACCGCCTCGAATTCCTCTCGGCTCACGAAATCCAGGCCCCCGATCCAATCCTTGGCGCGCTCCTTCAACGAAGCTTCGGCCTCGCGACCCATGCCGGTCAGCGTGCCGGCCGCTCCGTTCACCAGCTTAACGAAGTCGTCGAACAAACGGTTTTCGGACTGCATGACTTTCTTCCTGCCTTGTCGCCGCTGGGCGAATCACTGAATGATGATTTGGGTATCACCCGCCGCTGGCACAAGGGCCAGCCCGCGCGGGTTGAGAAGGTGGACCTGCCAGTTCATGGCGCCAGCGAACAATAGCCAGCCGAGCGAGGGCATCATCAGCCAGGCCGCACGCCGTCTTATCGTCCAGAACGTTGCGGTCGTCAGCACGGCCCAGCAGAAGCCCGCGATCAGCAGGCCGAGTGCGAGCATGATGCGATGCATCCCGAAGAAGGCCGGCGACCAAGCCAAATTCAGCGCCAACTGGACAAGGAAAAGCGAAAGGGCGAGCCCGCGTCCGCTGCATCCGCGCGCGTTGAGGATGGATGCGAGAGACAGGCCCATTAGGACGTAGAGGACTGACCAGGTAAAAGGGAAGACCCAGCCGGGTGGCATCGCCGCGGGTTTCGCCAATTTGTCGAACCAGAAATTATTGTAGCCCGAACCGCTGGGGCCAGCAGAGAGCAGGCCGAGCAAGAGGATCGCAGGCACGGTGATCAAGGCCCAGCGCAGATAAGCGGTGCGCAACTGCGCTGTGGAAGCGAGTTCGTTCATTCCCGGCTACGCAGGCGATGCGTCCCGCACCGCCGCCATCAGGAACTCGACATTCCCCTCCGGGCCGGTGATGGGGCTCGGCGTCACGCCGAGGCTATGCCAGCCCCGCGCCTCGATCCAGGCGACCGCCGCATCGCAGACGCGCGCGTGCACCGCCGGATCGCGAACCACGCCGCCTTTTCCCACCTCGTCGCGACCCGCCTCGAATTGCGGCTTGATCAAGGCCATCAGGCGCCCACCCGCTTTGGCCAAAACGATCGCCGCGGCGAGCACCTTGGCAAGCGAGATGAAGCTCGCATCGCACACGATCAGATCCACTTGCTCCGGAATCTCTCTCGTGCTGAGATATCGCGCATTCGTCTGTTCCAAGACGACGACGCGCGGATCGTTGCGCAGCTTCCAGGCAAGCTGATTGGTGCCCGAATCGACCGCGTAGACGCGGGTGGCCCCCCCCGAAAGCAACACGTCCGTGAACCCGCCCGTCGATGAGCCGACGTCGATAGCGACCATCCCCGCGACGCTCCAGCCGAAATGTTCGAGGCCGTGCGCGAGCTTGATTCCTCCGCGCGAAACCCAGGGGTGATCGCGTCCCCGCACTTCAAGCGGCGCATCAGATTTGAGAAGCTGCCCCGCTTTGTCGATTTTCCGTTCGCCCGAATAGACGAGCCCTGCCAGGATCAGCGCCTGCCCGCGCGCGCGGCTCTCGATAAGCCCGCGGTCGACCAACATCTGATCGGCGCGAATCCCGGCCGCCATCGATCGCCTCTCGTGGCAATGGTGGGCGGTGACGGTCTCGAACCGCCGACCCTCTCGGTGTAAACGAGATGCTCTACCAACTGAGCTAACCGCCCCGATATGTGAGCCGTCCGAATACATGCTTTTACATCGCGGGCAAGAGGTTAGGCCGGTAAATCCTCCCTCGCCGTGGATCAGTCGGCGCGGGCAGGGCGGTGCTGTCCTTCCAAACTGCCGAGGAGCGGTTTGATTGTGCGCCGCAACAGCGCCGTCATTCGGCAAATGACTTCCACTGCCTCGCAGATATCAGCAGAAATCTGATTAGCCTCGCGCGTGGGAAGACGGGAATGACGCCGGAAAAGGCAATCGTCTTCCGCATCGCACAATCCACCGCATTTCGTTGGAAGAGAGTAAAACGGTGAGGCATCTGTACCCTATGAACCGCTCTCCTATCGCGTTCGACTGCCAGGCATCGTTCCAAAGCAGCGGAAAGCTGGTGCTGTCCGGCCCCTACCCGCTGGAGGACGGTCGCCCGAAAAACCTGCTGGGCAAACAGGTTGAGGTCGACGGCACGCTTTACACCGTCCACGGGGTCGAGGCCTTTTCGATCGGCCGGCCCTATCCACGCGGAATGACCATCGGGTTGATCGTCGAGTCGGGAGCAGACGGGCTGCCACACAAGGGACTGCGCCCGTTCGGCAATGCCTAACCTATACGCTCCTGGGGCGGCCTGGTCCTTTTAGCGGTCCGATTACGCCGCGCCGGGTGGCCACTCTTCGGCTAGATCAATCCGAGCGCGCGCATGCTGGTCTGCCCTTTGGAACCCACCACCACATGGTCATGGACGCTGATCCCCAGCGGCTTGCTGGCGGCGATCAGCTCGCGGGTAAGCGCTATATCCTGCCCGCTGGGCTCGGGATCTCCCGACGGATGATTGTGGACGAGAATGAGCGCGGCGGAACCCAATTCGAGGGCGCGGCGCACAATTTCACGAACATGGACGGCGGCTTGGTCGATCGACCCTTCCGATACCAGCTCGTCGCGGATCAGCATGTTCTTGCTGTTGAGATGGAGAACCCGGACCCGTTCCACCGCGCGGTGCGCCATGTCCGCGTGAAGATAATCGGCGAGCGCCTGCCAATTTGAGAGCACGGGCCGGTCGGCGGTCCGCGTGCGCAGCAGCCGCAACGCAGAGGCTTCGGCGATCTTCAGCGCAGCGATCACCCCTTCGCCGAGACCTGCGCGGGCAAGCGTCCCCGCGTCGGCCGAAAGCAGCGGGCCGAGCCCGCCGAACTCGGCCAGCAGCGAGCGCGCCATCGGTTTGGTGTCGCGACGCGGGATTGCCAGCGCCAGCAGATATTCGACCAGCTCATGATCGAGCAGCGCCTCTGGACCCCCCTCCAGCAATCGCCTGCGCAAACGGCTGCGGTGGCCGCTGGCGTCGGCGGCAGGGTCGGGAAAGCTCGATGTCATGCGCGCAGGCTAACGGATTTTTCGCGCGGCGCCACTGCGCACCCACGGCTGGGTCAGATCATCCCGAGGCGATGGAAATCGTGGATATGGACCAATCCGATCGGCGTCTCGGGTGCATCGTGATCCATGACGAACAAGGCGGTGATCTTGTTCGCAGACAGGATGTCGAGCGCATCTTCCGCATAGGTGCCGTCGGGTATCGTTTTGGGATGCCGTGTCATCACGTCTGCGGCCGTACGGTCGAGCAGCCGATCGATGTTCCGGCGAAGATCGCCGTCCGTGATCGTGCCGATCAGCTGGCCGGCCGGATCGACCACGCCGGCGATGCCGAGGCTTTTCTCGGTCATCGTCACGAGCACATCGTGCATCGGCAGGGTGGCGGCGACGAGAGGAAGCTTATCTCCTGCGTGCATGATGTCGTTGACCGGCATCAACCGCGAGCCGATCACTCCACCAGGGTGCAGGAGCTCGAGCTGCGCGCGCGAAATGCCCCGCATGCTCATGGTCGCGACGGCGAGAGCATCGCCCAGCGCGAGCATCATTGTGGTGGATGTCGTCGGCGAGATGTTCACAGGGCAGGTTTCGCGCACCTTGGGAAGGATCAGGCTGGCGGCGGCGATCTGCGTCATCGGCGAATGGCGCTGCGACGTAATGCCGATGATCGGGCAATCCAATCGTCGTGCATATTGGGTGATCGGCCGCAGCTCCGCTGTCGCTCCCGAGTTGGAGAGCACCACCAGCAGATCGCCGTCGATCAGCATGCCGAGATCGCCATGGGCGGCCTCGCCCGGGTGCACGAAGATCGCGGGCGTGCCGGTCGATGCGAACGTAGCGGCCATCTTGCGGGCGATATGGCCCGATTTTCCCATGCCGCTGACGACGACGCGCCCCCTGGTTTGCAAGATAAGCTCGACGGCGCGGGCAAATTCGTCATCCAGCATCTCGCTCAACTGCGCGAGTGCCGCGGCTTCGACCTCAAGCACCGTCCGCCCATGGCCCATAACGGCTTCCCGCGTCGCGGCGCCGGATCGATCGAGGGGTATTCTTTCCTGGTACATGGGGGCCTAGGGCTTCATCGCGAACCAGGTGGGATACATCGAGTTCCATTTGTCTTCGTGGCAATCGATGACGTGGAGCTCAAGGTCGTTCTCGGCGATGAAAGCGTCGACGGCCGCCACGACCAGCGGCCATTCGGCCGCATAATCGTCCCCCGCGATGAAGCCGCCCCGCTTCAGCTTGGGATACCATTCGCGGAAGGTCTGGCCGTTCAGTTCGCCGTCATGGGCATAGCCGTCTACGTAGATGAAATCGAGGCTTTCATCCGCGAACAGGTGGAGCGCCTCGTCGAAGCGCATGCGCATGACGGTGTTGCGATCATTATAGGGCATGAGCCGCGCAATCGCTTCGCGATACTGATCGACCCCATGGCCGCGATCGCCTGCCCACATGTCGATGCTGAACAAATAGCCGATATGGGGTTGCTTCAAGATCCGCTCGGAAAAATCCCCAGCCGCCACGCCCAGCTCAACCCCAACCGCCCCTTCGCAGAATAATGCGGCAACATCCTCACGGCGCGTGAGGCTGTTCGCCAGCTCCCGCAACGCTCGACCCATATGGGCGTCATACAGTGAATCGGAGCCGTTTGAGACGGTACCCGATGGACAATCGGACCGATATTCCTGACCCTTGATATAGAAGGTTATCGCGATGCTGTTCCGCACGGGTTCATTGGGGCCCAGTTCGTCGACGCTGTGCCAGCTCTCCTCGGTGCGGACAAACGCATAAGCCGCATTCGGACTGAAGCTGTTCGTCTTTAGCCTTTCGAAGCCATTCGCGTCGCGTCGATGGAAAGTCGTGCCGAGATGGAGCTGCGACTCGTCTGCAGGTAGATAGAATTGGAGCGTGGCGATCTTGCTCGCCGCGTCGGGATGGATGCCGATACGATAGCCGGGCCGATCGCGATAGAGGATCGGCACGGCGACAAGCTCGGGCAGGGTTTCGCCGAAGCGCGTTTGCAGGGTTTGCCTGAATTTGGCGATAATCGCATCGGCGATCGCCGGAGCGGCGAACACCTCGGTCATCGCTTCCCAGAAAGGCCGATCCTGGGGGGTGAACCGCGACAGCGAAGCCGGAGTGAGATCGAGCAGAAAGCGGGTCACTCGTCCGTCGGCACCGACGGCATCGGGATGATCGATTGGATCAAGCGCGGCATCGTCGGGCAGGCGGGCCAGCATCTCGCGATAGACATTGTCCGGCAGCATATCTTCCATGAAGATATTGTCGCAGGGCGCCGGATCGATGGGAGCCGCAGCGATCCGGCTCACAATCCGCTCTACGAGTTCGTTGGTAGTCACCGCCTCGTCCGCCGCTTTGTCGGACCGTGCACCTGCGAACGCAGCGAAACGTGACGGCTGGCGATGGAAAAGATAGTTGAGAACGTCGCGGGTCTGCGGCGTCGCGAAGGCCGCGTTCTGTTTTTTTTGAACTAGGTGGAGTCCCGCGCGCTCGAGGATCGCGCTGACCGCGGCCACCTGCTCGATGTCAGTTTCGATCAATTCGATCGAAACCGACTGCAGCTTGTCGCTTGCGAGCATCTTTTGCGCGCCGCGAACGATGGCGAGTTCAATGCCGTCCACGTCGATCTTGACGTGGGTCGGGATATCGACCCTGAAATCGGCGAGGAAGCTATCGATGTCATAGCCGATCATGCCCTGCCGGAACGCCGGTGCGAAGGGCTGCCCGCGAAAGTCCACCGCTTCGCCGAAATTGCTCATCGACGTGCCGATGTCGAGGCTCGCCAGATTCATCTCCGCAAGCGATTTCGCCTCGGCAAAGGCGAGGCACAGGGGCGTCACCAGATGCTGGAGGCCGTTGAGAGCGATCGTGACGCAGAATTGGCTATAGTTGGCAAAATGGGGTTCGAACGCCATGGTCCGGATGCCCCTGGCGGCGGCGTAGATGCTGTAGATGCCGACATTGGCGCCGATGTCCCAAAAGGTCTCGCCGGCTTGAAAGCCGTCGATCCAATCGATTGTTTCCGGTTCCTTCTCCAGCAACGTGTCGTAGCGCCAGCCGGCCCCGGCAGCGGCGTAGCGAATGCGATGGCCATTGGCGTTCAGCGTCTTGATGCCCGCCATTTCGAAGTTGTTGGCCATCAGATTCATCGATCACCTCCCCGCGCCAAGCCGTTCGCGGTCACGCGTTAGTCCGGACTTCGGATAGGCCTAGTCTGAAAAACTAAAGCCATCGTTAACCATGTTCAGCCGGCGCGCAGGCGCTGGTTCTCGCGCTCAAGGTCGCGCGCCCAGGAGGCTAGTCCGAAGCGGCGCACATCGACTTGGCGCCAGAACAGGCCCGGATCGCGCTGCCATAGCGGGAAATGCGCGAGCGCATTGGCGCATTGCGACCCCATGTCGATCACTTCAGCCAGTTCCTGAAGGTAGAATGGCAGGGGCCTATCGGCAGGTCCGATTTGCTCGGCATGGGGGAAGGCGGCCGCCTTAAGTGCGGCTTCGACACCGTGTTGGAAGCAAGCGAGCGCTGTCTGGCTGTCGCCATCAGCCAGGCAGAGGCGAGCCTCATAGAAGGACGCGGCGATCGTCTTGGTGGCGAGCAGCGGCGAGAATGTTTCCCATTTGCCCTCGGCGGCGGCGCGATACCAGCGCTTGGCCGCGGCTCTGTCGCCGACGAACTCGTTGAGCCGTCCAGCCAGAAAGGCGAGCGATATGCGCCAGCGGCAGACGTGCACCGCCGTTTCGTCGAGTGGAAGACTGGTATAATCTTCGATCAGGGGCAGTATCTGAGACACGAGTCCCTCAAGTCTCAACTCGAGCACCCGATAGCCGAGCACGGCGATGGCGGCGCCGCGGTCCGCCGAGTCCGCGCGCGCATCCTCGATCACGCATTCGGCAAGACGGGCGAGCTTCAGATCGTCGCCGAGCCGCTCACCCATCTGGACCATCGATCGGTACAAATAGGGATTGTCATAGGCCGCGGCGAAATCCACCAGCGCCGGCTGCGGGCCATTTGCCTGCGAAAAGACCGGATGGGCGTAGCCCGGCAAACCCTCGCCGAGCAACGGGTTGGCCGATGCGACCAGCAGCAGCCACTCGGTCGCGATCGGTTGATCCAGGCTGACCGCGAGCAGGGCGTGCGGTCCTTCCAAATCGGCGCTGACGGGGATCTGCACGTAGCGCGCTTCCGGCAGGAATCGATCAGAAGCCGCGCTGGCCAGACCCTCCCAGTCGCGCGGCGCGCTGTTGCCGCGGGCATTGCGCCGCCACCCAAGGACGATGCGGCCGTCGTGCTTCAGCACGCGGGCATAATCGTCCAGCCTTGCCATCCAACTGGTTGGCACGGCGGGCTCGAGGGCGACAATCAGATCTATGGAATTGTCAGCCACGCCCGCGAGGTCGGCATCTGCGCAACCGCAGCCGTCGTACGGACGCCACCGTGCCGTTCCGGCCGTCGGGTCGACCCGCGTGATCGAGCCTGCGCGTGAGAGAGCAAGCAGGATCGCGGAACCGTCGATCGAGCCCTCCCCATCGACCAGGATATGGTCACCGGGCCGGACATGATTTGCCGCCATGGCATAGCGCGCGATCGTGGCGTCGGCATTGAGGCCACCTTCCTGCAATACACCGCAACCGCCATGCGGAGCGCGCTGGTAATAGCTGACGGCCGGAAGCGTGCGACTGGACCAGGCCGGATATTCGCCGAGCCCCATTCCCGCGGGATGCCGTCGCCATCCGGCATCGAACAAGGCTGGCTCGAGCGATTGCCGTTCCTGCCCGGTCGAATGAAGGACAAGCGCATTCATCCGCTCGAACGGGTGGATTGCGTCGGCGAAGGAAAGTTTCGGCTCTTGGTGGGTCCACGACAGAAAGCCCGCGCTCGGGCCGTTTGCGCCAATCGAGGCGCCCTCGGTCGGTATGTCAGTGACGTCGCAACCGACCAACGCCAGTTCGCGCGCGAGCTCTGCATAGGCGGTTCGATCGATTGCGATACGGCATGGCCCCAGGCGCTGGACGATGGCGCTGGCATCCTGAATGGTCACTCGATCCTCCTGAACCCGGCCTAGGCCGCTGACGGCGCGTGCTCGATTCGGAATAGGCGCGAAGCGTTGAGGGTTGGTTAACCATGTTTTTTGAGGTCTTCCGGCGGGGTGACGCGCGCCCGGCGAGCGGTTAAGTCTGCCTTGATGGAGGAAGTATCCCGAAGCTGGTCGCGGCCCCTACTGGCCGCCGGCGGCGCCGCTATGCTGCTGATCGGAGGGGGCATTTGGCTGTGGATCGAGCGGACGCCGATCGCGGCGTCCTATATCGATGACGCCTTACAGGCTCGCAACATACCCGCCAGCTATCGGCTTGCTCATGTCGGCTTTCGCCGGCAACGGATCGAGGCGATCCGTATCGGCCCTCCCGGCAATCCCGATCTCACCGCCGACTGGGCGGAGATCGATTTGGCGGTGGGGTGGGGGGGAGTCCGCGTCCGAGCGATCGATGCGAGCGGTGTCCGGCTGCGCGGGCGGCTCCTGAACGGTAAATTGTCGCTCGGTGCGATCGACCGCCTGTTGCCGGCTCCGTCGGGCGAGCAGCCATTCGAGCTCCCGGACATCGCGCTCATTGCGCGGGCCATGCGGATCGATCTGCTGACGCCCCAAGGCCCGATCCATGCCAGACTGGATGGCCGCGGCAATCTTCGAGACGGATTCCGGGCTATGCTCGACGTTCGCTCCGATCGGCTGGTGGCGGGCAACTGCGTTGCGAGGGGCGTTGGCGGTGGGTTGGCCGTCGCGGTCACGGGCGCTCGGCCCGAGATCCAAGGACCGGTCGACATAGCCCGCCTCGACTGCCCGGATTTCGCGGTCGCCGCGCCGCGCTTTAATCTGAATGTGCATGGCGCAGCGGATATTACGCGCTGGCGGGGCAGCGTTGCGATCGTGCGGGGGCGGGTGGCGGCCGGCGCTGCCCGCGTCGATCGGCTTGGCGGGCGACTCCACTTCGACGCCTCGGCGGGCCGCTTCTGGGGTCAGGCGGACCTATCGGCGGATCGCCTCACTTTACGGGGGATGACCGCGCGGCAGGCGAGGATGCGCGGACGCTATCGCTTCGATCCGCAGCAGGGCAGCGCCGCGTTCGATGGCGCGGTGTCGTTGTTGGCTGTGCGACCCGACCCGAACTTGACCAGCCGCGCCCTTGCCCCATTGGTTTCGGCCGACGCGACCCCGGTCGGCCCGTTGCTGGCCGCGTGGAGCGGAGCGCTGCGAAACGCTGCCCGAGAGTTCGACGCTTCTGTCGAGCTGGCGACCAGCAGCGGTCCCCACGGAGGTGTCCTGCGGATCGCTAAGGCCGACGTCGCGAGTTCAGGCGGCGGACGCCTTCTGGTCCGCGCAGAGGAGGCTGAAGGGCTGGGCTGGCGTTGGCCGATGGGCGGCGCGATGCTCAATGCCAGCGCGGAACTCGGCGGCGGTGGTCTACCGCGCATGGCGATGAGCCTGCGGCAGGCTGTTCCGGGGGGGCCGATATCCGGATCGGCCACCGTCGCGCCTTTCGCTGCCGGCGGTGCGCGATTGCAGCTGGCGCCGATACGCTTCGCCTCGAGTGGAGGAGTGCGAACGATCGGCGTGGCGACGCGCGTGACGCTAGACGGGCCACTGGCGGACGGCAGGATCGAGGCGCTCGATCTGCCGGTTTCGGCCGTGATCGCGACCAACGGAGCCTTCGTTATCAACAGGCGATGCGTTGCGCTTTCCTTTGCTCGCCTGACCCTCGCAGGCAGCGTAATCGGACGAAGCCGCGTGCCGCTTTGTCCCGCGGGTGGCGCAATGATCGGTCGTTCGGCCTCGGGAGCGATCTATGGCGGCGTTCGTACCGCTGCGCTCGGTCTCCGCGGACGGGTCGGAGAGCAGCCGCTGACCCTCGCCGCCCATGCGCTCGCGGTGCATGCCGATCGGGCCGGTTTTCGCGCCGATGGACTCAAGGTCAGGCTCGGCGATCCTTTCGCGCCGACGCGTCTCGACGTGGCGGCGCTCGATGGGGCTGTCGATGCAAAGGGCCTTTCCGGACGGTTTGATGGAGCGGCCGGGACGATCGCAGCCGTCCCGCTGCTGATCTCGGGGGGAGCGGGTGGTTGGCGGCTCGCCTCCGGCAAGTTGAGCCTCGAGGGCGCGGTCGGCGTGACAGACGCCCAGCAGGATGCGCCGCGTTTTCGCCCCGTGCTCGCCAATGATGTGCGGCTGGCGTTGGTGGGCGGCCGCATCGAGGCCGCGGCAACGTTGCGCGAGCCGCAGTCCGCGTTGCCGGTCAGCCGCGTGACGATCCGCCATGACCTCTCGACCGGCACCGGCACCGCGCACCTCGACGTCGACCGGCTCAGTTTCGGTAAGGCGCTGCAGCCCGAGGCGCTCACACCGCTCACCCTCGGCGTGATCGCCAATGTCCAGGGTATCCTTTCGGGGCAAGGGCGGATCCGCTGGACCAGGGCGGCCGTCACGAGCGATGGCGAGTTCCACACCGACGGCCTCGATTTCGCGGCCGCGTTCGGCCCCGTCACCGGCCTCAAGGGCGCGATCCACTTCACGGATTTGCTGGGCCTGGTCACGGCCCCTGACCAACAGGTCACGATCGACGAAATCAATCCGGGGGTCGCGGTGACCGACGGAGTCGTCCGCTATCGGATATTGCCCGATCGCAAGCTCTTCATAGCCGAGGGCGCCTGGCCCTTTGCCGGAGGTACGCTAAAGCTCGACCCCAGCACGCTCGACATGGCGCAGCCCGTCGCACGGCGGCTGACCTTCCATATCGCCGGGCTGGATGCGGCGACCTTCGTTCAGCAACTCGAGTTCAAGAACATCGCCGTCACCGGGAAGTTCGATGGCGTCCTGCCGATCGTCTTCGATTCGCGTGGTGGCCGGATCGAACGGGGTGAGCTGCGCGTGCGCCCCGGCGGCGGAAGGTTGTCCTATGTCGGCGACGTCACCAATGCCGATCTCGGCCGGATTGCGCGCATCGCGTTCGATGCGCTCAAGTCGATGCGCTACGATCGGCTGACGATTGAGCTCAACGGTGATCTCGACGGAGAAATTGTCAGCCGCGTGCGCTTCGACGGCGCCAACGACCAGCCTGAACAGACAGCGCGCGGCGGCGGGTTGGTCGGGCATATCCTTGCGCCGGTCACCCGCCTGCCATTTCGTTTCAACATCACGATCACCGCGCCATTTCGCGGGCTCGTGAACTCGGCGCAGACTTTCGTTGATCCTTCGATCGTTCTCCGGGACGCCGGCGTGGGAGCGATCGAGTCCGTTCCGGCGGCTCCAGTCCCCATTCAGCCGCGGTAAAGCGAGGTCATGCGATGAACATAGCCACATTGACGATGAAGCGATGCGGTGCGAGCGTCGCCCGATGAACAGGATGATTTTCGCTCCGGTCGGGGCTTTGCTTTCCATAGCCTTGCTGTTGTCGGGGTGCATCCAGATTGCCGCACCGGACAAGCCGATCGAGATCAATCTCAACGTCAATGTGAAGCAGGAGGTGGTCGTTCGGCTCCAGAAGGACGCCGAGGATTTCATCGCCAACAACCCGGAGCTGTTTCCGAAATGATGAGGATGTCCAGGACTGTCATGCTCGCCGCGGCCCTGCTCGCCGTTGCTTCGCCCGCGCTCGCCGCCGATCCGGTCGTCGAACAGGCGCTCACCGCCGGCGCCGTGGGCGAGCAATGGGACGGCTATCTCGGCTTCGTCTCGGCGCCTTCCCCGGCGTTGAAGGCGGCTGTCGACGCGATCAACATCAAGCGCCGCGCGGGCTATACGCAGATCGCCGCCGCCCGAAATGTCACGGTTGACCAGTTCGCCCAGACCACGGCCTGTTCGACCCTGCGTGCCGTCAAGGCCGGGCAGGCCTACAAGCTCAAGGACGGCGGGTGGCGCAAGCGCAACGGCGCAGAGTCGATCACCCCCGATTATTGCGGCTGAGCGCTGGATGCGGTGGTGATCCGGGCGCCCGCGGCACACCGCGGTTGACTCCCGTGAACCCCCTTCCTAAAGGGGCCTCGCCTTGGCGGGATCGCTCGTCGGCATGACGTTACCTTCCCGGCGAAAGGAGAGGTGGCGACATGGCAGCGAAAGATCCCGGGCAGGACCCGGAAAGCGTGGAGGATCAAAGTCTCACGTCGCTTGATGAGCGGCTGCGGGCGATCCAGCAGGCGGAACAGGTCAGGACGGGGACAGCGCAGAAAAAGCCTGAAAAGGGATATTCCCAGGGCAATCGCGTGCTGACCGAGCTGATCGCGGGTATTGCCGGCGGAGGTTTGATGGGCTGGTGTTTCGACACGTGGCTCGGAACCAAGCCCTGGCTCCTTTTGGTGATGCTGTTTCTCGGAATAGGCGTCGCCTTCAGGAACATCATACGGATTTCTCAGGAGCGCCCGGAATAGCTTCCGGACGCTTTTGGCATAAGCAGGGGTAAGGCAAGCGTGGCAGCCGAATCGGGCAAGATCGATCCGATGCACCAGTTCCTGATCGAACCATTGTTCGGGAAGGATTGGGCGATCGCAGGCCATAACGTCGCTTTCACCAATTCCGCTATGTGGATGGTGGTGACGCTGGCGGGGCTGTTCCTGTTCATGGCGGGCGGCATGCGGCGTGAGCTGGTGCCCGGTCGCTGGCAGGCCGCGGTCGAAAGCTTCACTGGCTTCATCTCGAACATGATGACGACGAACATCGGCCCCGAGGGGAAGAAGTTTACGCCCTACGTCTTCTCGCTGTTTATGTTCATCCTGATCGCGAACATCATGGGCATGATGCCCACCGGCATCGTCGGGGTGCATCCGTTCACCGTCACCAGCCATCTCACCGTCACCGGGGTTCTCGCGGTGGTCAGCTTCTCGATCGTATTGATCGTCGGCTTCTGGCGGCACGGCTTTCATTTTTTCTCGCTGTTCGTGCCGCATGGCACGCCGCTCTATATGATTCCGCTGATCTTCCTGATCGAGCTTTTTTCGTTCCTGATCCGGCCCTTCTCGCTGGGTTTGCGGCTGTTCGTCGCGATGACCGCAGGGCATATCCTCATGAAGGTGCTCGCCGGTTTCGTGATCAACGGCATCAACGCCGGGGCGCTGACCGTGGCGATAGTGAGCATCCCCAGCTTCATCCTGATGATCGGCATCACGCTGCTCGAGCTGCTGGTATGCGCCATCCAGGCTTATGTGTTCGCCTTGCTGACCTCGCTCTATCTCAACGACGCGGTCAACCTGCACTGACATTACCGCAACGACTATCAACCTGTTTAACGCTAAGGAGTTTATCATGGACGCAGAAGCCGCAAAGCTGATCGGTGCCGGTCTGGCCGCGATCGGTGTTGGCATGGCCGCGCTGGGCGTGGGCAACGTGTTCGGCTCTTTCCTTGAGTCCGCGCTGCGCAATCCCGCCGCTGCCGATGGCCAGCAGGGCCGTCTCTTCATCGGCTTCGCCGCCGCCGAGCTTCTCGGCCTGCTGGCGTTCGTCGTCGCGATGATCCTGTTGTTCGTCGCCTAACAAGCACTGGCGGGGCCGGCGTGCCGGCCCCCCTGGATTGCAACGACCACAGGGAATATCGATGCCTCAGATCGCCCAGATCGCAGCGACCTACGCCTCGCAGATCTTCTGGCTTCTGGTCGTCTTCGGCCTGATCTATTTTGTGATCGGGAAGGGGATGCTGCCGAAGATCGAAGCGACTGTCGACGACCGCGACCAGAAGATCGCCTCCGATCTCGCCGCCGCCGAAGTCGCGCGCGCCAAGGCCGATGAGACCGAAGCGGCCTATCGGGCGAAGATGGAGGAGGCCCGCGCGGCTGCGCAGAAGGCGATCGCCGAAGCCAAGGCCGTCTCGACGGCTGAGGCCGAAAAGCAGGTCAAGGCTGCGGATGCCGAACTGGCGTCGAAGGCAGCCGCCGCCGATGCTGCGCTCAAGGCGGCTCAGGCCAAAGCTTTGGGCGAGATCGAGGCTGTGGCCGTTGAGGCCGCCCAGGACATTGTCGCCAAGGTGTCCGGCCTTGCGGTCGACAAGGCGGCTGCCGAAGGCGCGGTGAAGTCCGCCCTGGCCGGCTAACGGAGACGTGGAATGTCAGTAAACGCCTCCCAGGAAGTGGCGCATAACCTCGCAGATGCCGATGCGCTGGAGGGCATGCCCGAGAATGTCAGCGCCGGCCACGCGGCGGCGGGCACCGAAGAGCATCACGTCGACCCGACAGCGCTGGGAATGACCGCCACCGCCTGGGTCTCGCTGGCGATGATCGTCGTGATCCTGCTGCTGTTGTGGAAGAAGGTCCCCTCGATCATCGGCGCGACGCTCGACAAGAAGATTGCCGCCATTCGCGCCAATCTCGACGAGGCTGCGGCGTTGCGCGCCGATGCGGAGAAGATCCGGGCCGATTATGAGGCGAAGGCCAAGGCTGCCGCGGCGGAAGCCGATGCCCTGCTGGTTCATGCCCGCGAGGAAGCCGAGACGATTGTCAGCCAGGCGCGCGTCGCCGCGGCGGCGCTAATCGAGCGCCGGGGCAAGATGGCCGAGGATAAGATTGCGGCGGCCGAGCGTAGCGCTGTCGCCGAGGTTCGCGCCAAGGCGGCCAGTGCGGCGGCGGCGGCGGCTTCGAAGCTGATCGCCGAGCAGCATGACTCAGCATCGGACAAGCCCTTGATCGATAACGCGATTTCGGCGCTGGGCGCTGCCCGTCTCAACTAAAACTGTCGCGGTGTTAAGGCAAAAGGCCGGCCGATTATGGCCGGCCTTTTGCTTTGGCTCGCTTCAGCCGGCAGGAAAGAGCGCCGGCTTCGGCTCGGCCTCATATTCATCGTGCCGGCGGACGAAGCTCATGGTGTGCCGCTCGTTGCGGCCCTTCGGGGCGCGATCGAGGATCATCAGCGTGCCGATCATTTCCTCAAATCCCCGCGCGTAGCTTGAATAGCTATGATAGACGGCGCCGTCGTCATCTTTGAAAAAGGCGCTAAGCCCTGGCGATTCCTCGTGATCGCCACGGGCGCCGACCGGTTGACGCTCGAAATTATACATCACCGATCCGCTCGCCAGCGCCTCTTCAGAAAATGAAACATGATAGTCGAAATTGAACGTGCTGCCCGTTGAGGAGACCCACGGGAACGCCCACCCCATGCGCTGCCTATACGCCTCGATTGTGGCCAGCGGCGCGCGCGAGACCGCGGTCAAGGTCACGTCGTGATGGTTGAGGTGGGGCAGGGCGCCGTCAAAGTGATCGGCCAGGAAGGAGCAACCGGGGCAACCCGCCTTCCAGCCGGGCCCCAACATGAAATGGTAAATGATCAGCTGGGACCGGCCGTCGAACAATTCGGTCAGCGTCCGCGTTCCGGCGGGCGTATCGAAGCTGTAATCCTCCGTGACTTTCACCCAGGGCAACGCCAGCCGCGCTGCGTTGATCCGGTCGCGCAAATGGGTTCCCTCCCGTTCGAGCGCGAGAAGTTCGCGCCGTGCGACAAGCCATTCTTCGCGTGATGCCGTCGGATGCTCGGTCATAGCTCGCTCCTTGAGGTCCAGCCTGCTTGACAAGAAAGATTGATATCAACATGATCGATCCATGTCAAAACCGGTTCCGTTCGAGACGACGCTTCAAGTTCGCAATGACTGCCTCTGCCTTCACGTCCAGCGCGCGGCGCGCTCGTTGGCGCGGCGCTTCGATGAGGCGCTGCGACCGGCCGGCCTCACCAACCAGCAATTTTCACTGCTTATGTCGCTCAATCGCGCTGAGCCTCCCCCGATCAGCGCGGTCGCGGAGCTGCTGGGAATGGATCGCACCACGCTGACGGCCGCGCTCAAGCCGCTGCAACGGCGCGGGCTGGTAGAGGTGGCGGTGGATCCGTTGGACCGTCGCGGACGACGGCTGGTGTTGACGGGCGAAGGCGAGGCGCTGCTCGCCGAGGCGCTTCCGATCTGGCGGCACGCACATGCCGCCGCCGAGCAAGGACTGCAGGCGGAGGATGTCGAGCGGTTGCGCAGCTTGCTTCGCGCGGTCAGTTAGGGGCCCACAGTTCGTTGCGGTCCTGCGCGAGACCTCGAAAGCTGCTATGCCGCGCCGATGCCGTCCTTGTCGCTCACTCTTTTATGGCTCGTTGCGACTGTCGGCGGTCCGCACCCCGCGGCCTTGATCGGCCGCTATGATGGCGGACAGGCCGAAATCGCTGCCGGACTCGAACTCCAGGCCGATGGGCGCTTTCGCTACGCTCTGTCCTATGGCGCGCTCGACGAGGAGGCTGCCGGCAGCTGGCACGCGGAAGGAAAAGGCGTCGTGCTCGAAAGCGATCCGGTCAAACCGCCCGCGTTCGCGCTGATCGATCGAAAGGCGGCGGCGCCGGACGTCGTCCATATCGGCCTGGAGCTTCCGGAAGGCGTCGACCCGCAATATTTCGCAGGCACGGTTCTTTTGGCGGATGGCGGCCGCCTGGCCGGGCGTCTGACGGCCCAGGGGCTGTCGCTGACACTGCAGCCCGGCCAACGCCCCGCCAGTGTCAGCGTGGCACTTCCGATGCTCGAGATCCTGAGCGGCCCAATCGCTGTCGACATGTCCAAAGGGCTCGATTTTCGCTTTCGGTTCGAGCCCAACGATCTCGGCAAGGCGGATCTCGGCGATGTGCGTCTCGAGCAAGAGGACGGCGCGCTGATACTGGATCGCCACGGCAGGACGATCCGCTTTCGCCATCTGGAGAATTAAGCGCTGACAGCCGTTTAGAAGCAGATCGCCCGCTGCAATTGAGCGGTCGTAAAAGGCTTCTGCAGGAATTGGACGGGCCCAGGCAGTTCGCACGGGCGCGGATGACCGGAGGCGACGACGACCCGCATCCGCGCATTATGCCGAAGCGCCTGCTCGGCGATCGCCAGGCCGGCCGGCTGGGCGTCGAGGGTGAGATCGGTCAGCAGGAAATCGATCTCCGAAGTGCGGATCACATCTTGGGCTTCGGCCGCGCTGTTCACCGTCCTGACCGAGAAGCCGATCCGCTCGAGCATGTCCTGAAGCAGGCAGCTCAGCAGGAGATCATCCTCCACCACCAAGGCCTGCCCCCTGATCGGCCCCATTGCTTTCTCCCGGTTTTCCGCTGTGCGCCAAAAGCGCGAACGCGCGGATTGTTCCCAAATATGTTGCTCCAGTCGTGGATTTACGATTTCCTCATCACATAGGGTTAACGTGGTTCACATGAGTGCTATCGGCTGGAGCTGGGCCTGTGTGATGCTGGTGGGTGGGGCGCGGGCCTATCTGGCCCATAGCTTGCCGTGCGATCTGGTCGTCGCGATGCTGCTGTCCGGTTTGTTGGCCCTGCCGCTGCTATGGAATCGCTCCGATGGTGTCTTTGGCGGCTATGCTCCTTCGGGCGCGGTGCGGGCGGGCATGGGGCTGCTTGTGCTGACCATGGCGGGCGTTGCCCATCCGCTGGCCATCGCTGGTCTCATCACCGCGTAACGATCCGCCGCCTCGAAAAGCCGGCGGCGCGACCGGGCGTTGCAGCGGCCGGTGCCGAGCCCTAGATCAGGCGGGTGAGCGACACGATCCCGAACGACCGTTTCAACGAAGAGAAGAGCGTCTACACCGTGCGCGGGTCGGATGCTCCCGATCTTGAAGCTGGAGTTGCGGCGATCCGCAACGTGCTCAAGACCTTGCCCACCCGGCCGGGGGTCTATCGGATGCACGATGTTCGCGGCGATGTTCTGTACGTCGGCAAGGCGCGAGCGCTTCGAAACCGTGTCTCCAACTATGTGCAGGTCGCGCGGCTGCCCAAGCGGTTGAGCCGGATGGTCGCCCAGACGCGATCGATGACGATCGTCACCACCAACAGCGAGGCCGAAGCTCTGTTGCTCGAAGCGCAGCTGATCAAGCGCTATCGGCCCGCGTATAACGTTCTGCTGCGCGACGATAAAAGCTTCCCTTTCATCCTGCTCCGCGAGGACCATGCCTTCCCGCGCATTCAGAAGCATCGCGGCGCGCGGCGGGCCAAGGGTCAATATTTCGGACCTTTCGCCAGCGCCGGATCGGTCACGCGGACGCTCAACGCCCTGCAGAAGCTCTTCCTGCTGCGCTCTTGCACCGATAGTTTCTTCGCAAATCGCGACCGGCCGTGCCTGCTCTACCAGATCAAGCGTTGCTCTGCGCCTTGCGTCGGGCGGATTGATGCGGCGGCCTATGCCGAACTTGTCGAGGACTCGAAGGCCTTCCTCACCGGCAAGTCGACCCAGGTCCAGAAGAAGCTCGGCGAGGCGATGAGCGCCGCAGCCGAAGCGATGGATTATGAGCTGGCGGCGGTCTACCGGGATCGGCTTCGCGCGCTCACCTTCATCCAGGGCAGCCAGGCGATCAACGCGGAGGGCGTGGCGGACGCCGATGTCTTCGCGCTCGACACGAAGGCCGGCACCGTCTGCATCCAGGCATTCTTCATTCGCGGGGGGCAGAATTGGGGGCACCGAGCCTTCTTCCCTGTCCATACCGCCGAGGTGCCCGACGACGAAGTCCTGGCCAGTTTCCTGGTGCAGTTTTACGAGGAGGTCCCGCCGCCGCGCCTTGTGCTGGTCGGCCGCGAGCCGGCCGAATGTGAATTGCTGGCGCAAGCCTTGGCGGAGCGCGCCGGGCGCAAGGTGCAGATCAAGGTGCCACAGCGCGGCGAGCAGCGCCGGCTGATGGAGCAGGCGCAGCGCAATGCGCGGGAGGCGCTCGATCGCCGGTTGGCCGAATCGACGACGCAAGGGCGGATATTTCGGGAGATGGCCGATCTGTTCGAGCTCGAAGCTCCGCCCGAACGCATCGAAGTTTATGACAACAGCCACATCATGGGCACGAACGCGATCGGCGCGATGATCGTCGCCGGCCCCGAGGGCTTTCGCAAGGGCGGCTATCGCAAGTTCAATATCAAGCGCCCCGAAACCGCGCCCGGCGACGATTTTGCGATGATGCGTGAGGTACTCGAACGCCGCTTCGCCCGGCTGGAGCGGGAGGATCCCGAGCGGCGCAGCGGCGAGTGGCCGGACCTTTTGCTGATCGACGGCGGCAAGGGCCAGCTCGGTGCCGTGTGCGAGGTGCTCGAGGAGCTCGGGGTGCACGATGTGCCCGTGGTCGGTATTTCGAAGGGGCCGGATCGCAATGCGGGCCGGGAGCATTTCCATCTTGCCGGCGGTCGCGAGGCGATGCTGCCGCCCAACTCCCCGCTGCTTTTCCATCTCCAGCGGCTTCGCGACGAGGCGCACCGATTCGCGATCGGCGCGCACCGGACGAGGCGCGCCGCCAATTTCACCAAGAGCCCGCTCGACGACGTTCCCGGCATCGGGCCCGCGCGCAAGAAGGCGCTGCTGATGCATTTCGGCACGGCGCGGGCGGTTCGCGCCGCATCGCTCGAGGATCTTGAGCGCGCGCCCGGCGTATCGAAAGGGATGGCCCGGGCGATCCATGATTATTTCCATGCCGCAGGGTGAAGCCGCCCTTCGATCGCGGTAACAGCATCCGTCATGCAAGTCCGCTCGGCCGCGATCATCTGCTCGATGCGCCCGCACGGCGAACATGGCGCGATCGTGCGCGCGCTCACCCCCGATCATGGCTTGCTGGCGGGCTATGTGCGCGGCGGCCGCTCCCGGCGGCTTCGGCCGGTGCTGGTTCCGGGCAACATCGTCGAGTCCGATTTTCGAGCACGCACCGCTGAGCAGCTTCCGGCGCTCTCGGCCGAACTGTCCCATAGCCGCGCAGGCCTGCTCCATGAACCGCTTGCCGCCGCGGCGATCGACTGGCTGTGCACGCTTACCGCGGTCGCCCTGGCGGAAGGTCAGCCGCATCGGCCGCTCTACGATGCACTGGAAGCGACGCTGAGGGCGGTTGAATATGCCCCGGCCGCGCGGGGCTGGGCGGCGGCAGCGGTTCGCTATGAGCTGCTGCTGCTGGCCGAGCTCGGCTATGCGCTCGACCTGTCGGTCTGTGCGGTCACGGGAGCCGGGGACGATCTCGCCTTTGTCAGCCCTCGGAGCGCAGCCGCGGTTTCGCGGTCGGCGGGACAGCCCTATGCGGATCGCCTGCTCCCGCTGCCCGCCTTCCTCATCCGCCCGGACGTCGAGACCGGCTGGGACGATATTCTCGATGGCCTGCGGCTGACCGGACATTTCCTTGCGCGCAATATCCTCGTCGATTGGAGGGCGGGCGCGTTGGATGCACGCGAACGGCTCGTGGCGAGACTGCGCCGACTCTCCTGACGCTCGGGTCGGAACACCACTTCTGAACATCAGGCATTGCGCGCGCGCGCTCATGCGGGCAGGGGGCGGCAGCGATTTTGAAGAGGGTGGAATATGTTGATTGCCTTGTTGCCCGGGGATGGAGTGGGGCCCGAAGTTATCGCCGAGGCGGTGCGCGTCCTCGACCGCGTTGCGGGCGACAAGCTGTCCTTCCAAACCGGTCTGGTCGGAGGCGCAGCCTATAAGGCCGAGGGTCATCCCTTGCCGCCGGCGACGCTCGACCTCGCGAGGCGCGCGGACGCGATCCTGTTCGGCGCCGTCGGGGATCCCGAGTGCGACGGCCTCGAGCGCCATCTGCGCCCCGAACAAGCGATTCTGGGGCTACGCAAGGCTCTCGGCTTATTCGCCAATCTTCGACCCGCGACCTTGTTCAAGGAACTGGCCGGGGCTTCGGCGCTCCGTCCCGAAGTCGCGGGCGCGATCGACATGGTGATCGTCCGCGAACTCAACGGCGATGTCTATTTTGGCGAGAAGGGCATGCGCAGGACGGCGTCGGGCCGACGTCAGGGCTATGACGTCATGGCCTATGACGAGGATGAAGTATCGCGCATCGCGCGCGTCGGCTTCGAAACCGCGCGGGCGCGGCGGGGTAAGCTCTGCTCGGTGGACAAGGCCAATGTCCTCGAAACCTCCCAGCTGTGGCGCGACGTGGTGATCGAGGTTTCGGCGGATTATCCCGATGTCGAGCTCAGCCACATGTATGTTGACAATGCTGCTATGCAGCTGGTGCGCAATCCCGGCCAGTTCGACGTGATCGTGACCGGCAATCTGTTCGGCGATATATTGTCCGATCAGGCTTCGATGTGCGCAGGATCGATCGGTATGTTGCCGTCGGCCGCGCTCGACGCCGGCAAGAAGGGGCTGTACGAGCCCATTCACGGCTCGGCCCCCGATATTGCGGGCCAGGGCAAGGCGAATCCGCTCGCCACGATCCTGTCGTCGGCGATGATGTTGCGCTACTCGCTGGGTCTGGCCGCCGAAGCCGACCGGATCGAGCAGGCCGTGGCCAAGGCGCTCGAAGGCGGCGCGCGGACCGGTGATATCGGCGGTGTGCTCAGCACCTCGCAGATGGGGGATGCCGTCCTGGCGGTCTTGTAGCGCGCGATCGAGCTTATCGCCCCATCAACGCGCGCGCAGCGGGCAGATAGGTGCGTCCGATACGGATGCGCTCCTCGTCGTGGAGCACGGCGTGCCAGACGCCCATGCCGTCGTGGCTGAGCCGCGAGATCCTGTCGCGCCGCACGATCGTCGAGCGGTGAAGCCTGATGAAATGGTCCGGGTCCAGCCGCCGCTCCAATTCGGTGATCGTCTGGTGGAGCAGAAAGCTGCGGGCGCCGACATGAAGGCGCATATAATCGCGTTCGGCTTCGATCCTGTCGATGTCCTGCGTGGCGATCCGGATCATCTCGGAACGATGCGGCACCCAGAATTCCTGGGCGTGCTCCGACGAGGGCGCATGGTCATTGGCCGTGCGTCTGCGCTCCACCACACGGGCCACCGCCCGGCCCAGCCGGTCCTGCGCGACCGGCTTGAGCAGATAGTCGGTCGCCGCGAGATCGAACGCCGCCACCGCATATTGGTCGAACGCGGTGCAGAAGATGATCGCGGGCCGCTTGACGAGCCGTTCGACCGCCTTGGCGACGCCGATCCCGTCGAGACCGGGCATCGCGATGTCGAGCAGCAGCAGTTCGGGTTCGAGCGCCTCGAGCAGCCGGAGCGCCGCCTCGCCGTCGGAAGCGGTGCCGACCAGATCGATCATCGGTTCGCGCGCGCACAAAATCTGGAGCCGCTCGATCGCAAGCGGTTCATCGTCGACGACCAAGGTTCTTATCGGTGAATCAGGCGCCATTCCTGATCAATGGCATGAAAAGCGTCACGCCAAAACCACCATTACCCAGCGGCCCATAGCGGCAGGCGGCCTCGTCGCCAAAGCGCGCCTTGAGCCGGTCGGTGACGTTCTTAAGCCCGACTCCGGTGCCATGCGGCTTGGCGGTGTGGCTCAACGCCTCGCCATCATCCTCGACACTGAGCACCAGCCCATGCGAGTCTTCGCGCGCGCTGATCCGGATCGTCACCGGGCGCTTCGCGCGCGACACGCCATATTTGATCGCATTTTCCACGAGCGGTTGCAGAATCAAACAAGGGACATGCACGTCGCCCAACGTTGGCGGGATATCGATCTCGACAATCAGCCGCTCGGGAAAGCGTACCGCCTCAATGTCGAGATAGAGTCGTTGCAGCCGGATCTCTTCGGACAGGGCGACGTCCTCGGTCGGATCCGCGGTGAGGCTGGTACGAAAGAAAGTCGAGAGATTGAGAACCATCGTCTCGGCATCGTCGCGCTGGTCCTTCAGGATCAGCGTCGACAACGAATTGAGTGTGTTGAACAGGAAATGTGGGTTGACCTGATAACGGAGCGCGCGGAGTTCGGCGTCGCGCGCCGCGGCGCGATAGCTCGCCGCCTCGCGCTCGGCCTCCCGCACGGCAGCGGCGTAAGACAATGCGAGGAACAGCGCGCCCCAGGCCGCGAAGAAGAAATAACCGTTAAGCGCCTGGTCGCCGATTTGCCCGACGACCGTCAGCTCCTTCTCCTTGTGCGGGTCGGCGGGTTGGCCGACTTGGATCATCACCGTCCCGGGGGTCGGTTCGGTGATCACGGGGATGTGGATCGGCTTGGGGACGATGATCTCCGGCGGACCGGGCCGAGCCGAGGCCGCAGGAGGGGGCGTCGGGCCCGGCGGGAGCGGGGGTTCGGTCTTGCCCTGGCCCAGCGGAGCCGGGGGTGCCGGAGGGGTTGGAGGCGCCGGGATGCTTGACAGGATGCCGTCGACATCGATCTCGACGCCTTCGCGCCGCGCTTCTTCCGCTGCTTGGCGGGCGTCCTCGATGCTTTCCTTATAGCCGGCATAGGCTTCGCGATAGGCTTCGCGTTGTGCGCGATAGGCTTCACGCGCAGCCTCGCGCTTGGCCTGCTCTGCCTCACGCGCGGGCGGCTGGATTTCGGCATTTTTCTGCTCGAGTGCGCGCGCCGCGGCCGTCGCCTCGCGTTGGGCTTCGGCCTTGGCTCTGGCCGCCGCCCTGGCCTGTTCGGTCGCCTCGCGAATGGCATCGCGCGCGGCAGCGATCGCGACGCGCGCTTGCTCGCGGGCGAGCGCCGCACTGCGATCGTCCGCCGAATAACGGCGACTCTCCGCCGCACGCGCCTTCTCCGCGGCGATTTGCCGGTCGACCTCCTGAAACGCCATCCAGTTCATCGAGCTATAGGCGACAGCGGCTGGTATCGACAGCAGCGCGACGGCGGTCACGTTGGCGGCGAGCGATTTGCCGGCCAGCGGCCGCATCGCCAGGTAGACGATATAGGTCGCCACCATCGACCCGGCGGTGACGAAGCCGCGCGCCGCCAGCATCTCGGTCTGGTGACCCCAATCGATCATCAGCGACCTGACGGTCGCAACCGCAAAGTAGACGAGCCAAAAGCACAGGATCGACAGCAGGGCCACGCGCGGGCTTACCGTGGAACCGCGCGGGCCTTCATGGTTCAATGTCATCTCCTCTATATATATTCACCTTTGTAAATACGCCGCCGGCCGGGCGTGACGTTGGTCGAACCCGCTGCGCGGTTCATCGAAAGCTCAGCTTTGACCGGCCTTTCCACGATCGGAACCGCCCCCGCTGCCGGACGTTGGTTGATAGCAATATTGGCGAAGGAACAGGTCATGACCACCGCTGCGCTGACCAAGGACGATCCGGGCACGCCGCATATCCGCACGGCGCATGACGCCACCGATGACAAGAAGCTTGCGCGCAATCCGAGCGATGAGGATGCAAAACTCGATGTCGCTCTAGACGAGACATTTCCAACCTCGGATGCTCCCTCGAACACCCAGCCGGGCAAGGGGAAGGATCCCGCTCCATCCTCGGGATATGATGAGCAGGCCGAAAGGCGGCGGCAAACCAAGCCATGATCCGGCGCCCCGCACGCGCCCGCCTGGCCCCGGGCAGCGTCGAATTATCCACAATAAATTTTTGCGTCGGGGAACTGGGATCAACATTCCGTGTTGCAATGCAGCAAGAAACATGTTCCGATCCTGAATAGAGGCCTTACAAGGGCTTAAGCGTCCATAAACCATATTGGGCGCATGATCCCATCCGAGGCTTCCAGTAAGGGGGTTTGGTATGGGCACGCACATGAGACCTGCAGACGGCGCGATGACCTTGGCGGAAATGAAAGAGTTCGCCAGCTTTCCCGCTTCGACGCAGCGTTATATCCGCAGATCGCTCGACGTGGGCCTGGGTCGGGAAGACGCGCTGGCGCGCTGGTCACGCGATGTGATCGAATCGGCCAGCATCATGGCTCAGGCGCGCTTTTACAACCGTCTCGAGCATATTCGCGATCTGGTGCCCGACGACAGCGGTCTCGACGCCGTCGAGCCTTTTCTCGCGCCGCTGGTCACGATCTCGGCTTTCGATCTCGGTCAGGACCGGCTCGTCAGCTTCGGCGCCTATCGTTTCCTTTACGAGCGGCTGATCGGCGCGAATGTTCGTCCATGGCTTCCCGGGGCCTTCTGCGCGGCGGCGGCTCTGCCGCATCTTCATCCCGAGAAACGGCGGGTTCTGCTGCAGTCGATCAGCGAAGCCGCGGCCACTGCGCCGGGCTGGTCGAACCGCGAGCCCGTCTTTTTTCCCGAATGGGTCGACAAGATCGAAGTCCGCCTTCCGAACTGAGCCGGATCTCCTATGCAAGGCGCGAAGCTGTTCGTATAGGATTCCGAGCGCTTTTCTCGCCTGGCGAATCCTTGGATTTCCTGCCGATTGTTGAGAAGAAGATCACCTTCGCCTGCGTCGACGGCGGGAGAACGAAATGCCGGCCCTGAAGCTTACCCACCATCGTGTCGAAAAACCTTGGGGTCGCCGCGATCTGGCGCCTCTGTTCGAAAATCAGCCGGCGGACCGGCCTGCGGTGGGCGAAATCTGGTACGACGATCCGTCGGGTAAGCCTCGCGAGCTGCTGGTCAAATATCTGTTCACCAGCGAGCGGCTTTCGGTTCAGGTCCATCCCGACGATGTGGCCGCGCAGGCGCGCGGTTTCGCCCGTGGCAAGGATGAGGCCTGGATCATTCTTTCGGCAGAACCTGACTCGACTATCGCGCTCGGGTTGACCGCCGCGATGGACGGCGAAACGGTACGCGCTGCAGCGCTCGACGGTTCGATCGAGCAGATGCTGTACTGGAAGCCGGTCAAGGCGGGCGAGGTGATCTATTCCCCGGCAGGCACGATCCATGCCATCGGCAAGGGACTGCGCGTGGTCGAGGTCCAGCAGAATCTCGATCTCACCTATCGGTTTTACGACTATGGCTCGGCCCGCGAATTGCATCTCGATGAGGCGATGGAAGTTTCGGAGTTCGGGCCTTTCCCCGGCAACCCGCCGCCGCGCGAGATCAGTCCCGGGCGCGTGATCTTCGCCGAGAATCAGAAGTTCGTGCTTGAACGTTGGACGATGCCGGGCGGCTTCGAGATCGCGCCCGGAAGCGCCACCCTATGGATATTGCCGGTCGAAGGGCAGGCGTCGATCGACGGCAAGGCGGCAGCGCTCGGGGACGCGATCATCGTGGAGGCCGCCGCGACAATCGACATCGCGCCTGGCAGCATCATCTACGCCGCCTATCCGGGCGCTCGCGTCATCGATGGCTTGCTGGGGTCCAAAGCCCTGTCGACCAGTTCTAGCGGCTCGGCGGTCACCGGATAGCCTATCCCCTCGGGGATACAGAGGAAATCGACCCCGTCGCGCCGTTCGACCCAGGGTGTGATGGTCTCGACGGGGTGCAGGCGCGCGAGCGCCACCGCTCCTGTGAAATCGGCTGCCACAGCGATTCGCTCCAGAACACGCGCGGTCGGAAAGATCATTGTGCCGGTGGACAGATGCTGCTGGGCGCTCGCCCACAGGCAATGGCTGCTTTCGACGCCGTCCGCGATCGCTTCGCCCAGCTCGGGGGCGCGGGCGAGATAGAAGCGCGTGTCGAATCGCCTCACCAACTCGTGGTTTGGCCGCCAGCGCGCGAACGGATGAAGGGCGTGAGGGTCGACGCGCAGCGCAAGGCGCTCGACGATGGCGCTCAGTGCCTCGCCGGTGCGGAGCGCCGTTCTGAGGGAGTCAAGCATGTCCTGATCGCGCACGCCTTGAAGCCCGGGCGCGAGCCCGATCTCTTCGATGGTCTCACGGATCGCGGCGATCCGGTGGGCGAGATCGTCGGGATCGAGGTCGAGCGGCCCTGCGATCAGTTCGGCGCGGGTGGCCAGCCGCCGATCGTCGGCGTCAACCCGGCCGCCCGGAAACACCGTCCGATTCGCGGCGAACGCAAGATGCGCGCCGCGGCCCACCATCGGGATTTCAGGCCGGGCGCCGGGGACGTCACGCAACAGAATCAGCGTTGCGGCTGGAATGGCTTCATGCATCGCCACGCCCTCCATGGCGTCCGGCGCGTATAGCTAAAGGCCAGCGGATCCTGCGGCAGATCGCTGGATCGCCCCAGGCTTCGCCGAGTTCGGCCGCGACACGCTCGAAAGGCTCGCGGCCGATCCGGCGCTCCATCGCCCGCACCGCCGACCATGTGTCCAGATAACCGATCAACGCGTCGAGCGGCCATTCGACCTCGATCGCAAAGCGGGGCGCGTCGAGCGGCTGGAAAGGCAGGTGGAGGCCACGGTAGCCTTCCTCCACCATCGCGCGCTCCGGCGGCCAATAGTCTTGCAATGTATCGAGTCGGAAGCGCTCGACGATTGCCGTGATCGCGCCATCAGCCTCCATGGCGGCATAGCTGACCAGGACCAGCGCGCCTCCCGGGGCGAGCACGCGGCGGGCTTCGGCGAAGAAGGCAGGCAGGTCGAACCAGTGCGCGGCCTGAGCCGCGGTCAGCACGTCGATCGATCCGCGCGCCAAGCCGCTGGCTTCGGCCGGGGCGACCCGATAGCTGATCCGCGGATGCGGGGCAGCGCGCGCGATTTGCTGGGGGCTGGGATCGGTTGCGATCACCTCGGTGAAATGTTCGGCGAGCAGCATGGCAAGCTGGCCCGATCCGCAGCCGCAATCGAGCGCCTTGCCCGACGCCGGCGCTATCGAGGCGATCCACGCCGCCAGTCCAGCCGGATAATGCGGGCGAAAGGCGGCATAGCCCGCTGCATGCGAAGAAAAATGGTCCTTGAACGCGCTCAACGGACTGCGGTCAGGAAATAATCGAGCGCCAGGCTGTCGCTGAGATGAAAGCCGGCGGCCGGCGAAAAGGCCAATCCCTTGCGGTCGATCTCCCGCAGCCCGGCAGCCGCGACATGCGCCGCGAGTTCGTCGGGCGTCAGGAACTTGCGCCAGTCGTGCGTGCCTTTGGGCACCATGCCCAATCCCTCGCCGATCTGGATCAGCGCGAGGTGCGACAGCGGCGTGCGATTGGGCGTCGACAAGATCATCACCCCGTCCGACCCCAGCAAATCGGCCAGCGCCGCGACGAACTCGGCCGGGCGCGCTACATGCTCGATCACCTCCATCGATGTCACCAGGTCGAAGCGCTCGCCGGCGATCGTCTCGACGCCGCCGGCGCGGTAGTCGATCGTCAGGCCCTGGGCGGTCGCGTGGCGCTTGGCCACCTCGATATTTTCGGGCGCCGCGTCGATCGCGGTGACCTTCGCGCCGAGCCGGGCGAGCGGTTCGGCCAGCAGGCCCGCGCCGCAGCCGACGTCGATCGCTCGCTTGCCTGCCAGCGGCTTCAAGCTCGCCGGGTCGCTGGCCCAGTGCGCATCGATGATCGCGCGAAGATAGCGGAGCCGCGGTGGGTTGAGCTTGTGCAGCATCGCCGAGGATCCTTTGGGATCCCACCATTCGGCGGCCAGTCCGCCAAAATGTTTGGCCTCCTCGGCGATTACCGACCCATATTGCTGTGTGCTTGCGTTCATTGCGGCCCCTCTCTATCAGGGCCGCGCCCTTTGACCAAAGGGCTTTTCCGGCTCTCCGGCCTCTTGGGACAGCGCTTTTCTATGGCTCGCATCGTGATGAAATTCGGCGGAACCTCTATGGCGGGGATCGAACGAATTCGCAACGTGGCGAACCGCGTCAAGCATGAGGTCGAGCTCGGCAACGAGGTGGCGGTGGTCGTCTCGGCTATGTCGGGAGAGACCGATCGGCTGGTCAATTTCTGCCGGGAGGCCTCGCCGCTCTACGATCCGCGCGAATATGACGTGGTCGTATCTTCGGGCGAGCAGGTGACGAGCGGCCTGTTGGCGATCGTGCTGCAGTCGATGGGGGTGAAGGCGCGGAGCTGGCTGGGCTGGCAGCTTCCGATCCGGACCAGCGACGCCCATGCCTCCGCCAGGATCGAGGAAATCAATTCCGGCGCGATCGGCGAGGCGATGGCTGCCGGCGAAGTCGCCGTCATTCCCGGCTTTCAGGGCCTGACCGAGGACGAACGGATTACGACGCTGGGGCGCGGCGGTTCGGATACTTCTGCGGTCGCCGTCGCCGCAGCGATGAAGGCCGACCGTTGCGATATCTATACCGATGTCGATGGCGTCTATACGACCGATCCACGCATCGTGCCCCGGGCGCGCAAGCTGGCCAAGGTCACCTATGAAGAGATGCTCGAGCTCGCATCGGTAGGCGCGAAGGTGTTGCAGACGCGCTCGGTCGGACTCGCCATGAAGGAAAAGGTGCGCGTTCAGGTACTTTCGTCCTTCGATGAACCAACGGACAACCCTACCCCCGGCACGATGATCGTCGGGGAGGAAGAACTTGAAGGAAGCGCCATGGAACGCCAGCTCATCACCGGCATCGCCTATGACAAGAACGAAACCAAGGTCACGCTGACTGCGGTTCCCGACCGCCCCGGCGCGGTCGCCTCGATCTTCGCGCCGCTGGCTGACGCCAATATCAACGTCGACATGATCGTGCAGAATGTCGCGCACGATACCGGCTCGACCGACGTGACGTTCACGGTGCCTTCGGCCGAACTCGCGCGGTCGCTCGACGTGCTCGAGCGTGAGCGCGCCTCGATCGGCTATGAGCGGCTGATTCACGACACCAACGTCGCCAAGATCTCGGTGGTCGGCGTCGGCATGCGCAGCCATGCCGGGGTGGCTTCCAAGATGTTCAGCGCGCTTGCTGCGCGCGGTATCAATGTGCTTGCGATCACCACCTCGGAAATCAAGGTGTCGGTGCTGATCCATGAGGACTATACCGAGCTGGCAGTCCGCGTGCTTCACACCGCTTATGGTCTTGACGCCGAGGAGGCGGCTTGATCCGCGCTGTCTCGCATCCGAGAAGCGCCGCTGTGGTGTCATTGATGGTTGAGGTGCGATGATGTCCGGCAACGACCGTCTCTCACGGCTGATGGCGCGCGGGGCCGCCTTTTTCGGCAGCAAATATGCGATTCTCGGCGGCGCGATGAGCTGGGTGTCCGAACGCAACCTCGTTGCAGCCATGTCAAACGCCGGCTGTTTCGGCGTGATCGCGTGCGGCGCGATGACCCCCGAGCTGCTGGACGCCGAGATTGCCGGCACCAAACAGCTTACCTCGAAGCCCTTTGGCGTGAACCTCATAACCATGCATCCCGCGCTGGACGCGCTGATCGATGTGTGCGCCACGCACCAGATCAGCCATGTCGTGCTCGCCGGCGGATTGCCGCCGGGCGGCGCTATCGACAGGATCAAGGGCTACGACGCCAAAGTGATATGCTTCGCGCCCGCGTTGGCGCTCGCCAAGAAGCTCATTCGCTCGGGCGTGGACGCGCTGGTGATCGAGGGGATGGAAGCGGGCGGCCATATCGGCCCCGTCTCGACGTCGGTCCTGGCGCAGGAGATGCTGCCCGTGATCGCGGCCGACCTGCCCGTCTTCGTGGCAGGAGGCATCGGCCGCGGCGAAGCAATTGCGGGCTATCTAGAAATGGGCGCCGCAGGCGTCCAGCTGGGCACCCGCTTCGTTTGTGCGAGCGAGTCGATCGCGCATCCCAATTTCAAGAAAGCCTTCATTCGCGCATCGGCGCGCGATGCGGTCGCGAGCGTCCAGATCGATCCGCGCCTGCCGGTGATCCCCGTTCGCGCGCTCCGGAACGCCTCGAGCGAACTGTTCACCGCCAAGCAGCGTGAAGTCGCCGAATTGCTCAACGCGGGCAAGGTCGAGATGGCCGAGGCGCAGCTGCAGATCGAGCATTACTGGGCCGGCGCCCTGCGGCGTGCGGTCGTCGATGGGGATGTCGAGCATGGGTCGCTGATGGCGGGCCAGTCGGTCGGCATGGTCTCGCGGGAAGAGCCCTTGGCCGATATCGTCGCGACGCTGCTGTCGGAGGCGGCCGCCGCGCTCGAGCGGCGCGCGGCCTGATCCAACGGTTGCGAATGCGTAACGGACTCATTCCATCATTGGAAAGCCCAGGCGCTTTCTGATAGCGGGCATTGATGGCACCGCTGACCGCAACCTCTGCCGCGCGCGAGATATTAACGCGCCTTCACGACGTGATGGCGTCGCGGTCGGCTGCGCAGGCCAAGCTCAACCGGGTCGTGCAGATCATCGGCGAGTCTCTCGGCACCGAGGTGTGCTCGATCTATCTGCTGCGCGACGGGGTGCTCGAGCTGTTCGCCACCCGTGGACTCAAGCAGGAAGCCGTCCACGTTACGAAGATGGGGCTGGGCGAGGGGTTGGTCGGCACGATCGCGGAGGATGTCGAGACGCTCAACCTCGACGAGGCGACCAGCCATCCCGATTTCGCCTATAAGCCGGAAACCGGCGAAGAGCTCTTCCACAGCTTTGCCGGTGTGCCGATCGTTCGCAGAGAGCAAGCGGTCGGGGTGCTGGCGGTTCAACATCGCGAGCAGCGCAAGTTCGACGATGTCGAGATCGAGGCGCTGCAGACCGTCGCGATGGTGCTCGCAGAGCTGATCGCCGGCGCCGGGCTGATCGACGAGAGCGGGCCCGGCGCGAAGGGCATCCGCGATACCGGGCCGGTTCGTCTGCCGGGGCTCAAGCTCGTCGAGGGGATGGCGCGGGGCAGGGCCGTCTACCATCAGCCGCGGATCGAAATCGAGCACACCGTCGCCGAAGATATCGAGGTCGAGCGCCATCGCGTAATCTCCGCCTTCAGCAAGATGCGCGACCAGATCGAGCGGATGACCCGCGAGGCCGATTTCGGTGTCGCCGGCGAGCATCAGGACGTCCTCGCGATGTACAAGATGTTCGCTTATGACGAGGGCTGGATCCGCCGCATCAACGAGGCGATCGAAAGCGGCCTCACCGCGGAGGCCGCGATCGAACGCGTCCAGCAACGCACGCGGATGCGGATGCGCGAGATCGCCGATCCGCTGCTGGCCGACCGGATGCACGATCTCGAGGACCTGTCGAACAGGTTGCTGCGGATCGTCTCGGGCCAGCTGGGCACCGCGGCACAGCTTGGATTACGCCAGGATTCGATCCTCATCGCGCGCAATCTCGGGCCGGCCGAGCTGCTCGAATATGACCGTCGGCGTCTCAAGGGCGTGGTGCTGGAAGAAGGTTCGCTGACCGCGCACGTCACGATCGTGGCGCGCGCGATGGGCGTGCCGGTGCTCGGCCGGGTCAAGGATGTGCGCCGCACGATCAGCGATGGCGATCCGCTGTTGCTCGATGGCACGATGGGCTCGGTGGTCGTTCGGCCCAACAGCACGATGGACGAGGCGTTCGAGGCCAAGATGATGGTCGGTCAGAAGCGCCGCGCCGAATTCGCGGCGATGCGCGATCTACCGGCCCAGACCAGGGATGGGCTGCGGCTCGAACTGATGGTCAACGCGGGGCTGCGCGACGATATGGCGGCGCTGGATGTGACCGGCGCCGACGGCGTAGGGCTGTTCCGCACCGAATTCCAGTTTCTGGTATCCGCCACGCTGCCCCAGCGCGAGCGACAGCAGCGGCTCTACAAGGAGGTGCTTGATGCCGCCGGCGATCGGCCGGTGGTGTTCCGGACGGTCGATATCGGCGGCGACAAGGCGCTGCCCTATATGAATACCGGAACCTACCCCGACGAGGAAAACCCCGCGCTCGGTTGGCGCGCGATCCGCCTCGCGCTCGAACGCGACGCGCTGATGAAGGTGCAGGCCCGCGCGTTGATCGAAGCTGCGGCGGGACGAACGCTCAACGTGATGTTTCCGATGGTCTCGGAACCCTGGGAATATGAAGCAGCGGTGGCGCTGTTCGAAGCGCAGCGCAAATGGGTCCACGAGCGAAATCGTCAGCTTCCCAACGTCATCCGGTACGGCACGATGCTCGAGGTTCCGGCGCTCGCGGAGAGTCTCGACATGATTCTGCCTTCGCTCGACTTCTTGTCGATCGGAACCAACGATCTCACCCAGTTCCTGTTTGCGGCAGATAGGTCCAATCCCAAGCTCGCCGAACGTTATGACTGGCTGAGCCCGGCAATCCTGCGCTTCATTGCCCGCGTCACGCGGCAGACGCGCGCGGCGGGCGTCCCCATCGGCGTCTGTGGTGAGATGGGCGGGCGGCCGCTCGAGGCGATGGCGCTCATCGGGCTGGGGATTGATCGTCTGTCGATCACGCCGGCGGCTATCGGGCCGGTCAAGGCGATGATCCGATCGCTCGACGCCGCGGAGCTGCGCGCGCAGATGGACGAGTTCCTCACGCGCCCGAGGCGCACGCTTCGGGACGATCTTACGGCATGGGCCGAACGCAATGGGGTTGCGATCGCTTGAATTGCGCGGCAGACCGTGCCTGCCAGGGGGACGGTGACGCCAGGGGGTGCGATTGCGGACCAACGAGGATTGGGTTGTGCCGTCGCGCCAAGGCGTGGAGGAGAGCGCAATGAGTGAAGGCGCGAACGAAGACCGGGGGGGGCATCCTTCGGGGGTAGGAGCGCAACTTGCCGCCGAACGCCAGCGCCAGAAATTGGAGCTGAGCGAAGTCGCGGCGCGAACGCGCATTCCCTTGCGCCACCTGCAGGCGATCGAGCGCGGCGAGCACGACGGTCTACCGGCGATGACCTATTCGGTGGGTTTCGTGAAGAGCTACGCCACCATGCTGGGGCTTGACGGGCAGGCGTTGTCCCGCGCGTTTCGCGAACAAATGGGGCAGGAGCGGCGCGCGCACTTCGAACCCGAGGCCTATGAACCGGTCGATCCTTCGCGGGTGCCATCACGGCTGCTGGCGATGATCGCGCTGGGCGTCGCGCTGCTGCTCGGCATGGGCTATTTGCTGCTTCGCTTTGAAAGCGACAGCAGCGATCTCGCCAAACTCGCCGCCGATACCCCGCAGGAGAACCGCCCCGTTGCGGCGAAGCGCCCGCGCCCGCCCTCGGTGGCGCCATCGCCGCAGCCGGCGATCCCGACCGGCCCGATCAGCATCGTCGCCGATGAAGACGCATGGCTCAAGATTTCGGAGCGCGACGGCAGCCAGACCTATTTCCTGGATGTGCTGAAGGCCGGCCAGAGCTTCTCTCTGCCGGAGACCGCGGTCGATCCGATTCTTCGCACCGGGCGTCCGCAGTCGATCAAGCTATTGATCGGCGCGACCCCGCTGCCCCCCGTCGCAAAGCCGGACACGCTCGTTCGCGATTACAGCCTGAAGCGTGATGCTCTGCTCGCGATCATTGCTGCGCAATCGGCCCAGCCCGCCGCACCGGCGGCCGCGCCGGGCGAGGCGGGAAATGCCGCCGATCCCCAGGCTGGCCCACCTCGCCCCGTCGTCGAATCCGGCGCGCCGCCTGCGGCTTGATCTTCGCTATCCCCGCGCCGCATTATCCGGCCGAAATTCTATCGAAACGATCCCATGGAGATTCACTGTCATGAAGAAGGCGATCGTCGCCATCCTGCTTCTGTCCGGCGTGGCGCTGCCCGCGCTGGCAGCCGAGCCGCCGATGCCGCTCGAGGGCCGCGTGGGCAAGCTCGAGAAGGAGATGAAAGCGGTTCAGCGCAAGGTCTTTCCCGGCGGCGCGCAGCAATATTTCGAACCGGAGATCCAGCCGTCGGCGCCGCCTCCGGCGCCGGTCGGGGCCCCCGCCGACACACCGGTCGCCGATCTGTCGCGCCGCGTCGATGCGCTCGAAAAGGCGCTAGCCGGGCTCACCGGGCAGGTCGAGCAGAACAGCTATAATCTGCGCAAGCTCGAGGATCAGTTCGCCCGGATGAAGGGCGACGCCGAGTTCCGCCTGAATGCTCTTGAAGGAAAAGGCCCTCCCTCCGCCGGCGGTCCAGCGGTTCCGGGTGCTCCGTTCGCCGCCGCCCCCGCTGGCAAGGCGTCGGCGCCCGCCGTCAAGGCGCCCGCTCCAGGTGCAGCCCTGCCGCCGCCGCCCGTGGCCGCCCCGGCGGTCTCGGTTCCGAGCGGTGATCCGGGCAAGGATGCCTATATGGTCGGCTACGACCTGTGGACCCAGAAGAAATATCCTGAGGCGATCGCGGCGCTCAAGGCGATGGTCGCCAAATATCCGAAGCACAAATATGCGAGCTATGCGCGCAACCTTGCCGGCCGCGCCTATCTGGACAACGGGCAGTATAATGAAGCGATTCGCGAGCTGTTCGAAAACACCAAGGACGAGGCGGGTGAACGGGCGCCTCACAGCTATGTCTATATGGCGCAGGCGTTGATGAAGCGGAAACCGCCACTCCCCGACAAGGCGTGCCAGGCCTATGAAGTGTTGCTGGCCAAATATCCCGACAAGGTCACGGGCGGTCTCGCCGATCTCGTGGCCAAGGGAAAGGCCGATGCCAAATGTCAGTGAGGCGGGCGGAGTCGCGCTGATCGATCGCGCGCTGATCGATCGCTTCCGCAGGGATCTCTGCCGGCTGACGGCAACCGATGGCCGCGTGGGGCTGGCCGTCTCGGGCGGCCCCGACAGCATGGCCTTGCTCCATCTCGCCCGCGCTGCCTTTCCGGAGCAGATCGAGGCTGCGACGGTCGACCATGGCCTGCGTCGGGAGGCGGCAGCCGAAGCCGCGCTGGTAGCGCGGGCCTGCGCGGATCTCGGCGTCGCGCACCGCACGCTCGCGGTTGCCGTGCCGGGCGATTCGAGCGTGCAGGCCGCGGCGCGGCGGGTTCGTTATGATGCGCTCGCGACCTGGTGTCGCGAACGGAAGCTGGCGTCGCTCGCCACCGCGCACCACGCCGACGATCAGGCCGAGACCCTGCTGATGCGGCTCGCGCGCGGTTCGGGCTTGTCGGGCCTGGCGGGCATTCGCGAGAGCCGCGACCTCGGCGGGGTGCGTCTGATCCGCCCCCTGCTCGGATGGCGCCGCGCGGAACTGGCCGCGATCGTCGCCCCGGTCGAGACCGTCGAAGATCCCAGCAACGCCGATCCCCATTATGACCGAAGCCGCGTCCGCTCGCTGCTCGCGGTGGCGGGCGACCTTGTCGACCCGCTCCGGCTGGCCGCATCGGCCGCCCACCTCGCCGAAGCCGACGCCGCGCTCGACTGGCTGACCTGCGAAACGATCCGATCGCGCGTGGAACGTTGCGACGATGGTCGGGTTTTGGTCGATCTGGAGGGCTTGCCGCGCGATGTGAGGCGGCGGATATTGGCGAGGCTGATCGGCGATGCCGATTCGCCGGTGGATGGACCCGTCCTGGAGACCGCGATGACGCGGCTCGATGCGGGGCTCAACGCAAGCGTCGGCGGGCTGATCCTGTTGCCCGGGCGCCGCGTGGGGATCGAAAAGGCGCGACCACGGCGTTGAAAATCAGGCGCTGCGAGCCTGTTGCATTGTTATTAATCTCGCGATGCCTATCTTGGACCGCGAAAGGCGGAAACGACGAATGAATGACGATAAAGAGCCGAAACAACCCAGTCCGTGGATGAAGAGCCTCGCTATCTGGATGGGCATCCTCCTGGCGCTCGTCGTGTTCGTCTCAATGTTCGAAAGCTCCTCGCGGTCCGCCGCGGGGGACCAGATCGCCTATTCGGAATTTCTGGCGCGGGTCGATGAAGGCACTGTGCGCGAGGCCGATATCGGCGAGGGCGTGATCAGCGGCAAATATGCCAACGGAAGCGCCTTCTCGACCAACGCGCCCAACGATCCGATGCTGATCCAGCGGCTGGCCGACAAGAACGTCACGTTCCGCGCGAAGCCGGCCGAGCAGACCAGCTTCTGGATGATCATGCTCTATCAGTCGCTACCCTTCCTGCTGATCCTTGGCATCGCCTTCTTCGTGATGCGCCAGATGCAGAAGAATGCGGGCTCGGGGGCGATGGGCTTCGGCAAGTCGCGCGCGCGGATGCTCACCGAAAAGCATGGCCGTGTCACCTTCGACGATGTCGCGGGGATCGACGAGGCGCGCGAGGAGCTGCAAGAGATCGTCGATTTCCTGAAAGATCCGACCAAATTCGCGCGGCTGGGCGGCAAGATCCCCAAGGGCGCGCTGCTGGTCGGCTCGCCAGGCACCGGCAAGACCCTGCTCGCGCGCGCGATCGCGGGAGAGGCGAACGTTCCTTTCTTCACCATCTCGGGCTCCGATTTCGTCGAGATGTTCGTGGGCGTGGGCGCGTCGCGCGTGCGCGACATGTTCGAGCAGGCGAAGAAGAACGCGCCGTGCATCGTCTTCATCGACGAGATCGACGCGGTCGGCCGCCATCGCGGCGCCGGCCTCGGCAACGGCAATGACGAGCGCGAGCAGACACTCAACCAGCTGCTCGTTGAGATGGACGGCTTCGAGGCCAATGAAGGCATCATCATCGTCGCCGCCACCAATCGGCCCGACGTGCTCGATCCCGCGCTGCTGCGGCCCGGCCGCTTCGATCGCCAGGTGGTCGTGCCGCGCCCCGATATCGAGGGCCGCGAGAAGATCCTGGCCGTGCACATGAAGAAGGTGCCGCTCGCTCCCGACGTCAACGGCCGCACCATCGCGCGCGGCACGCCGGGTTTCTCGGGCGCCGACCTGGCGAATCTGGTCAATGAGGCGGCGCTGCTGGCGGCGCGCAAGGGCAAGCGCCTGGTTGCGATGCGCGAGTTCGAGGAGGCTAAGGACAAGGTCATGATGGGCGCCGAAAGGAAGTCCATGGTCATGACCGAGGACGAAAAGAAGGCGACCGCCTATCATGAGGCCGGGCACGCGCTGGTCTCGCTCCATGTTCCCGGCTGCGATCCGCTTCATAAGGTCACGATCATCCCGCGCGGCCGCGCTTTGGGGGTCACCTGGAACCTGCCCGAGCGCGATCGCTATTCGATGACGATGAAGCAGATGAAGGCGCGCCTCGCGCTGTGCTTCGGCGGCCGGATCGCCGAGCAGATCATCTACGGCAACGACGAGCTCAACACCGGCGCATCCAACGATATCCAGCAGGCCACCGACATGGCGCGCTCGATGGTGATGGAATATGGCATGTCCGAAAAGCTCGGCTGGCTGCGCTATCGCGATAATCAGGACGAGGTGTTCCTTGGGCATTCGGTCGCGCGCAACCAGAGCGTCAGCGAGGCGACTGCCCAGATGATCGACCAGGAGGTCCGCCGCCTGATCGAGGAGGCCGAGCATAGCGCGCGCACCGTGTTGACCGAGCATCTCGACGAGCTTCATCGCCTCGGCGCGGCGCTGCTCGAATATGAGACGCTGTCCGGCGAGGAGGCCAAGCGCGTCATCAAGGGCGAGGATATCGGCCGCGACGACGGCAACGGTCGCGCGCCCGCCGCGCTCAGCACCGGCGGATCGTCGATCCCCAAGAGCAAGCGCCCCGGCAGCGGGTCGAGCGGAAACTGGCCCGATCCGCAGCCGGCCTGAAATCGGCTGAAGCTTTGATCCGGGGGGCCGCGACGCGATGGCGTCGCGGCCCTTCTTTCTGCTGCCGATCTCATCATGGCGGATGTGCTGCGCGTTCCTGAAACTCGCGCGCATGGCGACCGTGCCGCGACCGAGGCCTATCGCTGGGCTGCCGGACGGGTTGGGGGGCTACTGGAGGACATAGCTTGTTTCGACCAACATCCTGCCTGGTCGACGGCGGGCCATATCGAGCGTTGAGGATAGCGCGCGCGAGGTCCAACATCCCGCGGTCCACAGGAGATCGACTCATGCGCTTCAAGACCATCATGTCCGCATTCGCCGGCGCGGCGCTCGTGCTGGGAGCCGCCGTCCACGCGGGCGGGCCGGCCTATCTCGACAAGGCCGTCGCCGCGAGCACCCGGCCGGCTGCGGCCGTCGCGCTCGATTCCGGGCGCAAGCCCGCTGAGGTTCTCGCCTTTCTTGGCCTCAGGCCGGGCATGGCGGCCGCCGACATCATGACGGGGTCGGGCTATTGGGCCGAGATAATGGCGAACGCGGTGGGGCCCAAAGGCAAGGTCACTGCCTTCGAGCCCTCGCAATTCTATAATGATCCCGAGGAGCAGAAGGTGTGGAAGGCGTTGACCGACCGCCGGTCCGATATCGAGTTCGTCCGTTATCCCTTTGAGAGTTTTTCGGCCGGCGGCCGCCGCTTCGATTTCGTGATGATCAGTCTCAACTATCACGACCTTTATTGGGAATCGTCCAAATATGGAATTCCGCGCAGCGATCCCAAGGCCTTCCTCAAGGAGCTGTTCGCCGCCGTTAAGCCCGGTGGGGTGGTCGGGGTGATCGACCATGTCGGATCGGCCGGCGACACCCGCCTCATCGTCGACAAGCTTCACCGTATCGATCCCGCGACCGTGAAGGCGGATTTCGCTGCGGCAGGATTCAGGCTCGAGGCCGAAAGTCCGTTGCTGGCCAACCCGGCCGACGATCATGCCAAGCTGGTTTTTGATCCCGCGATTCGCGGGAAGACCGATCGCTTTCTGTATCGGTTTCGAAAGTGAACTGAGCAGGCTCCAAGACGGGCTCCATCGGCGCCAGGATCGGGGCATCGATGGCCCCGCCCCGATGAAGCGTCGAGCCGTGGGAAGGGTAAACGGTCCAATTGACCGCCCTCGAGACCCGGCTCGGCGTATCGCGCTTGAAAATGAAAAGGACTCGACCACCTTCCACCCGTCAGGCTAAGGTGATTTATTTCCTGTCCGTAATGAATTGCGTCGCGTCCAAAGCCGCCCGATCAATTCAGGCGCGGAGAGGATATTTGGCCGATGCCGGACGTCTACACCGACGAAGCGCGCGAGCAGCTGCTCCAGAATGGCACGGGAGGCAGGTCCGTCCATGCGCCCCGCGCCCTTGCGCACTCGTTGGACGGAATGGGCTTCGACCCCGCCTGTGAGGGGGGGGGCAAATGGCCGATTTCCCTCCGCATCGCCTTTCTCTGCGTTTCAGCTCCGTTGCTGTGGGGCTTTCTCCTGGCTCTTTTGGGTAGAATATGAGCGTCAGGGACGGCCGATCGAGGTATATTCGAACCCGGCCGACCGCATCTGTTCGGTGGGATAGATGTTGCGCAGGTCGACGATCGCGGGCGTCTTGAGCAGGCGCTTGACGCGATCGAGGTCGAGCGCGCGGAATTCGTTCCATTCGGTGACCAGTACAAGGACGTCGGCGCCATCCATGGCGGCGTAGGCGTCCTCGGCGAATTCGACGTTCTCGACCATCGTTTCGGCCTGGTGCCGGCCTTCCGGATCGAAGGCGCTGACGCGCGCGCCATGATCCTGAAGGACGCGGATGATGTCGATGCTGGGCGAATCACGCATGTCGTCGGTATTCGGCTTGAAGGTCAGCCCGAGCAGGGCAATCTTCTTATCCTCGACGGATCCGCCGGCCGCGGCGATCACCCGCCGTCCCATCATCCGCTTGCGTTGGCTGTTGACGTCGACGGTCGCCTTCACCAACTGCATCGGCGTTTCATAATCTTCTGCGGTCTTCAGCAGCGCGGTCGTATCCTTCGGGAAGCACGATCCGCCATAGCCTGGCCCGGCATGGAGGAACTTGCTGCCGATCCGGTTGTCCATGCCGATCCCGCGCGCGACATTCTGCACATTGGCGCCGGTTTTCTCGCAGAGGTCGGCGATTTCGTTGATGAAGGTGATCTTGACCGCCAGAAAGGCGTTGGCGGCATATTTGATCATTTCCGAGGTTTCGGTCTCGACGAACAGGATCGGGACCTCGCGCAGCGACAGCGGGCGGTAGATGTCACGCATCACCTGTTGCGCGCTTTCGCTCGACGTTCCGCAAACCACCCGGTCGGGCCGCATGAAATCCTCGATCGCCGAGCCTTCGCGGAGGAATTCCGGATTGGACGCGACCTCGATCTGCATATCGGGTCGCGCCTTGCCCACAATCGCGGCGACCTGTTTCGCAGTGCCGACCGGCACGGTCGACTTGGTGATGACGAGGCAGGGGCGCGTCACCGACTCGGCGACTTGCTGGGCTGCGGCATAAACGTAGGACAGGTCGGCATGTCCGTCGCCCCGGCGCGACGGAGTGCCGACCGCGATGAACACGGCGTCGACATCGCGGACGCCCTCTTTGATATCGCTGGTGAATTTGAGGCGGCCAAAGCGGCTGTTGCGCTTCACCAACTCGTCTAGCCCGGGCTCGAAGATCGGAATCTCGCCGTTCTTGAGTTTGGCGATCGTGGCTTCGTTGATATCGACGCAGGTCACTTCATGGCCGAATTCCGAGAAGCAGGCGCCCGAGACCAGGCCAACATATCCGGTGCCGATGATCGCTAATCGCATATTTTGTCCTCACTGAACTGCCTGGCCGACCTGCTGCGACATCGGTCGCCGGGCAAGCTCCGGTCGGCCGATAGCTGCCGAAGGTCGACGCTGATCATTCATTTCCATGATGTCCCCGCACGCCGCCCGGCGGATAAAGGATTGGAATGCGGTCATGTTGCGTCGGATGCCCCGTTAATGCCCATTACCTAACGCTTCGTTGCCGCGCCGCCAAGCGGCAAGCCACGTCTTTTTCCGCAACGCAGCAAAAAATAGGGGAGCGCACGCTTCTGCCGCCTCCCTGTGTCAAAACGGCACGAGAAGGGCAAAGGCCGCAGCGAGGAGGGTCAGTAGCTGCCCTTTGCGAGCAGCACCGCCGGTATCGTCATCGCCAGAATGCGAAGGTCCAGGCCCAGGCATTTGTTGCGCGCATAGCTGACGTCGAGTGCGACCCGGCGACGATAATGGACGTTGTTGCGGCCGCTTACCTGCCAAAGGCCGGTTATGCCGGGTTTGACCCGGCTATAATCGGCAAAATAGCGGCCGTAGCGCTCGATCTCGCCCTCGACGATGGGACGCGGGCCGACGATGCTCATCTCGCCGCGCAGGACGTTAATGAACTGCGGCAATTCATCCAGGCTCGTCTTGCGGAGAAAATTGCCAATCGGCGTGATCCGCGGATCGCGGCGCAATTTGAAATCGCGCGCCCATTCGTCTCGCGCTTCGGCGCTGGTGGCCAGCAGATGCTTGAGCCGTTGCTCGGCGTCCACCACCATCGAGCGGAATTTGAGGCAGGGGAAGGTACGGCCGTCCCGCCCCAACCTCCGGTGCGCGAAGAAGATCGGGCCTGGATCGGTGATATAGATGAGCGCCGCGACCAGCAGCATCAGCGGCGCTAGGAACAGCAGGAGGAGAGCAGCGATCGCGATATCGAGCAGACGAATCGCCATCGTGTCAAAATGGGTTGAATATCGCGGCATATTCCCTTCATCGCCCATAAAGCGATCCCTTTGGACAAACCCCGGCCCCATTGGTGCGTTCATAGCGGACATCGCTCCCTGTTGCAATGCGGCAAATTCGCGCCTGCTAGTTGCCATTCCTTCGCGCCGGACTCAATCCTTTGGCGACCAGCCGACAGATAGCCAGGGCTGGACGAGTCCGCTGGAGCCGACAACGTCCGAGGAAGGTTTCTGCTGGTTTTCAGCCCTTTCCCAAGTTTCATGTGCGGCTCTGACGTCGAGCGGCAACAGGCCGCCATCAGCCTTAACTAGGCCTGAATGCGGTCAGTCGTGGCGAAGGCTAATGCGAGCCGAAAACGTTCGCAACTGCGGAATAAATGGAAACGATTGCGTGCGTTGCACTTCGCTAATTGCATGATTTGGCACCCTTTTTTTTAGGGGTGCGCCAGCGTGCGCGGGCATCTTCGGACCGAATCAGGTCCGCCGAGCCGTGCGAACTTCGCCCCGGACCGTTATTCGACGGTGACGGATTTCGCGAGATTGCGGGGCTGATCCACATCGGTCCCCTTGGCCACGGCCACATGATAGGCGAGCAGCTGGACCGGAATGGCATAGACGATCGGCGCGATCAGGGGGTGGACTTTGGGCATGGTGATGGTGGCGATGCAATTCTCGCCGGCCGCTTCGATCCCGTCATAGTCGGAAATCAGGACCACCTTGCCGCCACGCGCCTGCACTTCCTGCATATTGGACACCGTCTTCTCGAACAGCGGTCCCGACGGTGCGATCACGATCACCGGCACATTCTCGTCGATCAGTGCGATTGGGCCGTGCTTCATCTCGCCTGCGGCATAGCCCTCGGCATGGATATAGCTGATTTCCTTGAGCTTCAGCGCGCCTTCGAGCGCCAGCGGAAAATCGGTGCCGCGGCCGAGATAGAGAACGTCGCGGGCGCCGGCGATGGTCCCCGCCATCGCTTCGATCGCCTGATCATAAGCGAGTGCGCCGTTGATCGCGGCCGGCGCCTCGGACAGGTGGCGCACGATATCCTTTTCCTCGCGCGGCGACAGACGGCCTTTGGCGCGCGCCAGGTTGGCGGCGAAGGCGGCGAGCACCGCGAGCTGGCAGGTGAAGGCCTTGGTCGACGCCACGCCGATCTCGGGGCCTGCATGCGTCGGTAACAGCAGATCGGCTTCGCGCGCCATGGTCGAGGTGGGCACGTTGACGACCACCGCGATCTTTTGGCCCTCGTTCCGCGCATGGCGCAGCGCGGCCAGTGTGTCTGCGGTCTCGCCCGACTGGCTGATGAACAGCGCCAGTCCGCCCTCCTCCAAAACCGGCGTCCGGTAGCGGAACTCAGACGCGACATCGAGATCGACTGGCACGCGAGCGAATTGCTCGAACCAGTATTTCGCCACCATGCCCGCATAATAGCTTGTCCCGCACGCCACGATCGTCACCCGGCGGATCGCGCCGAGATCGAAGTCGGGGATCGGCAGTGACACCTGATCCTCGAGGCGGCGGACATAGGATTTGAGCGTCTGCGCCACCACGATCGGCTGCTCGTAGATTTCCTTGAGCATGAAGTGGCGGTGATTGCCCTTGTCGATCGTGAGCGAGGAAACGCCCGAATGGACGATCGGCCGGGTGACGGGCTGGTCGTCGCGATCGTAGATCTGAGTCCCCTCGCGGGTGACGACGACCCAATCACCTTCCTCGAGATAACTGATCTTCTGGGTGAGCGGCGCGAGCGCGAGCGCGTCGGACCCAAGATAGCTTTCGCCATCCTCGCCATAGCCGACCACCAGCGGCGAACCCAGCCGCGCGCCGATCAGCATGCCGGGATGCTGGCGGAACAGGATCGCCAGCGCGAACGCGCCGTGCAGGCGCTTCAGGCTGACCCGCACCGCCTCGACCGGATCGACCCCCGCCTCGACCGCGGCGGAAATGAGGTGAGCGACCACCTCGGTGTCAGTCTGGCTCTCGAATATCCGCCCTGCGGCGATCAGCTCGTCGCGCAGCGGTTTGAAATTCTCAATGATTCCGTTGTGGACCAGCGCCACCTCCCTCGTGGCATGGGGGTGGGCATTGTCCTGCGTCGGCGCGCCGTGCGTGGCCCAGCGCGTATGGGCGATGCCGATCTGACCAGGCAGCGGATCGGCCGACAGTTTCCGCGCGAGATTCTCCAGCTTGCCTTCCGCGCGGCGGCGGTCGAGCCGATCGTCATGGATCGTGCAGATGCCTGCGGAATCATATCCGCGATATTCGAGCCGCCGCAGCCCGTCGAGCAGGCGGCCCGCCACCTCGTCCTCCCCGACAATTCCGATAATCCCGCACATCGAAGCACGCCCCACCTGGTCCGCGATTTGAAATCGCCGCGATGCTCAAAGCATTATTAACTGCGGCTGACAATCGCGGAGCCGGCCGCGAAAGCGCGGGGGCCGCAACATGGTAAGCGGTCTAACTCCGCCGCTGCTCCGCCTTCTTGGCTCTCATTCGCTCGCGGAAGCGCGCCGCCCATCCCGGCCTGGCTGCTTGGCTGCCGCGCGCCACGGCCAACGCGTCGCCCTCGACGTCGCGGGTGATCACCGATCCCGCGCCGACGATCGCCCCGTCCCCGATCGCGACGGGCGCGACCAACGCGCTGTTCGACCCGATGAACGCGCCTTCGCCGATCACCGTGCGATATTTGAGGAAGCCGTCATAATTGCAGGTGATCGTGCCCGCGCCGATATTGGCGTTGGCGCCCACCTCGGCGTCGCCGATGTAGGATAGGTGATTGGCCTTGGCGCCCTTGCCGAAGCGGCCATTTTTGACCTCGACGAAATTGCCGATCCTGGCTCCTTCGCCGATCTCCGCTCCGGGGCGCAGGCGCGCATAGGGACCGATTTGTGCGCCCGCATGGACGGTCGCGCCTTCGATATGGCTGAAGCCGTGGATCACCGCGCCATCGCATATCACCGCCTTCGCGCCGAAGAAGACATTGGGCTCGATCACGACGTCGCGGCCGACCTCGGTGTCATGGGCGAACCACACCGTCTCGGGCGCGATCAGCGTCGCGCCCTCGGACATTGCGAGGGCGCGGCGGCGCCGCTGCCATTCGGCCTCGACCGCGGCGAGCTCGGCGCGGCTGTTGGCCCCCGCGACTTCCCAGGCCTCGGCTTCGATCACCGCCGAACGGCGCCCCTCGGCGCCGGCGATCATGACGATGTCGGGCAGATAATATTCGCGCGCCGCATTGTCGTTGCCGACCCGTGCGAGCAGCGTCCAGAGGTCCGCACCGCGCACCGCCATCAGCCCCGAATTGCACAGGTCGATCGCGCGCTCCTCGCTGCTCGCGTCCTTATATTCGACCATCTTTTCGATGACGCCGTCGCTCCGCGCCAGGATGCGGCCATAAGCGAGCGGATCGGTCGGGCGGAAGCCGAGAACCACCGCCACCGGGGCGTCGGCGGCGTGGAGCCGATCGAGCATGCGCGTCATCGTCTCCGGCCGCACCAGCGGCACATCGCCATAGAGGATGAGGATATCGCCGTCGAAGCCGGCCAGCATCGCTTCGCCCCGCTGCACGGCGTGGGCGGTGCCGAGCTGGGGCTCCTGCGTCACCACATCGACGCCGAGCGGGGCGACGAAGCGCTCCACCTGATCGCGCCCCGCGCCGGTGACCACCAGCTTGCGCGCGGCGCCCAGTGTATCGACCGAGGCGATCAAATGGCCCAGCATCGGCCGCCCGGCGATCGGGTGCAGCACCTTGTGGAGATCGGATTTCATGCGCGTCCCCTTGCCGGCGGCAAGGATGAGTGCGGCGAAGGGGCGGCTCGTCATGGCCGCACGCTCTGCCACGAAGCGCTTGCCTTTTCCATATCGGGCGCGCGATGGAGCGGCGCATGACAGCCGATTTCCCCTTCGACGTGGTCGCCTTCGATCTCGACGGCACGCTTGCCGACACCGCCCCGGACCTGACCGCCGCGCTCAACCATGCGCTGGCGGCGCTGGGCCGTCCGCCGGTCCCCGCCGAGGACGTCCGGCATATGGTCGGCCACGGCGCACGGGCGCTGCTCCAGAAGGGGCTGGCTGCGACCGGCGCGATGACCGAGATGCTGGTCGAGCAGGGCTTTCCGATCTTCATCGACTATTATCTCGATCATATCGCCGATGGCACGACGATATTCCCGGGCTTGAATGCCGCGCTTGACGCGCTTGCGGCGCGCGGCGTCAAGCTCGCGGTCTGCACCAACAAGGCCGAGCGGCTTGCGCGCCGCTGCATCGATGCGCTGGGCTGGGAAAACCGCTTCGACGCGCTGATCGGCGGCGACACGCTTCCCGTGCGCAAGCCGGATCCCGCCCCGCTGTTCGAGGCGATCGCGCGCTGCGGCGGGGGCAGGGCGGCCTATGTCGGCGATTCGATCACCGACACCGACACGGGGCGGAATGCAGCCATCCCTACCGTCGCGGTGACCTTCGGCTTCTCGGACCGCCCGCATGACCAGCTCGGCGCCACCGCGCTGATCGATCATTTTGACGAGCTGATCTCACTGCTGGAGCGGTTGGGGCAGGGCGCCGACGGCACGTGATCAGGTGTTGGCCGCGATCTGCCGAAGCTTTCGAGAAACGACAGTCTCAACCAGCTTGATATCGGCATGCCATCCCATTTCGTGGTGATGCCCGAGGCTGCCATCGCTGGGGTTTACGATCGCGCAATAATCGAGCGACTTGGCCTGGCTCAGCTTTGCATAGACCGGTGAAAGATAGCCTTGTTGTTGAAGCTCGATGACGATTGGACCCGCGTGGCCCTCATTGACATAGAACAGATTTGCCAGCGCCGCCCCGTGCGGAGCGACGATCAGGTCAGCGTGCTCGAAGGCGGAAATTTGATCCCTGACCGACATTCTGCTTGGGACGATGATGTCGAATCCATAATTGCCGAGCATTGCGCAAAGTTCATTTTCGTTCGTCAGGGGTCGGCGACCTCCGGCGTCGAGCCGCGCGACATAGACTCGCCCGCTCCGGGACGATCGGCTCTCCGCTGAAGAAAGCTCCGTGCGGAATCGTCGGAGAACCGAAGGGTGCGGACAAAGCCCGAAGTCCCGCGCCGTAACGTTGGTGATGATCGCGCTGTCGAATACCGCGGCGTCCTCCCGGCCTACTTCGATCAGGTCAGGGAGCGGATTTAAGAGTGCGAGCGTCTCGCGTTGCCAGCTGGCCGTGATCACGGGGATAACGGCCCTAGCTTTGCTGGCGGGGTGTAGCAGACGGTGCATCAGCAGGCTGCCGAGCGTTTCGGCCGTCCAGTGATAATAATTATCATAGCCCGAACTGGCGGCGATCAACGGCGGCTGCGTCAGACCTTCGGGGATGCGGACGTTGCGCACAAGACTGAAAGCCTGGTGCCAGGCGAAGCGGCCTACAGTGTGGATTGAACTTGGCAGCAAACCGGCCTTTTCGGAAATCACGGCGAAGTGGCGACCCATCACCGTAAGCGCTTCGGGCTGCCCGAACTCGACTTTAGGCGCGGTGAAGCCCGTCGATATGCGTGCGACGAAGCGGTCTATGGCTATGCGGTCACCGATCGCCTCCGATATCGCCACCGGCGGAGTCCAGGACGGGACCATCGTCGCCGCGAACTCCGCCGTCATCAGCGGCGCTCCTCGAACCACAGCCGCACCGCGTGCTTCGGCCGCAGCGTCAGCCGGCTGACCGGCTCGGGCTTCGGGATATCCGGATAGCGCAGCCCGAACGCCCGCACGATGCTGGCGAGGATCAGCATCGCTTCCTGCTGCGCGAAACCGGCACCGATGCAGATGCGCGGACCCTTGCCGAACGGCATATAGGCGCGGCGGCAGGCCTCGGCTTGCTCGGGATCCTCGAAGCGTTCGGGCGCAAAAGCGTGCGGGCATTGCCAATTGTTGCGGTTGCGCTGGATCAGCCAGGGCGAGATCACGATCATCGCCCCCTTGTGGAGCAGCTTGTCACGCATCGTCGTGGGTGCGGTCACCTCGCGGACCAAGAAGCTGACCGGGGGATAGAGGCGCAGCGTCTCGCGGAACAGGTTGCGGACGCCGTTGAGGCCGCGGAGATGCTCGAAGGCGATCGGCGCGCCGCCGGTCTCGCGCTCGATCTCGGCGGTCAGCGCATCCTGCCAGTGCGGGCATTCGGCGAGCAGGTAGAGCGCCCAGGTCATCGCCGACGCGGCGGTCTCGTGACCGGCCAGGAAGATCGTCGAGACCTGCTCCATGATGTTGTGAAAGGTGAAGGGCTCGCCGCTGTCGGGATGGCGCGCCTCGAGCAATGATTGGAGGATGTCGTCCTTCGCTTCGCCCGTGCCGCCGTGCCACGCGGCGTAGCGCGCCGCGACGATCGGGCCGAACACCTGGTGGATGTCCGCCGCCGCACGGGTCGCGCGCTTGCGGTAGCCGAGCAGCGGCAGGCCGTAGAGCTTGAGCATCGCCGCCGGCTGGACGTTCTTCTGATATCGGTGAAAGGCGCGATAGATGTGGTCGGCGCTGGCCTGGTCGAGCTTCACCGAGAAGATCGTGCGATAGATGATGTCGGCCGCGACATGGGTCATCAGCGGGTCGACCTCGATCGGCCGCGAGCGGTCCATCGCCATGATCGTCGCCAGCACATCGTCGACCGCGGCGCGCATCGCGGGAAACACGCGCTTGAGGTTGGTGTGCGCGAAGGCCGGATTGACCATCTCGCGCTGCTGCTCCCAGTCCTTGCCGTTGGCGGAGAAGACGCTGTTGCCGATCAGCGGATCGAGCAGATCGTTGAGGAAGCGGTGCTTGGGGAAGACCTTCTCGCGGTCGTCCATAACCCGGTCGACCACCGCCAGGTCATTTGCGATGAAGAAGTCGAGCCGGGGCAGGCGGATTTCGCCCATCTGCATCGTGTAGCTGCGGTCGAATAGCGTGTGAATCCAGCTGTTCCAGCCGGTCAGGAAACGCTTCAACAGCGAAGCCTTGCTGCGGTGCGGGATCGGATAGGGCGGGGTGAACGGGGCGTCAGCCATCATTCTCGGCCTGGAATGCCTCGATCGACCGCTCGAGCCGTCTGCCGCCCGAACTGATCGCGATATAATCGAGCGGCGAAACCCGCTCGAAGGTGCGCAGATAGTCGAAATGGGTCTCATATTTGTTGCGCCGCCGCGCCTGATAGGTCGCCGGATCGCAATATTTGAACCAGCGCGGGCTGGTCTGGAACAGCCGGGCGCGGCGCGGCTGGGCGCAGCTTATACAGGGATCGATACCCGCGATGCAGGCGCCGTCGGTGATCGATCCGATGTCGAGCCAGCGAAAGTCGCCCTGGCCGACCGCCTCGAGCAGTGCATGGAAGCGCTGGCTGTCCTTGCGGTTGCCGATGAGCGCGATGCAGGAGCCGAGCGTGATCAGCGAGAAATGCGCGGGCAGCGCGCCGCCGCGCGCCTCGATCAGCCGCGCCATGATCGGGATCGCCATGATCGATCCATTGCTGTGGGTGACCAGCAAGATCTCGTCCCAGCCCTCCTCGAAGCTGGCCAGGATCTGGTCGGAAAACGCGATCATGCGTTGTTCGACATCGGCGGGCAGGCGATCGGCTGCGAGCGTGTCGTTGAAGATGATGAAGCGCAGCAGCCAGAAGCCCTGGATTTTCCGAACGACGAACAGCGCGACTGCTAGACCGATCGCAGCGGCTGCCGCCAGTCCCCAGCGCCAACCCAGCAGCGCGGCGAAGGGGAGCCAGAGCAGCACGCCGAACAGGATCGGCAGCACGATCGTCGAAATCCCAGGATAATAAAAGGCGAAGCGAACCCCGAACGGGAAGGTCCGCACGATCGGCCAGTCGAGCAGTCGGGTGAAATTCCAGTAAGCCGCGACCGATCGCCGCAGCAGCGTCAGCGGATTTTTGACCCAATGCGCGCGGACGACATCGTCCCAGCCGAGGAAGACATAATCGGTTTCGCTGTCCTGGCCCTCGTCCGCGATCGTCCAGGCGGTCGAATAGGGCGGCTCGCGCCGGCGTTTCCCGATCGTGACCTGCCGGTCCGCCGTCCGGTTGAACAGCGCGGCCTGCTCGGCATAAAGCTGATGGTAGAAGCGCGCACCCCTGGGATCGAAACCGCTGAGATAGAAGATTTTTCGCTTGAAGGCCGGCATCGCCGCTGCTTACTCGCCTGATGGCTGACAAAGAGCGTCACTATTGCATCTTCATGGACGGCTCCAAGCATAATCGGAACGCCGGCTGCCGCGCACACGACAATGCCTATGGCATATATGGCGGCGGCAGCGAGCGTGACCGGCGCGCCGCCGATCTCGCCCTTTATCGCCACATGCGTGACAATCGCGACTGGCTCGCGCCCATCGTGCTGTTTTTCACAACCTTCTACGGCTGGTTCTTCTTCAACTATCATGGCCGGCCCTGGCGGGGACAATTGATCCGGAAGCTGTTTCCACGCTATTGAAGTAGCCGCCATGATGAGGAGTGGGTGCGCGCAGCCATCCGTTCGTCGGCCGCAATGAGCGGACAGCGGCAGTGGTCAGCGAAACCTTCCTCATGCTCGCGGCTACAACCTGGATGCCGCCAATGCCGACGTCATATTCGCTTTTCTCTCTGGCGGTCGGCGCGTCGGCAGAGAGACCTGGCCGGGCGGTTCCGTGACGGGATCGCGATCAGCTGAAAATCCGCGGCAACCTCCGGGACAGCTGACGCGTTCCTCCTCCAAATCATTTAAGGAGAACTCTTATGCGCATTGCCCATGACGCGCTGGTGGTCGTCGCCGACGGTCGCAAATCGCTGTTCTTCCGCAACGAAGGCGACGCCGATTTCCCGCACCTGGTGGTTGAGGACCAGCACGCCCAAGCCGGGCTCAGGGATCGTGACCTGAAATCGGACGGGCCGGGGCAGGCGATGTCACAAGGCGGCAGCGGGCGGCACAGCACGATGGAGGAGACCGATTTCCACCAGCAGGAGGAGGACCGTTTTGCCGCGGAGACTGCCGCGCTGCTGGCGAAGCGGGCGCGGGTGAACGGATTCGACCACTTGATCGTGGTCGCGCCGCCGCGCGCGCTGGGCGAGCTGCGCAAACATTACGACAAGGCGGTCGAAGCCAAGCTCGTGGCCGAGATCGGCAAGGATCTGGTCAACCACCCGGTCGACAAGCTCGAAGCCGTGCTGCTGGCGCTATAGCATCGGCGGCCCGGTCGCGGCGCGATCAGCTCTCCGGCTCGCTGCCGTCAGCCAGATCGTCGCCGATCACCGCATCGTCCGGCGGCGCGATCTCTTCGTCGCCGTCGGCCAGATCGACCTCGGCTTCCTCTTCGCTCTCTTCGATCCGGGCGGCGCCGACGACATGCTCGCCATCGGCCACGTGAAAAAGGCGCACGCCGGCCGAATTGCGTCCGATCACGCGGGTGTCGCCCACCGACATGCGGATCAGCTTTGCCTGATCGGTGACCAGAATCAGCTGTTCGCCGTCATGCGCGGGGAAGCTCGCGACCACCGGGCCGTTACGCTCCAGATTGTCGATATTGCCGATGCCCTGGCCTCCGCGCCCGGTGCGCCGATACTCATAGGCGGAGCTGCGTTTGCCGTAGCCGTTGGCGCACACGGTCAGGATGAACTCCTCGGCGGCTCGGAACTCGGCCATGCGTTCGGCGGACAGGCTGGGCGCGGCGTCATTGTCCTTCCAGGGCGCGGCGCGCAGATAGGCGTCGCGTTCCTCGGTCGTCGCCTCGAAGCCCCTGAGGATCGACAGCGAGATCACCTCGTCGCCGTCCTTGAGGCTGATGCCGCGGACGCCGGTAGAGGTCCGGCTCTGGAACTCGCGGATGTCGGTGGCGGCGAAACGGATCGCCTTGCCGCCCCGCGTGGCCAGCAGCACGTCATCCTGCTCGGTCAGTAGGGCGACCCCGATCAGCCGATCGGTGGCGTCCTCGTCGAAGCGCATCGCAAATTTGCCGTTGGTCGGCACATTGGCGAAGGCGTCCATCGAGTTGCGGCGGACGCTGCCATGCGCGGTTGCGAAGATGACGTGCAGCGATCCCCAGCTCGACTCATTCTCGGGCAGCGGCAGCACCGTCGTGATCTTCTCGCCCTCGGCAAGCGGGAGCAGGTTGATCATCGGCCGTCCGCGCGCCTGGGGAGCTCCCTCGGGCAGGCGCCACACCTTCTTGCGATAGACTTTTCCATGGTTGGAAAAGAACAGCACCGGCGTGTGCGTCGATGTGACGAACAGCTCGGTGACCGCATCCTCTTCCTTCGTGGCCATGCCGGAGCGGCCTTTGCCGCCGCGACGCTGGGCGCGAAACGCCTCGAGCGGCGTCCGTTTGATATAGCCGCCATGCGTCACGGTGACGACCATGTCTTCGCGCTCGATCAGATCCTCGTCGTCGATCGAATCGCCGGCTGGGGCGATCTCGGTGCGGCGCGGCGTCGCGAATTCGGTGAGGATCGCGTCGAACTCCTCGAGCATCACCTCGTAGAGGCGGGCCCGGTCGCTCAATATGTGGAGCAGTTCGGCGATCGACGCCGCCAGCTTGGCCAACTCGTCGCCGATTTCGTCGCGGCCGAGCGCGGTCAGCCGGTGGAGACGCAGGTCAAGGATCGCGCGGACCTGGATGTCGCTCAGCTGATAGGTCGGCGCGTCGCCCACCGACTCAACCGCTTCGACCAGCTTGATATATTGCTCGATCTCTTCGCGCGGCCAGACGCGGGACATCAGCGTCGCGCGCGCTTCGACGGGGCTCGCCGAGGCGCGGATGATGCGGACGACCTCGTCGAGGTTGGTGACCGCGATCACCAGCCCGAGCAGGACATGCGCGCGGTCCCGCGCCTTGGCCAATTCGAACTTCGACCGGCGGGTGATGACCTCTTCGCGGAACTTGACGAACGCCTCGATGATGTCGCGGAGCGTCAGCACTTCGGGCCGGCCGCCCCGGATCGCGAGCATATTGGCGGGGAAGCTGGTCTGCGCCTGGGTGTGCCGCCACAGCTGGTTGAGCACCACTTCGGGGGTCGCGTCGCGCTTCAGCTCGATCACGATGCGGACACCGAGGCGGCTCGATTCGTCGCGGATGTCGCTGACGCCTTCGATCCGCTTGTCTTTGGCGGCTTCGGCGATGCCCTCGACCAGGCCGGACTTGCCGACCTGATAGGGGATTTCGGTCAGCACGATCGAGCGCCGGTCGTTGCGGCCCTCCTCGACCACATGCCGTGAGCGCATCGTGATCGAGCCTTTGCCCGTATGATAGGCGCTGCGCGCGCCGCTCTTGCCGAGGATCAGCGCGCCGGTCGGGAAATCCGGACCGGGGATGATTTCGTGGAGCTCGTCGATGCTGATCGCGCCGTTGGCGATATAGGCCTTGCAGGCGGCGATCACCTCGCCGAGATTATGCGGCGGGATGTTGGTCGCCATGCCGACGGCGATGCCGCCCGCGCCGTTGACCAGCAGGTTGGGAAAGCGCGCCGGCAGGACCAGCGGTTCCTGTAGCGAGCCGTCATAATTGGGCCCGAAATCGACGGTGTCCTTGTCGATGTCCTGGAGCAGCGCCATTGCGGGCTTGCTCAGCCGGGCCTCGGTGTAGCGCATTGAGGCGGGCAGGTCCGGATCCATGGATCCGAAATTGCCCTGCCCGTCCACGAGCATGACCCGCATCGCCCAATCCTGGGCCATGCGCGCCAGCGCCATGTAGATCGAGGAGTCGCCGTGCGGGTGATAGTTGCCCATCACGTCGCCGACGATTTTCGCCGATTTGCGATAGGGCCGGCCGGGCACGAAGCCGCCCTCCTGGCACGCGTAAAGGATTCGCCGGTGGACCGGCTTCAGGCCGTCGCGAACGTCGGGCAGCGCGCGCGCCACGATCACCGACATGGCATAGTCGAGATAGCTCGACTTCATCTCGTCGATGATCGAGATCGGAGAAATATCGCTGTTTTCGATGGGCGGCGGTGCGCTGGCCAAAGTCTGTCAGTCCGTGTCGTTAGAGCAATCCAGTCCCCTGGAAACGGGGCGAGCAGAAGCTCCTAACGAAGGACGGCCATGAAGGCTAGAGCGGATGGCCCGGCGCCGCCCGGACCGTCCGCCCGGTGGTTCAGTCGTTCAACATATAATAAGCGAGCAGCGCCAGAAATGCGATGATGACGAGCGTCAGGCCCCAGCCAAGAATATAGCGCGTCATATGGGGCGTGGCGCCCGAGCGCGCTTCGTCCGTGGACAGGTGGACCGGCCGACCTTCCTCGTTATGAACTTCGCCGTTCATGATCAAGCTCCCGTGATGTCGTCTATCAACGGGCAGGAGAAGGCTGGGTTCCGGTTCCGGCCTAAGCGGCCGGCCGCGCTGTGCGCACGAATCTCCACAGGGCGTTGGTCGAGCCCTCCCGGTCGAACGCATAGCCGTCGCTGTCGAAGCCCTTTAGCCCGTCGGGCTCGGTGATCCGATGCTCGCACATCCAGCGGGCCATCATGCCGCGCGCGCGCTTGGCGTTGAAGCTGTTGAAGATCAGCCCTTTCGGTCCGTCCTCGCGAAAGTCGATCGTGACGATGCGGATGTTGGCGGGCGGGGCCTGTTCGACTGCGTGCCAATATTCCTTGCTTGCGCAATTGATGATCACGTCCGAATGGCCCGCCATCAGGTCGGCCGCGATCGCGTCGGAGATCTTGTTTCCCCAGAGCTGGTACAAGGTCTTCTTGCGGCCCGGGGCCCATCGCGTTCCCATTTCGAGCCGGTAGGGGCGGATCAGGTCCAGCGGGCGCAGCAGCCCGTACAGGCCGGACAGGATGCGCACATGGTCCTGCGCGAAGGCGATCGCCGGGTCGTCGAGGGTCTTCGCTTCGAAGCCGACATAGACGTCGCCGGAAAAGGCGAACAGGGCCGGGCGTTCCGCCTGATCGGCGAAGCCTGCATAGCGCTCGGCGTTGAGCTTCGCGAGCTTGTCGGAGATGCCCATCAGCTTCGCCAGCTTCCTCGGGCCGAGCTTCGCGGCCGCCTGCGCGGTGGTCAGCGCCTCCTCGGCGAAGCGGGGGCTCGTCGCCGTGACGTCCGGCAACGGGCTCGCATAGTCGAGCGATTTGGCAGGCGAAAGAAGCAGGATCATCGCCATGCCCTAGCTGCGCGCATCAGGCTGGGCAACCATCGCAGTTCAAACGCCGTTCAGCGAACGGTGCCTAGAGCGCGACGAGTCCGGTTGGGATCATTTCGCCCCTGCTTGTGCGCAGGCAAGGGAGCGATTAGTCAACCGGCGTGTTTTATGAGCGGCCGGCCCAGTCTCGGTCGCCGTGCAGGAGGCCTGAGCATGAATTCCACGTCCCGATACGCGCTTCTCGCGGCGCTTGGCCTGGCTGTCGCGGCGATCGCGCCCGAAGCGCCTGCCTTCGCGAAGAAGAAGGAAGAGGCGCCGGCTAAGCCTGCGCTGAAGCTGAGCGACGCTGTCCGCAAATCGCTGTCGGAGGCCGAAACCGCGCTCAAGAGCAAGGATGCGGCAGCCGCGGAGGCGGCGGTGAACACGGCCCGCTCGCTCGCCAAGACTCCCGACGAACAATATGCGGTCGCGCAATATCAGCTCAATGTAGCCCAACTCACCGGCGATCAGGCGAAGCTCTCCACGGCGCTCGACGAGCTGATCACCACGGGCGAAGCTGCCGGCCAGCTCACCCCCGAGCTGCGCGCGAAATATTATTGGTTCCAGACACAATTCGCCTATCAGGCCAGGAACTATGCCAAGACCGAGGCCGCGGCTTCCGCCGCGATCGCCGCGGGCAGCCAGGAGCCGGACGTTTACGTCGTCCTGGCGGACGCGCAGAATCGCAACGGAAAGCCGGCCGAGGCGATCGCCACCCTGCAGAAGGTGATCGACGCCAAGGCGGCGGCGGGCCAGTCGGTGCCCACCGAATGGTATGCCCGCGGCGCCGACATGGCGTCGCGCGCCAAATTGCCAGCCCCTTTCGTCAAGATCACGACGGCCTGGCTGACAGCCTATCCGATGAAGCAAAACTGGCACGATACGCTGTTCATCTACCGCCAGATATCCGGCGCGGCCGAGACCGACCTCGATCTGCTGCGCCTGTCGCGCGCGGTGGGCGCGCTGCCGCTGTCGGCGCAGGTCAATTATCTCGATTATGCGCTCGCGGTGTATCTCAGATTCCCCAACGAGGCGGTCGACGTGCTCAACGAGGGTATCGCGGCGGGCAAGCTCAATCCGGCGACCAGCAAGAATACCAGTGAGATTCTTGCCTTGTCCAAGCCGAAGATCGCGGCCGACAAGGCGTCCATCCCGTCGGCGCTGAGCGCCGCGGCGGGGCCCAAGGCGACCTATAAGTCGGCGCTGACGGCGGGTGACCTGGTTTATGGCTATAAGGATTTCGCCAAGGCCGCCGAAATGTACAAGCTCGCGCTGGCCAAGCCGGGTGCGGACGCGGCGCAGGCCAATTTCCGGCTGGGGCTGGCGCTGGCCCAGGCCGGTGACAAGGAAGGCGCCAAGGCTGCCTTCGGCGCGGTTCAGTCGGGCCCCTACGCGCCGCTCGCGACCTATGGGAAGATCTGGGTCGATCACCCCGCTTCCTGATCGGGTTCCGGTCTCGGGCGGCATCCGCCCGGGACCGGACGATCAGATGCCGTCGACGGGAATGCCGGGGATGTCTTTCGACGTCCGGATCGTCAACGACGTCTTGACGCTCGCCACGTTGGGCGCGGTGGTCAGCTGCGAGGTGAGAAACTGCTGAAAGGCCTGCAGGTCATGCGCGACGATCTTGAGGATGAAATCGATCTCGCCATTTAGCATGTGGCATTCGCGCACCTCGGGTAGCGCGGCGACATGCGATTCGAATTGCCGGAGATCCTCTTCGGCCTGGCTTCGGAGCGAGACCAGCGCGAACACCGTAATGCCATAGCCGAGTGCCGCGGGATTGAGCCGGGCATGGTAGCTTTCGATCACGCCCGCCTCCTCGAGCGCGCGCACGCGGCGCAGGCAGGGCGGAGCCGTCAATCCCGCCTTGCGGGCGAGATCGACGTTGGTCATGCGGCCGTCCTCCTGCAACTCGTGCAGGATGGTGCGATCGATTTGATCGAACACGGGGCCAGCCATGGAGCAACCTTTCAAATTTCACGGTCGATCGTATAAGAAAGTTACGAGCAAGTGCAATTAAAATAGGACAGTGTCGATCGTCCATCAGCCCTTTGCGGGCGACGAAATGCGATTTAATATCGCCGCGTTGGGGAAGGTCGGGGCCTCGCCGCGACCGGGTGGAGACCGGCCTGTGCGTTTTGATGATATGTTGGCCACGTTGCTGGCACAGCCCGCGCCCACGGCTGAGGCGCGGGCGATCCTGTGGCGTCAGGTGGTGGATGTATTGGCGCAGGGGCGCGGCCACCGCATCGACGATCCGCTGGTCGACGCGCCCAGGGCGATGGACGCCTATAATTTCCTGCGATCGGTGCGGCCCGAGATCGCCCCCGAGCTTCGGCTGGCCGCTGGGCGCGGCCTGGCCGGCCGGCGCGTGCCTCCCGAGCTCGTGCTGTTGTTTGCCGAAGATCTGCCCCATATCGCGGCGCCGATGCTGGGCCATGTCATCCTCAGCGCCGAACAGTGGCTCGAGGTGCTGCCGCGCCTCAATCCCAGCGCGCGCAATCTGCTGCGCAACCGTCGCGATCTGGGCGCGGAGGTGGAGCAGGGGCTCGAGGCATTTGGCGGGAGCGATTTCCTGATCTCCGGCCCCGTGGGCGCGAGCGGTGCGGACGCCGCGCCCCTGGCGGTTCCGATCGATATGTTGCTGGCCTCCGCGCAGCCGGACGGCGCCCCAGGGGGGGCGGCTTCGGCCGCCGATCCGGTCGCCGCGCCGCCGGTCGCCGCGCCGCCGGTCGCCGCGCCGCCGGGTGGCGAGACGCGCGCGATGGCGGCGGGCGAAAGCCAGATACGCGAATTGCTGACGCGGATCGAAACCTTCCGCGCGCGCCATCCGCAAGCGCACGAGCCCGAGGAACTGGGGGCCGAAGGCGCCGCGCCCTCTGCCGCATCGTCGGCCGCGAAGATCGCCCCGATCGAGAATTTCCGGTTCGAGACCGGGGTCGACGGGGTAATCTGCTGGGTTCAGGGTGCGCCACGCGGTCCGCTGATCGGAGAGACGATCGCGGTTGCGGCGCACCAGACCGATCATGGGGTCGACGGCCATGCGGCCGGCGCCTATCGCAGCCGCACCCCCTTCCGCGACGCCCGGCTCACGATCGCGGGGCAGGGCCCCGCCTCGGGCGAATGGCGGATTTCCGCGGTGCCCTTTTTCGATCAGAAGGATGGCCGGTTCAGCGGCTATCGCGGCACCGCCCGCCGCCCGCGCGCCGACGAGAGCGCGACCGCGATGGCCGGGGAAACGCGCGAGGAGCCTCTGCCGGGCCGCAACGACTCGCTGCGCCAGCTCGCCCATGAACTCCGTACGCCGCTCAACGCGATCATCGGCTTTTCGGAAATGATCGAAGGTCAGGTGCGCGGCCCCGCGGCGGCCGCTTATCGCGGGCGCGCCCAGGAAATATTGGAGCAGAGCCGCAAATTGCTCAGCGCGGTCGAAGATCTCGATCTGGTCGCGTCGGCCCGCGCGGAGGATGCTGCGCCGGCGCCCTATTCGGTCGACACCGCTTCGGTTCTCACCCGGCTGCACGCCAGTTTCGAGGAAGTCGCCCAGGAGCGGGCGAGCAATCTTGCCTTTCGCATCGATGCGACGCTGCCCCCGGTCGCCGTCGATGCCCCTACGGTTGAGCGCATGCTGTCGCGCCTGCTCGCGGCGACGATCGCGATGGCCGGCGAGGGGGAGCGCATCAGCGTGGACCTGCAGCGTGATCCGCGCCGATCCACCCATTTGCTGCTGACGATTTTGCGTCCGGCGGCGCTGAGCGGCCGTGACGAGAAGATGCTGCTCGATCCCGGTTATAATCCCGATGGCAACTGGCCCGATGCGCCGGTGCTGGGGCTTGGCTTCGCGTTGCGCCTCGTGCGCAATCTCGCGATCGCCAGCGGCGGGATGCTCGAAATCGACGAGCGCTGCTTCCATCTGAGCCTGCCCTTGCGCGATCATGGCGGTCGCGCCGAACAGGCTTGACCGACCCTCGCGGCCGCCGGGCGGATCGGGGATCGGCTCGACGCTTGCCGCGCGCGGGACCGTCGGCTATCGCGGCATCGCGCTGGTCGGGGCCTGTAGCTCAACTGGTTAGAGCTGGCCGCTCATAACGGCTAGGTTGCGGGTTCAAGTCCTGCCGGGCCCACCAGTGCGTAATAATTTCCTTATCTCTCAATATGCCCCGTTTTTTCGGGTGTTTTTGGCCGCCGTTCTCCACCATGTCGGGTCGAGTGCGCGTCGCAATTAGCTGCGCCCTGACTGGCGGGGTTTATCGGCTACCCGAGCGGCGTCACGGCATACCGTCGCCTACGCCAATCACGGCAATTTCCGAGCATGTGTATGGTGCCGTAGAGCATTGAAAATGCTAAACTTTGATAACAAGGCGCCGCCTCAGACCTCGACCAATGGATATGGGCATCCACTAGCCAAGCAATGGGCGTGACACCGCGTACGGCCCGGCCTGCCGAGGAAGCCGTACGTCGGCTTCACACCGATCATTGCCATTCCGGTCCAGATCGATCGGATGTCGGGTGCCGACCCAATTTAAGTCGTCCAGATCTTCAAGAAGCGAGCCCCATTGCGGACGTTCACAGCATCCCTAACATGCGAGCATGGCAGACTACGAACCGATCGATCCGGGCGCGCCGATAAAGGCAAGCGCGAGCGACCTTGTTGCTTTTCGTTGGAAGACGAACAGCATTGAAGCGGACTTCGTTATACCCGGAGACGACGCTCATCTGATGAGGGTTTATTTCGACGGTCCATGCATTGTCAGGCTGCTCGATGAGATGCCGTTGAGCACTGAGGACAACGGCAGCGCGAATATCGGACTAGTGCCGGATCATTTTGCGTACCGCGTAGGAAATGCGGAGTTCGAACGAACCCAGTCCGCTACATGGAAAGAAGTCAATGGTGGTCCGAAGCACTACCAGTTTATCACCGGGTGGGCGTGTATGGACGTCCTTTCCCGTGCTGAACCGTCATTTCGTATCATTGCGCAGCCAAAAGCGGACTGACGGCTTCCCACCCCACTGCCGCCGTTCTCCACCATATTGGATCGAGCGGCCACTTTCGCCTGCGGACATCTGTGTCCCCCTGAGGCCGTTCTATACGTGCAGAGATATATCGGCATGCCCATATTCCCGTAAGATACTGGAAAATAATATTTTGTATGACAATAACGTATGGCCCCCGGACATCAACGAACATATATGAGCATTCACTAGCTAAACGACCGGCGTGGCACCGCGTGCCGCCCGACCTGCCGAGCTTTGTGGTCCCAGTAGATCAACAATATCGCAGACCGACGACCCACGCTCCCACCTCACACGTGCCATTCTGGCCAAAATGGATGAGACGGCAAACGGCGAACCCTTGCGGACATTGGCGTGGCGTCACAGATTGCACCGATGCGAGCCGCCGCCGTCCTTGTTCTCACGATGTTGGCGTCATGCTCGGCATCTACACCGGTTGAAATAATGGGAGATCGGTCCAGAGCCGACTTGGTACAAGAGCTGGTCACTGCGGCAGAGAGCGGGGATGGACCCACTTTCACCAGACTGACTGGCAGGTCCACCACAATGTCTGGGTGGTTGCCACCCACGATGGATCAGGTTGATCGACGCGATGAAGGATGCAGCCTGACGCGCATCAGCGCGAACTTGCCGAAGTTAGCGGAAGCCTTTTGGGACTGTCCAAAGAAAAACTACAAGCACGAAGTGGAGCGCATGTTTCTAATCGAGCATGGGCGTGTAACGCATATGTGGAATGATGGGCGCGCGGGCATATTCTAAATACTCTGGTACTGAGTTTGGTACTGAATGGGTTGTCGAGTGCGCGAAAAATCGACCGAAATCGGACGTTTTTGGTCTCTGTGGGCTTTCCTGCCGGGCCCACCAGTGCTTCACGACATTCGTGACATATCGTATCGGTAAGCCCTTTCAAAAGAAGGACTTACCGACCAATGCTCTACCATATGCCAACATGGGCTACCAAGGGCCATCACGACTCGTGTGTGAAACTGGGGGTAAACGGCGCCAGAAAGTGTGTAAAAGTGACGCTGAATATCAACGAGGTTAAGAACGCCAGGCCCAGCTATGGGACAACCGGCAGTTGGTCATTACTATAGACGTTGAATATGCCAGAATATCTCTGAGTTTGAAGGTGTGTCATGGCGCATGTCATCGTCAGAAAATGGGGCAAGAATCTCGCTATTCGTGTGCCCTTTGATATTGCTCGTTCCTCGGGGCTGAGCGATGGCGAAGAGGTCGAGATCGAGGCTGTGGACGGCGATATCCTGATTCGTCGATCATCTGCACATGCGCGAAACCGAAAGGACGCGGAACAGGCCGCAGCCGAAATCATCGCGGACAGCAAGAGGCACTCTCTCCGGGGCATATCCATACGGGAACTGCGTGATGAGGGCCGCCGAGGATGAGCCTCGTTCTCGACGCGTTCATGACCCATCGCCTGGTTATTTGACGACGAACGCACCGTCGCTTTTGAGGTGGCGATTCGGGGATAAGGTCTTTGGCGCCCGCCATCCAGGCACACCGGCGTCGCAGTGAGGTCATGAGACACCATGTCCGCTTTGCGCTCAATTGGGCCGCAGGGGCCGGTTCGCCCCTTGTGATCGCTCGCTTCATCCGCACTCTGCACTGACAAGAAGCAGGCCTGTCGACAGGATTGCGGCGGACTTTTCCAGAAAATCGCGACTGGCCGCAACATCCGGCGTGCGGCCTTCCGCATAAGCGTCGGTGATCTCGCCAATGACATTGCGAACGTGCATCCTTGCCGCCACCAACCGATCGACATCGCGCATAAGCTCTGCCGGTTGCGCTTCCAGATAGCGGACCAGAGGCATGATCTGATCGCGAAGCACTTCCTGGCGCATGATCCGCTCGAGATCTGGGACGCGCTCCTTTTCCTTCTGCATCAATCGAAGGAACGCCGCGATATGCGGGGTGGAATAATGAGCGAAGAGCGCCTCGCCATAGCAGACGAGTGCCGGGACCAGCGGCATATCGGGGGGGAGACTTAGGGCGGTGCTGGTGTGCTCGGACGAAAGCCATTCCAGCACGGCGACGAACAGCGCCATCTTGTCCGGGTAGCGGGCGTAGAGGGTTCGCTTTGAGATGCTTGCCCTGGCAGCAATCGCGTCCATCGAAACGGAAAGACCGCTTTCCATGAACAGCGCCATCGCCGTTTCAAGCAAATGCCGCTGGCGGCGCCGCGCCTCCTGCTGGGTCGGGCGACCGCGCAGCGGCGTCTCGCCGTCGAGGGCAGCAACATGTTCCATCGGCCGATCTCTGTATGGATAAGGCCTGCCCCGCAAGCTCCTTTACATGTAAACAGGATCGTACCATTATGGGCAAACAGGCGGAGGATGCAATGCGAATCATTGATGTGGACAGCCATTTCAACGAGCCGGCGGACTGGTTCGCAAAGGCCAATCCGACTTTGGCGGCGAAGCTCCCGAGGATGACGGTCGCTGAACAATTGCTCGACATCATTGTCGGCGATCTCTTCTCCTCGGTACCGCCTGCACTGCGGCCGGACCCGCTGAAGCTGATCCCGCCTTACATCGTCGAGGCCTACGAAAAGTCGCTTACAGGGGGCGAGCCGCCGCAGATCGCCATAGACGCCGGTGCGTTCTCGCCCGAGGCCTGGCAGCCTGCACCCCGCATCGAGTGGATGGACAAGCGCGGCATCGACAAACAGATATTGCTGCCGTCCAACGGCTATCATCCTTATCGGCACGCGATGCGGAACGATCCGAGCCTGGCTTTGGCGACGCTGGACACATATAATCACTGGGCGCTGGAGCAGATGCACGGTTACACCGACCGCCTTATTCCTGCGGTCGTGGTCGACCTCATGGACGTGGAGTGGTCTATCGCTCAGGTCGTCTCTGGTCGGGAAAAAGGCTCGCGCGCGGTCTTCGTGAAAGCGGATCCGCACGACGGCAAGGCGCTCAACCACCCGGATTTCGAGCCGTTCTGGGCAACGTGCGAGGAGCTGGGCGTCGCGATCCTGTTCCACGTCGGTGGTGGGCGCGCCGCGATGCATTCGGGATGGGCGAACAACGGCGGCGACCTCAGCGCCTTCTATACGCTCGCCAATCTTTCCCGACGCCTTGTGCCGCAGCTGGCGGTGGGCGCGATGATCTTCGGCGGTGTGCTCGAGCGTTACCCCAACTTGGCCGTGATCGTGCAGGAACTGGGTATCGACTGGCTTCCCGATTTTCTGGAGACGATCGACCGTGAAGCCGACAACAGCCGCCCGCGGATGCTCAATTTTGCACCCTATTCGCTGCCGCTGAAGCCGAGCGAATATGTACAACGTCAAGTGCGGGTGTCGGTGGTTCACCAGCAGGACCTACTGCGCCCGACGATCGATCGCGTGCCCCAGGGTATCATCGTGTTCTCGTCTGACTTCCCGCATATTGAAGGACATCAGGAAGCCGTTGCGCTTTATGACGCGCAGTTGGAGGGGCTAAGCCAATCGGTGCGCGAAAGCTTTTTCGGGAAGTCAGCTGCGGACTTGCTGCGTCTATGACCACGCGACCGCCCGGCGATATTATTGGGTTTGCATTCACGAAGCTCATGGTCGCCGATCTGGCGGCCATGGAGCGTTTCTATTGCGATGCGCTAGGCCTTGTCGTGCGTACCCGGATCGCTGTCGATCGTCCGGGCTATTCGATCCGCGAGACGGTTCTGGAAATCGGCGATGGGCAGACGCTGCTGAACCTTGTTCAACATCTCGACCGTCCGTGTCCGAGCCCTGGAGAAGCGATAGTCGGGCTGTCCGTCCGCGACATTGAGGCGGTGATCGAGCTCGCCGTTTCAGCAGGCGGGAAGGCTTCGACGCCGGTCACGGATATCCCAGAGCATCAGTTGAAGGTCGCCTTCGTTTCTGATCCGGAAGGCCATATGCTGGAGTTGCTGCAGTTTGTGGCGTGACCCGCAAAAGCGCACGTCTTTGCATATAGCCAGTACCCGGATCTACGCCTGCGTCTCTCTTACGTAAGATAGATGACCGAAGGTCTGCTTATAGCGAGAATTGCGCTGATCAGCGACGAGCCTTGCTGTTCCATCTACGCAGCGAGGTCGGTTGCCACCCATCGTCGATCGACCATTGTTTGGTCTCGAAATCCCGTGAAAGAATCTTTGGCGATATTATACTTGACGTACCCAGACCTTGAGCCCATAGAGGTAACAAGGAGTTTGAAACGTCATGGCATCCGGTCTTTCCGCTCCCCACTTTCACGACGAAGAAGCGGCTTACGCTTACGTCGAGGCGCGCATCTGGCCGAACGGCCCGATCTGCCCGCATTGCGGCGGCATGGAGCGCATCAGCAAGATGCAGGGTAAGAGCACCCGCATTGGCGCGTACAAGTGCTACCAATGCCGCAAGCCCTTCACCGTCAAGATCGGAACCATCTTCGAAGCGAGCCACGTCAAGATGAACCTGTGGCTGCAGGCGATGTATCTGATCGCGGGCAGCAAGAAGGGCATTTCGAGCAATCAGCTTTACCGCATCCTTGGCGTTACCCTCAAGACCGCCTGGTTCATGTCGCATCGCATCCGCGAAGTGAGCTTGCCATTCCGTTCGGTTCCGGTGGCGGAACTGTCGAGGTTGATGAAACCTACATCGACCATCTGAAGGGCCAGCCCGTTTCGCCAGAGCGGCGCGCACAAGATGAAGGTGATTAGCCTCGTTGACCGTGAGACTGGCCAGCTTCGCTCGTACAGCTTCGACCAGATGATCAACTGCTATGTCGAGCCGGTCGTTCGCGGAAACATCGCCAAGGAAGCTCGCTCGATCACCGATCAGGCCCACAACTACAAATCGATCGGCCGCTTCTTCGCCAGCCACGAGAGCGTCAATCACTCGATCGGCGAATATGTGCGCGGCGACGTTTTCACCAACACCGTCGAAGGCTCCTTCTCGATATTCAAGCGCGGTATGAAGGGCGTCTATAGCATTGCGGCGAGCGCATCTTTACCACCATCTTGCCGAATTTGACTTCCGCTACAGCAACCGCGCCAAGCTTGGCTGCAACCACGAGGTGCGGGCGGAACGCCTGCTGATGGGTATCGTTGGTAAGCACCTCACCTAACAAACGGCTCGCATCGGATGGTAAGAAGGATGCCGAAAAAGAAGGCCCCGCCGGAAAGCCAGAAGGAGCAGAGCGAGCGGTTTCTGAAGGCCGTGAGCGACGCCGTCGCCGCTGGCGAACTAAACCCCACCGAGGCTGACGCGGCTTTCGAGGCACTAGCGCGTAACTTGGCACTACCTAAAGACCGATAGCCGTAAAGTCGCCCTTTAGGGCCTTTTCGACCAGTGTGACGAACATATTGGTGTCTAGGTAGTAATTAGGATAGGCGCGGCGCAACGAAGATAGCGAGTCGACAGACACTAAAACCGCGTCGCCGCCCGCTCCTTGATTCGAGAATCTTTTTTCGGCCGCAAGATAATCGTCAGCAGCCTCAAGGATTTCGTTGCCCTTGTACCCCTTGATCTCCAGCTTCATTTCAGAAGCATCTAGTTCCAATAGAAAGAAGTGATTCTTCCTTGAGTCCGGCGATTCAAGGATTTGCGGAGCGGTACCATATGCCCGCAGCCTCCCCACGGCATCGAGGCGCTGCTCAGCCTCGTTCAGCTCCTTGATCAGAAGCGTGGGGTCCGAGGGAGTACCAGGAACGGGCGCAGTTTCCTCCATTAGAGCCAGGGCACTCCCCATCAATGCGAAAAAGCGCAGCCAATCCTCTTCGCCCTGACTGGACTTCAGGGCCTGTCTAGTAAAAGTGCCAACGATCTCCACCGCGGTGGCCCAAGCATGTTGAGCTTGAGACCGTATCTGCATTTCTATTTTCAAAGTATTGTAGGTATCAATCTTATCAGAAAAATACCTGTATATCAGGTGAACCCCTCTATAACCGGTAGGCTTTGGAGAAATCATGTAATCATCTAGGGTGTGTAGCTTGTGCTTGAGATCGCTCTTTACATAAGATGTCACCAAATCATTAGCGTTCTGCACAGTGCCGACAACACCGCGACATCCGCCGATGTCCTGCATCTGCGAAAGGGTCATGGTCGGAAATCTGGATAGCTTAAGTTCGATTGAACTAAGCCGCTTTACCCTTTGCGCTACGATTATGTTCTTATCGACGTGGCGCCCTTTGATACGAAGGGTTGTCTGAAAGGTGTTAAGCGGGTGCCCATGAATTGAGCGGAAGTTGTTTATGATTTCCAGCGCATTGTACAAGGTGACGGGGTCGCGGGTACCGCTTGCCAATACCTTGCCCGCGTTATTGACCTGCTTCTTGCTATACTCTGGCTTCGCCCAGCGTGACATGTGACTGCGCTTCCCTTCGCATACGCGCGGCCCATCCCCCTACAGCGGCGAGTTAGATCAGCTAGCGCAGTCATGATCTACCACCGTTCCTTGCGCTTGGGTACGCGAAATATAACAACGCCAACCTTTATCATGGTCTCGGGCAGCTTGGGCTGAGGTTCTAGCTGGCCCCCCAGCGTTTCGATAATCCGCCCTATGGGCATCCTCTGGCCGCTGGTGGCTTTTTCAATCCCCCTAGGACCAGGTGACGATGATCCGGCCGCTCGCGGGCACATGACAGGCGATACGGTCGGGCGAGGATAGATAGGGTCGCAGCACGTCGCCGCCCACCGTCTGCACCGTCACTTTGGGCAGCTTGCGCCGCTTGAGGCGGATGAAGGCGAGGTCGGCCCAGCAGGTTTCGCCGCCATCCAGCTGGATCGACAGCACCTTCTCCCCGGTCCGCTCGGAGGCGCGTATGAAGTGATTGCAGAACAGCTGGAACGGGGCATCATCGACATGATGGTAGGCGCGTGTCGCGAAGATAAAAGCAGCCCCCGCGCCATAAATCTCCTGCCCGACCTGCCCGGCCTGTTGCCCGTCGGGATAGAGATCCTCCAGCGGGAACGACAGCTTGCGGTCGATATGACCGTTGCGGTTCTCGGTCGCGAGGATTTCCCTGGGAAGCGCGTCGGGATAATAGAACCACGCGCGATCGAGCGCATATTTGCAATATTCCGAAACCAGCATCCGCGCCGCCGGCTCGAGGTCGGGGCCGCTGTCGTCGAGGTAGCATTCGAACGCCGCATAGGAATCGAAGCACTCATAGATGGCCATATAAGGCGCGTCCTGCAGGCAGGTGACGCCAAGGAAGTTCTTGTAATGGGCGGCCGCCTCGATCCGCGACTCCCAGATTTCGGAATTGTGGAAGAAGCTGGCGAGATAGACGTAGCTCTGCGCGAGGTAAGCGGCGTCGTTCGATATCCGCCACAATCGCATGCAGGCCGCTGCGCCCCATGCCGTCAAATTGGCCTGGTAATTGACGTTGAACTTCATGCCCTTTGCGCCGTCGAGCGCGGCGCGCGCTTCCCTCAGGAAGCGGTCGTCATCGGTCAGTTCGTAGGCGAGCAGCATGACATAGGCGTAGATGCCGCCGACGTCGGTCTGCCCGCGCCCATCGTTCGCCGCGGCGGTGATGACCGAAAAGTCGGTCACCTTATATTGGATCGGCCATTTATAGTCGAAATGGTGCGCCGCCTTGATGCCGAAATCGAGCGACTTCAGGAACAGCGCACGCGCCGCATGGTCGCCGCCGGTCGCCATCCGCCCCAGGTTGAGCATCGGGTGATAGAGATACCAGCTGTCGACGGCATCGGCATCCTTGTCGCTTCCGACATTCGGCAAATAGCGCCGCAACGTGGCAAGCCCCGGATCATAGAATCGGCCCAGGCCTTTGGTCAGCCTCGCCTCGAGCGGATGCGGTTCTCCCTGCCAGCGGCCCCAGTCATGAATGGCCGCGATCAGCGACATCTGCACCATGATGTCGGGATATTCAGCCGCGGTGTAGGGACGGACGTAAAGATTGCCATAGTGACGCACGGTCGCCTCGGGAGCGGTTTCGAGATCCTTGAGCGTCCGTCGGGCGCGCTCGACCCAGTCGCGATATTCGGTCGCGGGCAGGTCCAGCGTCTTGTAGGCCGCCCCCAGCATCGCAAGGAACTCGCGCGCCGTCTCCTGCTCACCGTCGCCCGCACCATCGCGGAAGACCAGGATCGCATCGGACAGGGCGACCTGCTCACCCGCCGGCAGCGGATCGGTCGGCGGTGTGCCGCTCTGCGGAGGTGTCGGCGGCAGATAGCCGAGTTCGGGCCATTCGCCGCCGACCGCGCCGTCGGGCTTGGTTCGAGTCGCCGCATAATAGCGGTTCATCGCGGTCAGATTCTGAAAATAGAGAAACTTTCCGAACGCGGGTTCGTCAAATCGACCATAGAGAAGCCCGCTGTTCAGCCCGCGTTGCGCGGCCTCGACCGTGCCCATGGCTCCGAGAGGATCGTCCTCGGCGTCGAGCGGATATAGATCGCGGGGCAGGAACGGGATGAGCATCGGCGCGGCCGGCGTGAAGCGCACGGTCATGCGAAGCCGATGCAGCGCGTTGGCGGCGGTGCCGAAAGCGACCACATGCTCGCCGAGCGCGCTGGTCAGGATGAAGCGGCAAATCTCGCCTTCCTCGGGCGCGGCGCGGCGCGTGGCGAACGGCGTCGGCAGATAGGCCGCACGCAGGGCGAGCCCGCCGCGCTTGGGACGGCGTATGATCGCCCAGAACGAATCGGCGCCGACAATCAGGTCGACGCTTCGGCCATCGATCTCGAAGGCGTGCAGCGGTTTGGGCGTTTCATTCTGAAGAAGGTCCCGTAGCGCGATGACATAGGGGCTGACGCCGGCGATACCGGAATTCAGGGTGCGCGTAGCCATTGACGGACTCCGGATATTGCTCAGAGCACCTAACGCGCGGGTGAATGGAGCAATAATGTTCGAGCGGGAAACTAATCGAGGGCATGTATGGAAGACGCGAGTGATCATCTTCCCGCGCGTAATAACCAGCGGGCGGGCGGAAACGTTCCCCATGCTCGCGTGGTGATCCTGCCAATCTATGTTGGTTTTGGGCACCGGTCGTGTGGCGGGGAGGGGTTCTGATCTAACGCCTCGGCCGCGCGCCTCGTGGTTCTCGGCAGGCTTGGCCGCGCGACGGCAACGATCGGCCGATAAGACCCCGGCTCACCGCTTTCGCGACGGCCCGAGTGCCGGGAGTCTTTCCAGCCAGGCTCGCCCCGCGCTAAGACGCGGACATGCCGGGGCCGAATTTCAAGCTGGAGAAGACGCACGCGACGCCGCTGGCGGGGGTCGACGAAGCGGGGCGCGGCCCGCTGGCGGGTCCGGTGGTCGCCGCGGCGGTGATCCTCGATCGGCGGCGCGTCCCGCGGGGTATCGACGATTCGAAAAAGCTGAAGCCCGAGGCGCGGGCCGAACTTTGCCGGAAGATCCGTGCTTCCGCGGCGGTCGGGGTCGGGATCGCCACCGTCGACGAGATCGACGAGCTCAACATCTTATGGGCGACCATGCTGGCGATGGAGCGCGCCGTTGCGGCGCTCCACGTCGAGCCGGCGATGGTCCTTGTCGACGGCAATCGCTGCCCGCGCTGGAGCCGCCCGTCGCAATGGGTGATCGGCGGCGACGCGCTATGCCTTTCGATCGCCGCCGCTTCGATCGTCGCGAAGGAGGAGCGCGACAGGATGATGGCCGACTATCACGCCGATCATCCCGGCTATGGCTGGCATCAAAACAAGGGCTATGGCACCCCCGCGCATCTGGACGCGCTCGCGAGGCTGGGGCCGTCGCCGCTCCATCGCCGAAGCTTCGCCCCGATCGCGCAATATTCGCTGTTTTCAGCGGGCGACCAGACCGCCTGAGCATGCCTTCGGCGGCGATGCGGCCGACGTGTGAGCGCCGTTAAATACCGCCTATGTAATCAAGGCAGCCGCGGCGAAAGCCCCAGCTGTCATTAGGGCATTGGCCGGGCGAGCGGATCGCGGCCAGCGCTGCCCAGCGATAGCCGAGATCACGTTCCGAACATTGGCTGCAGCCGTTCGGGCGGTCTTCCTCGCCGGCGCCCGCAGCGGTCGTGCCGCTCGCCAACTCGTCGGATCGGTCGGCCCAGCCCGCAAGCGCGGGCGGCGACACCGGTCCATAGGTGTTCTGATGCAGCCCGCGCACCGCCGCCGCGCCGCCGAGCAGACCGCCGATCCCGGCGGCGAGCAGGCACAGCATGGCCGGCGAAAGACGATGCAGCGGGCGAGCCATCACCGCAAAACGAAGATGGTCGGGCGCCGTTCCGCTTTCGGCAGAAAGCAAGAGGGGTGAGTCCTCCGCGCCACACCACAAGGGATTGAGTCCCGACCTGCCGTTGAGACTCAACATGAAGTGGCGGACTCGCTTCGTTCCGAGGCTTGTGTAAAAATCTCAGCTTCAAGTGCCAAACTATTGAGCTTGACCGCAGAGTCCTGATGAATCAGGTTTCCCACCGTTCGAAGGGGGTAGCTCGTTGATGGGTGTTCTGGAAAAAGTCACGGCTGCGCGCCGTGCGCGCCGCGCCGATGCGGGCGAGCCTCGGCTGCCGCTCAACGAGATCATCCGGGGGGACTGCATCGCTGCGATGGCCGCGTTGCCCGACCGCTGCGTCGATATGATCTTCGCCGATCCGCCCTATAATCTCCAGCTCGGCGGCGATCTCCACCGCCCCGACGGGAGCCAGGTCGACGCAGTCGACGACGATTGGGACAAGTTCGACACCTTCGCCGCCTATGATCGCTTCACGCGCGACTGGCTGCGCGAGGCGCGCCGCATTTTGAAGGACGACGGCACGATCTGGGTGATCGGGAGCTATCACAACATCTTCCGGGTGGGGACCGCGCTTCAGGATGAGGGTTTCTGGATTCTCAACGACATCGTCTGGCGCAAGGCCAATCCGATGCCCAATTTCAAGGGAACCCGCTTCACCAATGCGCACGAGACGCTGATCTGGTGCTCGAAGGCCGAGAAGGCGAAATACACCTTCAACTATCGCAAGATGAAGGCGCTCAACGACGACATCCAGATGCGCTCCGACTGGACGCTGCCGATCTGCTCGGGCGGCGAGCGCCTCAAGGACGGCGACGGCCACAAGGCGCATCCCACGCAGAAGCCCGAATCGCTGCTCTACCGGGTGATGCTCGCCTGCACCGAGCCAGGCGATCTCGTGCTCGATCCGTTTTTCGGCACCGGCACCACGGGCGCGGTGGCGCGGCGGCTGCGGCGGCGCTGGATCGGCATCGAACGCGAGGACAAATATATCAAGGTCGCGTCCGAACGGATCGAGGCCACGCTGCCGCTCGACGAGAGCGCGATGCTGTCGATCCCCGAGAAGAAGGCCGCCCCGCGCATCGCCTTCGGCCTGCTGGTCGAAAGCGGCCTGATCGCGCCGGGATCGACTTTGACCGACGCGAAACGCCGCTGGACCGCGCTGGTGCGGGCCGACGGGGTGGTCGCCAGCGCGTGCGGGGCGACGGGTTCGATCCACGCACTCGGCGCGAAGCTGCAAGGCGCGCCCTCGTGCAACGGCTGGAGCTTCTGGTATATCGAGAGGCCCGAGGGGCTGGAACCGATCGACGCGGTGCGGCAGCGTCATCTGGCGGCCATGGGGGAATAGGGCCCATGCAGATGATGAGGATCGACGCCGCGGCGCTAAATCGATGTAGCGTCTGATCGAGTCATTCGTGAAGGTCGATTTCGACGCGTTCGCCGCTCAGCTATCACATTCTCCTGATTGCCACTTCGGCTGGGCAGGGCAATAGCGTTCATCATGGCCTTCTCACGCTACGCCCGGCTCTATTTCCTGCCGACAGCCTTCATCGCGTCGCCCTTCGGCCATGACGGCGAAGCCGAGCGGCTCGCCGGCGGGTTGCTGTGGTTCTCGGCTTACGAGGTGATCGCGGTCGACGCCGGCGAACGGACCGCGACCAGGCTCGTGCCGGTGCGCGAGATCGATCGCTTCATCGGCGGCCTCGCCGAGGATCAGGCCGAAGCGGCGCGCGCCACGATCGCCCGGATCGTCGCGCCGCGCCCGCCCTTCCAGCTCGGCGAGCGCGTGCTGCGGCTCGATCAGCCGCAGGTCATGCTGATCCTCAACATGACCCCCGACAGCTTCTCGGACGGCGGGGCCCATGGCGGCGATCCCGCCGCCGCGGCGGATAGCGCCTTGCGCTCGGTCGCCGGGGGCGCGGCGATCGTCGACGTCGGCGGCGAATCGACCCGGCCGGGCGCGGCTGCGGTGTGGGAAGGCGACGAGATCGCACGGATCGAGCCGGTGGTGCGCCTGCTCGCCCAGGGCGGCGCGATCGTTTCGATCGACACGCGCAAGGGGGCGGTGATGGCGGCCGGGCTCGCAGCGGGGGCGGCGATCGTCAACGATGTCTCGGCGCTGTGCCATGATCCGGCCGCTGCGGCGCTGCTTGCGACGCACCAGTGTCCGGTGGTGCTGATGCATCATCAGGGTGAGCCGGCGACGATGCAGCGGCGACCCCATTATGACGATGCCCTGATCGAAGTCTATGACTGGCTGGCCGAGCGGATCGCCTTTGCCGAGTCCGCCGGCATCGCCCGCTCGCGACTGATCGTCGATCCCGGCATCGGTTTCGGGAAGACCCTGCGGCACAATCTCCAGCTGCTCAACGGTCTCGCGCTGTTCCACGGGCTCGGCTGCCCGATCCTGCTGGGCGCGAGCCGCAAGCGGATCATCGGCGCGCTGTCGAACGAAGCGCCGGTCGACCAGCGCCTCGGCGGCTCGGTCGCGCTCGCGCTCCACGGCGCGCAGTCGGGGGTGCAGCTCCTGCGCGTCCACGACGTGCCCGAGACGCTGCAGGCTATCCGGGTGTGGCGGGGGCTAAGAGACGAGGCGCTGACGCCGAGGGGGTGAGCCCTCTCGCCGGCAGGGAGAGGGCAGCATTCAAGCGTCGATCACTTCTTCGTCGACCGCCGCTGCATTGGCCTGGATGAAAGCGAAGCGATGTTCGGGATTCTTGCCCATCAGCCGGTCGACCAGGTCGCGGATGCTGGCGCGCTCCTCATATTCCTGGGGCAGGACGACGCGCAGTAGCGTGCGGGTCTTGGGGTCCATCGTCGTCTCGCGCAGCTGCTGGGGGTTCATCTCGCCGAGGCCCTTGAAGCGCGCGACCTCGACCTTCTTGCCCTTGAACTCCTTGGCCTCGATCTCGGTCCGATGGATGTCGTCCATCGCGTAGAGGCTCTTCGCGCCCGCGGTGAGCCGGTAGAGCGGCGGCTGGGCGAGGTAGAGATGCCCTTCGCGGACCAGATCGGGCATTTCCTGGAAAAAGAAGGTCATCAGCAGCGTGGCGATGTGCGCGCCATCGACGTCGGCATCGGTCATGATCACGACCCGTTCGTAGCGCAGCAGATCGACATTGCACCGTTCGCGCGTTCCGCAGCCGAGCGCTTGGATCAGATCGGCGATCTCCTGATTGGCGCCGATCTTGGAGCTGTTGGCGGAGGCCACGTTCAAGATCTTGCCGCGGATCGGCAGGATCGCCTGGGTCTTGCGGTCGCGCGCCTGTTTGGCCGAGCCGCCGGCGCTGTCGCCCTCGACGATGAAGATCTCGGTTCCATCGGGTGAATCATTGGCGCAGTCGGTAAGCTTGCCCGGCAGGCGCAGCTTGCGGCCGCTCGTCGCGGTCTTGCGCTTGATGTCGCGCTCGGCCTTGCGGCGCAGCCGATCGTCCATCCGGTCGAGCACGAAGCCGAGCAGCGCCTTGCCGCGCTCCATATTGTCCGCGAGGAAATGGTCGAAATGGTCGCGCACCGCATTTTCGACGAGGCGCGCGGCGTCGGGCGAGGTCAGCCGGTCCTTGGTCTGGCTCTGGAATTGCGGGTCGCGGATGAACACCGACAGCATCTGCTCGGAACCGGTCACGATATCGTCGGCGGTGACGTCCTTGGCGCGCTTGTTGCCGACCAGGTCGGCGAAGGCGCGGATGCCCTTGACGAGCGCGCCGCGCAGCCCCGCTTCATGGGTGCCGCCGTCGGGGGTCGGAATGGTGTTGCAATAATAGCTGTACGAGCCTTCGGACCAGAGCGGCCACGCGACCGCCCATTCGACCGACCCGTTATTTTCCCCCGGAAAGGCCTGTTTGCCGGTGAAGAACTGGCTGGTGGCGCATTCGCGCTCGCCGATCTGCTCGCGCAGATGGTCGGAAAGCCCGCCGGGAAATTGGAACACCGCCTCCGACGGGGTGTCGTCGCCGATCAGTGCGGGATCGCATTTCCAGCGTATCTCGACGCCCGCGTAAAGATAGGCTTTCGAACGGGCCAGCCGCATCAGCCGGCCGGGCTTGAAATGCGCGCCCGCGCCGAAGATCTCAGGATCGGGTATGAAGGACACGCTGGTGCCGCGCCGATTGGGGGCAGCGCCGAGCTTTTCCAGCGGCGTGATCGTCTGCCCGCGCGAGAAGCGCTGGCGAAACAGCTCGCGGTTGCGCGCGACCTCGATGACGGTTTCGGTCGACAGCGCATTCACCACCGAGACGCCGACGCCGTGCAGCCCGCCCGAGGTGGCATAGGCCTTGTCGCTGAATTTGCCGCCCGAATGGAGCGTGCTCAGGATCACCTCGAGCGCCGATTTCCCCGGATATTTGGGGTGGGGATCGACGGGGATGCCGCGGCCGTTGTCGATCACCGTGAGGCGATTGCCCGCCTGCAGCGAAACCTCGATCCGGCTGGCATGGCCGGCGACCGCCTCGTCCATCGCATTGTCGAGCACCTCGGCAGCGAGATGATGATAGGCGCGTTCGTCGGTGCCGCCGATATACATGCCGGGCCGCCGGCGCACGGGCTCGAGGCCCTCGAGCACCTCGATCGCCGAGGCGTCGTAATTGCCGGAACTGGTGGACGGGGCGGAAGCGAAGAGATCGTCGTCGGACATTGGCGCGACTATAGGGCCGCCGCCGCAGGAAAGGGAAGTGGCCTCGCTCGCGCGCCGGCGCGGAACCGGCTTAGCCGCAGCGCACGCGCGCGACCGCGCCCGATGGGTCGAGCTCGAGGTTGAGCCGGTCGGCGCGATAATCCATCGTCACGGCCTGGCCCGGAGAAATCAACCGCACCGTTCGGGCGCCCGCGGCGGTGCGAGCGTCTTCCGCCACCGAGCCGCCCGGCTTGCCGATAAAGGCCTCGGCGCGGCTCGCAAGGCAATCTCCCGGTGAAATCGGCTGGGCTTCGGGAACCGCCTGGCCGCGATCCGCGACCGTGGCGGTGCAACCGGCAAGCAGCGCCGCCGACAGGACCACCGCTGAACTGCGCATATCCATCCTCCGCCTCGACCGGCCTAGCGGACCCGCGGACCGCCGAACGGCAGCGGCGGCGGCGGACGGCGGTCGCGGCGCGGCAGCTGCGCCTGATAGGCGATCGAGCAATGCTCGAGGCAGTAGGGAAAGCCCGGATTGATCGGCTCGCCGCAGAAATGGAAATCGGGTTCGCCGGGATGTCCGAGCGGCCACTTGCAGATCTTGTCGTTGAGATCGAGCAGGCTGGTCTTGTCGGCAACCTCCGCCGAAGGCTTGGCCGGCACCAGCCGGCGCGGCGGGGCTGGCGCGATCGGGGCGGTCTGCTCGCCGGGCGTCTGCCGCTGAAAGCCGCCCGGGCCGATCGATCGGATGGTCGGCTGCGGCGGGGCCACCGGCGCTGGCGGGGCTGCCGTCGGAGCCGGGGCGGGAGCCGGCGCCGGGCGCGGCGCAGGCGCGCTGGCTTTCTCGGGGGCGGGGGCTGGGGCCGGGGCGGCCGGTGGTGCGGGCGTGCCGCTCACCGGCGTTTCGCCGCCCTTGACGGGCGAGGGGCGCGCTTCGAGCCCAAGCCGGTGGGCTTTGCCGATCACGGCGTTGCGGCTGACGCCGCCCAACTCGTCGGCAATCTGGCTCGCGGTCATCCCCTGGCCCCAGAGGCGCTTGAGTTGATCGATCCGTTCGTCGGTCCAGGACATTTTTCCACCTCGATGTCACCCGCATCCGGGATATCCCGGCCCTTGCGGGCGGAGCGGCCAGCCGATAGGCGAAATGCCCATGAGCGAACAGCCCCAAAAACCCATAATCCCCCCGCCGGGCGAGCCGGTTATCCCGTTCTTCAACTGGAGGGGAATGCGCGCCCTCTATGTGAAGGAGGTGAAGCGTTTCTTCAAGGTCCACCTGCAGACTATCTGGGGTCCTGCCTTCACGACGCTGCTCTACCTGATCATTTTCACGGTCGCGCTCGGCCGCGGCGGCCGCGAGGTGATGGGACATCCCTTCGCCACTTTCGTTGCGCCGGGCCTGATTGTGATGGGGATGATGAACGCGGCCTTCGCCAATGCCAGCTTTTCGCTTCTGGTCGGGAAGATGCAGGGCACGATCATCGATTATCTGATGCCGCCGCTGTCGACCGGCGAGATGCTGGCGGCGCTGGTGGGCGCGTCGATCACGCGGGCCGTGCTGGTGGGCGCGGCGCTATGGGCGGCGATGCTGTTCTGGCCGGGCGTCGACGTGGTGCCGATCCATCCGTGGATGGCGATCTGGTTCGGGTTGATGGGCGCGGCGCTGCTCAGCCTGGTCGGGGTGCTGACCTCGATCTGGGCCGATAAATTCGATCATGCCGCCGCGATCCAGAATTTCGTGGTCGGGCCGCTCGCGTTGCTGTCGGGCACCTTCTACTCGATCGAAAGCCTCCACGCGGGCTTTCAGACGGTGAGCCACGCAAACCCGTTCTTCTATGTGATTTCGGGCTTTCGCTACGGCTTTCTCGGCACCACCGATTCGCCGATCTGGGTGGGCGCGCTGGGCCTGTTGGGGCTCAACCTGCTCCTGGCCTGGGCCAATTATGTCGCGCTCGATCGCGGCTGGAAGATCAAGAGCTGAGCCTCCTTGTCCAAGGCGTTTCGCCGCCTTCCGAGATCCAGCCTCCGCTAATATGGTGGAATTGAAGTTCGTTTCACTACCGTCACCCCGGGCTTGACCCGGGGTCCCGCTTCCTTTTCGCGCACGGTCTGGCGAAAAGCGGGATCCCGGGTCAAGCCCGGGATGACGAAATCCCGGCCCGGCATGCCGAAATCCCAGCCCGGCATGCCGAAATCAATGTGGCGAACTTCGGATTCAGGTGACTAGGAGGACGTTTAAGGAAAAGCGGGCGAATCCGATAACGCCGGGGCAATTTGGCCACCATGCCCACAGCGTCACCCCCGCGAAAGCCGGGGTCTATGAGGTTGAGCGAGCGCCCCGACCTCCCGAGATCCCGGCCTCCGTTGGGGCTGCGTCTACCGATCTTCGCCCTTATTTATAGTGGCGGCGGCCATGCTTATCGACCCAATATTTGCGGCCATAGCTGTCGCGATAATAGCGGTGCTTCTTGTCGAGCGCGTTGATGACCGCGCCGCCAGCGCCGCCGATCAAGGCGCCCTCGCCGACCGAAAGGCCCGGGATGACCGCGCCCGCGACCGCGCCGCCCGCCGCGCCGATGCCCGCGCCGCGAAGGATGTGGCCCGCGCTTTGCGCGAAGGCCGGAGCGCTGCCGCCCGCCACCGACAGGGCAACGGCCGCAGCGATGATATGGTTGGTCTTCATGACAACATCCCTTCCAAAAACTGTCCAGACAACGTCACCTTGGTGCCAAGGTTCCGACGTTCATCTGAGGTTGCTTTATGGCGATGCGTGACTGAACGGAGCCTGACGCGGCCGTTCATCCTGGAGATTTAAACCCAGCCTTCGAACACTTGGTCGCGCGGCCGATCGCCGTCGATCCACTGGCGGATATTGGCGATCACGCGTTCGCCCATCGCCGCGCGCCCCTCAAAAGTGGCCGAGCCCATGTGCGGCAGCAGCACGACATTGTCCAACGCCAGCAGCCGCGGATCGACCGCCGGCTCATGCGCGAACACGTCGAGCCCCGCGCCGGCCAGCTCGCCGCGCTCGAGCCGGCCGATCAGCGCTTCCTCGTCGATGATCGGGCCGCGCGCGGTGTTGATCAGATAGAGGTGCGGCGGCATCAGCGCCACGCGCCGCGCGTCGATCAGGCCTTCGGTTTCGGGCGTGTGAGGACAATGGATCGAGATGATGTCGCTGTCGACGAGCAACCGGTCGAGATCGGGCTCATAGCGCGCGAAAAGCTCGCGCTCGACGATCTCGGGCAGCCGGTGGCGATTGTGATAGCTGACCGTCAGGTCGAAGGCGCGCGCACGCCGGGCGACCGCCTGGCCGATGCGGCCCATGCCGACGATGCCCAGCCGTTTGCCGTTGATGCGGTGGCCCAGCATCGTGCCGGGGCTCCAGCCCGTCCACTTGCCCGACCGCACCAGCTTCTCGCCTTCGGCCAGCCGGCGCGGCACGGACAGGATCAGCGCCATCGTCATGTCCGCCGTGTCCTCGGTCAGGACCCCCGGCGTGTTGGTGACGATGATGCCGGCGGCCCGCGCCGCCCGCAGATCGATATGATCCACGCCATTGCCGAAATTGGCGATCAGCCGCAGCCGGCCCGCGGCCGCGGCGATGACGCGCGCGTCGATATGGTCGGTGATCGTCGGCACCAGGATGTCGCAGCGCGCCGCCGCCGCCGCGAGCGCAGCCGCGCCGAGCGCTACATCCGATTCGCTGAGTTCGACGTCGAACAGCTCGCTCATGCGCGCTTCGGTCTGCGCGGGCAGCCGCCGCGTGACGAGCACCTTGGGGCGGCGAGGGCGTTCGGGCTCGACCATGGCTTGTCGCTAACCCTGCCGGCCGAAGAGCGCAAGCGGCCTGTCTCGATCCGACCGTCCCGACTTGAACGGCCGGGCGGGAACTCTACTATGGCCGGCTGTCGCAAATGGGGGATGACCTTGAAGAAGCTGGGCTGGCTGTTGCTCGGAACCGTGCTCGCGGCTGGCGCGGCGGAGGCGCAGGAACGCAAGGTGCCCTATTGGGCGTCGATCGCGACCGGCGACGCGTTGATGCGGACCGGTCCCGAACGCACCTATCCTGCCACCTGGCGCTATCGCCGGCGCGATCTGCCCGTCCAGGTGCTGCAGGTCTACGGCAACTGGCGCCGTATCCGCGAACAGGACGGAACCGAGGGCTGGATGCTGGCCACGCTGCTCAGTGCCCAGCGCACCGCGGTCGTGACCGGCGACGCGCCGGCGCCAATGCATGCCGAGCCCAGCAGCGGTTCGGCGCTCAACTGGCGCGCCGAGCCGGGCGTGGTCGGCAAGATCAGCCGCTGCGAGGAAGGCTGGTGCCTGTTCGATGTCGGCGGGAAGAGCGGCTTTATCCCGGCGGATCGGATCTGGGGGGTCGGTCCGGGCGAAATCGTCGAATGAAGCTCCCGCCGACCATCGTGACCGATCGCCTGCTGCTGCGGCCGCATCGGCCCGAGGATTTCGAGGCGTGCTGCGCGCTGACCAGCGATCCCGAAGCGGTGCGGATGATCTATCAGAAGCCGATGGGCCGCGAGGAGACATGGCATCGCCTGCTGCGTTTTGCCGGGCACTGGGCGCTGCTCGGCTATGGCTTGCTGCTTGTCGAGAAGCGCGCGGACGGCCGGGTGATCGGCGAGGTCGGTCTCGCCGATTTCCACCGCGGCCTGGGCGAGGATTTCGATCGCTGGCCCGAGTTCGCATGGATGGTGTCGAGCGAGGCCCACGGCCGCGGCTATGCGACCGAGGCGGCGCGGGCCATGCTCGGTTGGGCCGAGGACAGCCTCGCGCCCGCGCAGACGGTCTGCATGATCGATCCCATCAACGCGCCCTCGCTCAGGGTCGCCGAAAAGCTGGGGTTCCACGTCTTCGCCACCGGCGAGTATAAGGGCAGGCCGGTCGTCCAGCTGCGGCGCCTCGCGACGCTGCCATGAGGCGTCCGTAAAAAAAATCGTCGCTCATGTCGGATTAGGGTGGCCGGCATCGTCTTGAGCTTGTTCGGGCGCGTCCCGTTCATGGTCTTTCGACGAAGGAGGATGGGATGTCCCGGATAACGCCTTGCCTGTGGTTCAACGATCAGGCGGAGCAGGCCGCTCGCTTCTATGTGTCGGTGCTGCCGGATTCTTGCATCGACGCCGTCCATGTTAATCCGGTGGACGCCCCCGGCGGCAAGCGAGGTTCGGTGCTGATGGTCGAGTTCACCCTCGCCGGCCAGAAATTTCAGGCGCTCAATGGCGGCTTGGACGCCGAGCACACGCTCGCGGTCTCGATGGTGTTCGAGGCGCGCGGCCAGGCGGAACTCGATCATGTGTGGAACGCTCTGCTCGACGGCGGCAAGCCGCAGCAATGCGGCTGGCTTTCGGATCGCTACGGCATGAACTGGCAGATCGTTCCGGAGGGCCTCGGGCGGATCATGTCCGATCCCGTCACGGCCGAAGCGGCGATGCGCGAAGTGCTCAAGATGGTGAAGATCGACATCGCGACGCTCGAGCGCGCCATGGAAAATGCGTGAAGGAGGAGAACGGATATGGCGAAGGATTTCTTCTGGTATGAACTGCTGACCAGCGACAGGCCGGCGGCCGAGCGCTTCTATTCGGCCGTGGTCGGATGGACGCTTCAGCCATTCGGCTCGGCCGACGACCCCTATACGATCGTCGAGGCCGGCAAGCGCGGCGTCGGCGGATTGATGACGATCCCGCCCGAGGCGCGCGAACATGGGCTCAAGCCCTGCTGGGTCGGTTATATCCATGTCGACGATATCGATGCCGCGGTCGACGGCGTTCGCGCCGGGGGCGGCGCGGTCCATCGCGAGCCCCAGATGATTCCCACCGTCGGGCGTTTCGCGGTGGCCGCCGATCCGCAGGGCACGATGTTCAACATGCTGCAGCCCGAGGGGATGGACATGCCCCCGGTGCCGATGGGCACGATCGGTGGGATCGACTGGCACGAGCTGCACAGCAGCGACTGGGAGCAGGGCTTCGAATTTTATGCGTCGCAATTCGGCTGGAGCAAGACCGACGCGCTCGATATGGGCGCGATGGGCAGCTACCAGATGTTCGCCATGGAGCCGGCCCCCGAGGGCGCCACGTGCGGCGTCACCCGCGGCGGCATGATGAACGATGCGCAGGCGCCCCAGCCCTATTGGCTGTTCTATTTCCATGTCGACGACATCGACGCCGCGATCGCCCGCGTCAAAGACAATGGAGGGACGGTGTTGTTCGGTCCGCAGGAAGTGCCCGGCGGTGTCTGGATCATCAACGCGCTCGACCCTCAGGGCGCACTGTTCGCGCTCGCCGGAAGCCGCGAGGGGCAATAGGGTCGGCGGTCGCCCGTCAAACCCAAAATGAAAAGGGCCGGCGGAATGAACCGCCGGCCCGTTCCAGGCTGGTTCGAAATCAGAACTTGAATGAGCCCGTCAACCCGAACTCGCGAGGATTCGTCACGTTCACCTGGCGATAGCCGGAATCAAGCGTTGCTCCGCTCTGCGTCGTAACCACGGAGTTGCCCAGCCCGATGTTCGTGATCCGCTTCTGGTTCAGCACGTTGCGTGCGAAGGCCGTGATCTCCCATTTGCTGTCTGGTCCGCGAGCGCCGACGAACAGATTGAGCAGTTCGCGGTCCTGATACTGGAAATTCACGCGATCGGAAGTGAAGCCCGGGCGATAGGTGAACAGCGCACGGACGAACGGAGTATAGTCACCCACCGGGAAGCGCAGTTCGGTATTGGCGGTCAGGCTGAAATCGGGCGTTTCCGCCAGACGGCCGCTTGAGGCGCAATAACTCACATTTCCGGCGCCCTGTATGGCGGGCGCTCCATTCTGGTTCGGAACACCGGACCCATCGAAGTCATTGCACGGCAGCAACGCATCGCTGTAGCGCCCACGAGTGTACGCCGCCGAAACATCCAAGTCCCAGGTATCGATAAGCCGCGTCGTGATCGAGCCCTCGATTCCCTTTACCTTTGCATCGCCATTATAGTTGAAATCGAAGAAGCCGGTCGGCGACGGATTCGTTGGCACGTTATAGTAGATGCTCGTGAAACGACTGAGGAAGCCGTCAAACTTCTGATAGAAGGCAGCCAATGCATAACTAATCCTGCGGTCCATCAGCGAACCCTTGAGGCCAACCTCGAAAGAATCGGTCTTTTCGCCGCGCGTCGAGATGAGGTCGTTGCTGATGCCTGCGGGAACCGCCACGCCCGTGCTGCCAGCGCGGTACGCGCGGCCATAGGCCGCATAGGCGTTCAAATCGTCGGTGACGGCATAGGTGATGGTCAGGCCACCGGTAAGCGGCTTGTTGGTGCGCTTCTGGAGGGTGGCCGGAATGATTTCCCTTGGACCATCGACCACAGCGACCGGCGACCCGAAGAACGGATGGGGGCCGAGAACCAGCGTCTGCTGCGTCGTCTGGTTGCCCTTGAGGATCGAATAGCGCAAACCGCCCTCGATCGTCAGCGGGCCGGTCTTGTAGCGCAGGTTGGCAGCAAAGGACCAGGTCTTGCTGTCGACCGGAACGACCACATGGACGCCGATGGGAAGCATGTTGGGAACCGAGAAGCCAGGCGCAATCGGTATCGTCGCATCCGGGCCGAGAAACGGCGCGATGAAGCTGTCGGCGCGCTGATCGACAACCGTGGTGCCGGTCTGCTTGGTGTAAAAAGCGCTGACGCCCCCGCCCAAGCCTTCCGAATTGTTAGTCTGCCAGCGCAGTTCCGCCGTATCGACCTTGTAGGGCGTGACCACCCTCGAAGTCGCGACATAGCCGGGGACCGCATTGGCAGTATCGAGATCGCGATCGATTTTCAGCTTGCTGTACTGGTGCGCGCCCACGAACGAGACCGTGGAACCACCCAGGTCATAATCGAAGGCCAGGTTGACCAGGTGCGTGCGGTTCTGGTTGCGGAAAATACCTTCGGTCACCGCTCCATAGTCCGACACCGATAGCGCCGGGCCTGATCGGGCGGGGTTGAACGCGAACGGCGTATTGCCGGCGCCGATGACCTGCTGGAACTGCCTGTTGTCCGCCTCCAGATATTGATAGGTCAGATAGGCGCTGAATGCGTCGCTCGGCTTCCAGCCCAGCGTGGCGCGGCCGCTTTCGGTCCTGCTCTTCGAACGTTCGCCGCGATTGACGTTGGTGACTTGATTCACCCGGTTACCGTCGACCAGCGCCGCAACCCGCAGCGCGAGCTGATCATTGAAGGGTAGCGAAACGCTGCCTTGGACGTTGTAGCCGGCATCGTCGGTCGCTGTCGCCTGGACGAAGCCCTCGGGGGCGTCGAAGTGGGGGCGCCGGGTGCGGATGGTTATGGAGCCGGCGGGTGCGGACAGGCCGCGCAGCAAACCCTGCGGACCGCGAAGGACTTCGATCTGCTCGATATCGTAGATCGCCGTGTAGACGGTCTGCGCGTCGGTGGGGATTTCGTTGTAATAGACGCGAACCGCTGGCGCCGTGCCTTGATCGGGATCGAAGGTGATGCCGCGCAGCGTGGTCGTGTTGTTTCGGCCGGTGGTGTTGGTGAGCTCAAGTCCGGGCGCGAGCTGCTGCACGTCCTTGGCGTCGAATATGTTGAACTTCTGAAGCTGCTCTCCGGTCGCGACGTTGACGCTCATCGGCACGTCCTTCAACGAACGCGAATCGCGCGTTGCGGTCACCACGATTTCGGTCACGTCGCTCTCTACTTCCGGCGTCTGGGCATGGGCCGGAACCGCGAGGGCGGCCATCGAAACGCCCCCGAGCAAAATCTTGAATGTGTGTCGCACTTGCCATCATCCCCTATTGCGTGCGGCGCGATTGGTTTCGCGTCCTGCGGTTAAGCCAAGGCAGTCTTGGTCTGCGTCGCACAATTCCGACAGAAAAACGCATATTGCAAGCTCGAAGAGGAAATCCTTCGAGCTTGCGACGGATTCCCTCCTAAGCGTGGCATTTGGGGCACGCCTTCCCGGAGACGCTCGCCAGGGAACTCAGCTCAAGTTGAAACTGACGCTGATCCGCTCGCCCTTCCCCGCGCCCGCGGGCACCTCGTGGCGGAGCCAGCTTTCCCACAGCAGCAGCATTCCCGCCCGCGGCTCGGCATGGACGAAGGTGCGGCTGTCGTCGGGAGCGTCGGGCGTGCGCGGAGGCGCCGCCATCATCAGCGGCAGCCGCGGATCTTCGAACCTCAGGCCGCCCGATCCGGGAGGAACGCTGACATAGAATGTGCCCGATACGACGCTGTGGGGATGGATATGCCCCGAATGGCTGCCCCCGGCCTTGAGCAGGTTGACCCACAGGCTGTCGAGCTTGAGCCGCCGCCCGCTCGCGAAGTGCGATGCTTCGGCGAAGCGGCGGACGTGGCTGTTGAGCAGCCTCGCCAGATCGGCGAAGGCGGGGTCGCGCGCGGGCAGGTCGTTGAGCGAGGCATAGGAGGTATAGCCGCGATAACCGTGCGCCTTCGACCAGGCTTTTCCTGCGCGGTCGTCGGCGGCGAGCATCCGGATGGAACGATCCAGCTCGGCGATCAGCTCGGGCTGGTCGATCATCGCCTCGTACAGGCGGGTCACGAAGAGGGTGCGGATCGTCATCGCCTGCGCCAAGCATGGTGCGGGCGCAAGCGCAAGCGATCTGTCGCGGCCGGTCTCAGTCGTGCCGGGCGCGGAGAAGCGCCACCGCCGCGGCGAGCGCGGCGTCGTTCGGAGTCTTGGCGGTGGGAACGCGATGGGCGGGGGTAAAGCCATCGCCCTCCAGCCTCGCGCCATGCGCGGTGCGGACGTCATATTCGGCGACGGTCAATTGCCCGCCGCCGGGCAGGGCATGATCGACGCCGCCGGTCACCGCCCCCGCGCTTCGCTCGCCGATCGTCAGCGCGCGCCCGCTTTCGCCGAGGAACGCCGCCAGGATCTCGGCTGCGCTCGCGGTATGCGGTCCGACGATCACCGCCAGCGGCCCCCGATAGGCGTCGCGGCCCGCGCCGCGGGTCGTCTCCTCGATCGTCCGCTTGCCGGTCAGCCTGATCAGCAGCTGGCGCTGCGTGGTGAACAGGCCGGCGATCCGGTCGAGCACGTCGTCGCGGCCGCCCCCATTGTCGCGCAGGTCGAGAATGACCCCCCGTAGGTCCGGCGTCGCGGCGATCGAGCGCGCTATCCACCGGTCATCGCCTGGATCGAACTGGTCGAAGGCGAGCAGCAACAGGCCGTCCGGCAACCGTGTCAGCCGTCGCCCCGGCGGCATATCGCGCATCTCGGCGGGCTCGCGGGACCAGGCGATGTCGCTTGGCGAGGTCGCATAGACATGGCTGTCGTCGAGCTGGTCGAGCATCCGGTTGATGACCGCGTAGAGCTGCTTCTCGTCGCGCGCCGCCAGCGCCTGCGGATAATATTGCGCGCGGATCTTCGCCCAGTCATTCCCTCCCATCGTCCGGTCCCAATAGCGCTCGGCGACCAGGGTCCAGGCGCGGTCGAAAATCCGGGCGTTGAGCGACGGCTCCCGCGCGGGCAACATGGCATGGAGCCCGCCGGCCAGCAGCGGCAGCAACAGCAGGGTTCGCAACCTTCGGCGCATCGTGACTATCCGTTGAAGGCGCAACGCAGCGTCAGCCGCCGCGCGATCGTGTCGAACAGCGCTTCGCTGCAGCGATCGGTTCGGTCGCGGCCGATCAGCACCACTGGCCAGGCGGGCTGCTGGTCGGTCTTCCGGCGGACGACGATGTCGCCCGGCTCGGACGGATCGGAGGGGAAGTCGAAACGGCCGGCGAAATCGGCGGTGCGGACCGGGATCTGCTCGAACGCGAATCCCGCCAGCGCGACCGGATGGGGAAAGCGCAGGATCGCCGTCGGCCGCGCGATGCCGAAGGCCGCGACGGTGGGGCCGGCGCCGGCGCCGAGCCTGCCGCCAAAGGCGCGCGCGAGGATTGCGCCGGCCGACGCGGTGGCGACGCTGTCGGGCCGGCTCAACGAGAATTGGAGCAGGATCGCGGCGCCGGCGAGCGGCAGGCTGGCCTGCGGGCCATGCTCGCTGTCGTCGTCGATGAGGAAATCGGCGCTGCTCCCGGCGTCGGCGGCGTTCGCCCGCGCGAAGCGGACGGTGGCATAGGGCAGCAGCCCCACGCCGATTTCGCCGTCGACGCCCGTGCAGCAGTTGCGGCCGTGCGAGGCGAGCAGCACGAGCTGCCTGCGTCCGTTGATCATGACCTCCGCGGCGGCCTCCACGCCCTTGAGCGTCTCGCGCCCCACCAGCGCATCGAAGCCCGGCTCGAAGCGGAGCTTTCGGTTGGACGGTTCGGACATGAGCCGCTCGACCGCGGCGGGGTTGAGCTCGATCAGCCTTTTCTGCTCCAGCCCCACGCGCAGCCGCAGCGCCGTCCTGCCGATCCGCACGTCGATCACCGGATCGTCCATGTCGAGGCGCAGTTCGCCGGTGGGTGGGGGCGGGGCCTGGTTTCGCGCGCCGGCCGGCGTCGCCGCTAGCGCCAGTACGAGCAGCGCCGCCGCTCGCACCGATAGCGCGTCCACCGGCGGCGGCCTCAGTTGCGGCGGTAGCCGCGATAGCGGGGCGCGGCCGGGCTCGGCGACCCATGATGCCGCGAATAATAGCTGCGGCTGCGATAGGTGCGGTGATGGCCCTTGTCGATCAGCGTGTTGTAAAGCGCGCCGCCCGCGCCGCCGATCAGCGCGCCTTCGCCCACCGAAAGACCCGGGATGAGCGCGCCTGCCAGCACCCCGCCCGCAGCGCCTATGCCGGCTCCGCGCAGGATGTGGGGCGCGCTCTGCGCCGAGGCGGGTGCGGCTGCGCCAAGCGCCAGCAATGCGGCTGCTCCAAGCGTCAGAAATTGTCTCATGCTTATGTCTCCTCCATGCAACCATCGATAACGGGCGAGAAATGACGCGGGTTCCGAACAGGACGACGCCCAAGGAAATCGCGCTTTGGTCTCGTCTGGTCATTGTCGGTTCAGTTGCTGAACCGCATATTGCTCGCACCAAATGGAGGTGTGCCATGCGCGCTGCACTGTGCCTTTTCGGCGTTATGTTGATGTCTTCGGCCCTGCCGGCGGCTGCGGCCCGGGTCGATCCCGAGACGCGGATCGCCAAGCTGCTCGAGGGAAGGGTCGCGGGGAAACCGGTCGACTGCATCCCCTTGCGGCAGATCGATTCGAGCCAGATCTTCGAGAAAACGGCGATTCTCTACAGGGTCGGCGGGATCTGGTATCTCAATCGCCCCGAGAGCGGAGCGAGCTTCCTCGATCGCGACGACGTGTTGTTGACCGACACGCACAGCCCGAATCTGTGCCGGATCGACATCGTCCGCCTGCTCGACTCGGGTACGCATTTTCCGAGCGGAACACTCGGCCTCGGCAAGTTCGTGCCTTATACCAAGCCCAAGGGCTGATCGCCCGCCGCGGTCGGCCCCATGAAAAACGGGCCGCCATCGCTGGCGGCCCGTTTGCTTTCCGGATCGGTGCCGAAGCTTAGCGCTTCGAGAACTGGAAGCTGCGGCGCGCCTTGGCGCGGCCATATTTCTTGCGCTCGACCGCGCGGCTGTCGCGGGTGAGGAAGCCCGCGGCCTTCACCGGCGCGCGCAGGACCGGCTCATATTTGGTCAGCGCCTGGCTGATGCCATGCTTGACCGCGCCGGCCTGGCCCGAAAGGCCGCCGCCCTTGACGGTGCAGACGACGTCATACTGGCCTTCGCGCTCGGCGACGCCGAACGGCTGGTTGATCACGAGGCGCAGCGTCGGACGCGCGAAATAGACTTCCTGGTCGCGGCCGTTGACGGTGATCTTGCCGGTGCCGGGCTTGAGCCACACGCGGGCGACGGCGTCCTTGCGGCGGCCGGTCGCATAGGCGCGGCCCTGCGCGTCGATTTCCTGCTCGCGCAGCGGCGTGGTCGGCAGCGCCGGGGCGGCGGCCGGGGCCTCGGTGGTGTAGGCCGGCGCTTCGGCTGACGGAGCCGGGGCGGGCGCCGCGCCGGTCAGCGCGGCGAGATCGGTGAGGGACTGGCGGTTATCGGACATTATGCGCCCACCTTGTTCTTGCGGTTCATCGACGCGATGTCGAGGACGGTCGGGTTCTGGGCTTCATGCGGATGCTCGCTGCCCTTGAAGATGCGGAGGTTGCGCATCTGCTGGCGGCCGAGCGGGCCGCGCGGGATCATGCGTTCGATCGCCTTTTCCAGCACGCGCTCGGGGAAGCGGCCCTCGAGGATCTTGTCGGCGCGGGCTTCCTTGATGCCGCCGGCATAGCCGGTGTGGCGATAATAGACCTTTTGCGTCGCCTTCCGGCCGGTGAAGCGGACCTTTTCGGCGTTGATGATGATGACGTTGTCGCCGCAATCGATGAACGGCGTGTAGCTCGGCTTGTGCTTGCCGCGCAGGATGTTGGCGATGATCGAGGCGACGCGGCCGACCACCAGGCCGTCGGCGTCGACGATGTGCCATTTCTTTTCCACCGTATAGGGCGTCGCCACCTTGGTGGTCTTCATAAGCGCCTTCATGGGCTTGGGACCTTCTTGTTTCGATCGTTCTGGAATGAACGACGCCGCCCCGGACCTTGCTCGTCTCAGGCAATGCCTGAAACGCGAATCAAGGTCCCTTCCTGGAAAGGAGCCGGAGCGGCGTTGACGGGGCGCTAATGCGCGCGGACCTCGATTAAGTCAAGCAAAATGGGGCTATTTTAATAAGGTATTATAATACCGGCCTGCGGTCGAGGCCGTGCGCCGCCCATAGCAGCGCGCCGAGCAGCAGCACCGCCACCGCCTGATGCGCGACCGCGACCGGCAGCGCGACCCCGCTCAGCAGCGTGGCGATGCCGAGCAGGATCTGCAGCGCGACCGCGCCCGCGGCCGCCAGCACCGGTGCGCTCGCGCCCCGCCGCCTCGCGGCGCGCGCGACCAGCAGCGCGGCGATCGCGGCGGCCCAGGCCCACCAGCGGTGGACGAACTGCACCACGATCGGATTGTCATGGAGGTTGGCGATGCCGAGCGCGGGGTTCCAGCCCCCCTGCGGGAACCAGTCTTCCCCCATCTTCGGCCAGCTCGCGAAGGCGTAGCCCGCGCGCAGGCCCGCGACGAACGCGCCGAGCATGATCTGGACGGCGAGCGCGGCCAGCGCCGCGAGCGCGAGGCCGGTCGGCCGCGCGGGCCGCGCGCCGGGGTCGCGCGCCAGCCGCAGCAGGTCGAGCGCGGTCCACAGCAGCGCCGAGAAGATCAGCAGCGCCGCGAGCAGATGCACCGCGAGACGGATATGGCTGACCTCGGTCCGCGCCGACAGGCCCGAATAGACCATCCACCACCCGATCGCGCCCTGCAGCCCGCCGAGCGCGAAGATCGCGATCATCCGCCAGCCATAGCCCTCGGGGATGGCGCGCTTCCACCAGGCGGCGGCCATCACCCCCGCGAGCACCGCCCCGATCCCGCGCGCGAGCAGGCGGTGGAGATATTCCCAGAAATAGATCGCCTTGAAGCCGTCGAGCGTCATGTGGAGATTGAACGCCGCATATTGCGGGATGCGCTTGTAATTCTCGAACTCGGCCTGCCACTCGGCCTGGTCGAGCGGCGGGATGACCCCGCGGATCGGCTTCCACTCGGTGATCGACAGGCCGGATTCGGTCAACCGGGTGATCCCCCCGACGACGACGATCGCGAACACCAGCGCGGCGACGACGAGCAGCCACCCCGCCAGCGCGCCGGGACGGGGGGAGGGGGCGGCGGGACGGCTGAACAGCGACATGCGCGCGCTCATGCGCCAGCGACGGGGAGGGATCAAGCGGGCGATGCAAGCTTGTCCCGGCGCGGGCCCGGGGAGGGGCGGTGATCCTGGCCCATGTCAGCGCAAGCTGCATGACCCAGCCATTCCAGCCTTCCCGGGAGAAGGCCGGGTGAGGGTCTTCAGTCTTCTGTCTTCTGAAACCCTTCCCTTTTGCTCGCCCTCCCAACTTCATTCGTCATCCCAGCGAAGGCTGGGATCTCTCTCGGCCTTGTGTTCAAGAGGTTGGTGCAGAGCGATTCCAGCCTCCGCTCGAACGACGCGTTTTAATTTCGGGAACATAATTCTAATATGGTGGAATTGAAGTTCGGTTCACTACCGTCACCCCGGGCTTGACCCGGGGTCCCGCTTCCTTTTCGCGCACGGTCTGGCGAAAAGCGGGATCCCGGGTCAAGCCCGGGATGACGAAATCCCAGCCCGGCATGCCGAAATCAATGTGGCGAACTTCGGATTCAGGTGACTAGGGCCGATCGACATTCAGGTTAAGCGACGCCTTCTTTCCCTCTCCCACCGGGAGAGGATAGCGGAGCTTGGCAGCTCGCTGGTTGACCGCTCAGGCTCTCGGCCAGGCGATCGCATCTGGCATCCGCCATCGCCGCCCCCTGTCAGGGCGCAACGTCCCCGGCATATCAGCCCGCGAGCGCGCCGGGGCGGGGGCCACGGGATTCACACATCGCCACTTGCGCGAATAGTTCGTTCTATAACAGGATCTTGCTACAACTCGTCATTCCAGCGAAGGCTGGAATCTCTCTGCACTACCTTCTTGAGAGCAGACCTGAGAGAGATCCCAGCTTTCGCTGGGACGACGAACAAAAGCGAAATATGTGAATGGCGTAGGGCGCGGGGAGGGGGCGTCGGGACGGCTGACCAACGACATGCGCGCGCTCATGCGCCAAGGGCTTGGGGGCGATGGCACCTTGTCCCTGCGCAGGCCGGGTGTCGGGCGGTGGGGACGCGGCAGAGGTCGAGAGATTGTACCAGATCCCATCAGGAGCGCCGTTCGACCCGTTGCCGCCGCTCAACCAGTCATCGTCGAGCGGCTGCTTCGCGCCTTATTAGCGGTCACTCGCCGCGGATTTCGGAGATCCGGAAAGCGGTCATTTGATCAGGAAGGTAGCGAAACGTCGGCTATGGGGTGGGTTTCGGACTGGCAGCTTTTCGGCAGCAGGGCGGGAATAGCTGACCTCCGCGTTGACCTGTTATTCAGTGTGTGTGCACTGGAACTAAGCGAATTCCAATCCCCTCACCTCCGTCCGGCTTATTCACGACCATGTCCAAAGGGCGACCTGCATAATCGGCGTTCTTGAAAGTCTCAGCTAAGAGGCTTTGCACCGCGTCAGCTTCGAGATTGGTGCGTACGTCAAGATACCACGAGCTTTTGTTGTCTTCAGGCCAGTTGGCCAGCGCCAACCATGCCTCGACTATACGGTCGTCATTAGCCAGCGTCTTCCTCAACTCAGCGATCAGCGCAGTCGGAGGGTCGGCTGGAGCGCCCAACAAAATCTGAGTATCTTTCTGGACCGTACGTCGTTGGGGCTTCCCTAAGATCGCCCCCAACTGGTCAGCTGTCCAATAGACACTGTATGGAAAGCCTGGATTTAACCATGCCCCCTGACTCGCCACGATAGTGAGAAGCTCTTCGCCTCTGATTGCGACGAAGCCCGCGCCCATACCGAATACCTCAACAATGCGCTCCTGCGCCGTGAAGATCGCGGCAACGGGTGCGCCGTCTGGGCTCTGCACATTCAATAGGCTGATATGTTCGTCTTCTTGGATTGTGCGTTCTTCGGCGATCTCGGGCGCGTCGGGTGTGGCTGCGTATAGCTGTGCTTCGAGCAGAGCTCGCTGGAAAGCCATTCTGGCATCGACATTGGCCGCTGCGTCCATCAGCAGCCGCTCAATTTCGTTGTGAGGCTGGAAGGCGACGAATGAAGCACTCTCAATTCGCCCTGATGCCGGCAGGATTTGGGAATTTTCGGCGCTGGCGCCGTCATTGTGGCCCACGCCGAAAAGCTTCTTTAGCCAACTCATTCCTGCTTCCTTCAAGCCTCGGACTTCTAGGCGGTACTGCGCCGATGAATGTCAGCTATTAGACTGGTTTGAAGTGCCCTCAATGGCGAAGATTGGGTCGCTCTCGGCACAGCCGTTGAGGGGTGGTTAGCTGCCGTTCAGCGGTCTGGGGCCATCGCCTTGGCATAGAGCGCCTGTGGCCCCTTCAAGCGTTCTAAGCGCACCCGCCGATGGGCGAACCCGACGACAACGATCAGCATTGCAACTACAACGCGGACGGCGTTGGCGGGTGTCGGATTGATGAAAACGGCGACGGCATAAAGCAACGCCATGATGCCGACGCCACCGATGGTGAATAGCTCGAAAAAGGTAGAGGGCTTGCGTCGAACATAGAGCCTGTAGGCGAGCCGCCAAAAAAGAGACTTCATCTCACGACGCTACAATGACTCAGAATGTCTGCAAAGGGGGCGATAGCGACCGTGCGGCGGTCTTGAGGTCAATCTGGCTTCCCGCGTTCACACAGCGGCCAATTGCGGCCGTGGAGAGGAACTATGGGACACTCACATTATGATCCTGCTGCGCAGTGCCGGCCTGCGTGGAACGCGGGGAAGAAAGTCGGCGCCAAACGATCGCTGACGCAGAGGCAAATCTGGGTAGTTCGCTTTTTTCTGGATCGAGAAGGCCGCCTCCGCGACAGGGCGCTGTTCGACCTAGCGATCGATAGCAAATTGCGCGGTTGCGACCTGGTGAAGATCAAGACTGGCGACCTCATGTCCGGTGCCGACATCAGAACTAGGGCGATGGTAATTCAGGAGAAGACCGGAAAGCCCGTCCAGTTCGAGCTAACCGCTGATGTCAGGGCTAGCCTACTCGCTTGGCTCGAGCGCCGCGGCGGCACGGTCCATGACTATGCTTTCCCAAGCCGCGTCGACCACGCGGGCCACCTCAGCACGAGACAATATGCCCGGCTTGTCGACGAATGGGTCGACGCGGTGGGGCTTCGCCGTGCCGAGTACGGAACGCACTCCCTCCGCCGGACGAAGGCATCAATGATCTACAAGGCCACTGGAAACCTTCGCGCTATCCAGATCCTATTGGGTCACACGAAGATCGAGAACACCGTTCGATATCTCGGCGTCGACATTGAAGACGCGCTGACTCTCGCAGAGCGGACCGAGATCTGAAGCTGGAGCGGCCCGTCTGAGCGGAAGATGGGCCGCTCCGATCCCAGACGGCTATGCGCCCATATCAGTCATTCGCGGCCCAATGCTGGCGCCGGAAAGTAGTCGTCCATCAGACGGATCGATGGGTGTGCCATCAGCCTCCCGCCTTGTACGCGACGTCACCGCGCCCCCCCCGGCGGATAGAGAGCCCGACTTTGTTCCAATATGGAGCGGATTGTCATTTTCGCCCGCTATTTACCGTCGATACGCATGTTATGGGCTGTCGAAGGCTTAAAGGGTTAGCCGCTCCCTACCGAGGGCGCCCGGACGAGGTGACGAGTGGCGAATTTCACCGGAACGAGCGGAGCGGATAGCTTCACTGGAAGTGGCGATCCCGATTCTGTCGATGGCGGCGGCGGCAATGATTCGCTCGTCGGCAACGGTGCCACGGACAATATGGCCGGAAATGCGGGGGCCGATACACTTGATGGCGGGGATGGCGATGATCGCCTTTTTGCTGCCGATCCGAAAATCCTCTTTTACGCGAGTGATCTGCCGCTGCTCGATACCGGTGCGGATCGTGACGTCCTGAGGGGCGGGCCAGGTGATGATCAGCTATTTGCCGGTTTCGGCGACGCGGTAGATGGAGGCGCTGGCAGCGACGAACTCTACATCAGTTTCCTGGCCGCCACGGCGGGTGTGACCGCCGACTTCGGCCTCGCCAGTCAGACCATAGCGGACGGAACGATCACCGGCATCGAAAATATCGGCTGGGTCCAGGGCAGCAATTTCGACGATGACATAATCCTCGGCAGTAACTTCCCCGCAGGCAGTTCCGGCAGTGGACTTCATGGCTATGCCTATGGCGGGGCGGGGGATGACCGGCTGGTGGCCGCCTATTACACGAAGGGGTTATATGGCGAGGATGGCAACGATATCCTCGATGGTCGACCGGGCGGCTATTCTCCCTCGCTCGATGGCGGAGCGGGGGACGATACGCTCTATGCCCAGAGCACCGCGCGCGCGGATGGTGGCACCGGCAATGACCTGATCTTTACCGATGCCGAAGCCTATGGCGGAAGCGGCAACGATCACATCGAAATCGCGGCCAATGCCTATGCCCGTGTAGTGCGCGGCGACGCTGGCGACGATCTGATCCTTGTGACCAATCCTTACAACGCACTTCCGCTGTTCGGCCGTGTTGCGCTCGCCGGAGGCGATGGCTCAGATACGATTACCGGCAGCGATATGTGGGAGTTCATCTCCTCAGGCGACTTCAGCGATCCGTTCCTGCTCGATCCGGCGCCCGACATGGGTTCCGAACGCGATGCATTGGCCGGCGGCGGCGGGCGCGACCTCATTTCGGGAGGCTATGGCGACGATCTTGACGGAGGCGGCGACGAAGACAGGCTGAGGCTTTCGCTGGGCGGCATGACGAGCGGGGCGACGATCAACCTGAGCGGTATTGTGGGGGCCGGACCCTTCCTGTTCGGCGGCGGCACCATAAGGAACTTCGAGACTCTCGATCTTCTGACCGGCACGTCTTTTGCCGACGTCATTACGGTCGGCACCCAGCCAGGCGCGTCCACCATCGATGGCGGTGGCGGGGATGATCGGATTACCGCCGCCGGCAGTGCGGTCGCACTAAATGGTCAGGCCGGCGTCGATACGCTCATCGGCGGCTCTGCGAATGACACGCTCGATGGCGGCATCGGCGGCGACAGCATGAGTGGCGGTGCCGGAGACGATATTTTCGTCGTCGACCAGGGCGACGACCGGGTGGCCGAGGCTCCTGGCGGCGGCAATGACAAGGTCCTGGCGACCGCCTCCTGGACGCTTGCGGCAGGCGTGGAGATCGAGACCATCGAGTCGACAAGCGGCTCTGCCATCACCCTTACCGGCAACGAACTGGACAATGTCCTGACCGGATATGGCGCGCTGCTCGGACTTGGCGGTGCCGATACGCTAAATGGCAGCGTTGCGCACGACACACTGGACGGCGGGGCGGGCAATGATCGCATGATCGGCGGCTTTGGCAACGATACCTATGTCGTCGATAGCAGCTTGGACGTAGTGGTCGAGCAGTCCGGTGATGGGTTCGACACCGTCATAACGAACCTCAGCTATACGCTTGCCGCCAATCTCGAGCACCTGACGCTGACCGGCAGCGCCATAGTTGGCACCGGTAATGATTCCTGGAACATGATCATCGGCAATGCGGTCGGAAATGAACTGTCAGGAGGCGTTGGCTTCGACACTCTGGACGGCGGCGGCGGCAACGATACGTTGAACGGCGGCGACAACGGCGATGACCTGAGCGGAGATACTGGCCATGACAACCTGATCGGAGGCGACGGCGCCGACTATCTTTCCGGGGGCGATGGCAACGATCATCTCTATGGCCAGTCGGCCGGTGGCGGCACCGACGGCGCTGACCAAATCGATGGTGGAGAGGGTTCAGACTATCTCCAGGGAAATGCCGGCAACGATAGCCTGGACGGCGGCGGCGGTTCGGACCGGATCAACGGCGGTGCCAATAACGATCTGATCTTCGGCGGCTCTGACAACGGCAATGATACCGTGAACGGCAACCTCGGCGCGGACAGCATATCTGGCGGAGGGGGCAATGATTCGCTGCGCGGTGGTCAGGGAGATGACTCGCTCGCCGGTGGCGACGGCAGCGACATCATGTCCGGGGACCTTGGGGTTGACCGCCTAAGCGGCGGAACAGGAAGCGATTTCTTCATCTTCGGTGGCAGCGCCGCACTCTTTGCCGGCGCGGCGGCTGACATCATCACCGATTTCCAGGACGGCATAGACCGCGTCCAGGTCGGCTACGTCGTCCAGTCGGTGCTGACCGGCGCGGCTCAGGCCAGCTTCTCGGATGCGGCGACACAGGCACAGCAGCTGTTCGACAGCCGGGCAGGCAACAACGAGGTCGCCGCCGTCCAGGTCGGCGGCAGCACCTACGTCTTCTACTCGAGCACCAATGGCGTCAGCGCGGACTCTGCGGTCGAGCTTCAGAACGTCGGCGCGGGAGCGATCTCGACCGCCGACTTCATCTAGCACACGGCGGCACCATCAGCCGGGCTGACTCATTGATCGCCTCGTAACCAGCCGATGTCCGCTTTGTGGTAAGCCAGTCTGAAAGCCGACGGTCGCCTTACGGCCCAACTCCAGCCATCACCGATCGGGAGACCGTAGCGCCCGTCACACACATGTGTACCGCATTTGTTCTTGCGCTGTAGGTATTCCCCGCCCAAGCTCTCCGGCCCCCCAAACCGACACGAGCCGCCCCGTGCAAGAAGCCACCGCCCCCTCCACCCAACCCGAAATCCTCGCCGCCGCGCCCCGCTGCGGGGCCCGCACCCGCGCCGGTACGCCCTGCGGCGCGCCCGCCATCAAGGGTAAGCACCGCTGCCGCATGCATGGTGGCAAGGGCAGCGGCGCGCCGCGTGGCAATCGCCATGCCTGGAAGCATGGCTGGTATTCCGGCCGGGTCCGGGCGATCGTCCGCTATCTGCGCGCGACCCGGCCCCAGAGCTACGCCCGGCGCCTCGAAGCCTTCGCCGCCGGGGAGATGGTCGGCGCCTTTCCGGGCATAGCGGCCCCGGCCGTCCGCCCAGGAAAAACCAGAAATTCGCAACATCAACCCCATACACCCGGAGTTGTTAAGACTCATTCGCAACTGGGGCGCGCTCGCCGTCCCCCCACGCAGGGTCTTCTTCTTTCGCCGCCGCCCCCCTATCATGGCGCGATGCACGGACAGATCGATCGGGAGAGGAAGGCTGGCGAGCCCGGCCGCGGCGTCACGCGGCGCAAGCTCCTGATCGGCGGCGGGGCGGCGGTGGGGCTGGCGGTTGGATGGGCGGTGTGGCCCCGCCATTACGCCCCCAATCTCGCCACCGCGCCCGGCGAGGCGATGTTCAACGCCTTCCTCAAGATCGGCCGGGACGGCCGCGTGATCGTCGCGGTCCCGCAGGCCGAGATGGGGCAGGGCGTCTACACCTCGCTGCCGCAGATCCTCGCCGACGAGTTGGGCGCCGACTGGCGGACGGTGGCGGTCGAGCCCGCTCCGATCAGTCCGCTTTATGCCAACAGCCTGTTGATCGAGGAAGAGGCCGATCGCCGCCTGCCCGAATGGTTGCACGGCGCGGGGCATTGGGCGGCGCGTGAGATCGCGATGCGGATGAACCTTGCCGTCACCGGCGGATCTTCGTCGATCCGGGCGTTCGAGGAGCGGATGCGCGAGGCGGGCGCGACCGCGCGCAGCCTGCTGTGCATGGCGGCGGCGCAGCGCTGGGGGATCGACTGGAAGGCGTGCAGCGCCGAAGCGGGATTCGTGGTGCGCGGCGGGGACCGGATCCGCTTCGGCGAACTCGCCGCCATCGCCGCGCGCCTCGATCCACCCGATGAGGTGATCCTGCGGCCGCCGCCCGAGCGGACGCTGGTCGGGCGGTCGGTGCCGCGGCTCGATCTTCCGGCGAAGGTCGACGGGACCGCGCTGTTCGGCGCCGACATCCGCCTGCCCGGGATGGTCTTTGCCTCGATCGCGCATGGGCCCTATGGCGCGGGGCGCCCCGCGCGCATGACGATGGGCGATGCGGAGGCGACCCCCGGCGTCATGGCGGTGGTCACCAATCCGGGCTGGGTCGCGGTGGTCGGAACCAACTGGTGGGCGGCCGATCGCGGGTTGCAGGCGTTGGCGGTCGAGTTCGACGCTGCCGGCCCGCATCCTGGCGACGCCTCTGTCCGGCGCGCGCTCGATGCCGCGCTCGCGGGCGATGCGAAGCGCTTCGTCGAGCGCGGCGATCCCGACGAGGCTTTGACGGGGCAGGGCGTGATCAGCGCCGATTATGCGGTGCCGATGCTCGCCCACGCGCCGCTCGAGACGCTCACGGCGACCGCACGTTTCACCGGTGGCCGGGTCGAGATCTGGACTCCGACCCAGAGTGCGCCGATGGCGCGTGCGGCGGTCGCGCGCGCGCTCGGCATCGGGACGGGCGACGTCACCATCTATCCGACCCTGATTGGTGGCGGTTTCGGCCGCAAGGGCGAGAACGACGCGGCGGTCGAGGCGGCGATCATCGCGCGCAAGATCGGCAAGCCGGTCCAGCTCATCTGGCCGCGCCGCGAGGATATCCAGCATAGCCGCTTCCGCCCTCCGGCGATGGCCCGGCTGAAGGCGCGGCTTGCGCCCGGCGGTGCGATTGCGGCCTGGTCAGCAAAGATCGCCGCGCCCTCGACCGTATCCGAGGCGATCGACCGGATGACGGGCCGGCCGCGCCGCGACCGCTACGACCCCGAGCATGCCGCGATCGACGGCGCTGCTCCGCCCTATGCGATCACCGCGCTCGCGATCGATCATGCGCCCGCCGCGATCGGCGTGCCGACCGGGGCGTGGCGATCGGTCGCCAACAGCTATACGGCCTTCTTCACGGAGAGCTTCATCGATGAGCTGGCGCTGACGGCAGGGGTCGACCCATTGTCGTTCCGCATGCAGGCGCTCGCGGCGCAGCCGCGGCTGGCCCGCTGCCTGCAAATGGCCACGGCGATCGGAGCGTGGCAAGGCGAGCCGGGTGCGGGTGCGGGCCAGGGCCTCGCGGTCCACAGCTGCTTCGGCAGCCATGTGGCGATCCTGGCGGAGGCGCGGATCGAAGCCGAGCGGATCCGGGTCTCGAATGTCACGGCGGTGGTCGATGTCGGGCGGGTGATCCATCCGGATATCGTCCGCCAGCAGGTCGAGGGGGGGATTCTCTGGGGGTTGGCGAATGCGTTCGGCAATGGCATCGCGCTCGACCAGGGGGTCGTCACCGCGGCGAACTTCGATGGCCTCGATTTGCCCGATCTGGCCGGCACGCCGGAAATCCGCGTCGAAATCATCCCGTCGGATCAGCCCTGCGGCGGTGCGGGCGAAATCGCCGTCCCGCCGGTGGCGCCCGCGGTCGCCAACGCGATCTTCGCGGCGACGGGCAAGCGGCTGCGCCAATTGCCGCTGCGGTTGGCCGGGGCGTGACCGCGCGGCCCGTGGAGCATCCGCCGGTCGCGCCGGCGCGGATCGGCGTGCTGCTCGTCAATCTGGGCACGCCCGACGCGCCGACGCCCGCGGCGGTCCGCCGTTATCTGGGCGAGTTCCTGTCCGACCGGCGGGTCATCGAAATTCCGCGGCTGGTCTGGCAGCCGATCCTGCGCGGCGTCATCCTCAATCTGCGGCCGCGCAAATCGGCGCATGCCTATGCGCAGATCTGGAGCGAGCAGGGATCACCGCTTGCCGCGATTACCGCCCGGCAGGCGGCGGAACTGGGCGCGCGGCTCGGCGGCGAGGCGATCGTCGATCATGCGATGCGCTATGGCCGTCCGGCGATCGCCGACCGTATCGCGGCGCTCAAGGAGCAAGGCTGCGACCGGATCCTGCTCGCGCCGCTTTATCCGCAATATTGTGGGGCGACCACCGCCAGCGTCGCGGACGCCGCCTTCGCCGCGATCGCCGCAATGCGCTGGCAGCCCGCGCTGCGCACGCTGCCGCCTTATTATGATCATCCCGCCTATATCGGGGCGCTCGCGGCCTATGTGCGCGAGGGACTGGCGAGCCTCGACTTCGTTCCCGACGCGCTGGTGGCGAGCTTTCACGGCATGCCCCGGCGCACGCTCGACCTCGGCGATCCCTATCATTGCCATTGCCAGAAGACCGCGCGGCTGCTCGGCGATGCGCTGGGGCGGGAACTCGTCATTTCCTTTCAGTCGCGCTTCGGCCGGGCCCGCTGGCTCGAGCCTTCGACCGAAGCCATGCTCGACCGGCTCGCCCGCGAAGGGAAAAAGCGGATCGCAGTGATCGCGCCCGGATTCGCCGCCGACTGCCTCGAGACACTCGAAGAGCTCGCGATCCGCGGCAGGCAGCGGTTCGTGGGAGCGGGGGGCGAAGCCTTCGCCTATCTGCCCTGCCTCAACGACAGCCCGATCGGCCTTGCCATGCTCGAGCGGCTCATCCGGGAACAGCTCGGCGGCTGGCTCGATGGAGCCCCCGATTTGGGCGTCTCGGATGATGGCATTTGCGTTACGAATAGCGTTTGAATTCGCTCGCCGCCGTTCTAGCATTCGGCAGGAATCTACAGGGGAGAAGTCCGATGGCACGTGTCGCGATTGTTACCGGTGGGACCCGCGGCATTGGAGAGGCGATCAGCAGCAAGCTCTGCGAAGCGGGCGTTGTCGTGGTCGCCAATTATTGCGGTAATGACGAAAAGGCGCAGGCCTTTTCGAGCCGCACCGGCATCAAGAGCTTTAAATGGAACGTCGCCGATTACGATTCCTGCCAGAAGGCGGTCGAGCAGATCGAGGCCGATGTCGGGCCCGTCGACATCCTCGTCAACAATGCCGGCATTACCCGCGATGGCACCATCCTGAAGATGAGCTATCAGGATTGGCGCGAGGTGATCGACACCAATCTGGGCGGCTGCTTCAATATGGCGAAGGCCACCTTCCCCGGGATGCGCGCGCGGGGTTGGGGGCGGATCGTCAATGTCGGTTCGATCAACGGGCAGGCCGGCCAATATGGCCAGGTCAACTATGCGGCCGCCAAGTCGGGAATCCATGGTTTCACGAAGGCGCTCGCCCAGGAGGGCGCCAAGGCGGGGGTGACGGTCAATGCGGTTGCTCCGGGCTATATCGATACCGATATGGTCGCGGCGGTTCCGCAGGACGTGCTCGCCAAGATCGTCGCCAAGGTTCCGGTCGGCCGTCTCGGCCACGCCGAAGAGATCGCCCGCGGGGTAGCCTTCCTATGCGCCGAGGATGCGGGCTTCATCACCGGCTCGACGATGTCGATCAACGGCGGCCAGCATATGTATTGAGCGATCCGAGGTGGCTGGACCGGTCAAGCGATCGATCAGTATCGCGGGTCACGCCACCTCTATAACGCTCGAACCGATCTTCTGGGAGGCGCTTGTCGCCGCCGCCCGGGACGAGGGGCTCCCGTTGAGCGCGCTGGTGGCGCGCATCGACGCGGTGCGGGTCGCGGATCGGGATCTGCCCAACCTCGCCAGCGCGATACGCGTCTGGCTTTTCGCGCGCGCGCTGCAACGGGGAGCGACCGAAATCGATCCGTCAACATGATGTGGCGCGCCTGCTCGCGCACCCCCGGATGGTGTCAGCGCAGCAGCAGCGATCGAGCCCGGGTCGCAATCTGCGCGAGCATCGCCGCGGTGGGCGCCGCGGCGGAGCGGGCCCGCGTCACCGTCTGGCGGAACTGTTCGGTGCGCGCCCGGTGTTCGTCGAGCCATGCCTCGACCGCGGCGGCCGGGCCTCTCCGGCCATGGCGCGCCAGGAAGTCGAGCCGGATCTGTCCGAACTCGCGCGTCAGTCCGGCCACCAATAAACGCTCCCAGGCGTCACCGCTCCGGAACCGGTTGGCGGCCGCCTTCGCCCAGTCGAGCCCCAATGCTTCGCCGAGCACCACATAGGCCCGTGTGACGTCGACCTCGTCCACCGAAAGCTCGCTGGCCAGCGCCGCGGTGCCGATCGCGCCGTCGAGCTCGGCCAGCCGCACGACCTCCTCGACAATGGCCGGCTCGACATTCTCGCCGGCGATGCGCTGGCGCAGCAGATCGGATTGCTGGCGCGCTTCGGTCTTGATCAGCTCGGCCCGCGCCTGATCGAGACGCGCGAGGCCCGGACGCAGCATCTCGGTCATGGTCCCGATGTCGCTGTCGGGCGCGATGCTCCGCAGCAAATCGGCAGCATGCGGGCGCGCGATCTCGGCGAGCGTATCGAGCAGCGTGAGGCGCGCCCGCTCATCGATCGCAGCGTTCTCGATGCGTGCGAACAACGTTTCCAGATCGAACAAGATGTCGATCGTGAAATAGGCCGCGGCCACCTGGGCGAGCGAGCAGCCTTCCTCTTCGGCCATCTCGAACGGCGCGACGATGCCCAGGCGATTGATCACTCGGTTCGCCATCTTCGTCGCGATAATCTGAGGACGCAGCCGATGCGCTTCGATCGCATCGGCGAATTCGGCGCGCATCGCCTTGGGGAAGGAAGCCTCGAGCAAAGGCGCGAGCATCGGATCCTGAGGGCGGTCGCTGGCCTCGATCGCGTCCTGAAGCGCCAGTTTGCCATGCGACAGCACCACCGCCAGTTCGGGACGGGTCAGGCCGCGCTGATCCTGCGCCCGGCGCAACAGCATATCGTTGCTGCCAAAGCCGTCGATGCTGCGGGTTATCCTGCCCGCGCCTTCGAGGATCTCGATGACCCGCAGCTGCGAAGGCAGCGCATCGCCGCCGCCGCGTTCGGCGAGGGACAGCGCGAGCGTCTGGAGGCGATTATCCTCGAGGACGATGTGCGCCACGTCGGCGGTCATCCGCTGAAGCAGATCGTTGCGCTGATCGAAGCCGAGCCGGCCTTCGCTCATCTCCCGGTTGAGGGCGATCTTGATGTTGACCTCATTGTCCGAACAATCGACACCCGCCGAATTGTCAATGAAGTCGGTATTGATCCGCCCGCCGTTGAGCGCAAATGCGATGCGTCCGGCCTGGGTCACGCCGAGATTGGCGCCTTCGCCGATCACCTTTGCGCGCACCTGATCGCCATCGACCCGATGCGCCTCGTTCGCGCGATCGCCCACCTCGGCATTAGTCTCCGAAGACGCCTTCACATAGGTGCCGATGCCGCCGAACCACAGCAGGTCGACCTCGCTTCTGAGGATCGCTGCGATCAACGCCGAGGGGTCGAGCACATCATCCTCGATCGCCAGTGCCGCTTTGACCTGCGGCGAGATGGGAATCTCCTTCTGGTCGCGCGGGAAGACGCCGCCGCCGCCGGAGATCAGCTTTGCGTCATAATCGGCCCAACTCGACCGCGGCAATCTGAACAGGCGCGCACGCTCGGCGTAGCTCTTCGCCGGATCCGGATCGGGATCGAGGAAGATGTGGCGGTGGTCGAAAGCCGCGATCAGCTTGAGCGATTTGGAGAGCAGCATGCCGTTGCCGAACACGTCGCCCGACATGTCGCCGCACCCGGCTACCGATATCGATTCCTGCTGTACGTCGATTCCCATTTCGGCAAAATGCCGTTGCACGGAGACCCAGGCTCCGCGCGCCGTGATCCCCATCGCCTTGTGGTCATAGCCATGGCTGCCTCCGCTCGCAAAGGCGTCGCCGAGCCAGAAGCCGCGCTCGACCGCGATGGCGTTGGCGACGTCGGAGAAGGTTGCCGTGCCCTTGTCGGCGGCCACGACGAAATAGGGATCGTCGCCGTCCCGGATCGCCACCTTTGGCGGGTGAACGACCTTGCCGCTGACGATGTTGTCCGTGATCGACAGCAGCGCCCGGATGAAGATCCGGTAGCTCTCGGTGCCTTCCGCCAGCCAAGCGTCGCGATCGCCTGGAGCAGGGAGCTGCTTAGGATAAAATCCGCCCTTAGCCCCCGTCGGCACGATCACTGCATTCTTGACCACCTGAGCCTTCATCAGTCCCAAGATCTCGGTGCGGAAATCATCGCGCCGATCCGACCAGCGCAGTCCGCCGCGGGCTATCGGCCCCCCGCGCAGGTGGATCCCCTCGACGCGCGGGCTATAGACCCATATCTCCCGCCAGGGGATCGGCGCAGGCAGGCCCGGAACGCCGCTGGAATCGATCTTGAAGGCGAGCGCCTCCTCGGACGCGGGAGCAAAGGCGTTGGTCCGCAACGTCGCGCGCACCACCGCGCGGAAGCGGCGCAGCATGCGGTCGTCATCGATCGCCCCGACCTTCTTCAGCCCTGTCTCGATCTGGCCGTTGATCCGATCGGCCTCGCTCTTGTCACGCCGGCTGGGATGATGCAGGGCGCGAAAATAAGCGATGATCCCGCGGGCGACATCGGGGGCTTTCTTGAGCGCGTCGACCGAGGTGCTCAACCCATAAGCGAAGCCGGTCTGCCGCAGATAACGAAACCAGGCCCTGAACAGCAGCGCCTCGTCCGGGGATAGTCCTACCGTCACGATCAACTCGTTGAACAGATCGTTTTCGGCGCGGCCTTCGAGCGTGGCGGCGATCGCCGCCTCGGCGATCGGGGCGCGCTCCATCAGGCGATCAGCGACGCTCGCATCGGCGAGATCGACGCGGAATTCGTGGATGAAGCCGATCTGCCCCCCATCGAGCGAGGTCGGAATCTCCTCCAGCACGCGGAAACCGAAATTTTCGAGCACCGGCACCGCTTCGGACAGCGGGATCAGCGCGCCGCGGCGGTAGATTTTGAGCCGCAGGCGGTTGTTCGGATCCTTGTCGCTGCGATAGATGCGGCAGCCACGCGCTTCGCCATCGGCGAGCGCCGCCAGCCGGACGATGTCGGTCGCTGCCTCGGCGGGGGTCGAATGGGTGCGGTATGCGACCGGAAAGGCACCCGCGTAATCGATCGCGAGCCGGACCGAGCGGTTGCGCGGCTCAATCTCGGCCAGCCGCGCCTCGACCGCGGTCTCCCAGCCGCGCAGCATTTCGGTCAGCCGGATGTTGAGCGGTGCAGCGTCCGGGAGGGCCGCGCCCGGCGGCAGGTCGAGCATGTAGCGGATCTGCGCGATATCGCCTTCGCCGAGCTGAAGCGCCCAGTTCGACAATATCGCCCCCGAGGCATCGGCGAGCATCTCGCCGATCGCCACGCGCCGCGCCGTGGTCAGCAATTCCCTGGGCAGCCACACGATCGCCGTGAGATGTTCGCCGAGCGTCGAGCGCGCAAGCTCAAGCCGCGGCCGCGGCCGATCCGCGAGCGACATCGCCGTCAGTGCGACCCGTTCGAGCGCGTCGGTCGGCAAAGCCACCACGAGGTCGGGTGGCAGTTCGGCCAGCGCGTGGCGCAGCGCCTTGCCGGCGTGCCCCTTGGGATCGAAACCGAGCCGCTCTTCGAGCGCGGCGAGGCGGCCGCGCAATATGGGAATGTCTTCGGTCGGCGCGCGTAGCGCGGAGCTGGTCCACAGGCCGACATGGATCGACAGCCCGGCGATGTTCTTGCCTCGACGCACCGGCGTCACGATCAGGTCGAGCGGGGCGCGGCGGTGAACGGTCGAGCGGCAATCGGCCTTGAGCATCAGCGGTGCCGCGCCGCCGCGCTCGAACCACTCGACCGCCGCCCGCGCGGTATGCTCCCGCCAGATCTGCGGCTCCCCCACGCGCAATATGCCCAGCCGGTCGTGCGATTCGCCACGGACGGGATCAATCCGATGCCCCAGCAGGGTCAGATTGCCGTCGATCAACCAGCGCAGCAAAGCCGCGCCCTCGCCATCGGGCAGAAGCGCGGCGTCGTCGCGCATCGCGACCTGCATTTGCGGCCAGTCGTGCACCGCCGCGCGCACGTCGGCGAGCACCGAAGCGATGTCCTGAGCGAGCAATTGGCGCTCGCGCGCGTCGACCCGTTCGGCTTCGAGATAGATCAGCGATTCGCGGCGTTCACCGGCCGTACCCTGCGGAAGCACCGCCACCAGCAGGCCTTCCTCATCACGGCGCACTGCGGCGACCGGATGGAGCAGACGCCGCACTTCGACCCCCCGCGCCGCAAGCGCGGCCGAAATCGAATCCACCAAAAAGGGCATGTCGTCGTTGACGACCGCGATCCGCATCAGCCGCCGCCCGTCATGACTTCCTGCAATGCTTTGGATGGCGATCGCGGGCCGCCCGGGATGGCGGCGCAAGGCGGTCTGGCCGAGAAAGGCAGCGGCGTGCGCGAGATGGTCGCCGCTCAGATCGGCGGCTTCGCCAGGGAGCGCTCCTTCGGTCAGCGCCTTGGCGAAGGATGGCGTGAAATCGATCTTGCCCCTGTGCGCCGTCGTCTCGCTGTCCATGAGGCACCGCTCCTGTCCCGCGCCCGGTTCGATCCGAGGATGACTGCGGGAATATGCGCTGGATATGGACCCGTGGCGCGACGCCCACAAGCGCCTGCAAGTCGGCTGTGAACATTCGCAACGGACATGCACGCGCGACGGCGCCATGCTTATTTCATGAGCGAAGAGCCCGAATCAGCGCAACTTTGTCAGGCTACGAAGCACCGTAGCGCGCGCTCGACCAGCTTTTGCTCGACGATCGGCCGCGAGACGATCGCCACGCGGCCATCGGCTTCGCGCCGGCCGACCAGCAGGACGATATCGCTGTCGATATTGCCGAGGTCGACGATCGCCCTGGGCAGCGCGCTGCCCAGCATCATTCGGGCCGATTGCGCCCGGTCGACCTTGAGCGCGGGGCGACGCTCGCCCCGCTCGGCGGCGACCACCGCTTTGATTCCTCCGGCCAGCCCCGCCAGCCATGGCTCGACCATATTGGCGCCGAGGCAAAGCCTGCGCGCATGGGTGAGCACCGCGGCGAACTCGGTAAGGCGCTTGCGGTCATAATCGCGGCCGAACACCAGTTTTACGACGGGGGTCATCGGCGCACGCGCCTGCGGCACGATGCCCGCTTCGGCGAGGAGCGCCGCGAAGCCCGACGGATCTTCGTCGACCGCGAGCGCCACATCATAAGCGACCGAGAGCGCGCGATAGAGCGCCTGGCGACTGCGCCCTTCGCTGTCGCGCGCTTCACCCGCCAGGCGGCGCGCATTGTCGACGAGATGGGCGATCGGCCCGGCCGGTTCGGCCAACGGAGCGAGGTCGGCCGTCGGCGCCACTTCGCGGACGGGCTGCGCAGGGCCGGCAAAGGCGGTCGTCACCGCATGGACGATATCGGGGGCCAGCGCTTCCTCGGCGGTTTCCTTCCAGTTGATCACCCCGTGGATCAGGTCGATCATCTGGCCGTCCGACGAATAGGGCATCAGGATGCCGCGATACAGCATCGGCCGGCCGCGGTGGCTGATGAACTCGGCCTCGAAGCCGACCGGCGCCTGATTGTCGAGGATTTCGGCATAATGCCCGGTGAGCCGCGACAGCAGCGATCGCTCGGGCACGTCGGAGACCGTCCCGACCGTCGCCCCGATATCGCCTTCCTCGCGCAAAGCCTGCCCCAAAAAAGCAATCGCCGGATTGCCGCGGTCGGCGGAAAAGTCGAGCAGCACCGAATAGGGGCCGAATTCACCAAGGGCTTCCGAATCGAGGTCCGCGATCGACGGATAGTCGCGCCCGTCGAGCAGCGAGAGCCACATCTCATAGGCGCGCACATGCATGCGGCGTTCATCGGTGCCGATCATCGGCGGCAGATCCATGCAGGGTTCATCGGCGGCCGGGAAGTCCCAATCCGCGAGATCCTCGGCATTGAACGAACGATAGTCTTCCATCATCGGTCCCCGAATATCGGCAGCTTCGCTATAGCGAGGTCGCCCGAAGGCCGATCATGCCCGCAAGCGGGTTGAAGATTGGTAAAGGAGCGAGCAACGAGTTTGCGCCCCCCGCCTCGCTCGGCGCTTGAACAAGCGTTCGCCCGCTGTTAATGGCGCCATCGTCGTGCCGCCTTAGCTCAGTTGGTAGAGCATCGCATTCGTAATGCGGGGGTCACAGGTTCGAGTCCTGTAGGCGGCACCATCCCATATCCCGAAGAGTTCATTTTTCGCCTGAAATTGGCGGCCAGATTGTTCCGTCGGGCAGGCTAACCAATTCTGCTGGTAAGGCCTCCAGAGCGGCAGCTAATCGCTCAAGAGCGCGGATCGTCGGATTGCGCGTGCCCCGCTCAAGGTCGCTGATGTAGCTCCGGCGCAGGCCGGTCATCCCCTCCAGGTCTTCCTGGGTAAGGCTTCGGCGTTCCCGTGCCACTCTGACATTGCGTCCAAACGCTTGACCAAGTCCATCGCAGGACAGAGCCAAATTATGGCACGAAAGGGTGTCTACCAATCGTGTCATTTTGCTCATGCTGGATTTTGGTATTAGGGGGCAGGGTTTGCCTTCCGCAGTAAAACCACTGGCTTACATTGAAAGCTCGATCGGTTAGTAGTCGCTTAGGAGGGGGGGCAGGGTGCCCGAGGGCCGCCTGTTGGCCGCGCTATGGCTGTCAGCTTTCAGCCGGCAAGAGCGCATAGCTGACGTTGGTGCCCAGCACACCCGAGCCGGCAGGAACCGACCAACTCTCGCCGTTCAGCAGCGGGGGTGCGAATGGCCGCTTCTGCCAAAACTCGCCATTCCTGATCCCTAAGTGGTCCGGCAGCACTGATCTCCAAAATTGCTGTTCATCGATCAAAGGCTGTTTCTCAATGCTGCCGATAGCCGCAGACGCGGACAGCTTCGCGGCGACAAGAGACGACTCCTCTCAGATGGGGGCCGCCCTATGGCGATTGCACCCTCGATCCGGATGTCACAGTCCGTCGCGAAAAGTTCGCGCGACCACGGCCAATGCCGAAGGGAAATAGCCGTGGACATAGCTTGCCCATAGCGATCCATAGCGAAACAGCGGCTCGCCCGCGCCGCCATTGGGGTTACGCGCGATGGCATATGGGGCAAGCGAAGTGTCCAATCGCGAAAAATGGAATGTATGGCCGCGCAGGCTGCCGTGCGGCAAATTCAGTTGCTGGAGACCGAGGGCCACGAGACGAGGTTGCATCATGGCCGTCCCCGGCATCAAGCCGAGCATTGGGGCACGGCTTCCCCGGCCGTCGTCCAGTTGATCGAGGCAATAAAGCATGCCTCCACATTCGGCCAATATTGGCTTGCCTGCAGCATGATGCGCGCGGATCGCTTGTCGCATGGACGCATTGGCCGCCAGCTGATCCAGATGGAGTTCGGGGTAGCCGCCTGGCAACCAGAGGGCATCGCATTCCGGCAGCGCAGCATCGTCCAGCGGCGAAAAGAACTCGATCAGCGCGCCGAGCGAGCGCAGGCAATCGATGTTGGCGGGATAGATGAAGCCGAAAGCCGCATCGCGGGCGATCGCCACGGTCATGCCTTCCAGATGCGGTTCGATGGCCAAATCAATCGGCGCAGGAAAGGCAACGGGATCAGGCAACCAGCCTGCCGCGTCAGGCAGCGCGTTCGCCGCGCGGTCCAGTCGCTGATCAAGGTCCACAATCTCCGCTGCCTGTACCAGTCCCAGATGGCGTTCGGGCAGCCCCATTTCCGCGTCGCGGCCAAGCGCGCCGAGCCATCGCAAGCCGGGCCGCAGACTCTCTTCCAGCATCGCGGCATGGCGCTCGCCGCCCACTCGGTTGGCGAGAACCACAGCCACGTTCACGTCTGCGCGCCAGTCGGCGAGGCCTTGCGCCAGCGCGCCGAAGGTCTGCGCCATGGCGCTGCCATCCAGCACCGCCAATACAGGCAGGCCAAAACGGGCAGCGAGATCAGCGGCGGACGGGTCGCCGTCGAAAAGGCCCATCACCCCTTCGACGAGGACCAGGTCTGCCTCTCGCGCCGCATCGTGAAGCAGGCGGCGGCATTCATCCTCCCCACACATGAACAGGTCGAGCTGGTAGACCGGAGCGCCCGAAGCCTGTTCCAATATCATCGGATCAAGGAAGTCCGGCCCGCATTTGAACACCCGAACGCGCCGTCCGGCCATGCGATGTAGCCGCGCAAGGGCCGCGGTCACCAATGTCTTGCCCTGTCCCGACGCCGGAGCCGAGACGAGGAGAGCCGGACAGTGCGCCGACGTCACCGGTCGATACCCTCCTGAGCGCGAATCCCGTCGCGGAAGGCATGCTTTATGTCGCGGATCGAGCTGACGGTATCGGCGGCTTCGACCAGCGCGTCATGGGCTGCGCGCCCCGTTATGACGACATGCTGCATGGCGGGCCGGGCGAGGATCGATGGAAGAATCTCTTCGAGAGTCAGATAGCGGTACGTGACGAGGTAGGTCAGCTCATCGAGCACGACGAGACTGATCGCGGGATCCGCCAGCGCCTGCTTCGCCTTGTCCCAGCCCGCGCGGGCGGCCGTGATATCGCGCGCGCGGTCCTGGGTTTCCCAGGTAAAACCTTCGCCGCACTTTTCCCAACTCACCCCTGGCTGGCGGGAGAAGAAGGCGCGCTCGCCAACCTCCTCCGCGCCCTTGATGAACTGGAACACCGCAACCCTGCGTCCATAGCCCAGCATACGCGCGACCATGCCGAAGGCGCTGGACGACTTGCCCTTGCCGTTGCCCGTCAGCACCAGCAGCAAGCCCTTGTCAGTCTGTGCGGCGGCGATCTTGGCATCGACCGCCGCCTTGTGCTTTTGCGCGCGTTCCTTGTGGCGGCGCTCTTCGTCCGTGCTCACGGGCGCCTGTTGGCGCGCGCTTCGGGTCGGACGAAGTGCAGCAACACGACAGACGCCGCAGCCAGCCCGCTCCAGCCCAGCGTGGTCCACAGGGTGAACGGGAAATACTTTGCCACACGCGGCACGAACCCGGAAATCGTGGGATCGGCAAAGCGGCCGCCCAGGAAGTAGAATCCGCCGCTCGAAAACAGTTCGGATACGAAGGTTGCGGCGACTAACAGGACCGCAATGGCCGGCAGGGCCGCGGCGCGCGCACCCCAGCGGCTCTGCGCCATTCGGCCCGCGACCCACATCGTGCCATAGGCTGGGAGCAGCATCCAGTAGGCCGGGGTAAAGCAGAAATCCGACTGGCCGAACCAGTTGATCACCACGATGTCGATTGCCAAGCCCAGCAGGAACAAGGCGCCGAAAGCGACGGCCCGGCGCACGAAGAAGCCCAGCACGAAGAAGCTGGCAAGGCTGGTATCGGGCAGGTGCATGTACTGGCTCAGCGAATGGGTACGCGTGGCCAGCATGACCAGCGCGAGCACAGCGAATATAAGGGTATCGGGATTAAAACGACGAAGCATAAACGGCACTCCTTGGCCTGGAACGAACATATGCCGTCCACCAAGGGGCCACCCATCGCTGGATTGGCCCTCGTCCGCCCGGTTCATCCCGCCCGCGCGAAGGAACGACGGTATCGGGCCGGTTTCCTGACTTCCGGATCACCGCGCTTTTTGCCGCCTTCTCAAGGGCTTGCGCCCCCAATGGCATCGTGGCGATGCGCTATCCGGTTACAGTTGCGGGAGCAGTGCCGGCTTCGACCCGAAGATCTTCCGAACTTCCCGATTAAGCCCTTCCGGGCACCCGTTACGCCGCTGCCGATAGAGCAGCGCGATCATCCGCGCAAGCATTCGCACTTGCGGCAGACCAAACCCGGCGATAGAGGCGGCGGCGCGACAGGTTCCCCGCGAGGGGATCAAAAGGGAACGGAGTTCAAGGCTCCGGCTGCCCCTGCAACTGTAAGCGGCGAGCCTACCGGCCATTCCGCCATTGGGACATTCCAGTCCTGAGAAGGCGGCCGGAACGGCGCTGACCCGCAAGCCAGGAGACCTGCCTGACGCAGTCGTTCTTCATCCGGGCAGGGTGCACCGGGTGTCCGAGGTTCCCGCCTTTCAAAGCGGTCCAGCCCTCGCGCAACGACAGCCACCGCCTGCCGGGAAGCCCGTGCGGGAGGCGCGTTCGTGCGGGGCATTCGTGCGCCCGTACTTGCCCCTTCCTGCGGTCCGACCGGCCGGCAAATGCCGTTCGTCACTGAAGGGGCCGCACTATGCGTTCTACCCGAATTTCAATCGCCTGCCTGATCAGCCTGCCGCTGTGCCTGCCCGCCGCCGCCCGTGCCGACGATGCGGCGGGCGATTCTGCGATCGTAGTCACTGCGCTGCGCACCCCGGTGGAGCAGCCACGCGTGTCCGCCATCGTTACCGTGCTCGACGAAGAGGCTATCCGCCAGCAACAGCCTGTTGCCCTGACCGACATTCTCCTGCGCACCCCCGGCATCAGCCTGACCCGCAATGGCGGCTATGGCACCGCCACTTCGCTGCGCATCCGGGGCGCGGATGCCGGGCAGTCGGTCATGGTGATCGACGGGATGCGCCTGTCCGATCCTTCATCGACTGCGGCGGGATACGGGTTCGCCAACCTGTTCGTGGACGATATCGAACGGATCGAGGTTCTGCGCGGACCGCAATCGATCCTTTGGGGGAGCGATGCCATCGGCGGGGTCGTTTCGGTCACGACCAAAAAAGCGGAAAAGCCGCTGGAAGGCAGCTTCGCGGCGGAAGCCGGAACGCACGACACGCTGAGCGCGCGCGCCGGCGTCGGGGGCATGGGAAGCCTGATCGACTGGCGTCTTTCCGCATCGAACTTCATCACCGACGGCATATCGGCGCGCAGCAACGGGACCGAGGCGGACGGCTATCGCCGCACGGCCGCCAACGGCACGGTCCTGGTCAAGCTGACGCCGGACGTCTCGCTCGATCTGCGTGGCTATTGGTCCGATGCGCGTAACGATTTCGACGGCTTCTCGGGCGATTCGGCCTCCTATGGCCTCACGCGTGAGTGGTCGGGCTACGCCGGGCTCAACTTCGCGCTGCTGGGCGGACGGTTCAAGAACCGCGTGGCCTTCCTGCAAACCGAAACCGACCGCGAGAACTATGATCCCGCGCGCAGCGTGCGCCCGCTCAACTTCGACGCGCATGGCCGGGTGCGACGGTATGAATATCAGGGCACCCTTATCCTTTCTCCAATGATACAGGCGGTGTTCGGCGCCGAGCGCGAGGAGCAGCGCATGACCAGCGCTTCGCCGGCCAATTCCAATGCTCCCTATGCGCTCATCCCCAATTCTGCCGATACCGACAGCTTCTACGGCGAGCTGCGCGCCACCCCGCTGCCCGGCCTCACCCTCAACGGCGGGCTGCGCCATGACCGGCAATCGCGCTTCGGCGGCAATACGGTCGCCAGCGCCGGCGCCGCCTATACCCCCAATGATGGCGCAACCGTGCTCCGCGCGAGCTACGACGAAGGCTATAAGGCCCCCTCGCTCTACCAGTTGTTCAGCCAATATGGCGATGCCGCGCTCAAGCCCGAACAGGCCAGGGGTTGGCAAGCCGGGATCGAACACCATCTGGGCCAAAGCCTGAGCGCGTCGGCCACCTGGTTCGAGCGCGATACCGACAACCTGATCGACTTTGCCTTTTGCCCTACCAGCGGGACGCTCCCGGCCGAATGCTATGTTCCGGGCACGACAAATACGCGCTTCGGCTACTACGCCAACGTCAACCGCAGCCGGGCCAAAGGCATCGAACTCGCCGCCGAAGCACGCTCCGGCATTTTTTTCGCGGCGGGCAATTACAGCTGGGTATCGGCGGTGGACCGCACGCGCGGCAGCGCCGATCTCGGCCGCCAACTCGCCCGCGTTCCCCGGCATCTCGCGAATGTTGAAGCAGGCGTAGATCTCCCGGCCGGCGTCAAGGCCAGCGTGGCCGCGCGCTATTCGGGCAGCACGTTCGACCGGGCCGGCAGCGCAAACCTCCTGGCCGATTTCTGGCTGGTCGATATCCGGGCGCAGTGGAAAGTTGTCGATGGCCTGGTCCTGCAAGGCCGCATCGAGAACCTTGCCGACAAGCACTACGAAACTGCCAGCGGATACGGCAGCCTCGGCCGGACGGCCTACCTCGGCCTCCGGAGCCGTTTCTGATGCTGCGCGCGGTTGAAGCCGGTCCGTCCGTGGTGGTCTGCTCGACCTGCCGCCTCTCGGCAGACGCGCGCGAGGATGAAGGTGGGCGGCGCGGCGGCGCGCTGCTCGCCGAGGCGATGCGGGAGGTGCAGGCGGCGGATCCAGCGCTGGCGGGGGTGGAGGTGCAGGAAATGTCCTGCCTGTTCGCTTGTCAGCGGCACTGCGCCGTGCATATCCGCGCGCCGGGGCGGGTCGGCTATGTGCTGGGCGATTTTACGCCCGGCAAAGCCGCCGCCCGCGCGGTCCTCGAATATGCCATGCTCCACGCGCAAAGCGAGGAAGGCTCCGTGCCCTATGGCCAGTGGCCGCAGGAGGTGAAGGGCCATTTCATCACCCGCACCCCGCCCGAAGGGTTCGTGTGCGCATGATCCGCTTTGCCGATGCGGCAGCGTTCGAGGCTGCCCTGCACGATCTCCCCTTGGCCGACGAGGCTGCCGTCGCCCGGGCCCGCACGCGCCAGGCCGAACTCACCAAACCGGCCGGATCGCTCGGTCGGCTGGAGGAGATCGCGCCGTTCATGGCCGGCTGGCAAGGCACCGAGCGGCCTAGGGCTGAGCAGGTCAGGGCGGTGCTGTTCGCGGGCAATCACGGCGTCGCAGCCCGCGGGGTCAGCGCCTTCCCGACCGAGGTAACTGCGCAGATGGTCGCCAACTTTCGGGCCGGTGGTGCGGCGATCAACGCCTTGGCTGATCTGTGCGGCGCGGAACTGTCGGTCATCCCGCTCGCCCTGGACCGGCCCACCGGCGATATCGCGGCCGAGCCGGCGATGAGCGCGACGGAATGCCTGGCCGCGCTGAACGCCGGGGCGGCGCAGGTCACTCCCGATGCAGATCTCATGTTCGTGGGTGAAATGGGCATCGGCAACACCACGCCTGCCGCCGCGCTCTGCGCCAAGGCCTTCGGCGGCGATTGCGAGGCATGGTGCGGGCGCGGCAGCGGCGTCGACGATGCGGGCGCCGCGCGCAAGGTTGCGGCTGTCTGCGCGGCGCTGGCGCTGCACGGGCCGGATTGCACCGGCCCGTTCGAAACGCTCCGCCGGCTCGGCGGGCGCGAGATCGCGGCCATGGCCGGCGCGATCCTGGCCGCGCGCATGCACCGTGTGCCGGCGCTGCTCGATGGCTTCATCTGCTGCGCGGCCATCGCTCCGCTCGTGGCAGCTAACCCGGCCTTCACCGATCATTGCCTTGCCGCGCACTGCTCAGCGGAAGCCGGTCACGTTCGCTTGTTGGCCCATTTTGGGCTGGAACCGCTGCTCAGGCTGGACATGCGGCTGGGCGAAGGGTCTGGCGCGGCGGTGGCCGTCCACCTGGTGCGTGCGGCGCTCGCCACGCACAACCAGATGGCGACCTTTGCCGAAGCCGCCGTTGCAGGTGCGCATTGAGCGGGTTCGACCTTCACCTCATGCGGCATGGCGCCCCACTGGAACGTGGCCTGATGCTTGGCCACACGGATATCTCGACGAGCGATGCCGGCTGTTCAGCCTGCTTCGAACGGGGCCGCAGCCTTGCGGTGGAGACTGTCATTTCCTCCGATCTGCAGCGCGCGCGACGCCCGGCAGAATCGATCGCGGCATGGCAGGATTTGCCGTTGCGCTCCGACGCCCGCTGGCGCGAGTTGGACTTTGGACATTGGGAAGGGAGCAATCCTGCTGATCTACCGCAAGCCCAGCTCGCGGCCTTCTGGACCAATCCCGACAGCTTTGCCCCGCCCGGAGGCGAAACATGGATGGCGATGCGCAACCGGATCGGCGCGGCGCTGGAAGAAATTGATCGGTCGACACTCGTGGTGGCCCATGCCGGTTCGATCAGAGCGGCGCTCTCCCTGCTTCTGGGCTGGGACTATCGGCAAAGCTGGTCGCTCGCCTTGCCCTATGCCGCGCTGGTCAGCCTGCGGATTTGGCCGGGCGAGGAGCGCAGTGCCCAAATTACGGGGCTGGTGACATGAAAGCTGCGCTCCTCGCTTTAGCTTTCCTGACCCGGTTGCCGGTTCCGCAAATGCAGAGCAGCCCCGATGATCATGCCCGTGCGATCTGCTGGTTCCCATTTGCTGGGCTTGCCGTGGGGACGGTGGTCGCCGCGGCGGCCTGGGCCGGGCTGCGCCACGATCCTTGGGCGGGCGCATTGTTGGCTCTCCTCGCCTGGACCGCGATCACGGGGGCTCTACACCTCGACGGACTGGGCGACATTGCCGATGCGGCGGGCGCGGCGCATGGGAACCACCCGCGCATCTCCGCCGTGCTGGCTGATCCGCACATCGGCAGCTTCGGTGCGGTCGCCATCATGCTGCAATTGGCGGCTAAGCTGGTGTTGTTGCGCCTTGTGCTGGAACATGCACCGGTCTGGCCGCTGATCCTCGTTCCTGCTGTGGCGCGGATCGGCCCGTTGGTGTGGGCGCTGCTGCTTCCGCCCCTGCATGAAGGCATGGGCACCAGCTTTCGCGCCGGAGCGAACTGGACAGCTGTGACGTTTTGGCTGCTGCTCTTGGGCATCGCGGGGCTCTGTGCGGTGCCTTCATTGCTGATCGGTCTGCTTGGCATACCGGCATGGGCCGGATGGCTCCAACGCAAGATCGGCGGGATTTCTGGCGATGGGCACGGCGCGGGTATCGAGCTGACGGAAAGTGCCTCCCTCGTCGCTTGGGTCTTCCTTGGATGAGCCGCGACTTCACATTCCACGGCGGCCGAATGGCTGATGCGCGGGCGCTGTTCGGCGGTACGGCGCAAGACTGGCTCGACCTGTCAACCGGGATCAATCCCAACCCCTGGCCGGGTGCAGCAACGCTGGTTGCCGACTGGCGCGCCCTGCCCGATCCCAGGGAGTTGCGCCGCCTAGAAAATCAGGCCGCGGCCTTCTTCGAAGCCGATCCAGCGTTGTGCTGCGCCGTTCCCGGCAGCGAGACGGGACTGCGATTGCTGGCGCGGATTCTTGACCTGCCGGGGAGGCGCCTGCCGCTATCCTACAATACTCATGCCGATGCCTTCGCGGATCGGCATGCCGCCGCGCCGGATTCCCCATCCGCATTCGTGATCGCCAACCCCAACAATCCCGACGGCCGGCTGAGTTCAACCGAGCGGCTCCTCGACATGCTCGAGCGGCAGGAAGCCGAAGGCGGCTGGCTGATTGTTGACGAAGCCTTCGCCGATTGCGCCCATGGCGGGATGATCGCCGACACGGTGCGGGAAGACCGGCGGCTGATCGTGCTGCGATCGTTCGGCAAGTTCTTCGGACTGGCGGGGGTACGGCTTGGCTTTGTGCTGGCCCCCTCGCCTGTGCTCGCCCGGTTGCGCCATCTCCAGGGCGAATGGCCGGTCTGCGCGGCGGCACTGTGCTTCGGCACCGCAGCCTATGCCGACTACACATGGATCGCTGCCACGCGCTCCAGGCTTCCGGTGCAAGCAGCCAGGCTCGATGCCGTGCTGGCCCGGCATGGACTGATCGCGCAGGGCACATGCCCGCTGTTTCGGCTAGTCGAAACCGAACGGGCGCAAGGCCTGTTTGCCTCTCTCGCCAGCCAGCATATCCTGACCCGCCCCTTTGCCGCTCTCCCCAGCCTGCTGCGGTTCGGCCTTGCGGGCAACGATGCCGATCTGGCGCGCCTCGATGCCGCTCTCGGAAAGGCGCTCGCCAATGGCTGAACCGCTCGCCCTGACCGCGCTGGTGCTGGATGCGGCGATAGGCTGGCCCGACCGATTGTACCGCCATATCGGCCATCCGGTTGGTGCTTTCGCGCGCGTGATCGCGGCTTGCGAACGCCACGGGAACAGGCCGAAGCGATCCGAGATCGAAAAGCGTGCGCTTGGCGTGATCACGCTGGTTCTGCTCGCCGGCGGCAGCGCACTGATCGCATGGGCCATCGAAGCAGCCATTCGGCAGTGGGCGGGCAACTGGGCTTGGCCGTTCCTCGCGCTTGCGGCTTGGCCCGCGCTCGCTCAGCGCAGCCTGCTGGAGCATTACCAGCCGGTGTTCGCCGCGCTGGATAGCAGCGAACTTGCCGGTGCGCGTCAGGCGGTGAGCCTGATAGTCGGGCGCGACACCGCATCGCTCGACGAGAGGGGCGTGGCCGGCGCCGCGATCGAAAGCCTGGCCGAAAGCTTTTGCGACGGAATCATCGCTCCATTGTTCTGGCTCATCGTGCTGGGCCTTCCCGGCGCCTGGGTCTTCAAGGCGGTGAGCACGGCGGACAGCCTGATCGGCCACCCGGAAGAATCCCTGCGCGCCTTTGGCTGGGCGTCGGCGCGGTGCGACGATGCGCTGAACCTCATCCCGGCACGGCTGGCTGGGGTGATGATCTGCCTCGCGGGTGGCAAAGGCTGGCGCGTGCTATGGCGAGATCATGCCAAGCACGCCTCACCCAATGCAGGCTGGCCGGAGGCGGCGATGGCCGGTGCGCTGAAGGTGCGGCTAGCCGGACCGGTCAGCTATCAGGGGATATGGCGGGACAAGCCGTGGATCGGCGATGGCGCGCCGCCGACAGCAGGATCCATGCACAGGGCAAAGGCGATATTTCTGCGGGCTTGTGCCCTGCTTTGGGCGATCGCGGGAGGAGTGATATGGGCGCTCTGAGCCCGCGCAGGCACCGGCTGCTTGTCCTGGGTGGGGCGCGTTCGGGCAAGAGCCGCTATGCCCAGCAGCGGATCGAGGCATTGGCGGGAAGGCTCGTCTACATCGCCACCGCCCAGGCTCTCGACCAGGAAATGGAAGATCGCATCGCGCTGCACCGGGCTGACCGCGGAAAGCGCTGGCGCACCGTGGAATCTCCAATCGACCTGCCCGGCGTCATCCAGCAAGCCGGGGCTTCCTGCGACGCCATTCTCGTCGACTGCCTGACTCTGTGGTTGTCGAACCTGATGGTGGCAGAGCAGGACGTTGCAGTCGCGACATCCGCATTGCTCGCAACTTTGTCTGATTGCTCCATACCCATCGCCTTAGTGGCGAACGAGGTGGGGCTGGGTATCGTGCCGGAAAACGCGCTGGCGCGCCTGTTCCGAGATGAGGCTGGGCGACTGAACCAAGCGCTTGCCGCCGAGTGCGAGGAGGTGGCTTTCCTTTCAGCTGGCCTTCCTATGCGACTCAAATAAACGAAGGGCCGCCTTAGAATGTGCGCGGTTAAGCTCTGAATGGCCGCAATGGCGGTGGGGCCCCCCAGCGTGTCCTTACCCCGGGCGGACAGCATCTTCCGGCCTCGCTCTGGTCATAATGGAGCGCGTAAGATCAACAGCAGCAATCGGGTCTATTTCCCGGCCGCGAACCAGATGCGGCGGTCGACTAAGGCCCAATGCCAGCAGAGTACCAAACCGCGTCTATTTCAAGGAAATCTCCACGATCGCTAATAATATCGTGGCAGTGGCGATCAGGTGTCAGGACGGGCGAACAGTTCTACTATGTCCGCTGGAGCAGGCCGCGCAGCAGATGCAGCTATTTAAGCGCATTGCCGGCGTGGATACGGCGCTCGGCACGAACTATTCAACCCCATGGGCGGTGGGCACGCTGAAGCGGATAGAGTTGAACGCGACCGGCAGTAGCTTGACCATCTACATCGATGGCACATCACCGATCACCGCAACGGACTCGGCTATCACCGGCGTAGGGCGCCGCGCTTTGACAACCCCGGCGGCGTGGTATCGGCCAGCGGGACCGGTATTCAGGTCGTCAATATGCAGCGCTTCGGCTAACCTCCCTCAAAATATGGGCGGCAGAGATGATCAACGGGCTGGTGCGCAGTGCGTCGCGGGTGGGGTAGGTTCGCTCGCCCCTCGGTGATCGGGGCCGCCGCCGTATCGGCGGACGGCCCTCGATCCATGCCGGCTATTCCGCCGCTTCGAGCACCGCGCGGCCGTAGGCCGGGTGGTTTTCGTTGCACAGGCGATCGGTGTCGGCCCAGGTCCCCTGCGGCAAGACCGGCGTGATGCCCAGCTCTTCTCGAATGTCGTCGATCATCCAATCGGTATAGGCCCGCCAGTCGACCAGCATCAGCGGGTATTTCCAGTTGCGGCCCTGCTGCGCCCCGAGGAACTCGGCCTCGAGGTTGAGCACCATGGCGTCGGGATAATGCAGGCCGTCCTTCATGATGGTCTTGGCCTTGAGATAGAAGGAGATGCGGCCGAAAAAGCAGCTCAGCTCGGGGTGGAAGTAGCGCGCCTTGGCGTGCATGTTCGCGGTCAGCAGGGCGATTTCGCCGCCATGGTTGGGGCCGAAACCGGTGACCATATGTTCGATGTCGTGGGTCAGCGCGGTCTGGCGGAGGTAGAAGGTGAAATCGTTGACGACCTGGACTTCCTGGAAGAACAGATCGAGCTGGTAGCCGCCGTTGACCATGAAGTCGCGGATCACCGCGCCGAGCGTGCCGGGCGCGCAGTCCCTCAGCTCCTCGATGGTGAAGTTGGCCAGGCTGCGCTGCTCGAGCCACTCGCGAAACCGGGGGATACGCGCTTTCTCCTGCTCGAACAGCTGGATGATGCGCGGCATGTCCTCGAGATCGTGGAGAATCTGCGCAACCTCGGGGATATAGGCCGTGCTCGGCATATCGGCGCCGTTGCGGCGGAGCATCTCCTGCGCGATCAGGTCGCGCAGCATCGGGTGGTTGAGATAGGGCGAGGAGCTCACCAGCACCGAACTCTCGGTGCTGATTTTCTTGATCGCGCCGTTGAAATAGGAGCGGTCGGCATCGCCGATCTTGGCTTCGTTCATGTCCTTTTCCTTTCCGAAACTGGTGCTTCGCGTGACGAGGCGATGTCGCTGCTCACTCGGCCGCGACGGCCAGCGCGGTCTTGTCCTCGCCACAGGGGGCCAGGAATTGGCCCGGCTTTGCGCCCGTATAGGCCCCGTTCTCGAACGTCGGCACACCGTTCACGAGGGTCAGGCGCGTCGGCATCGGCTTGCGGGTAAAGCGCCAGGTCACGCCGCCGCGCCCGTCGGCGACGTCGAACGCCTTCTCCATCTCGCGGCGCTGGACCTCGTCGAGGTTGAACACCGCAATGTCGGCGCGCTTTCCCGCGGCGATCACCCCGCGGTCGCCCAGGTTGAAGTGCAGCGCGAGTTTGCCGGTCATGACGTGAACGGCTTCCTCGATCGTCATCCGCTGTTCGTCGCGGACATATTGGGTGAGCAGCAGGGCGTTCTCGCCCCCCCCGCACAGCATCTGCAGATGCGCGCCGGCATCGGAGATGTTGCCGACGGTCTTGGGATCACGCATCAGTTCGAGCGTCAATTCCTCGTCCTTGGGGAAGGGCGCCATATGCACCGTCGAACAGGTGCCATTGGCCAGGATCCATTCGGCCATCGCGTCCGAACGGTGCAGGCCGAGCGAGTCGGCATATTGCTTGAGCGTGATATTGATCGGGCCGGTCCCGTTCTCGCTGTCCAGCAGGAACAGCTCCTGCGGATTTTTCAGCGGGGAATGATCCCAGGCATTATTGTCCCAACTATCCCGCGCCCGCGCCCGCCAGGCGGGATCGGCGAGCATGGCGGCTTTTTTCGCATGGTCGTCCTCAAGCACGACCTCGTGCCAGACATAGTCGTTCGACTGGGCGAAGATCAGCGACTTGATCAGGCTGAGGGTCGATGTCGGCGACACATGGGCGAAGCCGGGCCACACGTCGCACCCGGCCTCGCGCATCTTTCGCATACTGTCCTGCATCGCCGGCAATATTGCCTTCTGGAAGCCGAGCGTGGGGATGCCTCCCGCGATCTGCACCCGGATCTTGCGGCCGCCGAGGAGCCGCGCGAGACGCTCGAGATTGGCGGGCCCGGTCATCCGCATGAAGGTGTCGACGATCACTTGGTAACAAGCGTGAGGATGGCGCTCCATGACGTCGAACAGGGCGCTGAACTCGTCGTCGCAGGCAAGCAGCGAGGGGACCGGCCGGTCCGAACCGTCATGATCATGCATATTGTCCGACATGCCGAGCGCCCCTGCGGCGAGCGCATCGTCGAGCAGTTCGGCCATCTTCGCGATTTCAGCCGGAGTCGCCTTGCGATCCCAGGCGTCGAGCCCCATCGCCGCAAGCCGGATGGCGATGTGGCCAGTATAGGCCGCATAGTTGAGCGGAACCTTGACATTACGTTCGAGGGAAGCGCGGTATTCAGACCATTTCAGCCAGTCCCACGGGACCAGTTGATGGAACGGCCCTTCAGGGATATCCTCGAAGAAGGAGAAGATATTGATCATCTCCTTTTGCGCGGCCTTGTCTGGATGAAGCGGCGCGGCGGTAAAGCCGCAATTGCCGAGGATCATGGTGGTTGCGCCATAGCCCGGCAGAGGATCGAGATCCGGCTGCCACCACATCGTTGCGTCATAATGGGTATGGCTCTCGATAAAACCGGGGGTGACATAGCAGCCCGAGGCATCGAATAGCCGCTCGCCTTGCGGAGCGAGATTTGGCGCGACTTCGACGATCGCGCCGCCATGGATGCGGACATCGGCCGCGAATGCCGGAGCGCCGGTTCCATCGACGATCACACCGTTTCTGATGAGGATGTCGCCCATGATCATTCTCTCCCAAATGTTATTTTCAGGTGCGCCGCTGGCTCGGCTGCCCGGGGGGAGAGAATAAGCGACAGCCGAGAAGGGACGAAGCAAGCTCTTGCCAAAGGGATCATATTGCGATCCCTTTGCTGTTATGATGCGATCTGATTCCACAAGCGCCCTGATGCTCGCCGCGCTTCGGCGCCATTTGCGTCAGGAGGGCTGGACCGCGCTGCGCCTGGCTCGTGAACTCGGCATCGGCGTGGCGACGGCAAAGCGCTGGATGGCGGGCAAGGGGCTGACGCTCGAGCGACTGGAACGCATGGCAGCGTTGTGCGGGATCACCTTCTTCGAGCTGGCGCGCGAGGCTGGGGAGGGAGCGCCAGGCCTCGCGCATGAGCTCACCCTGGCGCAGGAACGGGCGCTTTCCGGCGACATCTTTCTCGCCTTCCTGTTCATGACGGTGGTTGGAGGAATCCCCTCCGATGAGATCGCCCGCGACTTCGATGTTCCCGCGAGAACGATGGAGGCGGCGCTGACGCGGCTTGAGCGGCTGGCGCTGATCGACCGGCTGCGCAGCGGGCGGGTGCGCTCGCGGGTCGACCGATCATTGTTGTTCCGGAAGCTGCCGATGCGCGCTCTGTTTGAGCAGCATATGAAGCAGCAGTTCCTGGTGATGGATTTTTCCGCGACCGACGCGATCTACGCCAGCGAGGTCATCAAGCTTTCGGATCAGGGGGCCGCACAACTTGCCGAGATGATCGAACGGCACCGCCGCGACGTTCAAGCGCTCGCGGAACACGATCGCGAAACTGCGTTGCTTGCGCGCCGCTGGTACGGGATGCTTTGTGCGATGCGACCACTCGACACCGCTGGGCTGCGCGAAGCAGCCAGCGGATCGTCGATTTAAGCGAACCGGACGAAGGTGGTCGCCGCCGGGGCCGGCCATGCCCTGCGGCAATGACCGTCGCCTCCGGAAAAAATGAATGGCTGCCGACCGCTGTGGCGGTCGTAGGCCTTACTTGCTCTTTGCGGCGCGAGCAGCGGCCGTCTTGGCCGGAGCCGATCCCTCTGTCTTGGCTTGCGGCGCGCGCTTCGCGATCACCTTGGCAGGCTTCGCCGCCGTCGACGCCGCGGTCTGCTTGACGGGCTTGACCTCGACCGCCGCCGGTGGGGCGCTCGACGCCTTCGCAGCCTCGGGCGCGCTCGATGGTTCGGCCTTGCTCGCCATCGGCTTTTTCGCAGGGGTTTTCACGGCCTTGGGCTGGCGGCTTGCCGGCTTCGCCGACGACGCCGCGCTGCGGCGGCCGAGACCAAGCTTCTTGGCAACGTCGCGGCGATGTTCGGAATAGGCGGCAGCCACGGTCGGATAGCTTGCGGGCAAGTTATAGCGAGCGCGATACTCGGCGATCGTCAATCCATGCGAAGCCAGATGGCGCTTGAGCGTCTTATACGGCTTTCCGTCGATCAGGCTGATGATATGATCGCGCGAGGCAAGACTTTTCCGAATGCTCACGGCCGGGGTATATTCGGGCGCGGGCGCGACTTCTTCTGCGGGAGCATCAAGCTTGGCAAGAGCTTTGTGGGTCGTCTGAATCAGACCAGCGAGATCTTCGCTCGCTATCATATTGTTCGACAGATAGGCGCCGAGCAGCTCGACGGTAAGAGTGGTCAGATTCTGCATTGGATTATCGGCCATGACCCGGCTCCTTTGGATGGTTGAAGTCCCCTAATATTGAATCGCGCGAAGTGCAAGCCGAGACTTCGTTAGCCACGGATCTCCACTTGCGGCTACAGTCGTGATCAGGAAGCGTTGGTGAATTCATGCTCGCCCGCGACGGATGTTTTGACCGCCGTCCGGCTTTCGCCCGACGTCGCCTGCCGCCTCATCCGGCCGAACGAATCGCACTCAATCATGCCTGATTGAGACGACGGAGATTCGAATTTTCGGGCGATGCTGCCATGATTTTGCCGTCTGCATGATTTCGAGTGATGGAGGTTGGCGAATTGTCGATGTTTCCGATGGCCGGCACTATTGGCACGAATATGACTACGCCGCAGCTGGGTATTTTCGCTGCTGAGCGAATCGGAAAAATCAACCGTATAGGGTCAAGCCTTTTGGCAGACGTTTCGGCTTGCCGCCGCAAAGCTGCTGGGCGACGCCGTCGATCGCGAGGCGGAGGTCCTTTTGCGTATAAGGCTTGGCCAAGCAGCCGATCGCGATTTCGGGTGCGTCGGTAGGGCAGGACGCGGTCACGAACAGTGCGGGAATCCCCATCCTCTTCGCGCACAACGCTACCTCGCGGCCGTCGCTCCCGTTAAGCTTGACGTCGCACAGCACCAGATCGATCCCGCCCGCGGCGATCAGCGTCTCGGCTTCCGATGCGTTGTCGACCGTGGCCACGACGGTATATCCGTGCCTCGCCAGAAAATGCTCGTTGTCGAACGCGACCAGCACTTCGTCCTCGACGATCAGGATCTTCTCAATCTTGCGATCGCCCTGTTCGAACGGCATCGACTCTCCCTTTCCAGCCGGGTCGGCTCTTGACCGCGCCCCGCTTTCGCCCGACCACGCATCATCCCATTGTTCGGAGACGTCCGTGGCCAAGCGCCTCACCCTCTACATTCTCGTCGCGATGATCGCCGGTCTTGTCGTGGGCACGATCCTCAACAGGACAATCGCCGATCCCGTGACTCTTACCAACGTCACCGGCTATATTTCGATCCTTACGGATGTGTTTCTCCGTCTGATCAAGATGATCATCGCGCCGCTGGTGTTCGCGACACTGGTCACAGGGATCGCGCATATGGGCGACACCAGCGCGCTGGGCCGGGTCGGGGCGCGGTCGATCGGCTGGTTCCTGTTGGCGAGCCTGATGTCGCTGACGCTCGGGCTGATCATGGTCAACCTGCTCCAGCCCGGCGTTGGCGCCCATCTCGTGCTGCCGCCCGAAGGCGCGTCGGCCGGATTGGCGCAGCCCGATTTTTCGCTCAAGCAGTTCGTCACTCACCTCGTGCCCAAAAGTTTCTTCGAGGCGATGGCGAATAACGAGATACTGCAGATCGTCATCTTCTCGGTGTTCACCGGCGTTGCGATCACCGCCATCGGCGACAAGGCGGCGCCGCTGGTGCGCGGCATCGAGGCGCTGGTCCATGTGATGCTGCAGATCACCGATTATGTGATGCGATTTGCGCCGTTCGCGGTGTTCGCCGCGGTCGCGTCGGCGCTTGCGGAGCAGGGGCCGGCAATCCTGATCAGTTTCGGCAAGTTCATGGGCAGCTTCTATCTCTCGATGCTGTTGCTCTGGTTGCTCCTGCTCACGCTGTGCTTTCTGATCGTCGGCGGGCGATCGCGGCTGTTAGTCCGTTATATTCGCGAGCCAATCCTGCTCGCGTTCAGTACGGCGTCTTCGGAAGCCGCCTTTCCCCGCACGCTCGAGGCGCTCGACCGCTTCGGGGTGCCGCCGCGGATCGCCAGTTTCGTTCTGCCGCTCGGCTATTCGTTCAACCTCGATGGGTCGATGATCTACTGCACCTTCGCGACGATGTTCATCGCGCAGGCCTATGGCGTCGAGCTCACCCTCGGGCATCAGATCACGATGCTGCTGGTGCTGATGGTCACGTCAAAGGGGATCGCCGGCGTGCCCCGCGCCAGCCTGGTGATCATCGCGTCGACGCTGGCCTTCTTCGATATTCCCGAAGCCGGGCTGCTGCTCATTCTCGCAGTCGACCATTTCCTCGACATGGGGCGTTCCGCCACCAACGTCGTCGGCAATGCGGTGGCGAGCGTGATCATCGCGAAATGGGAGGGGCAGCTGGACATGCTCGAACCGGCGGAGATCGAGCCGCCGCACGCTCCGTGAGTCAGCTTGTCGCGAGCGGGTCGAAATAGCCGCCGTCGGGCGGGCCGTCGAGCGCTTCCATCATCGGCCGCACGTCGAGCTTGGCGAACTCGGCCTGCCCGGCTTTGTGGGCTTCGACGCTGTCCCAACGTTCGAAGAGGATGAAGCGGTGCTCGTTGCCAAGATCGCGCAGCAATTCTGCGCCCTGAGAGCCGGGCAGCCGCGAAACCGCCGCAAGCACGCCGCGCAGCGCGGTCTCGAGCTCGGCCGACATCCCTTCTTTGGCGTGCATATTGTAGATGCGAGCGATCGTCATCGGAGCTTTCCTCTCAGATATCCTGGGTCAGGCGGCCGTACAGCTCGGGCCGCCGATCGCGGAAGAAGCCGAAGGCGGCACGATGGCGCTTGGCGAGATCGATGTCGAGCGTAGCGACCAGAGCGCCGGTTTCCTCGGGCCCAAACTCGGCGAGCATGTCGCCGCGCTCGTCGCAGATGAAGCTGTGGCCATAAAAGGTCTGGCCGTCTTCGGTGCCGATCCTGTTGGCGGCCACGACCGGGACAACGTTGGACACCGCATGGCCGATCATCGCGCGCCGCCAAAGCCGGCTGGTGTCGAGATCGGGATCGTGCGGTTCGTTCCCGATCGCGGTCGGGTAGAACAGGATTTCCGCTCCCATCAGCATCATCGCGCGGGCGGTCTCGGGATACCATTGATCCCAGCACACGCCCACGCCCAGCGTCGTGCCCGCGGCGGGCCAAACCTTGAAGCCGGTGTTGCCGGGCCGGAAGTAGAATTTCTCCTCATAGCCCGGACCGTCGGGAATATGGCTCTTGCGATAGACGCCCATGATCCGGCCGTCGGGATCGATCATCGCCAGACTGTTGTAATGGTGGGGGCCGTCGGCCTCGAAGAAGCTGGTCGGGATGTGGATCTTCAGTTCGGCGGCGAGCGCCTGCATCGCCTTCACAGCCTTATGATCGGCAAGCGGTTTGGCGCGAGCGAAAAGCCCTTCATCCTCGACGCGGCAGAAATAGTGCCCCTCGAACAACTCGGGCGGCAGCACCACCTTGGCGCCACGTTTGGCCGCATCGCGCACGAGCTTCGATACTTCGCCGATATTGACGTCGATATCGTCGCTGAAAGCAAGCTGCAGCGCGGCCACGGTGATCTCGGTCATGTCGTTTCCTTACAGCCGAACGCCAAAGCGGGCGGCGATGACAACGGTCAGCAGATAGAGAAGGACGGTCAGGACACAACCCGCGGCAAGCGAGGGCCAGAATGGAACGCCCGTGCGCAGCATCCGGGGGATGAGCAGAAACATCGGCAATGACGGCAGGACATACCAGAAGGTGGCCTCGGACTGCTCGGCAAGCCGCGATGCATCCCTGGTGTCAACCCACAGCCAGATCATCGCAAGCAGCGAGATCAGCGGCAGCGACGCCACCAGCGCTCCGGCCGCCGGACTGCGCCGCGCTATCAGGGAGACGAGTGTTATGATCAGACCCGATAGCGCCGCACGGATGGCAAAGGCTATCATGCCGCCGGGAGCTGCTGGCTGATGCAGTGGAAACTGCCGCCACCCGTCAGGATGTGATCGGCCCGGAAGCCGGTGACGCTCCGCGTCGGAAACAGTTTGGCAATCGCATTGACTGCGGCGTCGTCATTGGACGCGCCGTAGAGCGGCACCACCACCGAGGCGTTGCCGATGTAAAAGTTCATATAGGATGCGGGGATGATCTCGCCGTCCCGCTCGACCGCGCCCGGCGAGGGGATAGGAACCACGGAAAGGCCGAAAGCCTCGGCACGGAGCTTGGCGTCCGCATAGACCGCGGCGTTGGGATCGTCGCTTCCGGCGGGTTCGGGAATCGCGATCACGCCTTCAGCGACAAAACGCGCCAGATTGTCGACATGCCCGTCGGTATGGTCGTTGGCGAGACCGTCGCCGAGCCACAGCAGCCGTTCGATGCCCAGTCCTTCGGCAAGGCGCCCCTCGATCGCGGCGCGGTCCATATCCGGATTGCGGTTGGGATTGAGCAGGCATTGCTCGGTGGTGACGCCGAGGCCCGCGCCGTCGACATCGACCGCACCACCTTCGAAAATCCAGTCGCAGCGGCGAACCGGGTAGCCCGACCGCGCGGCCAGGCGTGCGCCGAGGCTTTCGTCGCCAGGCAGATGATATTTGCCGCCCCACCAGTTGAATCCGAAATCGGCCGCGGCGCGGCCCTGCGCGCTCAGAACGATGATCGGTGCGGTGTCGCGCAGCCAGATATCGCCGAACGGCTCGACGATCACCTCGGCGAAATCACCGGCAAGCGCACGGGCGCGATCGGCGGAGAGGTCGTCTGCGGCCACGAGGATCACCCGCTCGCCGTGCCCGCCCGCATGGACCGCGCGGGCGAACGCGACGACCTCATCGCGCGCGGGTTCGAGATCCTCCTCCCAAAGCTCGCGGTGGCTGGGGAAGCCGATCCATACGGCGTCATGCAATGCCCACTCGGCGGGTTGGCGACAGCTGGTCATCGCCGCCAGATAGCGATTGGACGTGACGGTTCAAAGCAGCTTTCGTGCAGTCCCACTGAGAGAGGCGGCGGAGCATTGCGTTGGCATGACCGCATCGCCAAGGTGATGCGCGGGGCAGGGGGCATGGGCAGCGCGGTGGCCAAATCGATGAGTGCGATGTCCATCCGGATCGAGTTCGCTGCGGTCCTGGTGCTCGGGCTCGCGGCTTTCCTGGCAGTAGCCGGCGCCGCTCCGCTCGACGCGACCAGCATCGGCTGGCTCTACGAAGGTGATGCCGCGACCAACTATCTCGGCTGGGCTTTCTTCCGGGCAAGCCCCTGGAGTTGGCCGTTGGCCGCCAATCCGGCCTATGGAATGGATATCGCCGGGAGCGTGATGATGGCAGATGCCAATCCGCTGCTGGCCCTGCCGTTCAAGTTGCTTTCCCCGCTGCTACCCGCACAGTTCCAATATTTCGGCTGGTGGCTGCTCGCCTGCTTCCTGCTCCAGGCGCTGTTTGCGCGGGCGATCGCGGTGCGGATCGGTGCGCAGCCCGAACAGCGGCTCGCTATCGCCGCCCTGTTCCTGTTCGCGCCCTGTTTCTTGATCCGCATCGCGACCCCAGGCCTGTTCCACATCACGTTGTGCGGCCAGTGGCAGATCTTGGCGGCGCTTTGGCTCTATCTGTCTCCTTGTATTTCGCGACGAGCGATCCGCTGGGCTGCGCTGCTCGCAATCGCGGTGCTTACCCATGCCTATCTGCTGGCGATCGTCGCGCCGCTGTGGCTGGCCGACGTGCTGAGGAGCCTGCTCGCCCGCGAACGGCCGGTCGGAGCCATCGTCGGCGGAGCGATCCTGGTGACAGGAACAGCGCTGTTGATCGGGCAACTCTCGGGCGTGTTCTGGCTGCGGCGCGCCTCCTCGGCTTCTGCCGAAAACAGCATGATGAGCTACGGCCAATGGGGATTCGGAATCTTCAAGTCGAACATATTATCACCGGTCGACGCAGGAGGCTGGTCTTGGCTGTTGCCGGATCTGCCCTCGGGCCCCGGCGAGCTTGAGGGCTTCGCTTATCTCGGCCTTGGGGTGTTGCTGATCGGTGCAGTCGCCATCGTTCTCGCCCGCCGAACATGCAACCATCTCAGGGTCGGGCCCGAACATATACCGCTCCTGCTGGTGCTGGCGTGCTTTGCAGTCTTTGCCGTCACGCCGGAGGCCGTGCTTGGCGCTTATCACTTTCACCTGCCGTGGCCGGCTCCGCTGATCGGTCTGGGCAATCTTTTCCGGAGCAGCGGCCGCTTCGCCTGGCCGCTCGTCTATGGTGCGATGATCGCCATCTGCTGGATAGCAATACATGGATCGAGCCGGCGGGGCGGGTCGGCGCTGCTCATTGCCGCCGCAATCATCCAGATTGCGGATAGCAGCGCCGGTTGGCGTGGCCATGCCGAGACATTCGCCCGGCCCGGCCCGGATTGGCCCACGCAACTCGTCTCACCCTTCTGGGGAGCCGCCGGCCACCGTTATCGCGCGGTAAGGATGATCGTTCCACACGACAGGCCGTCGCTCTATCGCGACATCGATCGATGGGCCCTGACCTATGGCATGAGCACTGACCTCGTCTATCTGGCGCGCTACGATAGCGGCGCGTTTAACCAGCTGGCGCAGCGCCGAGCTGCCGAATTGAAGGAGGGCCGGCTGGCGCGCGATACGCTGTGGATCGCTGACGGCGTGCCGACGCGCGTCTTCGCGAGCCTGGCGATCGATGAGAGCGATTTCGCCGGAACTGTCGATGGCGTCGCGGTCTATGCGCCGGGTTATCGGCGCACGCACCCGTGAGCCGGCCGGCGTTCAGTCCGCGAAGGGATCGCGCACCAGGATCGTATCCTCGCGCTCAGGGCTGGTCGAGACGAGCGCCACGGGGCACTGGATCAGTTCCTCGACACGGCGGATATATTTGATCGCCTGCGCGGGCAGCTCGGCCCAACTGCGCGCGCCGGCGGTCGATTCGCTCCAGCCCTCGATCGTCTCGTAGACCGGCTCGACACGCGCCTGGTCCTGCGGATGCGGCGGCAGATAGTCATAGCTCTGGTCGCCGAGGCGGTAGCCCGTGCAGATGCGGATCTCGTCGAAGCCATCGAGCACGTCGAGCTTGGTGAGCGCGACGCCGGTGATGCCCGAAACCGCTGCCGACTGGCGTACCAGCACCGCGTCGAACCAGCCGCAGCGGCGCTTGCGCCCCGTCACCGTGCCGAACTCGCGCCCGCGTTCGCCCAGCCGCTGGCCGGTTTCGTCCTCGAGCTCGGACGGGAAGGGGCCCGATCCGACGCGGGTGGTGTAGGCCTTGACGATGCCGAGCACGAATCCCGCCGCCGACGGCCCGAGGCCGGAGCCGCCCGAGGCGGTGCCCGCGATGGTGTTGGACGAGGTGACGAAGGGGTAGGTGCCGTGATCCACGTCGAGCAGCACGCCCTGCGCGCCTTCGAACAAAATGCGGCGACCGGCTTTGCGCGCGTCGTTGAGCGTAAGCCACACCGGCTTGGCGAAAGGCAGAATGAAATCGGCGATCTCGGCAAGGTCGGCCTTGAGCCGTTCGCGATCGACCGGAGCCTCGCCGAAGCCCGCGCGCAATGCGTCATGGTGCGCGCAGATACGATCGAGCTGCAGTTCGAGATCGTCGAGGTGCGCGAGATCGCAGACCCGGATCGCGCGACGGCCGACCTTGTCTTCATAAGCGGGGCCGATGCCGCGCCGCGTGGTGCCGATCTTGCCAGCGCCGCTGGCGTCTTCGCGCAGCCCGTCAAGATCGCGGTGGATCGGCAGGATCAGCGGGCAGGTCTCGGCGAGCTGGAGATTGTCCGGCGTGATCGCCACGCCCTGCGCCCGCAGCTTAGCGACCTCTTCGCGGAAATGCCACGGATCGAAGACCACCCCATTGCCGATCACCGATAACGTGCCTCGCACGATGCCCGAAGGCAGCAGGCTGAGCTTATAGGTCTGATCGCCGACGACCAGGGTATGACCGGCATTGTGGCCGCCCTGGAATCGCACGACGACATCGGCGCGCTCGGCGAGCCAATCGACGATCTTGCCCTTGCCTTCATCGCCCCACTGGGCGCCGATCACGGTAACGTTTGCCATCTTCAATCCTGTGCAATTGCCCGTCGGTTCGTTTCGCGCGACGTCCGCGTCGGCTTGCGCGTCTGGGCTCGCGCGAAACGAACGGAGGAGGAAATCTAAATCGGTTCGGGCGCGGTCCCCCGCAAAATATGCGTGCAGCCGAGCGCGGTTGCCTCATCTTGTTCGCTCAGCGCTGCGATCGTAATCCAATCGTCACCGCGCAACTTCGCGGCCAGGGCCGGATCGGTGTCGAGTGGCAGGAATATGCGGCGCGATTCGACGACGCCGAGGCCGACGTCGACGAGCGGATCGATATAGAGCGAAAAGCCGACCGCCTTCTCCTCCCGCCCGTCGGGATGGATGATCGTATAGCCGCCCCCGCGGCCGACTTCTCCCGAAAGCCCTTGGCCGAACAACGAGAATCCGATCCAGGTCTGATATTCGAAGCCGTGACGCTCGGTGGGATCGAGCGTCAGCGCCACCTTACCGCCGAGAGCGTCCGCGATCGCTTCGATGGCTCCTAGTCGTGTATCGAGTGCATGGGCGCCGGAGATGGCGCGAAGCCGGGCAAGCGCGGAGGCGATCGGCCCCGCTGCCTCGATGAAGGGCAGATAGGCGCCGGCGCCAAGGCTGGCGAGCCCGCCCGCATCCTTGGCGTCGAGCATGTCGCGCACCGCGTCGATTCGACCGGCCGGGAGCGGCATAGCGTCCTGCGCGAGCGTCTCGACCAGATCGGGAAGCGTGAGATCGACGGTGATTCCAGTGACCCCCGCGACTTCGAGCGCCTCGATCGCGACGCGCAGCACCTCGATCACGGCGGCGACGCTGTCGGTGCCGATCAGTTCGGCGCCGGCTTGGGTCAGTTCGCGCTCGGGACGCAGTTGGGTGGCGCGCAGCTTCAGTACGGGGCCGCCATAAGCCAGCCGCAGCGGCCGCGGGCGATGACCCATGCGGGTCGCTGCGATCCGGCCGATCTGGGCGGTGATGTCGGGTCGCAGCGCCAGCGTTCGTTGCGAGACCGGATCGACGAAGCGGAGGAGATCCTGCGCGCGCCCTGATTTGAGCTGGCCGATCAGCCCTTCCTCGAACTCGGCGAGCGGCGGCGAGACCCGCGCATAACCGTGCCGCCCGATCGCGACAATAACCCGGTGCAGCAGCCGCGATCCGGCCTCCGCCTGCGGCGGCAGCCGATCGCGCAATCCTTCGGGCAGGAGGCCAGGGGCGATGCTCATGGGCAGAGGCTCATAGCGGGGAATGCGGTGCGTTCAACATAATCGTCGCGACAGTGGCGGCCGGCGCCATTGCCGTTTTCGCACATCATGCGTCGACGATGGCGGCTATGTGCCATCTCGGCAAACGAAGCCTCTGGGGCACCTATGCTGGCGTGCCCTCCAATCTTGCAACGCGCTCCAATCCCCGGCTAGCGTGACCTGTTCGACGAGGTCATCGCTAGCCGGAAAGACATGGCCGCAGGCTGCGCTCGACGACGCGTCGTTGGAGCTAGAAGCTAAGCGCCTTGGCGCTCTTCACGCCCGGCAGCTTGGCGATCGTCGCCTTCACCGCGTCGTCGACCTGGGTGTCGACCGAGAGAAGCAGCACCGCCTCGCCGCCGGCCGAGCGCCGGCCGAGGTGGAAAGTGCCGATGTTGATCTCGGCCTCGCCAAGCGCCGACCCGAGACGGCCGATGAAACCGGGCGCATCGACATTGACGATGTACAGCATGTCGCCGGTCAGATCGGCCTCGACCTTGACGCCGTAAATCTCGACGAGGCGCGGCTCGGCGTTGGCGAATAGCGTTCCCGCCACCGATTTGGCGCCCTCGGCGGTGGTGACGGTGATCCGGATCAGCGTCGAATAGTCGCCCTCGCGGTCATGCCGCACTTCGCGGACGTCGAGCCCGCGCTCCTTGGCCAGGAACGGCGCGTTGACCATGTTCACCGTGTCCGAATAGACGCCCATCAGCCCCGCGAGCACTGCGCCAGTGATCGGCTTTTGGTTGAGCTCGGCGGCAGCGCCCTCTACCTCGATCGCGACCGCCTTGATCGCGTCGCCTTCGAGCTGTCCGACCAGCGCGCCAAGATGTTCGGCAAGCGCCATATAGGGGCGCAGCTTCGGAGCTTCCTCGGCCGACAGCGACGGCATGTTGAGCGCGTTGGTGACGCCGCCGGTCAACAGGAAGTCCGAGATCTGCTCGGCGACCTGGATCGCGACATTGACCTGCGCCTCGTTGGTCGACGCTCCGAGATGGGGCGTCGCGATGAAGTTGGGGGTGCCGAACAACGCCGATTCCTTGGCGGGTTCGGTCACAAATACGTCCATCGCCGCACCGCCGACATGGCCGCTGTCGAGCGCCTCCTTGAGCGCCGCCTCGTCGACCAGGCCGCCGCGCGCGCAGTTGATGATGCGTACGCCCTTCTTCGTCTTGGCGATATTCTCCTTCGAGAGGATGTTGCGCGTCGAATCGGTGAGCGGCGTGTGCAGCGTGATGAAGTCGGCGCGCCCGAGCAGTTCGTCGAGCGTCACTTTCTCGACGCCCATCTCGATCGCGCGTTCGGGGGTGAGAAAGGGGTCATAAGCCACCACCTTCATCTTGAGGCCCAGAGCGCGGTCGGCGACGATCGAGCCGATATTGCCCGCGCCGATCAGGCCGAGCGTTTTGTTGGTTACCTCGACGCCCATGAAGCGGTTCTTTTCCCACTTGCCGGCCTGGGTGGAGCGGTCGGCCTCGGGGAGGTCGCGCGCCAGCGCGAACATCAGCGCGATCGCATGTTCGGCGGTGGTGATCGAATTGCCGAACGGCGTGTTCATCACGACCACGCCCTTGGCCGATGCCGCCGCCACATCGACGTTGTCGACGCCGATCCCAGCGCGACCGACGACCTTCAAATTGGTGGCGGCGTCGAGCACATCCTTGGTGACTTTGGTGTTCGAGCGAATTGCGAGACCGTCATATTGGCCGATGATCGCGATCAGCTCTTCCTTGGTCTTGCCGGTGATCTCGTCGACCTGGATCCCGCGGTTGCGGAAGATCTGCGCGGCGAGCGGGTCCATCTTGTCGGAAATAAGCACCTTGGGCATTTTTTGGGTGTCCTTGAAATTGAGGACGTCGCCCCGGCGGAGCGCCGGGGCCGCCACCATGTTTGTGGCACGTCATGTCTGGCTGCCCCGGCCTCCGCCGGGGCGACGGAACGGGAAGATCAGGCCGGAACGCGCGCCTGGGCCCACGCCCAGTCGAGCCACGGGCCGAGCGCCTCGATATCGGCGGTGTCGACCGTGCCGCCGCACCAGATGCGAAGGCCGGGCGGCGCATCGCGATAGCCCGCCACGTCATAGGCAGCGTCCTCAAGTTCGAGCGCGCCCGCGATCTTCTTGACGAGTGCGAGCTTTGCCTCGTCGTTGAGACCGTGCACCGCATCGTCGGCAAACTTCAGGCACACCGAGGTGTTGGAGCGCGAGGCAGGATCGGCCGCGAGATGGTCGATCCACGCGGTCCGCTGCACCCACGCGTCGAGCGCGGCCGCATTGGCGTCGGCCCGGGCGATAAGCTCGCTAAGGCCGCCGATCTGCTTCGCCCATTCCAGGCTGTGGATATAATCCTCGATCGCGAGCATCGACGGGGTGTTGATTGTCTCCCCCTTGAAGATTCCCTCGATCAACTTGCCGCCCTTGGTCATGCGGAAGATCTTTGGCAACGGCCAGGCAGGGGTATAGCTTTCCAGGCGTTCGACCGCGCGGGGGCCCAGGACGAGAACGCCGTGCGCGCCTTCGCCACCCAGCACCTTCTGCCAGGAAAAGGTGACGACATCGAGCTTGTCCCAGGGGATATGCTGCGCGAAGCACGCCGAGGTCGCGTCGGCGATTGTCAGTCCCTCGCGGTCGTCGCGGATCCAGTCACCGTCGGGAACGCGGACGCCTGAAGTAGTGCCGTTCCAGGTAAAGACGATGTCGGTCGACTGATCGAGCGTAGCGAGATTGGGAAGACTGCCATAGGGAGCCTTGACGACATCGGCTTCGATCTTGAGTTGCTTCACGACGTCAGTGACCCAACCCTCGCCAAAGCTCTCCCATGCGACCATCGTCGCCTTGCGCGCGCCCAGCAGGCTCCACAGCGCCATCTCGACCGCGCCGGTGTCCGAGCCAGGCACGATGCCGATGCGGTGGGTGGCAGGGATGCGCAGGATATCGCGGGTCAGATCGACCGCATGGTTGATCCGCGCCTTGCCGAGCTTCGAACGATGCGAGCGGCCGAGCGATCCGGTGGCGAGCTTTTCGGGGGCCCAGCCCGGCGGCTTCGCGCAGGGACCGGAAGAGAAATGGGGTCGTACCGGCTTGGCAGCCGGGCGTTCAAAATCAGTCATTTAAGACTCTCCTCACAGAGAGCACGCGCTGCGTTGGGACAGCGTGGCCCGCCGGCGCTTCTAAAGATCGAAGGTGCGAAGTCAATGGCCGATGTGGTCGCGGCGGGCCAATGAAGGACAAGGCCATTCCCGCTGCCCGCGACGGCCGGCCGGGCAACGAAAAAGCCCCGGAGCGTCAGCCCCGGGGCCTTAATGAGACGATTCGGCGATCGCTTATTTCGCGGGCGCCGCCTCGTTGCCTTCGGCCGGCCCGGCCGCGTTGTCCGCGGGCGCGCCGGCGGCGGGCGGAGCCGCTTCGGCGGGGGCGGCGGGCATCGGCTTCGGCGCATCGCTCTGCTTGTTGAGGAAGGCGATCACATTGGCGCGATCTTCGGGCTTGGAGAGACCGGCGAAGGTCATTTTGGTGCCGGGCGCGAATGCCTTCGGGCTCTTGAGCCAGGCGCTCAGGCTGTCCCAGTCCCAGGTACCACCCTTCGATTTGAGCGCATCGGAGAAGGCGAAGCCGTGCGCACCCTGGCCGACCGGCTCGCCCAGCACGCCCCAAAGGTTCGGGCCGAGCGCGTTCGGCCCGCCCTTGTCCGCATTATGGCAGGCGGCGCATTTCTTGAAAACGTCAGCGCCTTTCGCCGGATCGGCGCTCGCCAGATAGAAAGCGATCGGCTTCTCAGCAGCGCCGCCGCCGGCCTCGCCTTCTTCCTCGACGCCTTCGACCACATAGCCCATTTTTTCGGGGCGCTCGGCCTTGAAATATTCGCCGCTCAGGATCGACAGGCCAAGTGCGGCGATACCGCCCGCCAGCGCCCAGCCTGCAATCGTGTTTGCGCGATCGTCCATGTGCCCCTCAAGCTCCCTGGTAACGTGGGGGGATGGAACCCACGCCGAAATCGCGCTCCCTTTAGAATCGGTTGCATGCCTCCGCAAGCGCCCTGCGCGCGAATATGCCGCCGTGCGGCTTGCGATCGGCACGCCCCCCGCCTAATCCGCTCCGCCTTATGCAGAACTATCCCGCTCCCGCCCAGGCGCTCGTCGCCGAGATGTCCGCGGCCTGTGCCGCCGATCCAGGCCGCACGGTGGCGTTTCAGGGCGCACCGGGCGCCAATTCCCACCTCGCCGCGCTCGAGGTTTTTCCCAACTGCCTGCCCTTGCCGTGTTTCAGCTTCGAGGACGCCCTGGACGCGGTGCGTGATTTCCGCGCCGATTGCGCCGTCATCCCGATCGAGAATTCCTTGCATGGGCGGGTTGCTGACATCCATTTCCTGCTTCCCGAATCGGGACTGGTCATCACCGGCGAGCATTTCATGCATATTCGCCACACGATGATGGCCTTGCCCGATCACGGCGCGATCACCCAGGCGATGAGCCACCCTCAGGCGCTCGGTCAGTGCCGCCACTGGCTGCGCGCCAACGGCATTGCGCCGATCGCCTATCCCGACACGGCCGGCGCGGCTGCCGCCGTGGCCGAGGCCGGCGACAAGCATGTCGCGGCGCTCGCTCCGTCGATCGCGGCGGCGCTTTATGGGCTTAAGGTCGTCGAGGACGATCTGCAGGATTCGGCGGACAACACCACCCGTTTCGTCGTGCTCGCCCGCTCCGAGCAGGAAGTGCCGGTCGCCAGCGCGCCGGTGATGACGACCTTCATATTCGAGGTGAAGAACATCCCCGCGGCGCTCTACAAGGCGCTCGGCGGTTTCGCGACCAACGGCGTCAACATGACCAAGCTCGAGAGCTATCAGCGGGGCGCAACCTTCGCCGCGACCGAATTTTATGCCGACATCGAGGGGCATCCCGATGAGCCCCACGTCCGTCGGGCGCTGGAGGAACTGGCTTTCCACACCAAATGGGTGCGTCTGCTCGGCACATACCCGCAGGCGCGCGCGCGGGTTCTCGGATAGGCGCGCCAATCAGCGCCGGGTGGCTGCCTCATCCATGCACCCACCTCGTCAGCAATGTGTGCGCGATCGCATAAGGCGGGGGCGCGAGGAACGGCGCGTCAGCGGTAGCGGCCAGCGCCGCGCGCACCTCGTCACGATCCGCCCATAGCGCATGCTCGAGCTCATTCGCATCGAGATGGATCGCGTCGCTTTCGGCCTGCGCGATGCAGGCGATCATCAGTTGGGAGGGAAATGGCCAGGGCTGGCTCGCGACATAGCGGACCGGGCCTACCACCACGCCCGCCTCCTCGTGCAGTTCGCGCGCGACCGCCTCCTCGATCGATTCGCCTACCTCGACGAACCCGGCCAGTGCCGAATAGCGCCCCTGCGGCCAGCGGTGCTGGCGGCCGACGAGCACGCGGCCGCGATATTCGGCGAGCATGATCACGACGGGATCGGTGCGCGGATAATGTTCTGCGCCGCATCCGCCGCTTTCGCGATCGCATAGGCGCGCCCATCCCGAACGGAAGACCCGCGTCTCCCGACCGCATCGCGCGCAGAAATTATGCCGGCTGTGCCAATCGACCAGGCAACGCGCTGCGGCGTAAGTCGCCGCCTCGCCCGAAGCGAGCATGGTCAGCGCCGTGTTCATCGCCGCATTGCGCTGCGCCGGATCCTCATCGACATTGGCGAGCGACACGAAGCGGGGCAGGTCGTCGATCAGGCCAAGCAGCGCCAAGCCGGCGTCAGGATCGGCCTCCGCCAGCGATCCCCAGCTCAGGGCGCCCTCGTCGGACACCACGGGCGTCAGTCCGTCGAGGCGCAGCAAGCGCGCCGAAAGACTTTGGACCTGTGCATCGAAATAGACCTTGTTGTCGCGTTCGATGTCGATGCGGACCAGCGGCGATCCGGTGAAGCCGGGTGCAGGGAAGTCGGCCATCATCTCTCCTCGGGTTCGCGCGCCGCAATAGCCCGGGCGGCCGCGCGGGCGAAAAGGGTCGGGAGGCCCGCCTCCTCGATGCGGTCGATCGGCCACCATTCGCCGTCCACCGGAGGGCCCGCGTCGCGCGCCACGACCACGCGCAGTTCCAGCGCGAAATGCGTGAAGACATGCGCCACCGATCCGGCGTCGCGCCACTCGGCGCGGATCGGCGCCTCCGCCAGGCCGGGATCGGTATCGGCCCATGGGCCGCTCGGCAGCGCCCGCATACCGCCGAGCATCCCCTTGGACGGGCGGCGAACCAGCCAGACATGCCGATGACGCTCGATCCAGAACGCCGTGCCCCGCCGTCGCGGTTTGAGGCGCTTCGCCGTCTTGACCGGATAGGTTGCGGGGTCGCCCGCGCCTCGCGCGCGGCAATCTGCGCTCACCGGGCAGAGCTGGCATTGCGGCGTCCGCACGCTGCAGATGGCCGAGCCGAGATCCATCATCGCCTGGGCAAAATCGCCGGCGCGTCGATCGGGTGTGATCCGGTCGACACAGGATCGCAGCGCCGGACGCGCCTGCGGGAGCGATTGGGCAAAGGCGAACAGGCGGCTTGCGACACGCTCGACATTGGCATCGATCACCACGGCGCGCTGATCGAAGGCGATCGCAGCGATCGCAGCGGCGGTATAGTCGCCGATGCCCGGCAAGGATCGGAGAGCCGTTTCGCTGTCGGGGAAGCCCCCGCCATGCTCGGCCACCACGGCGCGCGCGCACGCGATCAGGTTGCGTGCACGGGCGTAATAGCCGAGCCCCGCCCACGCCCCCATCACCTCCGCCTCATCGGCGGCGGCCAGCGCTTCGACGGTCGGCCAGCGGCGTGTGAAGCGCTCGAAATAGGGCTTCACCGCCGCGACGGTTGTCTGCTGAAGCATGATTTCCGACAGCCAAACCCGATAGGGCTCCGGCGGCGGCGCCCCGGGCTCGGCGCGCCACGGCAGGATGCGACGGTTCGCGTCGTACCAGCCCAGCAAATTTTCCGCTACCGCATCGACGCGCATGGGGGCGCTATGGCATGAAGCGCCTGATGAGTGAAACCGGCAAGACAGCGACGAAGATCAAAAAAACCGTCCCGCCGCCTCGGGCCGAGGCGAGGCCGCGAGGCGGAGCGGCGCGAGCGGTGGGAGACATGCTGCCCGATGTCGGACGGGCGGCCTTCCGTCGCTTCGGCTTCGTGCAAAGTTCGGTGGTGAGCCGCTGGGCCGAGATCGTGGGCGAGCGCTATGCGAAGGTCTCGGTCCCCGAATCGATCCGTTTCCCGCACGGGCGACGCGCCGACGGCGTGCTTACCCTCCTTGTCGAAGGCGCTCATGGTACGATGCTCCAGCATGTCGCGCCGACCATCATCGAACGGGTCAATCGCTTCTTCGGTTATTCGGCTGTAGCGCGGCTTGCGATCCGGCAGGGGCATTGCGCGGTTGCCCCCACGCCCGCGCCGCGTGCCGCGCCTCCGTCGCTCAAGGCCGCGCCGATCGAACTTGGCGACAGCTTGCGCACGATCGGCGATCCCGAATTGCGCGCCTGCCTCGAATCGCTTGCCGGGGCGCTCGCGGCTACCAGCGGTGCGCCCGTGGTCGCCCCGAGGGACAATGAGCGATGAAGCGCGCCTTGGTTCGAGGGCTATTGCTGGCCGCGCTGTCGACGCCGTTCGGCTCATTGGCCGCGGCATCCGCGCCGAAAATGGCCGCGAAGTCCGCCGTTGCGACCCTGCGGCAGGACTGGCTGCGCACCGCTCGCCGCACCGCGGAAGGTGCGATCGTGATCGGCAATCCCGCGGCGCGGGTGAAGCTGGTCGAATATCTTTCGCTGACCTGCCCGCACTGCGCCGCGCTCTCCGCGCAGATGATCCCTGCGCTTCAGAAGGATTATATCGCCAAGGGGCTGGTCAGCCTCGAGGTGCGTCACGCCGTCCGCGACGGCTATGATTTCGTCGCTTCGTTGCTGCTGCGCTGCGAGCCGCCCGCCCGGTATCTGGGAGCGATCGACGCATTGTTCGCGACCCAGCAAGACTGGATGGCGAAGGGAGCGGGGGCCGCGGCCACGCCAGATTTTGAGGCTAAGTCACCCGATGAAAAGATGAGGCTCGTCGCCACCGCCGCGGGCTTCGACAGCTTCTTCGCCGGGCGGGGCATGACTCCGGGCGCCTACGCGGCCTGTCTGGCGGATGGCGGTGGCAAGGAGCAACTGACCCGAATGGCGGGCAATAGCTGGCAGCGCGATGCCATTCCGGGCACGCCGCTGATCCTGATCAACGGCAATCGGCAGGAGGCCGTCCACCAATGGAACGAGCTCGAGCCGCTGATCAAGGCCGCGTTGCGCTAGCGGTCGTTCGCGGACCGGCTCCAAGGCCCTCCGCTAGCCCAGGACACTGCTCCATCGTTTTCGGCTGGGCCCGGTCGTGGCGCGGCAAAGTGTCGGCGGTTTCAAACCAGGCAATCCGGCTTTCGCGCCAGATGTGGACAGCCGGCGGCAGAGTGTCGGGCTGGTCGAGCGTCGCTATGGCGATATCGATCGTATCGGGGGAATAGCTCACTCGCATCGCGAGCGGCGTTCCGCAGTCGCGGCAAAACCAGCGCTCGCCGACCGCCGACGATGTGCGCCGCGCCGGCTCGCCCCGTTCGATCCGAAACGCCGCTGAAGCTATGCCTGCGAACGCCATAGCTGGCGATCCGCTCGCCAGCTGGCACATCCTGCAGTGGCAATAGCCCGGATCGGTGGGTTCTTCGAGCAGGCGATAACGGACCGCGCCGCACAGGCATCCGCCGGTGCGACCGGCGTCGCCGCCCGGAGCGAAATGCGCTTTGTCCATGATGTCTCTCCCCATCGGATAGGCGAGGTAGAACGAACGGGTTTCGGTTGCGCTCCCCCGATTGGCCACGCGATGGGTGATGAGGCCGTTAGCCCCTCAAAAGATCAGCCCCATCGAAATCCGGATGTCGCGGCTCGACAGGGTGCCATTGTCGGCGATCGGGCGGAAGTCGTTATACGCGGCGCCGAGGGTCAGCCGGCCGCGGGTCGCGCTCGTCGCGAGGCTCAGCGTGTCGCCATTGAGCGTGCTGATGCCGTTGGCCGCGAAACGGCGGTAGCTGGTCTGCGTCGCGGCCAGATCCGTGAGGTCGAACCGGCTTCCGATCTGCCAGAAGGTGGGCGCGCCCGCCACCGCGTTGGCGAGAGAGCCGGTCTGACGCACGAAACCCATCGAATAAGCGAGCTTGATGTCCTCGCCGAGCCGCCGGTTTCCACTGAAGCGCGCGCCATACACCTGGTTGAGCAGCCTGAAGCTGCTGTCGGCGGTGTTGCGCTGGTCGATCTGGTAGGCGTAGCCGCTGAACGTGCCGACCAGATTGGTCCAGTTGAGCTGCGCGAAGAGATTGTCGCCCGACACCGTAGCGGGAAGTGGCCGCTTGCCGGCGGCCCACCAGCTGCTGCTCGACCATGCATATGCGAAGTCCGCGCTGATGCCGGGAATTCCGGCCCACTTCAGTCGCGCGGCGTCGAAGGTCTGCTCGCCGTCGCGATCGCCCGTGATCGAGGCGTTAGCGATCGCGAGATGCTGCCGGCCCACGCTGATTTCGGTGCCGGGCAGACCTCGATAGTTCAAGCGCAGTTCGCCAAGTTGGAAGGCGTCGGGGCGCATCGGTGCGCGCCCGGCGGTCGCGCTGCTCTCGTTTCGGCGGACGGCGACAGCAGCGTCGCTTACTGCATCGATCGACCAGAAGCCGCTCGACAGCGCCAGCCCCGGTCGCGCCCGCAATATGATGCTGTCATTTGCGCTCAATAGCCGCTCGCTCGAATATTGTTGATAGCGGAGTTCGGTGCCGAACAGCGGCGACAGTTCGATGCCTTGCGCGCACAGCGGCTGTGATACGAAACACAAGCAAAGGGCCAATGGACGGCGCATGGACGACCTACAGGGAATAGCGAATCTTGCGGATTTAAGCCGCTTTTTATCAGCCTTTCGTTAACACGCCCAGCGCGATGCGACGAAGCGTTTGACGAGCCGGGCGGTGCTTCACTATATGCGCGCTCCGACAGGCGGCCGGGTGGCCGCCTTTTTGCGTTTCGGAGCCAGTTCAACAGCGATCAGAGGGAAGAAGGAGTTTTTGCCATGACCATCACCCCGCTCATGCCGGTCTATCCGCGGTGCGGCGTGCGTCCGGTGCGAGGTGAAGGCTGCTATCTGATCGGCGAACGCGGCGAGCGCTATCTCGACTTCGCTAGCGGCATCGCGGTCAACATTCTCGGGCACGGCCATCCGGCGCTGGTCAAGGCGATCGCCGACCAGGCGGCGACGCTCATGCATGTCTCGAATCTCTACGGTAGCCCACAAGGCGAGAGCTTTGCGCAGAAGCTGGTCGACCGGAGTTTCGCCGACACGGTGTTTTTCACCAATTCGGGCGCAGAGGCGGTCGAATGTGCCATCAAGACGGCGCGCCGCTATCATTATGTCAACGGCGCACCCGAGCGGACCAAGATCATCAGCTTCGCCAATGCTTTCCACGGGCGGACGCTGGGCACGATCTCGGCCACCAATCAGCCCAAGATGCGCGATGGGTTCGAGCCCTTGCTGCCGGGTTTCGAGGTGGTTCCGTTCAACGATCTCGAGGCCGCGCAGGCCGCGGTTGACGCGACCACCGCGGGGTTTCTGGTGGAGCCGGTGCAAGGGGAGGGCGGCATGACGGCGGCCACCGCCGGTTTTCTCCGCGGCCTGCGCCAGACCTGCGATGAACAGGGTTTGCTGCTCATTCTCGACGAGGTTCAGTGCGGCTATTGCCGCACCGGCACCTTCTTTGCGCATGAGCAATATGGCATTGTCCCCGATATTATGGCGGTGGCGAAGGGGATCGGCGGCGGTTTTCCGCTCGGCGCCTGCCTGGCAACCGAAGAAGCGGCCAAGGGCATGGTGTTTGGCACCCATGGCTCGACCTATGGTGGAAACCCGCTGGCGATGGCCGCCGGAGAGGCTGTTTTCGAAGTCGCGGTCAACGACGAGTTCCTGGCAAATGTCCGCAGGATCGGGGATCGGCTGAAGCAGAGCCTCGAGCAGCTCATTCCCAATCACGACGGACTGTTCGACAGCGTGCGCGGAATGGGCCTGATGCTCGGGCTCAAGCTCAAGGAAAGCGCCGAGGCCCGTGCCTTCGTGGCGCATCTGCGCGACGAGCATGGTCTGCTTACCGTGGCGGCGGGCGAGAACGTCATCCGCATCCTCCCGCCGCTCGTGATCGACGAAAGCCACGTCACCGACTGCATCGAAAGGCTGTCGGCGGGCGCCCGTTCTTTCGTGCCCGCGCCGTGACCCGGCATTTCATCGATCTCGCCAGCGCGGGAACCGCCGGGCTGACGGCGATGCTCGACGCCGCCAAGGGCCGCAAGGAGGCGCGCTGCGGTCTTCCGAGCGGAACCGCCGATCGCGACGCCCCGCTCGCGGGTTACACGCTGGCGATGATCTTCGAAAAGAACTCGACGCGCACGCGGGTTTCGTTCGACATGGCGATGCGCCAGCTCGGCGGCACGACGATCGTAATGGATTCGGGAGGCATGCAACTCGGTCGTGGCGAAACGATCGCCGACACCGCGCGCGTGCTGAGCCGCTATGTCGACGCGATCATGATCCGAACCGACGACCACCAGAAGATCGCCGATCTCGCGCAACATGCCGACGTGCCGGTGATCAACGGCCTCACCGATCAGTCCCACCCCTGCCAGATCATGGCGGATTTGCTGACCGTGCTCGAGCATAAGCACCGGCTCGAGGGGCTGCGCTGGGCATGGCTCGGCGATGGCAACAACGTGCTACACTCGATCGTCGAGGCGGGTAGCCTGCTGGCTTTTCCCGTGGGGATCGGTTGCCCCGAAGGATATGATCCGGCCCCAGAGCTGATCGCGGCGGCGCGCGCGCGCGGCGGGGACATCCTGCTCTCCCGCGATCCCGCTGAGGTCGTGCGCGGTGCGGATGTGGTGGTGACCGATACCTGGATATCGATGGGGCAGGCGCATGCAGATGCGAAGTTGGCGGCGATGATGCCGTTCCAAGTGACCGAAGCGCTGATGGCGCAGGCCGCTCCCGGGGCGGTCTTCCTACACTGCCTTCCCGCGCATCGCGGCGAGGAAGTGGTCGATGCCGTGATCGACGGTCCGAGCTCGCTGATATGGGATGAGGCTGAAAACCGGCTTCATGCGCAGAAGGCGGTGCTGCTCTGGTGTTTGGGGAAGCTCTGAACAGGCTGCATCACCGGCAGGGTTGAAAATCTTGCCGGTGATGCTGAACTTGGGCAGGCATCCACCCATCATCCTCCGGATGATGCCTGTGGAGGAGCGGACCCTGAAACACGCTCAGGGGAAGGGCGGGGTAATTTCGTGGCTTTCGACACCCAGAATCTCGACCTCGCGCTTGGTTTCACCATTCCCGAACGCCATGCCCGCGGGCGTCTCGCAAGGATCGGGCCGACTCTCGACCGCATATTGGATGCCCATCGCTACCCGCCCGTCATCGAACGGCTGCTTGCCGAGGCGTTGACGCTCGCTGCCTTGCTGGGCTCGACGCTCAAGCATGACGAGGGCCAGCTCACCCTGCAGGCGCAGGCCGAGGGTGGGGCGATCGAACTGCTGGCGGTCGACTACAAGGCCGGCGAGATGCGCGGCTATATCCGACACGATCCTGCGCGCCTGGCCGAACTGCCCGCCGACCCTTCGCTGTTTGCGCTGTTCGGCAGGGGGTATCTCGCCATCACCTTCGATCAGGCCGTCAGCGGCGAGCGCTATCAGGGCATCGTCCCGCTCGAGGGCGGCTCGCTGGCCGAAGCCGCCGAAAGCTATTTCAGCCAATCCGAGCAGCTGCCCAGCCTGGTTCGCCTGGCAAGCCGTCGACTGCCCGATGGCGGTCATATCGCGGGCGGCCTGTTGGTCCAGCATCTGCCCGAGGGGGAGGAGGGCCGTGACCGTATCCACACGCGGCTCGACCATCCCGAATGGGATCATGTCCGCGCGCTCGGCCAGACGCTCACGCTGGACGAACTGACCGATCCGGATCTTACCTTCGAGAATGTGCTGTGGCGTCTGTTCAACGAGGAAGAAGTCCGGACCCAAGCCGCAGTCCCGCTGTCGCGGGGATGCCGGTGCGATCCCGATCATGTTCGCGCCGTGATCGCTCGCTTCCCCGCCGAAGACCGGGACGAGATGGCCGACGAGCAGGGCGCGATTCACGTGGATTGTGAGTTTTGCGCGAAGCGTTTCTCGATTACGCTCGCCTCGATCTGACGAACTGAAACAATTTGCCGGCAACGGGCGTATGATGGTGGGGGACCGGTTTTCCGACGACGTCGGTGATTGGTCTTCGGATATTGGCGGTTGGTCGAAGTCGCATATCCTGGGCGCGCCGGTTGGGGAATCGGCCTGCTCGGATCGGGGTGAGAACGATGACGGGATTTCTTCGGCGCGCAACGGCGCTTTTGCTGACTCTCGCGACCTCGCAGGCGATGGCCCTGCCAGCGGCGGCGCCCACGCCGAACTCGCCTCCGGGGGGCGTTCCGGCGAAGCCGATGTCGCTCACCGCGCTCAATCAGCTCGAGGTCGGGCTATGGCAGCTCGACGTCCAGGGCCGCGCACCCAAGCTGATGTGCGTCACCGACCCGACTGCGCTGGTGCAGATCGAGCACGCGCAGCCCGGCTGCTCGCGTTTCACCATCGCCAACGAGCCGCGAAGTTCGACGGTCCATTACAGCTGTCAGCGCGCCGGGTGGGGGCGGACGACGGTGCGGGTCGACACCCCGCGCGCGGCGGCCATTCGCACACAGGGCATCTCGCATAATGCGCCGTTCGACTATCTCGTCGAGGCGCATCGCGTCGGCAGTTGCGGCGCCCAATCGGCGCAGAGGCAGGGCTGATCCCGGCGGATGAGATTTGCCGCCTTGGTTAATCCTTTGTTTAGGCCTTGGAGGCTAAAACCGAGTCGTGCCTTCCCCTTTGGGCACATTTTCCTCCCTTAGCAGGCTTTCGAGCCTCACTGGGCCGCCCTTCGGCGGCCCACTTTTTTCCGTCAGCCCGCCGATTTCAACGGGTGAGCCTCATCGCCTTCGTGCGTGCCTTCCTCGCCGACGAGGAAGGGCGGATCGGGGATGGCGGCGCGCGACTCGTTGAGCAGCATCGACCAGCGCGCGGACAGGTTCCGGAAATAGGGGTCATCGGTTTCGATGCGGCGGCGGATGACGGGCAGGTTCGGATCGGCGCGGATGATCATCAAATCGAACGGCAGCCCGACCGACAGATCCGAACGGATGGTCGAATCGAACGAGAGCAGTCCCACTTTCACCGCCTCGTCGATTGTGCTGTCATAATCCATCGCGCGATCGAGGATCGGTTTGCCATATTGGCATGCGCCGATCTGGAAAAAGGGGCTGTCGCGCTGGCACTCGATGAAATTGCCCGCATCATAGATCAGAAAGAGTTGCGGCGGGTTGTCACCGATGCGTCCTCCGAGCAGCAGCGAGATGCCGGAGGCGACGCCCGCGGCCTGCAGCGCGGGTTTGAGCTGGCGGCCGGCCGCCATCACGGCTTCGCCGATCAACTGCGCGACCCGGAACATCGTCGGCATATGCTCGACCTTGCGGGGACGCTCGTCGTCGCCCAGCGGCGGCAGCCCTTCATCGAGCATGCCGAGCACGAGCTGGGTCACTGACAGATTACCGGCGCTGGCGAGCACGCACATTCGATCGTCGCTGTCGGCGAGCACATGTAGCTTCCGATAGGTGGAGATATTGTCGATACCCGCATTGGTGCGGGTGTCCGCGATCATGATCAGCCCCTGACGGAGCATTATGCCGACGCAATAGGTCATAGCAGCCTCCCCTCGGCAGTCGCTCTCCGCCTGTTTTGCTGTCCATATACGATTGGGTAGGATTGCGAGAACTTCTTTTGGGGCGTCTGGCCATGCGCCGCCGAGCGGGGGAGCCGCATCGGTGGACCCACGCCGCAAAATCGCCTAAGCGGCGCCCATGGCTGAAATCGCAGACAGCAAAGCGCGGCCCTGCGCCATCGTGCTGCTATCGGGCGGGCTCGATTCGATGGTCTCGGGCGGGATAGCGCGCGAACGCGGGTTCCGGCTCGCCGCGCTGACGATCGACTATAATCAGCGGCATCAGATCGAACTCGAAGCCGCGCAGCGGGTGGCGGCATTGCTGGGCGTGGAGCGCCACGTCACGCTGCCGATCAATCTTCGCGCGTTCGGCGGATCGGCGCTGACCGACGATATCGCGGTGCCCAAGCACGGCGTGGAACCGGGCATCCCGATCACCTATGTGCCGGCGCGCAATGCCATTTTTCTGTCGCTCGCGCTTGGCTTCGCCGAGGCGAGCGGTGCTCGCGACATCTTTCTGGGCGTCAACGCGCTCGATTACTCGGGCTATCCCGACTGCCGTCCCGAGTTCATCGCCGCCTTCCAGCATCTCGCCGATCTCGCCACGCGCATGGGCGTCGAGGGCCGGGGCTTCACGATTCATGCGCCGCTTCAACATATGACCAAGGCCGATATAGCGACCGAGGCCAATCGCCTCGGGCTCGATGCGGGGCTTAGCTGGTCCTGCTACGATCCGACCCCAGACGGGCGGCATTGCGGCCTGTGCGACAGCTGCCGGCTGCGCGCGAAGGGATTCGCCGACGCGGGGCTCGCGGATCCGACGGTCTACGCGTGATGGCCAGCTACGCGGTAAAGGAGATGTTCCTGACGCTGCAGGGGGAGGGCATGCAGGTGGGGCGGCGCGCCGTGTTCCTGCGTTTCGCGGGGTGCAATCTTTGGAGCGGGCGCGAAGAGGATCGTGCTGACGCACAGTGCCGTTTCTGTGACACCGATTTCGTCGGCATCAACGGCGACAATGGCGGACGCTATGCTGATGCGGAAGCGCTGGCGGCCCAGGCGGTCTCGCTGTGGGGCGGCTATGCCGAACCTTTCATCGTCATGACGGGCGGCGAACCGCTGCTGCAGGTCGACGCGGCGCTGGTCGCGGCGCTGAAGGGGGGCGGTTTCGAGATCGCGGTGGAGACCAACGGCACCCAGCCCGCGCCGCCGGGCATCGACTGGATCTGCGTCAGCCCCAAGGCGGGGACCGAGGTGGTGCTGCGCCAAGGCAATGAACTGAAGATGATATGGCCGCAGCCCGGCCTCGATCCCCAGCTGTTCGAGCGATGGGACTTCGACCATTTGCTCGTTCAGCCGATGGATGGGCCCAACCTGGCGAGCGCGCGCGAAGCGGCGATCGCCTTTGTGCTTGATCATCCGCGCTGGCGGCTATCGACCCAGACCCACAAGATCGTCGGCATCCGCTGACACGGATTCAGCCGTCGATCCGGCGGTCGCTGCTCGCCTGCTGATAGCTTACCGACGCGCATCGCGCCTTGAGCAGGCCCTTCTTGTCCCAGCAATCCTTGCTCATCGACGGGGGCTGTATCGGGACCGAAATCCATCGGCGCGCATTGATCATGTCGCCCGTCGGAACCAGGCTGTTGCGGAACTCGCGCATGCGATTGATCGCCAGCTGGGTGAGGTTGCCGCGGCCGAGCTTGCGCGCGTCGCGTCCGATCAGGCTCGCGGTTTCGCAAAAGCCGAGTTGGGCGTGCATCGTCGAAAAACCATTATAGGTTCGCGTCGTATATTGATCGAAAGCCTTCTGCCAAGCCTTGCCGCCGGTCCGTTTGAAATAGGCGCCAAGCATCTTATAGGCTTGGTTCAATTCGTCGGCGTTCTTCGCCAGCAGATCATTATAGTTCGGCACCGTCAGCAGGATCGGCGAGAACTGACATTGCAGCGCCGCCACGTTGAGACCGGCGCGCATGTTCCACAGCATGTGCGCCCGCAACTCCGCCGGGGTCGCCTTGGGCAGCGGCATGCCGATGCCGGGCTCGTCCCCCTTGACAGGTTCGCCCTGGAAGTTGGGCTGCACCCAGAAAAGATAGGCGAACGCCGGGCCCGCGGAGCCGATCGCCATCGAGCCCGCCATCATCCAAGCCAGCCATCGAAACGCCATTTTACCTCTCCTGGACCCCGATTATCGTCCCCATTCCTTAATGTTCACATCGCATTGCTGGCATTGCTGGCATTGTCGGCTTCTCCGCCATTATCGGCGGCTGCGGCGCCACCCGCCTGATCGAGCGTCGAGCTTTCGACGACCGTCATGTCGTTCATCGAGCCGTCGCTGGCGTTCATTTCCACGATATTGGTGTCAGTCTCGCCGCCTTTCTTACCACAGGCGGACAGCGCGGCGGCAGCGAGAATCAAGCTGCCTGAGAGAATGATGCTGATCGTCCGTCGCATGCGGAGCTCCCTGAAGATGCTGATTTCCCGTGACGATATAGTGAACGACTCGGGCACTCAAGCACTCAAGCACTCACGCAGCAGGCGGCCGACGATGCAGCCTGGCGAGCATCTCGGGGAAATGGCGGCGGAGCGCTGCGTCGACTTCGTGCATCGTCGCTTCGACTCCCAAGGCCGCCAGGCTGGTGACCGCATAATCCCCCAGGCCGCAAGGCACGATGCCGGAAAAATGCGAAAGATCGGGAGCGATGTTGAGCGAAAAGCCGTGGAAACTCACCCAGCGGCGGATCCGCACGCCGATCGCCCCGATCTTCGCTTCTGCGGCGCCCTCGCCGATCCAGATGCCGACGCGGCCCGGCTCGCTGCGCGCCTCGATCCCGAAGTCCTGGAGCGTGGCGATCAGCCATGCCTCGATCGCGGCCACGAAACAGCGCGCGTCCCGCCCCCGCTTGTCGAGATCGAGCAGGACGTAGCCGACGCGCTGGCCGGGTCCGTGATAGGTATAGCGTCCTCCACGGCCCGCGCGGAACACGGGGAAGCGGTCGGGAGAAAGCAGTTCGCCGGCGACGGCGCTCGTGCCGGCGGTATAGAGCGGCGGATGTTCGAGCAACCAGATCAGCTCATTCGCCTCGCCGGCGCGGATGGCGGCCGCGCGCGCCTCCATCTCCGCGAGCGTTTCGGCATAAGGAGAGAGGCCGGGGGAAAGTCGCCACTCGATCGAGTCATCGTTCATCGGCATGGCTCGCATATTGCCGATTTTGACCGCCGATCAAGTGGAGCGCGATTGCACTCGACCCGCAGCACGCGATAGGCGGGGAACACCGCCGCTCCGGAGCAGGACCGAATGACCGCTTTTTCGCTTGGCACGATTTGGGAAGAGACGATCGCTTTCGTCCGCAAGGAAAGCGCGGTCCTGGTTCCGGTCGCGCTCGCGATCTTCGGCCCGTCCCAGCTCCTGCTGGCCTATGGCATGTCCGGGACGGCGACGATGCGGACTGCTGCGGGAGCCATCTCGCGAGGGGAGATGCTGCTGGTGTTATCGGCGGCCTTGCTGCTGCTGTTCGGCAACATCTCGGTTAGCTTGATGGTGCTCGTGCCCGGAATCAGCGTGGGTGAGGCGCTGTCGAGCGCAATCAGGCGGATGTCGAAGGCGATCGGCGCGATCCTGTTATTGTCCGGAGGCTTCATCGCCCTTGGGCTGATAATCGTCATCGTGGTGACAACGGTCGGGTTGGTCGTCCACGCCGATCCCCGATCGAGGGCCGTTTCCGATTATGCCGCGGTGCTGATTCTCGTACCGACATTCCTGCTGCTGGTGCGCATGCTGCCGCTCCTGCCGGCCCTGGCGACGGAACAGGCGGGCCCGGTGGAGATCATCCGCCGCGTCTGGGCGCTCGGGCGGAACAACCTGATCCGATTCGTGGGCGTGTGGGTGCTCGCAATGTTTCTCGGCCTGATCGTGGCCTTGATCGAATTCGTCATCGGGTCCGTGGTCCAGCTGTTGAGATTGGCCATCGGCAACGCGGAATTGCTGACTGTCGTGGAGATGCTCGTCAATGCCGCGCTGGGTGCGCTGCTGTCGCTGGGCATGGCGGTCTATCTCGCGCTGGTCTACCGTAAGCTGAGCGGAGCGGGTTTCAGATCACCGTTCGAATAGCGGCACGTGCGGGGCCGTCTCGCGCGGCAGCACGCCCGCGAGCCGCGGATCGGCGAAGGTTTCGATCGCGCGCTCGAACGGAACGAAGCCGTGCCGACGGTAGAAGCCGAGCGCGGCCGGATGATCGAGCGTGCAGGTGTGGACCCACATGCGTGCCACGTCCTTACGCCATCCCATCGTCAGTGTCTGCGTCATCAGCCAATCGCCATGCCCCTTGCCGGCAAGCTCAGGCACAAAGCCCAGAAAGGCGATCTCCGCCTCTCCCGGCGCGCGGAAATCCAGCTCCAGCAGGCCGATCTCGATTCCCCGCCGGTCCTCCACGGCGTAAATCTCCACCGCAGCATCATGGATGAGGACGGTCAGTTCGTCGTCGGTCATGACCAGCCGGGAAAACCACATCCATGGCGCGCCGACGCGGCGAAACAGCGCGCGATACCGATCCGGCGAAGGCTCTTTCCAGCGCACGAGCCGAAAAGGCGAGGATGGCAGCATACGGGGTCGGGGCCGCTCGCGCATCTCGAGCGAAGTGACGACCGTCGCGATCATGCCCGGCGGGACGATGGTCAGCGGCACGGCGCCCTCATTCCCAGATTGCCACCGGCGGCAGGCTCATCAGGATCGCATCGATATTGCCGCCGGTCTTGAGTCCGAACAGCGTGCCACGGTCGTAGACGAGGTTGAATTCAGCATAGCGGCCGCGGAAGGCGAGCATGCGCCGGCGATCTTCGTCGCTCGCCGGTGTGGCCATGCGGGCCCGGACAATCGCCGGAAAGATGTCGAGAAAGGCTTCTCCCACGTCGCGGGTGAAGGCGAACTGAGCGTCGAAGCTGGCCTGGTCCTCACAGTCGAGGTGGTCGTAGAAGATGCCGCCCACCCCGCGATGGACCTGACGATGCGGAATCCAGAAATAATCGTCTGCCCATTGCTTGAAGCGCGGGTAATGGGCCGGATCATGCGCGTCGCAGGCCGTCTTCAGCCGCGCGTGGAACGCCGCGCTGTCCTCGTCATAGGGGATTGGCGGGTTGAGATCGGCGCCCCCGCCGAACCAGCGCCTGGTCGTGGCGAGGAAGCGGGTATTCATGTGGACCGCCGGAACATGCGGGTTGGCCATGTGCGCGACCAGGCTGATCCCGGTGGCGAAGAAGCCGGGATTTTCTTCGCCGGCGCCATGGATGGTGTTCGCAAATTCGGGCGCGAACGCTCCGCCCACGGTGGAGACGTTGACCCCGACCTTCTCGAACACGCGGCCTTTCATCAGCCCCTGGACACCGCCGCCGCCCTTCGCTTCGGGATCATCCTCGCGATTCCAGGCCTTGTAGGCGAAGCGGGCGTCGCTGCCGGCCTCGGCCTCGATCGCTTCGAAGGCGGCGCAAATCCGGTCGCGCAATGATTCGAACCAGGTGCGCGCCGCCGCCTGTTGCGGATCGAGTTCGATCGTCATTCAGGCCATCCCTCCGTCTGTCTCAGCGCCTCGGCCAGCGCGATGCCAGCCGAGACCGCGACATTCAAGGAGCGGAATCCAGTCCGCATCGGAATGCGGATGCGCAGATCGGCCCGAGCATGGACATCCGGCGGCGCGCCGGCGCCTTCCGATCCGAACAACAATATGTCGTCGCGGGTGAAATGCGTCCGAAAAAGCGTCTGTTCCGCGCTGGTCGACAACAGCACGATCCGGCCCTGCGCCGTTGCTTCGAAAGCCGCCCAGTCCTCGTGGCGAACCACCGGCGCACCCGCGGCATAATCCATCGCCGAGCGCCGCAGCGCTCGATCGGAATAGGCGAATCCGCAGGGTTCGATGATATCGACCGCGATCCCCAGGCAAGCTGCGAGGCGCAGGATCGTTCCTACATTTCCGGCGATATCGGGCTGATGGAGGGCGATGCGCATGGGATGGGTGATATGCGAATGTATCGCAACGCGGCAATAATCGTGAAATGGGATTGGCAAAGCCGATGAACCGGCGCTATCAGCGCGCAGCCGCCGGGGATTTTGCGGGCGGTTGCGCTTGCGCGGGGGGAAATGGCTGTTGGCTGATTCCTCTGCCCAGGCGCCAGAATCGTGGCAGCGCAAGGGTTCCGGAATGGCGACGCTCGAACATTTAGATACGCCCGGCGAACAGGCCGGAGACGGCGTCCGTCGCCGTGATTTCATCAATATTGCCGCGGTAAGCTTCGCAGGCGTCGGCGCCGCTACGGTGCTGCTGCCCCTGATCAACCAGATGAATCCCTCGTCCGATGTGCTCGCACTGGCATCGATCGAGGTGGATTTGTCGGCGATCAAGGAAGGCCAGGCGATCAAGACGATGTTCCGCAAGCAGCCGCTTTTCGTCCGGCATCTGACCGCGGCCGAGATCGCGGCCGCCGACAAGGTCGATCCCAGCACCTTGCGCGACCCGCAGACGCTCGAGCAGCGCACGGTGGACGGCAAGAAACAGTGGCTGATCACCATGGGGGTCTGCACCCATCTCGGCTGCGTGCCGCTCGGCGCGGGCGAAGGCGAGATCAAAGGCGAGTTCGGCGGCTATTTCTGCCCATGCCACGGCTCGGCCTACGACACCGCCGCGCGCATCCGCAAAGGCCCCGCGCCGAAAAATCTCGAAGTGCCGAAATATGCCTTCAAATCCGACACCGTCGTCGCAGTGGGCTGAGGTAGACCGACATGAGCTTCCCCTGGGCAAATCACTACGCGCCTAAGCATCCTGTGATGCAGTGGATCGACGAGCGGCTTCCGCTGCCGCGCCTCGTCTACAATGCCGTCGGCGCCGGCTATCCGGTGCCGCGCAACCTTAACTATTTCTGGAATTTCGGCGTGCTTTCGGGCGCTGCGCTGGGCATCCAGATCATCACCGGCATCATTCTCGCGATGCATTATGCCGCGAACGGTGCGATCGCCTTCGACTCGGTCGAGCATATCATGCGCGACGTCAACTCGGGGTGGATGATCCGCTACGCACATGCGACCGGCGCGAGCTTCTTCTTCATCGTGGTCTATCTCCACATCTTCCGCGGGCTTTTTTACGGGTCGTACAAGGCCCCCCGCGAAATGGTGTGGCTGCTGGGTCTGGTGATCTATCTGCTGATGATGGCGACCGGGTTCATGGGCTATGTGCTTCCCTGGGGTCAGATGAGCTTTTGGGGCGCCAAGGTCATCACCGGCCTGTTCGGCGCGATTCCCGTGGTCGGCACCCCGATCCAGACCTGGCTGCTCGGCGGCTTCGCGCCCGATAACGCCGCGCTCAACCGCTTCTTCTCGCTGCACTATCTGCTCCCCTTCGTGATCGCGGGCGTCATCATCCTGCACATTTGGGCGCTGCACATCCCGGGTTCGAGCAACCCCACGGGGATCGAGGTAAAGGGTCCGCAGGACACCGTTCCGTTCCATCCTTATTATACTGCCAAGGATGGGTTCGGACTGGGCGTGTTCCTGATCCTCTATTGCCTGATGCTGTTCTATGCGCCGAACGCGCTGGGCCATCCGGACAATTACATCCCGGCGAATCCGCTTTCGACGCCGGCGCACATCGTGCCCGAATGGTATTATTGGCCCTTCTACGCGATCCTGCGCGCCTTCACCTTCGACATCTTTGGCATTCCAGCGAAGCTGCTCGGCGTGGTGGCGATGTTCTCGGCCATCCTGATGCTGTTCTTCCTGCCGTGGCTCGACAAGTCCCCGGTGCGTTCGGGCAATTATCGCCCGGCGTTCAAGAAGTTCTTCTGGCTTCTGGTCGCCGATGTCCTCGTACTGGGCTATTGCGGCGGTTCGCCGGCGGCCGAGCCCTACGTGATGATCTCGCAGCTCGCCGCCGCTTATTATTTCGCACATTTCCTGATCATCCTGCCGATCGTGTCGCGGATGGAGCGGACCTTGCCGCTGCCCAACTCGATCACCGAAGCGGTGCTTGAAGGAAAGAGCGGTGCCACGCTCTCGACGAGCACGCAGGCCTAAGGGGATATAGAGACCATGGTTCGTCCCATTGCATTCCTCGTGGGCCTCGGCTTTGCCGGGATCCTGCTCTACTCGCTGATCATGGGCGCCGCCGCCTATATCAGCGAGCCACCGGCACCGACCGCCGAGCACGAGTTCCATCTCCATCCGAAGGAGGTGCACTTCGCGTCGGACGGCCCGTTCGGCAAGTTCGACCGCCAGCAGCTGCAGCGCGGCTTTCAGGTCTATAAGGAAGTCTGCTCAGCCTGCCATTCGCTGCACCAGGTGGCGTTTCGCGACTTGCAGGATCTTGGCTTTAGCGAGGCCGAGGTGAAGGCCATCGCCAAGGGCTGGGCGACCGAGGTGCCCTCGATCAACCCCGACACCGGGGAAGCCGCGACCCGCAAGGGCACGCCTGCGGACAAGATCCCCGCGCCCTACGCCAATGAGGTCGCTGCGCGCGCCGCGAACAACAATGCGCTGCCGCCTGATCTGTCGCTCATGACCAAGGCGCGTCACGATGGCCCGGCCTATGTCTATTCGCTGCTGACCGGCTACCAGCCGCAGCCGGCCGAGCTCCTCAAGAAGTTTCCCGACTCGAAGACCCCGCCGTCGCTTCACTACAACCCCTATTTCGCGAACCTCAACATCGCGATGCCGCCGCCGCTCGCGGCGGATGGGCAGGTGACCTATGCCGACGGCACGAAGTCGACGGTCGACCAGATGGCGAAGGACGTTGCCGCTTTCCTGGTGTGGACGGCCGAGCCCAAGCTCGAGGCACGCCATCGGGCGGGCCTGGCGGTGATCATCTTCCTGCTGATCGCGACCACCTTGGCTTATCTGTCCTATCGGAACATCTGGGCCGGCGTTAAGCACTGAGCCTGCTTGGAATGCCGAGGAAAGGGGCCGTCCGGGATATGACCGGGCGGCCCTTTTCGTGTGGCGGCGCGGCGCTTGCCGCCATTGCGCTTCTTCCTAAAAAGCGGGAATCTCCAGCATGACCAGTAACCGCCTCGGCCTGATCGGCGGCAGCGGTCTCTACAAGATGCCGGCGCTGGCCGACGGCGAATGGATCGACGTCGACACCCCGTGGGGCAAGCCTTCCGACGCGCTCCTGGTCGGTTCGATCGGCGATCGCGAGGTCGCCTTTCTGCCTCGCCACGGACGGGGCCATCGGATCGCGCCAGATGAGGTCAATTATCGCGCCAATATCGCTGCGCTCAAGGCGGCGGCGTGCACCGAGATACTGGCTATATCGGCAGTCGGCAGCTTCGATGCCGACCTGAGGCCCGGCGCTTTTGTGCTGGTCGATCAGTATATCGATCGTACGCTGCGCCCCTGCCGAAGCTTCTTCGGCGACGGGATCGTGGCGCATGTCGGCTTCGGCCGACCGACCTGCTCGCGCCTTGGCCAAATGGTCGGCAAGGCGCTCGCAGCCGACGACGCGGCGCATCGGATTGGCGGAACCATGCTGGTCATCGAGGGCCCGCAATTCTCGACCCGCGCCGAATCGGTGCTGCACAAGAGCTGGGGTTGCGACGTCGTCGGCATGACCGGATTGCCCGAGGCCCGGCTCGCTCGCGAGGCCGAACTTTGCTATGCAAGCATCGCGATGGTCACCGATCACGACGCATGGTCAGATCAGGATGTCGATGTCGCCTCGGTGGTGGCGGTCATGAGCGCCAATGTCGCGCGTGCGCAGGCGCTGGTCGTTGCGGTCGCCGCCGACACACAGGGCGGCGCGGGCTGCCCTCACGGGTGCGACCATGCGCTCGACGGCGCGGTGATCACGCCCGCGGACGCCTGGCCGGCGGCAACGCGGCGGCGGCTGGCCGCACTCGCACCGCGCCTGTTCTCCGATCGGAAATGAAAAGTGCGGAGAGGGAGCGATGACGGCGGTCTGCGAGCAAACCGATTGGGCCCTCCCATGGGAGGGAGGGTGCCGATGCGGGAAGATCCGGTTTCGGGTTAGCGCACCGCCGCTGCTGACGGCCGCCTGCCACTGCACCGGTTGCCAGCGCATGTCCGCGAGCGCCTTTTCGCTGAGCCTCGCATTGCCTGCTGCAGCGTTCAGCATCGTCACGGGCGAGCCCGTGATCGGTGGAATGCACGGGCCTGCGCGCCATTATTTCTGCGGTTGGTGCCTGAGTTGGATGTTCACGCGCCCCGACGGACTCGACGATATCGTAAACCTGCGCGCTTCGATGCTCGATCGCCACGAATGGTTCGTACCGTTCGTGGAGTTCTGGACCGACGAGAAGCTTTCCTGGGCCACGACGCCCGCGGTTCACAGCTTCGCCGGTATGGCGTCGCCTGAGGATTTCCCGGACCTGATCGCCCAATATGCCGAACGGGGCGTGTGCCGGCCCGGCTGAGACCGATCAGGCTGGTCGCCGACGCTGGATATTGGTCGCCTTCGTCGTCATCACAACTTCGTCATGCTGGTTGAACACCCTCCCAGCGGGCGCTGACTCCTGTGCTGACAAGGCCTCAGACGTTGAACCTGAACAGCATGATGTCGCCGTCCTGAACAAGATATTCCTTGCCTTCCGATCGCAGCTTCCCAGCCTCGCGCGCAGCCGCTTCGCCGCCGAGCGTGACATAATCCTGATAGGCCATTGTCTCGGCGCGGATGAAGCCTCGTTCGAAATCGCTATGGATCACCCCGGCGGCGTTGGGGGCCTTTGCGCCCTTCTCGACGGTCCAAGCGCGCGCCTCCTTGGGCCCCACCGTGAAGAAGGTGATCAGATCGAGCAGCTCGTAGCCGGCGCGGATCACCCGCGCCAGCCCGGTTTCGCTCAGGCCGAGATCGCTGAGAAAATCGGCGCGGTCCGCCGGGTCGAGCGTGACGATTTCCGCCTCGATCGCAGCCGAGACGATCACCGCCTTGGCACCCTCGCTTTTCGCTTTTTCGAACACTTGAGCGGACAGCGCATTGCCGTCGGCCGCCGAAGCTTCATCGACGTTGCAGACATACAACACCGGCTTGGCCGTCAGCAGCTGCGCCTGGCCGAAGATGCGCGCTTCATCATCATCTCTCGGCTGGGTGAGGCGCGCCGGCCTGCCCTCGCGCAACAGATCCAGCGCCTGCCCAAGCACCGAAGCCGCGGCCTTGGACTCCTTATCGCCCTGTGCCGCCTTCTTGGCGAAGGCGGGGACGCGTTTCTCGAGACTCTCGAGATCGGACAGCATCAGTTCGGTCTCGACGGTCTCGGCGTCGGCGATTGGATCCACCTTGCCTTCGACATGGGTCACGTCGCCATCCTCGAAGCAGCGCAGTACATGGACGATCGCATCGACTTCGCGGATGTTAGCGAGAAACTGGTTGCCGAGCCCTTCGCCCTTGGACGCTCCCCGCACGAGCCCGGCGATATCGACGAACGCCAGCTGGGTCTCGATGATTTTGGCCGATCCGCCGATCTTCGCAATCTCGTACAGGCGCGTGTCCGGCACCGCCACCTGGCCGATATTGGGCTCGATCGTGCAGAAGGGGTAGTTGGCGGCCTGCGCCGCCGCCGTTTCGGTAAGCGCATTGAAGAGGGTGGACTTGCCGACATTCGGCAGCCCGACGATACCACAGCGAAAGCCCATATTGTCTCAAACCTTGTTGGAATGAGCGCCCGATAGCGGCTGCTGCGTTCAAAGGCCAGTGGGGCTTCGCCGCTCGCGCCGAGGGCTCAGCAAAGAATGAGGGCTCCGGAGCGGACTCCGAAGCCCTCATGCCCGGCATAGGCAAGATTCAGGTTCGGGAAGGCGTGAAGGCGGGCAGGGGCCGAGGCGCGCTGACCGGCGTGACCTTGGGTGCGTGCTCGGCGCTGGGCGCCGCATTGGTCGGCTTCACCGCGTCGCCCAGGGCCGCGTCGTCGGCCGCGCCGCAATTGCCGGCGCTGGTGCGGAACACCTTAGCCCGATCGGCGCTGCCGCCATCCGAGCTGATCCGGACGGTTCGTGTGCAACCATCGGCGCCGGTGGTGGTCGAGACATAGCTGTACCGCATCACCCCGACAGGGCGGCCGTCCGTCCCTGTGAGGATGATGCCATTCGGGTTGGCGGAATCCGCGCCGGCCGCGCTCTGCACTATCTCGGCCTGGCGCATCATCGCAGCGGCATGCGCCTCCATGGCCGCAGAGATACGCTGCATCTCGGCGAAAGCGGAAGATGGATCAAAGGCTGCGCCGAATGGATCGGGCGCGGTGTCACGGATCAACACCAGCTGCGGCGGCGTCGCGCCTTCATATCGGACATGTTCCACGGACCCGTCGGGCAGCGCGATGAGCATCATCTGGCTGCGGTCGTGCGCGGCCAGTGCTGCGCCAGCAATGGCGGCCGAAGCGACGCCGGCTATGACCGCGGTGCGAACAAAACGCATGGGCTTGCCTCCATCGTTAGAGTCGGATCGTAGAAGCTACTTTCGGCAAGCTGAACCGATGATAAACGAAGCTGCAGGTTATCGTGATGCGCCAACGCCTTAGCTCCGGCCCGCCGCGGCTTCCGCCATCTGTGCGCCAGGCTATCCGGCGCCGAGTGCAGCCTGTACGTTGATCCACGCCGAAGGAACCGCGGCCACGCCACGTTCGTAAACGGGCAACAGGCGAGGGTGGGAGCGGCGGACCGATTCAGCCAAGGTGCAGTGCGATTTCGCTCATGAAGCGAGGATCGTCGCGCGCAGCAAGCCACGGAGCCTGGCGGGCGATCGCCCCCAACATGTCCGCGAGCCGATCGAGCTCCGCCTTGACGTAATTTCCGAGCACATGGCCGGTGACGCGATCCTTGTGCCCCGGATGGCCGATGCCGATCCGGACGCGGCGAAACGCGTTGCCGATATGCGCCTCGGTCGAGCGCAGTCCGTTATGCCCGGCGGTGCCGCCGCCGGTCTTCACCTTGACCTTGAACGGAGCTAAATCGAGCTCGTCGTGGAAGATGGTGACGTCATCGACGTCCAGCTTGAAGAAGCGCATGGCCTCGCCGACCGCGCGGCCGCTCTCGTTCATGAAGGTCGCGGGCTTGAGCAGCAGAACGCGCTCGCCGCCGATCCTGCCGAGCGCGGCCCAGCCCTGAAATTGTTTCTTCCACGGTTCAAAGCCGTGAAGCTCGGCGATGGTATCAACCGCCATGAATCCGACATTGTGCCGATGCATCGCATATTGCGCGCCCGGATTGCCGAGACCGACCCAGATTTGCATGCAGTGCGTCTATCCACTCGCCGCGACAAAAAAAAGGGCCCCGACGGTTTGCGCCGTCGGAGCCCGATCCGTTCGAAGAAGCTTGGGCTCAGCCCTCGGCCTCTTCCTCGCCCGCGATTTCCTCGCCTTCGGCGCTCTTGAGCGCCGATGGGGCGACGATGGTCGCGATGGTGATGTCGGTGTGATCGACCGCAGTCGCGCCCTTGGGCAGGGCAATCTGCGACAAATGGATATTCTCACCCACCTCTAGACCCTTGAGCGAGACGGTGATCTCCTCGGGGATCTCGGCGGCGTCGACCGACAGTCCGAGGTCGTGGACGACGATGTTCAGCACGCCGCCACGTTTGATGCCGGGCGACAGCGCCTCGTCGATGAAGTGGACGGGGACGTTGACGGTCACTTTCGAATGCTCGCCAATGCGCAGGAAATCGGCATGGAGCGGGCGATCGGTGACCGGATGGAACTGAACGTCCTTCGGCAGGGTGCGGACCTTCTGTCCGGCGACGTCGAGCATCACGACGCTGTTGAAGAAATGCCCTGTATTGAGCATCTTCATCAGCAGCTTTTCCTCGAGATGGATCGCGGTCGGTTCCTGCTTGTTGCCGTAGATGACGGCGGGGACGCGGCCTTCGCGACGCATGGCGCGGGAGGCTCCCTTGCCTGCCCGATCGCGCGTCTCGGCCGACAGGTCGAGCACTTCGCTCATAACATGTCTCCAGTTCGCATTGAGTTTCCAAGACCCGCCTGCCTCCAGGGATGACCAGACGGGATGGGCGCGCATAGAGGCAATGCTACCGAAAGGCAAGCGCGGGATGTGGGCACGGCCGCCATCTCTCCCTCCGGCGCGGATGGAACCGAGCCGGCAATTGCGGATATCCTTCCGTCGGTGCATGGGGGCGCGATGCTCGACGAACGCATCCTCTTCATCGATGGCGAAGCGATGGTGATCGACAAACCGTCTGGCCTACCGGTCGATCCTCCGCGCGATGGCAGCATCAGCCTCGAGAACCACCTCCAGTCGTTGAGCTTCGGTTTCAAGCGCTGGCCGAGCGCGGTCCATCGCCTCGATCGCGACACTTCGGGCTGCCTGCTGCTTGCCCGCAATCCGAAGGCGCACAAGCGCTTCGCGCTCGCTTTCGAGGAGGGCAGGGTGGAAAAGGTCTATCTGGCCATTCTGGACGGCGTTCCGGAGGCGGCGGAGGGCGAGATCGATATGCCGCTTGCCAAGATATCCAGCCGGGACAGCGGCTGGCGCATGGTCGCCGACCCCAAAGGCAAACCGGCCTATACCGCCTGGCGCCGGCTGATGACCGCCGGAGGCAAGGCGCTGATCGAATTCCGGCCGACAACGGGCCGCACCCACCAGATCCGCGTCCATGCAGCGACCGGCATCGGCATTCCGATCACGGGCGATCCGGTTTATGGTTCGGGGCGAGGCGTGACGCTGCTCCATGCTTTCCGGCTGACCGTGCCCCGCGAGGCGAAGGCGCCGATCGAAGCGACAGCCCCGCTGCCCGAGCGCTTCGCCGCGCTGGGCTTCGCGGCACCCCTATAGGCGGATCAATCAAAGCTCTTGCCGCGCAGGCCCTTGACGGCCGAGCGCTTCGCCTTGCCGTCCATTCGCCGCGCCTTCGCGGCCTTCGACGGCTTGGTGGGCCTGCGTTTCTTGGGCACCAGCGTGGCTTCGCGGATCATCTCGAACAGCCGGTCGCGGACCTCTTGCCGGTTGAGGAGCTGTGATCGCGCGCCTTCGCTTCGCAAGACGAGCACGCCTTCACGCGTCATCCGGCTGCCGGCGATCGCCGCGAGCCTGATCTTCACCGCCTCCGGTAGGTTCGGCGAGTGGCGGATATCGAAACGCAACTGGACGGCGGAGTCCGTGGTGTTGACCCCCTGACCGCCCGGCCCGCTGGCCCGCGTGAAGGATTCCTCGATCTCATCGCTGTCGATCGCGATCGAGCGGGTGACGGGAAGAAGCGGCATCGCTCAAGCCTATCGGCCCCATCGGCGCTTGGCTAGCGACCCGGAGCCCAAGCGGGTTGCAGCGCGCGCCAGGGAAGCGCACATCGGCCGCATGTACGTTTTTGATGTCGACCGGCATGGCTCCAAGGCGCAACTCTACGCGGATCTGTCCGCCGCGCTTGCCGCCTTGACCGCCGGTGAGCCCGATCCGATCGCCAATATGGCCAACGCCGCCAGCCTGATCTGGGAATATCTGCCCGATCTCAACTGGGCCGGCTTTTATCGTGCGATCGGCAAGGAGCTGGTGCTGGGCCCTTTCCAAGGAAAGACGGCCTGTATCCGCATCGCGTTCGGCAAGGGTGTTTGCGGGACGGCGGCCGCTACCCGCGAAGTGCAATGCGTCGCCGACGTGCATGAATTTGCTGGGCATATTGCCTGCGACAGCGCCTCGGCGTCGGAACTGGTCGTGCCGATCGTGCATGAGGGCCGCCTGCTCGGCGTGCTCGATCTCGACAGCCCGATCAGCGCGCGATTCGACTATGAGGACGTAGCCGGCTGTATGGCGCTGATGGCGGTGCTCGGTCCCCGCATCGCTCAATAGCGCAGAAAAAGCCGGCGGCGCGACGGTTTTCCGGGTTTGCTTCAGCTCAGCCGGTCGAGCGCTTCCTCGTCGAGCGAGCCCGGCACGATCATGAGCGGGCACGGGAGTTGGCCGGCCTCGAGCCCGGCCAGATGGGTGATCAGCTTGCCGGGAGGGCCGCTCGCAGCCGCGCCCAGCACCAGCGCCGCGATGCCCGGCTGTTCGTTGAGCAACGCGCGCACCACCGAGACGGGATCGCCCTGCCGCACCGTGATCGAAGGCATCAGGCCGGTTTCCTCGATCAATGAACTGGCGGCTTCGGCAACCATCGCTTCGGCGCGCAGCCGCGCCTCTTCCTCCATCGCCGCCTGGACGGCGCCCCACTGGACGAACTCCTGCTGCGCGACGAGCGCCAATATCTCGACCGCGCCGCCTGTCTTCATGGCGCGGCGGGCGGCGAAGCGCAGTGCCATTCGCGACGCTTCATTGTCGTCGATCACCACCAAATAGGTCCGCACCCGCCGCCGCTCCCCAAGCATTTTGCGGGACGGTGCGCCAGTTGCGGCCGTAGCGCAAGCTTTCGACGGCTGGTCCTTTCGGAGCCGAATCGTGCAGGGCCTTGACCTAGGCACGGGGAGCGGGGAAGAGGGGCGCGCATGACCCCCATCCCGCTCTAAGGGACAAGAATATGCCAATCGAATTGAAGATGCCCGCGCTCTCCCCGACGATGGAGGAGGGCACACTTGCCAAATGGCTGGTCAAGGAGGGAGACAAGGTTTCCTCGGGCGATCTCCTGGCTGAGATCGAGACCGACAAGGCGACCATGGAGTTCGAAGCGGTCGACGAGGGAACGATATCGAAGCTCCTGGTTGCCGAGGGCGCCGAGGGCGTGAAGGTCGGCGCGGTGATCGCGCTCATCCAGGGTGAAGACGATGACGAGCCGGCCGCGAAAGCTCCGTCCGCCAACGGAGCGGCCAATGCCGCGCCCCAGCCGAAAGCTCAGCCCGCCGCGGCGCCGGCGGCCGCCGCGTCTGGGCCGAGGCCCGCGGTCGTGACGGCCGCCGACGGCGATCGCGTGAAGGCGAGCCCGCTCGCCCGTCGCCTGGCTGTGGCGCAGGGCGTCGACTTGGCGTCGGTCAGCGGCTCGGGGCCCAATGGGCGCATCGTCAAGGCCGATCTCGAAGGTCGGAAAGCGGTCGCGCCGGCCCCCGGCCCATCCGCGCCGCCGTCGGGTACGCCGGCGGCGAAACCCGCGCCTGCCGTGGAGGTGTCGAACGATATTCCGCACGAGGTCGTCAAGCTGTCGAACATGCGCAAGGTGATTGCGCGGCGGCTGAGCGAGTCGATGCAGCAGAGCCCGCACATCTACCTGACAATAGATATCCGTCTCGACGCGCTGCTTAAGCTCCGTGGCGAGCTCAACACGGCGCTCGAGGCGCGCGGGATCAAGCTGTCCGTCAACGATCTGCTGATTAAGGCGCTCGCCTTGGCGCTGATCGAGGTTCCCGACTGCAACGTGTCTTTTGCCGGCGACACGCTGGTCCGCTACCAGCGCGCCGATATCTCGGTTGCCGTGGCGATCCCCGGCGGCCTCATTACCCCGATCATCAAGGGCGCCGACAGCAAGAGCGTCGCCGCGATCGCCACCGAGGCGAAGGATCTCGCGCAGCGGGCGAAGGACGGCAAGCTCCAGCCGAACGAGTATCAGGGCGGCACCGCCTCGATCTCCAATATGGGCATGTTCGGGATCAAGCATTTCACCGCGGTGATCAATCCACCCCAGGCGATGATCATGGCGGTGGGGTCTGGAGAGAAGCGACCCTATATTGTCGACGATGCGCTTTCGATGGCGACGGTCATGACCGCGACGGGCAGCTTCGATCATCGCGCGATCGACGGCGCGGTCGGGGCACAGCTGATGGCCGCGTTCAAGCGACTGGTCGAAAATCCGCTGGGCATGCTTGCCTGATGGAAGAAGCCGGCGAGGCATCGGCGCCCACGGGCGAGCCGGCGATCCGCGTGGTGGCGATGCCGGCCGACACCAATGCCAACGGTGATATTTTCGGCGGGTGGCTGGTGAGCATGATGGATCTCGCGGCCGGCACCGTTGCTTCCCAGCACAGTAAGGGCCGCGCGGCGACGATTGCGATCGACGGCATGATCTTTCACCGGCCCGTCAGGGTGGGCGATATTGTGTCGGTCTATGCGACCCTTCTCTCGGTCGGGCGGACCTCGATGAAGGTCGGGGTCAATGCCTGGCGGCGTTCGCGCGACGGCGAGGAGCACGAACGAGTCACCCATGCGACCTTGACCTTCGTCGCGATCGGCGGCGATGGACGTCCGCGCCCGATCAATGAACATTAGGCCCTGAGGAGCAAATAGTGGCGGAAAGCTATGATCTCATCGTTTTGGGTTCGGGACCAGGCGGCTATGTCGCAGCGATCCGGGCTGCGCAGCTCGGCCTCAAGACGGCAATCGTCGAGCGCGAGCTGCTGGGCGGAATCTGCCTGAACTGGGGCTGCATTCCGACCAAGGCGCTGCTTCGTTCATCCGAAATCTATCATCACATGCTTCATGCCGCGGATTATGGGCTGGAAGTCGCCAAGCCGGCCTTCGATCTCGCAAAGGTGGTCGCGCGGTCGAGGGGCGTCGCCAAGCAGCTTAACGCCGGCGTGACCGGGCTGATGAAGAAACACAAGATCGCGGTGCATTTCGGCGACGGCGTATTGACCGGCAAGGGGAAGCTCACGGTCACCAAGGACGGTGCCGAAACCAGGCTGGAGGCGAAGAACATCATCATCGCGACCGGCGCGCGCGCGCGCGATCTGCCGTTCGCAAAGGCCGACGGAAAGCGCATCTGGACCTATCGTCACGCAATGACCCCCACCGAGATGCCGACCAAGCTGCTGGTGATCGGTTCGGGTGCAATCGGTGTAGAATTCGCGAGCTTTTACAGTGATATGGGCGCCAAGGTGACGATCGTCGAGATGCTCGATCGCATCCTTCCGGTCGAAGATGCCGAAATCAGCACCTTCATGGCGAAGGCGCTGAGCAAGCAGGGCATGACGGTCAGGGCCTCGACCGGCGTCCAGAAGATCGCGGCCGACGCCAATCGGATCACCGCCGAGATCAAAGACAAGGACGGCAAGGTTGCGACCGAAGAGTTCAGCCATGTGATCGTCGCGGTCGGCATCATGCCCAATGTCGAAAATATCGGCCTGGAGGCGCTCGGGATCGAATCCGACAAGCGCGCCCACATCAAGACCGACGAATATTGCCGGACCAATGTCGAGGGCGTCTATGCGATCGGCGATGTGACCGATGGCCCGTGGCTGGCGCACAAGGCGATGCACGAGGCGGTGATTGCCGCTGAACACATTGCCGGCAAGCATCCGCACGCGATGGATAAGCGCAACATTCCCGGATGCACCTATTGCCGGCCGCAGGTCGCGTCGGTGGGGCTTACCGAGGAGAAGGCGAAGGAAGCCGGCTATAAGGTCAAGGTCGGCAAATTTCCGTTCATCGGCAATGGCAAGGCGATCGCGCTCGGCGAGCAGGAAGGCTTTGTCAAGACGGTGTTCGACGAGCGCACCGGCGAGTTGCTGGGCGCGCATATGGTCGGCGCCGAGGTTACCGAGATGATCCAGGGCTATACCATCGGCAAGACGCTTGAGACCACCGAGGCGGAGCTGATCGGCACCGTCTTTCCGCATCCGACGATCAGCGAGGCGATGCATGAAAGCGTACTCGCGGCGTTCGGGCGCACGTTGCACATCTGACGGGCGGCCCCGCTTAGAGCGGCGGCAAGCTACTCGCCGTCGCCCTCTTCGGCGTCGACCGCGGCGATCTGCGGGGCTGAGCGCAGACTGCGGTCGAGGGCGAAACCCGAGCTCGACAGCAAGGCCGGCAGATCCTCGGCGCCGCCGTTGCGGCGGATGTCGAGCGCGGTGAAGCCGGCGTTGAGCAATGCCGTGATATCGCGGTCGCGTTGCCAGCTCGAAGGTGATCCGAGCACAACAGCGATCAGGCGGCGGCCGCCTCGGACCGCCGAGGCGGTGAGGGTGAAGCCGCTGTCGTTGGTGAAACCCGTCTTGATGCCGTCAAGTCCGAGGACGTTGCCGAGCAGCTTGTTGTGGTTCGCCATGCGAAGCCGGCCGAAGCTGTAGCTCTGTTCCGAGAAGCAGCGATAACGGTCCGGGTGGTTGCGGATCATTGCCGCCGAGAGGATCGCGATATCCTGCGCCGAGGTGAAATGAGCGGGATCGGGCAGACCGCTGGCATTGGCGAACACCGTCTGGCGCATGCCGAGCTGGCGCGCCTTGGCGGTCATCAGCCGCGCAAAATTGGTTTCGCTGCCCGCCACCTTCTCGGCGAGCGCGACAGCGACGTCGTTGGCCGACTTGACCGCTACAACGCTGATCGCTTCCTCAACCGACAGCGACTGGCCGACGCCCAGCCCGAGCTTGGACGGGCGCTGCGCGGCGGCGTGCGGGGATATCACGACGCGGTCGTCGAGCCGCAGCCTTCCCGCGGCGAGCGCGTCGAACACGATATAGAGCGTCATCACCTTGGTGATCGAGGCCGGGTGCCTGATCGCGGTCGCCTGTTCGGAGTAAAGGGTCTCGCCGGTGTCGGCATCCATCAGCACCGCGGCGAAGCGCGGCGCCCCGAGCGGGCTGACCGCTGCCGCGGGCGACAAGGGGAGGCATATGGCCGGTATCGCGAGCGCGATCCAAGCCAGCCATCGACGGAACGCAAAACCAGCCACTCATCCAGCCCCTTTTATTATCGACCAGATGAACTTGAATCTAAAGCATTTTCGAGAATCGTGACAGCGGTTTCAAAGCTGCGCCTCATGCAGCTCGACTCATTTTAGGCACGGTCGATCTTATCTGCATAGATAAGCCGACCCGGCCCCAGGCGCGCCATGACATGCGCCAGATCGCTTTGCCCGAACGCAAAGCAGCCTTCGGAGCGCCCCAATTTGCCGTGTTGGGCAATCATCTCGCGCTCGGCATACCAGGCACCGTGGATCACGACCGCGCGAGCCCGCGCATTGCTGTTGGTGGGGTCGAGGCCGTCGATCCGGCGCGAGCGGCCGTGATTGCCGACATATTCCTCGGCAGTGACGAAGGCCCCGCTCGACGAGGCCGCCGAACCCATCGCGTTGGAAAAACTGTGCAGCCAGCCCGTATGCGACGGGTCCGAACCGCGGCCATGCGCGACCAGCAGGCTCTCGGCTTTGCCCGACGTGATATCGAGCAGGTGAAAGCGGGGCGTGGAGGAAGGGTCGTCAAAGTCGCAGATGCCGATGATGTCCCGGCACGCGATCTTCCCGGCATGACGGCTCATTGCCGCGAGCGCACGCGCGCGCACTTCAGGCCGAAGCTTTGCCGCAGGAGCAAGTGGAACAGCCAGTGAAGGCGCGCTCGCCGCCAATGCCAATCCACCAAACAGGGCCGAGCCCAACAATCCGCGCCGGCTGACCGGCGTGTCGATGATATTCTGCAAATCCCCGGTCCGCTCCGTACGCTAACAAGAACTGGATCCTATCAGAAAAGGTTAACCAGTTCATTCCAACAGTGCGCTTTTGTTCCCGCAACTGGGTGGCTCTGCCGCTTTCGATGCACGGTTCACCGTTGCGGCCCACGGCGTGGAGCTTTTAATTGCCGGACGCGACTATCGAGCGGCCACCCGGACTATCTGCTCCGTCGCGCCGTCAAGGCGGGCGACCACCGCGCGGTCGCGATCATAAGGGTCGTCGAAAAAGTGGGTCGAGCCGTCGGGCTGCGGCAGCGCCGTGAAATACACGATGTAGACAGGAACGCTGCGGTCCAGTTTGAAGACGCGTGTGCGCGACGGATTGGCAAGCGCTTCGTCAAGGCTGTCCCGGTCGTAAAGTAGCGCGGCGAGGTCCACGATGTTCTGAACCCGTATGCAGCCATGGCTCAGTGCGCGGTCTTGCCGCTCGAAGGCGCCTTTCTCCGGCGTATCGTGGAGATAGATTGCAAACGGGTTCGGCATGTCGATCTTGATGCGGCCCAGCGCATTCTTCGGCCCGGGAGGCTGCCGGACGAGCGGACTGCCATCTGCGCGGCGCGAGATGGCGTAACCCCCGTTGCGCCACTTGCCCTCCTTCAACACGCTTGGCGGTAATATCCAGTCGGGATTGGCGATGATCGACTGGGCGGCGAACGCCAATTGCGGCGTCGGCGTCTTGGCGGTTCCGACCACGACGTTGTAGCTGGCCTGCTCGGACCCGTTATCGACCAACGCCAAACGGTAGCTCGGCACATTGACATAGAGATAGCGATCGCCCAGCGCGCGCGGCATCCAACGCCAGCGTTCGAGATTGGCGCGCAGCCGGTCGCGGGTCGCCGTGTCCGCCGGATCGGCCGAGGCATAGGAAGCCTTGAGCGCCCGATATTCCGCGTTCTGGGGCAGAAGCCCTTGCAACCAATCTGCGAGTTTCCCGGCAGCCAACGCCCGATCGAGACCCGCCGCAAGCATGTTGAGATCGATCGGCGGTGCGATATGCCAGTCGAGGCTTGCCTTGTCGTCGATGCGGCCACTCGCATAGTCGTGCGCAAGCCCCAGCGCCGAGATGTTGGCCAGGGAATCGAACTCGGGCCCTTTGGCGCCGGCGGCGATCGCAGCCCGCAAAGCGTCGGCCTGATAATCGTGGGGATTAAGCCCTTCCTGCTTCGATTCCTCGATCAGCTCGACCAGGCGCGTCGCCGCCGCAGGCGACCAGCGGCTCCGCTCTGTCGGCGAAGCTGTGGCCTGCGGAGCAGTGTCCAGCGCGGGCTCGGCTAAAGCGGCTTGGTTGAATGTGAGACAGGCCGCCGCAAGCAGCGGAGCGGCCAGCGGCAACGCCTCAAGCCAATGGCGAGACCTCGCGCGCGCCGGCTGGGGACGCGCGAAGGCCTTGCTGCTGATGCGATAGGGTTCCGAAACGTCACGGAGCCGACCGAATCCGCTCATCACTGGACCTCCCTTGGTCCACGAAGAACGGCCCGCCGCGCGCGTCGATCCATCTGCAAGATGCCGTAATGGATAATTTTTATTAGGAACCTTTTTCTTTGCGCGACGCAGAAAATAGGTTTTTGGTGCTTTTTGGAGGGGAGGGCGTTTCGAAGGCGCATAGCCAGACAGGGAGCCCATGACCGAATCCCCCTCCAACCGACTCGTTCTGTTTGCGGCGCTCGGCGCTAATCTCGGCATCGCGGTGGCGAAGTTCATCGCCGCCTCGATATCGGGATCCTCGGCGATGCTGACCGAGGGCTTTCATTCGGTCGTCGACAGCCTCAACCAGCTTCTGCTGCTCTACGGCCAGAAGCGGTCGGTGCGGCCGCCCGATCGCGCTCACCCGCTCGGCTACGGCCGTGAACTCTATTTCTGGAGCTTCGTTGTCGCGATTCTGATTTTCGCGACGGGCGCCGGGCTTTCGATTTATGAGGGCATTGTCCATGTCGCCGATCCGGAGCCGATCCGTTCGCCGGTCATCAACTTCGTGGTGTTGGCAATATCCTTCCTGCTCGAGGGCGGCAGCTGGCTGATCGCGGTGCGTGAATTTGCCGAGGCGCGGGGCGATCAGGGCTGGTGGGAGGCGATTCGGCGCTCGAAGGACCCGCCCAGCTTCATCGTGCTGTTCGAGGATAGCGCGGCGATGTTCGGGCTGATCGTCGCGACAGTCGGCATCTCGCTCAGCATGGCGACCGGCGATGCCCGCTGGGACGGCGTCGCGTCGATCGTGATCGGATGCGCGCTGGCGACGGTTGCGCTGGCTTTGGCGCGCGAATCCAAAGGCCTGCTGATCGGCGAGCCCGCAGATCCCGAACTCGAGGCGGCGGTGCGCGCAGCGATCGACCGGCGGCCCGAGGTGACCGGGGTCAATGACGTCACGACCATTCACATCGGACCGCGCAACATATTTCTGGGGCTTTCGGTGGATTTCGAGAACCGTATCCCGGTTGGACGCATCGAGGAGATGATCGCTGAAGCAGAGGTCGAACTGCGCCTGCGCTGGCCGTCCATCCGCGCCATCTATATCAAGCCGCAAGCGGGCGCTTGAGGATTTCCTATGATTGTCGTCATCACCAGTTGCGGGTCACGCGAGGAGGCGGAGCGGATCGCCGCGGCGCTGGTGGGCGAACGGCTTGCGGCCTGCGTTCAGATCCTCCCCGCGACCAGCATCTACCGATGGAAGGGCGTGGTCGAGCAGGCCGAGGAACATGTGCTCCATGTCAAGACGCGCGCCGCGTTGGCCGATCGCGTCGGCGCCCGGGTCCGCGCAATGCACAGCTATGCATTGCCCGAGCTGATCATGGTGCCGGTCGCGGGCGGTTCGCCCGACTATCTTGCGTGGGTCGAAGCTGAGACGCAGAGCTGAGCCAAATCGCCCGGTTCTGCCGGTTGACCCGATCCGACTCCTTCTCTATAGGCGCGCCCTGCTCAGAAGCGGTTTGCTGCATCTGGGCAAGCTTGAACATTGCTGATGCGTGTGAAGGCCTGGGGGGTCGGATGACCGCCGGGGCTTTCGTGCATTTCCGATGATCCATGATAACGGGATTGTCGGAAAGGCAAGTCGGGCATTGGTAAAGTAACACTCTCTTAGAGGTGAAGGGCTTCATGCCAACGATCAACCAGCTGATCCGCAAGGGTCGCGAGCCGCAGAAGGCCAAGTCCAAGGTCCCTGCGATGGACAAAAACCCACAGAAGCGCGGCGTCTGCACGCGCGTCTACACGACGACCCCGAAGAAGCCGAACTCGGCGCTGCGCAAGGTGGCCAAGGTCCGCCTGACGAACAGCCGCGAAGTCATCAGCTACATTCCCGGCGAAGGCCATAACCTTCAGGAGCACTCGGTGGTCCTGATCCGCGGCGGCCGTGTGCGCGACCTTCCAGGTGTGCGTTATCATGTGCTGCGCGGCGTGCTCGATACGCAGGGTGTCAAGGATCGCAAGCAGAGCCGTTCGAAGTACGGCGCCAAGCGTCCTAAGTAAGAGGTAGATCGAAATGGCTCGTCGTCGTCGCCCAGAAAAGCGCGAAATCCTTCCCGATCCGAAGTTCGGGGATGTCGTCCTCTCCAAATTCATGAACAGCGTCATGCTCGATGGCAAGAAGTCGGTGGCCGAGGGCATCGTCTATGGCGCCCTTGAAACCGTCGAGACCCGCGCCAAGCGCGAGCCGCTCGGCGTGTTCCATGATGCGCTCAACAATGTGAAGCCTGGTATCGAGGTCCGTAGCCGCCGCGTCGGCGGTGCGACCTATCAGGTTCCGGTCGAGGTCCGTCCCGAGCGTTCGCAGGCGCTGGCCATTCGCTGGCTGATCGCCGCGGCGCGTTCGCGTTCGGAGCACACCATGGCTGGGCGTCTCTCGGGTGAGCTGATGGACGCTGCGAACAACCGCGGCAACGCCGTCAAGAAGCGCGAAGACACGCACCGCATGGCGGAAGCGAACCGCGCTTTCTCGCACTACCGCTGGTAGTTCCAGCGCGACTCGAAAGAGTCACGCTTCATTCCCATATCGTCGGGGACAGGCTTCGGCCTTTCCCCGACATCGGAGTCTAAGATCATGGCCCGCAGCCACCCGCTCGAAAAATATCGCAACATCGGCATCATGGCCCACATCGATGCCGGCAAGACGACGACGACCGAGCGAATCCTTTACTACACCGGCAAGTCCTACAAGATCGGCGAAGTCCATGAGGGCACCGCCACGATGGATTGGATGGAGCAGGAGCAGGAGCGCGGGATCACGATCACGTCGGCCGCCACGACCTGCTTCTGGAACGATCACCGGATCAACATCATCGATACGCCCGGCCACGTCGATTTCACCATCGAGGTCGAGCGTTCGCTGCGCGTACTCGACGGTGCGGTTGCGTGTTTCGATGGCGTCGCGGGTGTGGAGCCGCAGTCTGAAACGGTGTGGCGCCAGGCGGAAAAGTACAAGGTTCCGCGGATGTGCTTCGTCAACAAGCTCGACCGCACCGGTGCGAGTTTCGAGCGCTGCGTGGACATGATCAAGGACCGCCTCGGCGCTCGTCCGGCGGTGCTTTACCTGCCGATCGGCATCGAGGGCGGCTTCAAGGGGCTGGTCGATCTGGTCGAGAATCGCGCGATCATCTGGCTCGAGGAAAGCCTGGGCGCCAAGTTCGAATATCAAGACATCCCGGCCGAGTTGGCCGATGCCGCCGCCGCCGCCCGTTCCGAGCTGATCGAGATGGCGGTCGAGCAGGACGACAATATCATGGAAGCCTATCTGGAGGGCAATGAGCCCGACACGGCGACCCTGAAGAAGCTGATCCGCAAGGGCACCCTCAACTTCTCGTTCGTGCCCGTGCTGTGCGGCTCAGCCTTCAAGAACAAGGGTGTTCAGCCGCTGCTCGACGGCGTCGTAGACTATCTGCCGAGCCCGCTGGACATTCCGCCGGTCGAAGGGCTGAAGCTCGACGGCGTGACGACGGACAGCCGTCCGGCGACCGACGATGCGCCCATGTCGGCGCTGGCCTTCAAGATCATGAACGACCCGTTCGTCGGCACGCTCACCTTCGCCCGCATCTATTCGGGCAAGATGGACGCCGCGACCACCGTGCTCAATTCGGTGAAGGACAAGAAGGAAAAGGTCGGCCGCATGCTGCTGATGCATGCGAACAGCCGCGAGGACATCCAGGAGGCCTATGCCGGCGACATCGTCGCGTTGGCAGGTCTCAAGGACACGACGACCGGCGACACGCTCTGCGCACAGTCGGCGCCGATCATCCTCGAGCGGATGGAATTTCCCGATCCGGTCATCGAACTGTCGGTCGAGCCGAAAACCAAGGCCGACCAGGAGAAGATGGGCATCGCGCTCAACCGCCTCGCCCGCGAGGATCCGTCGTTCCGCGTTTCATCGGACGCCGAATCGGGCCAGACGATCATCAAGGGCATGGGCGAGCTTCACCTCGAAATCCTGGTCGACCGCATGAAGCGCGAGTTCAAGGTCGAGGCGAACATCGGCGCACCGCAGGTGGCGTACCGTGAGTCGATCGGCCGCAAGGTCGACATCGACTATACCCATAAGAAGCAGTCGGGCGGTTCGGGCCAGTTCGGACGCATCAAGTTCACGGTCGAACCCGGCGAGCGCGGCCAGGGCGTCATCTTCAAGGATGAGGTCAAGGGCGGCAATATTCCCAAGGAATATATCCCGTCGGTCGAGAAGGGCATCCGTGAGATCGCGGCGTCGGGCTCGTTGATCGGCTTCCCGATCATCGATTTCACGGCGACGCTTTATGACGGCGCCTATCACGACGTCGACTCTTCGGCGCTGGCGTTCGAGATCACCGGCCGTGGCGGCATGCGCGAGGCAGCGCAGAAATCAGGCATCAAGCTGCTCGAGCCGATCATGAAGGTCGAGGTCGTCACCCCCGAGGATTATCTCGGCGACGTCATCGGTGACATGAACAGCCGGCGCGGCCAGATCCAGGGCACCGACAGCCGGGGCAATGCCCAGGTGGTCGAGGCGATGGTCCCGCTCGCGAACATGTTCGGCTATGTGAACCAGCTCCGTTCATTCACACAGGGCCGGGCCCAATATACGATGCAGTTCTCGCATTATGAGGAAGTGCCGGCGAACGTGGCCGAAGAGGTCAAGGCAAAGCTGGCGTAATCGGAAATTTGTGGTTATGGGCGCGTCCGCATCGGGCGGCGCGTCCGGCAGTTGATTCGAAGAGAAGAGGCAAAAAATGGCTAAGGCTAAGTTTGAGCGGACCAAGCCGCACTGCAATATCGGCACCATCGGCCACGTCGACCACGGCAAGACGTCGCTCACGGCAGCCATCACGAAGGTGCTCGCCGAGACCGGCGGCGCGACTTTCGTCGATTATGCCAACATCGACAAGGCGCCCGAAGAGCGCGAGCGCGGCATCACCATCTCGACCGCGCACGTCGAGTATGAGACCGAAAAGCGCCACTATGCGCACGTCGACTGCCCCGGCCACGCCGACTATGTGAAGAACATGATCACCGGCGCCGCGCAGATGGACGGCGGCATCCTGGTCGTGTCGGCCACCGATGGCCCGATGCCGCAGACCCGCGAGCATATCCTGCTCGCCCGCCAGGTCGGCGTGCCCGCGCTGGTGGTGTTCATGAACAAGGTCGATCTCGTCGACGACGCCGAAATTCTCGAACTCGTCGAACTCGAGATCCGCGAGCTGCTGTCGTCTTACGACTTCCCGGGCGACGACATCCCTGTCATCCAGGGTTCGGCGGTCAAGGCGCTCGACGGCACCAACGATGAGATCGGCAAGCAGGCCGTTCTCAAGCTGATGGCCGCGGTCGACGAATATATCCCGCAGCCCGAGCGTCCGCTCGATCGTCCTTTCCTGATGCCGATCGAAGACGTGTTCTCGATCTCCGGTCGCGGCACGGTGGTTACCGGCCGTGTTGAGACCGGCGTGGTCAAGGTGGGCGAGGAAGTCGAGATCGTCGGCATCAAGGACACCCGCAAGACCGTCGTCACCGGGGTCGAGATGTTCCGCAAGCTGCTCGACCAGGGTCAAGCCGGCGACAACATCGGCGCGCTGATCCGCGGCGTGGGTCGTGAAGAGGTCGAGCGCGGCCAGGTTCTCTGCAAGCCGGGCTCGATCAAGCCGCACACCGACTTCTCGTCGGAAGTCTACGTCCTGTCGAAGGAAGAAGGCGGCCGTCACACGCCGTTCTTTGCGAACTATCGTCCGCAGTTCTACTTCCGCACGACCGACGTGACCGGCACCGTCGAGCTGCCCGAGGGCACCGAGATGGTCATGCCTGGCGACAACGTCCAGCTCGGCGTTAAGCTGATCGCTCCGATCGCCATGGAAGAGGGCCTCCGCTTCTCGATCCGTGAAGGCGGCCGCACGGTCGGCGCCGGGGTTGTCAGCGCGATCTCGAAGTAATATAGGGCGGCACCGCTCGGCTCCCCCGGGAGTCGGGCGGTGTGCTTTTTGAACGATATTTTTGCCTCCGCCGGAGGTGAGGGCGGCCCCCGGGTCGCCTTATCTTTGGCAAGGCGTGGCTCTTTCGCATCGGTGTAGGACATGGAAACGCAGAATATTCGTATTCGCCTGAAGGCTTTTGATCATCGCGTGCTTGATCAGGCCACCGGCGACATCGCCGACACCGCTCGCCGTACCGGCGCGCTCATCCGTGGTCCGATCCCGTTGCCGACGCGCATCGAGAAGTTCACCGTGAACCGCGGTCCGCACATCGACAAGAAGTCGCGCGAGCAGTTCGAAGTGCGCACCTACAAGCGGCTGCTGGACATCGTGCAGCCCACGCCCCAGACGGTCGACGCGCTGATGAAGCTCGATCTCGCAGCGGGTGTTGATGTCGAGATCAAACTGGCCTAAGAGGCCGCCTCCGCGCGGGATCGAATCGGTCCCGCGCTCGTCATTTCCTCTCCCTTCGGATTGAGGTGTGGCGGCAGAGATTAAGGGATACCGACCGGCCCCATCCTTGGAGAGGTGCCGGTGTCCTGGTCCCCGCCTTTCGCAGTGATGCGGAAAACCGAGCCCGGGCGGGGGCTGTCGTGATTTGGGCTGGAAGCTTCGGTTTTGCACCGGAGCTTTTTTCGTTGGCACGCTCGCTGCTAAGGCGAGCCTCTGTTGTGGAAGGGACAGATCATGCGCACTGGCGTGATCGCGAAGAAGATGGGGATGACCCGCCTGTTCCAGGAAGATGGCCGGCATGTGCCGGTCACCGTTCTGGCGCTGGAGAATGTGCAGGTCGTGGCCCGCCGCGAACAGGATCGTGACGGTTATGTCGCGGTTCAGCTCGGCGCCGGCTCGGCCAAGCCGAAGAATCTTACGAAGCCGGAGCGCGGCCATTTCGGCAAGGCCGAAGTCGAGCCCAAGGCGTTCCTCGCCGAGTTCCGGGTGTCGGAAGAAGGCTTGCTCGAGGTTGGCGCGGAGATATCCGCCGACCATTATGTCGCAGGCCAATATGTCGATATCCAGGGCAGCACCCAGGGCAAGGGCTTCCAGGGCGGCATGAAGCGCTGGGGCTTCGGCGGTCTGCGCGCGACCCACGGCGTCTCGGTCTCGCACCGTTCGCTGGGTTCGACCGGCCAGCGCCAGGATCCCGGCAAGGTCTTCAAGAACAAGAAGATGGCGGGCCATATGGGCGACCGCAATCGCACCCAGCAGAATCTCGAGATCGTCCAGACCGACGCCGAGCGCGGGCTGCTATTCGTCAAGGGATCGGTCCCGGGTTCGAAAGGTGGTTGGCTGCTCGTCAAGGACTCGGTGAAGATCGCCGCGCCCAAGGATGCTCCCTTTCCTGCCGGCTTGAAGGCCGCCGCCAACAGCAACAACGCGCCTGCTGAGACGCCTGCGGAAGTCACCGCGGCGCCCGAAGCCGGCGAAGGCCAGGAGGGCTGATCATGAAGGTCAAGGTTCAGACCCTCGACGCTGCGGCATCGGGCGACATCGAACTCAACGACGCGATCTTCGCGGTCGAGCCGCGCGCCGATATCCTTCACCGTGTCGTCACCTGGCAGCTTGAGAAGCGTCGCGGCACCGCCCGCGCCGCCCGCGAGCGCTCGGATGTCGCACGTTCGGGCAAGAAGTTCGGTCGTCAGAAGGGCGGCGGCACTGCCCGTCACGGCGATCGCCGCGCTCCGATCTTCGTCGGCGGCGGCAAGGCGCACGGGCCGCGCGTTCGTGACTTCAATCCGTCGTTGAACAAGAAGGTTCGCGCGCTTGGGCTGAAGATGGCGCTGTCTTCGAAGGCCAAGGACGGCAAGCTGGTCGTGCTCGACACGCTCGCCGTGTCGGAGATCAAAACCAAGGTGCTGCTTGCGCAGATCGGCAAGCTCGGCTTCGGCAACACCACGCTGGTGATCGATGGCGACATGGTCGACAATGGGTTCGCGTTGGCTTCGTCGAATATCCCGAAGCTCAACGTGATGCCCGCCGTCGGCGCCAATGTGTACGACATTCTGAAGCATGAAACGCTGGTGCTGACGCGCGCCGCGGTCGAAAAGCTGGAGGCGCGCTTCAATGGCTAAGAAGGAAGCCGTGGTGGACAACCGCCACTATGACGTGGTGCTCAAGCCCCACATCACCGAAAAGACGACGTTGCTTTCCGAGCACAACGCCGTGGTGTTCCAGGTTGCGGGCGACGCCAGCAAGCCGGAGATCAAGGCGGCTGTCGAGGCGCTGTTCAACGTCAAGGTGACGGGCGTGAACACGATCGTCTCCAAGGGCAAGACGAAGCGCTGGAAGGGCACCCCCTACAAGCGCTCCGACGTGAAGAAAGCGATCGTGACGCTGGCCGATGGCCAGTCCATCGACGTGACGACGGGAATCTGACGCCATGGCGCTGAAGCATTATAACCCGACGAGCCCGGCCCGCCGCGGCCTGATCCTCGTCGACAAGTCTGCACTGCACAAGGGCAAGCCCGTCAAGGCGCTGACCGAGGGCAAGCGCAAGTCGGGTGGCCGGAACAATATGGGCCACGCGACCGCGCGCGGCATCGCGGGCGGCCACAAGCAGAAATATCGCATCGTCGATTTCAAGCGCCGTAAGTGGGATCAGCCCGCGACCGTCGAGCGTCTGGAATATGATCCGAACCGTTCGGCGTTCATCGCGCTGGTGAAATATGAGGATGGCGAGCTCGCTTATGTGCTCGCGCCGCAGCGTCTGACGGCCGGCGACGTGATCGTCGCAGGCAAGAAGACCGACACCAAGCCGGGCAATGCGATGGAGATCGGCCAAGCACCGGTCGGCACGATCGTCCACAATGTCGAGATGAAGCCCGGCAAGGGCGGTCAGATCGCGCGGGCGGCGGGTACTTATGTGCAGATCGTCGGCCGCGACAAGGGCATGGTGATGGTCCGCCTCAACTCGGGCGAGCAGCGCTATATCCGCTCGGACTGCATGTGCACGGTCGGCGCGGTGTCCAACCCGGACAACGCCAACCAGAACCTCGCCAAGGCGGGGCGCAATCGCTGGCTGGGCAAGCGTCCGCTGACTCGCGGCGTCGCCAAGAACCCGGTCGACCATCCCCATGGCGGTGGTGAAGGCCGGACCTCGGGCGGCCGTCATCCGGTTACCCCTTGGGGCAAGCCGACCAAGGGTGCGCGCACGCGGCACAACAAGTCGACCGACAAGTTCATCATCCGTTCGCGCCACGCGAAGAAGAAGAGGTAATCCATGGCCCGTTCCGTCTGGAAAGGTCCGTTCGTCGATCTCCACCTTCTCAGGAAGGCGGAAGGCGCTCAGGACAGTGGCGCGCGCGCTCCGATCAAGACCTGGTCGCGTCGTTCGACCATCCTGCCGCAGTTCGTTGGGCTTACGTTCAACGTCTATAACGGCCGCAAGTTCGTGCCGGTGTCGGTCAACGAAGATATGGTCGGTCACAAGTTGGGCGAGTTCGCGCCGACGCGCTACTTCCCCGGTCACGCCGACAAGAAGGGTAAGCGCTGATGTCGAAGCCCGCAGCTCCGCGCCGGGTCGGTGAGAAGGAGGCCCTTGCGGTCGCCACCACCGTTCGCGGCAGCCCGTACAAGCTCAATCTTGTCGCGGGCCTGATCCGTGGCAAGCGCGTTGGCGACGCGCTCAACATCCTCACCTTCTCGAAGAAGGCGATGGCTGTGGACGTTCGCAAGGTGCTTGCCTCGGCTATCGCCAATGCCGAGAACAATCATAATCTCGACGTCGACGCGCTCGTCGTGAAGGAAGCTTCGGTCGGCAAGTCGATTGTGATGAAGCGCTTCGCCACTCGCGGCCGCGGCAAGTCGACCCGCATCATCAAGCCGTTCGCGCGTCTTCGTGTCGTCGTGCGCGAGCAGCAGGAAGAGGCTGAATAACATGGGTCAGAAGTCCAACCCGATCGGTATGCGGTTGCAGATCAACCGCACCTGGGACAGCCGCTGGTACGCCGACGGCGCCGACTATGGTCGTCTGCTGCTCGAGGATCTGAAGATCCGTAAGCACATCATGAAGGCGATCCCGCAGGCGGCGATCTCGAAGGTCGTGATCGAGCGTCCGGCCAAGCTGTGCCGCATCTCGGTTTATGCCGCGCGTCCGGGCGTGATCATCGGCAAGAAAGGCGCCGACATCGAGAAGCTTCGTCGCACGCTCGGCAAGATGACCTCGTCGGAAGTCTCGCTGAATATCGTCGAGATCCGCAAGCCCGAGATCGACTCAAAGCTTGTGGCGCAAGGTGTTGCCGACCAGCTCGAGCGCCGTATCGCCTTCCGCCGCGCGATGAAGCGCGCGGTGCAGTCGGCGCTGCGTCTTGGCGCCGAGGGCATCCGCATCACCTGCGCCGGTCGTCTCGGCGGCGCGGAGATCGCGCGCACCGAGTGGTATCGCGAAGGCCGTGTGCCGCTGCACACGCTGCGCGCCAATGTCGACTATGCCGAAGCCGAAGCCCACACCGCCTATGGCGTGTGCGGGATCAAGGTCTGGATCTTCAAGGGTGAGATCCTGGGCCATGATCCGCTGGCTCAGGACCGGCTCATGATGGAAGCTCAGACGTCGGGGGTCCGGCCGGCGCGATAAGGGGTTTCCCTTTATCAGCGTCGCCTGATCGACCGGACAATCGGTGTCAGAAGGCGATAAGAAATGCTGCAACCAAAGCGCACTAAATACCGCAAGGCCCATAAGGGCCGCATCCATGGCAACGCGCCCGGCGGCGCGACGCTGAACTTCGGCGCGTTCGGGCTCAAGGCCCTCGAGCCGGATCGGATCACCGCGCGCCAGATCGAGGCGGCCCGCCGCGCGATCACGCGCCACATCAAGCGCCAGGGGCGCTTGTGGATCCGCGTGTTCCCCGACGTTCCGGTTTCGTCGAAGCCAGCCGAAGTTCGCATGGGCTCGGGCAAGGGTTCGCCGGAGTTCTGGGCCGCCCGCGTGAAGCCCGGCCGCATTCTCTTCGAGCTGGACGGCGTGCCCGGTCCGCTCGCCCGCGTCGCCTTTGAGCGCGCGATGGAGAAGCTTCCGATCAAGACCAAGGTGGTCGCTCGCTTCGGCGAGTCCATCTACGAGGACGCATAAGATGGCGAAGATCGCTGACCTCACTGCGAAAACCGACGATCAGCTGGCCCAGGATCTGGGCGAGCTGAAGCGCGAGCAGTTCAACCTGCGCTTCCAGGCTGCGACCAACCAGCTCGAGAAGCCCAGCCGCGTGCGCGAGGTCCGCCGGACCATCGCGCAGATCAAGACCCTGCAGACGCAGCGCTCCGCTGCGGCCGCGAAGTAAGGAGCGCCAGCCATGCCGAAGCGCGTGCTGACCGGAACGGTGGTCTCCGACAAGACCGACAAGACGGTGGTGGTGAAGGTCGAACGTCGCGTGAAGCACGCGATGTACGGCAAGATCATCAAACGGTCGAAAAAATATCACGCCCATGACGAGACCAATCAGTTTCGCGAGGGTGAGACGGTGCGCATCGAAGAGACCGCGCCGATTTCGAAGCTCAAGTCGTGGAAGGTGATCGAGCGGGTTGATACCCACGCGACGCCGAACCACGCCTGATTAGTGGAAGGGTCTGAACAATGATCCAGATGCAGACGAACCTCGACGTCGCCGACAACAGCGGCGCCAAGAGGGTGCAGTGCATCAAGGTGCTGGGCGGTTCCAAGCGCCGTTTCGCGACCGTGGGCGACGTCATCGTCGTCTCGATCAAGGAAGCGGCTCCGCGCGGCAAGGTCAAGAAGGGTGACGTGCATCGCGCGGTCATCGTGCGCACCGCCAAGGACATTCATCGTCCCGACGGTTCGACGATCCGGTTCGATGGCAATGCCGCCGTCCTGATCAACAAGAACAGCGGCGAGCCGATCGGCACCCGCATCTTCGGCCCGGTGGTCCGCGAGCTCCGCGCCAAGAACCACATGAAGATCATCTCGCTCGCGCCTGAGGTGCTGTGATGTCTGCACTGAAGATCAAGAAGGGTGACCGCGTCGTCGTCCTGTCCGGCAAGGACAAAGGCAAGACGGGCGAAGTCACGAAGTCGCTTCCGAAGGACGGCAAGGTGATCGTGTCCGGTGTGAACATCGCGACTCGCCACCGCAAGGCGAGCCAGGCCAACCCGCAGGGTGGGCTCGAGCGCGTCGAGGCGCCGCTGCATGTCTCCAAGGTCGCCATCGCGACCAAGGATGGCAAGCCGTCGCGCGTTCGCTTCGAAGTCCAGGACGGCAAGAAGGTCCGCGTCGCGGTCAAGACCGGGGAGACGATCAATGGCTGATGCCTACACGCCACGGGCCAAGAAGCTGTATGACGAGACGATCGTCAAAGCGATGACCGAAAAATTCGGTTACAAGAATGTCATGGAAGTGCCGAAGCTCACCAAGATCGTCCTGAACATGGGCGTTGGCGAGGCCACCCAGGACAAGAAGCGCGTCGAGCAGGCCGCGCAGGAAATGACGAAGATTGCCGGCCAGAAGGCGGTGATTACCAAGGCGAAGAAGTCGATCGCGCAGTTCAAGCTGCGCGAGGGCATGCCGATCGGCGCGAAGGTGACCCTTCGCCGCGAGCGGATGTACGAGTTCCTCGACCGTTTCGTCACGATCGCGCTGCCGCGCGTCCGCGACTTTCGCGGACTGAACCCCAAGTCCTTCGACGGCCGCGGCAATTATGCCACCGGCCTGAAGGAGCAGCTGATCTTCCCCGAGATCAGCTACGACTCGGTGGACAAGATCCGCGGTATGGATGTCATCATCGCCACGACGGCGAAGACCGACGATGAGGCGCGCGAGCTGCTGCGTCTGTTCGGCTTCCCCTTCCCGGCGGAAAATCAGGATCAGAAGCAGGCCGCGTAAGCGGTCTGCTGGAAAAGGAAGAACTTAAGTCATGGCGAAACTGAGTTCGATCAACAAGAACGAGCGTCGCAAGAAGCTGGTGAAGGCTTATGCGGGCAAATATGCGCGTCTCAAGGCGATCGCGGACGATGAGAGCAAGGACGAGACCGAGCGGCTGATCGCACGGCTCAAGCTTGCGGAAATCCCCCGCAATGCGAATCCGACCCGCGTGCGCAACCGTTGCGAGGTGACGGGCCGTCCCCGCGCTTATTATCGTAAATTCCGGCTTTGCCGTGTGCAGCTTCGGGACCTGGCCAATAAGGGCCTGATCCCCGGCGTCACCAAGTCGAGCTGGTAAGGAACCGAAGAAGATGGCTCTGACCGATCCCCTGGGTGATTTGCTCACCCGCATTCGCAACGGGCAGCGCGCCCGCAAGGACAGCGTGGTTTCCCCCGCGTCCAAGCTGCGCGCCCGCGTTCTCGACGTGCTGCAGCGCGAAGGCTATATCCGCGGCTATAGCGAGGAAGAACTCGCCGGCCATGATGGCCTGCGCATCGAGCTGAAATATTTCGAAGGGCAGCCTGCTATCCAGCATGTCGCCCGCGTCTCCAAGCCTGGTCGCCGCGTCTATTCGGGTTCGAAGGACCTGCCGCGCGTCCGCAACGGCCTGGGCATCACCATCGTCTCGACGCCCAAGGGTGTTCTGTCCGACGCGGAAGCGCGCGAACAGAATGTCGGCGGCGAGGTTCTCGCGGAGGTCTTCTGATGAGCCGCATCGGTAAGAAGCCGGTCGCCGTTCCTGCGGGTGTCACCGCCGCGATCGAGGGAAAGACGCTTTCGGTCAAGGGGCCCAAGGGCACGCTGACTTTGGGTCTGGCCGAAGAGGTCAGCTATGCGGTCGAGGACGGCGCGATTTCGGTCACGCCGGCCAATGAAACCAAGCGGGCGCGCTCTTTCTGGGGCATGCAGCGCACGCTGGTTCAGAATCTGATCACTGGCGTGACCGAGGGTTACACCAAGACCCTCCAGATCACCGGCGTCGGCTATCGCGCCAACGTCCAGGGAAAGAATCTGAAGCTGCAGCTCGGCTACAGCCACGACGTCGATTTTGCGATCCCCGAGGGGATCACGATCGCAACCCCGGATCAGACCACGGTGCAGATCTCGGGCATCGACAAGCAGCAGGTCGGCCAGGTCGCTGCCGAAATCCGCCGCTGGCGGAAGCCGGAGCCCTATAAGGGCAAGGGCATCAAATATGCCGGCGAGTATATCTTCCGCAAGGAAGGGAAGAAGAAGTAATGGGCAAGTCTCTCTCTCTCTTCGAACGCCGCCGTCGGCGCGTTCGGACCGCGCTTCGCGCCAGGGGCGGCATGCGCCCGCGGCTTTCGATCCATCGTTCGGGCCGTCATATCTATGCCCAGGTGATCGACGACGAGGCCGGCCGCACCGTCGCCGCCGCTTCGACCCTCGACAAGGATGTGCGGGGCACCACCGGCGCCACGGCGGACGCCGCGGCGCAGGTTGGCAAGCGTGTTGCCGAACGCGCCAAGGCGGCAGGCGTCACCCAGGTGGTGTTCGATCGTGGCGGCTTCCTGTTCCATGGCCGCGTCAAGGCGCTGGCCGATGCTGCCCGCGAAGGCGGATTGGAGTTTTAAATGGCTGACGAAACCCAGATCCAGGCGGCCGCTCCGGCGGACGCCGTTCCCGGCGCAGAAGGCCAGGGCGAGCGCCGCGGCCGTGGTGGTCGCGGCCGTGGCGGCAACGATCGCGGCGGCGGCCGCGGCGGTCGTGACGGCAATCGTGGCCGTCGCGACGACCGCAACAAGGGTGGCGACGATCAGGGCGAAGAACTGATCGAGAAGCTCGTGCACATCAACCGCGTGTCGAAGACGGTTAAGGGCGGCAAGCGCTTCGGTTTCGCCGCGCTCGTGGTCGTCGGCGACGGCAAGGGCCGCGCGGGCTTCGGCCATGGCAAGGCGCGCGAAGTGCCCGAGGCGATCGCCAAGGCGACGGCCGCCGCCAAGAAGGCGATGGTCCGCGTGCCGCTGCGCGAGGGTCGCACCCTCCACCACGACGGCAAGGGCCATTTCGGCGCCGGCCGGGTGACCGTCCGCACCGCGCCTCCGGGCACTGGCATCATCGCGGGCGGCCCGATGCGCGCTATCTTCGAGAGCCTCGGCGTCCATGACGTCGTGACCAAGTCGGTTGGCACCTCGAATCCCTATAACATGATCCGGGCGACCTTCGAGGCGCTCGCCGATCAGACTTCGCCGAAGTCGGTTTCGCAACGCCGTGGCAAGAAGATCGCCGACCTGCTCGGTCGCGGCGGCGCTTCTGCTCCGGTCGCCGAAGCCGAAGCGGCGGCGATCACGGAGTAAGCGAACATGGCTGCCAAGACCCTGAAGGTGACGCAGATCGGTTCGCCGATCCGCCGCACCCCCGATCAGCGCGCAACGCTGGTCGGCCTCGGCCTCAACAAGATGCACCGCACCCGCGAGCTTCAGGATACCCCTGAGGTGCGCGGTATGATCCGCAAGGTGCAGCATATGGTGAAGGTCGAGGATTGAGGCTGGCGCTTCGGCCGTCACCCCAGCCGAATCTGGGGTGACAGGCGGCGAGCGCGATACCTCATCTCCCGAGATCCCAGCTTTCGCTGGGATGACGAAAATTGGGAAGGGCGACCTTCCCGGCGCGACAAAAGCGAAAGCGAGTGCATGATATGAAACTGAACGATCTCCGCGATAATGATGGCGCCCGCAAGGGCCGGGTGCGCGTCGGGCGCGGCATCGGCTCGGGCCTGGGCAAGACCGGCGGGCGCGGCCAGAAGGGCCAGAAGAGCCGCTCGGGCGTCTCGATCAAGGGCTTTGAGGGCGGTCAGATGCCGCTTCACATGCGGCTCCCGAAGCGCGGCTTCAACAATATCTTCGCCAAGGATTATGCCGAGGTGAATCTCGGCGCGATCCAGAAGCTGATCGACGCGAAGACGCTCGACGCCAGCGCCGTGATTGATCACGCGGCGCTCAAGGAGGCGGGTGTAGCGCGTGGCGGCAAGGACGGCGTGCGCGTCTTGGGCAAGGGCGAGCTGACCGCGAAGTTGTCGTTCAAGGTGGCGGGCGTCTCGGCCGGCGCCAGGGCCGCGATCGAAAAGGCCGGCGGTTCGGTCGAGGTGATCGAGGTCGTGGCGGCTTCCGAGAAGGCCGCTGCCAAGCATCGCACGGTTCAGAAGGCGCGTGCCGCCGACAAGGAAGCGAAGAAGGCCGCCAACAAGGCCTGATCGCCGCCTGATGCTTTCGGCTTAGACAAGCGGAAAGCACACACTATATGAGGCGGCGGCGGGACCGATGAGGTTCGCCGCCGTTTCTATTTTCGGGGTCAGAGAACAACATGGCATCCGCAGCCGAACAAATGGCCGCCAATATCAACTTGGGCCAATTCGCCAAGGCGACCGAGCTCAAGAAGCGCCTGTGGTTCACCCTGGGCGCGCTGATCATATTCCGCCTGCTCAGCCATGTGCCCCTGCCGGGGCTGGACCCGCGCTCGCTGGCGTCGCTGTTCAATACGACGAAGGGCGGCGTGCTCGACTTCTTCAACGCCTTCTCGGGCGGCTCGCTGACCCGCATGTCGCTGATCGCGCTTGGCGTGATGCCCTATATCACCGCTTCGATCGTGGTCCAGCTGGCGACATCGCTTTCGCCGACCTTGGCGGCGATCAAGAAGGAGGGTGAGAGCGGACGCAAGAAGCTCAATCAATATACCCGCTACGGGACCGTGCTGTTGACCGGCATCCAGGGCTATTTCATCGCGGTCGGCCTTGAGAGCTGGGGCGCCAGCGCGGGTATGGAAGCGGTGGTTATCGACCCTTATCTCTTCCGTGCGACGACCGTCATCTCGTTGATCGGCGGCACGATGTTTCTGATGTGGCTGGGCGAACAGATCACCAGCCGGGGCATCGGCAACGGCGTTTCGCTGATCATCATGGCCGGCATCGTCTCGCAGCTTCCGACCGCGCTGGCCAATCTGTTCGAGGGGGGGCGCACCGGATCGCTGTCGGCGATCTTTATCATCGGGGCCGTTGTCGGCGTGGTCGCGCTGGTCGCCGGGATCGTGTTCATGGAACGCGCACAGCGTCGGGTGCTGATCCAATATCCCAAGCGCCAGACCGCCCGCGGCCATATGCAGGCCGACAAGAGCCATCTGCCGCTCAAGATCAACACCGCGAACGTGATCCCGCCGATTTTCGCCTCGTCGCTGCTGCTGATGCCGCTGACGGTGAGCCAATTCGCCGGCCAGCGGGCCGCGGGCGAGAGCATGTGGGGCGATTTCATCATCGCGCTCAACCAGTATCTCCACCATGGCACGCCGCTCTATATGGCGCTCTATGCCGCGGGCATCATCTTCTTTTGCTTCTTCTACACCGCCGTCGTCTTTAATCCGGAGGAGACCGCGGACAATCTGAAGCGCTATGGCGGTTTCATTCCGGGGATCCGCCCGGGCAAGAACACCGCCGATTATCTCGATTATGTGCTCACCCGCATCACCGTGATCGGCGCGGCCTATCTGACCTTCATCTGCCTGGTGCCCGAATATGTCACCTCGCAGTATGGCCTGGGCATCGCGCTGGGCGGCACCAGCCTGTTGATCGTGGTCAACGTCACGATCGACACCGTAACACAGATACAAAGCCACTTGCTCGCGCATCAATATGGCGATCTGATCAAGAAGGCCAAACTCAAGGGGGGACAGCGTCGGTGAATAGGTCGAGCCTGGAGCGGGACCACCGCGCGTGAACATCATATTGTTGGGACCGCCGGGCGCCGGCAAGGGGACGCAGGCGTCGAAGCTGGTCGCCGAACGCGGCATGGTGCAGCTTTCGACCGGCGACATGCTTCGCGCAGCCGTCAAGGCGGGCACGCCGATCGGCATCAAGGCCAAGGCGGTGATGGACGCCGGCGAGCTCGTGTCGGACGAGATCGTTTCGGGCCTGATCGGTGAGAAGCTCGACAGCATGAGCGCGTCGGACGGCGCGATCTTCGACGGCTATCCACGCACCGAGGCGCAGGCGCATTCGCTCGACGCGATCCTGGCCGGTCGCGGTCGCGCGCTCGATCATGTCATCGAGCTCGAGGTCGACGAGGACGCGCTCGTCGAGCGGATCACTGGCCGTTATACCTGCGCGAACTGTGGCGAGGGCTATCACGACATCTTCAAGCAGCCCAAGGTTGCCGGCGCCTGCGACAAGTGCGGATCGACCGAGTTCAAGCGCCGTCCCGACGACAATGAGGAGACGGTGCGCACCCGCATGGCCGAATATCGCGCCAAGACCGCTCCCATTCTGCCATTGTATGAGGCGCGAGGCCTGGTGAAACGGGTGGACGGTATGGCCGATATGAACGACGTCTCGGCTGCGATCTCCGCCATATTGGATTGACCGGTCTATGATTTTGCCGCGCGAGAGGCGCTAAGGCGAAGCCCTTCTTCGGCGAGATCTGGCCGCGCTCCGGTTCAGGGCCCATGGGCTTCCGCCGGGCGGCGGTCCATCGGCGCACCGCCCGTGACGATGGTCACGACCAAGCCTGATTTCGCCCGCAATTTTCTGCGGAAAGTCCTTGCTCGCTTAGACAAATCGCGGGATGCCTGTCGTTACGGGTGGCGAGTCCGCGAGGAGAGAATCGCGCCTGAGGAGCAGGGGATATCATATGGCCGTTTCCGATCATGTCGACCTTGAGACGTTCGTCGAGGGTGTGAAAAAACGCAATCCCGGCCAGCCTGAATTCGTCCAGGCGGTCACCGAAGTCGCGGAGGACATCTTCGATTTCATCGGCGACAAGGAACAATATCACCATTATCAGATTCTTCGCCGCATCGCGGAGCCCGATCGCGTGATCAGCTTCCGCGTCTGCTGGGAGGACGACAACGGTAATATCCGCGTGCAGCGGGGCTGGCGCGTTCAGAACAATAATTCGATCGGGCCGTATAAGGGTGGCATCCGCTTTCATCCGTCGGTCACCGAAAGCGTGCTCAAATTCCTGGCCTTCGAGCAGACCTTCAAGAACGCATTGACCGGCCTGCCGATGGGCGGCGGCAAGGGCGGCTCGAACTTCAACCCGAAGGGCAAGAGCTCGAATGAGGTCATGCGTTTCTGCCAGAGCTTCATGAACGAGCTCTATCGCCACATCGGCGCCGATGTGGACGTGCCGGCCGGCGACATCGGCGTGGGTGGCCGCGAGATCGGATATATGTTCGGCCAGTTCAAGCGGCTGACCAACGAGTTTACCGGCGTGCTCACCGGCAAGGGCCTCGAATATGGTGGCTCGCTGATCCGCACCGAGGCGACCGGCTATGGCGCGGTCTATTTCCTGCAGGAGATGCTCAAGACCAAGGGCAAGGACCTGGTCGGGCTCAGTGCGGTCATCTCGGGCTCGGGCAATGTCGCCACCCATGCGGCCGAGAAGATCAATCAGCTCGGCGGCAAGGTGCTCACCCTCTCGGATTCGGAAGGCTATGTCTACGATCCGGATGGCATCACCCAGGAAAAGGTCAACTGGATCAAGGATCTCAAGACAAAGAAGCGCGGCCGCATCTCCGAATATGTGCAGGAATTCAAGAGCGCCCAATTCCACGGCAATGGCGCGCGCCCTTGGGGGGTTCCCTGCGATGTCGCCGTACCCTGCGCGACTCAGAACGAACTCAATGAGGACGAGGCCGCGACGCTGGTCAAAAACGGCTGTTTCGCGGTGTCCGAGGGCGCCAACATGCCGACCACGCTAGAAGGAACCCACGTCTTCAAGCGGGCCAAGATCCTGTTCGCACCCGGCAAGGCGGCCAATGCCGGCGGCGTCGCGGTGTCGGGCCTCGAGATGAGCCAGAATTCGGCCCGCATCTCCTGGAAGGAAGAAGAGTTGCAGCGCCTGCTGGTCGACATCATGCAAGGCATCCATTCGCGCTGCGTCGAATATGGCGGCGCCGCGGGCTCCGACCACATCGATTATGTAAAGGGCGCCAATATTGCCGGCTTCAAAAAGGTCGCCGACGCAATGCTTGCCTATGGCGTCGTCTGATCCTTCGACAGCCGATTTCTGCGAGGAGCGCCGATCCCACCGGGCCGGCGCTCCTTCGCTGTTGGCCGCGCACCGGGTTGACAGGACCCATTTGCACGATTAGTGACCCTCGCTCCCGCAATCTTCTGGCCGGTACCGCTTAGCGCGCGTGCCGCGCTTGTTGCGTTCGGGAGGCGGCCCCGGTCCGATGGGGCGAGCGTCGAGATGGAGCGGATTGCCAGCCGCCCCGTGGAGCAGGAGAATAGCACAGTGGCACGTATCGCGGGTGTCAATATCCCGACCAACAAGCGCGTCGAAATCGCGCTGACCTACATTCATGGCATTGGTGCGACCAAGGCCAAGGAAATCACCGCCAAGCTCGGCATCGAGCCGCGGCGTCGCGTTCAGGACCTCAGCGATCAGGAAGTCCTCCAGATCCGCGAGGCGATCGACGCCGGCTACACCGTCGAGGGCGATCTTCGCCGCCAGGTGGCGATGAACATCAAGCGCCTGATGGATCTGGCCTGCTATCGCGGCCTGCGTCATCGCAAGGGCCTGCCGGTCCGCGGCCAGCGCACGCACACCAATGCGCGCACCCGCAAGGGCAAGGCCAAGCCGATCGCCGGCAAGAAGAAGTAATGGGCTGGAGCGCCGGGCTTTCCTCGCCGGGCGCTCGCTCCTTCAGGTAGGAAACGGATATAATGGCACGTGAACCTCAGCGCATTCGCCGCCGCGAGCGCAAGAACATCACCGCCGGCGTCGCGCATGTGAACGCCAGCTTCAACAATACGATGATCACGATCACCGACGCGCAGGGCAATGCGATTGCCTGGTCGTCGGCGGGCATGATGGGCTTCAAGGGCAGCCGCAAGTCGACTCCCTATGCGGCGCAGGTCGCCGCCGAAGACGCAGGCAAGAAGGCTGCCGAGCACGGCGTCCGCACGCTCGAGGTCGAGGTCAAGGGCCCCGGCTCGGGCCGCGAATCGGCGCTGCGCGCGCTGCAGGCGGTCGGCTTCCACATCACGTCGATCCGCGACGTGACGCCGATCCCGCACAACGGCGTGCGCCCGTCGAAGCGCCGCCGCGTCTGATCCGGCTCGGGGGCTGCGGCCCCCGTCTCAATGTTTTCCGGCAGGATGCCTTTCGCGCCTGCCATACCCCGAGGGGAACACAGTGGCTGTCAACGCAAAGAACTGGCAGGAACTCAAGAAGCCGAACGGCCTCGAAAAGAAGTCGGGCGGCGACGGCAAGCGCAAGGCGACCTTCGTCGCCGAGCCGCTCGAGCGTGGCTTCGGCCTGACGCTCGGCAACTCGCTGCGCCGCGTGCTGCTGTCCTCGCTGCAGGGCGCCGCCGTCACGTCGATCAAGATCGAGAACGTGCTTCACGAGTTCTCTTCGCTCGCGGGTGTCCGCGAGGACGTCACCGACATCGTCCTGAACGTCAAGCAGATTGCGCTCAAGATGCAGGGCGAAGGGCCGAAACGCCTCCAGCTCTCCGCGACGGGGCCCGCCGAAGTCACCGCGGGCATGATCGCGGCAACCGGCGACATCGAGGTAATGAACCCCGATCTGGTGATCTGTCACCTCGACGAGGGCGCGACGCTCAACATGGAGCTGACCGCCGATATCGGTAAGGGTTACATCACCGCGGCGGCCAATCGTCCGGTCGATGCGCCGATCGGGCTGATCCCCGTGGACGCGCTTTATTCGCCGGTCCGCCAGGTCGCCTACAAGGTCGAGAACACCCGCGTCGGGCAGGAGCTCGACTATGACAAGCTCACCCTGACGATCGAGACCGACGGTACGGTGACTCCGGAGGACGCGCTCGCCTATTCGGCGCGCATCCTGCAGGATCAGCTCCAGCTGTTCGTCCACTTCGACGACGGCATGGCAATCTCGGCGCCGGCCGCAGGGGCGGCCACCGCGGTTGCGGGCGGCGCGGAGCCCGAAGGCGACGCCAACCAGCTCAACCGCTACCTGCTCAAGAAGGTCGACGAGCTCGAGTTGAGCGTCCGCTCGGCAAACTGCCTCAAGAACGACAACATCATCTACATCGGCGATCTGGTCCAGAAGACCGAGGCGGAGATGCTGCGCACGCCGAACTTCGGCCGCAAGTCGCTCAACGAGATCAAGGAAGTTCTCGCCTCGATGGGGTTGCGCCTGGGCATGGAAATCCCCGGCTGGCCGCCTGAGAATATCGAGGAAATGGCCAAGAAGCTCGAGCAGGAATTCTGACGTCCGGGCGCTCCGGAGCGCGCCGGGACGTCATCCCAGCGAAGGCTGGGATCTCGTGAGGAAGAGCGGGCTCAAGGTCGCGGCGCTCTTCTAGGATTCCAGCTTTGGCTGGAACGACGAGATTGAACGGGGTCGTGGGCGGTGCCCTTAATCACCGCCTGGCTTGGGGTACCTCGCACGGCCCCCTGACAAACGAAGGAAAGAGATATGCGCCATCGTGTTGGCGGTCGTAAGCTTCAGCGGACCGCATCGCATCGTACCGCCCTGTTCCGCAACCAGTCGGCGGCGCTCATCAAGCATGAGCAGATTCTCACCACGCTTGCCAAGGCGAAGGAGCTTCGCCCTTATGTCGAGAAGCTGGTGACCCTTGCCAAGAAGGGCGGCCTCGCCAATCGCCGCCTCGCGCAGGCGCGCCTGCTCGATGATACCCAGCTCAAGAAGCTGTTCGACGTGCTGGCGGATCGCTATGCGTCGCGGAACGGCGGCTATACCCGCGTGATTAAGGCAGGAATTCGGGCTTCCGACGCTGCCCAGATGGCTATCATCGAGTTCGTCGACCGCGACGTTTCGGCCAAGGGCCAGGACTCGGGCCCGGTTGCGACCGACGAGGATGAGGCCGAAGCCGCCTGATCGGCGTCCTATCGCCAGGATTGCAAAGAGAGCCGCGAGCGTTACGCTTGCGGCTCTTTTTGTATGTGCTTCGAAGGACTTCGTTAAATGCGTCCCCCTCGGGCCAAAGCCGCCTGTCTCCCCCTCTTGCTGACGATGAGTCTTGCCTTGCCGCTCTCCGGATCCGCCGCCGCCGCCATCACCGCTTCGAGCGTGAGCCAACAGCGTATCGCCTATCCCCAGACGCGCCGGGACGATATCGTCGAAAAGCATTTCGGCGAGGCCGTGGCCGATCCCTATCGCTGGCTGGAAAATGACGTCCGGACCGACCAGGAGGTCGCGCGGTGGGTCGATGCCGAGAACCGGCTGACCGAACATTATCTGGAAACACTCGGCAGCCGCGACGCGATCAAGGCGCGGCTCAAGACGCTGTGGAATTATGAGCGCTACAGCGTGCCGCGCAAACGCGGCGGTCGATATTTTTACACCTATAACAGCGGCCTGCAGAACCAGCCCGTGCTCAAGGTGCGCGATGGTCTCGATGGCAAAGAGCGTGAATTGCTCGATCCCAACCGCTGGTCGAAGGACGGCGCGACCGCGCTCGACGAATGGCGGCCGTCGAACAATGGCGATCTTCTGCTTTACGCGGTGCAGGACGGCGGCAGCGACTGGCGCACGCTGCATATCATCGATGTCGCCACGGGCAAGCAGCTTCCAGACGAGATCGCCTGGGTCAAATTCTCAAGCCTTGCCTGGGACAGCGACGGCAAAGGTTTCTTCTATTCGCGCTTTCCCGAACCTGGCGAGGGAGCGGCTTTCCAGCAGCTGAATCTCCATCATCAGGTCTATTACCACCGCATCGGCACCCCGCAGTCCGAGGATCGGCTGCTCTATGCGACCCCGCGTCGCCCCAGGCTCAATCACAGCGTCGAGACCACCCAAGACGGGCGCTATGCGCTCGTCACGTCGAGCGAGGGCACCGACGAACGGTATGAGCTCGTTCTGTTCGATCTGGCTGAGGCCGATCCGAAGCCGCGCAAGCTGGTCTCCGGCTTCACCAATGAATGGGCGTTGGCGGGGAGCGTCGGCAGCCGGCTCTATTTCCGCACCAATCTCGATGCACCACGCCAGCGCGTCGTGATGCTCGATGTGGCGCAGCGGCAGCCCAGGCCGGTGGAGATCGTCGCGCAAACGGCCGATACGCTGGTCGGCGTGTCGCTGGTCGGCAGCCGGCTGATCCTCGCCTACCTCGGCGACGCGAAGACCGAGGCGCTGCTCTACGAGCTCGATGGCCGGCGCGTGGGGCCGATTCAGTTGCCGGATATCGGCACCGGCGCTGGGTTCGGCGGCCGCGTCGGCGACCCGGAGACCTTTTTCAGCTTCTCCAGCTACGCGACGCCCTCCACCATCTATCGGCTCAACACGTCGACCGGAAAGATGGACCTGTTCATCCAGCCGAAGCTCGCCTTCAGCCCCGATGATTACCTTGTCGAACAGCGCTTTTATCGATCGAAGGACGGCACCGAGATCCCGATGTTCGTGGCGCGCAGGAAGACGACCGGTCCGGGCGCGCCCGCGCTACTCTATGGCTATGGCGGCTTCAATATCGCGGTGACGCCGGGCTTTTCGCCCGCGGTGCTCAACTGGATGGAGATGGGCGGGGTCTATGCCGTCGCCAATCTGCGCGGCGGTGGCGAATATGGGAAAGCGTGGCACGATGCCGGGCGTCTCGCGGCGAAGCAGAATGTGTTCGACGATTTCGTCGCGGGAGCCGAATATCTGATCGAGAGCGGAATCAGCGCAAAGGGGCGGCTGGCGGCCATGGGGCGGTCGAATGGCGGCCTGCTAGTCGGTGCGGTGGTCAATCAGCGGCCTGATCTATTCGCGGCGGCCAATCCGGCGGTCGGCGTCATGGACATGCTCCGCTTCAATCGTTTCACAGCGGGGCGCTATTGGATCGACGACTATGGCGATCCCGCAAAGAAAGCCGACTTCCGCATCCTGCGCGGCTATTCGCCCTATCACAATATCAAGGTCGGAGCGGACTATCCCGCGGTGATGGTGACCACCGCCGATACCGATGATCGCGTCGTCCCCGGCCACAGCTTCAAATATGCGGCCGCGCTGCAGGCGGCGGACATCGGCGGCCGGCCTCATCTGATCCGGATCGAAACCCGCGCGGGCCATGGCTCGGGCAAGCCCACCGACAAGGTGATCGAGGAATATGCCGATCTCTGGGCTTTCCTTGGCCACTGGACCGGCATGCTGCCGCCGCAATAGATCGGGCAGGCGATCGGCGCCCGTGGCGCCGACGCTATTCAGCTCGCCGCAAGCCGGTAGCGGCTAGATATTGTTTTCGTCATTATTCGCGTTTCAACAGCGGGGCATGGACATGATCAGGACTCTCATCGGTTCGGCGACGGCGCTGGCGCTGCTGGCGGGTACGGCGGCGCCCGCAGCCGCACGCCCCTATTGGGGTGGCTATCGCCATCATCATGGCGGCGGCGACACCTTCGGCAACATCCTGCTCGGCGGCGTGATCGTCGGCGGCGCGATCGCGATCGCCAACGCCTCGAAAAAGGATAAAACCCTTGCCTCGCGCCGCAGCGCCGATCAGCGCGACGATCTCCGCGAAGATGGCGAGGATGCGCGTCAGGTCGCCGCGATCTGCACCGACGCGGTCGAAAACATGGCCCGTGGCCGGGTCGCGGCGGTCGATTCGGTGGGCCGCGACGGCGATGACGGCTGGCGGGTCGACGGCGTGGTGGAAGCGGAGCGTGGCGACCGCCATTTCTTCTGCGGCGTCCGTCAGGGGCAGGTCGACACGGTCGAACTCGGCGACCGCATGGCGTCGCGCTGATCGCGGCGGGCGGTAGCGGCGAACACCATGGCTGAACTTCCGATCCGGGTTGCCGCCTTATATCGCTTCACGCCTTTCGACCGGCTCGACGCGATGCAGGCGGCTTTGACGCAAACATGCCGCGCACTTGGCGTGAAAGGCACGCTGTTGCTCGCGCGCGAGGGGATCAACGGCACGATCGCCGGATCCGACGCCGCGATCGGGCAAGCGCTCGCGGCGATCCGTGCGCTGCCCGGATGCGCGGCGATAGAGGTCAAGGAGTCACGCGCGCCCGCAATGCCGTTCCACCGTATGAAGGTGCGTATCAAGCGCGAGATCGTGACGATGGGCCAGCCCGACATCGACCCGCTCGGCGATGTCGGCCAATATGTCGCGCCTCAGGACTGGAACGCGCTGATCGCCCGGCCCGACGTGGTGGTGGTCGATACCCGCAACGATTATGAGGTCGCGGTGGGCAGCTTCGCCGGGGCTGTCGATCCGCACACCCGCAGCTTCCGCGACTTCCCCGCCTGGTTTCGCGCGCACCGCGAAGCTCTCCTGGCGGGCGTGCCCGCGCCGAAAGTGGCGATGTTCTGCACCGGCGGGATACGCTGCGAGAAGGCGACCGCCTTCCTCAAGGCCGAAGGGGTCGATGAGGTCTATCATCTTGAGGGCGGCATTCTCAAATATCTGGAGACGGTTTCGGCCGACGATAGCCGCTGGCAAGGCGAGTGCTTCGTGTTCGACGAGCGTGTGACGGTGAAACATGGCCTCGAACCCGGCAGCTATGATCTGTGCCGCGCCTGCCGCCGTCCGGTCGCGCAGCTCGACAAGCTGTCCCCACTCTACCGCGAGGGCGTGAGCTGCCCCGCTTGCCATGGCGAACGCAGCGAGGCGCAACGCGCCGGCTACGCCGAGCGCGAGCGCCAGCAGCGTCTTGCGGAGGCGAGGGGAACGCCGCATGTCGGCGCGGTCTATGCCGATGGGCGTGGCGGGTAGGCCTGTCCTCTACAGCTTTCGCCGCTGTCCCTATGCGATGCGTGCGCGGATGGCGCTCATCATAAGCGGCGCGATTTGTGAACTGCGCGAGGTGAAGCTGTCGGCCAAGCCTGCCGAGCTGATCGCCGCATCGCCGAAAGCAACGGTTCCCGTCCTGGTGCTGCCCGATGGCGAAGTGCTCGACGAAAGCCTCGACATCATGCGCTGGGCGCTTGCGCGCAACGACCCAGAGCACTGGCTCGACGGCGACGACACCGACTTGATCGCCGCCAATGACGGGCCGTTCAAATATCATCTCGACCGCTACAAATATCCCGATCGGCACGATCGTGATCCGGTCACGCACCGCATGGCGGCGATGGCGATTCTGGCGAAGGTCGAGGCTCGATTGACCGCGGCCGCCAACCTCAGTGGCGAGCGACGAACGCTTGCCGACATCGCGCTGATGCCCTTTGTGCGCCAGTTCGCCGAGACCGATCGAGCGTGGTTCGGGGCGCAGCCCCTGCCCCTGTTGCGAGAGTGGCTCGCCCGGCACCTGGCGGCGCCGTTGTTTGAAAAGGCGATGGTGCGATTTCCGCCATGGGCGCCAGGGCAGGAGCCGGTTCTCCTTTTCCAGGCGGAGGGCACCCGGGGGGTCTAGAGACCCTCGATTGCGTCCGCCGGGGCGTATTCGATCGCATCCCGTTCATCGCCTTCCCCGGTCAAGGCCTTGATCGGCAGGAGCAAGAGCTCGAGTTTCACCGCATCGAAACTTCCGTTGCGTGCGCGGCGGGTCAAATCGAGCGCGGACGATATCTTGGTCTGCGCATCGAAGGAGGCGACGATCTGCGGCGTCGCCTCATCCTCGACCCTGTAGGTCTCGATGCCATGCGGGGCGGCGGCCGTCTCCAACTGATCGATGCTCCGTTGAGGCCCGCTGATCACGATCCCGCGAAGCATATAGGTCGGATCGCTATATTTCGAGCGAACGACGATTATATTTCGGCGATCCCCGGCGAGCGGCGCATCGGTGAGTGGGGGCCAGGCCAGGGCCTTCGCGAAATCGGCCAGATCGGCTGTCAGGTCGTTTTCGGCGGGTGCGGTGGCGATATAGGAGATCGTCCATTCGCCAGGGAGGCGGCAGAACAAATAGGTCTCGATGTGTATCGGGCCGCTGCCATCGGTAGCCGGCCCTGCAAATACCGAACGCCTGCCCGTTTCCGCGAACCGCGGCGAAGGCGACGGGATGGCGCCGCCGCCGGCGCGCGGGGCTTTGTATTCGCTTTCCATTTCGCGATCGAACGAGACCGACTGATGGTTGCAGACATCCGCCTCGGTTCTCGCGTTTCGCGCGCTGGGGAGGATGTGGGGCGCGGGATATATCTCGACGCTCACGCTCATTTCATGTCCGGGGGTGGCGACATCATATTGCGCCGCGATTCGGGACCCATCCTGGGTCATGCCGGCAAGAGCGCTCCTCTTGAACGCTCCCACCACAATGGGAAAGACAAAGCCGCTCCGTTCATGCCGATAATCGGTGGAAGGCTCGGAAGCAGGCGCAGGCGCCGCGTTCACCAGCGCGAGCATGATCGCCATCAAGATTTTCCAGATTCGCTGCATATCGCCTCCCTTGGAGGGAATATGTCTCCTTTTGTTCTGCCCGGCAATCCTCCTTACAACCATTTCGGAGGATGATCGGTGATCGCTGGACAGTTGCTCGATCCTTCTTTATCGGCTCCCCATGACAGCCCAGCTTCCCGCCGCCGCCACCCCGAAGCCCAGCAGCCAGCCGCACGAATCGGTCCTGATCGTCGACTTCGGCAGCCAGGTGACCCAGCTCATCGCACGGCGCGTGCGCGAGGCGGGCGTGTATAGCGAGATCGCTCCCTTCAACGCAGCCGACGCCGCATTCGATCGCCTCCAGCCCAAGGGCATCATCCTCGGCGGCGGTCCAGCCTCGGTCGCCGAGATCGGCAGCCCGCGCGCGCCGCAGCGCTTTTTCGAAGCGGGCGTGCCCATTCTCGGCATCTGCTACGGGCAGCAGACGATGTGCCAGCAGCTCGGCGGTTCGGTGACCCCCAGCCAGGACAGCCGCGAGTTCGGCCGCGCCTTCATCGAGGTGAAAGGCCGCTCGGCGCTGTTCGACGGTCTGTGGAAGGAGGGCGAGCATCATCAGGTGTGGATGAGCCATGGCGACAAGGTTGACGCGCTGCCCGCCGGCTTCGCGCCGATCGCGATCTCGGAGGGCGCGCCCTTCGCGGTGACCTCGGACGAAAAGCGCCGCTTCTATGGGGTCCAGTTCCACCCCGAAGTGGTTCACACCCCCGACGGCGGCAAGCTGATCGCCAATTTCGTCCGCCATGTCTGCGGCCTCGCCGGCGACTGGACGATGGCCGAGTTCCGCGCCACCAAGATCGCCGAGATTCGCGAGCAGGTCGGCTCGGGCAGGGTGATCTGCGGGCTGTCGGGCGGGGTCGACAGCGCGGTGGCGGCGGTGTTGATTCACGAAGCGATCGGCGAGCAGCTGACCTGTGTGTTCGTCGATCATGGGCTGATGCGGATGGGCGAGGCCGATCAGGTCGTCACGCTGTTCCGCGAGCATTATGGCATTCCGCTCGTCCATGTGAACGCCGAGACGCTGTTCCTGAACGGGCTCAGGGGCGTCACCGATCCCGAGGCGAAGCGCAAGTTCATCGGCAAGACCTTCATCGAGGTGTTCGAAGCCGAGGCCAACAAGATCGGCGGCGCCGATTTCCTCGCGCAGGGGACGCTTTATCCCGATGTGATCGAGAGCGTCAGCTTCACCGGAGGCCCTTCGGTAACGATCAAGAGCCATCACAATGTCGGCGGCCTGCCCGAGCGGATGAACATGAAGCTGGTCGAGCCGCTGCGCGAGCTGTTCAAGGACGAGGTCCGCGCGCTCGGCCGCGAGCTGGGCCTGCCCGAGATCTTCGTCGGGCGGCATCCTTTCCCCGGGCCTGGCCTTGCGATCCGCATCCCGGGCGAGGTCACCAAGGAGCGGTGCGACATCCTGCGCAAGGCCGACGCAGTCTATCTCGACGAGATCCGCCGCGCCGGGCTCTACGACGCGATCTGGCAGGCCTTCGCGGTGCTGCTGCCGGTGCGCAGCGTCGGCGTGATGGGCGACGGCCGCACCTATGACTCGGTCTGCGCGCTGCGCGCGGTCACCTCGACCGACGGCATGACCGCCGACGTCTACCCGTTCGACGCGGCCTTCCTCAGCCGCGTCGCCACCAGGATCGTCAACGAGGTCCAAGGCATCAACCGCGTGACCTACGATTATACCTCGAAGCCGCCGGGGACAATCGAGTGGGAGTGACGGATACACACGGCGGCAATAGCGTAGTTTCGGCGGTGGTTTTCGCCGTCGCTTAATAGACTGCGAACCACATCGCTTGGGTTATCGCGTGGTTCGTCATGGCCATAGGCATTGCCGGGGTCATCTCCCTGCTGTGGCCCTATGCCACTTCGGCCGATGCTCGATCTCGCGGTGAGAAGCCTTTTAATCAGTGCGCCGCCGTACTCGCGGTCATACTCATACCGACCATGGTTTATTGGTCGTTCTTCTAATTTGCCTATCTGTCTTCCAGGCCGAGCATTTTCATCCGTTCGGATATCATGCCGGCAAATCGCCTCAACGCTGACAGGCCACCCGATACCTGCGATGGCGCAATTTGGACTTGGATCGCTTTGCGCTTTGTCCCGATCTGGACCCGGTAGTTCGACTTCCCGGCCCGAGCGCCGATCGGCCACCAAACCGGCTCTCTGATCAACTGTATGCGAGTGATCTCTTTTAAGGGAATGGGTCGGCGCTTGAATGGCCCATAGCAGATCAGGGTATCGCCCTTTAGTGCCACGAGCGGCTTGTTATAGATAATGCGGACGAACGCGCGCCAAGGGATCACTATCGCCATGACGGCAGCGATAGGATCAACGCTCACCCGGCTTATGCCGAGAGCCTGACGAACTGGGTTCGAAAAGAATAGCACAAGGAAGATTGTGAGTAAGACGGGCGGGATCACCACATCCAGAATGTCTCGCTTCCGAGCGCCAAACAGGTGCCGATCTGGGAGTTGCATGACAGCGAGCTCACGTTGAGCCACAATTTCACGGTCTTGTTGGGCTAAATCGGCTGCGACTAGCCCCTGCCTTTCACGCATCACGCCTATGCGGATTGCTAAGTCGCTGATGCGTTCGTCCATCTGGTTAAGCTTTAACGGCCGCGCCGCTGTTGGATGAAGGCGTCGATCGCGTTGTGGGCGATCGACCAATAGAGAATTATTAGTCCACTCTTCATCCGGTCATCGGCGGAGAACGATGCTGGAAGTTGCCTTGTCGCGTCGAGCAGAGCCGGAGGAACTGGCAGCGGGCTTCCCTCCCAACCAAAAGAGGCGACTGCATCAGCGCCCATTTTGGCTGTCACGTCATCTACCGCCGCGAGATCAACACCGGCTTCCCCTGCGCGCTTGCGAGCGTTTGACATGACGATCAACGCGCGCGTTACCTTGAGCGCGGTGTCCACGTCGCTGGGCGTCCACTTATAGCGATCCTGACACGGCCGTACGGCATCGGGTAGATGGTAAGAGATCTTCGCCTGGTCGAGCCGCGATATCTCGCCTGCAATGCATGTTGGTTCCGACCTATTGAACGGGAGCGGGCTCGTGGTAGCAGCCGCGAGAGCCAAGATGTGGATTAGCGACAACATCGTTCTCCGTTCGAATCAATTTATTGCCGCCCCGACCGTAAAAATCTCCCTACGATCTCGGTAGTCGTTAGCCCGATAATGGATGTCAATGCAGCCCCGGAGAGGGGCATCATCACCGTCAGAAGAAGGACGTAACCGCCGGAGTCATCGAAGCCTACGTCGCGAGCCGGCTTATGGTCAAACCAGAAATACCCGAAGATCGCTACTAGAAGCAGTGCGGCGGGCACCGGCACCGCAGGAATGAGGATCAGCTTTTTGAAGCTGCATCTCGGCCACCGCCAGTCGATGGCGGCCACGGCAAGAGCCACGATCGCGATGTAGCATATGATTCCGAGCGGGAGCATCGCGAAGCCCGTCTACCTAGCGATCTGTCGGCCGATTTTCAATCGATCGCCGCTCCAATAAAAGAAGAGCGGCCGCCCTTTGATGTCGGTGATCGCTGGCAGGCCCAGCCCATGCATCGCTAGCGGCACATGGCTGTCAGCGGCGCGATCCCGGTTATCGCCGAGGACAAAGAGATGGCCGGCGGGAATGCGCAATTCCGCCATCTCATCGAGCTCCGGGAAATAGCCGTCAGCCAAGATATGGTGCGATTTAATTTCGCTTGGCAGACGCTCTTCGATCAACTTGGCCGTCATCGGGCCATCCATGCTTTCGTAGGAGTAGCCGCCCAACTGCCGCTGCATTGCGCGCTCGCCATTGATAACCGGCACGCCTTGCATAATCGAAACCCAATCGCCGGCTAGGCCGACGACGCGATAAATTCGGGGGCCGGCAGGGCCGCTGAAGAAGAAGATATCGCCACGATGGATTTCTCCTGGCGGCTGCATATGGGCAAAGAAGCGATCGTTGCGCGCGATAGTGGGCGTCATGCTTTCGGCGGCTGCGTAGAACGATTTGTAATAGCGATGGGCTTGATCTGAGATCAGCTGGCTAATGCCCATCCCGGCCATGGACATGGCGAGCAGTGAATACCAGCGCCCATACCACGGTACATCGGCCGATCGAACTGCGCTCGCCTTCCATGTCTGCCAAATGGTTATTACGTAGAAGAGGAGTAGCAGTCCGAGGAGACCGCCGGCTAAAGCAAGGAAGCGATCGAAAGTGCGGATTGGAACGGTGGCGTAGATCGCGAGGACGACGAGCGCTTCAAGCGTGAGTAGCGCTATCCAGAAAAGGCCCGCACGCCACCGACCGAGGCGGAACCAACCGAACCCAGGGGTCAGGAAATTGAGCGCAGCGATGCCTACCCGAGCGCCCGTCGATCGATCTTCCTGTTCCATTTCCCATCCCCTCATTTCGAGGATTATCATTCGTGATCGAGACAGCAATGCCACCGGCGCTTTCTTTCGATCCATATCGGTGTGGATCGATGGGCCCGCGCCGCTTTTCCCGATAAGCCTGACGAAGGTTGGCATAATGACGACACATCGCACCAGCCGCCAATCGCTCCGCCGCTCCTCGGCAACGGCCAGCTCATTGCGCGTGATGTGAAAGGGCGTGCGCTCCCAGCCATTGGTCGTCTTCCCCTCGATCAGCGCGATCGCGGCCGTCGGTGCCGAAGCTCAGGATGTCATAGCCGGCAACATCGCCATCGACGTGCGACACCCAGCGGATGCGTTCGGCAAGATCGGTCCGGCCGGCGGCCAGAAAGTTGGCACGCTCGGGAGCGAGAACACGCTCCTCGCCCGCACGACCCAACGCGCGATTGCGGGCATCACGCTCCGCCACATCGTACTTTCGGGCGATGAGGGTCATCTGCTCGATCTCCTCGGGCGGCGGTGCATTGCTGTGCGTCGGTGGCGGGCCCGATCCACAACATTGCTTCCTCCCGGAGCGCTGACGGCGACGGACCCATCGCTATCCGCGCGGCCGGTGCGAGCCAATCTGGATGACGCTGGAGCCTGCGCACCACCGCATCGACGAGCGAGGCCTGGAAATTGAAGGCGGGCTTATAGCCTGGGATCCAGTCCTCACCGAAACCCTTGAGCACGGCGCTGATGTTCTGATGCTCGTATTCGATTGAGCCGCGGGGCCGATCGATCACTGCCTGTAGCAGGCGGTTATGTTTGGCCTTGCTGTAGGACCGCCCGGCGATGTCGTCGCCAAGCATCGCGAAATAGTCCGCGACGATCGCGTCATTCTGCTCATCGGACCAGTCACCGGCCATGGCGGCTCCCGAGCGAGCTGGCCAAGATGGAAGAGGCCTGGATCATACCGGCAACTGCGCCGGCACACCGAGCGTTGGGGCGGCGTCGGCGAGCCGCTGGTCGAGCGTGTGTACTGTGGCGCCGTGCTCCGAGGCGACGGCAAGATGCAGGGCGTCACCGGCGCGAAGCCCCAAGGTGTGCTGGTCGGCAAACCTCGCCGCCGCCCGGAACTGTCCGCCTGTCACGGGCAGCACGGTGAAACTCTCGGCAACGAGCTTATTGAACATGGCGAGCGCTGCCGCGCGCTGCTCGAGGGTGATCTGTCCGGTCCCCAGCTTGATCGCCATGGCCGACGACATCTCGGTGACGGTCCAGTCGCTGATCAGCAGCTGCGCCGGGTCCTGCTCCGCCAGCCATGCCTGAACGCGCGGCGTCATCGCTTCGTTGGAGAGCGCCGCGATGATCAGCGACGTGTCGAGATAGAGCATCAGTAGCGATCGCCATCCCGCATCGAGCGCACGAGATCGGCGGCGCTCTGGGACTGGGGCGGCATCGCTGCCGTCAGCGCTTGGAGCAGCGCGGCATCGATCGCCTTGCGCGGCCTCGCCACAGCGGTGAGCCGTGCAACCGGCTTGCCGCGACGGGTGATGTCGATCGAATCGCCAGCCTCGACCCGGTCGACCAGCTCGCTCAGATGGGCTTTGGCATCCGCCAGACTGATCGCATCCATGTCACGCTCCTGACCATATAGATGGTCATATAGCGCATCGGGCTTAAGAATTCCAGCAGGAGGCTCGCCGGATATCCTTTCGATTACCTCAGCTCACCCAATCTGAAGCTGTTGACACCATCGTGAAGCGGATATTCCCTGCCTCCCCACTCGAACGTCCCGTTGACGCTTGGCGGCAGAACAAGTTTAGCCCTGATCTTTCCGTTCATGCGCCGGTATTGCGCTTTGACTGTCCCCTGCGGATGCGGCGCAACGACGTCGAGGCGGGTGAGCGTTCCCAGATTGGGCGCGATTCGAATTGTCCGATAGCCGGGAGAATCGGGACGGATGCCAGCGACAATCTGCAACAGGTCTGCTGTCGGATGCGCGCTCCACGCGTGCGTGTCCGTACGGGATGGGTCCGGCTCTTCCGGCCATGATGTAAAATTCTGCTTCAGCAAGGAGCGCCAGGCACGCAGGACGCCGGCATAGCGCTGGCCCTGTCCCGCATGGTCCAGCGCTCTCGCCAGATAAAAGGCGAAATAATAGGTTACAGGCGTCACTCCCGGTGGCGCATCTATGCCCTGGTCGGGCAGCAGGATGCGGTCGAATATGGCAGTATGATCGGAGGCGGGCGCGACATCATATAATATGGCGAGCGAGTTGCCTTGCTGGCTGAAGCTGTCTCGGTCCGGACTGTCCGCGAAAAGACCGCGTGTTGAATCCCAGCATCGTTGACGGATGGCTTGGGCAAGTCGTGCCGCATCCTGTTTGTCGCGCCCCGCTCGGGTCGCATCGCCCAAGGCGCCCTCCATTCCCGCCATGTCGCGCAGGGCCCCCAAATACAAAAGACTGATGACGCAGCTCGGCTCTTTGGGCCGCGGGCCTTTCAAAGAACGTCCTGCTAGGCTCGGCCGCCAATCAATGAAATGCCATCCCGGCACCTTGGACAGCAGGCCGCCCTCGCTGCTGTATCGACTATACCAATCCAGAACGGCTCTCGCGCCATCGAGGTTGCGGCTGACTGGAGCGGTGTCGGGCGAACGCATCCAATAATCATGCAACATACCCACCCAAATCAAGCCGAACGGAGGGATGCTGTTCTTGGCGTTGACCGGCCAAGCGCCCTGCGGAATTCCATCGATGACGCGGGAGGCGTCGAATGCGTCCAGCGCCTGCTCGGCGAGGCGAGTATCCCCCGAAACCGCATAACTGATCAAAGCTTCGATGCGGGTGTCGCCGACATATTGCGTCTGCTCCCAATAGGAGGTGTCCATGAACGTCTCATGCGCATCGAGCAGCGTCGTGCGCCAGCCTATCTGCCAAATCGCGTTCAGCTCGGGATCATTGCTTTTGAAACGGGCGCGCTGTTCGAAAGGATAGCCGGTTTCATGGGTGTTTAGGGTATTCAGGATCAACGGCTGGGATCCGGTCTTGATCTTTAGTTCAACGAACCGCCATACGCGATACCAGAAGGGCTGATAGTGCCGATCGGCACCGCCATCGGGCAAGAACTGGTCGCTGATCCCCAGAACTTGGCCATCGATCGACGCACGGTCGGATAGCCGGACCCGTTTGTCGTCATACAGAGCTTCGGTATAGGTGAGCGTGATCTTGCTCCCCCTGCCGCCTGTCGTCACGAGTTCCGGGTAGGCGGCTATGACTCGTCCGGCATCAATGAGGATTGTAGCCTCGCTGTTGGGTGCGACGTGAACCGCCGAGCGCGGGAAGCGGCTTGCCTGAACACCGACGGCTCGGACGACGCGTCCGCTATTGATTGCCCTGTACAGCATTTGTGGCAGGGGGTTCTCGATCAATGTCCAAGGCGCTTTTTGACCTGCCTCGACCGCCGCGACCGGCGCGCTCCAGTCCCCCGCTGTGTCGCGGCCCAGCTCCCAACCCCAGGCACGGTTCTCGCCCTTGTGTGTCTCTGGCGCGCCGGCGGAATAATAATGGTGTTCGATGTCGCCGAATGCCTTGAGTATCTGCGGGAAAGGATGTGTGACCGATCGTGATGAATCGACGCGGACCTGCCAGTCCTTATCCGTGTCGACGGCATTCAGAGTAGCATCGACGGCCTCCAGGAAGAATCCGGGACGTGAGGAAATCTGTGCGGCCGGAGCCATGCCGGCATCATTCCACATCTGAGCGGCGATGATGTTGCGGCCTCTTTGAAGAAAGGGTGCGAGGTCGAGCTTCTCGAAGCGCCAATGGTCAAGATCGCCTCTGGCCGGGCCTTGGGCCACGCGTTTGCCATTGATGAAGAGGACGAAGCGGTTGTCGGCGCTGACCCGCACAGGATAATGGCTCGGACGACCGGGCAAATCCAGTGTGCGGCGAAATTGAAGTGCGACAGGCGTTTTTCTGGCCTGAGCAGCCTGCGGATGCGTGATCCACCGACCCGCAGCCTGTGAAGAAGTTGCGCAGGCCATCAGCGCCAGGAGAGAGCCGAGCAGAATTGATGTTTGCAGCATCCTAATCCCCTTTGCGCTTCAGCGCTCTTTCGTAAGACCTGACTTGAATAGGAACCTCTCGACGGATACAAGTCACAATCGTACGATAGCGTATTATAAATGTGAATGACAGGGAGGAGGGTATGCCGGAGCGCTCCAGAAGATGCGGGGCCACGTGGATCGCTGCATCGTTCATCGCACTATTCGTGACTGGCATCGCCAAGGCTCAGGATGGAGGCGTAAGCCAGGCCTCTGCTTCGGCAGCCTCCACCTTGTTGGCGAGCTTCGAAAATCCACCCCAGGAGGCAAAGCCGCGCGTCTGGTGGCATTGGATCAACGGCAATGTCGGCCAGGAGGGTGCCCGGCTCGATCTTGAATGGATGCAGCGCGTCGGCATTGGGGGTGTCCACGTCTTTTCGGGTGGACTGCCCGGACCCGTTGTCGTGGAAAAGCGCGCGCCCTTCATGAGCGAAGTTTGGAAGGCAACTTTGCGGCAATCGATTGCCATTGCCCATGCGGCAGGCATGGAGGTGGGAATAGCCGGCGCCCCCGGTTGGAGTCACACCGGTGGCCCTTGGGTCCTCCCCGAAGACGGGATGAAGAAATATGTCTGGAGCGAAACCCATGTGACGGGTGGACGGCCATTCGACGGGATGTTGGCGCCGCCGCCGGGTGTGAGCGGGCCATTCCAGCATATCGGCCGTGCGGGCAACGGCCCCGCATTGTACCGAGACTCTTATGTGATCGCTTACCCCACGCCCCGAGGCGAGAGCGCGAATATGCGACCGGTCTTGTCGGCCAGCGATCCGTCGGCGGATCTTGCCAGCATCGGCGGTGAGGATTTGAGCGCCAAGATCAGCTTGGCCGTGACGCAGGACGGGACTGCTTGGGTTGAAGCACGCTATCGCTCCGCTACCCCTGTCTCCGCCGTGACCCTTGGTCTTCCGAGAGGGGCGGTCGTGGAGCTGCGCGCCAGTAATGACGGCAGAAACTATCGAACCATTGCGCGGGCACTGGTGGAATCACCCAAGCAATTGACCCACCCGCTGGTCCAGCAGACCATTGCCTTTCCTGCCACGAAAGCTCGCCTTTTCCGTGTTGTGTTGAAACCGATTGCGCAGCCCGCACCGCTGCCGATGGGACCGGGGCCGGCCCCAGTAGCGCCGCCTCCGCCGGCGAAGGTCGATCTGTCCAAAGTTGCTTTTGAAAACGGCGCGCGCGTCAACAGGTTTGAGGCGAAAGCCGGTTTCCAGCCATCCTTGGGCGACGATGATCTGGTGACGCCCGCCATCCCCGCCTCAGCCGCCATCGCGCGGAGCACTATCGTGGACCTCACGCACAGGCTGCGGCCTGATGGACGGCTCGACTGGACGCCGCCCAGGGGGCGATGGACCATTTTGCGTTTCGGATGGTCGCTGACCGGCCAGACCAACGGCCCCGCCGAGCCGGAAGCGACGGGCCTTGAAGTCGACAAGCTCGATGCGGATGCGGTAAGGCGCTATCTCTCAACCTATTTAGGGCTGTATCAGCAGGCAACTGGCGACGCGCTCGGCTCGCAGGGCATTCAGACCCTGTTGACCGACAGCTGGGAGGCGGGGGTGCAGAACTGGACACCGCGTCTGCTTTCGGAATTCGCCAAAAGGCGCGGCTATGACCCCCTGCCATTCATGCCGGTTCTGGCCGGCCGAGTGGTGGATACCGCCGACGCAAGCGATCGTTTCCTGTGGGATTTCCGACAGACATTGAAGGAGATGGTGGCGGACAATCACCAGCGCGTTCTCGCCGACATGCTCCATGCAAAGGGCATGGGCTATTATACGGAAGTGCAGGGCGATACGCCTCGCGCGATCGCAGACGGCATGACGCTCAAGGCGCGATCCGACATACCGACCGCCGAATACTGGTATCGCTCTTTCGCCGCTGGTCCCGGCCAACTTTCGCTGAAGGCCGATTTGGAAGAAGCTGCGTCTGCCGCCCACGTCTACGGCAAGCAGTTCGCGGCGGCCGAAGCGCTAACCGTAGCCGCCTCCGCCGACCCCTGGGCCTTTGCGCCCGCGATGTTGAAGCCCGTCGCAGATGAGATATTCGCCCGCGGTATCAATCGCATCCTACTGCACGATAGCCATCACCAGCCCCTGCCGGATGCGAAGCCTGGTCTGATGCTGATGATGTTCGGCCAGTTCTTCAATCGAAACGACACATGGGCGGAAGATGCAAAGCCCTGGGTCGATTATCTTGCGCGCACCTCCTGGTTGCTACAGCAGGGCCGCTTCGTGGCCGACATCGCCTACTTCTATGGGGAGGATCGGACACCGACCGAGCTGTTCCGAAACCGGCTCAACCGCGATACACCGCAGGGCTATCGCTACGACTACATCAATCCCGAAGCTTTGCTGACCCTGTTGACGGTCAGGAACGGCCGGATCGTCACACCCGGCGGCATGGACTATTCCGTGCTGTTTATCCCTCCGCATGTAGAGCGCATGACGCTTGGTGCCATCAGCAAGTTGCGCGATCTGGTGGAGGCTGGTGCCGTTTTGGCGGGCGCGAAGCCTAAAGGCGGGCTTGGTCTTTCCAGCCCGGATGCGGCGGTGCAGCGCGTCGCCGATGCGATCTGGGGCGCTGATCCTATTGATCAAGATGGGCGCGAGGTCGGCAAGGGCCGGGTGTATGCCACGCTTGATCAGGCGCTGGCCGGTCAGGGCATCGCGCCTGACATTGCACTCTCCGGCCAGTCCACACGGAGCAGCATCCTAAGCCTGCATCGACGTACTGCCGATGCCGATATCTATTTTCTTTCCAACCAGACGGCGAAGCAGGAGAGGGTGGAGGCCACCTTCCGCGTTACCGGCAAGACGCCGGAACTGTGGCGCGCGGAAACTGGGGAGAACGAACCGATCAGTTACCGGCAAGCGGATCAGGGCACGACCGTAGCACTAACGCTGAACCCGAAAGAAGCGTTCTTCATTGTCTTCGCGCGTCCGTCAAAGGAAACCGTCTGGACTGCACCGCCGCCGATCATCCGTCCTTTCCGGACCCTCGCGGGTCCATGGGTTGTCACGTTCCAACCAGGCCGTGGGGCGCCTAAGAGCGCGACTTTCAACCGGCTGTCATCCTGGACGGAAGCGAGTGATCCGGGCATCCGCTATTTTTCGGGCAGCGGCACCTATTCGCAATCCATCTCTGTAGCCAAGACAGCATTTCGCAAGAATCGTCGTTTCCTTCTCGACTTGGGTGAGGTGCGGGATTTGGCCGCCGTGACGGTAAATGGAAGGCCGCTTGGAACGGTGTGGCACGCACCCTATCGGATCGATGTGACGAACGCGCTTCGCTCGGGCGCCAACAGGATCGACATTCGCGTGGTGAACCTCTGGCCGAACCGCCTGATCGGCGATAAGCAGCCTAACGCGAAGCCGATCGCCTTTGCGCCGCAGGCATCCTATCGCGCCGATTCACCTCTGCTGCCATCAGGCTTGCTGGGCCCGGTCATTCTGATGACGAACGACATAGCGTCCAAGTGATCACGCCTGGATCACCGGCACCGGCCTTTGGTCGAATGACAGCTCGATCTACCATCGCAGCTTAAGCGCCTCGAAACCCATCACGGGCCCACCGAAGGCGGAAGACGCCTCCTGACTCTCGTCCAGTTCGAAATCCGGAATCTGCCTCAGCCATTCGTGCAAGGAGATCATGATCTCCCGCTTGGCGAGGTGGGATCCGATGCATCGGTGAGGGCCCACTCCGAAGGTGACGTGGTTGTTCACCTGGCGGTCCAGGTCGATGCTTTGCGGATCCTTGAACACTGAGACGTCTCGGTTCGCTACCGTGTTCGGCAGAACGATCCGGTCGTTCCGGCGCAGCTTTACGCCCTTGAACTCGCAATCGTGCGTCACCCGCCGGTAGATGTTCGATACGGCGTTGATACGCATCAACTCTTCGAGCGCGATCATGAAAGCGGATGGATCGTCCATCCGATCATGAAATTTCTGCCGCGCATCCCGGCTGGTCGCCAAATAGCGCCATATATAGGTCATTGTATTGGTGACGGTATCCAGTCCCGCGACATAGAGCAGGAAACCGCAATTGATGATGTCTTCCCACCGATGCTGGTTCCCGTCAGCGTCCCGCGCCTGAACGATCGTGCTTGCGATGTCGTTGCCGGGATCACGCTCCTTTTCACGGAACAATTGCTCGAGAACTTCGAATATCTCCTGCAGATTGGCCGCGCGGATGTCGGGATCGGTACTGCGGAAGAAGGTGTCCGAGATACGCAGGAACTCCGGCAGGCGCTCTTCCGGCAGGCCGAACAGCTCGAGAAAGGTGGCAGTCGGAAACTTGGCGGAATAGTCCGCGACGAAATCGCAATGGCCGCTGGCCGCAAAGCCGGAGATGAGTCGTTCGGCCCGGTGTTGCAGGCCATCGGTCATGCGGCGAACGGCGAGCGGTGTGAACATCGGCGCGAGGAGCTTGCGAAACACATCATGCTCCGGCGGATCGACCCCGTTCGGTTGAAGCACGGGATAGGGCTCCAACGGCGGCACCTGCGCGCCGCGGGTCGAAAACATCTCATGATTGCGATAGCCGTCGACGACGTCATGGTAGCGCAGGAACACCCAGTGACCGCCATTGCGCGGTGTGTAGAATATCGGCGGCGCCCCCTGCTCCACAAGACCGTGCCAGATCTGCACGGGGTCCGGGCAGCCATTAGGCATTGAAAAGAAATCGAAATCGACGATCAGTTCAGGCGGCACATGATCGGGAGCTGGCGGGGCGAATTGAGACGTCATGCCGAGGCCCCCTTGGCGATGCGCAGCGCGCCTTCGGGGCAGTTGCGGACGGCAAGGCGGACTTTTTCCTCAAGCTCGGGCGCAAATTCGGGGTTCTCGATCACAACCTTGCCTTCGACGGCGTCCGTCGAGAAAACCTCCGGGCACAAATCCTCGCATCGGGCATGCCCCTGACATGCCTGCAGATTCGCGATCACTCTCATCGACAGCGCCCCTCCTGGCTACTTTGGATAGCATGTCTATCACCGGCCCCAGAGATGGCCCATCGCGACTTACGGGTACATCCGGACAGAATGCATAGGATCGGTCACATTCCGGCTCCGGTCGAACCGCTGCAGCAAAACGGCCGGTCAACGGGGGCCATCCATAGAGCGCGATCGGGCACGGCTCGCGACGCCCTTACCAATGGCTCAGAGCTTCTTAAGCGCTTCCTGTGCGCTCCGGCTATCGCGGATCGGACGTGATGATCAGAAATCCAACGTCACGGATTGATCGAAGGTCAAAAAGCGGTGGGCAAACTTCCACCGGCCTTCCGCCTTTACGACCCTGTCCCGATGCCGGCCGCTCACGACGATCTGCGCCGACATCGGCGAGGATCCGGCATTGACGTTGACGATGAAATATTTGGCGAAGACCCCGTCATCTTCTTCTTCGATCACAAGGTTGAAGTGGTAATGGCGGTTCTTGCCATTGGCTTGCCTGTCGGAGACTTGTGCATGCTCGATCTGGGCAGGGATGCCTTCATATCTCATCTCGATGCCCTCCATCTCCGTAACGATGTCGGGGGTGTACAGAGCTTCCATGCCGGTCCAATCGCCATAATCGGAGCAATGCGCAAAGCGGGCCACGAGCTCTTGAATTTCCATCTTGTCTTCGACCGTCAGCACATCTTTCTCCCACACTTCTCACCAAATTAGCGTGCATCTGGCTGCGGTGGCGGGGCCACCTCGCGATCATGATGCGCCTCGGCGCGGGTATTTCCGACCAAATTCGACTGGAGCATAGCCACGCCATTGCCGACCTGCAATTGATTGGACCACGGGTCCAAAGGCGCTGTGGGGTTCCGATCGAGGTTGCGGGCTTCCCCTGCGGGTGAGGGCATTCGATGCACGTCGCGGTTCGTTCAGACGCCGAAGCCGCCCGACACGGAGATCCGTTGTCCCGTCACATAAGCGGCTTCGTCCGACGCGAAGAACAGGCAAGCATGCCCGATTTCCTCGGCCGTGCCCAAGCGCTTGAGGCACAGCAAACGATGCGTATTGTCCATCCAGCGCTGGTCGATCTGTCCCAGCCGGCTCAGCTCATGGAGTTGTCCCGCATCGATCACGCCGACCAGGACGGAATTGGCCCTGATCTTGTGTCGGCCTTCCTCCTTGGCGATGCCGTTCACCAGTTGCTCGTTCGACGCCTTCACCGCGACGGACATGCCGTCGCGCGAAGGCCACCAATCATGCCCCGCCGAACCGAGCGTCACAAAGCTACCGCCCCCTCGATCCCGCATGTGCGGAATGACGGTTTGCGCCACGCTGAGGAAGCCGTGAACCTCGACATCGAACGCGTGGCGCCATTCGTCCATCGGTGTTGAGGATAGATAGCGCTGGTTGACCAGGGGGCCCGCGGCCCAGACCACGCTGTGGATGCGGCGATGGTGGGTGATCGCTTCCTCGATCGTCGCGCGAACCTGCTCGGGGTCGGTCACGTCCGCCCGGTGGATCGTTGCGTTGCGACCGCAGGCACGGGCTTCTGCCGCAATCTGCTCGGCCCGCGCTTCATTGCTCCGATAGACGATCGCAATGTCGCATCCTGCGCGGGCGAAGACGCGTGAGATGCCGCTGCCGATGCCGCCCGCGCCACCAAATAACAGCGCGCAGCCCTCAGGAAATGTCGCCAATTTTAATCCCCCTCTTTCACAGGCCTGATGTGGGATGGCGTCCAATGTGGCCGACCACCCCTTTCTTGATACTGCCCTTGGCCTTGCTGACGCGAACTTGCCGCGGATTTTCCCTTTGATTCGCCATGCGGGGATGCTCCTTTATTATCGGCCGGGATCAGCCGCCACGAACCGGCCGGTCGGCCGCGAACATCGGCAGCCGCCGGTAGACCGGGTCGTCCGCACCCGCACGACCTGTCTCCACCCCTTCGGTTCCGAAACCATGCTCCGCGGCCGTTTCATGTTCCTCAGTGGCGTCGAGGATGAAAAAGCGGTGCACGAACCGCCATATGCCCTCGCGCTTCTCGTAACGATCGGCATAGCGGCCCCAGGCGATGAAGGTCCGCTTGCCGTCCGCGGTGCGATGCCAGGCGCGTGCCGTCACAATTCCTTCGGCCCGATCTCCGTCCAGCAGGAATAGCGTGTCGACCATGGCGTGTGATGTGGCGCTCCACGTCGCCAGCATCGTCGGCAGCCAGTCGATGAAGTCGCTTGCAGGGCCGCAAAAATAGGGGCTGTGATCGTCGACGGCATCCTGATGATAGAGCGAACGCAGGAGGGCATAATCCTGCCGATCTATGCCGTGGCCATAGGCCGAGACGAGATGCTGAAGCGCCACACGATCCAGCATCTCCTCGTTGGTCATGATGTGGGGCCGAAGCCCTCCGCCATCCTGTCGTCCTTCAGACACCGAAACCGCCGGCAACCGACAGTGTTTGGCCGGTGACATAGTTGGCGTCGTTGGATGCCAGGAAGACGGCCGCCTTTCCGATATCCTCGGCTTTTCCCCAGCGCTTGATGGGGAGCAGCGCCTTCACGTTACGCTCCCATTCCGCGTCGAAATAGCCCTGCTCTTGGCCGACTTTGAACTGGCCCGCGTCGATCACGCCCACCAGAATGGAGTTGGCGCGGATTTCGTGCACGCCTTCTTCCTTGGCGATGCCCTTGACCAGCGACTCGTTGCACGCCTTCGGCGCCACCGATAGGCCATCGAGATGCGGCCACCAGTCATGCCCGCCCGAGCCGAGATGGACGAAGGAACCCCCGCCCTTGGCGCGGAAATGCGGGATCGCGATACGGGCCGCGTGATAGAAGCCGAAAGCCTCTATTTCCATCGATGCCCGGAACTGCTCGAGCGTCCAGTCGGCAATCGGCACCTGCGCCACCACCGGTCCAGCGCCCCAGACGATGCTGTGCACGCGGCCATGCGCAGCCACCGCGGCGGCGAAGCCGGATTCGAGTTGCTCGTAGCTGCGCGCGTCGGCTTGATGAATGCTTGCGTTACGTCCGAGCGCGCGGATCTCCCCGGCGGCGGCTTCGGCCGCCTCTTTCTTGGAAAGATAGAAGATGGCCACATCCGTGCCGGCCCGGGCAAACTCGAGCGCGACACCTTGGCCGATGCCGCCGCTGCCGCCGAACACCGCGACGGCGCCTTCGGGAAACTCCCTGTCCATGTCCTTCCTTTCTATGATACCGGCGTGAACTGCTCGGCCGCTTCGAGATCAGGCACCGGCGCGATCCCGCCGGTGCGATGCACGCCGTTCGCCCGCGCCTGATGTTCGGCTGCCTGTGTGCGCGGGTTGTAGAACTGGCGATACCAGGCCCGGCCGCGATGAAACGGTCCGTCGGTCGGCAGACGCAGGATGTCGAATGCTGGCCCCTTCGTCCGCCAGATTGCGAAATCCTGCGAAAAAGCTGCCAGCCCGCCGCTATGATATTGATCGCGCAATTGCTCGTCACGTGCGCTCGGCGGAGTGTCGAGCCCCCGGGTCACGATGGAATGCCACACCTGGGTCACCCCATCCTCCTTGGGAGTGTGGCAGATGATCTGCACCGCGTCGGTCTCCCCGGAATAGCGCGCGATGAGAATGCCCGGGCCGGTGTAGAACGCGTCGACGTTCAGGACGCCGCCCTCGCTGGTCATCGTTTCGTGGCTGCCGCCAGATACCTGTTTGCCAACGACGCCTTCGAAAACGGAGTTGAAGAAAACGATCTTCTGTCCGTGGATCGGACCGAAATGGCGGGTGTCGACCAGATTGTCGAGTATCTCCTGCGGGTGGACGTCAAGGGTGCCCAGATCGTCATAGTCGGCGTGAAGCCAATGCGGATCATCCCATTCGGGCAGATCCGGAAGATCGTAGTCGGGCGCGCCGTGTTCGGGATCATGCCAGGCGAAGACGCAGCCGAATCGCTCCTCCACCGGATAGGCGCGTACCTTGGCAGCGGGCGGGATCGGGCCGTCAAAATAAGGGATATGGTCGCACTTGCCATCCGGTCCGAAGCGCCAGCTATGATAGGGGCAGCGGATCGAGTCGCCTTCGATCCGTTTCGTGGCGGCGGCTGACGTCTGTTCCGCCGCGAGGTTCGCCTGCATGTGGGGGCAATAGGCATCCAGCAGGACGATCCGTCCCGATTCGCCGCGATATATCACCAGGTCCCGGCCAAGCATGCGCAACGCCCCAGGCTTGCTACCGACGTCGGACGCGCGCGCGACCATCAGCCAGCCGCGCGGAAACGTGAATTCCCCCAATTTATACTCAGCGGTCGTTGCCATTTTCCTCTCCCGCGAGAACACCAACCTCGATGATCGAACTCGTTTGAGCGGGAGCTTTGCGCACTCATTTTCTGGATGCAATTCGTTTATGACACATTCTATTACCAAATGATATTTTACTATCTCAGGAAGATAGGATGAGAAAATGATCCGGTTGCGTCGTCCCGGCACGGCAATGATATTATCCCAACTGCGACGCGAGTTGAAAGCGCGCGGGATGCGGGTGCCGGTTCTGGCCGAGGCGCTGGGTGTGGCCGAGCCGACCATGTGGCGATGGTTACGCGGAGACGGGCTCACGCTCGATCGCTTGGATGACATTTGCTCGGTTGCCGACCTCGATCTGCGCGATCTATTGGGGCTCGATGAAGACGAGCGCCAGGAGAGTTTTACGCTTGCTCAGGAACGTATTCTTGCCGCCGACCGTGGATTGGCGCTGGCCTTTTTCGCCATATTGCATGGCGCGCAGCGAAAGGACCTGGAGCAGGAATTCGCCCTGCCGCCGGATCGCCTCAACAACCATATGGAGCGGCTGCAGCGGCTGGGTCTTATCGAGATCAGAATCAGCGGCCGCATCCGCCCGAAGGTCAGCGCGTCGGTGCGATGGCGTCGGGGCGGACCGCTGTCCGTCGCGTTCGAAAACACGGTGAAGCCGCTTTTCATGTCGATGGATTTTGGATCGGCCGAAGCGCTTTACATCTCAGATATGATTCCCCTGAGCGAAGCCGGTAGGGCGCGCGCATTTGCGCTTTTCGAGGCATTGCGCGCTGACATCCACACCATCGGAGAACAGGAGCGAAAAGCCCGCCTGGCAGGTCGCGAATGGAACGGCGTTTTGATGATGGTTCGGCCGTTCGACATCGGTGAAGTGACCTCCGAATGGCGTGAGCAGATGCCTAGGGCGGATTGATTGGGGATAGGCTTATGCGCGGGCGAGCGCCTGGGGAGATTGACCGCGGGAGCCGTAACAGCCGGACGCGAAAGCGGGTCTGCCGAAGCCAGCGAAGCGGCCTTCACCTGCCGCGGATGAGTTGGGGGGCTGCCAGATCGAATTCGTCCAGTGGAAAAAAATCTTAAGCGCCTGTCGTCAAGCCCGTTGCTCCTTCGTCCTGTGATAGGAAGACGTTGGAGACAGGCCATGCAAAAGATCATCCCGACCATTACCGCGTTCGAGTGTTCGCCGGATCGCGGCAAGGGGCTGGCGCGCGACATGCGGGTTCGCTGGGCGCTCGAAGAAGTCGGGCAAGCTTACGATGTTCGCCTTGTTTCGTTCGATGCGATGAAGGAGCCCGCGCATCTTAGGCTTCATCCTTTCGGACAGATTCCGACCTATGAGGAAGACGATCTCATCCTGTTCGAATCAGGCGCAATCGTGTTGCACATCGCGGAGCGCCGGGCGGGTCTGTTACCGGCCGACGCGAATGCGCGCGCGCGCGCGATTGCATGGATGTTTGCGGCGCTCGACACGGTGGAGCCGCCGATCTTCGATCGGAGTCTCGCCAATATCCTCGAGCGCGACCAGCCATGGTATGAACAGCGCCTGCATCTCCTCGAGAACAGCATCCGAAAGCGGCTGAGCGAGCTTTCGGGTCACCTTGGCGATGCAGACTGGCTCGATGGCGCGTTCAGCGCGGGCGATCTGCTGATGGTGACGGTGCTGCGCAGATTGAACGGATCCCCCCTGCTTGAAGATCACCCCAATATCGCCGCCTATATCGCTCGCGGCGAAGCGCGCCCCGCTTTCAAGCGCGCTTTTGACGCGCAGTTGGCGGCCTTTACCGCCGCAGCGGCCGCTCATAGGGGCTTACCGGTTCGGATCTGAACATTGCCGGACGGGCGCTATCATTCGACGTCACTCCAGGAGACCCGCCCCCTCGCCACGGCGGCGCACTCGAGCAATGTTTTGGCTAAGCTCTGGTAGGCTCAGCTGCGATCCGGGTGGTCCGCCGCTGGATCCCGCAGCAGCATTTTCTGCAGCTTGCCATTGGCGTTGCGGGGGAGGGGATCGGGGGTGAGGTGGAAACGGTCGGGCACCTTATAATGTGTGAGTCGCTCCGAGCAAAAGGCCTTGAGCGTCGACTCGTCTACATCGGTGGAGGCGACGCGGACGGTTGCGGCGACGCGTTCGCCCAGGACCGGGCAGGAATAGCCGGTCACGGCAGCCTCGACGACGCCCGGACAGGTCGACAGGACGCTCTCCACCTCGGCCGAATAGACTTTGAACCCGCCGCGGATGATCATGTCCTTCTTGCGGTCGCAAATCGCGACATATCCGTCTTCGTCGATCAGGCCGATGTCGCCCGATCGCCAGTAGCCGCCGACTAAGCTTTCGGCATCGGCGTCGGGCCGTTGCCAATAGCCCGGGATAGTCAACGGCCCGCCGATCCAGATCTCGCCCGGCTCGCCCGTTCGAGCTTCCAGACCGTCTTCGCCCATGACAAGAAGATCGCAGCCGATGATCGGCCGCCCCACCTTGCCGGCGCGCGATGCATATTCGCCGGCCGGCATGATGACGGCGGGCGCGGAGGTCTCCGTTGCCCCATAGACGTTGTGCAGCATCATGTGCGGCATCCTTTCGGCGAGCGCCGCCCCGACCGCCTCGGGCATGGGCGCCCCGCCGAACAGGCCGATCCGCCAGTTCGACAGGTCGAAGCCGTCGAACTCTTGCACGCGCAGGCAGAGATTATACATGGCCGGAACGAGGATCGCCCAGTCGATCCGCTCGGCTTCCGCGAGCGCGAGGCACGCCTCCGCCCGGAAATCGCGCAGCATGGCGATGCGTCCGCCCAACGCGATCGAAGTCAGAAGCTGCACGACCAGTCCCGCCACATGCGATACCGGAATCGCCTGGAGCGTGGCCATGCCGGGCGCCAACCGCACATGATGGATCTGTGCTAGCAGGTTGTGGATGACGCCGATGTGGGTGAGCACGGCTCCCTTGGGCCGTCCGGTCGTGCCCGAGGTGTAGAGGATGCAGAGCGGATCGTCCTCGTGCAGCGGTGGCGGTGCGTAGGCAGGGGCTTCGGCAAGAAGGCTTCCCCAGTCGCCGCCTTCCCCCACGGCGATCCGGCGGCGCACCAGCGGAAGTTCGGTGGCGCCGGGCAGTTCGGGCGCGATCGCGGCCTCATGGATCACGACCTCCGCTCCGCAGTCAGCCAGCGCGAAGGCAAGTTCGGACCGTTTGAGGCGAAAGTTCATCGGCACGAAGACCGCGCCCATACGGACGGCGGCGAACATTGCGACGGCGAACTCTGCCCGGTTGTCGAGCAAAATGGCGATGCGAGCGCCGGGGCGGACCCCCAGGCGCCAGAAATTGCGCGATACCCGCTCCGCCTGGTCGTCCAGCGCAGCATAGGACAGGCGAATGTCACCATCCACGATGGCGGCCGCCGCCGGGTCGCGCGCCACAACGTCGCAGAACATCGCGCCCAAGTCCGCTGGACGATCGGCAAAGCACCGGACGACCCGGCCGTGATGTACTTCCAGCCGGGTGACGGGCTCGTTCGTGCCGGGGCGCGAGGAGGCAGCGGTCGCGTCGCGTTGCGCGGCTGGGGCGTCGTTATCCACTGTCCGATCCTCTCCCGGATTTGCCGTCACAACGAACGGCCGATAACCTCACGCATGATTTCGGATGTGTCGGCGTAGTTTCGGCGCACCCGCGCATCGCGATAGTGTTGGGCGATCAGATATTCGTTCATATAGCCTGCGCCACCGAATAGCTGGAGCGCGGCGTCGGTCATCCGGCCCTGCAATTCGGTATGCCACAGCTTGCGGCCGGCGCTTCCTCCGCCGTCAGCTCCCCGGCGACGTCGCGCACAGCATCCTAGTGTCCCCGGCCCCCGTCCAGAAGTCGCGATGTACGATGCCTCGCGCTCGATCCCCTCCCGCCGCGCGACCAGCTGTTCATCCACCACTCGCCGTACCGTCTCGCGGAACAGGTTCAGGCTCTCATCTGTGGAGCGCCGGTTCAGCGTGGTCGGCATGAGATTGAGCCCGCCGTCTTAGTAGCGTTGGCCCAGGCCGCCATCATGATAGATGGACGCGCCGGTCATGAAGCGGGATTCATCGGAGGCGAGATAGACGAAGGCGTGGGCCGTATCCTCCGGATCGCTGCCGATACGCAGCGGGCACATCTCGGCCAGCGCGCGGTCACACTCTTCCATGGACGACCAGACGCCGCGTTCGACATAATGCTCGAACCCTTCCTTCAGCATGGGCGTGCGCGTCATTCCCGGATGGACCGAGTTCACGCGGATGCGCTTGGGCCCCAGTTCGACCGCCGTGCACAGCGTGAGCATCCGCGCCGCCGCCTTCGAGGTCTGATAGCCGAGATGATGGGGGCTTGGCATGTAGGACGCCATGGAGATGGTGTTGATGATCGACCCTCCGCCAGAATGGCGCTCAATCGCAGACTCCAGCAGCGGCGCGCAGACCTTGGTTCCCAGGAAAATGCTGTCATGGTTGATCGCCATCGACCGGTGCAGGCTGTCGAGCGACGTGTCGAACACGCCGCCTTCCAGCGCGATGCCGACATTGTTCACCAGCACGTCGAGCTGCCCGAAGGCGTTCGTCGCCTCTCCGGCAACGCGCTGCCAATCCTCCAGCGACGTTGCGTCATGTTGAAGAAAGCGGAAGCGGGCGGGAGAACCTGCACGGCCGAGCACTTCTTCGATCGCGGCCTGCTGCTCGGTGCGAATGTCGGTCGCGATCACGCCCGCAGCACCCTCCCGCAGAAAGGCCTCGCAAATCGCAACGCCGATATTGCCCATGCGTCCCGCGCCGGTGACTAGCGCCACTTTGCCCTTTAAACGATCCATATCGGCCGATCCTCCCTCAGCGCTAAAGACAGAAATGGGTAGCGCCACGTTCCCTTTCCGTGGGCTTGCGCGTGCTCGTCTGCCAAGTGCCGCCTGCATATAGGGAGACGCATATAACTGGCGACAGCGAAAAGTTAGCAGCACTCGCGTCCAAGCGGCAGCGTCTGGAAGATATCGAACGGATTCGTGCCCTCAAAGCGCGATATTTGAATGCCTGCGACCAGAAAATGCCGCGAGAGGTGAGAGACTGCTTCCTCGACGGGCGGATACAATCGACGCCGGCCATCTTGGCGTTTTCAGGCTCCGCCGACGACTTCGTAGAGATGTATTCCCGGCTGGCCCTCGCCTCCAAAAGGGGGAGGGAACGTCAACTGAGTAAAATGACGGCAGGCTTCAGCGCCGCGGCGACGCGCTCCCGCCAGCTCGCGGCGCTGAGCATCCCCACGCTTTCGGCGTCGACCATTTCTTGCAGCGCGGCAGCAATGTATGCGCGGCCTCGTAGAACGCGGCACGAGCGGGCTCATCTCCACATCGGCTTATGCGGCCCTGCTCCTCCATATCGGCGAAGCCAGTGGCGATTGACGGCATGATCGGGGACGATCGGCCCCCGGCACCGCCCCGCATGTGGTGACGATCTCGGCAAGGCTTAGGAGAAGTCCTGTGATATTGCCTCAGCCGCCATCTCAGCCGTGGCTGCTGAGAGCGTCCAGCCGAGATGCCCATGGCCGGTGTTATAATATACTCCAGGGCGCACGCCTCTGCCGACGCGCGGCATCATGTCAGGCATCATGGGCCGCAGCCCGGCCCAAGGCGTAACCCGGTTGGTTGAGACGTCCGGGAACAGCGCGCGGGTCCAGTCGACCAGCGGTTTAATCCGGTCGGCGCGGATGTCCCGGTTGAAGCCGTTGAACTCGGCGGTTCCCGCGACGCGGAAGCGATCCTCGCCCAACCGACTCGTGACGATCTTGGCGCGGTCGTCGAGGAGGCTGGCCCAGGGTGCGGCCCGCCGGCTCCGTTCGTCATCGAGATGGACGGTGATTGAATAGCCCTTGACCGGATAGACGTTGACGCGCTCGCCGAGCATGGCCGCGAGCGCGCGGCTGCCGGTTCCGGCGCAGATCACGATCGCGTCGGCCGAGATGATTTGCCGCGCGCGCATCTCGACGTGATGCACGTCCAGAAACAGTTGCTCCCGCGAGGAGATGCCGGTGACTTCTGCGTCGTGAACGAAACGGACGCCATGCCGGCGGCAGGCGGAGGCGAGACCCGAGGTGAATTTGTGGATGTCGCCCGTCGAGTCCGAAGGCGTGTAGAAGCCGCCGAAGATGTCGCCGTGAAGGGTCGGTTCGATGGCTTTCAATTCATCGGATCCGATCGCGCGCCGATCGAGACCGCCTTCGACGAGCAGCGCGTTGACCTTTGTCGCGTGCGCGAAGCTCGCTTCGTCCCAATAGACGTGCAGGATGCCGCGCGTGACGTGATCGAAGTCGATCTTCTCCCTGTCGGCGATCGAGAAGAGATGCTCGCGCGCCGCGATCGCCATCCGGGTCGTCGCGACGGTGTTGGTCCGGTAAGAGCGCAGATGGAGGACGAACTCACCCAACCAAGAATATTTGTGCCAGGAAGGGGAGAGGTTCAGCAACAGCGGCGCGTCCCGCCGCATCATCCACCTCAACCCCTTGATCAGGGTCGAGTGATGGTTCCAGACTTCGGCATTGCTCGCCGAAAGCTGGCCGCCGTTGGCGAAGGATGTCTCCATCGCCGCATAGCGTTGGCGTTCGATCACCGTGACGTTGTGCCCGCGCTGGATCAGTGCATAAGCCGTGGTGACGCCCGTGATACCGGCACCGACGACGACGACATGGGACATGATCAGGTCTCCCGCGACATGAGGGTACGGGCCGAAGCCCGCTCTTACCCCCCAATCTGTCTCGGTACCTGAGAGCTTAACCGCGCCGGTGGGACCGGTCTGGCTTTCCCCTTCGGTGGACGCGGGCCGCGCCTCTCTCCAGATCGTTCAGCTGCATGGTCTTTCTGCCTGAGAGTTTCCTTGGGGGAGTTGCTCCGTCGGCGCCGCTCGCGGCCCTGTCCCGCGATCGATCTCTCCCAAGCAGCCTTTTGAACGACGCGGTCTTAGCAAAAACGGCAAGAAGGAACAAGATCGTTTCTGTATACGAAACATGGTTGCAAAATGAGGCTTGATCGGCTGTATTTTTAGACGTTATTTCATTCCTCGAAACAGATCGATCTGAGGTGTCGCATGCCGGGAACCCTTGCCGCCGACCAACCACTCACCTTTGCCGATGCGCGCCAGCGGTTCGCCAGCGGCGATGACGCGCCGACGGCCTATCTCGATCGGTGCCTGACGACCATCGCCGAAAGGGAACCGGTCGTCCGGGCCTGGGCGGCGACCCGTTTCGAGCAAGCGCGGGCCGAGGCCGCGGCTGCGGATCTTCGTTGGAAGCGGGGTGAGCCGCTTTCGACGATCGATGGAATGCCCATTGGTATCAAGGATTTGATCTCCACTTCGGATCTTCCGACGTCGCTGGGTATCGGCGGTTATACGGGGCCGATCGGAGATGATTCGGCGACGATCCTAGCACTGCGTTCCGCGGGCGCGATCATCCTCGGCAAGGTGACGACCACCGAACTGGGCGGGGGCACGCCGAGCACCACCACCAATCCCCATGATCCCGCGCGCACGCCGGGCGGATCGTCGAGCGGATCCGCCGCGGCCGTGGCCGCCGGCATGATCCCGGTTGCCCTGGGGACTCAGGTCGGGGGTTCGATCCTGCGGCCGGCAGGGTTCTGCGGCAATGTCGCGATCAAGCCCACGCTCGGTGCTTTTCACCGTACCGAACGGCTCGGTCTCAGCCATGCCTGTATCGGTGTCCATGCCAACAGCCTGGACGACCTCTGGGCGACATGCGTCGAAATGGGCGGCCGCTGTGGGGGCGATCCGGGCTATCCCGGCTTTCATGGCAGCCTGCCGGTGCCGACGTCGTTCAAGCCCCGCGCCCTGGCGTTGCTGGAAGGGCCAGGCTGGGATGGAACACAGCCTGCGGTCCGCGCGGTTTTCGAGGCGTTCCTCGATCGCGTCCGGGCCGAAGGCGTCACGCTCATCCGCCCGGAAGACGATGCGCGATTGCGCGCCTTCCACGAGCTGCTGCCACGCGCTTTCTGGATGGTTGGCGTGATCGTCACCTGGGAGAACCGGACGCTGCTCTCCAACCTGATGCGTCGCATTCCCGACAAGCTGGCGGCCGCCACGGTCGCCCAATATGAATATGGGCTACAGCTCACGATCGACGATTATCGCGAGGCATTGCTGTTGCGCGATCTGCTGCGCCGACGCCAGGCCGAGCTCGCGGGCTTGTCCGATGCGCTGGTCAGTCTCACCACGCCGGAAATCGCTCCGTTGATCGATGATCCGGACCGGGCCCCGGGGGCGATGGCCACGGGCAATCCGGTGTTCAACGTCGTGCCTTCGCTGCTCGGGGCGCCCGGCCTGACGCTGCCGTTGCTCGAACATGCCGGGATGCCGCTGGGCGTTCAGCTGGTCGGGCAATGGCATTGCGATGGTCAGATCGTCGCCCATGGCAACTGGCTGATGGAGCGGTTCGGCCGCGCCTCGAACTGAACGGGCGCGGCATCCCGTATATGGAAGCCGCACCCGGGAAAGCGGCTCTCAGGCGGCGCTTTGGTTGCGGTAGTGTTGCAGAATCTCGCGCTTCAGGTCGACCAATGCCGGCCCCACTTCGTTGCGAATGCGGCTTTCGGGAAGACTGGCGAGGGGCTGAATGCAGAAAAGCGACATCGGAATATCACGGGTGGTGAGCGAGATCGGGGTCGCGACCGCGTTCATCGTGCCATCCCATTCGCGAATCGACGCGCAGAAACCGGACCGATTGATGTCGTCGATCGCGAATTCGATGCGCCGACGAACGTTAGGCCAGTTCACGCTGCCGATCTGTTCCGCGAGTTGCTCGAACATCGTTAGCCGCATCGGCGGATCCATTTCGGCCAGCAGCGCATAGCCGCTCGCCGATTTGCCCAGCGGCTGGCGGGCGAGCAGCGACAGATGCGCTCCGACCTCCACATTGGCATCGGCTTCTCCCCGGGAGTAGGCGAGGCCGCGGATCTCCAGCCCGTCGCGGACGCCGAGGATGATGCTGAGATCATATTGCTCGGCGAATGCCTGCATGAGCGGGCGCGCGACATGGGGGAGATCGACATTGGCCGATGCGGTGACCCCGAGCGTGAGCGCGGCCGGGCCCAGCCGATAGGCGCCGGTTTCGCCGTCCTGGACGAGGAAGTTCAGCTTGACCAGGGTCGAGGTAAGGCGGGAAACCGTCGGTTTGGGAAGACCGGTGCGAACTGCCAGATCCTTGTTGCTCAGCATCAGATCGCTGGGGCCGAAGGCCGTCAGCACCTTCAGCCCGCGCGCCAGCGAATTGATGATCTGGCAATCCGTCGGCATCGGCCTCAGCGCGGTCTTCGCTCCACCCATCGGCTCCGCGACCGGCGCGGCCCGACGCGGGCGTGTCACCTGCTGTTTCGCCGGCCTACCCGCGGCGCCCTTTCTCGCGGCGGGCGCTGGCGCCTGCATCCTTTGCGCCTCGGCAATGTCCTCGCCCTCGATCGAACGGGCCATCAATCACTCCTATATCACATGTTTCGCATGGCAGAACAGGCGACGGTACGATCAGCTTGGCCGTAACATGGCTCTGCAGGCCTCGCCGCTGCCTTTATCATCAGAAAAGCCGCGGCGACCAGCGAAATTTCCTTAGCAGGGCGCATTGGGTCGAGATTTACGCTATTTGAAATGGATCACCCGCCGGGAATTCCCTTCCGCAGCCTTTCCTCTTTCCGCTTTTTGAGAAAACCACGGCTACAACGCCCGATTTCCGGGCTCTGTCGCCAGGGTCAGCCGCGTGATCCGCGAGAAGCGTAAAATGACGCTTGCAAAGTTGTTCCACATATCGGAACACTGTTTCAACGACAGAGTCGGGCGCCGCCCCCTGAGTGGCGCGACATCCAGGAGAGCCGTGCACTTCTTAGCGCTGCCTATGCCAGTCGCTGACAGAGCAGTGCGCGTTTCATCCGAAATTGGAACGGGGCGATGTGAAATTATGGAGCATGAGATTTCTGCTGCGGCATGCGACGCCATCACGCTGGAACTGATCGTCGGCGCGCTGGGCATGGCGACCAACGAGATGGAGACGTTGCTCGAACGGACGGCGATGTCCCCGTTCATCCGGGAGAAGAAGGATTTTCACGTTGCGCTGGCCGACGCGAAAGGCCGCGTGATCGCTGCCTCGGGCGGAGCGACCGGCGAGTTCATGAGTTCCATCTTCGAACGCTTCCCGGCCGAGCAGATGAGCCCCGGCGACATCTACTGGTATAATGACTGCTATGGATCGCGCGGGATCGTTTCGCACTCGCCGGACCAGGTCTTTGTCTCACCCGTCTATTTCGAGGACCGGCTGGTCGGCTTCTCCCAGGCCTGGGCCCATTTCAACGATATCGGCGGCATGCATCCGGGGACAATCTCACCGGACGCCACGAGCATCTATCAGGAAGGCATCATCGTGCCGGTGGTTCGGCTGCAGCATCAAGGCCGACGTAACGAGGATCTGCAATATCTGTTCGAGCGCAACAGCCGCTATCCACAGATGGTGCGCGGGGACATCCGCGCCTCGATCGCCGCGGTTGCACTCGGCGAACGGCGACTTTCCGAGTTGTTCGACCGTTTCGGCCTCGATGTCACCCTCTCCGGTCTCGACCAGGCCATCGATCGAACCGCCGAACTGATGATCAAGAAGCTGCGCGAGCTGTTCGCGGACGGCGAATACAGCTTCACCGAGACGGTCGCTACCGATGGTAAGGGAAATGGCCCCTTTAATATCAGCATGACCCTGTCGGTGACGCCCGATCGCGTCGTGCTCGACGCGACCGCCACGGACGATCAGGCGGTCGGGCCGATCAATTATCTGATGCACGAAGGCACGCCCGCGTCCACGCTGGGCCGCTATCTGCTGTCGCTGGTGCCCGAGGCGCGGGCCAATCACGGTGTGCAATCGCTCATCGACGAAGTCCGGCTGCGCGAGGGCAGCCTGCTTCAGCCGCGTTCACCCGCGCCGCTCGGCATGCGGGGGATCACCGCCGTCCGGTCGATGAATTGCATGCTGGGCCTCGTCAATCAGGCCACCGGGGGGCGCGGCGGCGCCTCCAACAGCGCCTATGTCATCTACAATCTTCGCGGAACGCACGATGGCAAGCCCTTCCTGATGAGCGACGGCGTGGCAATCGGATATGGAGGCCGATCGTTTGCCGATGGGATCGATGCGGTCTATTTGGTCGGCCAGAAGAATTACCCGGTGGAGTTCGTCGAGACGGTCTATCCGGTCCGCATGGTCGCTTACGGGCTGTTGCTGGACAGCGGCGGCCCGGGCCGCTGGCGCGGGGGCTGCGGGGTGTTCCGCGAAATCGAGATATTGGCGGACGAGGCGCTGCTTTCCGTGCGGATCGACGGCGTAGGCAACCCCCCCTGGGGCGTCGCCGGTGGCCTGCCGGGGCGCGGGGGGCGTGCCGTCGTCAATCCCGGCCGACCCGACGAGCGCGAGATCGAAGCGCTCAGCGACGGAACCGTGCTGCGACGCGGCGACGTTTTCCGGATCGAGACCGTCGGTGGAGGAGGGGCGGGCGATCCGTTCGATCGCGAGCCCGAAAAGGTCCGATCGGATGCGCTCGGGCTGTTCATCAGCCCGGCCAGTGCCCGCGACGATTATGGCGTGGTGCTGACCGGCAACGATCTATCGATCGACCTCGAAGCCACGAACGCCCTCCGCTCCTCCCGCGCCCGGTGCACCGCGGGCCAGAACAAGGTGGCTGCCGCATGAAACCCGAGATCCTTGCAAATGTCGCCGTCGCCATCGACATCGGCGGAACCTTCACCGACGTCACCCTGCTCGACCGGGCCAATGGCCGGATCTGGCGCACGAAGACCCCCAGTACTCCCGAAGACCAGTCGATCGGCTTCGTCGCCGGCATCCGCAAGATCACCGCGCTCGCGGGTTGCGAGCCCGTGGTGGTGGCGCAGCTCTTCCACGCGACGACCGTGGCGACGAACCTGATCCTCGAGAACAAGGGCGCCCCGGCTGCCGTGCTGACCAGCGCCGGATTTCGTCACGTCCTCGAGATCGGACGCCATGACATCCCCGGGGATGCCAATCCCTATACCTGGGTGAAGCCCAAGCGGCCGGTTCCGCCCGAGCTCGTCTTCGAGGCCGAGGGGCGGATCTCCAGCGATGGCGCCGAATTGGTCGCGCTCGACGAGGCTGCTGTCCGGGCGGCAGGCGCAGAGATCGCGAGGCGCGGGATCGGCACCGTGGCGGTCTGCCTGCTCAACGCCTATGTATCGGCCGCCCACGAGCGACGCGTCCGGGAGATCTTCGCCGACGCCTGTCCGGACGTACTGGTGTCGCTGTCCAGCGAGATCCTGCCGGTGTTCCGCGAATATGAGCGGTCGATGGTGACCTTGCTGAACGCCTATGTCGCGCCGGCGGTGGGGGGCTATGTCGGCAATCTGCACAGCCGCATCGACGAATTGAACATCCGCGCGCCGCTGCTGTTGATGAAGTCGAACGGCGGCGTCGCGAGCGCGGCGGAAATACGCCGTCAGCCGGTGCAGACCGCGCTGTCGGGCCCCGCGGCTGGCGTGGTTGGCGCAAGCTTCTTCGGGCGGCTCGCTGGGTTCGAGAACATCATCGGCGTGGATATCGGCGGCACGTCGGCGGACATATCGGTGATCCGCGGCGGCATGCCGGCGATGAGCGTCGAATCCCGGATCGCCGACTGGCCGATCACGCTGCCGATGATCGACGTCCATACGATCGGCGCCGGCGGCGGTTCTATCGCCGAGGTGGTCAACGGCGCGCTCAAGGTGGGGCCGGCGAGCGCGGGCGCCCAGCCGGGACCGGTGTGCTATCGGCGCGGCGGTACGCGGCCCACCGTGACCGACGCGCATGCGGTGCTGGGCCATCTGCCGCCTTATCTGATGAACGGCGAGATGACGCTCGACGTCGAGGGCGCGGCCGAAGCGATCCGCCGCGAGGTCGCCGATCCCCTGGGCTATGACCTGGCGGCGGCGGCGCGAGGCATTCTCTCGATCACCGACAACAAGATGATGGGCGCGATCCGGCTGGTCTCGGTCGAACGCGGGCTCGATCCGCGCGAATTCGCGCTGATGCCCTTCGGCGGAGCCGGCCCCCTGCATGGCGGCGCCCTGGCCCGGCTGCTCGGTATCCCGACGATCGTCATCCCGCCTGCGCCAGGCGTGCTCTCCGCGATCGGCCTGCTTGTGTCCAATCTGCGATCCGAATTCTCGGCGACGTTGGCCCGCGGGGCCGGTCGCGATCCTGCGACGCTGGCCGCGACCTTTACCGAGCTTCGCGCGCAAGGCAGCGCCTGGCTCGACAAGGAAGGGATCGCCGAAGAGGCGCGCGAGATCACGCTCAGCGCGGACATGCGTTATCTCAACCAGGGCTTCGAACTGGCCGTGCCCTGGCAGGGCAGCGTCGCGGACGCGGAAACGATGGCGGCGACGGTGGAGGCGTTCCACGCGTGCCACGCCGAACTCTACACCTTCGCGCAACGGGATGTGCCGGTGGAGATTGTCACGCTGCGGGTGAGTGCGATCGGCCATATTCCGCCGCCAAGCTTTCCCGAGATCGGGCCGGGCCGCCCGCCCGCCGAATGCGTCGTCGGCACCACCCAGGTAGCGTTCGAGAGCGGAACGGTCGATTGCCCCATCTATGATCGCGAAGCCCTTGGCGCCGGTGCCGTGGTGGCGGGTCCGGCGATCTTCCGCCAGCTCGACACGACGATCCTGCTGTTGTCCGGCCAGGAAGCGACGATCGATCCGCATGGCTGCATGATCATCCGGGACGACCATCATGGCTGAGCCAGGCCGCGTGGCGGGCAAGACGGCGATCGTTACGGGGGCCGCCGACGGGCTGGGCCATGCGATCGCGTTGCGCCTGGCCGAAGAAGGGGCGCGGGTCGCGTTGATCGACGTCGACGGCGACCGGCTGGACGGAGTGGCGACCGAGATCCATGCGGCCGGCGGCGAAGCGATTGCCCTGGCCGCCGACGCGACCGAAGAGGACAGCGCGATCCGGCTTGTCGAGCACGCGCTCGAGACCTGGGGAGCGATCGACATATTGGTCAACAATGTCGGCGGTGCGCGGACGGGCCGGGTGTGGGACATGCCCGCCGAAGACTGGGACTTCACCATGCGGCTGAATCTGCGGCCGACCTTCCTTTTCTCGAAGCATGTGCTGCCGCACATGATCGCGCAACGGCGCGGACGAATCATCTGCATGTCCTCGGGCGCTCGCGAAGGGACTCCCTGGACCGCCTATTATGCCGGCGGGGCGGCCTATTCGACCACCAAGGCCGGGGTTCACGGCTTCATTCGCGATCTCTCCCTGGAAGTGGGGGAGCACGGGATCACCGTGAACGCGGTGGCGCCCGGCCCGATCGCGACGCCCCGGGCCGGGCCGCCGCTGCGGGCAATGGACGAGCGCGGACTGCCCTATAGCCCGAGCCGGATGACACCGCTGAAGCGGCTGGGCGAACCGGTGGAAATCGCCCACGCGGTGTTATTTCTGGCGTCGGAGGAAGCCGCATACATCACCGGGACAACCTTGCACGTAACGGGCGGGCGGTGAGAGTGGCGGCCGCTTCGGGGCCGGATGCCGCGGCGACGGGGCGGCCGGCCGATTACCGGATCGTGGCGCTGGTCGTATCGACCTCGCTGTTCATGCAATATCTCGACTCGTCGGCACTCGTCACGGCGCTGCCGTCGATGGCGCGCGGCTTCGGCGTGTCGCCGACGACGATCACGATGGTGCTGACCGCTTACCTCGTCAGCCTCGCCCTGTTCATCCCGCTGGGCGGGCTGTTGGCCGAGCATTTCGGCGCGCGGCGGATGTTCCGTATAGCGCTGGGGCTGTTCCTGGCGGGCGCGCTCGCCTGCGCCTTTGCGCCCAGCCTGCCATTGCTGATCTGTGCCCGGGTCGTCCAGGGGGCGGGCGGCGCGATTATGCTGCCGGTCGGACGGTTGATCGTGGTGCGCTCGTCACGGCCATCGGAACTGCTGTCGGCGATGAACTGGTTGATGATCCCCACGATCGTCGGGCCGATGCTGGGACCGTTGGTGGGGGGCGTGCTCACCACCATGGCCTCATGGCGCTGGATCTTCGCGTTGCACGTGCCGGTCGCGGTCACCGGCCTGCTGCTGTCGGGGGTCTTCATCCCGCCGATCCGCGGCGAAGCATCGCCCGGTTTTGACGGGCGTGGCATGCTGCTCGTCGGCGGGGCGCTGGTGCTGCTGGTGTTCGGAATCCAGTCCCTCTCGCACTCGCCATCCACGCCGAGGGACGGCTTGCTGCTCGTGGCTGGATCGTTGCTGTCGGGCGGCCTCTATGTGGTTCATTCGCGGCGGCATCCGAAGCCGTTGCTCGATCTTTCGCTTCTCGCGCTTCCGACGTTCCGCATCTCCATGGAATCGGGAGCCTTCCTCCGCATCGCGTCGGCAGCGTCGGGCTTCTTGGTGCCGATGCTCTTCCAGCTGGGCTTCGGCCTTTCGGCCGCCCAGAGCGGTGCGATCACCTTCGCGGCGGTGGCGGGCGGACTCCTGTCGCGTTGGCTGGGCGTGCCGATCGTCCGGCGGTTTGCGATCCGCAAGGTCACGCTGGGTGCGATCACAGCGAGCGCAGCCGCGATGGCGACGACGGCCCTCGTCGGTCCCCATTGGCCGATCTGGGCGCTGTGGGGGCTGCTGGGTGCCGGCGGCTTCTTCCAGTCGGTCGCGTTCGTGGTGCTCGGCTCGATCGCCTATGTCGACGTCGAACCGGCCCGGGTCGCGGCGGCGACGGCCTTCTACACGACGATCCAACAGATGACGATGTCGCTCGGGGTGTCGCTCGGCGTGCTGCTGCTCGCCGTTCAGCAATGGATGAGCGCGGCGCCGGTGCCGCAGCCCCAACATTTCGCGCATGCCTTCGTCGCCCTCGCGGCAGTGCTGCTGGCGGGCATGGCGGCGGGCATGCGCTTTCACCCGGAAGCCGGTGCCGCGCTCCGGGCCGGAGCCAATCGATGACGGGAGATTAGATCGCCATGGACGTATTGCGCTGCTTCATCGATGGTCGTTGGGCCGAGCCGGCTGGGCAGAACATGCCCGTGGTGAATCCGTCGAACGGGACGCATTGTGCGTTGGTTCCCCTCGGAACGGCCGCTGACGTCGACATAGCGGTCGCCGCGGCACGGCGTGCCTTCCCCGGCTATTCGGCGCTCGCGCCGGCTGCGCGGGCGGAGCTGCTCGCTGCGATCTTGGCCGTCTATGAAAAGCGCGAGGACGATCTGGCCGCGGCCATCTGTACCGAAATCGGCGCGCCCTATCCGCTGTCCCGCTACGGTCATGTCGCGGCAGGAAAGGCGCATCTCCAGCTGATGATCGAAACGCTGGGCACCTATGCTTTCGAACGGGAGGAAGGCGGCGCCACGCTCCGGCGCGAACCGATCGGCGTCGTCGGGCTGATCACGCCGTGGAACTGGCCGATCAACCAGGTTGCGGCGAAAGTGGTGCCGGCCCTGGCGGCGGGATGCACGATGGTGCTCAAGCCGTCCGAGATCAGCCCGATCAGCGCCGGCATCCTCGCCGAGATTTTCGCGGAGGCGGGTGTGCCGGCGGGCGTGTTCAACCTGGTGCATGGGACCGGCGAGACGGTCGGCGCCGCGCTTTCGGCGCATCCGGACGTCGACATGATTTCCTTCACCGGATCGACCCGTGCCGGCGTGCTGGTGGCGGAAGCGGCGGCCCCGACGGTGAAGCGCGTCACGCAGGAACTGGGTGGCAAATCCGCCAACATCATCCTCGACGATGCCGATTTCGAAGCCGCGGTGCAGGCAGGCATCATGACGATGATGATCAACTCGGGCCAGTCCTGCAACGCACCGTCGCGGATGCTCATCCCGGCGGAGCGTCGGGGCGACCTGGAGCCGGCGGTCGCGGCCGCGGTCTCCGCGATCAAGGTCGGCCATCCGATGGCCGAGGGCACGGTGATGGGTCCGGTGGCGGGCAAGGCGCAGTGGGAGAAGATACAGCGGCTGATCCGAAGCGGCATTGCCGAGGGAGCGACGCTGCTGGTTGGCGGCCCCGGTCATCCCGAAGGGCTGGAAGAGGGCTGTTTCGTCCGCCCGACGGTGTTCGCCGACGTGACTAGCGCGATGGAGATCGCGCGCGAGGAGATTTTCGGACCGGTACTCTGCGTGCTCAACTATGCCGACGAGGAGCAGGCGATCGAAATCGCGAACGACAGCCCTTACGGGCTGGCCGGCTATGTCCAGGGCGGCGACGCCGCCCGCCTGGCGCGCGTCGCCGCGAGGATCCGCGCGGGCAACATCTACATCAACGGCGCCCAACCCAGCATCTCCGTACCCTTCGGCGGATATAAGCAGTCAGGCAACGGCCGCGAATGGGGGGTGGCGGGCCTGGAGGAATATCTCGAAACCAAGGCCGTGCTCGGCGTATGAATATTTGTTCCAATATACGAAACACAGGCGGGTATTTGGCAGATGGCGATATCCCGCCTTGTAGCTTGTTCACGCTAATATGTTGATAAATATTGAGTTTTTTCTCATCAGTTGCCGTAATAGAAATGTCAATTTCGTATTGCGAAATTAATATGTCATGTTAGGTTGCGAGTCGTCGGGCGCAAATGAAGCCCTGGTTCGGGAGGGGTTCCTCAACAGGTGAATAGGCCGAATCGGCGGCCTGATCGATATCGGGGGAACGGTCTTGAAAATCCGTAAGACACTCATCCATCGAACCCTTCTTGCGGGCACCGCCCTGCTGTCGGCGCAAGCCGTCCTGGCCGAGGAACAGGCGCCGCCTTCGACGGACGACGGGTTCGGTGAGATCATCGTCACCGCGCAGCGTCGCGAGGAAAGCCAACAGAAGGTTCCGATCGCCGTTTCGGTGATCGCGCCCGCTCAGATCGAGGCGCGCTCGACCTTCACCGTGCTGGACATCCCCGCGCTCGCACCCGGTCTCAACGTACAGGCCTTCAATGGCGACAAGAACGCGATCTACGTGTCGATTCGCGGTCAGTCCTTCACCACCGGTACGATCTATTCGTCGGTCATTCCCTATTTCGCGGAAGTTCCGCTGACCCGCCTTACCGAGGGCCTGTTCTTCGATCTTCAGAACATCCAGGTCCTGCGCGGGCCGCAGGGCACATTGTTCGGCCGCGTGACCAACGGCGGTGCCGTCCTGATCGAGCCGGCACGGCCCAGCTGGAAGCTGGAAGGATCGATCAGCCAGAAGCTGGGCAACAAGAATCTCCATACGACCACAGCGGTGGTCAATCTGCCGATCCTCGATGACGTGCTTGCGGTCCGTGCCGCTTATGAGCGTGGCCGGCAGGACGGGATGGTCACCAATGTCGTCAACGGGCTGGACGTGAACGACACCCATTATGATAGCGCGCGGCTGAGCATATTGTTCAAGCCGGCCCAGGCCATCGAGAACCTGACCATCATCAACTATCAGCACGCCCATGAAAATGGGGCGGACAGCCGCCTGTCCTTCGTCAACCGTCCCGCCGTGATCGCAACGCTGGAAGGATTGTTCGGTGCAGCCGGTGCGGCCGCGGCGGCCGATCAGCTGCAGCAATTGTCCAACGAGCAGCTCGCGCGCGATTCCGAGCACACCGCGATGGATGGCGATACCTTTCAGCGTCGCAAGTTGCTGTTCATCGTCAACAAGACGAACATCGATATAACCGACAATATTCGGCTCAGAAATATCTTTGGATATACGAGATACAAGCAGTATAATTGCGCCGATTATGACGGATCGACATTCAACTTCCTGTCTCTTTGCGCGACTGTATATCCCGGAAATCTTGACGACCGTGAACAGTTCTCGGAAGAAGTGCAGTTGCAGGGCACGTCTTTCGGCAAGCGGCTCGAATGGGTGGTCGGGGCCTATGGAGACCTGAACCGGAACGGCGGCCCGACCCAAAGTGATGTCAATCTCTTCGGCGTGCTTCGCAATGTCGGCGTCCAGACGCAACGGGCGCAGAGCCGCGCCTTGTACGGCCAGGCAGCCTACAGTTTCGGTGGGGGCCTGGAGGGGGTCAAGGTCCGGGGCGGACTGCGCTACACCTGGGACAAATTGTCGGGATCGGGCGCAGGCTACCTGACGTTCGTCGGCGGCACTGTGCCGGATGGGCAGTGTCTGACCGACGTCTCCGGACTTGGACTGTTGAGTGCGACGCCCTGCCTCAGCCAATCCGCGAGCTTGGGCACGCTGACCTATAATTATGGCGTCGACTACCAGATCACGCCCAAGATCCTCGTCTACGCCAAGGTCAGCAGGGGATATCGGCCCGGCGGCTTCAACCTGGTGCCGAACGGTTTCGACACGAGCTACGCTCCCGAGTTCGATCTGAGCCACGAGATCGGCGTGAAGGCGGACTGGATGCTCGGCGGCTGGAAGCTGAGAACCAATGTTTCGGGCTTCTACGATAATTACAAGGCCGTCCAGGGCCGGGTCTCGCTCATCGATGGCGGTACGACCTATTCGACGGTGGTCAACGGGCCGGACATGACGGTCAAGGGCGTCGAGGTCGAAGCGACCTTGCAGCCGATGGAGGCGTTCCAGTTGGGGTTGCGCTATTCGCATGCGCTGTCACACAACCACCTGTCGAAATATACGGCCGCCTATATCAACGCCGCCTGCCCGGCCCAGCCGTTGCTCACCCCTCGTGATACCACCAAGGTCTGCCCGCTGAGCGAACTGGCGCGGCTGCCAAAGGATACGGTGGACCTGGACGCCACCGTCAACGTGCCGATGGCACCCGACAGCGGAATGCTGAGTGCTACCGTCAGCTTCCATTATGTGGCGTCGCAATGGTCGAACGACACCAATTATCTGACCCCGGACGCGCGGATGAAGAGCTATTCGCTGTTCGACGCCCGCGCGACATGGTCTGAAGTGATGGGTTCGCGCTTCGATCTGAGCCTGTTCTGCAGCAATCTGACCAACAAGAAATATGAAGCGAGCCACGGCAGCGTCAGCGAAGCCGGCAATCTCGGCATCGCGCAATCGACGTTCGGCAATCCGCGCCTTTTCGGTGGATCGCTGACCTGGCGTTTCGGATCGTGACGAGGGTTGCCGGCAGGACGCTGCCGGCCGCCTTGCCACAGTCCATTTCTTAGTTCGCAATTGGATGAGAGTGGTATTCGATGTCTAATTTCCCGTCGCCCCCCGATCGGACCACCAATCCGATCTTCGGCCCTCAGCCGTTCAAGCTGGGCCTCTTCGGCTTCCTGCACGACAGCGGCAATGCGCTGTCGACTGCGCCGGGCCGGTGGCGCGCGCGCTGGGACGACATCGCCACCATGGCGCGGATGGCCGACGAGGCGGGGTTCGATTTCCTGCTCCCGATCGCGCGCTGGCGCGAGGTGAAGGGCGAGATCGAACATCGGCTGTGGAACTATGAGACGTTGACCGCCGCGGCAGCGCTGTCAGGCTTGACCAAGCGGATCGGGGTGTTCTCGACGGTGCATGTGCCGATCGTGCATCCGGTGTTTGCGGCGAAGGCGCTGACAACCATCGACCACGCCAGCCACGGCCGCGCTGGGGTGAATATCGTCTGCGGCTGGAACCAGGAAGATTTCGACATGTTCGGGCTGAAGGTGATCGAGCATGACGATCGCTATCAGCAAGGCGAGGAATGGTTCGAGCTAGTCCGCAGAATATTGGCCGGCGGTGCCGAGCCGTTCGACTATGATACGCGCTATTATCCCGACTTGAAGGCGGTGGTCGGCCAGCCGGGTTCGATTCAGCAGCCCTGGCCGGCGACGCTATCGGCCTCCTATTCGCCGCGTGGCCGCGACTTTGCGGTCCGATATTCCGACTTCCTGCTGCTCGGGTCGGTCGACAAGGACGGCAGCACCGCCGAGGTGGACGACATCCAAGCCCGCGCCGCGAAGGCTGGAAGGGCGACGCCGCCGGGCGTGATTTGTTGCCTGGCTCCCTTCATCCGGGAGACCCGCGCCGAGGCCGAGGCTTTCCACCGCCATTTCGCGATCGATTATGCCGACCCGGTGGCGATGGCTTCCTATCGCCGGCTGCGCATGCCCAACGCCTCGAGCGCCGCCCTGGCCGAAGATTCCGCGGCGATCGCGATGGCGTCGGGCGGTTACCCCGTGGTGGGAACGCCGGAGGACCTGGTCGACATGATGCTGCGGATCCAGCGCCAGGGCTATGCCGGTGTCACCTTCACGCCGCCGCACTTCGTCGACGATCTGCACATCATCATCGAAAAGGCACTGCCGCTGATGGAGCAGGCCGGGCTTCGCATTCCGATGGCCGCGATCGAAGCGGCCTGAGGAATTATCCGCACAACGCAAGACTGGACGAAATGACATGGGTAATCTGGCAGGGAAGGTCAGCCTGATCACAGGCGCGGCGCAGGGTATCGGGCTGGGCGTCGCCCGCAAGCTGGGCGCTGGCGGTTCGGCGCTGATGATCGCCGACATCAACGCCGACAAGGCGGCGGCGGCGGCGGCAGCGCTTGCCGAGCAGGGCTATGAGACGGGCTCGATCGGCGCCAATGTGGGCGTCGGCGGTGATGTCGAAGCGATGGTCCAGGCGACGCTCGATCGCTTCGGCAAGATCGACGTGCTCGTCAGCAATGCTGGCGGCAGCGGCCATGTCGCGTTGCCGACGATCGAGGACGTCGACGAGGCGACCTGGGACGGAGTGGTAAGCGCCAATCTGCGTGGCACCTATTTGTGCGCCCGTGCGGTGGTGCCGTTGATGAAGGCGCAGCGTTTCGGCCGCATCGTCAACTTTTCGTCGATCGCGGTGCGCGGATTCCGCGGTGGCATCGGTACGATCGGCGCCCGCCTGCCTTACGCGGCATCCAAGGCAGGCATCGAGGCGCTGACCCGCCAATTGGCCCTGGATCTCGACCAGTTCGGCATCACCGTCAACTGCGTCGTGCCCGGCATGGTCATGACCGAACCCGGTGCGCGCATGCACGAGCGGTTCAACATGCTCGAAGAACAGTATCGCGAGCAGGTTCTGGCGATGTTCAACGGGGAATTTGCGGGCCCCGATGATGTCGGCGAGTTGGTCTCTTTCCTCGTCTCGCCTTCGACCAAGCACATCAGTGGTCAAGCAATTCCGATAGGAAGCGTTTCCTGATCGGAGAGGCTCGAGAAGTTTCGGATATGTAAGTCGCAAGAAGGCAATATAGGGCTGCGAAATATCATTTAATCAGGAGGGGAGATCCACGTCCTAGGACTTAAGGGGGATTTCCATGATGCGGTTCGGATCCATCTATATTGGGCTGTTATTGGCAGGCGGGTGTGCTGTGCCGAGTTTCGCTCAGGCACGCTCCGACATGCCGGCAGCGGAAGAGGCGGCGGGTGGCGGCCTCGGCGAGATCGTGGTCACGGCGCGGCGACGTGAGGAAAGCCAGCAACGCGTGCCGGTCGCGGTCACCATGATCGCGCCCGAACAGCTGCAGCGGCGTGGCAATTTCGATCCGCTCAATCTCCAGCAACTCGCGCCCGGCCTTGTCGTGCAGTCGGTCAATGCTGACAAGACCAACTATTATTTCACGATCCGCGGCCAGGCTTTCACCACGGGCACGCTCTATTCCGCGGTTTTGCCCTATTTCGCCGAGGTGCCCTTCACCCGGCTGTCGCCGGGTCAATTCTTCGATCTCGACAATGTCGAGGTGCTGCGCGGGCCGCAGGGCACGTTGTTCGGCCGGGTGACCAATGGCGGCGCGATCCTGCTCCAGCCCACCAAGCCCGGTGACAGGCTGAAGGGCTATGTCAGCCAGCAATATGGCAGCTATGATCTGCACACGAGCAGCGGTGCCCTCACCGTGCCGATCGTCGAGGGCTTGCTTTCGGTGCGTGGTGCGTTCGAGATCGGCCGGCAGGAAGGCTATGTCCGCAACATCACCAACGGCCGCAAACTCAACGACACCCATTATGAATCGGTGCGGGGCAGCCTGTTGTTCACGCCCAGCCCCGAGATCGAGAATCTGCTGATCGTCAACTACCATCATGCCAACGAGCACGGCACCGACAGCAGACTGAGCTTCGTCAATCCGAATGCGGTGCTCGCGACCTATACCCGATTGGTCGGCGCGACGCGGGCACAGCAGATCCTGGCGCAGCTTCAGGCCGCCTCCGCCGCGCAGCTCGCCCGCAGTCCCACGGAAACCGAGCTGGACGGCGAGATCGGCCACCGCCGCGATTCCACCTTCGTCGTCAATCGGACCAGCTACCGCGCGACGCCCGAGATCACGATCCGCAACATCTTCGGTTACATGCAGTACCGGCAATTCTCCGCCGCGGACTATGACGGCTCGATCATACCCGTGCTCAACAGCGTTTCGCCGATCTATCCGGCCAATCTCGACGATCGCGAGCAATATAGTAACGAGTTTCAGGTTCAGGCGAGCCTGCTCGACCGCAAGCTCGATCTGACGGTTGGCGTCTACGCGGACAAATCGAAAAATGGCGGCCCGACCGAGACCTACAGCGTCAGCTTCGGGTTTCTGCGCAGCGTTCAGGTCCAGTCGATCGAGGCCGAGAGCCTCGCATTTTACGGCCAGGCCAGCTACTCGCTCGACGAGCTAGTGCAGGGTCTCAAGATCAATGCGGGCCTGCGCCATACGCGCGACAAGGCCAAGGGTGCCGGTGGCAGCTATGTGGCGTCACTGGCTTCGCTCGGACCCAATGATCCCATTCCGCATGGAAAATGCCTGGACAGTGTCGCGGGACTGACCGGGCTCATCTCGGCTGCCGCCTGCGTCCATCAGAGTTCGAAGATCAGCACGACGACCTATATCTATGGTCTGGACTGGCAGGTGACGCCGCGCACCTTGATCTACGGCAAGGTCAGCCGGGGCTACCGGCCTGGTGGCTTCAATTTCGTGCCCGACGGGGCGACCGGCTCGACCTATGAACCCGAGTTCAACCTGAGCCGGGAAGTCGGCGTCAAGGCGGATTGGTCGGTGGGTAGCATGAAGATCCGGACCAATGTGTCCGCCTTCTACGACACCAAATCCAACATCCAAGTGCGGGCCTCCATTCCGATCGGTCTCGTCAATTATTCGGCGGTGCTCAATACGAGCAAGGCGACGATCAAGGGCCTCGAGCTCGAGGGTATCGTAAAACCCGTCGATCCGCTGAGCTTCAACCTACGTTGGACGCACAGCGTTTCGCACAATGATCTGTCGGGCTACACGGCCGCCTACATCGCCGCGGCCTGCCCGGCCAATCCTTACACGACCGCGCCGGACAACACGAAACCCTGCCCGCTGAATCGGATCGCGCGCCTGCCCAAGGACGTGCTTGGCCTTGAAGCGCGTTTTTCACAGGCGCTGTCCGGCGAGCGAGGCAATGTGAGTTTCGGAATCAATTATGAATATACCGCGAGCCAGTGGTCGACTGACGCCAATGCGCTGACCCCCGACGTGTTCAAGCCGGCCTATGCCTTGCTCAACGCCGATGCGCGATGGAGCGGTGTCCTCGGATCGAAAATCGACCTGAGTCTGTTCGTGACGAATCTTGCCAACAACAAATATATCTCCAGCCTCGGCTCGGTCGCTCAGATGGGTAGCATTGGCATAGGGCAGGGCGCTTATGGCGCGCCACGGATGATCGGTGGTTCGGTGCGGGTGAGATTCGGCGCATGACGACGGCGATCAATCCCCGCAGCGCCCTTTGGGGGACAGCGGGAAGGGGATGGAAGCAATGTTGGAGATAAAGACGGGGGGCGCAGAAGCGGGGCAGGGCGCCGCGACGTTCGGCAAACGCTATATTTGGGTAGCGCTGGCGATCCTGTTCCTGATCAACATGGTCAATTATATGGATCGCTTCATCATGTCGATCCTGGTGGAGCCGGTCCGCAAGGAGTTCGGCCTGTCCGACACCGAAGCGGGATTGCTGACGGGCCTCGGCTTCGCCCTGGTATATGGAATGTTGATCCTTCCGGTAGCGCGGCTGTCGGATCGCTTCAGCCGCAATCGCCTGCTGGCTCTGGCCGTGGCCGCGTGGAGCGTGCTGACGATGCTGTGCGGCGCCGCTACCAGCTTCACGACGCTGCTGCTGGCGCGGGCGGGCGTCGGCGTCGGCGAGGCCGCGGGCCTGCCAGCCAGCCATTCACTGGCCTCCGATTTTTTTCCTTCGCGCCAGCGGGCAATGGCGCTGGCGGTAATCGGCCTGGGCGGCACGGTCGGCGGCACGCTGGGCCTGCTGATCGGCGGCTTCGTGTCGCAGCATTACGGATGGCGCCATGCCTTCTTTGCCGCGGGTCTACCCGGCATTGTGCTGGCCCTCGTCGTCTTTCTGTTCCTGCGTGAGCCGCCGCGCGGCTTGAACGACACGGTGTCGGTCTCGGCAAAGGATCCGCCCCCGCCCTTCCTGGCCGCCGTCAAGCTGTTGTTGCGGCGCAAAGCCTATGTCCACATCGTCGCCGGCGTGACGCTGGCGTCGATCGCGCTGATGGGCATGGCGGCCTGGATGCCCGCCTTCTTCATGCGCGTTCATCATGTTCCGCCAGCCAGTCTCAGCCTGTGGATGACGTTCGCGCAAGTCTGCGGCAGCTATGTCGGGACGCTTGCCAGCGGCTGGGTGTGTACGCGCCTCTATCGGCCCGACGGCTCGATGCTGCTCACGGTCATGAGCATATCGTTCGGTGCATCGCCGGCGCTGGCGCTGGTCGTGTTCCTGGCGCACGACACGCATGTCGCGCTGATCGTCTTTGCAGCACAGTCTTTCGCGATGTCGCTCTGGCTGTCGCCCTATTACACGTCGCAGCAGGAACTGGCCGGCGCCCGCTACCGCGCGACCGCATCGGCTTTCGGACTGATCTTCTTCAACGTCATCGGGGCCGGGCTCGGACCGCTCATCGTGGGATCGCTCTCAGACGTGCTCGCCACGCGGCTTGGCGATCAGTCGCTGCGCTATGCCATGGCGATATCCCTGATCTTCTGCCTGTGGGGACTGGCCCATATCCGTGTGGCGTCGCGAACGATGGCCGCGGACCTGGCCGACGCCCGCTCCTGACCCTCCTTCTCCACCCGGAGCTTTTTCGATGACCCGCCTGCGCCATCCTCGCCGCCTCACGACGCTCGCTATGCTCCTGCTTGTCGCCGGAGGGGGCTTGTCGACATGGTTGCCCACCGAGAATCTCGGTGCCGCGGCGCCCCGTTTCCCGGCGGGCTATGTCGATCAGGCACGGCTCGACGGTGCCGCGCGCGAACCGCAGAACTGGATGAGCCACGGCGGCACCTATCAGGAGCAGAGATTCAGCGCGCTCGATCAGGTGAACGAGGGCAACGTCGCCAAGCTCGGTCTCGCCTGGTCCTATCAGTTCGACACCAATCGCGGCCAGGAGGCGACGCCGCTGGTCGTCGACGGTGTCATGTACACGTCCACGGCATGGTCGAAGGTGTTCGCGCTCGATGCGCGGACGGGCAAGGAATTGTGGCGGTTCGACCCCAAGGTGCCGGGGGATCATGCGGTGTTCGGCTGCTGTGACGTGGTCAACCGCGGCGTCGCGGTCTGGAAGGGCAGGGTCTTCGTCGGAACGATCGACGGCCGGCTGATCGCGCTCGATGCCCGCACCGGCAAGCCGATCTGGTCGGTCGCCACCACCGACCCCTCGAAGCCTTATACGATCACGGGCGCGCCGCGCGTCTTCAAGGACAAGGTGATCATCGGCAATGGCGGCGCTGAGTTCGGCGTGCGCGGCTATGTGACCGCCTATGACACGATGACCGGCAGGCAGGCCTGGCGCTTCTACGTCACGCCGCCTGTGCCCTCGGCGGGGCCCGATCATGCCGCTTCGGACCCGGTGATGGCGATGGCCGCCGAAACCTGGTTCGGCACGGGGTGGCACCAGACCGGCGGTGGCGGGACGGTATGGGACTCGATGGTCTATGATCCGGAACTGGACCAGCTCTATATCGGCACCGGTAATGGGGCGCCCTGGAGCCGCGTGGTGCGCTCGGACGGCAAAGGGGACAATCTGTTTCTCGCCTCCATCGTCGCGCTCGATCCCGATACCGGCGCCTATCGATGGCATTATCAGGAAACGCCCGGCGACAGTTTCGATTTCACCAGCACGCAGCAGATGACGCTGGCGACGCTCACGATCGACGGCAAGCCGCGCAAGGTGCTGCTGCACGCGCCCAAGAACGGCATCTTCTACGTGCTCGACCGCCAGACCGGTAGGCTGGTTTCGGCCAGGAATTTCACGCAGACGACCTGGACCGACGGGATTGACCTCAAAACCGGGCGACCCAATTTCACCGCCAACGCCTTTTATGAGGCCGGCGAGAAGCTGATCCTGCCGTCATCGTTCGGTGCCCATAGTTGGCATCCGATGTCCTACAGCCCAAAGACCGGCTTCGTGTATCTGCCGGTGATGCAGCAGCCGGTGAAATTCGCGCAGGACCCCAATTTCCATTTCACCGAGGGGCGACAGAATTTCGCGGTTGCATTCGGCGTTCCGAGCGGCCCGGACGTTCCGAAGACGGGCGGTGCGCTGATCGCCTGGGACCCGATCGCGCAAAAGGAAATATGGCGCGTCGCACAACCGGAGATCTGGAACGGCGGTGCCCTGTCGACGGCCGGGAACCTCGTCTTCGCCGGGAATGCCCATGGCGAGTTCAACGCCTTTCGCGCCACCGACGGCAAGCGCCTATGGACGTTTCGTCAACAGGCTGGGATCATGGCGGGACCGATCAGCTATGCGGTCGGTGGAGTCCAATATGTCGCGGTGATCGCCGGCTATGGTGGCGGGCGGCCGCTCATGGTGCGAGACCAGAACCGGCCGCAGCAGGCCCAACCGATGGGGCGCATGCTGGTGTTCCGGTTGGGTGGCCACGCAAGGATCGCCGACACAGACTTGGCCTTGCCGCCCGCGAATCCTCCCGCCGAAAGCTTCGCCGCGGCGCAGATCGGTACGGGAGCCAAGCTCTACTATACCCATTGCGTCTTCTGCCATGGCGGCATGGTGATGCCCGATTTGCGACGCTCGGGCGCGTTGGGCGATCGCGATAGCTGGAACCAGATCGTGATACAGGGCGCCTTGTCCGCCAACGGCATGGCGAGTTTCAAACGATGGCTCACCTCGGAGGATGCCGAGGCGATACGCGCATATGTCGCCTCCGACGCCAAGGCATTGAAATCCGAGGGCCACGAAATGCCAGTTCCTCAACCCTTGGCTCAGAGTAGAAACAAGGGACAGCGATATTAATGGTCCTTGCTTCGGGGTGTCCGATGCCATGGTCACGGCCAGAGACCTTTGACCTGCGCCTTGGAGAGCAATCTGTCCATCCAGCGGCATAGGCGAAACGGTAAAGATGTATGGGAAGATGGACGCGCGGAAGCGCGAGCTGTATTTTTCGGTGATTTCAACTGCTTATAAGAAGAGCTGGTGCCAGGAGAGGGCGCGAAAATCGCGCACTGAATTGAAATAGCCATTTTTTCATGACATCATCAGCCGATACTCTCATCGATACCCTTGGGCTTTTGTTCGCGGCAGTTCGTGTCCCTTTTGGCTGCAAGGGGGTGCACAGGGCCACGAGGTGCCGGCCCCTAATCGCCTCCAGGTCACGCTGCCAAACATCAGCGTGTTTTCCGGCCCCACGAATAAGATGTCGCGATCCATGGCTCTTCCCTTACGCGACGCATTGCCTGAGTCCGGCGCGGCAGTTTGAGCTTTTGAAGGACGCTATGAACGTGGTGCTTCACGGTGGCGACGCTAAGGCTGAGTTTGCTAGCAATTTCCTTGTTCGAAAGGCCATGGCCAATCAGTTTGAGCACCTCGCTTTCGCGCGTGGTCAGGGCTTCCGGAATTTCCGACGGCGTGGTGTCGCGTTCCCGGCTGAAGAGCGCCCGTAAAAGCTCGCCAGACACCTCGGCGCTGCAGCTCAACCGGCCGGCGAGCGAGTCGGTCAACGCACAGCAGAGGTGGTCTACCGAGGCATTTCGCGCGACATAGCCGCGAAAACCGGCCCGGCCACATCGGATGACGCTTTGCCTCTGTTCCTCAAGCCCGAGCGCGACCAGGGCAACGTCCGGATAATCAAACACGATCGCCCGCACCTCATCGAGGTCGATCCCCTGTGTCACGTCGATCAGGGCAGCATGAGCCATCGCGCCTGTGAGATATCCGCGCAAGCCGGCAAGGTCACCCACCACAGCCTCAAGCGCGATATCGTCACGATGACGCAGGCAGGCGAAAAGGCCATCGCCAAACAACCGGATCGGAGTCACGACGACAAGCTTCATCAGACCCTCGCATTCGCAGGGTGACAAATAGCGTCCCGGTCAGATTCGGCCTTGATTTTGGCTATTCTTCTGCTCTTCTACCCTAGCCCCAGCGGGCGATCAACCCCGGTTCTGACCAAAACGATATCGAATTCGATGGAACGTTATTTCGTCGACCGCCCCCAGATATTTACCATGCTGGCTCTTTTTGCTCTTCGGCTTGCCGCCGTACCGGCAATTCTTGGCGTGATCTGGTCGAGCAGCGGCCTCGCCATGGGCTATCGATGAATTTCGGCCAGGATAGCCAGATGCTCGCGAACCCTTACCCGTCGAACCGTGTCGATGGTACCGCTGCCACCCAGCGCCAGTGCCGGCTCGAAGGCATAGCATTCGTCCCGGCTGATGCGGCCGAGCAGGGGAAGCGCCCGTGCATAGAGGGGCGCCTGAAGGATTCGATCCCTGACCTCCGAATCGCATAGTAGCGTGAACATCCGGGATATATCGTCGGAGACTCTTGCCAGGCTGCCGCGCTGCACCTCGAGGCTGTAGACGGCCCCTTCGCACCAGAAATAGAGATGGCCGAAGGCAGACCGAAGGAAGACAATCGGCGGCGCGCCATCGAAGCCGACCCAATCCTCGATCACGTCGGCGAACTGCGCCGGATCGACCGTCCACAACAGCCCGTCACCCCAAGCGCACCATCCATTCTCCAGCCACTCCTGGATAAGAAGATCGGGGACGGAGCCGCGATAGAGCCGCAACTGTTCCTCGCTGGGAGCCAGGCATTCGGCCGATGGCCCGTACATGGCTTCAAAATCCTCAAATGGACCCATTGACCGGCCGTCCTTTGCTATTTCGGGGGGGTGAAGGGCGTGGACGTGAGCGTCACGTTCATACGGAAGTTCGGCCTGTCCGCCTCCTTTATTGTGGCCTTCACATGGGTTTCGAGCGTCGCTGCCCGCGTTTTCCACTGCGAACCGATCGACGAGTTGATATAGCGAGATCCAAGCTTCGAGATGACGTTGAACCCGCCGGCGACCAGGTCGGGTTCATGCAAGGCAGCCAGGCGGCTCATCTCATCCTCTATTTGAGCATCGGAAAGCTTTGGTATCCGCGCCGCCAGGTCCTGGCGATAGGCGGCGCGAGCCTCCTCCTGTGGTCCCGCCAGACGCTCGTAGTTCGCGCGGTTCTTCAGCCAGTCGACCACAGAAATTTTATTGAGGCCCCTCTCCTGCCCTTTGAGCTGCTCCGCATAGACCGTTGGGACATATTTGTTCACATTGCACTGGAAGGCTGGCGCAACAACATGGGCGGGCATGGGTTTGAGGTCGCTCGGTTTTGCCGCGTCCCCTTTCGTGTCGACCTCGCGGATGCCGAGGTTGCGCCACACCTCCGGGCTGGCCGCGGCGACGACCCACCAAGTGCCGCTGCGGACGGTCGCCTCGAGCCGCGTGAGGCCATAGCGAAGCTGAATGCCCGCCAGGATCGGTTGAAGGAGGGGCTTGGTGAGCCCCTTGCCGAGCTTGCGTGCCGCCGCTTCGGCCATCTCGAGGCCCCGCTGCACGCGCTCTTTGGGATCTTTGGGTACCCCGGCCTGGACCACCATCTTGCCGAGCTTCTTGGCCATGATGACGATCCAGCCGATCAACCAGTCGAGCGCCTTGTCGATCGGCTGGCGAATCTTCTGGATCACACCCAGCACCTTGTCGGCGACCTTGCCGAGGCCGACGAAGCCGGCGAGGAAGTTGATCGCGAGCGACAGCAGGTTGGCGAGGATCTTTTCGACCCGCGCGGCCGCGGCGTCGATCTGGCCGGCGGCGATGGCGACGATCGAGTCGATGAAGCCGGTGACGACCTGGATGATCTGCGAGATCTTGTTCACGAAGACCATCACCGTGTCGTAGATCGACAGGATCGCCGAGATGAAGCCGGCGCCCGGGATGAACATCGAGATCAGCTTCGGTATCGCCTTCTTGACGACGGTGTCGACGACGAAGTCGGTGATCGCCCCGATCACCATGTCCTTCAGGTTGGCTAGCTGTTCCTTGATCTTGTCCCAGGCCGCGGCCGGGCCGTCGCGCACGAGGGTGACGACGATATCAAAGGTGGTCTCCAGTACCTTGACTGCGGGCTCGCCGATCGCCTTGACGAGCTTGCCGCGGATATTCTCCCAGGTGAGGCCCAGCACCGAGAAGGCGAACTTCGCGATCTCCACCAGCGAGAAGGCCTTGGGGATGTAGATGCCGGGCAGCGATCCGGTCAGCCAGTCGATCAGGCCGGCCTTGAGATGGGTGAGGAAATTGTCGGCGAAATTGAGGAAACCGCGCTTGGCGGCCTTCACCAGATTGCCGACGAAGGGCAGGGGATTCTTGAAGATGCTCTTCAGTGCTGCGCCGGTCTTCCGGATGTAGAGGAGAGCGCCGGGGCTGACGACGTCGAAGATGATTTCGAGCAGCTTCCAGGCAGCATTGAGACCCCAGTTGATGAACTGGACCACGAAATTGCCGAACACGGCGACCAGCTTTCCGAAGGCCTTCAGCGGCAGGATGAGGTCGCTGATCTCCAGCGACTTCAACGCGGCGATGAACAGGCCCGGTATCTGGCTGACGAAACCCATCAGGCCGGCCATCGCGCCCTGGAACCAGGCCCAGGCGCGCGGAATGGCGTTGGCCTTCTGCATGTTCTGCCAGATGTCCTCCTGGCCGATCAGCTTGAGGAAGCCGCCGATCAGGGTCTCCGGCGTGCGCGGTACGGGCTGGCCGGTGACCGGATCCTGCCCGATCACCGCCTTCAGGAGATCGTAGCCGCGCGTGCCTTCCGCCAGCTTCGCCAGCGGCAGCAGGATCGCCTCGCGGATGAAGCCCAATATTTCGCCGGCCAGCGACTTGCCGAAGGCGATCAGGCGGTCGATCGGTTCGGTGAAGATGCGCTTGGCGCGCTCCCAGACATCGCCCGGGGTGAAGATATCGCTCCAGCTCAGCGAATCGAGGAACTTGGTGAGCGCTGCCTTGAGCGCGCCGCCGACCATGCCGAGCGCGCGGATCTGGCCTTCCACCCAGGCGCCGACCTTGGCGAAGATACCGTAGCTGTCCAGCGCCTGGGCGATCAGCGCGCCGGTCACCGGGATGAGTTCGAGCAGGCCGCGCAGGATATTGGCGGCGCTACGATCGACCGGCGCCATGTTGATCGGGTTGAGGCCGAGCACGATCGTCAGCAGCCTGAAACCCGGCAGGTAATTGGCCTTGTCGGCAAACCAGTTGAGCACGTCACTGACGCCGAGGCGCTGCACCTGCAGCTCGGCTCGCTCGGTAACCGTCATGTCAGCGCTGCGCTGGACGGCGGCGCCCTGCTGGATCGTGTGGGTCAGTTCATGGGCTATCAGTTCGCGTCCGCCGGCGCTTTCCGGCTGAAACTGATTGCGGCCGAAGAAGATATGCTCGCCGACGGTGAAAGCATGGGCATTGAGGCTCGCGCTCTGCTTTGCGGCCGCTTCGCCGGTATGGATGCGGACATTGCCGAAGTCGGCGCCGAACCGCGGCTCCATGAAGCTCCTGACTCCCGATGGGAGTGGCGAACCGCCTTGCTGCACCACCGGGCCGGCAAGCGCCGGCAGGGGGCCGGGCAGGGCCTGAGCGCGCTGCACGACCTCCTTTTTCTTCTTGCCTTCCTCCTCCGGCTTGACCGGCGGCGGCCGGGCCGGAGGCTCGCTCATCTGGGCGATCTTGCGGGCGGTCTTGGTCGCTTCCATCTCCGCCGGGTCGGTCGGCTTGGAGACGCGTGCGCACTGGATCGACACCGGTGTGGAGACCGAGATGGCGGCCGGCAAAAGGGTGGCGCGCGTGGTGGTGGATGACGTGCCGACACGAACCGGCGACGGCGCGGCATTGGCGGCGCTCAGATGCACCATGGCGGAGGCAACAGGCCGCCGCTCGACTATGGGGGGTTCACGGGCAGGCGCGTGCACATGCGCCACGATCGCAGCCTTTACAGGCCTTTGGTCGTGGCACCTGGCCTAGGCTTGGTCATGGGCTTGTCAGAGGGTGCCGGGGACTCGGCGGGCGTCAGTTCGGCTGCCTTGATTTTCTCCGCTATCGCGCGCTCGGCCGTCTTGCGGGCGGCGACGGCCATTTTCATTTCCTGCGTCGCCGCAACGGCCGCTGCGGAGGCCTTTTCGGCCAGGGTCTTCGCCGCCAGTTGCGCCTCGACGGCCATTGCCTTCGCGGCCTCCGCGGCCAGCTCCGCGTCTTCCAGCTTTCCCGCGGCAATGGCCGCGCGAACTTCGTCGGTCTTTTGCAAGGCGTTCATGGCCGCCTGATTGGCCTGCTTTGTCGCTTTCTCGATCACATCGGCATTGGCGGCCGAAGCCGGGACCGCCGTTTCGGCCGTCGCTTCCTTCTTCTCACAAGGCTTTCCCTCAAGCCCCGGATATTGTTCGAGATAGACCACCGGATCGCGCATGAGCACAGGGCGGGCGAAACGGCGGACGCTGTGGTTGACCGTCCACCCGGCGTCGACCTTCTTCAACACCGCCAGGACGACGCAATCGCCGTCGCAGCATCCGCATTCACATGTGCCGGAATAGTGCGGCTGGTAGCAAGGGTCACATGGATCGACGCACCAGCAATCCGACGTTTCGTCGGGCAACTTCTTCTGGTCCTTGGGCAGATCCTTCTCCGCGCAGGCGCAGGCGCAGTCCTTTTTCAGCTCCTTGACGAGTCGTATCTCGAACCCGTCATATTCGCGCGTGCAGACCGAGCTGCCGTCATCGTCGTCGCATGAGCAGACCGACGATCGCGGCGCGCAGCATTTTTCGGTGTGGCAGAGCGTCACCCATATCTCTGGGGGTATATTCTTGCCGCAGCTTGGATCGACGGTGATGCTGACCGGATCGGGAACATGGATCGGGTCGCCGAGGCAGTTCATCGCGACGCCGTCGTCGACATTGATCTTCAACTTGTCGCAAACGACCTCGGGGCGGACCTGCAGCCCGCAGACGACGCCGCAGCCGAACAGGGATCGGAACAGCAGCCGGCTGAGCTCGCGTGTATAGTCGACGCCGACGCGAAGATCGTCGTCGCGCAGAAGCAGGCCGGGGCTGAACCGGGGCCGCACGAGCGTGGATGTGCCCTTGATCAGATCCACGATGTTGGCGTTCGCGCTCATCGGATCGCTCCTTTAGCTGGCGGTTGGTGTGGACCGGCGCCCCTGGCGAGCCGGCGATGCTTCGACGATCTTCGGCGGATCCCGCCGGGCGACGGTGAACGAGGAAAGCAGGCTGTCCCCCGGACCACCATTGCCCGAGGGCAGGAGCGCGCGACCGCGCGCGTTGGCGTCGACCGTCTGGCCAAGGCAGTCCTCGACGAGGTCGCCGTGGAACCAGATTTCGACGAACGTCTCGCCCTGCGCGAAGATCGTGTCGTTGTCGGTGACGCTGTTGTGCAGCCACAGGCCTCCTACGACGAGCCTAGCGCTGCGCACATGATTGGGAGGATCGTCCTGTTCGGCGGGAATCCGCCCGGTATCGATCGCGACGACGGGCACGCGATAGCTGCGCCGCCAGAAGTCATCGCCCTGATCGCTCATCACGATCATCTGGAACGCATCGGGCTTCAGGGTGTCGATGCGTACCGGACGCGAGAAGCGCACCCAGAAATCGCGGGTCGTATATTCCTCATAGGGATCGCCCTTGCTGTCCTGCCAGCCAAGTGCCTCGACAAAATCGTGAAACGGCACCTTGTCCTCCGTGAAACGCCACGGAGCCCAGCCGATCTCGATGATCCGGGTCAGATCGCAACCGTTGATGAGGTCGAACAGCAGGTCGTTGCGCTTGACCAGTCGCCGGGGCCCGCAGGCATCGACGATGGTGCTGATCGCCCAGTGATCGCATTTGTCGCGCGCCAGCTGCAGACACGCGAGCGGTACGCCATGAGCAAGGTCCGCGCGAATGCAATCGCCGATGTCGGTCAGCCGTACGCAATCGTCGCCGAACTCCAATCCGGTCAGGTGCTGGCACAGGCAGGCGCAGCCGCCCCGCGGGTGGACCTTCTCGTCGATCGGACGATGGCGCTTCTCGAGCTCTTTGAGCCGCCGTTCATAATCGGCTCTGAGCTTGGCAATCAGCTCGGGTTCGTCATCGGCCTCTTCGATCCGCTTTGCGAATTCTTCCCGGAGCGAGCGCTGCTTGCTGACGATCTCGTCACGACTGGCTTTCCGTTCCTCGCAGCAGAGCGTGTCCGGCGCACAGCAGCAATGCAGGGTGCATTTCCAGGGGACGCAGCAATCGTCGCAGTCGATGCGCTCGATCGAATAGACGATCGTCTCGCAAATCTGGTCCCACTCGCGGCGATCGCAGCTGCAGGGATCCTTCAGGTCGACAGGACCAATCGTCTGCTCGGCATAATGCGCGCTGAGCCGCCAGCAATGCTCGGGATTGTGTGAGAAGCCCTCGAGGCGTTCGTCGAGGTCGGGTCCCTTGGCCCATACCGGTTTGCCATCGCCATCGAGGATCAGCAGATTATCGATCGTCAGCGCGATGTCGCGCGTCTGGATCAGTTCACGACCGAGCTGATCAAGGGCAAAACCCTCCTTCACCTGGAGTTCGCCGGCCTCTAGCCTGGAGGTCTTGTCGCCTCCGGCTATCGCCAGGCCGAGGCCATACACGACGCCCCAGCCATGGATAGCGCGGTTGATGAGGCGACGACGCTCGATGCCGTAGCTCTGCTCCAGCCGGTAACTGTCCGGCGTGAGGCGCTTGCCGAGAAAATAATGGTTGCGGGCGCCGGCGGGGCATTTGTCGTCGCAACAGTCCCGAAGCGGGGAGCGGGTCCGGGATGTCCGCTTGATCGTCTGAATGTTCATCCTCGCACCTCGCGCAATCGATCAATGGAGAGTGGAATCGTCAGAGAGCCGACCCGGCAGCACTGTCCGGCCGCGGCCACCCAGCCGTGCGGTACCGGTCACGGAATCCGTGCCGAGCCGGGCCAGCGGTTCGCTTTCGAGGTGGAGCCCCTCGGTGAGCCGGTCGGTCTCTTCAAAGGCATCTGGGCCAAGCCAGCGCAGTTCCGCACGCGTTGTCGCCGGCAACATGCTGTCGATCAGCGACCCCAGCCATGGCGACCAGGCCTCGCGCTCGCCGGCGTCCGCCATCACATCGACGCGGATGCAACCGAGGAAGCGTGCTGCTTCGGGTTCAGAATCGCCGCAGGGCAGCTTGGCATGGCCAAGAATGGCCTTGTTCCCGAGCTCGCTAGCCGATTGCGGAAGGCCGGAAAGGATCGCAGGCAAGCGGGTCCCCTGGCACTCACCTCCGCCAAGCGTGGCGATCCCGTAATCCGCCGTCACATCAACGAGCCGGAAGCGCGGCGGCTGTCCGGGGATCAGTCCTTCCAACAGGGTTTCGAGCCCAGAGCGGGCGCCGTAGCCATTGGCGATCAGGCTGGCTCTCCCCACGATCCCTCGCTTCTGATCGAGTGAGAGGCCGTCGTCCCAGGGCAGGCCGAGCCAGTTGGCGACATAATCGAGCCACTCGCCTTCGGCCGTCGCCGGATGGATGCGGCGGCCCAGGTCGGAGATCGTCGCGTCGAGTTGCTGGGTGCCGGCTTCGAGCACGCCGACCAGCGCCCGCAAAAAATCGCCGGCCTCGAGTTCGCCGCTGCGATAGATGGCCGGCAGATGCTCGATGAGCGTCGCTCCGGGGTACAATATCGAAAGCTGCGACAGGTGAGGAATGCTTGCGCCCGGTGCGGCGATCAGCTCGACTTGGACCCAAAGCAGATCCGCCGTGACGTCGTGGAGTGGCGCGGACAGGACCCTTTCCTCGTCAGATGCCGATTGTCCGTCGCCATGAAAGACGAACGTGCGCGGTGCGAGCGCCCGGCGCCAGTCGTCCAGCCGCCGGGCCGGGCTTGCAGCGGTGTCGCGCAGTCGCTCGGATAGCCGCTCGATCAACTCGGGATCATCGGCCGAAGCATAGGAGATTTCGACCGAGCAGCCGGCGGGCAGCGCCACACGGGCTTCTATGCGCAGCCAGCGCCGAGGAGGCTGCGAAGGCGATCGTAGCAGCGGCGTCAGCACCGCCGCCCGGACCTCGCCGCCGCCCTGCGGAACCAGAATCGTCGGATCAAATCGAGCCAGACCGATGCCGGTGGTCACCAACAGCTGCGAGCGGCCGGCGGTGATGCCGGTCGGCGCGTTGCCGAGTGGCACCGTGCTCAGCACATTGCCCTCCGTATCGAGCATCAGGACCTGATGGCCACCGCCTACGGCCTTCCCGTCCGTGCCCGCCAGGAATAGCCGCGCGCATCCGTCGCTGCCGATCGCGACCAGGTCGAAGCAGGGTCGCAGCGCAGCGACGATGATCGTGCGTTCCAATGCGCCTTCGGTATCGAACCAATAGAGCTTGGTTGCGTCGGAGCCGAGCAGGACCAGCCGGGCGGGGTGGGCGAGAAAGACCAGCGCCGAGGCGCTCATCGCTGCGCCGACCGACAGCTCCGCATCGATCCGCCCGGCGCAATCGACATGGACGATGAAGCGATCATCGTTCGACGCGAGCAACGCATAGACGCCGTCGTGTCCATCGCCGGCTATGTCGATGGCGCCCAAACCTCCAAGGTCGACCGAGAACAGGCGCGACAGGCTATCGATATCGAAGGCTTCCACGGCGCCATCCGCACCGACCGTCCAGAGCGTTCCCGGTGCGGCGACCATGCGCTTCGAAGAGCGGATTGATGCCGGTGCGGCCGCAGAGCGCGGCTGCTCGGCACCATCGGGCAGGCGCTGCAGGCTGCCGGCATCATCGCGCCAGAGAAGCTCGGCCATATCGGAAAGGGCCGGAGCATGCGCCCCGATCGTCTCGAACAGGGTCGGTGGCAAACCATATGGGGCAAAGGGACGGAGGCCCCTTCGGGCGTCAACCGTGGACCGGTCGGCACCCGCGAACAGGCAGGCCTGCCATTGCGCTTCGGTCGCGAAGCGATAGCCGGGATGGAGCGGAGGTGTCATGTCGCACCTCCGCCGCCCGCGCGGTCGACGAGGATATCCGAGCCGGCCAGATCGATGCGGGGCAGCCCGTTGCGCGGCGGGGTTACCTCTTCGGCGACACCGCCGTCGGCGAGAAGGATCGAAAGGCTGTTGACGCGCCGCACATCGGGCAGTGCCTGAATCCAGGCGGTAAGATCGCGCCGGGTGACCGGAAGCCCGAACGGTCGTTGCGGCACGCCCTGCTTGGTGCTGACCAGGGTGAGGCGCCGGGTGAGTTCGGCAAGGATACTCTGCCGGACCCCGGCGGGATCCCTTTTCGGCTCAGCCTCGATCCGCGCGCGGATCGAGAAGCCGGCATAGACCGGCGCGAGAACCCGCAGTCGCGAGCCCAGAAGGATGCGCGGCGCGAGGCGCTGGCTCACGGCCGCCAGCCATCGCCCGGTCTCCAGGACCGTCTGCGGTTCTCCAGTCGTCGGCCGAGCGCGCATGACCATCAGCCGCATCGTCCCGGTTGCGACGTCGCCGGGAGACGGCGGCATCATCCAGGCGCGGGCGACTTCGAGGCCTGGTAGGCTACGCGCGGCATCCTCGAAGTCCGAAGCACTGACGAGCGCGTGGCCGGTGCGCATCTCGATCCGCGCGTCACGACGCTGCTCGAGCCAGCTGGACGCATCCTGGCCGCCCGAGGTGGGATCGGGATTGACGCCGAACAGGCCGGTGAAACCGGGCACCACCCATTTGCGATTGCCTGCGACATTGCCGCCCTTGCCGGCGCAGGTTTGGTAGCGGGCGATGATCGTCGCCTCGGCCGGGGGGATCGCGCCGTTGATGCCGTTGCCGAAGCTGATCCTGGCCGCGTCCGGATCGAGCTGGAACACCCTGTCGCCGGGACCGCAATCTACGAGGCGATCTGTCCTTGCCCATATTTGGGTCCCGGCGAAAAAGTCTATCTTGACCCTGACGGGATCGCTGCCTGGCTCGAACGCGAGGCCGGGTTGTTCGAGGTCGAACCCCTGGTCGGGTAGTCCGTTGCTCCTGAATATGTCAGTGGCGTCGAGGCGCTGCACGACGGGCAGCGCATTGGGTTCGATGCGGAGCAATCTTGGAGCGCGCTCGAAGCCATCCGGCGCCTCGAATTCGAGCGTGGCGCTAAGCGCCGAAGTCTCGACCGAGCCGACATCGAGAACGATCGCCCCGGACCGAAGGAGGCCGTGGCTGCCGTCCTCGATGATCGGCAGCGACATCCGCTCGCCGTCTGCAACCAGCGTCACTGCGAGCGGCGATGTGGCGACGTCCGGTGCCGGCATCTCCGACGTTCCGCTCGGCGCATCCGCCCGGATGCCGACAATGAGACGCGCATCTCTCGGCGGGCCCTGCTCGAACAGCGGTGCATAGCCGGTGGCCGAGATCGCCATCCGCAGCACCGCGCCGCGACCGTCATTATCACCGAACGGCTGAAAAGCGGGACCGCCGCGGCGGTTGGCGGCGGTGTGGTCGGCGAGCGTCCCGTCCGCGAGGCGCGACGTCAGCGCGTCGATCCGAGCCGGAATCCAGAGTTGACGCCAGGCAGCGCGGAAGCTTGGCACCTCGCTCTTCGACAGGTGGATGGCAGAAGCCGTTTCTATGATCCTGCCGCGGGAGACAGTCGACGCCGGCCCTTGGGGATCGCCATGATCGGGCCAGATCAGCCCCCGGGCGGGACGAGCACCGTGCGGCTGGACGCCCATCAGCGCTGCATAGGCGGCACGTTCGTCGCGCCGCATGCGCGACAGCGAATAAAGCTGCGCCTCGCCGACCCAGGCGAGCAGCTCGATCAGCGTGATGCCGGGATCATGGGCATTATGGTCGGTCCAGGCCGGCGCAAGGCTGGGCAGGCGCGATCGTCCGATGCTCAGGAGGTCGCCGTAGCGGCGCTGGAACAGATCGGGCGCGAGCTGGCTCATCCCACCGCCTCCACCACGTCGAAGCCGATGTGGATGTCGGACGGTGCGAGCATCACCAGCTCGCGCGGACCGACCGCGCCTTGCCACGGCCGCTCGGCGCCAAGCTCATCGACCTCGAACAAGGTGATCGAGACGATGCCTTCCAGTCCGGGCAGGTCGAGCAGCGCCTCGGCGATATCATCCTCGCGCGGGTTGCTGCCCATCGGCCAGCCATCGCCGGCTTCGCCGCCGCGCTCGATATGGAAACGGGCGAGAAGCCTGTCCTTGGCCTCGCTCGCGGCCGTTCCGGCGACATCGAGGGTGGCGACGCGCAGGACGAGGGCGATGCGCAGCCGGCGCACGGCCGGGCCGGTGATTGTCAGCGCGTCCGGCGCAGCAAGCGATGCCGGCGCGACTTCGAGCAGCATGCGCCGCAATTCGCGCTGCTGTGCGTTGCTGGGCCAAGGCGTGTCGCCGCGCATCACGACCACCAACCGCACCCGCCCGTTCCGTACGAAGCAGCGCGCCTGCACCACATCGGCCGAATGCTGGCGGGCGAGATCTTCGAAGTCGCGCGCCGAGACCGCGCGTCCCCGGTGGCGCAAGGTGGCCGGCGCAAAGCGGAGCACATGGTCAGGGCTCTCCGGCGCGACCCCTCCCGCCGAATGGTCGGCTGCAACGACGCTCTCGACGCTCTCGACCGGCGTCACCAGGTTGAGCTCGGCTCGAGGCAGCACGAAATTGGCCGGAACTTCGCCGTTCACCGCAGCGTCGCTCCGCCGGTAAGCAAAGGCGACAATGGAATCGACCCCCGCGGGTGGAATCATGCCGTGGAGGCCATCGCCGAAGCGGATCGTCCCGGTCGCCGCGTCGAGCGCGTAGACGCGATCTGTCGGCCCGCAATCGACCGGATCGGAGACCTGCGTCCAGAGCACCCAGTCGCCGGGCAGGTCGGGAATTTCCCGCCTGACCGCGTCGGGGTCGCGATCGATCAGTGTCGCGCGCTCCTCTTCGCCGAGTGGTTCGCGCACGCGCAGCTCGAGGGTCTTTTCGAGCAACGGCGGACGTGTGACGGCGACGGCCAGGAGCGGTTGCCCGTTTGACGAGCCGACCAATTCGCGCGTCATCGTCTCGGCCGCTTGCGCCCAGACGGCATTGGGATAGATGCCCGCCAGCGACGGAATCCAGTCGCTGTCGCCGCCGGTCGGTGTCAGCCGCAGCCAGGACAGGGTTCGTCCGAACAGCTCGGCCTGGATGGGCTCGACGCTGAACGCCATCTTGAGCAAGCCGGTTTCGCCAAGCGCCCGCGTTTCATCCGCAGCGACGATCGGTGCGAAGCGGTCGCCGATCAGCGCATCGACGGCGAGCGGGGCGATCCCGTCATAGGCGTCCTCTCTCGCCACGAGGAACAGGAGGTTGATCGGCTCGCCGGACAGCTTTGCGGTGAAGCCGAGATAGAGCGCCCGTTGCCCGGACCGCCTGGCAATAGCCGGATCAGCGTTCGGCTGGGCGGCGTGCGGAGGCGGCGCCGGGGAAGCGCTGGCGGTTCCCGTCGGGCATTCGCAGTCGGGGATGCATTGCGCCGGCCCATCGCGATCGACGGCGGGCGCATCAAAGCGCGCCAGCGTTGCCGCCAGCGGGGCGAATATCTCGACCAGGGCCCCAGGCGTCCGGTTGGCATCGCTCTGGTCGCGCAAGGTACCGCTGTCCCGTGTGAGCAGGAATTGCGGAACGGCCTCCTGATCGACCGCATAGGCGACCCGCACGTCGAGCGCATAGGGTGGCTGGATTCCCTCGGTGGTCCTGACGACGGTCTGCTCGGTCTGGTTGGTTCCGATCGATTTTGTGACGACCTTGACCGTTTCCTTGCCATAGTCGCCGCCGATCAGCCGCGCCCGCACCCAATGATTAGTCTTCCCGGCCCAGTCGGTGGGCGCCATATCGTTAGGCACCCTGAAGCGCACCACGCCTCTGGTCTTCAGATGGCCGGTTTGGTCCAGTTCGATGGCCAGCTGCCACCAACCGGTTCCGTTCCAATATTCCCATGCGAGTTCGGGGTTGGTCGACGTGTCGCCGAGCGAGGACGTCCAATCGCCGGCCGCGGCATCGACCACGAAGGTCGGGTTGACCGGCAATGACGTGAACGGACGTCCCAGCACGATCAACGTCGGGTGATTGTTGATGTCCTGGCCGAACGCGCTGGCAGTCTGACGAGCCGGCGTGGCGCCGGGGAAAGTCAGCGGCACGCGGTCGAGCAGTGCGGCGTCCCAGTTGCCGTCGGTAGCGGGATTGAGTTCGATGAACGGTGCCTCGCGGCCCCCCGTCAGCAGCGGTCGATAATATTCTCCGGCACCCAGAGCGTTCGCGAACGGCACGCTAACCTTGACGATGCGGGGGTTGCTGGTCGCATCGACAAAATCCTCGACTTCCTTGAACGCGCCGTCGATGAGCAGCCAGTTGCCTCTCGCCGTCTCGCTGTCGCCGTTCGCCAGCGTGAACTGGTCGAGCGCCATCGGGTCGAAGCCACCCACCTGCGGCGAACCGGACGTCCGATAGGCGAATAGCGGCGGTGTCAGGCCGACGGAGAAGGCGCTGTTGATCGGGTAGAGGATTTCCTGATCCTTGGTGATCCCGAAGTCGACGATCGTCCGTGCATCCGGCACGCCTGCCGTGAGGAGGGCGACCGTGTCGCTCGGAATCAGCGACAGCGTGGACGAGACCGGCATGACGACGCCGGGTTCGATGGTTGCCGGTTGAGCCATCCGGTGCGCCAGGTCGAATTCGACCACAAAGATTTTGCCATCCTTGCCGGGGATCAGGACGTAGCCCGGCAGCGCCGCCGGGCCCCCTTCCAATTCGCTGAGGGCGGAGGGCCGTTCGGATTCGAACAGGATCGGGCTGGCGGCGAGGGGCGCCCAGGAAATGAGGCGACTCGAGCCGTTATTTGCTGCGGCAAGGAAATGCCATTCGTTGGCATGGCGCAGCACCTCAATCCCGCCGGTCGCCTTTCCGGTCAGCGCCGCCGGAACAGGAGCATTTCCGTTATCGTCGTGGACGACGAGCTGCGTGCGATCGAGAGAGGCCGCCACCACGACGAGACTTGTACCGTCGAGGGCGGAGCCGGCCGCCGGTCGCACCGTGAGGCTCACGTCCTGTCCCGCCAGCAATGGCGTGCAGGCACCATTGATCGCGACCTTGAACAGCCGTGGATGCGCGCCATCGGAAACGCCGATCATCCCGGCTGCTGTGGCAGTGACAAGCTGGCCCGCGACTTCGACCATGACGGGTACGATGGTCTTGAGCTTGACCGTCGCGGCGCCATTCTTGGTCTGAAGGGCTTTCCAGGCGTCGGTTCCGCTGGCTGAGCGCCAGTGCAGCACGCCATCGCGCAAGGCGAAGAGCAGGCCGGGCGCGCCATCGAGATGAACAAGTCCATCGATCGGGCCGGCAGGGGAGGCCGTCGAAGGCACCGCTTCGGCAAAGCGCCAGCCGGCAGTGCTCGTTCCCTTTTCCTCCCAGATCCAGACATTCCCGCCCGCCGCAGCCCCGATGCTGAAGCCGTTGGCTTCCTGCCACATCGGCAGCCGCCACGGCGTCTTTCGATCAAGCCCCGTGCGGGGTGCCGATGGATCCGGTGTGGCGGCGCCGGAAAGCGGCGGCTGCAGGGGTTCCAGTCCTCGGAGCTTGATCAGGCCGGGTGCCGACGCGTCGAACATGAACAGGTGCAGCGCGCCGTCTCCGCCCACACCGGCTACGACGGGAATGGCGAACAGCCCGACCCGCAACACCGACAGGGCCGCGAAGGTAGAATCGCCGAGATCGAACTGAATCCAGGCGGTTGCGCCCGGCTTCGAGAAAGCCTCCCCGCTACCGAGATATAGCGTGTCGAACAGCTTCGGCTCGCGGCCCAGGGGGTAAAAATCGCTGGCGGGCGAGGGCGTGGAGTTGACGAAGACATCGACGGGCGGGAGCTGCTTGCTCCCGAGCGGATCAGTGAGAGCGGGCGGTGGTTTGGTATCGTCTTCCAGTGGATTGACGCGCAGGCTGATCCTGTCCGTGGTCGATGACAGGTCGCTCCTTGCAAGCCGCGCCCGAATCCAGCGGGCCTGGGCTGAGCCGACCTGGGTGGGTTCCACCGCGCCCTTGGGCTTGTGGACGATCAGCCTGCTGGCGCTGGCGCTGCCGAGCGTAAGCGGACGCCAGCGGGCCTCGACGTCGTTGGCATCCGTCTGTTCGTCGTTCTTGCCCCAATATTCCCAGCCAATGTCGGCCGGGAGCATCGGCAGGCCTCGCAGTTCGATCCGCGTTTCAGCCTCGACGTTCAGCAGTTCGGGGTCGCCGATATAGAGGATATGCTCCTGCCGGTTGCGTGTGCCTGCATCGAACGGCCGGAACGCGCCGACCTTGGTCACGCGCGTACCTTCATCGAACCCGCCCGCCGGCACGACGGGATCGATCGTCACGAGATCGTCCTTGGCGACGACGACCCGATATTGGTTGCCGACGATCTCGATCAGCATCTCCTCGGCGAGGCCGAGACCAGGATCGAGCTGAAGCAACTTCGAGTCCGCCGCCGCAAAATTCTTGACCCGCCATGAAGTCGGCAGCGGTTCTGCCGGATCGAGACTGCTCAGGCCCGGTGGCGGCAGGAAATAGGCATCGCTGGCCGGATCGACGGCCACGATCGCGCCCAGCGCACCGGGTATCACGCGCAACTCGGTCTCGGTCTCGAAGGTCACGGTGGCGTCGCCCACATCGACCTGCATCTTGACCGCCTTCGGTGCCGTCACGGGCTCGCGTGCGGTTTCGGCGAGCTTGAGGACCACGGGCATCCGGGCCGGTCTCGCCGCTGATGCGCGCAGCGCGAGCCAGTCGAGGAAGCCGAGCGCCATCTTCCCGCCGACCTTGTCGAGGCGCTCGGCGACTTCGGAACTGAACCGCGCGGCGATCTTGAGCAACGCGAGGCCGAAGTCGGGTTCGCTTTCGTCGAGGTTCCAGTCCGGAATCCAGACGCGGGCGCGCTCGAGCAACTCGCGCTCGAAATCCGGCGCACGCCGCTTTTCCAGCGGGGGAGCCTTGCCCTGCGTCATGGTCGTCCGCCCTCGCGATAGTAGAAGGGGAAGACGAGATTGCCGACCTGGTTGGTGCGGCGAACGCGATATTCGAGCTCGACAAGCAGCATGCCTTCGGATGTGGCGTCCTCGTCGGCGGCTACGTCGAGCACGTCGATGCGGGCCTCGTACCGGCGCAACGCATCCTCGACCTCGGAGCGGATACGTTGCAGCGCGGTGCTGTCGATCGCCTCGAAGACAAGGTCGTGGATGCCGCAGCCGAAGTTCGGGCGCATCACCCGCTCGCCCGGCGCGGTTTCAAGGATGATCCGGATCGCCTGGCGTATATCCTCCTCATATTCGGCGGTGGCGATGAGACCGCTTTGCGGATCGACGCTCACCGGCATCGCCCAGCCACGTCCCAGAAAATCCTTGTGCTCATCCATCGCGGCTATCCGATCATCACCGTGGGAGCGCCAAGCAGGATCGCATTCGGCGCTCCCACCTCGACCACCATGTCGCCCTGCCGCGCCGCCGGCAGACCCCCGATCATCACCGTCACGCTGCCGACGGCGACGACGCCGCCGACATGCGGTTTTACGCCGTCGACCAGCGGGCAGGCATGGACATCGGCGGTTGCACGCCAGGCCGGCTTGCCGGCGATGAGCACCGTGGGCAGGCCGGGGCCGGGAGCGAGCGGCGTGCCGTGGGAAGTCTGGTCGCCGAGCCGTGCTGCCGGTTGTCCCATCGCCGCGGTCCCTAGTTGATGTTGACCAGCGCGCCGCGCAGGCCGAGCGTGCCGCTCGCCTTCACGTCCAGCGTACCGGTCGCCTCGATGGAAATCTGCGCCGCCTTGATCTTGAGACTGCCGACCGCCTCGATGGTGATCGAATTGGCGTTGCTGTCGATCTTGACGCTGTTGCCCTTTTCGTCCTGGACGACGATGCCATTGTCATCGAAGACAATCTTGCGGCCCTTTTCATGGGCGATCTCGACCGCGCCTTGCGCGCCATCCTTGAACAGGAGGTAATGCTTCTTGCGCGACTGGAAGATGCGCTCGTCATTCTTGCCGTCGCCGTTGAAGCGTGGCGGCTTTTCCTTGCCGTTCCAGAGGCCGCCGAGCACATAGGGAAAGCGCAGGTCCTCGCGCTCGAACGCGACCAGCACCTCATCGCCGACCTCGGGGATGACGACCAGCCCGCGGTCGCTGCCCGCCATCGGCGTCGCGAGCCGGGCCCAATAGCTTTCGCTCGGCTTGTCATGCCAAGGGAAGCTCACCTTCACCCGGCACAGATTGTCCGGATCCTGGTTCTGGGTGACCACCGCGATCGCGAGGCCTTTCACGACCCCGCCGGTTTCCTGGTCGGTCTCGCGTGCGACATTCGCCATCATGTTCATAGCGCGGTCTCCTTAACCTTGAAGCGGGTTCGGTAGCCGTTGGAGTCGATTTTGTGGGTGGCCTGTTGGACGTAGTAAGTCTTTGAAAATGGAGCCCCGAGATTGTCGAACTGGACGTTCCGGTCCGGTCTGATCTCGGGAAGCCCGATCGCTTCCGCTTCGCCGGTCAGGAACTGCTTGGCGCGCTCGTTCAGCGCGGCATTGGCACGCTTCTGGGCCTCGGCCTTGGTGAAGACCGGCTGGCGCAGGCGCAGCACCGGCTGCTTGTCCGGATCCTTGACGAACGCCTTGAGTTGATCCGCCGCGCTCTTGCCCCTGGCATCCCTGCCGGACTCCTCGCCGGCCCGGGCGATGCCGACGATCTTCTCCTTCTTCTTGGGATCCCAGCCATAGACCTCGACCTTGGCGATCTGGCCGGCAAGGTTCGCCTCCGGCTTGAAGCTCAACAGTCCCTCTCCCCAGGCGAGCCGGGCCACTGCGGTGGCGGTATCGTTGGGCTTGCGGAAGTGGAGCGTCTTCTTCTCGTCGACGAAGAGCTCGAAATGGTTGCGCTCGGCGAGCTTCTTGAGGAATTCGAAGTCGCTCTCCTGGTTCTGCTCGATCTGCGGATGACGCTCCTCGGTACGCTCGATATTGGCGTTGAGATTGTGGAACTGCGCGATCTCATGCGCCGCGTCGCTGTCCAGCGACTTGGTCCAGGTGCGTGCATTCTTGCCGATGGTGAGCGGGAAGCCATGATCGTAGCCGGCGATGGCGAGCTCGGGCAGGCCGGATTCCGGAAAACTGGTGGTGATCTCGGTAATCAGGCCGCTTGCCATCACCGGCACCGTGCGGGCGTCGCCATAGCCCATCGAGACCGTCACCTCGGCCCCGAATTTGAGCAGGTCGAGCACCTTGGCGCCGCGGCCGGTCAGGAAGGCATGCGCCTTGATGCTGTACGAATTCACGATCGTGAACGCGAAGCGCGCAGCCGCGCCGAGCACCAGATCGATTTCGACCTGGCTGACCGGCAACAGCAGGTCGCGCGTCAGGTCGTCGCGTCCCAGCCGCACCGCGAAGGCGGGCGCGTAGAAGTTCCCGTAGCGGTCAGAGAGTTGCGATAGTTCCATCGGGATTCTCTATTGGCGGCAGGCTCAGCCAATCGCCGGGTTGGATTTCGCGCGGGTCGTCGAGGTCGTTGGCGCGGGCGATGCGGACCCATTCGGCGGGATCGTCATATTCGCGGGCGGCGATCGCCCAGAGGCTGTCGCGACCGACCACCACGCGGCGCTTGGTCTTGTCGGCAGACTCGCGGCGCGGGCTTTCGAGCTGCTCGCGGAGCGTCCGATATTCCTTGAAGCTGACCGAGAGGCTCGCCCGGGCAGGCGTGCCGTCGGGATGAAATTTGGTGATCTTGCGACCGAGCTTCTCGATCACCGCCTGGAATTCCATCGGCCCCCAGTTGAAGCGGACCGGGGAAGGGGCATGCAGGTCGCGGTCGATTTCGAGCAGGCTGGCGATCGCCTTGAGCCGCTTGATGACCGGGTCCTTTTCCTTCTTGAGCAGCGAGGTCGGTCCCTGCGGGTCGGTATAGTCGTCGAGGAATAGCTCCATGCCGAGCTGGTCGCACTCGCCGTTGACGAAGTGCAGGATCGGCGAACCCAGCCCTGGGATAGCGGTTGCCTTATAGGAGTTCGAGCGGTCGATGCTGTATTCGGTGGGGTTGAACAAGACGGTTATCACCTCGCCCTTGCGAGCGCCGTCGAGCACCGTGATCGTCGCCTTTTCGAGTTGGGGTCTGGCCATCGCGTCACATCCCCCGCCGCTCGCGCTCGATCCGGATACGCTTCTCGACCCTGCCGATGACATTCTCGGCAACACGGTCGATCAGCGCGGAATCGAGCAGCCGCGGCCGTAGCGCTTCGACCGCTTCGGGTGCGGGCCAGGATATCGGCGCCGCAGGAGCGCTCGTGGCGGGCACCGACGCGGCGATGGCGCGCGCCCATTGTTCGGGCGTGCCCGCGGATTGCTCTTCGGTTTCCTTCCGCCACACCATATCGGGAGCGCGCGACGGCCTCATTGATGCGCCTGCTGCTCGGCGATGCTGGATGACCGGAGGCAAATTGCTCAACACGCTTTTGCCAATTGCCGCCTCGACGGGAATGGGTGCGCTTGTCGCCCGCTGCAGCCGTCGTGCCATTTCAGGCGGGGGTGGCGCTCGTCGAAGGCGGGGGAGCGTCTGTTCCGCGGCCATTCGACGCCGGTCGCCGAGCGGACGTAACTGTGGACGATTGATAAGGAAGTGGCGAAAGATCTCGTGCCGGTTGGCCTCGCCACGGCGCCGCAAGGTCGTCACGACTTCGCGCTCGATATGATCTGCCCGGGTGCGCCGTTCCCGTGTTGTGAAGTCGCGAAGGATCGGCAGGTGCGTCGTCGTCCGCGTCTCGAACTTCCGCCATAGAATTGATGAAGCCGGTCTTGCCGGTAACGGGCCGCGATGTGGCGCTGCCGCCCCAGCATTCACAACCACGTTCAGATGAACGTCGGCATGTGGCCTCCAGTGTTGCCGGACCGTGAAGCGATCGGACGAATGCACCACCGGCGCGAACGTCCATGGCATCTTGCGCCAGGTCAGCGCGGCCGCCTTCCACGCTGCGGTGGGACTGGCATTGCGAGAGAATGCCCGGCGGCGCGATCGCATGCGCGCGAAGCGGAGGCGGGCGGGGATCATGTCGCCTTCCTCAGTCCGTGATGAGCGAGCTCGAGGCTCTCCATCACGATCTGCGAGGCGTTGGCGTCGAGGTCCGAGCAGGACCATTTGACGGGCAACGCCCAGTCGAGCTGCCAGGCCCAGGCCTTCTCGCCCGCCTCGTTCTGCAACCGGATCCAGACGTTCTTGCGCTGGATCCGTCCTTCCGATGCGTCGAACGCCCACTGCCAGAGGTCGTCGCGGGCCAGGCCGCGTTCCAGCACCACCGAGGGATAGGAAACCTGCGTGAAGAGCTTGTGCTCATATTCGTTGACGCCGCCTTCCTTGTAGGATTCGTGCTTCACCTCGCGCTGCAGCCCCTTCACCCGCTGGAAGCCGGCGCTGGTCAGCCCCTCGATCTCGATGAGGAACCGGAAGCCGCGAAGAGGATCTATGCGCTGCATGACGCTCCATCAGACATCGAAAGGGTTGCTGGGCGTGCCGTTGAGCCGCCGGTTGATGGCGGAGATTTCGCGGCACCAGCGCCGGCGCTCGCCATGGTCCAGCTGCATCAGGTCGCTGTGGGACCAATGGAAGTGGTGGGCGATGAAGGCCATTTCCTCGTACAGCGACGTCACGGGATAGGCCCTCATGCTTCCCCCATCGCGGCGATCCTTTGCAGACCGCCGGCACGGGCGCCGTTCGTCTTGCCGATTGCGGGTTCCGCGATGGCCTCGCCGCCGGCGTTGAACTCGGCGTAGAGCGTTTCGAGGAAGGCGAGATCGGACGCATAAAGCCCCTCGATCACGCCGGTGTGCACGTCCCTGAGCGAACCCAGCTGGGTGATGACCCGCGCCAGCACGATCACCGGCAGATAGGCCTCATTCTCCTGTACCCGCGGATCGCGCATCGGCAGGATCTCGTCTGCGGCGGTGGCTAGCCGCATCACGCCATGGCGATGCAGGACGCCGTCGCCGTCGACATAGCCCTTGGGAAGGTCGAACTCGATCTCGGTCTGGAATGCGGGGTGGATGCTCATGTCGTGCCTCCTACTTGACCCGCTCGATGCCTTCGTTGGCGAACTCGAGCAGCTCGATCAGTACCTCATTGCCTTTGGCGTTCAGGTCGCTCGGGTCGTATTTGATCGGCCAGGCGTCGGAGATGACGAAGCGCGCCATCTCCGTCTTGCCGGCTTCGTCGAGCACGCTGATCGCGATGTTGCGGCGCCGCTCGCTGATCAGGCCGACCGAGACGTCATTGTGCCACTTGAACAACTCGAGCGAATTGGCGCCGGTGGTCAGCCCGCCCTTCAGGGTGATGCTGCCATATTTGGTGAGGCCGCTGAGCTTGCGGACATGCGGCGGGTCGTTGCCTTCGCGATAATCGATCGCGTCGATCGTCGTCTCGGCGATCGCGACCTCGCTGAACCCGGCCCGGGTGACATTGTCGATCTCGAGCTGGAAGCGGAAGTTGCGGATGGGGTCGATGCGTGCAGCCATGGCCGGGCCTCCTAGCGCTGGGCTTCAGCGGTGTGCTGGAAGATGCGGAACACGACGAATTCGGCAGGGCGCACCGGTGCGATGCCGATCTCGCAGATCAGGCGGCCGTTCAGGATGTCGTCCTGCGTCATCACCCGCTCGTCGCAGGTGATGAAGAACGCCTGTTCTTCGGTGCGTCCGTAAAGTGCCCCAAGTCGCCATTGGGTGCGGAGGAACAGCCGGATCGTATCGGTCACCCGCGCCCACAGCCTGGGATCGTTAGGTTCGAACACAACCCATTGAGTTCCCTCGTAAATTGACCTTTCAAGAAATATGAACAAACGGCGAACGGAGATATATTTCCAAAGTGCGTTCGAGGTCAGCGTACGCGCGCCCCAGATCCGGATGCCGCGTCCTGGGAAGCGCCTTATGGCGTTGACACCGCGCGGGTTCAGATTGTCCTGGTCGCGGTCGTTGATGTCGAATTCGAGATCGAGCACGCCGCGCAACGTCTCGTTGGCCGGTGCCTTGAATACGCCCCGATCGGTGTCGGTCCGGGCATACACACCCAGCGAATGTCCGCCGGGCGGCACCAGCTTGCGTGCGCCAGTCTTGGGATCGGAAATGGTGATCCACGGATAATAGAAGGCCGCATATTGCGTGTCGGCGAGATTGGTCCTCGGATCGAGATCATTGACCGTCTGGCTCTTCGCGCAGTCGATCGCGGCGAACCGGAACCTCAGTAACTCGCAGTGGCTGATGATCTTGAGCGTGATGTCCTTGTCGACGGCAGGGGCATAGACCAGGGCGACGTCGCGATAGGGATCGAGCTCGAGGGCAGCGAGCCCCTGCGCTTCGGTCCGATTGCCGCGAAGCAGACCCTCATAGTCATCGGGGCCCAGCGTCGTGGTATCGTCGGCACCCTGCTCGGACAGCAATGTCGCCCCGTCCGCCGGGCGTGCGCCGGCAGGGGCGCCAGCGTTGCGGACCAGCACGGCGAGCGTGGAGCTGTCCGGTCCCTCCTTCTTCTCACCCTTGTCGAGGTCGATGAACGGAAAGCGCTTCGCGTAAAAATCGGGCGAGCTTTCGTCGACGACCAGATCGTCGAAATCCTCGACATATTGCGGCGGCGGCTGGTTCGGTGGGGGCGAGACGAACGGGTCGACGGGCTGGAAATTGTCCCTGGCCTCCCAATAGGCGAGGCGGATGCGGAAGCCGATCGCGGTGCCGGTCGAATCCTTCGTCGTGCTCGGGACGATCTTGACGAAAACCCGCTTGCCCCACCCACCGGGCCCGGCTGCACGAAGCGAGAAGGCGTCGCCGAACGCCGCACGCGCGCTGGTCGCATTTTCTCCCACGAGACGGCAGACATAAAGCCGCTTGCCGCCATTTTCGAAGAAGCCGCTGACCGCATAGGGCAAGAATTTGTCGCGCGCGTAGACGTCGCCATACCAGCGTTGATAATCCTTATAGCTGGTCACCATCATCGGCTCGATCGGACCGCGCTCCGCCTCGCCGAGGAAAGCCGCGGTGCTGGTGGGAACGCCCTCGATCGGGCGGGGGCCGCGTTCTATCTCTTCGATATAGACGCCAGGATGCAGATATTCGGCCATTGGGAGCCTCCGCTTTCAGGGGTCAGCGCACGGTGGGGTCGGGGTAGCGCGGGCCGTTGTCCGGACAGCCGCAGTCATCGCCGTTCTTCTTGCGATATTTGTCGCAGTCGATCGGGTTGACGATGTTGGCGCGATAGTCGTCGAACACGCTCTTCTTGCGTCGTTCGAGATCGGCGGTGAGGGTGGCGATCCGCGCCTGCGTCATGGTCAAGTCGGACTCCGCCTTGGTGAGCTGGTCCTTTGCCGGCAGGTAGCGATTCTCGGCAATGCAGCAGAGAATGTCGAAATATTTGTCGGGATCGACGATATAGGCCCGCGGTTCGGTGAGGCGCTGGCGGGCGCTCAGCACGCCCACATCGGGGCCGCAGCAATCGTCGGGTTCGCTCTCATCGCAGTCGCCGCACAGGTCGATATATTTCTGATCGATCCGGGTGCTGAGCGGCCGCGGCGCGATCGCGAGATGCATGGGGATCAGCTTGAAGAAGACGTCCAGGATCGCCTCGGACGGTTCCTTCGAGCGGATGCCCTTTATGAGCTTGTCATTGTCTGACAGTGCGGCTTCGATCGAAGCGGCCGGATCGTTCCAGGCATCGAGCACCGCCTTCACCCGATCGAACAGTTTCGCCCGGAAAAAGACGTTGCGCTGGTGCCAATATTCGAGATCGCGCTCCGAATTGACGGGATTAATCAGCGCGGTCGGCGGACCGTCGAGCTGCAGTTCGATGTCGCGGATTTTGTAGAACAGCGGGCATATCTCGCATTCGATCAGGCACCACCAGCATTTGACGTTGCAGATGACGACGTCGATCGCAGCAACGATCTCTTGGTCTTCTTTGTCCCAGCGCTTCTTGAAGTCCTCAAATTTTTCGCGGGTATAGGCCCGCTTCGCCGCTTTCGCCTTGCCGAGCAGTTCCTCGAGTGCGGCCTTGAAGGTCTTCGTTCGCTCGGCCTCCTTCAGCAGCTTGTCCTGATCGCTGATAAGTTTGTCGAGGCAACTCTGATCGCCCCCGGATTTGGTGGGGCAATCGCAACGCGGCTCGCATTTTGGCGGCTCCGGCAGCGCTGGCGGATCGAGCGGGGCGGGCAGCGGATCGCAATCATGCTTGCATGTTGGTGGTGGCGTGTCCGGCTTGTCGCAGGACTGGTCCGTGGAATTCTGTTCCTGGTTCTGCTCATTCCCCATCATGATCGTCCTTCCTCAGTGCTCAGGGATGGAGGTCGTCCCAGATGAAAGGCTGCTCGCCGGCGCCGACGCGGCCGGCAGCAAGCGCGAATTGGTCGCTGGTGCGGGTGCTGCCGTTGCGCGTAACCTTGAGGCGCACGGCAAAGTCACCGTCCGGCAGAGTGCGCGGCTCCGCCTTGGGTGCGAGCCGGAGTGGTGCCGCGAAGTCGCCGCTGGCTTCGGTGGTCACGACGACCGGCGCATCGATCCAGCCGGTGCCATCGTCCCATTGCAGACGCACCGCGGCGCCGGCTACTGGAACGGGGCGCCCGAAGCGGCTGACCAAAAGTGTGCCGCGCAGCGCCGTCGCGCCCGGTGGGAAGCGGTAGGCGAAGCGCGGCGCCAGCTCGATCCGTACGCTCTTCTGCGGCGGCACCGGCGGAGCGCTTTCGGCACTGGCGTAGGAAGTCCCGGCGGCGTCGACCAGGATGCGCGTCGGCACTGCCTCGCCTTCCTCCAGCCAGACGAAGAAGCCGCTCGCATTGACGGCCGGCTTGCGTGCTAGACCCGATGCACTGACATCGATGTCCGACCTGACCCGCTCTAGCGTCACCGCATCGACGATCTCGGCGGCGCAGAGCAGGCGCCGGTTGTAGGCCGCATCGAGCGGCAGGCCGACCGGAAAGCGGTCAGGCACCGGCCGCCTCCAGCCGTGCTCCGGCACCGAGACGGTCATCGGTCACCCGCGCCGCCGCCACCGGCGGATCCTTGGGATCGATCCAGACCGGGGTGGCGACATAGGCGATCGAGGTGCGGTAGTTGACGACCGGGAACAGGGTCCAGACCCGGCTCATCTCCTCGGTCGAGATCGGCTCCAGCGATACGCGCACGGTCTCGTGGCCCACCTTCGGACCTGTCAGCTCCGGCACGTCGTTGAGCGTGCGCATCGCGAAGCCCAGCAGCCGCAACAGCGGATCCTCGGCGGCGCCGTCCCGCGTGCCGACCGTGATCAGATAGTGGAGGATCAACGGCAGCGAATTATCGTAGACGATCGTTTCGGTCGACGGAACATCGCGGACGACGATGTGCTCGCGGTTCCGCAGGCTCGGATTGGGCGCGATCCGATAGAGGAACAGAATCAGCGACGCCCCTTTGGCGTCGGGATCGTCGAGCGGCCCGACGAAGACGGTGCCCGGATCCATCGCATCCGCCAGTGCCTGCTGCAGCCGCTCCCTGAGTGCCTGGGTGACGTTGTAGATGGCGTTGGCGCTCATGCCGCGGCCCTTTCGGCGAGGTCCAACTCGACTGGCGGCAGGCCCAGCTTGGCAAATTCGGCGCGTGCTGCACGGGCGACATGGGCGGAACTGATCCGGGTTCCAGCGGCGGCGGCGAGGAAGGCCGCTCGGAGCGTAATTTGCCGGATGCTGCCGCCGTTCAGTTCGATCCGCCGCGCGAGCGTCCGGAATGTGGCATTGTCGAGCGCATGCGAGTCCATGGGCAGGCAGCGCCGCCATATCTCTTCGCGTGCCGCCGCATCGGGGCGCGGGAATTCGACGATGAAGCGCAGCCGCCGCAGGAAGGCCGAATCGATGTTCTGCCTGAGATTGGTGGTGAGGATGCAAAGGCCCTCGAAGGCCTCCATCCGTTGTAACAGATAGGCGACCTCGAGGTTCGCATATCGATCGTGCGCGTCCTTGACCTCGCCACGCCGGGCCAGTAGCCCCTCCGCCTCGTCGATCAGCAACCCGGCGCCGGAGCCCTGTGCCTCGAGGAATATGCGGTCGATGTTCTTCTCGGTGTCGCCGATATATTTCGAGACCACGCGGGAGAGATCGATGCGCAACAGCTGGACTCCGAGCGTCTTTGCGATCGCCATCGAGGCCATCGTCTTGCCGGTGCCGCTCGGCCCGTGGAACAAGGCTGTGACGCCGAGCCCGTAGGGAAGCTGATCGCGGAACCGCCAGCCTTCGAGCACCTTGGGCGCGAAGCGGACATTGTCGACGATCTCCTCCAGCTGCCCCTTGCGGTCGGGCGGAAGGATGATGTCGTCGAGATCGAACATCGGCTCGATTCGGTGGGCGAGCCCGGAGGCTCCTTCGGCTGACACCTCCTTGCAGGCGGTGAGGAACCGGGATCGCTGGGCTTCGGCATTGGCGCCGGCCGGCCGTGCCCTGGCGAGCCGCATCGCCTGCTCGATGCCGTCGATCTGCAGCGGATAGAGATTCGCGAGCGATTCCAGCGCCTCGAAGGTAAATTGCGCGCCCGCCTTCTCGGCGGCGCTGGCAAGCGCAGCAAGCCGGGCGGGGGCGCTCGGCATCTCATTTTCCATCCGATAATCCTGCCCGGCGAAAAGCCGGGCGATGCGCGCGGGATCGGTGGTGACGATCGCTCCCGTCGCACCGCCGGCGCCGAGCGCCTGTAGCAGCGCGCCCAGCGCCTGGTCCTGCGGCTGACCGCGCTCCACCTCGGCGACATCGACCAGCAAGGGCCGACCGGACAGCCGGGCCAGCCTTGCCAGCCTGATACCGATCTCGGCGCTATCGACCGGGTCGAGCGACGTGACGGTGGCCAGCCCGGCCCTGATCGGCGCGCGGGTGCAGGCCGCAGCGCCAGCCTCGAGCAGCGCCCGCCAGGCGGCGGGGCCGCCATCGTCGGCGAGCAGCAGCCATTCGCCGCCGCGGAGGCTCTCCACCAGGTGTTTTGCCCGTTCCTCATCCTCGACCAGGGTGGATCCAGGCCAGGGATGCTCGCGCAGGACGCGACGCAAGGCCAAGTCGGCCACCTCGAGACCGCTCGAGTCGCCGAGCAGCCAGGCGCGCAGCGGCGGATCCAGTCGGAGAGGCGCATCCCCACCGGGCAAGGCGCCGGCGGTGCCCTCCAGCAGGCGCCAGCGCGCCAGCCGGCGGGAGCGAACGACGTCGACCACCATATCCGACGGCACCCCGATCAGTTCGGCATAGAGTGCCATTGTGCCGACCCGTCGTGCCGGGTCGTCCATCATCAGGAGCGAGATCCAGTGCTGGTGGCGGGGATCGAGCTCGGGGCAGAGCGCCAGTACGAGCATTCGAAACTCGAGCGGATCCAGGTCGAGCGCGTCGTGGATGATGGCCAATGGCTCGGCCGGGCCGCCGGGGACGCTCAACGCTTCCTCAAGCGCTTCGCACATGGCGGCTTCGGCGGCGGCCGTGTCTTCATCGTCCTGAATCAGCGGTGCCCGCGGACCTCGCTCGTCGAGCCAGTCGACCACCTGTACGCGCGTGAATGCGATGCCATGTCCGTTTTCGCCGAACAAACGGCTCGCCGCCTTTTTCAGCAGCACATGCGCCCAGGCGTTCGCAGCCTCGAGCAGCCGCCGCGGCGGCGGCAATGCGGGTGGCTCACCGCCGACCACATCATCCTCATCCAGCTCGAGCACGTTCGCTTCCTCGCGCGCTTCGTCCGGTGTGACGGCATCGGATTCAATTTCATTGGCAGGCACCGGCAGGCGCAGCTGGCGGCTGCCCTCGCTCGACAGTCGTCCGCCTTTTTCGACCAGGTCGTGGACCGCATCGACGACCTGCTTCAATCGGGGATCCAGCCTGTGGATCACCACCGCGTCGTCGCCGATCGGCAACATCGCGACGACCAGATGCGGATATTCGTCGAGCCAGTGGTCGGCACGGGCCTCATTCGACTCCGATCGACTGATCAGCACAAGCGCGCAGGGGGTCGCCGGGTCCATTGCCGCGAGCAGCGGATCCACTTCGCGCGGGTCGAGCACGCGATCTTCTGCGAGAAGCATCTGTCCAGGTCGGCTGCGTATCTCGTCGCACAGGCCGACCGCCAACAGGTCCGGCTCCCTGTTCGGCGTCGTCGTCGCAGCCACTAGAACCACCGTCTTGTCCACGAACGTCGCTCGCTCCCTGCCTTCGCACAGGCCGAGGAAGGTCTCAAAAGTGGGTGCGAGTTTCTATTCGGCTCGGAGAACCAGAAACGACCCATATGGTTGAAGGCGCCGTACTAGGTCCTAAGGACTAGATCTCTCCCTAGACTGCACTGGATCTCAAGGTGCAGGCAAAGGCATGTCAAGAAGCTTGAAGGGCCGGCGATACGGGGCGTAACCACATGATGGGACAGAAAGTCGTCGTCCCCGGCACGGTTTGATGTCAACGCATCGATCCTCCTGCCGGGGAATGGAGCCGATCAGCGTTGGCGCCGCGACCATCTTGCAATTAATGGGCATCAGAACGTCGAGAACTTACGAGCTGATCGGGTCCGGGGATCTTCCAACGGTCAAAATCGGGCGATCGACATGCATTTCAATCAAGAGTTTGAAGCGGCCATTTGAAATATGACGGGCACTGCATCTGCGCCAGCGGTCCTCCTGCTTGGGGATATGCTGTTGCAGACATGCTCGAGACCCCTCAAAACCAGAAGCGGATACCGGCCACGAAGCTCGTCGTCTCCACATCGTCGCCGGCGAGGCGCGCGAAGCGGGCCGTATCGCCGATCCTCCGTTCCCAGGATAGACCGACATAGGGCGCAAATTCCCGCCGCAATTCGTATCGCAGGCGTAGCCCCAGTTCGGCGGCCGATAAGCCGGAACCGATCCGGCTTTCGGGGATGTCCTGCACCGCAAATGTGAGTTCGGCTCTTGGCTGCAGGACGAGACGCTGGGTAACGCGCTGATCATAATAGCCTTCGATGCGCCCCAGCAGATCACCTTTATTGGATAGGAACAGCGCGGCTTCGGTCTCGAACCAGTAAGGCGCCAGACCCTCGACGCCGACGACGGCGTAGGTCCGATCCGGCCCGGCACCGAGATCCTGACGGACGCCGATTTGGAGGTTCCAGTAAGGATCGATGGCGCGCGAATAGAGCGCCTGCAGCTCGGCCGCCTCAATGTTCTCGCGGAAGCTGCCCTCTCCCTCGCTTTTCACGACGAGCCTGTTGATGTCCCCACCGAACCAGCCTTCGCCCACCCAGCGATAGCCATCACGGCCCTTGCGCGCCTGGTATTCGGCCAGATTGAACATCACCTGATGGTAGGTCATGCCGCCATGCGAGCCCATCAGCCGATCCTCGGCCTCCGCCATGGAGGCAGCGCCATGGAAGCGGTCGGCGCTGCGATCGTGCGCAATCGGCGGCGGGGGTGCATCGCCCGCCGGCAAGTCAGTTCCGCTCGGCGCCGTCGTCGCAGCATCGGCGTTCGGTGCTTGAAGCTGCTCATGTCCTTCATGGGCGTTACCTGGCTGCGACATGTCCATGCCCGGCATGTTGGGCATGTCATGATCAGCATGGTCGTCTCGGGATGTAGCCGGCGCTGTGCGCTGCGTATGGTGAGGCCCGCCCGATGTTTCGCGGTGCGGCCTATGCGGCGCCGGCTCCACTTTCTCCTTCGGCTTGGCGGGCGCCATCGGCATCGGCATTCCCCGCATGTCCATATGATGCGTTTGCGCCATGACCGGAACGCCCATTGCCAGAGGCGCGAGGCCGAGCAGAAGCAGCCGGTTCATGCCGGCGCTCCTTCCATTGGACGGACCTGGACGACACGCATCATTCCGGCCGCCATGTGGAAGAACATGTGACAGTGGAAGGCCCAGTCGCCGGGGATCGCCGTCACGTCCCAGCTCACCTTGCCGCCGGGCAGGACGTTGACAGTATGCTTGCGCGGAGCATGATCGCCATGGCCGGTCACCAGCTCGAACAGGTGCCCGTGCAGATGGATGGGGTGGGCCATCATCGTATCGTTGACGAGTGTCAGCCGCACGCGCTCGCCGGCACGCATCGGGATCGGCTTATGCGCCTCGGACATGGTCTGACCGTCCATGGACCACATGTAGCGCTCCATATTTCCGGTCAGATGCACTTCGATCTGGCGCGCGGGCGCCCTGACATCGGGGTTGCGATCGACCGCCACCAGATCGCGATAGACCAGAACCTTGTGGCCTGCGTCGGCCAGCCCCTGGCCCGGTTCTCCGGTTCGGTCCACCGGCATGGGTGCGATTGTCTGGACTCCGGGGCCGAGTTTGACCTGCGGCGCGTTGCGGGGATCGCGCATGCCCATGCTTCCGGCGCCGTGCTCACCCGCTGCCATCGTGCTATGATCCATGCCCGGCATGTCGGCCATGGCGTCTCCGGGCCCCTCCGATCCGTGCGGCATGGCGGACATATCCATCCCCATGTCCCTCATTGTAGCGACCGGCCGCGGGCGAAGCGGCGGGAGCGGCGCGACCATGCCGGTGCGAGGCGCGAGCGTCGCCCGTGCCATGCCCGAGCGATCGACCGACTCGCCGACGATGGTGAAAGCCCGATCTTCGGCTGGGGTGACGATTACGTCATAGGTCTCGCCCGGCGCGAACTGGAACTCGTCCACCTCGACGGGACGGACCGCCTGCCCATCGGCGTGGACGATCGTGAGCCTGAGGCCGGGAATGCGGACGTTGAAGATGGTCATGCCGGCGGCGTTGATGAACCGCAGGCGCACCCGCTCGCCCGGCCGGAACAGCGCCGTCCAGTTATCCGCCGGGCCGTGGCCGTTGACGACATAGGTGAACACTGCACCCGTGACGTCCGAGATGTCGGTCGGGTCCATGCGCATGGCGCCCCAGCGCAGGCGTTCCGCCAGCGGCTGGTCCTTGCCCTTGAGCAAGCCGGCGAGCGTCTGGCGTTGCCGGTTGAAGTAGCCCGGCTCCTGCTTGAGCTTCATGTAGATGCTGTGCGGGTGCATCTGGCTGTGGTCGGACAGCATGATCACATGCTCCCGGTCGGCCTTGACCGGATCGTCGCCGGCCGGAGCGATGACGATCGGCCCGTAGAGGCCCATCAGTTCCTGAAGGCCCGAATGGCTATGATACCAATAGGTGCCCGCCTGGACGATCGGGAAGTCGTAGGTGAAGCTCGAACGCGCCTTGATGCCGGGGAAGGACACGCCGGGCACGCCGTCCATCTGGGTCGGCAATATGAGGCCATGCCAGTGAAGCGAGGTCTCCTCATCCAGATCATTGCTGACCTGGAGGCGGACCCTCTGTCCTTCGCGCAAGCGCAGCAGCGGCGCCGGCACGGTGCCGTTGATGCCGATCGCCGATGCTTGGCGCCCGTCGACGATCAGACTCTGGCCAGCAATCCGCAGGGAGATGTCTTCCCCGCCCAGCTCGGGAATGGCCGCTGTCGTCCCAGCGGAGGCCGGCTGCGCCCAGGCGGGAAGCCAGCCGGAAAGCGCGACAGCGCCGGTGGCGCTCGCGGTGCGCAGGAAGTGGCGGCGGTCGAGAGGTGATGTCATCGTTAGTCCTTCGGTACGCTTACCCATGGCACTGGCGCTCCTCATCGGTGCTGCTGCCGCTATTGGTGTCGCCATGCGAAATGCCCTCCAGGATCGGGCAATCGGGGCGATCATCGCCGTGGCAGGCATCGGCGAGGTGGAGCAGGGACAGGCGCATGGCCTCGAGCGCCTTCGCTTTCCGATCCAGCTCTTCCGCCCTCGCCAACGCGAGTGCCTTCACTTCGGAGCTGGCGCGGTGCGTGTTGGACCACAGCGCGAGCAATGTGCCGATCTCGTCGATCGGAAAGCCGAGATCGCGGGCATTGGCGATGAAGCGCAGCCGGTTGACGTCGGCGTCGGAATAATCGCGATAGCCGCTGCCGCGCCGTGGCGCCTGCGGCACCAGACCGATCTTCTCATAATGGCGGATCATGCGCTCGGAAACGCCGCTCGCCCTGGAGGCCTGCCCGATATTCATAGGGACTGCCGGTTGAGCCTGAGCGCGTTGGTGACGACGCTGACCGACGACAGCGCCATCGCGGCAGCGGCGATCATCGGGGACAGAAGGATGCCGAACAGCGGGTAGAGCAGGCCAGCGGCAATCGGAATCCCCGCTGCGTTGTAGATGAAGGCGAACACGAGGTTCTGACGTATGTTGGACATGGTTGCCTGCGAGAGGCGCCGCGCCCGAACGATGCCGTTGAGGTCCCCCTTGAGCAGGGTGACGCCAGCGCTCTCGATCGCGACATCGGCCCCTGAACCCATGGCAATACCCACGTCGGCAGCAGCCAGGGCCGGCGCGTCGTTGACGCCGTCGCCGGCCATCGCCACGACCCGGCCTTCCTTCTTGAGCTTCGCGACCACAGCGCTCTTCTGATCGGGGAGCACTTCGGCTTCGACTTCGTCAATCCCCAGTCTTGCCGCGACCGCCTTGGCCGTCGTCCGATTGTCGCCGGTCAGCATGACGACCCGAATGCCCTCCTCGCGGAGTGCCGCAAGCGCCTGGGGCGTCGTCTCCTTGACGGGATCGGCGATCGCGATCGCACCCGCGACTTTGCCGTCCACGCCCATGAAGATGGCGGTGGCGCCTGTGCGGCGAAGGTTATCCGCCTGCGTGCTCAGTTCGGAGGTATCGACGCCTTGGTCCTTGAGGAACACTGCATTCCCCAGCACGATGCGCTTGCCTTCCACTGTACCGAGCGCGCCACGCCCGGTAGGCGAGTCGAAGTCGTCGACCTCGGGCAGATCGAGCTGCCGTGCCTTGCCCGCCTCGACGATGGCGAGCGCGAGCGGATGTTCCGATGCACGCTCCACCGCGGCCGCAAGCCGCAGGACTTGCGTTTCATCGAAGCCGGCCGCAGGCACGATGCCCGTCACGGCAGGATGCCCTTCGGTGAGGGTGCCGGTCTTGTCGATGACCAGCGTGTCGACCTTCTCCATATGCTCCAGCGCTTCGGCATTCTTGATCAGCACGCCGAGCCCCGCACCGCGCCCGACGCCGACCATGATCGACATCGGCGTCGCGAGGCCCAAGGCGCAGGGGCAGGCGATGATCAGCACCGCGACGGCCGCAACCAGACCATAGGCGAAGCGCGGCTCCGGCCCCCAGACGCCCCAGCCGATGAAGGCGAGCATTGCGATGCCGATGACGACCGGCACGAACCATCCCGAAACCTGATCGGCCATGCGCTGGATCGGCGCGCGCGACCGCTGGGCCTCGGCCACCATCTGGACGATGCGCGCCAGCATCGTGTCGCGCCCGACTTTCTCGGCGACGATCACGAGCGCGCCGGTCTGGTTGAGCGTGCCGCCGATCACCTTGTCGCCCACCGTCTTTGTGACCGGCATCGATTCTCCCGTCACCATCGACTCGTCGAGCGAGGAACGGCCGTCGGCGACGACGGCATCGACCGGCACCTTCTCACCAGGGCGAACCCGCAATCGGTCTCCGACGACGACTAGATCCATGCCGATCTCCTCGTCGGTGCCGTCCTGCCTGATCCGGCGCGCGGTCTTGGGGGCAAGATCGAGCAGCGCCTTGATCGCGCCGGAGGTGCGTTCGCGCGCCCGAAGCTCCAGCACCTGCCCCAGCAGGACGAGCACCGTAATCACCGCGGCCGCTTCGAAATAGATCGCGACACTGCCGTCGGCTCCGCGGAAGGCGGGCGGGAAGACGCCCGGTGCAAACGCCGCGACCATGCTGTAGGCCCAGGCGACCCCGGTGCCCATCGCGATCAGCGTGAACATATTGAGGTTGCGGCTCTTGAGCGACGCCCAGCCGCGTTCGAAGAAGGGCCAGCCCGCCCACAGCACCACCGGCGTGGCCAACACGAACTGGATCCAGGTCGAGACCCTCATCGGCACAAGATGGTGGAGGGCGGGGAAGATATGGCCGCCCATTTCGAGCACGAGCACCGGCAAGGCGAGCACGAGTCCGATCCAGAAGCGGCGCGACATGTCGCGCAGCTCCGGACTTGGTCCAGTCTCGGCGGTGACCGTCTGGGGCTCCAGCGCCATCCCGCAGATCGGGCAAGCGCCCGGATGATCCTGACGGATCTCCGGGTGCATCGGGCAGGTCCAGATCGTTCCCACGGCAATGTTTTTCTGCGGTACAGGGCGACTGAGAAAGCGTTCGGGGTCGGAAACGAATTTGGACCGGCAGCCGGCGCTGCAGAAATGATAGGTCATCCCCGCATGATCGGCATGATGCGGGCTCTTGGCCGGATCGACCGACATGCCACAGACCGGATCCTTGGCTCGGGCCCCGTCCGAAACCTCCGCTTTATCACGATGATGGTGGTGTTCATGCGCCATCGAACAGCTCCTGTGAGCTGAACTGTGCACCCTGACATAATGTCAAGGTCAAGGGCGCAATTTCAGTATTTGAGTTGCTTCCGCCTCAAACGTCGGAACGTAGCGTGCCCAACCCGCTCTTAGCCTCGCCGCAAAGCGAAGAAGTTGTAGAGCGGTACGAACACCAGCGTGACATACCACCCCATGCGAGGCTCTCGCCGAGGCCTGGCACACGGTCAGGCGCATGCGCCTTTACCGTTGCCGGCTGGACATGCGCGCATGCCACCCGGCCCTCCAATATGGGTGACCGAGTTCGTGTGCTGGGGTTTCCACGCCCCGCTCCCGAGTGTCGCGGGAGCGGGGTCAGATTGCGTGCTTCGGCGCGCGAAGCAAGTCGGAATCGAAACTGGGCGCGCGGTGCCTGAAACCGGGCGGCTTGAGAAGCGGCAGGACGCATTGGCCAAGTAATTCATGGGCAGGTGCCCTGCCGCTGGCCAGTGGCATCTTTGGGATGCGGCAGCAGCGAAGCGCTCCAGATAGCGCGCTGGTGGTGAACCGCCTGTGCCCGCTTCTCTCATGTTCATGGGAAAAATGCAGGGCTGTAACAAACTTGGACATCAGGCCGCGATCTTCTTGTGGTGCAACGCTTAACATTCGATTAACAATTATTACTGCCACGTCGAGGCACGGAGTACCGCGGATATTCGGGGTTTCTTCGTCGCAAGCGCGGGGCAATGTGATTCGTTGCGGGGCGGATCGGAAGGGGGGAACTGTCGCGACCGGCCGCAAGCCGACCGTCGACGCCCTTTTTTCCGCACAGTCTGGCAAAGAGATTGATCCATTTCGGATGCGGGGGCGCATCTGATCCGGATCTGCTTTGGGGGTGGTAGCGATGGCCGATATTCTGAAGACATCCGGCGCAGGTAGCCTGCGAGGAATTGCTGGCAATGCCGGATCTGCGGCCTCGACGACCACGATAGGCCGTTAGAGGCGATGACGATGGCAGTGGTGATGTCTCTACGACATTGCTCGCCTCCCAGGATGCTGCCCGTTCCGCGTTCACTTCCCTTGATTTCAATGCTTTCGCGCAGGAGTTGACGATGCCCACGGCGGGGGACGACCAGATTGATGGCAGCATCGGGAATGACTCGATCAACGCCCTGTCAGGAAATGATTTTGTCGCTGGTGGCGCGGGCAATGACACGCTCGACGGCGGAGAAGGGAACGACACCCTCGAAGGTGGCGAGGGTGTCGACCAGCTCCATGGTGGTGGTGGCGATGACACGCTGATCCTGTCCAACCCGCCGCAGCCCGGCGAGATCTTCGACGGCGGCGATGGCACGGATACGCTTGAGGTTGAAGCCGTTGCCGGCGTTTTCAGTCAGCAGGCGCAAGGGACGGCGTCCACCGTCAATCTGCTGACCACAACGTTGACCTCGATCGAGCGGCTCGAGATGGACGGCGACGACGACTTGCGGCTGCAGGTGCTGGTCGATGCATCCCAGATCGGAGCGGGTCTTTCGAGCACCGCGGAACTGGTCGGCGGCGACGGCGATCACTCGCTGATCGTTCTCGCCACCGCGGCGGGCACCTACACTCTGGCATCGTTCACCAAGGATGCAAGCTGGGAGGATTCGACAGACGCGTCCGATCCGGGCGACGTGATCGCGCTGGTCGCGACCAACAACGGCAGTAATGTCCTCAATGCGTCCGCCAACCACACCGGCGTCGAGGCGTTGATCGGCGGTGACGGTAACGACGTGCTCAACGGCACCGACGGAATCGAGATACTCAATGGCGGAGCAGGCGTAGACACGATCGGCGCGGGTGGCGGCGACGATCTGGTCGTCGTGGCCAACGCGGTTCTGGGGGATGAAGTCTTCGACGGCGGCGATGGCAGCGACACGTTGCAGGTCAACCACAGCGCCGCAACTACCGACGACCCCGACGACGATCCCGCGGTAGCGCTGTACAATGCCTCGCTCACCTCGTTCGAGCGGCTGGATTTCTTCTCGACTGCCGGGCAGGAGCTACGGGCGATCGTCACCGTCGACCAGCTTGGCGGTGGCCTTGCGACGGATGCGACCCTCGTCGGCGGCAGCGGCGACGACCGGCTGCTGATCGCCGCGACCGAGGCGGGCAGCTATAGCCTCGCCGATTACAGCTTCTCCAAGGATGCGAGCTGGAACGATGCCGGCGATACCGACGAACCAGGCGACCTGATCGCGCTGGTCGCGGCGGGCGACGGCAATTTCGCGCTCAACGCCTCGGCCGATCATGATGGCTTCGAGGCGCTGGTCGGGGGCGAGGGCAATGATACCCTCACCGGCGGCGACGGTTCCGAAATCATCATCACCGGCGGCGGGGTCGATATCGTCCATGCCGGTGGCGGCGATGACGGTATCGAGCTCGAGGGACCGGTGGGCAACGGCACGGTGCTCGACGGTGGCGATGGCATCGACAAGCTCGAGCTGGGGTCGGAATCGGCGACCCTGATCTCGTTGCCGGCGGGGCTGTCCGCCCAGGTCAACCTGCTGCAGACGACGCTGACCTCGATCGAGCAGCTAGAGCTCGATTCCGACGAGGACGGGCGGCTGAACCTGCTGATCAATGCGAACCAGGTCGGTGGCGCCGGCATTTCGGCCACCGCCGAACTGATCGGCGGCGACGGCGCCGACAATGTCGTCGTAATCGCCACGTCGCCAGGCAGCTACACGCTCGCCCCCTTCGTCAGGACCGAGGATTGGGATGTCTCGACCGACGCCTTCGATCCGGGCGACACGGTGGCGCTGGTTGGGACCGGCAGCGGCAATTACACGCTCAACGCTTCGGCCGGCCACGCGGGCGTCGAATATCTGATCGGCGGCCTCGGCAACGACACGCTGAACGGCACCGCCGGGGTCGAGATCCTCAACGGCGGCGGCGGCGTCAATATCCTCAACGCCGGCGGCGGCGATGACATATTGATCGCGGCGAACATCATTCCCGCCGGTTCGGCAAACCCGACCAGCTTCACCTTCGCGGGCAGCGAATTCCACGGCGGCGACGGCTTCGACTATCTTTCGGTCGCGGGCAATGTCGATTTCCAGGGGACGCTGGATTCGATCGAAGGGATCTATCTACAGTCGGCCTTCATCCCCGCGACGCCCGGCTCGCAGGGCCAGACCGACGCTGACCTCGACATAAGCGCAGCGGCGCTCAGCGCCCTTCCCGCCGATCTTTCGATCCGGGGGATCGGCGAGATCTCGGTCAACCTCGCGGACGGTGGCGATAGCTTCGACGGTTCAAATTTCATCTTCGAGGAAGGTACGCAGGTCTTCTTTGAGATCGAGGGCCGTACGGGCAACGATCTGATCATTGGCACCAATGGTGCGGATGAGATCGAGGGAGGCGCGGGCGACGATACACTGATCGGCGGCGACGGCGTCGATCAGCTCTCCGGGGGAGCGGGAGCGGACCTAATCGACGGCGGCGGTGGCTTCTACAACTTTGCCTTCTATGATGACGCTTCTTCCGGCGTTTCCGTTGATCTGAACATCCAGGGCAGTGCCCAGAATACCGGCGGCGGCGGGTCTGATACCCTGATATCGATTGAGAATCTCGGCGGATCCTCATTCGATGACATTCTGACCGGGGACGAAGAGGCGAACCAGCTCGGAGATGTTTTAGGTGGAAACGACCTGCTGATCGGCAATGGCGGGAACGACTTTCTCATCTTAGGTCGTGATGATGATGCTTCCTCCTCCACATTGCTGGGCGGCGACGGCGACGACAGTATCGCCTTCTTTAGCGATGGTAACGGCTATACCAGTTCGGGCACACTTGATGGCGGCAATGGCGCTGATAATATATATAGCCATGGTGTCGGCTCGGCTGCGATATCCGCTGGTTCTGGCAACGATGTTGTTACGATCGATACGCTTGGCGGCCAGTATATTATCTCACTCGGCGATGGGTCCGACACGCTCTTCTTTCATAACACATTGGGAGATTTCCGGGGAACAACAGCCAATGTCGTGATCGACTTCGCCACCGGCGACAGCGGTGACATGCTCGATCTAACGAACTGGCTTTCCGGCGGCGCACTGACCAACTATCAAAGCGGCGCCAATCCTTTCCTCGATGGCCATTTTAAACTGACCCAGTCGGGCAGCGATACGCTGCTGCAGGTCGATCGCGATGGCAGCGGCGACGCCTACACCACCCTGCTCACCTTCCAGAACACATCGGCAACGGAGCTCACTGCGGCCAATCTTGGCTTTGATTTGCCGGCGAGCATCATCACGGGCACGGAATACGACGATTATGATCTGGTCGGGACGACGGGCGACGACACCATCCTGGGCCTCGCAGGATATGATTACATCACGCTGACCGGTGGGCAGGACTTCGTCGACGGCGGCGCGGATGACGATCGTATCCTTGCCTATTTGAACGATGCCGCATCTGCGCCCGCGACCGGGCCACGGCTCTACACGTTGACGGCCGACCGATTGTTCGACAGTTCTGGTGCGATCGACACGACATTCGTGAACGTCGAGGCCGTGCAGATTGATACGAGCTATACCGGAGACTTTGGTGACACCATCGATGCCGGCGCATTCTCAGGTGCGCTGTATCTCCAAGCTGGCGACGGCAACGACAGCATTATCGGCGGCGGCGACCACGACTCTCTCTATGGCGGCGGCGGCGACGACACCCTGCTTGGCGGAGATGGCCCCGACGAGCTCACAGGGGGGGCGGGGGCGGACCTGATTGACGGCGGCGATGGTAGGGACACAGCGCGCTTCCTTGGTGCTCCGTCCGGTGTCACCGTTGATCTGAATATTCAGGGCAGTGCCCAGAACACTGGGGGCGGCGGGTTCGATACGCTGATATCCATCGAAAATCTTGATGGATCATCCTTCAATGATATTCTGACCGGTGACGAGAACGCGAACTATCTCTACGATAATTTTGGTGGGAGCGACCTGCTCATCGGCAATGGTGGTGATGACACCCTCAGCATAAGTCGTAGCGACGATAGTTCGTCCTCCACACTGCTGGGCGGCGATGGCGACGACGAAATAATTTTCTATGGCTACAGCTACAACAGTTCGGCCAGCCTCGATGGCGGTGATGGCGCTGATAATATATACAGCAGGGGCCTTGGATCGGGCACTATTTCCGCTGGCTCGGGTGACGACTTTATTGCGATCGATACGCTGGTTGGCGAATATACGATCACCCTCGGCGCCGGAACAGACACACTATCGTTCGGGTACACCTTTGGCGACTTTCGGGGAACGACGCTCAATGTCGTTACCGAGTTCGCCACGGGCGACGGCGGCGACATTCTTGATCTTACGAACTGGCTTTCCGGCGGCGCGCTGACCAACTATGCCAGCGGCGCCAACCCCTTCCTCGATGGGCATCTGAAGCTGACCCAGTCGGGCAGCGATACGCTGCTGCAGGTCGACCAGGATGGCAGCGGTGATGCCTACACCACGCTGCTCGCCTTCCAGAACACGACCGCCAGCGCATTTACCGCCTATAATCTCAATGGCTTCGCGCTCGTGTCGGCGATGCCCAGTGCGGGTGACGATGAACTGTTCGGCAGCGGCGGCGATGATTCGATAGCCGCGTTGGCCGGAAACGACACCGTGACCGGCTATGGCGGCAACGATACGATCGACGGCGGCGGCGGCATCGACATTCTTTATGGAGATTTCAACTCGTCGGCTTCGTCCGGCGCTGGTGGAGCGGATTCACTTTCCGGGGGCAGTGGAACCGATTTCCTGACCGGCGGCTTAGGCAACGACACGTTGAGGGGCGGCGACGGCGACGATACATTGGTCACCTCGCTCGCCTGGGATGTGTCGGCTCCGTTGCCGGGAAGCCCTTACTTCTCCTACAGCAACTATCTTTCGGTGGATGGCGGCAATGACGTCGTCGATGGCGGCGCGGGCGTCGATGGGGCCGTGATGGCCTTCACCCGTTCTGAAAACCTTCTTGTCGACATCAGCCAACCCGGCACGGTCTTTACGATATTGTCGAATGGCGTAGCGGCGGGGTCGATCGTCAATGTCGAGCGTCTCACCCTTTATAGCGGCGGCGGGAACGACACGATCATCGGCGGTGCTTCCTTCGACGATCTTAGCGGTAATAATGGCAACGACAGCATCGGCGGGGGTGGTGCCGAGGACTATCTGCGCGGCGACGACGGGAATGATACGCTGCGCGGCGGAGACGGCAACGACAATATTACCGGAGGATCGGGGGCGGACCTGATAGATGGCGGCGATGGCAGCGACTCCGCAGACTTTAACGATGCTTCTTCCGGCGTCACTATTGATCTGAATATTCAAGGCATTGCTCAAAACACCGGCGGCGGCGGATTCGACACACTTATATCCATAGAAAATCTGGGCGGGACGTATTTTGACGATCTTTTGACAGGCGATGCTAACGCAAATTGGCTCATGGGCCGTGGTGGAAACGACCTGCTAACCGGTAATGGCGGCAACGATTATCTCTCCGCCTATAGTGGCGGGGATGGTTCGTCCTCGACGTTGCTGGGCGGTGATGGCGACGACATTCTCAGCCTCTATGGTAGTGTCTATGACGGTTCGGCCAGCTTCGATGGCGGCGATGGCGGTGATGACATATATAGTAGTGGTCTTGGCTCGGGCACCATTTCCGCCGGGACGGGCGACGACTATGTTTCGATCGACACGCTGGGCGGCCAATATAGCATCTCGCTCGGCGCTGGGTCGGATACGCTCTCGTTCGGGTACACCAATGGCAATTTCCGGGGAACGACATCCAATGTCGTGACCGATTTCACAACGGGCGACAGCGGCGACATCCTCAATCTTACGAACTGGCTTTCCTACGGCGCACTCACCAACTATCAAAGTGGCGCCAACCCTTTCCTCGACGGTCATCTGAAGCTGACCCAGTCGGGCGGCGACACCTTGCTTCAGGTCGATCGGGATGGCGGCGGCGACGCCTACACCACGCTGCTTACCTTCCAGAACACGACTGCCACTGAATTTACTACGTATAATCTCGCTGGCATCAGTCTGGTCCAAGGAACCACGCTAGCCAGCGGGGCGGGCAACGACAGCCTTACCGGCACCGCCGGAGGCGACACGCTGACCGGCAATGGCGGCAACGACACGCTGACCGGCGGCGGTGGCGCCGACATCCTCTACGGCGACTATAATTCGAGCGACACGATCAGTGCCGGCGGCGCGGACTCGCTTTCGGGCGGCGCCGGGGACGATTTTCTGGCGGGCGGCCGCGGCAACGACACGCTGCGTGGTGGCGATGGCGATGACACGCTGTTCAACGCTATTGCGTACCATGCAACGCCTTATAGCTACGGCAACACCACCTACTATGGCTATGATTACTACTCGACAGTCGATGGCGGCGATGATGTGATCGACGGCGGCGCGGGCGATGACCTTGCCACCCTATATTATGTCCGTTCCCAAGGCGTTGTCGTCAACATCAGCAATCCCGCCGCAGTCAGCCCCATCCTTTCGGGCGGAGTCGCCGTCGGCTCGATCACCGATGTCGAACGACTGGAGTTCCACGGCGGCAGTGGTGCGGATAGCGTTATCGGCGGCAACTCCTACGATTATCTTGTTGGCGGCGCCGGCAACGACACGCTCCGTGGCGGAGGCGGTGGCGACTATATCGAAGGCGGGTTGGGGGCTGACCTGATCGATGGGGGCAATGACAGCGACTACGTAGATTATTATGGCGCTTCTTCGGGCGTCACCGTAAATCTGAATCTTCAGGGCAGTGCCCAGAATACCGGCGGCGCCGGATCCGACACGCTGATATTCATCGAAAACCTCGGCGGCTCGTCTTTCAATGATGTTCTGACAGGGGATGGAAACGCAAACCAGCTATTCGACTATTACGGCGGAAACGACTTGCTCGTCGGCAATGGCGGCAACGACTATCTGGTTGTTGAGCGCGGCAACGACAGCTCTTCCTCCACGTTAAGGGGCGGTGACGGCGACGATATTCTTTCCCTCTATGGCTATGGTGACGAGGACGATAGCGAGGGTGACGGGGATGGCAGCCATTACACCGGTTCGGGGAACCTTGACGGCGGCAATGGCGCTGATGAAATATACAGCTTTGGTATCGGATCTGTCGCCATATCCGCAGGTTCTGGCGACGATGTCATTACGATCGATACGCTCGGCGGCCAATATAGCATCTCGCTCGGCGCCGGCTCCGACACGCTCTTCTTCGGTTACGCGAATAACAACTTTCGGGGAGCGACGTCCAACGTCGTGACTGACTTCGCCACGGGAAACAGCGGCGACATCCTCGATCTAAGCTATTGGTTATTGGGCAACACACTGACCAACCATGCGAGCGGCGCCAATCCGTTCCTCGAGGGGCATCTGAAGCTGATCCAGTCGGGCAGCAATACGCTGCTCCAGGTCGACCAGGATGGCAGCGGCGACGCCTACACCACTCTGCTCACCTTCCAGAATGTCAACGCCGCAACCTTCACCGCGGTCAATCTGGCCGGTTTCCAGCCGGATAGCGGCGCGAGCCTGCAGCCGATCATTGCCCAAGGCGGCAGCGGAGCCGACAGCCTCAACGGTGCGGGAGGCGACGACAGCCTGGGCGGCCTCGGCGGTAACGACACGCTCAACGGGTTCGACGGCAGCGACACGCTCGACGGGGGCGCCGGCACCGACTCAATGCTCGGCGGCGACGGGGACGACATCTACGTGATCGACGCTGCGGGCGACGTGGTGGTGGAAAATCCGGGCGAAGGTAGCGACACGATCCGCACCGCGCTGACCAGTCTCAATCTGGCCAGCTATGCCAATGTCGAGAACCTGACCTTCACCGGCACGGCGGCTGCCACGCTGACCGGCAACGCCGGCAACAATGTGCTGACCGGCGGGATCGGGGCGGATTCGCTCACCGGCGCCGAAGGCAACGACACGCTGGCGGGTAATGCCGGCAACGACACGTTGAACGGCGGCAACGGTACCGACTCGCTCGACGGTGGCGAGGGCAATGACGTGCTGGTCCAGGCGGGTGCGGTTACCGGTTTGGAGCGGTTCATCGGCGGCGGCGGCACCGACACGCTGCGGCTTTCGAACATGGTGGTAACCGACACGCCCAATGGGCCGGCGTTCCAATCGATCCTAGCGGGAGCGACATTAAGTTCGATCGAACGGATCGAGTTCGGGTCGGTGGCGGGGACGACCTTCCAGGCAATCGTCGGCACCTATCAGCTGGGCGGCGGCATTGCCGACAACGCCACACTGGTGGGCGGCGCTGGTGCCGACAAGCTCATCGTGGTGGCGCCCAATGTCGGCACCTACCAGCTGTCGAACTACACGTTGACCAGCTGGACCACCACGGCGGACCCGCTAACGAGCGATGTTGTCGTTCTGGTGGCGACTGGCGCTGGCAACTACACGCTTGGAGCTGCGGCCACCCATGGCGGCATTCAGGCGCTGGTCGGCGGTACGGGTGATGACGTGCTCGAGGGCGGCGTTGGGACCGATATCCTGAGCGGTGGTCTCGGCAACGACACGCTCGACGCCGACGACGGCACGGACACGATGACCGGCGGCGGCGGCAACGACGTGTTCGTGGTCGATGGCGACGGCACCAAGACCATCACTGACTTCACGATCGGTCAGGACCTGATCGACCTGTCGGAGACCGGCTTCGACAGCCTGGCGAGCGTGATGCCCTATCTGTCGCAGGTCGGGGCGAACACCGTACTGAGCGTGACCTTCAACGGCGTCGTGACGAGCTACACCTTCCAGAACGTGACGCTGGCGGACCTTGGTGCCGATAGCTTCATCTTCAGCACCAGCACCGATCCGGTGACCGAAACCGGCACGGCCAATGCCGATGCGCTGTTCGGCGCGGGCGGCGACGACAGCCTGAGCGGGCTGGCAGGCGCCGACACGCTCACCGGCTTTGCCGGCAACGACACGCTGGACGGCGGCGCAGGCATCGACCGGATGGTCGGCGGTGCCGGCGACGATGTTTATGTCGTCGATGTGGCGGGCGACGTGATCGCCGAGGATGCGGGCGCGGGCGCCGACACGATCCGCACCGCGCTGATCAGTCTCAACCTGTCCAACTACGCTAATGTCGAGAACCTGACCTTCACCGGCACCGTGGCTGCCACGCTGACTGGCACCGCGGGCAACAACGTGCTGACCGGTGGAATCGGCGCCGACACGCTGAACGGGGGCGACGGCACCGACACGCTCAACGGCGGGGCCGGCAACGATCTGCTGATCCAGGCAGGTGCGACGACCGGCGGGGAACAGTATAACGGTGGTGACGGCATCGACACGCTGCGCGTCTCGAACAGCGTGGTGACCGATACGCCCAATGGACCGGCTTACATCGTCAACCTGGCCGGCAAGGTTCTCAGTTCAATCGAGAAGATCGAGTTTGCCTCGGTCGCCAGCACCAATTTCCAGCTGCTGATCGGGGCCGGCCAGCAGAATGGCCTCGGGCTGGTCGGCGGTGCCGGCAATGACGTGCTGATAGTTCTGACCGGCGGCGCCGGCAGCTATCAGCTGGCCAACTATACCCTGACCAACTGGTCGGCGAGCGATGTGATCGTTCTGGCTGGCGGACCGGGCGCGGATTACACGCTCAGGGCGGCGGCGACCCACGCGGGTATCCAGGTCATCGTCGGCAATGACGGCGACGACCAGCTGTTCGGCGGCGTTGGCACCGACATCCTGCTGGGCAATGCCGGCGACGACACGCTCGACGCCGACGACGGGACTGACACGATGACCGGCGGTGTCGGCAACGACGTGTTCGTGGTCGACGGCGACGGTACCAAGACCATCACCGACTTCACCATCGGCGAGGACCTGATCGACCTGTCAGAGACCGGCTTCGACAGCCTGGCGAGCGTGATGCCCTTTGCGTCGCAGGTCGGGGCGGACACGGTGCTCCGCGCCGGCACGACCAGCTACACCTTTCAGAATGTGCTGCTGGCGGACCTTGGTGCCGATAGCTTCATCTTCAGCACCAGCACCAATCCGCAGAGCGAGGCGGGTACCGCCGGGGCCGATTTCATCTTTGGCGGGGCTGGCGCTGACAGCCTGAGCGGGCTGGGCGGCAACGACACGCTCAACGGCTTGAGCGGCAATGACACGCTCGACGGCGGTGCTGGCATCGACTCGATGACGGGCGGTACCGGCGACGATGTTTATGTGGTCGATGCGGCCACCGACGTCGTCGTCGAGGCTGCGGACGAGGGCAGTGACAGCGTCAGCGCTTCGGTCAGCTACACGCTGGGGAGCAATGTCGAGAACCTCACCCTGACGGGTACGGCGCTCACCGGCACGGGCAATGGTGATGACAATGCCATCACCGGCAATGCAGGCGCCAATGCGCTGAGCGGTCTTGCGGGCGACGACACGCTGGCCGGGGGGCTTGGCAACGACACGCTCGATGGCGGCACGGGTGCGGACTCGCTGGCCGGCGGCGCGGGCAATGACAGCTATGTCGTCGACGATGCCGGGGACGTGGTGGTCGAGGCGTCGGGTGCGGGCACCGATATGGTGACGGCCAGCATCTCGCATGGCCTGGAGGCGAATGTCGAGAACCTGACCTTGAGCGGCAGCGCCGATATCGATGGCACCGGCAACGAACTCGCCAA